>Ga0210040_10000034_pt1 | contig 382867 bp, 342 predicted proteins | sample CryGeyCG12114_NA_FD_185462 | JGI IMG/M metagenome (GOLD analysis project Ga0210040, IMG submission 185462) | Groundwater microbial communities from aquifer - Crystal Geyser CG19_WC_8/21/14_NA (SPAdes) (version 2) | ecosystem: Environmental > Aquatic > Deep subsurface > Groundwater | place...
GCGAGTATAAGTAACTAGGTTAGTAGTAAATTATAAAGGCTCTAGAATAGAAGAAGTAGAAGGAGTTAAGACTATAAGAAAAGACTATAGTATAGTAGTACTAGTAGTAGAAACTTATTAACTATAACTACTATAAGAAGTTAAATATTAGAGGCACTCCTTAAGACTAACTATATGAGGATAGTTAGAGCCTTAGAGGTACTTTAGGTAGGTATTAGCTATTGCAAGGTATAGGGTAGTATATAGTAGAGGGTTATAATATAGATCTAGAAACTAGCTAGGACTAGTAAGGGTAAGTGTGTAATATAAGTTAACTACGAAGAGTCTATCTAAATAAGTAGCTTCACTCGAAGTGGTATATATCCTATACGTACTCTATACGTTCTATGTATTCTACTATAGAGTATATAGGTCTTACAGAATAGTCCTACCTCATTAGGCCTAGTTCGCGGAATATTCCTTCTAATTAGCTTATTTATTATACTAACCGCTTAGCGGCTATATTTATCTAGTTTACCTAGCTATAATCAGGCTAGCGTATAACACTATCCCCCTTTAAGAATAGTTCTTATCCTAAGAACGACTCTTAGCAGTAATATAAGAAGTTACCTACGCCTATATATTTATCGTAGGTCTTCTTTAACGATATCTTCTTCTTATCTAACTAGTATTCTAAAGAGTTCGTCTCGAAAACCCCGTATCCTCGTAAAGTCCTCTATTACTCGTCGTCTAAGTATTACCGATAAGATCTAGCGCCTTAGGAAGTATATAATAGTTATATACACGAATTATCGTAATAATAATAAGGTGTATATAATAATAGAGGGTTTAAAGTAGTACGCCTATTATACGAAAAAGAATATATCCTGTAATAGAAATTTCTCGAAAGAAGAGTTTAATCAGCTAGCGGAGTAGAAACGAAAGATCTATTTACAGGCCGAAGCCCTTCGCCGAAAACGGACGGAGCTGCTCGCCGAGCTGGTAAAGGTCCAGCAGGATTTAGAGACGCAAGAGCGCCTTCGTAATCGTATAAACGAGGATTAGCGTTAAATAGTAATTCGTGAGATAGCGGCTCTAGAAGCCCTAGGTGAATTCGATGCCGGCGAGGATACGCCGTTAGCATTTAGTATCCAATATGGTGGCGAGCTTTACGCCGTCAACGAGTTGCAGTTGTTCGGCTTCCTATCTTATAGTTCCAGTCAGGGTTTTAACGGTAGAACGTCGCAACAAACTCCTTAGGTATATATTCCGCTAGTTCCTATATATTTTCTAAGTCATCGTATCCTAATTATTTAACTAGGTACCTTAATTATCCTTAACGCTTCTAGCAATCTAAGATTTTATCGAAGTTATAGATTTCTTTCTCATCGTCTTTATTTAGTTATAGCGATATCTAGAGTTTAGCGTTCTTTAGTACTAGTTTAAGAAGTAAGATATAGAATATTAGATGAATCCGCATATTCTTTAATAGGTCTAAGATAAATATTACTAGGCCTTTCTTTTCCTTAATCTTAAATAGTCCAAGCTTTATATAGTCTAATTTCGAGCTTAGTCTCTTTATCTTAATGTTTTTTCTAAGTAGGTAGACGGGGTCCCCCTCTTCTAGGGTCGGTCCCGCGAGCCTTTTCTTATTTACGTATTTTACGAATCTTTCCGCAAGGAACTCGAGGTCGGTCTTAAGTTCTTCGTAAAGTTTATAGAGTAAGTCGACCTTAATAGTCGCCTTTTAATTAGGCTAAGATAATAGGATATCCTTAAGCCTTAGGTAAAATCCATAGTTAGCATAGAACGGAGTTTTACTATTAGCTAATTTGTAGTTATTAAAGCAGAATTGCGCAACTAGAAGTAGTTCTACCTAATTATTTTAGCGATAGTTAATATATCCTCGAAGGTATTATTCGAGGGTTTAATTTATTCGTTCGGTCAGACCGTCGATCTAGAAGTAGAACGATATTAACATCTTATACTTAGTTGCTAATAGCTTTATTAGGGATTTCTAGAATTTAGACGTAAAGAGCTTATCTCGATCGAATATAACCTCTTTAGGCATTCTATAGTTCGCGAAGACTATACGAAGGAATTCGTAGGCGAGGTCTTCGGCGGTTAATAACTTAAGGTAAAGTTTAAAGTAGGAGTATTTCGTAAGTCGGTCGCAGATAACAAGGACGCTATCATAAGTTACGCCCGTAAGGGGCTCTTTTGACTTAGGTAGTTTTACAATAAAGTCTAGAGTGATTAATTTCCAGGCGCCCGTAAGTGCCTTTAGGGGTTGTAGTAAGCTATACGGCTTATATCTACCATACTTAGTTTTATTGCAGACGTCGCATTCTTTAATCCATTATTTAACATTTTTTCTAATCCCTTTCCAATAGTAGTTTCGGGTAATTAGTTCAATGGTTTTATCAACACCTAAGTATCCTGCTAGAGGGTCGTTATAGTAAAGCTCGAAGGTTTCTTTTCGGAGCTCCTAAATCACTATTTCGTTAGAGTCTAGTTGGTAATACTAGCAGCGTAGGTCTATATATTAGTTATAGTTAATACAGACCCGTTCCGATCCTCCGCAGTTTTAATATTTCTAAGGTTCTTCGTTTTCTATCTTAGAGTTTAGTAGGTAGCTAAACGCAGTTAAGCAGTTAGCCTATAAGTGCGTTCAGCATTTATCTATACGTATATTATATAGTGTTATTACTAATTTAATTTACCCTCTCTAAGGTAGATAATAATACCTGGGTCCCAATATTATAAGAATAGGTTGTGCGTACGTAAGGGACTCGCCTTCCTACTTTAACATTGTAAAAGGGTCAGGTTTAAGGTCCTTTATATAGTCGGGTCGTCGACTTAAGGCATCGGCTCGGCCGTTCTCTGTACCTTTAATATAAAAGATTTAGAAATTGTATATAGCTAGTACTTCGGCCTATCGTACCTATCTTCGATTAAGTTATTTAGTAGTATTCCAATACAATAGGTTCTTATAATCGGAGTATACCTTAATCGTATACTTCGGTCCTTCGAGGTATACCCTCTAATATCGAAAGGCTTCGATAATAGCTAGGAGTTCTTTATTATAAATATTATAGTTTAATTCTAGTCCTATTATCTTCCGAGAGTAGTAAGCGATAAAACGGATCTTTCCGTCGTCGCAGACTTAGGTAATAGCGGTAGCAATTACCCTATCGGAAGCATCGGTCTCTAAGATTATCTAAAGGTCAGAGTTGAAGATAATCAATAGGGGTGCTATAGTAAAAGTTTTCTTCAGTAGCACGAAGGCTTCTCGGGCCTTCGTTATTATAGCGAATGCGGTATCTGATTTCTTTATTAGATCTATAAGTAGTACCGCAATTCGTAAATAGTTCTTAATAAATCGTCGATTAAAGTTAGCGAGGCTAAGAAAAGCCTATATATCCTTAATAGACTAAGGTTCCGGCTAGTCGAGCACAGCTTTAATCTTCTCGAGGTCCATCCGTATTCCTTCTCGGGAGATAATATATCTAAGGAATTTAACTTCGGATTTATAAAACTCATATTTCTCTAGCTTTACTAGTAGAGAGTGGTCTTTTAGTACCTATAGTACTTTCTTAACGTAGGTAATATATTCGTTATACGTCTTTAAAAAGATAAGGATATCATCTAAGTATACTATATAAAAGATATCTAAATAGCCAAGTAGAGCGTCGTTAACTAGTTTCTAGAATATAGCTAGTGCATTAATTAGGCCGAATAGCATAATATAATACTCGTAGAGTTCGTATCAAGTGCGGAAGGCAGTCTTCTATTCGTCACCGTCTTTAACTCTAACTCGGTAGTAAGCGTCCCGGACGTCGATAGCTATAAAGAACTTAGCGCCTTAAAGGCGATCTTGCAGTTTATCGATTCGAGGGAGTAGGTATACATCTTTAATTATAATATCGTTAAGCTTTTAATAATCTACGCATAAACGAAGACTCTCGTCTTTCTTCGATACGAATAGGATTAGATATCCTACCCTTATATAGTCTAGGTCATATAGCGCGGCTCTAATATAGCCCTTTACCAAGTATTTCTTCAAGTAATCCCGAAGGGCTTCTTCCTCCTTACCTAAGAGTAAGTATAAGGGACCTACGTATAGGTACTTTCCTTCTTAAATATTAATTTAGTAGTCCTATAATTTATATTTAGGTAACGCGTTAATACTAAACTTTTCTTCGAATAGCTCTTAGAATTCTTAGTATTTAGCAGAACATTATACGAGCTCCGTTATAGCTAATATTCTTCCTATAGGTCGCAACTAGATTGCCTTAATAGAAGGAATCATTTTTCTAGAAGAATCGCTTCTATAGTTATATCGGGAAAATAGAAGTCTATTCTTACTCTAATTAATTTCTAGGTTATAGATCTTTAACTACGATATCCCTAAAACGACATCGTATTTCATATCGACGATATCTAACGAGAGTCGCTCGCTATAACCATTAACCTCTAGGGTTATAGCGCGGAGTTCTTAGTTTACCTTAGCGCAGCTATCTCGGGTAATACTAGAAAGGTTATAAGGGGTCTCCTTATCCTTTTAGAACGTAGCTAGTTTATTAGCTATCCGTTTATAGACATATATCCCTAAGGCTCTAGAGTCGATAAGGATATTAACGTTCTAGGTATCGAGTATACCGCTTAAGATAATATAGCGTGAGTAACTTAGTTCTACGGTGTTTAGTTCTTCCTCCGGTATAAGTACGAGGTAGTAGGCGGACTTAAAGTTAAGGCCTAAGAAGTACCACCTAGCTCTTTCTCTACCTATTCTTTTAGGTAATAGAAGTGATTATATTCCTTCTAATCGTAATTATCTATCTCGCAATCCTCTTTTTCTTATTAGCTAGAGGATCGGTTTACTTCTTCTCTACTAAGCCCTTAATAGGGTCAATAGGGGTCGTAATAGCAAACGTAGTAATGTAGTACCGTGCGGAGTATATAAACATTAGGTTTTTAGTATATATAGTAGTCCTAAAGGTATCCTTCCCTAATAGTTTCGTTAATAGAGAGAGTAAGTACCCCTCGATTAGCATATATAGCTTTTACTATTCGTACCGCTCTACGATTAAGCTAGGCCGCTTTAGCGATTATATTATCGATATCGCTGATATTTTCAGGCGTCTCTTCTTCTAGCCCTAGGATTTAATCGATCGTAAGGAGTTAGAATCCATCGACGTCTTCGTCAGATTCGTAGGGGACATCGAACGTAATTATTCGGCAGTTAATCCTTTCTAGATCGCTCTATTAGTACATGTATTCTTCTCCTTCCTCGTCCCCTACCTTCGCGGAGTAGGCCGGATCCTTATAGAATCTAAGTCTTAACCTCATTTAATTATATTTCATTTCGGTCTTACTATCGTATACGAAATAATAATACGTTGCTAGTTAATCGCATTTCGGGTCTAGGTAGACGGCCTATCGCCAATATCGCGTAGTAATATATAAGTAAGTAGAGGTAACGGCTATAATCTATACCTTTCCGTTATCTAGGCAATAGTCAGGTTCCCTCGGAGTTTTTCTTAGCTTCTAACTTTCTTATTCTATATCCGTTATAAGGTCGTAGGCCTCTTTATAGGTAAGTCCTTCCTCGGCTAGGGCTACCGTCATCAACGTTTATCCTAGAGGTAAGCTCCTTTTCGCTTTCTAACGCGCCCCCTAAGGTTCGGCGTTATTAAGTTATACCTTTACTCGGCATTCCTTTACGACATACCCGGGTTTCCCGCAGTAGAGACAGAGTTTATTCTTAATTCTCTCGTCTCGTTCTTTCTATGTGAGTTTCCCTCGTTTCTAGAATTTCTTCGGAGTTGAGTTTTTCCTATCCTTCTAAGCGATATTAAGGTCCATCGGCATAGGTCTATAATTTAGTTGCCTAGGTTTAGATTGATTAGGAGCATATTTTCCTTATTTCCTAGTCTTAATAAATCGGTCACTCTATAGTCGGGATTCCTTAAAATCATAGTACTTATTATCGGCTTATATTACGGCGTTAAAGACGTCCTTAAGTTTATCTATATTTTTTATTTCCTTCCGAATTTCCCACTTAATTCCTAGTTTCAACCCTTCTCGAAACACGAGGATTACCACCCTATCTCCCCATCCAAGGGTGGCTATAAGACCTCGAAACCGGGTGGCGTAGTCTAAGACTAACCCTATTTGCTTAATGTGCATAATCTATCGCTCCGCCTCTCGTTCCTCATCCCTATTCCCGAAAACAAGCTTCATTTAGTCCTTAAAGGACTAGTAGCTTGCGAAGAGCTCTTAAGTATCTTCTTCCTTAGTCTCTACTTCCTCTAAGAAGTCCGTGAGATAAGGCCGTAGCTAAATCTTAGCGTCCCCCTCGAGATATATAACTAAGAAGTTAATCTTAGTAAGATCATTAAGGAACTTGGTAGGATTAATTTTAACGTATATATTAACGTGTTGTAAGAACGAGATTAATTTCTTACGGTCCTCGTTAAAGGCCCTAAGCGGATTCTTAAAGGATCCTTTTAGTTTACTCGTTATAGTGTTTATTATAGAACTACTAAGAGTAGTTCCTACCGACGAGGTACTGCTTAACGCGGCGTCTAGGTTCTTATTAATTACCGTATTAAGTAATACTATCGAACCGTTATTACCTAGCTTCGCTAGTAGAGACGTAGGCCTTTGTTATTACGCCTTTAGGGTTTTATTAGTTATACTATACGTACCTATACTTACTAGAAGCGGTAGTTAAAGTATTAGAGGCACTCCTTAAGACTAACTATATGAGGATAGTTAGAGCCTTAGAGGTACTTTAGGTGGGTGTTAGCTATTATAAGGTATAGGGTAGTGTATAGTAGAGGGTTATAATATAGATCTAGAAACTAGCTAAAACTAGTAAGGGTAAGTGTATAATATAAGTTAACTACGGAGAGTCTATCTGAATAAGTGGCTTTACTCGAAGTAGTATATATCCTATACGTACTCTATGCGTTCTATATATTCTACTATAGAGCATATAGGTCTTATAGAATAGTCCTACCTTATTAGGCCTAGTTCGCGGAATATTCCTTCTAATTAGCTCATTTATTATACTAACCGCTTAGCGGCTATATTTATCTAGTTTGCCTAGCTGTAATCAGGCTAGCGTATAACATTAAAGTTATAGTAGAAAAGCTCTATAATATATAGCTAGTGGAAATAAAGTAAAAAGCCGAGCGAGAAGCTAGGCGAGATAGAGTTAAAAGAGTAAGCGAACTAGATTCGCTACGACTTAAAAGGGGTAATAGGTATATCGAATAGTTATAATCTAATAAGGTATCTTTAATTATAGTAACTACCGTTAAGTTAATACGAAGAAATTAAGATCGTAAATTATATAATATTACGATAATATCGCTAAGGATAAGTATTAAGTTACTACTAGTCTTTAAACCGCGAGTTATAGGTATATCGCTTATAGTAATAGAACGAATACTCGTAGTAGAATATATACTAGTAGTTCGCTATATTAGTTACGATTAAGTAGAAGTTTAAGGCTATAGAGTAGCGATTTAAGACTATAAAGTAGTACGAATTAGTATAGATACAATAGTAAGCTATAAAGATAATATAACGCTTATAAGTTAACTATAGTAACTAATATTACTCTAGGTATATATAGTATAGCGGAAATAATAATTACTATATCTTTTACTAAGCGACTTATATATAAGCGGAATATACTTACTAAAGGGTACTATCTTATTAGTATAAGAATCGTAAGAAGTAGTATACTAGAAGAGGATATAGGTATATAAGAGTAACGACTCTCGGTATTATATACGTTAAATAAGCTATCGGATATCGTTAATAAAAATAAAAGAAGGAAATTATAGGATCTAATAAGTACGAATAAAGGTCTTACGGCTAGTAATCTTCGTATATACCGCTTCGCTAACCTTTATAATCTTTATAAGAAAGAGAATATAGTTAATATTAATAACTAGATTATTACTATTATCTTATACTATAAGGCCTTATAGCTTCTATTATTACTAACTACTAGCTTAGTTAATTACCTAGTTATAATCGGTATTAGAAGAGCTAGAAAGAAGAGAAATACCGAGATTATTATAAGTATAAGTAAAGCCGAGCGAGAATTATATACTAAGAATAGTAGAGCTAGGCTTAAAATTCTAAAGCTATAATATAGATATTATAAAGAATTATAAAAAGGAATTTAGAAAGAAGTTTTAGTTATAAAAGGAAGAATTAACGTAAGAGGTAATTATAAGATATAGAAGAAGTCGAAAAAGAGTAAGAGTAACTACTTTTTTTATATTACTACTTCGCTATTATATATATATCGTTATCGCTAACGCTTTAAATACTAAAATATAAGTATAGTAAGTAGTAGCGTAAAAAGATAAATAAAGGTATTAGGTAAGATAAAACGTTGCGTAATTTACTCGCGAAGTAAGTAGTAGAGTAAGTAGTAGAGTAAGTAGTAGACTAAGTAAATAAGCGAGCTACGAAGTAGAAGTATATACGAATAGAGGTTTATATAAAATAAAGTACTAGATAAAGGTAGTAGTAAGTAACTAGTAGTATATTATAAGAAGAAAGAAAGGATTATAAGAGCGTAATTTAACTACTAGAAGATATTATAGGTATAAGCGAGGAATTATAAGAGCGTAACCTAGTTACTAGGTATAAGGCTTATAGATACGAAGCGAAGGATTACGAGGATATAATCTTAAAGAGGGGAGGTATTATAAAGCCCTCTCGGCGGAGTTCGTATAGCTAGTAAGCGGAGCTAGTAGAGAAGAATTTACTATTATATATAATAGAGAATAAGTACCCTCTTATACGCGTTATAAGACTTTTCTTCCTCTTAGCTAGCGATAATTTATATTTATACTATTTATAGTTATTACGCTTTCCTACTAACTCTTATACTTTCTTCTTTAGATCCTTTACTAATCTTATAATAAGGTTATAGTACTACTTCGATAATATAATACTATTAATCCTATACTTTAAGAAGTAAGTACGAGCCTTAAAATAAGGTATTCTTAACTCTCGTAGCGATTAATTAATAACCTCTATCGCCTAGTACTTATTAAGCAACCTCTTTAAAGAAAAGTATAGTACTAGATTACTAAAAAAGAAATAACTAGAGTACCTTACTAGATTAAATATCTAATAATTAATCTAGTACTTATTCTTATTATTAAAGTCTTATTTATAACTATAATTAATATAATATCGAACTTAATAGCTTATTCTTTAGTTAATAGTATTATAAGATCTATTAAACTTAATCTTACTAGTAACTAGGTTCTTTCGAACTAGCGAGTTCTTTAACTTATACTTATTAGCCTTTTTATTACCGAAGTACTTATAGTAGAACTTAATACTATAACTAGCTTTAACTTTAGCGATAGTAAACTTAATACCTATAGCGAGATCGTACTAACTAAATCGTTCTTTAGCGATCGAGTTAATAGTATCTCTAAATACGACCTTAAATACCTCTTCGTCTTAAGGATAATCTAGTTAATTACTTAGTACTATCTTCGTATACGCTAATACCTAGGTATCTCGAAAAGTAAGCGAGATAACTTACTAGGTCGGACTTTAGCGAAGGCGAAGGGCTACTACTATATTTGAGCTAGCTATTACTCTAAGAGGAGGATAGTACTAAGAGGCTATAACTATAATACTACGAATTATCTATATTAGTCGCTAGTACAGCTTTAATTATTAAGATAAGAGAAGGTAGTAGTAGTATAAGATTCCTTATTATTTATAAGGCGTATCGTACAAAACCTATTCTATATACAAAATTACGTAGTAGCCTAATCTACAACGGCGAGGCTAACGCCAAGGTTAGGCGTTAGGCGTTAGGCGTTAGGCGGTCCGGAGTCAAGTCCTGTTTTTCAGCATCTCTAAACTATCCTTCATCAGGCTTCAGCAGCTTTAATAATGAACCATCAAGCCTTCTAGAATGTTGCACTCGAACCTGTGCAGGTAGTCGTCAACACTTCTGTGCAGCATTATTTGTGGTCTACCTTTGTTTGCGATCGCTAGCAATTCGTTGTTCTGTGCTCACTCACGTTTCGTTCGGGCGCACCTCTCCGTTGTCAGTCCAAACAATCTGCCACTGGGTAGAGCATATGGTATACTTTGTCACTACCGGCTGTCAACCACAACACTCGCGAATGCTGCTATACACGGTGTGAAGGCCAATGCTGACGCTCTCTAGGTGTGCCATGGGCGTGGGCATGCCATTGCACAGTCACACTCTCTGAGCCAATCATATGTCGAACTTCATACCGTGACGCGTGACGGTAAGGATGAAGTTTCACGCTTAACACGCAGCCCTGTCAGGTGGTGGCCTCACGATAGATCTGTGTTGAAGACTTCACCCCCAGAAAGCAGGGAACCCAAAGTGACGGCCTCCACGAGACGATGCACCCTCCAAGCCTCGTTATCTTCACGCCACCACAATGGCTTTGTTGCGTTGCATTGCACTGATTGCTGCGTGCCTGCGCCGCATGAGAGTCAGTTGATGATGCCCGTGTACAAAGGTAGGTATCCTCTCCTTCACCACCCAGAAGACAACCACCAAAGACCAAATCGAAGAAAACACCGCCATGTCTCAATCTAACAAACCCCACATGACAAAGAACAAAGAACCCAAACAAACAGACCGCAGGAATCCCTTGCTGAGGGGTGATGCTCTGGAGACTTTTATGCTAGATTTGTTCAAAGATGAGATTCAGGAAATTGAAGGACTTCCCAGAACAACGCAGACACCAAGCTCAACTGACATCAGCACGAAGAACGACATCTCATCCGATGAGCTGTCCGAGACTATCAAGCTGCGTCGAGCATATTACGATTTCGATCGTGAAGAAGCGGAGCATGAGGCAGAGGTACGAAGGGATGCTCTCGAGGCTGAGGTCTAAAATTCACCAGAGGTCCAGAAGAGACTCAAGCATCTGGCCCCTAAACACGATCAAGACAGTGCACAGGACAAGTTGGTCCGATCGCTTGAGAGACTGAATCTTGAGAAAGGATTTGAATAGGGCAAGTCTGAGAATGAAGGGACACACTTAATGGAAGGGTGTGGCATCGAAACGGTCCCAACAGTAGAGCGAGAGCTGGGCCAGCCAACCAGGATTGATTGGCATATTGAAGTTTTCCACGTATATGTTTCGATGATAAAGTGAGTCTTGGTCAGCTATTTGTCCAGTCAAGGCGCTGACCAGGTCACGAGGATATGCCATAGCAAGGCATCAAGTCCGACTTCACTGCCATTATCCGGGGACGAGGTGTGGTCTGGAGTGCAAGTCCATCAGGCTGGAGTCGAAACTTCACGGCGTCAGTAGTGCAGTGAATCTTCTAGGCCTCATCCAGTGACTCGATTTCAGCAACGCCGCATCTGTTATCTCCTGTCCATGGCAGTATCCCCTTTCCCAAATGTCTTGCTCATACTATCTCAACTCCTTTTCGGTTCTACACGACTTGAAACTCATACTCTCGACCACAGTCGTCTACAACAATACCGAAACCAGATCCCTCAACATGTCTGCAAATCAGCAACTTCCCGCTAGGCCAGCCAAGATAATCAGGCGACGCCCTGGACAGGTCTTCGCTCGCCCGAGACCACCTCCGGCATCCGAGACACTAGCTCGAGACAAAGTCAACTCAGCTGTCGACGAGCTCGTGTCGCAGCTCTCGAGAACCAATATCGGCGATGGCACGGAAGTCCAGATCCTCAGCACAGACTATGATAGCATAGTCGATGAGCTTTCATCACGACTCGCATCCACCAACTTTCAAGTCGTTGCAGAGGACGACGAAGGCTATGCCTCTGGCAAGACATCTCCGCCCTGGTCAAAGCGGCGCGCTGATGATCTCGGAGGACTCACCGCGGCACAACGTCGAGATTATCGAGACGCTTGTGCAAACATAGCATATGGCCAGCAACACAAAGGAAACGTGATTGCTCTTGACCCAATGGCTCTTCCTCAATACTTCTGGGACACACTCGAAATCAAAGACCGCCTCAAGATCCAAGCTATGGGTGGCAGTTCCAACAGCTCCGTGCAGCAAATGAAGGTGATGCTTCTGCGTGCACAGCAGATCATCAGTAACGGGCAGGGGGACGATTGGCTGGTGAAGGATGACTTGGAGATGCGATTGGACGAGCTGTTCTGAGCTCGTTCTTTCCGGCGGACGGAAGGCGCTAAGGAGGAGAATCACACAGGGATGGCGAAAGGAGGTTGTTGAGCCATACCAGAATTGTATGATGAATCAACTGGTGAATCTTGGAATATGGAGGATGACTGAGGAGATTCACCGATACTTCTCAATTCGTGCCAGGGAGCACACTCGGTTGTACCAAGGGCCTGATCAAATCATGGCGGACAGGACGTGTCGGCCTCCCATGTGGAACATCGAGGATAACCTGCCTCCTTTGTGGGCGCTGTACATAGTTAGTGAGCCACAAAGACTGAATATATTGGCACAAACCTTTGATAGTCCTCTAACAATCCAAACCCAGATTTTCTGCCATATATTCTTCGGCACCGGTTCCTCATCCATGGCACAATATGCATCCATTTCCCACTTTGCACTGACCACATAGATCTCCCGCACAAGCATTGCAAAACTCGTCCTGCGCAGAATCTTGAGTCCGAGGTAGAGCGCCAAGAAGATAGGGGTCGTGTTGTATGCCGCCAGAAAGCCCGACACTGACCAGACGTCTGGGGAGAAGGTTTTTGGAAGCCGTTGGCCAACGTCGGAATGCTGAAAACAATAAGTACCACCCACGTCGCATATTGTTAGAGTGATTTCCTGCGTGATAACGTTTCGAGAAGAGCTTAGTAGGCGAGTGCTTTCGGGAAGCGGATGTAGGTGATTCGACAACATTCCAGGCCACGTACCCGGAGATAGTGGAGATATTGACGAACCAGTCGAAGATCTGGGCAGGCGTATCTGAGACTTAAGGTACGCCAGAAGACCAGGCAGCCACGTTAGCATTACTGCTGCGTAGGGAACACCCCGTTTGTTTGTCCTGTCGAAGAGGTGGGGTGCTTGGGCTGAAAGAGCTGGACTGTAGAGGATGCGCGAGCCGGAGAAGAGGAAGGTGCTATCTGCTGACCAGGCCGATGTGAGAATGGCGGCGTTGATGACATGACTGAGACCGTCGATTCCTGCGTTCCCGATGGCGACGAGGAAAGGTAATGCGTTTGCGTTCGATTCATGGAAGAGGAAGCGTTGTTGTTGTGGGACGGGACCTTCTGATGATGTGAGCGACCTTGCATATGTGGACTCAATTCCCAACTTACCACGCCAATGACAAGGGAGCCAGTGCCATAAGAGATAAGTTGACACCCAGCGCCGGGCGCAACCGCGGCTGCCCATTCCGCTGCCAAGCCTGGCCCTTTAAAGCCGCCGTTTAGAGCCACCCTTTGAAGTTTTTGCATACAACCTTATAAGTGTACAATATTCGCCGCTCGGGACGCCGGTGCCACGTCGAAGACTTCCCTCCAGACGTCGACATGCAGCGGGTTATCTCCGTCTAATAAGGCAAGACTCCGGTCAGGATCTAGGGTCTCATCACCGATGCACGCATCTTCACGCACCCACGGGTAATGGCGTCTCACTGAATCCATGAGGTCCTCCCCATGGACTGTTGCCCTAAGAGCTTTACCTGCTTTCTGCCGCTTGGAGGTCTGTTCCACCAATGTCCTTCTGTGTTGCCCAAGCTAGGGACGAGCAAGAGGCCTTCAAATTCCGGTCTGGTTCGAGCTCTACAAGGTAATTTGAAGCTCTAGTGCCTCCCCGAAACTATTATACGCACGTCTGAGGTTTTTCATACCGCCGTCACATGGCCTGCTTATAGCCTTCGCACTTCTTCACATTGACGGGTTTGCACCGATCTTGAGGTCTGGGACGGCAGTAGGTCTACTAGCGACATGGAGATGCAGGACATTGGAGATCAAGCCTGCGTCGACGTAAAGTCTGATCTCAATATCCAACACAAAGAATTTGTCCCGCCAACCGCGAGAAACGGGCACGTGGAAGCACTGACGAGCGTTTGTGCTGATTGCAGTGGTTTGTGGGTTGGAAGCAGAACAGCAATCAGGGATGTGCATCTGCTGATATGAACGAGACGCGGTGCCTTCTCGTTCAACAAGCGATCTTCTTCTCCCCTGCATTTTGGCCTACACTGATACTCCACTAACGCAATGAGTTCTAGCTAGCAAAGAGGCGTCAAATTTACTGTACTTCACGAAGTCGTTTGCCCATACTAATCATGGCAACGATCACAGTCTATCCTCCCTCCTCACCCACGAATATCTACCACCTCAAACAAGCAGATGGCACCCTCTCATGCCATGAAGACGTAATGAGATGGCTGATACCACGGCTTGCATTAAGCTTCCTGCTAGCAGAGCCAAATGGAGTTGTTGTCAAACGCACCCAGATCGTCTTCGACCCTGCAGATGGTGGTGAGGACGAGTCAGACTTGCTAGCGAAAATTGAGAGCGAAATGTTGGACAAGAAATTTGCGACGCAATGGGGCTTGCCGCGCGCCATATTCAAGACAAGCGAGGGCGGGGCGGAAATCGATGAGGATGACGTCGAGAACGAAGAAGCACGCGACGAGGAAGAAAGCAAGGACGAGGCCAGTGGGCAGGACGAGGAGAGTGTGGAAGTGGAGAGCGACGGAGAGGACAGCGACGAGGAAGGGCCCATGGACCATGAAGCACACACAGAAGATGCAGTGATGGAAGACAGCAGCCTGGATGAGCACACTGTGCACAGAAGTGATCAGAGCGGTCAGGGCAAGGAGGATGAGGCGGGACAACCAGCTAAGCCCGAGTTTGCCGCCCTAGCATTCAGGTACAAGCCTGCCAAGTTGCGTCTCAAGCTTATCGTCAGAAATCCAAGAAAGGGCTGAGCGCGGCAAAGCGAGGCAGGAACGATCCCTTCGAACCACGAGTAAGTGGGATTGCGCTTTATGGAGCATGGAGGGGATAGGTCATAATATGATGTTGCGTCAGTGATCTGTACGTCTGAACGATCTTGCGGTAGTTGCTGTATCGTCGGGCCTGTTCACGATGCGACGACAAGGATATGGACAAGAGTAAGTAGGAAGATATCGACTCAGCAAATTGGATAATGATGAGCAGGCCATAATCTAGGGGTGACTACGTCGTATCTGGATTCATGATCCTTCCGTATTCTAGCAACATGCGCAAGAACACCAAACGGAGATCGACATCTCTCAGGGCCTTGTTATGCCATTCTGTCGACTCTCTTGCTATTCTCTCGGACAACTCAAGCCCTTTGTCTGTCGTTGCAAGGAATCTGGCCAGTTCGGGTAGTTCACTGTATCCAGTAGACACTGGTACATAGTGCACCCATGGCATCAACCTGTGATCGTGCCACTCCTTCATGATTGTCTGCTTCACTACGACCGACCTCGACTGAAGGAGGCGGTAGAAGCGACCACTAAAGCCGTTACCTGTATATAGATCAGTAAACCTCCGACGACGCAAGTAGTGTTAAGGTAGGGGTCGCGAACAAGGAGTATCTGGGCAATCGAGCCAAAACACACCGTAAAATGTGTCTCAGCCTCGACGCTCTGGCACTCATTGCATGGTCTACCGTGGCGAGTGGGGAAAGGACTTACCATCGATGTCCATGACGAATTTATGTGAGTAAGAGTCGTCCTGGGAGACCAATTCCGTATCGCTCTCAAGGCCGAACGCCGCTTTCTCGATCAAGCAGGCTTCATCTGTGCACTGCAGCACGTAGGCGATCTGTGTTGCAAAAAGGTCTACAATTTCAGCCATAGTGGAGAAGCGAGGACTCCATCTATTTGACCCCGGCTCTATCTCTTCAAGCAGTTGGATGGGATCCTTGTTCGTTTGCTTGGTCTTCAGGACTAGCCTTTGCCGTTGCATGTGGTTCCAAGTTTCCCCAGTTGCCCATCCACCTGTATCGCCCCCAGCCCAATAGAACTTGTTGTCTTTGTCGTCCCAAGGCATGTCCTTTTCCGGGCTGTAGTCACGAACGGCAATATAGTGCGCACTGGGATAGAGGATGTCGTGGAAGTGAGAAAGTTTGCTCGCTGACCAGATAGGCACTAGATCATGCGCGACCTTCATGTTCCATGGCAACAGAAGAAGACCTTCCTCTTGTAGTAGCTCGCAGTTCTGGCACACGTCTTTACTGGCTGTAACGTTGCTGATGAAAGGGATTGGCGCTGCGATTTGCGGTTGCACACATGCAAACTGCCGAGAAGGAGAATTTAAAGGGCATGCACGCCCCGTTGCTGCCCAGCCGTTCTGTGTTCCAGTATTTAGTAGTGGGGTAATATTTGTCTCCTTGATCTCATGCTTCTGGGGGTATCTTTCATGGTGCTTGGCGCGGTCAATGGCTTGCTCAATCTCGTCCCAAGGTGCATTGACCATCGGCTCGTCATAAGTATTCAGAGCGACAGTCATATTGTAGGGCACTATTTCCAGCCAAGTTCCGTCAACGAGTTTGTCGCCATCTCGTAGTTTGCCGGACATAGTCATGTTTCCGTCTGCAAGTTTCATCACAAACAGTTGATTAGCATGCGACTTGATAACCTGTTTCATGCGCTGCTCCAAGATGAACGGATTCACCCCATGGAAAGGCTCCAAACCCGCCATGAGAGTATCGAACTCATCGATCAGCACGAAATCGTTCTCGACCGCAAGGTTGAACCATTGATCGAAGCCCAGAGGAGGCTGCCGTCCATATCGCCGCTGATATTCTGCGACAGCTTCGTCGACATTCTTTGACTGCCTAGAAAGCATATCGGCAAGCTTCGCTCGGCTGTCTGTGACTAGGTACTCAATTGGGTGGCCACTGAACGATTTTGTGTTGTTAGATGCCGTTGTGGTGAAGCCGGAGGCTTCCCGAATCCATAGGCCCAGAACAAATAGTGCAACTAGCACATAGATGACTCTTCGCATCGCCGTCCCTGGACGAATCACGAAGAAAGTCTGACCAATGGATAGCAACATCACTGATAAAGCTTGTGCGAAGGAGCTCATATCACATCCGGCGCCCGCGAGTTGAATACTGAAACCGATCGTGTCCAGGTTCACTGATGTGTTAGTCAACTGGAAGCGGATGACCGTGACTATTGCGAACCACCAGGCTGCTTGTGCCATAGCCTGGCCGATCACCTCCATGCTAGACGTGTCCAGATTCGGTGGCATAACGACAAGCAGAAGCGTTAGCAAAGCCAACATAGGCATTGAAAGCACACCAAGACATTGCGTCGTACTGCCCTTCGTTGATGTAAATTGCACGGACTTTGCTGGTAGTTGTAACTTGGAGATGAAGATAATTGTGCCTGACCTGCTTAGGAGGAATAGAAAGCTGTTCAGGATCAGCGTTCGGTTCGTGAGCGCTTCTTTGTCTTTGAAGAATAACAAGGCAGTGCATGTCAGGTTGAGAGTGATGGCAGCTGGTATGCTTAACCTTTCCTGAATGTCCTTCGCGTCAGAAGAGGTATGAAGTATTGCTGGAGGAGAGTCTGCACCCTCCACCTCTTTGTTCTCTTGCTCGACTGGACATAGGTAGCAATGTACAATCGTAGTCACCACAAGCGTGATCATTGGCTACATATGGTTAGCAACCTGGCTCGAACGTTTGGGGTGAGTCGGCTTACAAGAATTCCTGCAAAAACACCCTGGCTAGATGAAAGCTGTGAAGTCACGGCTGCTACGCAGGCCAAGGGTGCTGCAAACCTCGAGGTCCAGAATGAGGGACTTTGCGGAATATAGGTGTCTGTGGTCGTTGCAGGAACGTCGAATGCCCTATGGATGAGGAAAATGATCACCCAGCTTAGCCACTCGATCCAGACTTCCTGCCGCAGAGAACTGCGCTTGATCTGTATATGCCAATGTCTCCATGTTCCAACAAGGAGAACTAAGCAAGTCGACAGAAGCAGTTTTGACGCTGGCGTCAGTGTAGGCATTCGCGGTGAGTCCCATCTCGTGACACTAAGGAATCGTGCAGTCGACTTGACTTCCATCTTGTGGGATCAACCTAATGGAGAGAACATCAAATGTGTCAGGACCCATGTTATGAGACGTGGACTATGCGCCTGTGCAGCAGACCTTGACGAGTGAAGCAAGGGGGCGGCGTCATTCGAGGGATGGGCCGAGACCGTCGAGAAGGGGCAGCCAGCCCCATCTTGTGAACTATCTAGATGACTCTGATTCGAGAGCGGCTCACATTGAAATGGACCGAGCCATTCTTTCGATGACCTTTGAGCCGAGGAAACTTGAAGCTAACGCAGTGATGGTTCGGGTAGAAAAGGAATTAAAGTTACGGCCGTGGTCCCGCTCAGGCACGTGTCAGGCTCCGCGACTACTTCAGCCTTATCTGTTCTCCCTGCCAGTAGTAGTCTGAGAGCAGCTCGCCAGACCCCGCTGTGACAGAAGTATAAGGTGCAGTTGCCAAGCATTAATATGACCGTGGGATACCACAGATCACAGCCTATGCAAATCCTAAGACCTCGAGAACTGAATTCTGGCCATCACAGGTTAATTTAGGCCTGTATAAGACCGCAGCCACGCGGCAACAAGCGCGCCTGGATCAGAACCACGTCTGTGTAGGATTCAGTCAACGGGTATCGGTGCATAGCCACCAAATTTGTTCTGTGGATCCCACACTTTCTTGAGCGTTTTCAGTTTCTCTATCCTCCAATGTTCATGCCCGTACCAAGCTCCCGGCCCCTCGTCGCCATGAGCATAGTTGACATATGATAACGTCTCTCCTTCACCTTCTCGAAGCACCTCTCGTATGTTTTTGCCCCACGATAGAGCGGTTGCTTGTAGGTTGGCGCCACCAGTGTCGGAAAAGAAGATAGTCGGAGAGAGCAGCAAGCGTTCAGCTCTGAACGGCACAGCAGTACTGTTTTCCGGTATAGCTTGCACTCCTTGGACGCTATAGCCTTCGATCATCATCAGACTTGTGCTCAGCTGCGGCTCGTTCGTTATGCCGTTGTCGAATATTTCGTATATCGATCTCATGGCGCTGATGTTATACGACTTCAGGTCGGTTGGGAAGCGAAGAGCAGATGAGGAGTCACCGAGCTTTTGGCAAGCTAAATCCTTCTGCGAGCTGAGGACTGCGGCTGGATGGTCAGGATATTCCACCTCGTCCGTCGACGCGGACAGCAGAAGCAGGTCATGGAAGGATTGGGTGTACTTTCTGGAGGCAGATGGTGGTCCATTGTATAGTACCACCATCATAATCATTGTCTGCTACGTCAGTGATGCAATATTCCGCGACAATGGGAGCACCTACCTTGGCTGGGTCTATATCTGGCAGTCTCAAAAAGAATGCAAAATGCAGCATACCCGGTGGCTGAATATCCAGTAGATGGTTCGAGACTCTGAACACCTCTTCTAAGCTCGCGCTGTCAAACAGGAAGGTTTCTTTCGTCCATTTCTCCTTTCCTGGTTCAACATCGTAGATTTTGTATACCATTTCCGTTACAATTCCAAAATTGTGGCCGGCACCTCTCAGAGCCCAGAAGAGATCAGGATGCGAAGTATTGGAAGCAACCACAACCGTACCATTGGCAAGCACCAGACGTGCACTCACCAGTTGATCAGCAGCCAAGCCATATTGACCTTGAAGCAGACCGTGTCCACCGCCGAGCATAGGCGCGACAATCGAAGTGCACTCACACATTCCGGTTACCGTCTGCTTCCCCGCAGCCCACAGACCGGCAGTGACCTCAAATGTCGTTGCGCCGCCACCGATTGTGGCTGTCTTACCGCGGGATTCGACTCGAACATGGTTGAGCTTGCGCATGTTTATCTGGATGCCACTCTGGATTGTAGAGAGGCTGTTGGTGGCACCGTGGCCGCCTGTGTAGGCGAGGAATGGAAGGCCATTGTGGTTGGCGTGTCTAATCTGTACTCAGAAATCAGCGCTTTTGGATCGCTTGCAGATGCTTCAGCTTTAAGAAGTCATCACGCCGACGCACAGTCTTAACCACGTCCTGTTCCGAGTCAACAGCGACAGCAACATCGAAACTGGGACTTTGATGTTTCTGCCAGCGACGAGTCAGATCACGATAGCCGTCTTCATCATGTTCGAAGACATCCGCGCCAGCCGATAGCAAGGCTCGTAGGTCGCTGTGCGGTAGGGCACTTGTGCGCTCTGGGAGAAACCATGGCCAGGGATTGGTAAAGTACTGAGCTGTCGCGATCTGAGCCCAGAATAGGACCGTGAAGAGGATTGGGTCCTTGCGCATAGTGCAAGTCATTTCACGAAAGTCGTACAACATACAGCAAGAGCGAGAGATGCAAGAGGGCGATGCATCTGGTTGTAGGATGCATTCTTCTTTATACCCACAGAGTATCAACAGACTTCCAGCACGCTCATACCAAACTTTGACTGTCAGGCGTTATATGGCTCATGTTCAAGAAGAGGAACGGCTTCAGGCGTCCGAACCATAAACTTTATATTATAAAGTAATCGTTTCGGCAGTAACTTAACTGTTATAGGCAAGGTTGTGGCTTGATGCTTCAGCCAACAAGGTAGGTCGAGCTGAACTCAAACAATGAACGGCGGGCGCCGGCGCACGCCTCAAGGTCATGAGTCGAAGATCTTGACAGGTGTGCCTGGTTGGTCAGCCTATATTATGAGCTAGTGACTTTAGTGACATCTGAAAGCCACGATGTGATCAAGTGCGACGGCCGCCTATCATACCCAACAAGGCTTACAGAATACTGTAAGGGAGTGCTCAGACCGCACGACGCAATCCAGTTCTTCTCGAGGCTCGGTGGAGACAAGGAAATATTATTTGTATAGCCGAGAACTTGGCAGAGGTTTGTGTTCTCCAAGATGCGACGCATGCTGACCTGATCGTTGCATATTCTTGAATTCTTGAATTCTTGAAGCAACAATGGACTTCGATCTACGAGCAGCAAAGCCATCAAGCTCTCCCTCCTCAGTCCTTACTTCTTCGTCCCTGCCCGCCACTCCTCGTCTGTCACTTCCTCCTTCCAGGTTGTTACACCTAGACTGCAAGCCAGGTGCATCATGACGCTACCCTCAGCAGCACCATGCCAATGCTCAGTGCCTGCCTCACAAACGATCGTGTCTCCCGTGTGGATTTGTCGAGGCTCTCCACCTTTGTCACAGATCCAGCCGCTACCCATCTTGACTTCGAGGATTTGACCTCGTTCATGGGTGTGCCAGTAAGTGCGGGAGCCCGGCGTGAAGAAGACGTGGTTGAGCATTATTTTGTCGGGATCGGAGCTTGACCTAGCGTAGAGTGAGTGCGGGTAGGGCAATGGCACTTTCATGAGCAGATGACGCGACAAGCTGTTGGAGAAACAGAGGTGCTGTATGAAGGTGTCGGACTTACGTGGCGTTAGGACCCGGCTTTGTGCTTGAGATGCTGTCCATGTAGACTGTACCTGTGAATGTTCCGGTTGCGACACGAGAGGAGGGCGAGGAGGAAACGGACGAGGCGGACGAATTGGGGGTGATTGTTGAAGGCATGGTGGGCGACTAAGAATCGATGCGTATGAATGGGGCTGTTTGTGTCACTCAGATGTGTAGATGGTGCTGAAGCAATATCAAGTTGGCTCTTGTAGAAGTACTGTACTTTAGATATGGAAGTTGGCAACGCCTCGGAATCTCCAATTGGGTGAGCAAGGTTGGAGATAGACTCCGTCTCCAAACAGTCTACGACCCGTGGGTACGATCGAAGGGCTAAACGACTTCTGAAATCCCCAACCGTTACTAAGAGATGTGAAATCACTGTATGGGCTACGAGATCGGGAAGAGCAGCTCTGCAGTTCTACAGAGTTGGTCCTTGGTGCTGGCTTCACTAGAGTCCAGCGGACGAGAGACGCTCCGGAATACATACATATACAGATTACCACCTCTTCTGATGGCTACTTCGTGCTATGCAGTACCTGAGAATGCAGTCGCATCAAAGTCAGTTCTGTATGGTCATGCAAGGTCGTGGCTATGATCATGTTCGTGCGGTAGATGGCCATGTGTAGGATCGACCCATTTCACGGTGCCAGGGTTTTCAGTTGGCACCAAGTCTGGCAGATTCACAGCCACTGCTTCACCGTCTGACCTGACTAGAACACATTCGAGCTCCTCATCCTTCAAGGCATTGATCTCCTGATGCGGGACGTAAGGTGGCACGTATATGAAGTCGCCGGGTCCTGCTTCTGCAGTGAACTCGAGTTGTGAGCCCCAACGCATGCGCGCTTTGCCTTTGATAACGTAGATTATGGATTCGAGGTGGCCTAGAGCACGGACAATCATCAGCTTCGGGTTTTCAGTAACAGAAATGGCTCGGTGCTCGACCCTTGCTTCTAGCTCGGACAGGGATCATGCGACATACCGTGGTGATGCGCCCCAGTCTTGGCATCTGCATGGATTTTGACGGTGCCCGCCCAAAGCTTCTGTGCGCCTGTTCGAGCAAAGGTGACGGCTGCCGCTCTGTTCATACCTGGTGTCTGTGCCGTGTTCGTGTCAAGTTGGTCTCCAGGTATGACTTGTACTCCAGTATGCTTCCAAGCGTCCTCGGGTGGGTTGTCCATCGTTGGCCGTGATGGTTCTGGAACGAGGTTGAGTGGTTCCGTGGGTTGTTCGGGCTTCATGGAGGATGACACGTTAGTTGAAGTCTGGTCGGCCATGATGTGATGTGCCGTTCGCTCAACTACTCAAAGACAGGTATAGACCGAGCACAGTGGTCATATGAAGAGGACGACGGCGAGCAGTTTAGTGAGTAGGACTTTGTGGATGAGAACGGGGGGTGAGAAGCGAAAGTAGACCGGTACAAAGCTGATAGGCCGAAGCAAGTAAATCACGCCTGTCCATTGCGAATCTGACCCCTCGACATTTGGAGACAGCGGTCTCCAAGGCCACAGAGGGCTACTTTGCTTGAGTCAGGCGCCACGGCTCTGCGCAATCCAACGAAGCAAGAGCGTGAGATTCGTGGCCTCTAGAGTAGTGCATGAGCTGTCAAAAAGCACAGTTCGAGAAGCTCGACTTCGAGACAAATTGAGTCGAAGATGGAAAGCTCGGCATCGGAACATCAGGAAACCGCGCTGGAAGATCAGGTGGGATGAGGCCTTGTGGCCTGCAATGCTTGATCAAATGGAAGTGACGTAGCGCGAATGCGCGGGATGAACTCGAAATTTCGCCGGCGCAAACCAATTTCTAAGCAGCGACATATCGAAGTGCTACCCTTCACCAGTTGCCGCAGAGAACTTTATACGCCTCACCTACTCAACATACGCAATGGCCTCGAATCAGACCCCAAGAGAACCTGTGGACCCACCCCAAGAAGATGAAGACCTCCTCGACATGGACGAAATAGGCGAAGAGATCGACGAGGAGGGCGACCACCCCATGGAAGGAGACGACGAAGACATTCAAGAGGAGATTCAGCTGCAGAATGACTCGATAGCACATTTCGATGCACATAAAGACAGTATCTTCTGTATAACACAACATCCTACGAATCCAGCAATAATAGCTACTGGTGGAGGCGACGATGTTGGCTATATCTTCGATTCGACAGTTGAGCCTGGGCCAGTACTACCAAGTAGTTACCAAAGCGAGCCGCGGCAGCAGCAGGAAAGACAGGGGCTAGCCGCGCTGAAGACGTTGGATGGGCATACTGATTCTGTCAACGCTGTGGCATTCACACAGCCGCATGGCGAGTATGTGGTTACTGCAGGACTAGATGGGAAGTTGCGATCGTGGCGACATAGCAAACAAGGCGATTGGTCAGCCTGGGACTTTGTGGCAGAGGTCGGTGAAGTCGAGGAGATCAACTGGCTGGCTGCCTGCCCTAACCCGAACCAGCCGAACGTCGTTGCACTGGGTGCGAATGATGGCAGTGTTTGGGTGTACAGGATCGATGCGGCTGACTCTGGCAATGAACTAAACATCGTCATGACACAATACTTGCATACTGCCTCGAGCACGGCCGGTGCCTGGACTCCGGATGGCAGCCTACTAGCCACTGTATCTGAGGACGGCAGCCTGTATGTTTGGGACGTATTCGAGTCCGGACAAGCCACGGTCCAACTGACTGCTGAAGACCAAAGATTCGAGGTCGAAGGTGGTCTGTACAGTGTGGCATGTTCGTCTACCCTGGCGGCTGTTGGCGGCGGAGAGGGGAATATCAGAGTGGTCGGTCTGCCGCAGCCAGCTGATAACGCGAAGAAGAACAAGCCTGGAAAGGGCTCGAATACACAGGCTTCATCAGCTGGTCAGATTCTGGCAGCTCTACAAGCTCAAACCGATGGCATAGAAACATTGTCCTTCTCGTCCCCACCGCTTACACTGCTAGCAGCAGGCTCTGTGGATGGCTCGATAGCTCTTTTCGACACGGCTCATCGATTCGCCGTTCGACGACATATCAAGGAGGCGCATGAGGAACATGCAGTCGTTAAGGTCGACTTTGTTCGAAACTCACAAAAAGGAGGCTGGCTTTTAACTAGCGCAGGCATGGACGGCGTTGTCCGCAGATGGGATGTGAGGGGCGGCACAACTGCTGCTGGTCAAGGCTTCATCAAAGAATGGCAGGGTCATCGCGGAGGTGGTGAAGGCGGAGGCATCCTGGGCTTTGTCCAAGGGGGCGGTGGCAATCGTATCGTCACTGCGGGAGATGATAGCATATCACTAGTGTTCAAGACGAACATTGAGTGAGTATAACACCAGCATGTTGAGGAAAGCCTTAGCTCCCTTGCCAATCTAACCTCCAGACTGTGATTGTCACATTATTGCTGCTGTTAGGCCGCAGATGCCCTCATTCGACATCTACTGCTTTTGCTACAAAGTATTCGAGAAGTGCTCTGAAAAGTGTTCTTGGACTCATTCATATGAGATTGCAACCATTCTATTGTCCTGACATCCACAATGCCACAGGCTAAAGGCAAGCTTCGATTCGCTTGTCCCAGATCTATTAATCTCGACTCATGAATGAGCGAGCACGAAGTCGATAATCGTGATGTTGGGGCCTTGCCAATGCTTTCGAGCTCTCAAGAACCACAAGGCCGTGGCCACTGTCAAGACAAATACCAGGACTGGACCGGCATAGTTCATGTTTGTGCCCGTGACCGGCAAGGCTGACGGGAATGGCAGGAACACAATCATCCACAAGGTGTACACCATAGCGAAGACGTTGACGTATGGTCCCCATTTTCCAAGATTCCACTCCCCGAGCTGCAATCCCACCTTACTCGAATATCGCGAGTACAGCATGCAACCGATGGCGATGGCGTATGTAATGTACAAAGCGAGTGAAGAAAGGGAAGTGATGGCCCCGAATGCCACGTAGCTCGTGCTGCCAATGTTGAGCAAGCACAAAATGCATACCAGCAAAACAACCACCCAGACAGACCGTATAGGAACTCGATGCTTCGGATCGACATAAGCAAACTGCTTTGGCAAGTAGCCATCTCTAGCGCAAGCCCCTGGGCACGGTCAGCAAATCTTGTCTCTATGATCAGACATGTAGGGCTTACATGTCAAACGGGACACCGATGCTATGTTCGCAAGGTTCACAGAGAAGGAGATAATGAACAATCCTGTCACCATCGCAGTGGTGGCAGCAGTCGAGCCTGTTGCATTCTGCAGGATAGCCACGATGGGACTGCTGGAATTGAGAGCATCCTCGACCGAGCCCATTGCAACGAGGATAACCATAACCATGACGAAGCCAAGGACACCATTCATGAAGATTGACCAAAACATCGCTCGAGGAACAGCTGATTTCGCCTTTCGCACTTCCTCGCTCATGTGGATTGCTGAGTCAAACCCTGAACACAATTAGCCGACCGAACGAGGTGTTGGTGTCCAGCCTACCTGTAAAGGACCATACGCAGGTCAGCATCCCAAGGTGAAAAGCGATGAATTGATCTTTCCAGCCTGAAGAAGTGTTTCGCTGGGTGAAGACAAAGCTAGCGCTGTGTCGGGTACCCATGACCGCCAGAACGACCACAAAGACGACGAACAAGCAGATATGCAAGATACCGGCCACCATCTCCACCCAAGGGATCAGCTTGAAGGCGTACATGTTCATCGCGCCCTGAAGAGAGCATATTGCGATGACCAACAATGAGGTATGCCACCCTTGCGCAACATAGCTTGGGTTGTTCAAAGCGACCAATGACTCAAGCAAGATAACTGTCACGTTGGCAATGGCTGCAAGAAGCGAAATGTATCCAAACCAGGTCATCCATCCCTGAAACCACGTTGCCACTCTCCTGATCCGCGGAGGTGCCAGATGCCACGTCCAGTGGTATTGAGCCCCGGCGATGGGCTGGATGGACGCCATCTCACCAATAGAGGCGGCTTGGGAAATGGCGCCACAGAACACAATTATGATGCTCCATGCGAAACAATACGGCCCCCCTTCGTATAACGCGAAGTACATACTGTCGCTAGGTTAGCTGAGGTCAAATGGACAATCCGGTAGCGTACTTTGTACACATTCCTTCCCATAAAGCCATGTAAGTTAACGAGAACATAAAGATCTGAGCCGTCGAGAACAGGCGTCGCACTCTCGTCTGGCTCTCAACTGTGGCAGGCACAGAGACAGCGGGCTTTCCCGCATCTTTCTCTTCGACCAGGACATTCATGTTTTTGTCCCGGCCATTCATCTCGTACGAGCCGTCGTTGCGAACCATCTTGTCGACAAGGGCACGAAGCAACACTGAATCTAAAAGACTACAAGAAGAATGCAAGAAGAATACAAAGTGAGTTGAAGAGGGGAAGCAAGGGGAGATCTTCGAGATTTCAAGGTACAAGAAGCAGAGTACGTGCTGGCGAGTCAGCCACGCCAGTCGTATCTAACCATTAATTGTCAAAAAACGTGGTGCATGCATGGTGCTAGGGTTTATGGAGCTCGCCTCGGAGGTTGCATGACTTCGTTCGAAGACGCGAGACCAATGGGTTTGCCTGTGAACGATACCCTGGTATAGAACTTTAAGATTGTCAGGTAGCTGATCCTGCGGCAGATCCCGGTGTCTTCGAGGCATGTGGATCTGACAGCAGGGACCAGGATGTCGCGGCATCCGAGCCATACCGGAGTGGAGGTTAGCGTTCTGGCGGTCTCGCGGTCTCACGGTCCGGCAACGCTAAGGTGCATGTATTGCAGAGCACTAAGACCTTCAGAAAGCACTACTGTCTGGAGGAGATCCTCCCTCCCCGGACGACGTAGCTCTTATTCTTACGGTGAGCCAACTTTCTGCCAGTGGCTTGCATCAAGGATCAAGCATGTTTTGCGCATGCTTTCATCAGCCAATCCAAACGACGCGGGGCCTTCGAAAAATCACAAAAGTACTAGTAGTTCGACCCTTGACCTCGAGCAGCACGAGCTCGATTCCGGATAGTGCGCCTCGTGTTGCGGGAATAACGATTGCAGTATGCCTAGCCAACGCCACAAATGCTCTTTTGACTCGTCGAGCCCTAAACTTCGGTTACCAGCATATTCACTGAGCAGTGAATCGGCCCCCCTGACGCTGTACATGCATGTGCCCGCTATGAACTCCCTGTCAACCTTAAGGCAGGATATCACGTCCAGGATAAGGACAAGTCAAAAAGCTGACGATTCCTTGGGCACGATTTCGCATCTTCCTTCGCTTGACCTCCACCGTCAATCATGGACACAGATTCGGCGCCGCCCTACTATGCTATCACCTCAGACAATCATGCAGCATGGGTTGTAGCAGCCAGCATCATATTCCTCCTCTACAACATTGGGCCGGTGGCTACCAAGATTACGCTCAGAATCAACCTCACCTCGATAAAGCTTCCTGATATGTGCTTGATCGGGTGTCTCGTACGTCTAGATTGTCTTAGTCCGCCTTCCGTTCCCTTATGCCCAGCAGGTTGTTCTCGTGCTCCAAACAGCTTTCATCATTCGCGCTTGCAATCAAGGCCTTGGGCAGCATGCGGCAACCCTCGACAATGCGGCGTTTGAGGAGTATACCAAGGTGAGCGGGTGAGTACTCAGCTGATGCAGGATCTGACATTGGCAGTACTTCTATGCTGCGTCCATCCTCGCCATAACCATACAGGCAGTAACGAAATTGTCGATATGTCTCCTGATCACATCGATTAGCCCGCAGCGAGCGTTGTTCCTTGCAAACAAAGCCCTGATGACTATCATAGTTGCCTGGGCATTATCAGGCATATTGGCAGTTGCATTTGCTTGTGGCCTGCCGGATCCATGGCGCACTGACGATAAGGGAATCTGCTACTCACGCAAGAAAATAAATATCTATAACGGCGTCGTCAACATCTTAACCGACATTGCTATCTGTGTGCTTCCTGTTGCGATGATGTGGAATGTTCAGACCTCGATAACGAGGAAGGCGCAAGTCTGTGCACTGTTCGGGTCTCGAATTTTAGTACCGGTGGTCACCATCCCAGCACTCGCAACAAGTGGCGGCTACTTCGATAACATCCTTACAGATCCGACATGGTATGCCGTTATGCCCACGGTCTTCTCACAAATTTCGCTTAACCTGTCTGTCCTGACTGCCTGCATACCTGGACTGAAAAGTGTCTTGGACAATCTGTTGAGCGGCACAGCGAATGCAAGAGTGGATGGCCCCTACAATTTGACTGTGTCGGGTGACAAGAACATTCCGTTCACCGCCACGCCTACATTTGCATCGAAATCTGGCTCAGGGTCAGAATCAAGGACACGAGGCTTCGCCTCCAAAGTTGCGCAGAGGTTCAGACCCAGCGATACGCAGCATACTATATCAATAAGAGGTGGAGGGAACGAGATCGAAATGACAAGGCAGAAGTCCAATTCAAGTCCTGGTAGGACTGAAAGCACGAGAAATCTGACTGATAGAGATATCCTTCGGACGGACCATTACGAAGTCACTTCCGTTCAGCGCAACAACTCTACGAGTCACCCGGATCATGGATCGAGGATATCGGGGGAAGATGATGAGATTGCGCATTCTCATTCGAGATGAGGACCCAGCATTGCGGGATTGTGCCCGATAGACAGCACGAGGTCCGACTTTGGACCATACTACTTTACCAGAAGCATCTATGTCTCGATTGCTGATCGCTTTCCACTGAAACGATTGACGAGATCGAGCACCACGAGTTCCTTCCAGGCGAGGTTGTTCGCCTAACTTGGATTGCTGATCAGTGTCTGCAGAACTGTTCGCGAGCTTGGACGTCCCCTGAAGCGAGCACGCGTTCGTTGCTGTTCGTTGTTAGGATAGTATTTCACAGCGCCAACCGTATGTTAGCTATCAGGCGGTGCTGGGGAGCACTCTTACCGTAGATTGTACTCCACACGCGTGGGACGTGCGTAACGGGGATCTGCAACGAGAGAAAAGCGGTCCGACTTTCCCCTCGCGGGCCGCCGCGGATCCGGTAAGCTTGGCGGCAAGCTTGCCAATCCTCCGGTCCAAGGCCGAGGTGAGGGCTTATTTAAATCCAAGAAGGTTCCACCAGTGACATGGGCTGATCTTGGTAGCTCCGTACGCCCACGGCTACATTGAATATAGTCTCAGGCAGGTACGCTGCAGCGACCGACTGACGCTACTTCAGATAAGAGGGTAATACAGTTGGGGACGAGATCGGCGTTCGCCGTGCCGAGACCTTCAAGACACCGTGATTCGTGAACCGGCGATTCCTGCCTGATGCTGCCTTGCGCCAAGTGGGGGTAGTGATAGTTGACTCTGATACAGGTCCTGGAGTTCGCAGCACCTATAAGACACCCAGGCACGGATTACTACACCTCCACCAATCTATCGTGCTTGATTGAATCTTCCCAAGTCACAGTCACCTATCTAACATGACACTAAGTACTCCAACCTCGCTAGCAGCACTGCCGCCCGAGATCCGCTCCATCATCTTCGAGCATGTCTTCCACGCCCAACGCCTCCGTCTGAGACTCAACAAAAGTCGTGGCCGGACGAGTCTCGGCAACCTCTCGATATTCCTGACATCGAGATTCTTTCACAGAGATCCGGTAGTTCGTGATGCTCTGCGTCAGAGCGCTGCCCTGGTCCTGCACAATGAAGCCGACTGGCTGAAGCTAGTCCGGCATTGTTTCGAAAAGGACGTCTTTGACGGGTCAAAACTTATCAAACGCATTGTCTGGAAAGTGCCTAAGGAGGCGGTGCATGCAACGAGGGCATTTTGTCAGCAGGTGACTCAGGAACGGGTGACCACGGTCTTGCTCAGCCTCAACGCCTTCGAAGTCCACCTCAACAACACGTACGGGCGGCATGCGCAATGCTACGGCACAAAAGACGCTGACTGGGTAGACAAGTCCAGTCGTATCCTATATGCGGCACTGCACAGCCCCTCGAACCGAGATAATGAGCAATACGAGGTCATCTGGTCAGCGTTGCAGGGAGTGCTGCTCAGTGACAGTCAGGTCGTGCCAACAGTGGAGTTCCCGGCATTTTCTGATTGTCCCAAGACCAACTGGCATACGCATGCGTGGGACGAACCAATGACAATCCATGCCGTCATGAACCTGAAAGACTTCAGAATGAGGATAGACGCGGATGAAGAAACGTATGGGCTTCCGCAGCCTGCATTCTCACTGCTCAGGCCAGCGTGTAAAAACTGTGGACGTCGGTACTGCCCCAACAACCCGGTAGATGGCTGGTAATGGATAGGCCCGAAGGCTTCGATCGCGGTTAGCCACGGCCAGCCACGACCATGCAGCCTGTCGCACAAAGACATCAAGGCGAGATTCGTACCTTGCAACAAGTCCAACGGCAGATGTATTCCGGTTAGACAGCTGTGGTGAATGCTTCCACTGCAATTACATGCACCAGAGAACCCAGCAGAGCCCAGGGCCGAAATGTAGCCTGGGCATCGATTGGGCCGGTCAAGACACCGGCGGTCCATTTCGAGGACCGACAGAAGGTTTGACACGGCTAACAATTCTGGATACGAGACCAGATGGGCCAGCCGGCCGTTGAGCTCGTTTGGTCAAAAGGCCCTGTCGGTCACCTGTTGGCGCCATTTCCACAACTGGCGTGGCTGGAAGATTGATGCCTGGGGGCACTTGGAGTTTGAAGAGGTTACGAACATGCACTTTCGGTGTTCATGAACTGTCACCTCCATTCCGGACTGGCGCCACAGCCGCTTCAGCCGAGAAGTTGTACCCCAGATTGTGGTTGAGATAGGGGATTCTCGAAGACGAGTTAAGAGTCCTGAGGCTGATTTCAGGTTGAAGACGTGGATGCCTCTTACATTATGTATATGCCCCACTCGATTCGGCTTTTGTATGTCTCTTAGGTCACACGCATATCGACGAGTGATAGGAGATAACAAACGATGAAGCAGGACTCCACGAGCAGGAGCCAACGGAACGAAGTAGCCGACCGAACCCCGTAACTGGTTACCCAGCCCAGGTAGCTCTTGCTGTTTCAGTTCAGCAGAAAGTAGGACGAGCCTCGCCCAGGCAGCAGTCCACTTCATGAAGCCCGTAAGACCTACCGACGATATTCATGCAGGCTGTTCACCCCGAGTCATAGAAATGCAATCATAGACATAACAGTTTACGCTAATTACCCGCAATGGGCCGATCCTATCTTATGTCGATCGGTGGATCACCACTAATTGGTGTACTGTACTTCTGTAGCAGCAACAACGGATCAGTCGCGGTGGGGAACATAACCCATTCGTAATACTCACGTGCTGCTCGACTAAGTCGTGGTCAGCTGGTTTGACTTGATCGATTGTATAGGTCGAAGGCTTCACCAGGGCACCAAAACCTGACCAATCACGGATGTAAGTGGAGGCACCAACGAGGGCATCTTCCAAGACACTCATGACATCTCAAGACGCGGTGGCTGGTCTAACAGCACAATAACCGAGGGGGAACGGATGGAGGTACCAGTTGCGGCCAAGTTGATATATTCGTTGCCAGAATAAGAGTTTCTTAAAGCAGCAGCAAACCTGTCTCTAGCTTCACTACTTCAACCAGCTTTAAGCAAACTCTTTATTGTCCCCGACATGGCTGGTCTGCCTAACACCACTGGCAGCAGTCGATCTCCTCCGCGCAGCCTGCTTCATCATCTCCTTCTCCTGCTGAGCAGACGCATCCTTGAATACCGCATCCATTTCCTCCAGCGTCTTTCCTTTGGTCTCGGGCACGAAGAAATAAGCCCAGACCGCGGCCAAGCCACACCATCCGCCGTAAAAGATGTACGTTCCGAAACCTGCGCTCTCGATCATTGGTGGAGTGATGACGCCAACAATGAAATTGCAGATCCAAACAGTAGCGGTAGCGACTGCCACGCCCTTGGCTCGGGTCGTGGTACTGTACACCTCACTGGGTAAGGTCCAGCCGAGCGGCGAGTAGGATACACCGTAGAAGAGCATGAAGAGGAAAGCCATAGCGACAGCGACCCAGCCGGCTGTTGTGTTGTTTTCCCAGTCGTCTGAATATTGACCCACGAGGCCTGCGATGACGATATAGGCGCAGCAAGCGAGGACAGCGCCCCAGATGGCGAGGGGTCTACGACCGACGCTGTCAATGATGACGAAGCAGATCAAGACTGCGATGAGCTGGATGATGTTCAAGATACCCGAAAGGATCAGCGACATCTCGTAGTCCGCACCAAGGGATTGGAAGAGGGTGGGCGCATAGTAGATGAATCTGAAGGGAGTTAGGCTGGTACCGATGGAGAAAGGGATCGAAAACTTACGCATTGATGCCAGAAAATTGTTGGAAGAACGCGACACCTACCGCCACGATCGTTCTTCGCCAAAGCTTCTTCTTGAAGAGATCGGTCCAGAGCAATACCTCCAGCTTGAAACCGGTTTTGCCAGGATGAGCGCGCTCCTGCATCGTCATCTGCAACCCGATCTCCGCTTCAATACCTTGTAGTTCTGTCTGTACACGGTTGTCTGTTTCCGGAAGACGTCGCAATCTCGATAGGGCCTTGAGAGCATCGTCGCTTCGGTTTCGGAGGCAGAGCCAACGCGGCGAATATGGGAAGAAGTGGATCATGACGCCGAGAATGGTTGAACTGACGAGCTGAAGACCAAATGGCAGGCGGAAAGAAATTTCTCCAGGCATGTTGCGTGTACCATAAGTGATGAAGAAAGAGATGACGACGCCCGACACAATGCTAATGGACTGGAGGACCAGAAGAGTGCCGCGGAGGTTGGGTGGTGCGATTTCGGAGATGTATAGCGGCGCACCAAGTGCGAGGGTGCCAGTGCCGAGGCCACCGAAAAATCGACCAAAGGCCAATGTACCGTAATCATGTGCAGCAGTCATAATAATGCCTCCAGCGTTGAAAAAGCACACCATTATCGTAATAGCCCATTTGCGTGAATATTTGTCGCAAAGCCATGGCATGAAGAAGCAGCCTATGAAGCATCCCAATTCTAGCAGACCCGTGTTGAGACCCTTCCAAAACGCGCTTTGAGGATCTTCGGGTGAGATTCTCGGGAATTGCTGATGGAACTGAGGCATAACGTTGATGATGGAGATAACGCCCTGGTCATATCCGAAGGAAAAGCCGCCCAGTGATGCCATGAACGCGGCACCGAGGATGTACGGCGAGCCGGCGATCCCAGCAATTCCACTTTTGCCATAGGAAACACCCTCAGCCATAGTCAGAGGTAGTTCGGCAGTGTTCACAGTGTCGACATGTTGTGTATCTTCGTTGTCAGACGGCGAGAGCTCCGCAGTGTTGGCGGAGCTGATGGAATCAAGCTGCTCGTCTTCGACGTGCTGTACTCTTTGCTCGTCACGTGCCATGTTTGCTGGGCGTCGAAAAGCACAGCTAGTGAGAATGGTGTGCTGGATGAGTAATTAGCTAGTCCGTGGGCTTGAAGAACGAGTCTGGCACAGCGTGGGCAACGTCTTATACTTGGTTAAGAGCAAAATGGCCGCCTGGCCTGCGGTTCAAATCGAGGCCGCCACGAACATACCGGGAAGTGGTATAACGATCGGTATTGCTCCACCATCTTGTACATCAGTGGCGGAGCGTGGAACGGCTTTTTGAATATCTGGGGTCCCCAGACGAGCAATGCTGATCACAGACGTTCGCCGAAAATGTGCCCTGTTTGAACAGGGTGGAAGCTTCGAGATAGCGGAGTTCTGTCATGGAACACAGTGCCAAGAGTGCTGGGCGGGTTGGCTGATGTCAAGTCAACATAAAATTCCGATGCACACCACAATTTTGATAGCAATGACCGAATTCGAGCTGTTCCCTCGAGCTTGCATCGACATCACAATGTCAGGCTGCGAGCGCGTCATACTCCTTGAGGGCTTGTAGCTAGACCAGCTCGAGGTTGCCGACATTTATGTAAGGTATCGGCGGCAGAGAGGCTCCGGCTTAGCTGAACAGGATGAAGCCGTCTACGACGATCCACGCAAGTCTCACGCAGTACGCGGAGGGGCATCGCTATGGGACCCTTGAAGACGATTGAAAGTGTAGCCTACGAGGACGCCTCTGTAGCTGTTTGATCGCTCCGAGATCTGATGTATTGACGAGAGACGACTTGGTGCACACGCAGCTCGAAGTGGGTGACGTTATAATCGCGGAGATGCGTGTTGTGCTCCGGGAGTCGGATGTTGGTGTGAGTCAAGAAACCTTGGCGAAATTCCTACGGCAAGCGCGTCGCCACAACTCCGCCATCGACTGGTGTGCACCTAGAGCAAATGGGATGTGCCGAGCCTCATTGCGTAGTTGTTGTTCTCGCCGCGCTCGTGTCATACTGTAGCGCATGCCCGTTATGGTGCTGAACGCCAATAACACTCATGCCGTCCCGGCGCCCTTTCCCCTACTGGCCCTATCCCAAATCCACTCTACCTATGAGCATGTGTGTGACATACGTCACCTGGCTTTTAAGCATCAGATCAAAGCATAATAATAATCAAGCCGAAGCACAGACGGGATAGACGCGTTCCACGCAGATCCGCTTGACCCAAAAGGTGGCGCTTTCGGGCTCGGTAGTGTTCTTGTCTCGGCGATCTCTGCATAGGTAGCCACTGTCAGTATTTCGGCGTAGCAGAAGCATGAGAGATTTGATGCGAGACAACTCCCCCAAGGAATACAGAGTTATCAGCCTCTCCTGATTGCAACAATGAAGCACACCCACCCTTATTAAAAGCAGCATCGCTAGGTTCGGACGCTATAATCTCCTGAGAGTTCTTATCTGGCAGTCACTCAGCAGCTCCTCACTAGTGTTTTGCTCATCAGGACAGTCTGCGCCTTCACTTCATGTCACACTGGGCCCACCGCTGAAGTAAGAGGAAGAGATGCATTGCATCCGCCACATCCAGAGCCGAATTCACCTGGTGCATGGCTTATCATTTCTAGCCTTGGATAACTCTCCGATATGTTTGTGGAGATGGCTGGGGAGACCCGGTCTTGACGGCGAGCACTTTCAAAACTCGTGGTACAATCGGCTTGAGCGGTTGTGTGTTTCTGATTTGCTACATGTTGTGTTATAACTCGTGGTGTAATAAAGACACTAGCGCCTGGTACGGGTGTCACAAGGGTGACGAGGTTGAACACAACTCAGGTATGTCGCCCAGCGCAGCGGAATACAGAGAATCTGGAACAATACCTTGGAGATACCATGGCGAGGTGGAGCGCCATCATAGGCATCACCCTACCACATATTTGTTGCAAGAAATACTTGATCTAACCACACGGTGCGGCACTTCCCGCAGTACTGTACCTATTTTGGACGTCGATCACCACTAGCTTCATGCTCCCCTGTAGATCTCGAACTGAAGCAGTGAAACAGGTAAACACGCTGTGTAGAAACACTACACCGCCAAATAGAACCAAGCCTTACAAACATGTTGCTGCCTATACTATCCGCTTTGACCATGGCCGTCGCAAGTGCCACAGCCACAGCCACTGACATCTCCCCTCTCTTCTTCCTCTCATCAACCGCGCTGTAAGCCCCACCCAATCCATCCCATTTCATCCCACTGAGTCCTCGGCCCCTGCAACTAACACCCACCCTCAGCCTTCAGCGTGCCTCTCCCTCCGACCTCTCCAACGGCCCTGTCTCCGCCGTCCACCACGAGCTCTGGTCCGCCCTCTCCACCTGCCCGACCGCGCACTACGCCGTGATCGTCCAACCGGGCGTGACCCCGGCCGACTACGAAACCTCCTGGCTCCCCGTAGGCGCCGGCGTCCGAACAGCCCTTATTGCGTCGAACATCCAGGGCAAAGTCGACGTCACGGCGGTGGTAAACACGATCCTCATGGACTGTCTGCACCATGGTGTTACGAGGGTGGAGACCCTGGATCCGACGGACCCGGTGTTGCCGGAGTTGAGTGCGGAGAGGGTCAATGAGAGTGTGATGTATGCTGTTATGCCGGGGATTGAGGCGCGGAGTCAGAAGAGGAGAGACGAGCTTATTGATCAGAGGCATAGGTATGTTGAGCGGGTTGTGGGGAAGTATTTTGGGAATAGGGATTATACAGTCATTTATATTACGGAGCCGCAGGCGGAGAGAGAGGGCCTGCTGGAGGCTGAGGAGGTGGGGTGGGTGCATGGGCATGAGCATGGACTCGGGGCTGAGGTGCCGTTTGTGTTAGAGGAGAAGTGATTGGACCTCGATCAGAAGAGGGTTGACCATTACCGGTATATGGCAACTGAGATACCGGTTGAGAAGCTAAGGGGACCTTGTGAAGGCTTTAAATTGATCATTTCCGGCTGAGCATCTGTTGCATGTCTCTGCTAATGTGGGCGAACAGATCACCAACTTTGTGATGTGGCAGTTGAACAAGAGCGTCTGCGACTTCAACGATCAAGGCATTCTATACAATGAGGCGCATGATGAACTAACTCACCTGGCAGTGGGCTGTGAGAAGCTCGGGCCGCACACGAGACTAGTCGCTCTAGCTATAAGACATCGTGGGCTCATGACTGACCTAAATGCAGCACTTGCCACGGTATGTCATGGAGAGGGAAGCTCTTCGTAGAGGCCTGCGACGACGCTACATACGCTTGATGGTCTGGCAGTGATCTGAATGCATGGAGGAAGGATCAGGGTACAAGTTCTCGGAACGTGTGCGCTACTGTGGGAGGAAGGCACGTTCGAGACAAGAGGGCTTGGAGCCGGGAAACAAGGATCGTGAGAAAAACATTTAGGGTTATGGGTATTCGGAGTTGTATTGCGAGAAGTGACACCTTCAGGCCCCAAAGTCCAATCACTGACTTCTACTATGCTTAGTCATGCTGAGTATCTGCTACGCAGCGTCGGGCGTTGTACGGCTCCGAAAGCTTAGTAGGACCGGGCAGTCCCGCGTCATCGCACTGCATTTGGTAGTCGATGGTCACTTTCGAGACGAGAAGCTTCTCTCTTTCGGCTCATATAATGGTGATCCTCCTTTTCGGACAACCTTCGAATCGGTCTTTTCGAGCCACCCTCAACAGACCACACCTACGGAACGTACTGTCCTCACCCTCGATACGCTGCAGTACCAGGCCCATAATAAGATTCAGCTTCTCCCGTAGATTTCTCTCACTTGTGCCGTGAAGCTCGTGTGTGTCGATATAAGCTCCTGACCAGTAAGGATCCCTTCGGACAGGTAGACAGCATACAGCGGTCCCGTAGCCAAGCTCCTTGGTTACATCAGGCAGGACGATTCCGATATCCAGACCATTTGTGGTCACCAATTTGTGTCCCGGGGAGAATGCGTCTGATGGCCGCAATTTCTCGACGATGCCTGTCTGGATCAAGCCACTGATAAGGATACTCGCGCCTAGCTGAGCAGAAGCGGACGGGGGGATAATCGGTAGTACCGTGCAGATATTGTGGAATGTGAAAGATGCAGCGTGGTAATCACTCGTCGGACTTGGCTGCGGCTCAGCCGATCCGTCAAGACCTTGGCTTGCGTACGAGATTTCCCCTTCCACTGCCGCCCACGACCACGATGGTGCTCTCTTCTGTGTTGGTCTTCGGGCCCCAGCGGCATTGGGCTCATCGCACTGAGAAGGAGACTCGGTGTGCCACAGAAGAGCCGAGGGCATGTCTTGCGCCCACATCCCTGCGACACAAATTCCGTGATGCTTTGCCTTGGTAACAAGACCAGCGATTGCAGGCAGTCGATCTTGTTCCTTCCTGATGTCCATTTGAGTGTAGGACTCAATAGTCTTGAACCACGCCCCACGTTGCGCAAAGGTTTCGTTGCCGGCATCCATTTCATTGTCGTCATTCAGTAGTAAGATCTTGGGTGGGTCTTCGACCCTCATCTGAAGCCATGGCAACTGTTCAGATGCTTTGGCAGTTGCACACTCCCATAGCAGCATGTTCGTTGAGAAGATCACAGTCCTCCGCGACAAGAGCCTTTCTTGCAGGACCCATGCTCTCTTTTGCAAGGGATTTGTCCTGTACTCGCAGTTCCAGTCTTCCGGACACCTTTCGAATATTCGTACCCGCTTGTCGCCAAAGGTTGCATCAGTGAAGCGTGTCCTCTTGGACGAATCGCTTCGAATTCGACATCCATCGAATGAGCTGGGCGAGCTGGCGGCGGCAAGAGTACAGAATGCGTTTGCAAATATGTCACCCATCAAAGCGACCTCTACCTCCCGATCTTCACGTTGATTCTGAATGATGCACAGGGAGTCAATCCAGAGGTACTTGAAACCGAGCTTTCGAGTGATTGCAATGGCGTCTCTGAAAGACTGGGGCAAGGTGAGCATAGAAAGATATCGATATCGCTGATGAATATTGTTGGCGACTGTATTATATTCTCGATGCGATTGAGGACCCCAACAATGGCTGAGAGCGAGGTAATAGGATTCCTTCGGAATGTCGCGTTTTGACTTGAGCACCACAAGCTCCGGACTTCCAGATGAACTGACATCGAGCAGCCGGGTGGGCAGGAAACTTGGAACGGGGCGTCGACATCGTGAATGCTGGCTTTCACACTCATCTAGCCATTGTTTAATTTGTGCATACTGGTCGTTCGGCGTATCAGGAAGAGCAGGCGGTAAGCGTTTTGCTGTCGAGTGATCAGCTCAGGCATCTAGATAATGATGGAATGTCACTTACACCAAGAGTCTGGGACCGGATAGAAGTATTTGATGGTTAGATCGTCCAATCCTAATCCTAGGTACAACCTGAAACTGTTATTAGGTTTGAATAGCCCTCGTTGTAGCGTTAATATTGCGGCCCGTTCGTACTCGACAGGTACAAAGCTCATGTCGACATGAGTTGACATGACCTGGCAAAGCGCACAACCAGCCTCCGCCGCGAATCGCATGTATTGCAGTGGTGAGTGCCAGACAACGTTCTCTGGTTTAGACTGCCACATAGATTCCAGATCAGGGCCGAAAGTCTTCGTGAAGAACCATATCGGGATACGTTGGCAGAATGTGCAGAGCATATCTGCCACATAAGCTACCCAGCTTTTTGTCTGCGAGTGGTGCTAGACAGCCGCGCTGATCAGGAACCGTATCCAAAACCCAAGGCACCTGTGCTATGCGACCTTTATACCAATGGCTTTGGCAGCCGATGCTGGACGTGGACCCCCAGGGTACGTCTTTGATTGCAGACCGGTTACAGATCAGCCAATAGGACTCTACCTGTGGCTCGATTAGACAATGCGCATATCTGTCGACGCCAATCCTGGTTTTTAGTTGGACCGTGAAAAGGTATCTAGGGCAGTTAGCATCCTGCTTGTTGTGTGAAACTTCGAGTGCCTCGTGCACATATGTGCCAATATGTAGGTCTGGCTAGCACATCTACAGGCGCTAACTACTTGGCTTGGAAGTGCCCGCTTCATGGCTGGTGGGCGGTATTCGAGGTAGGATTGCAGTACTAGGTGGCATCGAGTTTTCTAGCGATGAGTTCTGCCCACAAGTGGACTACATGCTGGTCACGCCTTCGAGCAAATTGCAAGCTTGGTCGCAGTCCTTTAGCTGGACAGCGGTCGCAGCCAGGTGGTGTCCATTGCTGCGCGATGATGAAGTCGCAAGAAGAGCAGTGCAGGTCCGGACTAAGAAAAGTGAATCAACGTTGATAGCGGATCCGAGAGTTGCTGGACGACGATACGGCGACAACTGCTGGGGCATGAGTGGTGGAAGTCAAGGGCGGAGCCCAAGGTCCTTGGGACCCATTGATGCCTGAAGTTCGAAGCTCTCCAGGCATCAATAGCCCACAGATGACCGCTACTAATTAATGTGTCCTCCAACCCCGCCAGTGGCGGTGCGCGACGTGATTAGATTCGACATGCAAAAGTGAATCGACCTCAGTCTTTCACGCCTCATTTCCTCACAATCTCCGTCTACACATTCCTCAAAGCTGTTCGCGATGTCGCTTCCCAATGGCAACTCCGATGCACCCGACCCCGCCATCAACGTCAGCAACCTGACCTACAGCTTCCCAAACACTTCGCAACCCGGCCTGACCAACATCTCCCTGCACCTCCCAGCCGGCAGCCGCACGCTCCTCATCGGCGCAAACGGCGCCGGCAAAACCACTCTTCTCCGCCTCCTCTCGGGAAAGCGCCTCGCTCCACGCAACACAGTCACCATCAACGGTATTGACCCCTTCAGCAGTAACCTCACTGGCATCACGTACCTCGGCGTAGAGTGGGTGCTTAACCCCATTGTTCGGACAGATATCGATGTCCCCACCCTGTTGAACAGTGTCGGAGGGAACGCGTACCCTGAGCGCAGAGATGAACTGGTCAAGATATTGGACATCGACCTGCGATGGCGGATGCACGCAGTCAGTGACGGTGAGAGGCGGCGTGTCCAGCTTGCGATGGGGCTGTTGAGGCCTTGGGAGGTGTTGCTCCTCGATGAAATTACGGTCGATCTTGATCTTTTGAGTAGGAAGAACTTTCTAGACTGGCTGAAGAGTGAGACTGAGCGCAGGAGTTGCACTGTGGTGTACGCGACGCATATATTGGATAACCTGGTTGGCTGGCCGACGTATCTGGCTCATATGCACCTGGGGACTGTGAAGGAATCAGGAGAGATGAGCAAGTATTTGGAAGAAGCGAAGAGGGAGAAAGACAAGGTTGATGATGAATCAGGTAATAGTCTGTTGAGCGAGTTGGTATTGAGGTGGCTGAAGGAGGATATAAAAGCTCGAGGGCCACGAGAGAAGTTGAACAAGCCGCCCGAGATGGCCGAGAAGGAGGAAATTGGTGGCTATGGACTTGAAAAGAGGCCCGAGAAGGAGTGATTAGTGAGAGAGGCATCTCCTCTTGTTTTGTGGTCTGCTTGTTGAGATACCCCATCCAGCTTTCAACTGGCTGTGAGCATTCATCTGCATTGGGTTGGAGCGTTTGTGTGGTACATACTTCGAGGAGCCGTAACGCTTCGTTCCGGTAGGCTCAACGCTTGCTGAATCACTTGGTACCGTTCAAGTTGGCTTATAATGTCTACAACACCCTTCTTCCTAGCATCATGCCACTTTGGCGAATGTGCATTCCTTGAAGAGTTGCTGACAGTGATTCTCAGTTGCGTAGGCCTGCATTGCAATGCAAAACCCATCCTATCATTCCGGCCGTCTAGCTAGCAAGTATAGGAGAGCAGCTATCAACTCTCAACACATTGACGCAACATCAACCCTCAAGACCCTGACCGACCCATCTGCACCGGCTATAGCAAGTTGTGCACCCGGTCCATCCTTAGCCCATGTCGGCCATGCCGCTCTCCAAGCAACTCGATTCACTGCTTTTGACAGGCTGTCGAGCTCAATCGACTTTTTCAGCTTCAACGTTCCAAGGTCGAAAGAATGTATCGACAGCCGGCCGTCCTCCTCACCTACTACAAGAATGGCATGAACCTCTTCTTCATCGCAGGTCGTATCGATAGCCGTCACAGCTGACGGCCTGGCTAATGACGTTGTCAAACTAAACTCATCCGAGGACGTCTCAGCATATCTCGAAGCATGGCCCCACAGCTTGACTGTTTTGTCTCGTCCAGCAGTAGCGAAGAAAGGATACCTTCCAACAGGCGACCATGCAGCATCCAGTATCATCCTAGTATGAGCTTTGGGCATTGACTGATACAGCTTCAGGCGCTTTCCTTCTCGTGCGAAAACTGTCCACTGACGATCGCGTCCGACGCTGAGTAGATAGTTTTCAGGATACTGGCTCCATGCGAGTCTTGTGACGGTTAACGAATGTGCTGCAAGAGGGGGTTCAATTTGTCGCCAGTTATTTGTGTCATAGAGCCGAATCGTGGCGTGATCCAGTGAACTGGCTTTAGATGCTGTCGCCAGTATGCCATCTTTGTAGGCAGACTCGCTGATCTCATAGCCATGTCCGTAGAGCTTTTCGTGTTCAGGCCAGAGGGTGTGACGTGAAAGGAGGTCCTCCGTCGGTGGTTCAACAATTCCTCTGAGCGATAATCCGGCCATTGCGTTTGCTGCAGCATAGTCTTCATCACCTTTTCTCGGTCCCGCTTCAATGATATCGTCTGGCTCTCCCATTTCCTTGTTAGAGAGTCCAAGGACTGGTATTGCCGCTGTCTCTGGCAAGGTCGCATCATTTGGTGGCTCAATCTCGCACAACTGGTAGAGCGTCTCAGCAAGCTCTTTCGGCTCATTAAACACTCGAAGCAGTTTTTCTTCTGCACCAGAAGCAAACTGATGTGAGTTGATGCATGACACCACATTACAGTTGTACCCATGGATCTGGCACCGGCTAAACTCATGCCACGTTCTCTTCCCGTTCCTTCTCCATTCAGCATGCAGCCTTGTAGTTTGATCCGAGCTCGTCGAGAGGAGGTACTCACCCATCGGCGACCAGCATAGCCCGTTCACAGAGTCTGCGTGCCCGCCAATGCCATGCTTGAGGTCCCAGAAGTAGTTCTGTTTATCATACTGCCATATTCTCCAGCTGCCCGTCCGTCCGAGGCTCACAACCGTCGAATTCCCAATCCACTTGCCTGTCCAGAATCCACCGGCAGAACCTGTCGCAGTTGTCGCACCTTTCTGGCCACTGATCTCACCTAGACGAGTCTCGCTGACCCATATACCTGATGTTGGATCCGGCTCCCAGATTGCTAGTGTGCCGTCTGCGGAGGATGTCAAAAGCTTTTCTTCATCACCTTCTTGCCAGTCTGCTGAATAAACCCAATCTTCGTGGCCGAGGAGGAGCGCTTCGAAGGTGATGGAGTACTTCTTACTGTCGGTGCCTACACTTTTGACCTTTGCTGTTAGAGCCTGCTCGAAGCCGGGAATGTCCTTATCGACGTGACCATTCGTTTGAGGTTTTATATCGCCGCTTGAGAACTTCCAGAGTCGAGTGTATTTATCAGCGCTTGTTGATGCCAATAGGTAACCGCTTTCTGATTTTCTGAGAGCGAGTGATCTGACCCAGCCTTCGTGACCCGTCAAAGAGCAAGACAACGTTGCAGTATTACCTTGGATAGAGTAAACCTGTATGTCATTCCTCGTACCTGCTGCCACGACGAAGAAACCTTCTTCGACTGGTGTGCTGGGCAACGTGCCAACAGCGAGTGCGAGAGGTATGAACCGTGGTTTGGGCTTGATATCTGCAATGAGGCACATGCTGCTGCCGTCCAGCTTCCACACCTTGACCTTTGCGTCTGATCCGCCTGTCACCAGGTATGGGAAGTCGTTCGATGCAGCGATAACATTGACAGCGCCTTCATGTACCCGAGTCTTACTTTCCAGCTCCTGACTCGCGTCACCCCCACAGAGAGACCAAACGATGACTTCACCATTGGCAGCACCACTGATCAGTTTGACTTGTGCCACAGACTTACCAAATGCGATGGCAGTCACTTTCTCGCCGTGGCCATGCAAGATTTGATGGACACCCTGGCTTTCGTCGTTCAACGGGCGCCAGAGCGCAACATTCCGGTCAGCACCGCATGCAAAGCATTGTAGAGCAGCGCACCAGGCAGAAGCAGCCGAATGTGTGTTGCCTCCAATGTTCAAGTATTCCTGTACAATAGCAAGCGACATTGTGGACAAGAGAGCGAATGTCTAAGAACCATGGTCTCATAAATTTCCATGGGAATCATGATGCCTAAGGCACTAATTTGCAATTTTGTGTTCGAGCACAAAGGCAAGCCGTCGTAGAGAACATAAGCCATCTTCAGCCTAATACGAGTACCATTCTGGATGCACCTCGAGCAAGGAGCGATCCAGTGCTTTCCGAGCTGGCCTCTCTAGTAAGTGTGCGTGGGAGGGAGGATGCCAAGTCGATAGGGAGGAATCATGCTGTCCGACCACCTTACGCTGGGGATTGACCTCGATCTCTTGGGATCTCTATCCCGAGATGCAACCCTGGCCCCGACTTTGCTTCATCATGGTGTCTCGCGAGATTGGCCAGAAGCATCATGGACGCGCACATGCTTGTCCGGCCAAAGAACATTTTCAAAGATCGGTCTACAGTACAGCACGTGGCATGGTCTTTTGGCGTGAGAATTCACGGGCGCGACTCTTCCTGCGGTCGCAACTGCCGGGATGGGTTCACCCCAACCTCGGACCCGGCCCAATACAAACATCACGGGAACGGTCGCCTCTCCTCGCTTCCACAAGCAACGATCAGGAGCTATGGCTTGTACGCAGGCCGAATCACGCGAGGTGGAGAACTCGAAAACCGTGAAAGTGGATGAGCATTCCTTATTCGTGCAGCCACGACTCTTCTTGGTAAGGTCCACCATTTGGGTTTTCGGACCCGCGTTGAGGTGCCCACTACCTCGCAATACCACAATTCGCTGCTGCCTACCATGACAATGCTACGAGTATCACTTCCTGCGAGTATGAGACGCGATAAAGATCGTGGGAAACTCGGACACCGCTGTTGTGAGAGACAATGGCTTATCTCGTCCCCACAGTATGCCTGTTCTCGGCATGCTCGGAAACACCATCGACTTCCTTCTGGTAGATGTCGGACGTGGGAAACTTTGAGCCTAACCACTTTCGCGGGACCTCGATCGATTGGCGCCCGTTAGAAAGTCACATTTTGCTCCGCCAAGTCCATACTGTACCGTAGTGGCAGTGGGCCGAGGCGTCATGTTGGTCCCGCCAGTCCACGCCATTGATACGACCTTTGACAGAAGTTGCGGCAGTGTCCTATCAGGATGGCCTTCCACACAGCGTGCTGGCGCAGTTGCTTTTCCTGCGCAGCTCCGTCTGTCTTGTCTCTACTTGCTTGTATTTCCCGTTATTGCAAGCGGACACTGTCAACCAGCCTGGTCAAACATCACTCGTTCGCATCTCAGTTTGTCGACATGAACCAACAGTCATGAGTCCGACAACCATATCTGCGGTCTGGTAGCTTCGCGCTTACTACAACATAGTCACCTGCAGCCATGGCTACACCCATCAACATTGAATCCTGGATATGGTACGGGGTGGTGGCATTGGTGGTTTTGTTCCGATAGTGAGTCGCACACGGGGTGGATGGCACGAAACTAATGCTCTACAGCATCTCTCGGATCCTTCTCTTCAAGGATGTTCGCAAGCTACAGACCGAAGATTGGTTCATGCTGTTTGTGTTCATCGTCTACACGATCCTAATCGTCTTCCTCAATATTTGCGCCGAGGTTTCCACTAACCTCATCCCACCAGATGAGGTAGCATCATTGACACCGCAAGACATCGAAGACCGGGTGTACGGATCAAAATGTGTTCTAGTCGTTGAATCCATGATGATGTGCGTTCAATGGTCAGGAAAAGCGTGCCTTTTAATGCTATATTTCCGGCTCACAGAGAACCTCCGACAGCGACTGGTGGTGAAGATCGCAGCAGGGTATTGCGCGGCTGCCTACATCGTCATGATTTCGCTATACTATGGATATTGGTGTCGACCGTTCCGTGCATTCTGGGAGACACCAACACCAAAGATCCAATGCGCCACTCAAACGCACCATCTCATTGTCAATCTGGTGTTCAATCTGACCAGTGATCTGATGATCATCTTCATACCACTGCCCTTGTTCATCAAGGCACATCTAGAGCTCAAGAAGAAGTTGCTTCTGATTTTTCCATTCTCGCTCGGCTTCTTCACGATGGTCTGCGCCATTTGTTCCAAGCAAGTGTCGTTTACACAACCTTTCTCTGTCCAGTGGATTTACTGGTACACTCGAGAAGCCAGCACGGTAATGATTGTGGCCAACATGCCATACAGCTGGACTATCACACGCAAGATCTTCAGAGTCAAAGCATTCCTCCACCGATCTGGATCCGTCGACGGCAGTCCAGGCAAGCGGTATGGAGGCGGACATGTTAGTGATGCCACAGCAACGACTGCTCCGGACGGGAAAACGTGGCCCAGCAAGCACCTCAGTTTCTTCGGGCGTGACAAGCCGCAGAAGCAGGCGAGCACAAGCGATTCTATGGGTCCAATTGCTAAGCCCAATGCGATGCAAATGGGAGACTGGAAGGAGCAAGACATGTACGCAAAGAGCGATCCATTCAGTAGCTCGAGCAGTGAAGCTAGCAAGAGCGTGAAGGACCGCCAGCCATCATCAGGAATGGCAGATGTCGACCGATTGTATAAACTGGACGACGAAGACCTTGAGATGGTATTACCCGAGCCACACACGGCAAGAAGTTATGAGCCTTGAAAAGGGAATCCTCTGGACAGTCAAGATGTCGCACCACCTGCCCAAAGTTTGTGCTTATGGGCGCGGTGGCTGGATGATGCATTCGGCTCACCTTCCGCAGCTGAACGCAACAAGAAATCGCATGCGATAATCCCCAAAGTGAGTCCAGCTCGTGCTTTGTCACCACAACCGTCGACAAAGGCAGTGCTGCAAGCGCTCACCTCAGCTGCGCTCGCCTGCTATACCTGTTGTTCCAGGTAAGTTGCATCAATAACATAACCAGCACGTAGCAAAAATGACTAATGCAGACAGAATCCGCAAAGATTCGCTATCGCATCTTCAGATCCAGCAAGCCATCCACTCTGGGAGTCAGGCTGCATCCTCCCCAGCTCTTCGCTCGTCCGGAGTCCGCTCGCGACCGGTACCCGGGTCCCCACGCGTGTCGGAAGAGCAAGGCAAGCGCATCCTGCGAGAAGCGTCACGGAAGAGATCGGAGCCATTCCCAGAAGAAATCGCAGCAGCTTTACGGAATTTCAAGATTGAGCAGAAGAGCCGACATGCGACCATAGATGGGCCAGAGGCTTCGGTAGCCGGGACAGCCACAGTGGAACAGTCAATCTCCGAACCTCCTACAGCCAAGGATAACGCTCAGCCGACGACGGACCGAAAGCTGTCTCTTACTCGCCCACACTCTCCCACCAGCCAACGCAAACCGACGAGATCCCCACGGCCTCAACCCCCGCCCTCAGACCCTCAGGCCCTCTTCACCAAGTCCGTTCGCCACCTCCGCGCAGCCTCTTCCATAAACCTGGCATTCACCGACCCCTCCACTGCGCCCACCACAATGTCTCGTCCCGTCTCCCTCCTAATCGCCTCCCTCGGCAACCCCCCGCCCTACCACTCAACCCGCCACTCAGCCGCCCACCTCGTCCTCAAATCCCTCCAACAATCCCTCTCCCTCCCCCCGTTCACTCCAAAACACAAATCCTACGGCGGTGGCCACATTTCCATCGGCGCCGACGTCGGCCGTCCCGAGTTCACGCTCTACCAGTCCGCCGTGCAGATGAACATCTCCGGCGCCCCCCTCCTAAAAGCATGGAGACATTTCTCGCAGCTCAGCGATGGAGCGGGCCGGACGGCAGGTCTAGTCGTTCTGCACGATGAGATGGAGATTGCACCCGGGAATCTGAAGGTTAGATATGCGGGTGGGAGCGCGAAGGGACACAATGGGGTTAAGAGCGTGCAGCAGGCGTTGCAGAGTGCACACATCATCAACAGCAATACCCAAGCGGGTCTAGGGAAGAGGTTTATCAAGGTTGGCGTTGGAATCGGACGGCCCGCGGGCGACACGAGGACGAGCAAGGACGTTTCCGCGTATGTGCTGGGGCAGTTAACGAGTAGGGAGAAGGACGGGCTGGAGAAGTGCGCGTTTGAATTGGAGGGACTGTTGTTCCAGGAGATGGCGAGGATCGCACTGGATGCGTGACAAGGTGAGAGACTGTGTGTGAAATGTACAACACCAGGTCAGGACTGGCACGCCGCGTTCAGGTCTGAGGAACGACATGGAATGGAGCGTTGGTTTGGATAGATAGATAGATAGATAGACGAGATACCCATTTGAGCTTCAAGCTATATATGTATTTCTTTGTTATATCTGTACATTGCAGGCAATACAAGCGTGAGCTGTACGTTTATTTACCTATCTATCGTGTTTGCATTACCGTGTCTGTATGTATATATGTATATATGTATTGGATATATGTGCACATCTATCCCCGAAAACCGCACTTGTTGTGATTTCGCTGTTGTGTGCTATTTTCAATTCGTGTCTCGTAATGTCGTGGTATCGTGACGGTTTCTCAGATAATATCCGCGTCCGTGTCGGGCTGGGGCGCTCGTGCGTCTAGTACTCAGTGGCCGGCTTTTGTGCTTTTGGCTGTCCGTGCAGCGTTGGCGTTGGCGTAGGATTGGACCGGACAGCGGTACCCCATGGCGCAAACCAGTGCGCTTGCCGGATGTGGTGTCGTAGTCAATGAATCGGTGTCGCGTGCGAGTGCAGTGTGTCTGACGGGGACGCTTTGAAGAATAGTTCTGGCGCTGAGACGACGGCAGCGGCAGCATGATGGGTGGCTCCCGCCCGTACTGTCGGTGCTTGCCTGGCTGCTGTTTCGAGGTTTAGCCCGCGCCTGGGGAAGAGTTCGTTCGCTTTGCCTTCGGCCAGTTCGGGCAGCCAGCTTGAAGGTGAGACGGCTTCATTGCTCGTTTGGAGAAGGAGAGCTTGGTGTCGTGACGGGAGGTGTCGATGGCAGTGGTGGCCTAACTGGTCCAACTGGCTCGGGCGGCTTCATGACACCTGTCGTGTCATAGGTGCCTCGACCGTAGTTGAATAGTGCTTGCATTTTGCTCGCGGATATCTGATCGTGTTTCCGTAAGTGCTCTGGTGGCTTTGAGCTTAGTCGTGCTTGAGGTTGTGGTGGTGAGCGATGAGCAGCGAGGACGACGAAGATAAATACCTTTAATATCGTACTCGCCTCACTTATTGATGTTTTTGTGGGCGGTGTCGAGCTCATTCGCCACTATACTATTCTGGATCGTGCCAAAGTCATGCTGGCGGTGACGGGGTGCCGCATGTCTGACGTTCTGCCACAACAATTGAAATCTCAAGGCTTGTCAATCTTCGTGTTAGTGCACCAATCCTGCCGCATGAATGCATGCCCGCCTCGTGTGTACTATTCACATTTCTGGAAAGGCTTCGCAGCCTGATGTATGTAAACAGCATGAGTGGTTCTGGTGTAGCTGCGGGCCCAGAGCGAGAAAGTCGGTGAGGCTTCACTAGCGTCATGAAGCTACCTTAGCTTTGGGGAGGCGAACATGGGCTGCGGAAGGTTAATGATCAGCTACCGATGTTCAAGGTCAGTCATGTAATCATTGATCATTCGGCAGTCAGCCTGAAACACGTTGACACGGTTGTGTTACATGGCATTTTGTTAGGCAAAAGGTCATGTTTGTTTCAGCTGGAAGCAACAGCCCGGACGGATCATGTGATGTGGTCGGCGTTCCGCCTCGAAACTGTCCGGTGCATCGGAACAAGCGGTGTAACCAGCTGAATGTACTCCAAGACAAATGTTCGGGTTTGGCGTGCCGATCATATACTAGACTGGGCTAAGGAATGCAGGTACAACTGTACTGTCTTTCGGCTTCTAGCTTCGCGGAGCCGGACTTGATATGTTGGTGGCAGATTTCTGAATTATCCTTGCCTCGTACCAAATCCATTCCATATGTCATGTTTCGAGAGCGGGCCCAATCGTCCAGCAAACCCCGTGTCGATTCTTAACCGTGGCGCTCAGGCAGGTTTGAGAGTGATGATAGGTTCGTGTCAGAGCTGTCAAAGTGCAAATAAAGTTCAGCCACGCTTCCAGAACAAAATCTCGACCGGTATGAGGAAGGGCTTTTGTCAACCATGTGCGACAATCCTCGTCGAGATCGATCTCAACACGATAGGTGTATGGGTGCGCCGGCTTTTTCATTACATAAAATTCGGATTCGACATTACTGAAAGGATAGTAGAGCACATTCTCCGGATCAGCCAGGGGCAAAAGTTGTGCCTTCGGGTTCTGTGCTGCGCTGTACCTTATGTTAGTGTGTCGCCGGTGTCAGAGCGGACAAAGCCTTGGACGTAAGCAATCGACCGGAAGCCTTCACTGACATGACAGTGGAGGCTTGAAGGTAGGGTCCGCGCAGTCGTTCAAGGTCCCACGGAAGCGTTCGAGAGCACGTCAAAAGAGTAGATGGCATTCTCGAGCACCGTGGACTGATGCCCGAACTCTAGTCGCGGTAGACTTGGCAAGGCAGCAAGCTGTGATACAGAGTCCGGAAGCTTATCGAGATATGGAGGATCGCAGATGAGGTTCGCTTGCATGAGAACCGAGTTCCTTCTTCTGACCAGACCCGCACCGACGTCAGCAGTCAGTCCATTAGCAAGAGGAGAGGATGGGTTACATGCGCAGGTAAGAGCACCTGCAGCTCGAGACGCGTCAGAGTAGAAACCCATCAAGAACATGACAGGCAAATCATTCGTCCCAGACGCATCTGGATGGCAGACCAGACTGTCGTGCAGCACGTGACAAGCTTGACTCGCGTACCTGATGCCGTAGTTACGACGAATGTCATGTCCTGAAGGTTCAAACATCGGCTTGCAGGGTTATCGTGGTCGTGCCACACAGATTCGCAATAATAATGAATCAAACGACTGCTTTGTTGACGACGTACGTCGCGACCATGTCCGTCTCGCAGTGGTGACTGTCGTTGGATCCGAATGATCAGGTTGCCTGTGTGCCCGCTACAACCGGCATGGGCACCCTCAAGCGCTTACACGTCCATTGTTAACAGGCACGTAAGAAGCGGTAATGCTGGCCAATGCTTCTGTCATGCCCTGCTGCAGGATTACATACCCATGTTCTGTAGGTGAAGGTCCTCGTGATGAATCGTGATTAGGACAGAAGAATACAAGAAAGCCTAGAGACGACTTTTTGGCCCTGTACGCTCTAGTCACGTGGTTTCGCGTCATCTCCATTTGCGTCTGTCGATGTACACGGTGAGACACACCTGCAACTTCAGCCTCATGTTCGGACTCTGGTATATGCGCTGAGATGAGCATCTTATGCCTCGTCTGTCCCCATCGCTGATCAATCATGCACGCCGGCTCAACAGACACCTCCCTACCCTTCTCCGCGAGTGTCGTGATCTCACTTCCGCCCAGAACGAACTGCGATGGATGAAAGAGGCCATTCTCGAGAGGCAACTGGGCATAACAGCAGAATGGGAAGTCAGCCATGTTCCAATATGGCACGTGGGTAGTCAAGCTGACAGAACGTTGCGGTCCTGGGTCCGCCGACGTAGCTGTGCTGAACCTCTTCAGTATATCCTCGGCACGCAACCGTTCGGCGAACTCGAGCTCAAATGCAAACCGGGCGTGCTTATCCCACGACCTGAGACAGAGACTTACACGACAGAGCTAGCCAACGTTCTATGCAAACTACGAGGAGATGGTATCGAGCGTCTAGTGACCGGGGCACGAGAGGATGAGGTTCTCAAAGAATACCCCTCAGAAGTTGAGACCTTAGAAGACAAGACCAAAGCGCTGTCGGAAGAAATCGCATCTTTGCAAAACGCCATTAGCCTTCTGAAGGGAGAAATCCAAATTCATAACAAGCCTTTTACAGTCGCCGACTTCTGCACCGGGACAGGCTGCATTGCTCTCCTTCTGCATTCCATTTTGAGGTCGCCAACTACAAGCCCACTTGTGCCCAACCTGCAAATTCGAGCTTTTGACATCTCACAAAAGGCCCTAACCGTCGCCGAGCAGAACCTTGAACACAACATCAAGCTCGGCACCCTCCACAACTCCGCACGTAGTACCGTCAACTTCGAACAGCTCGATGTGCTAGCACTCTCTCGGCACTCGCAATCAAAGATTCGAGAATGTCTTTTTCCCGGTAACGAGGAAGCTTTGTTCGATGTAGTAATCTCCAATCCACCCTACATCTCCCCATCTCACCACCGCCATGGACCGACCACAAAATCTGTCCGCATGTACGAACCCGTACTCGCACTCGTCCCGCCGCCCGACCTTGTATATCAAACTGTCGACCAGGCAGACCAGTTCTACCCCGCAATCATCCGCATCGCAGCCGCAGCGAGATGCAAAGTCCTCGTTATGGAGGTCGGCGATACCGCTCAAGCCTTCCGTGTGGTCCAGATGTGCCAAAGAGACGCCAACCCCGACATCTACGGATTGTCCGTAGATCAAAATTGGCTAGTGGAAGTCTGGAGGGACGACGGGAGCATGATGCATATCCATCAACCTTATAAGAAGGTGACTAGCGGTGTCGAGGAGCTCGAAGACCTTCAGTGTCGTGCGGTCGTGATATGGATGGATTGTCGATGGAGCCGGGCACGGGAGATGCAAGATGGGTTCGGTGACTTATCCACTTGCATGGAGGATCAAGATTCTTTTCAAAGAGGAGGAGTTCCGTGAACCATTTGGTATCACGAAGGCGGAAGAGTCTTTCGCAGACAGAAGCTCTCACTCGAGAGCTTGATGGTAGACGTAGGGAAATTCTTCTCGCATGGCTCCCAGCATGGTGGGGAACTGAGGTTGCCAAGCGTAGTGGTTCCTTCGTTGGCGTCGAATACAGCGTTCGATGCGAGTAGTGAGGACATTGGATGGGAGATCATGCTTAAGAGGTCAAAAAGTGTTTGTCAGAGAATGAGCACCGCCGTTGTACACTGTAAGTCGCTGACCCTCCATCGTGTAGAAATATGCTGATACTTCCGCAGTCAAGATGAGAGAGAAGTCTGGAGCATAGCTGTGAGCTATGATTCATGGACTATGCAAGAAGGGCTGTACAGGAACTGGGGCCTATTACAGTGCTCGATGAAGTGAATGCTACTATTTTCTTGGAGGCCTACCTGACCATCAAAAATCAATCTTGAACTTCTTACTCGTCCTTATTCTCTCTCCATATTTGAAGAATAACCAGCTCACCGGCCACAATGCGATTGCGATGAAGGCTAGTAATGAGTTGCCCCAGCCAAGTCCAAGACTCCTGTACATCTCAGGTCCCGCTAGGGGCAGGAACGCCCCCAGGAGTGATCGCAACACGGTATTTGCTGCCATAGCAGAAGCAGCGTAGACCGTGAATGCATCGACCAGATATGTACCAACTGGCATGAATGTCTAATGGCATAATTAGAGAAGTAGTCACGGACGGAGGAACCACTTACTGCCAGAAGCCCCATCCCAACAAAGCCCGTACCAATGATGGGCACGATGTAGTGAACTCGATACTCAGCTGACCAGCCATAAATGAACAGACCAATTGGGATCATGGTCGCTCCAATCATCATGTGCGGGAAGCGGTATTCCGGTTTCCGCTCTCCACCATTCTTGTTGGCCAGGTAGGTCACAACCTTGTCTGAAGTTGCTCCGAACACGACAAGTCCCAACATCATGCCGATACCAATGCCCAAGTATGCCAGGCCCGCTGAACCTTGGCTAAAGCCGTAGCTTTGCACGAAAAGACCTGTGATCGTCGTGAAGAGCAGATACAGGTACCCGTACACGACAGCCATGTAGAGACTGAGGAGGAAGACAATGGGCGAGAACAACAACATTTTGGTTGGACGGACGATCGCCCGAAGGAAGATCTCACGTGGCGGCAACCCAGAGTCAAGTTTTGATCGAAGTTTCTCGTTGCCGCTCTCCTTTTTCATGCGCTGGACTTTTCGGCTAAGGACCACCGGGGCGTAGGATTCTCGCATTGTCAGGATGGTTGCAACAGTCAGTATGCCGGACGCTATTGTCAGTATTCGAAACACCCATCGCCAGCCGATCGCCTGTACGGTGTAGGCTCCTGCTATAGGACCGACGACTGTACACTGAAGTCAGCAGTGTATCATGATATCTCAAAGCGCTGCTTACCTGGACCAAGCAGCGGACCGACCGAGTAGAATGACATGAACTTTCCTCGCTTCTCGTTTGGAATGAGATCGCTGATTGTCCCGGAGCCGATTGTTAACGGGCACACCCCCACTGCGCCTTGGAAGAATCGAAATGCAAGGAGTGCTCCTAGATTTGGCGCAAAGGCACAGGCAATGGTCCAGATGACAAACATGGTGTTGCAGGCATGGTAGATAGGAAGCCGACCGTATAATTCGGACAAAGGAGCGATGAACAGCGGTCCAACAGCGTAGCCAGCGATGTAGATAGACACGATGAAGGAGCCCAGCGTGATGTTGGTTGAGTTGAAGTCTGTGAGAATATTGAGTGTACCAGGAGCTACCATAGAGGAGGCGAGAGGCGTCAGAAACGTCCATGTAGATACGAATACAACATTGACGATCTTCAGCTTCGGCGACCAGTTCATAGGATTTTCTGGATCGTCGGGACCATCCCAGAAGACTATATTGGGGTCATCCGTGGTTGCTTTCTCATTGTCTGCTTGAGTGTTCGTGCTTGTCGAGTTGGCTGCTGTCAGGGTATCACCTGGGTTGGTTCTCGATCCAAATTGCGATTCGAGGTCTCGATCTGCTGTGTGTTCAGCCTCAGCAGGCGTTCGCCCGTCTTGTGTTGACATGATCCTCCTCTATTGACGGCTGCTCTAGCGGTGGAGGTGTACTGCGTTTAGACGTAGCAACGCACATCGAGAGCACGGGTTGGAACATCTGACAGGAACGGACGAGAAAGAAGTCAAAGCATCTTACAGTAAGGTGGCGTTTATCGTCCAACAACATCGGATCTCAACTGGCCAGTCTAAGCTTGTATACCAAGTTGTGCTCGTGTCCTTTCCGTAATGCAGTCAATTATGCGACAATTGTGAAGCTGCGAACGGCGATAGGAGAGCAACCAAGGCCAAGTGCACGCTTCGGGAAAGTGAGGAAGGAGAGACCACGGAGACTCCGATCGTCAGGGTGCTGCAATTTCTTCTCTGCTCGAAGAGTCCTGTGCCTTTGGATGTGATGTGATCGACCGAGAACGTACCTTACTCGAATGCACGGGTAGACGACACAAGTTTCGAATTTGTGTCAACAATTGTTGCGATGAGGTGCCGCCTCGAGGAATGTCCTACCGCAGTCGGCACACCAACGTGGCCTTACCATTCCGGGAGTGGTGTATTCTCCCGATGATCACTCCATCGTGGCTCAATACATTTTCATATCCAGTTGCAATAATTGTTCGACAGCAGAAATGCTGAGCAGTCGTCAATTTTAGTCGTATAGAGTCCCTCGCATCAACTGTGCAATGACCATGTTCAGCGCATAGGTCAGCGATCTGAGGTCTACGCTTGTCGTTATACCCCGCCTCAGCCTTCCGGTTTTTTTGCCTGTCGATTAACCGCTATGGCAAACATCCCATTCCTGAATGAGTATAATTTGAGGGCGGTCGCTGAAGCGTCGAGCAAACCATGTGTCATATGCCACAGACCCAGTACAAGAGTACTCATCTCAACCGACAATAAGGTAGGCGAAATCATTGTGTGTGGACGTACTTGAACCCAACCACCGACGAAAACTCCTTTGAGGGAATCAATTCTATTTTGGCGAAGCTGCCGTCTCAACCGCATTCTGATGAAGCTAGTAGGACTTCTTCTACACGTGTCCGTCTCATCTGACAGATCGTGGCTTCGCAAGTCCCATCGTCGACGAGAAAGCCGAAGCTGAGAAGAAGAAGCAAGAACAACTTGCCCAAGAGAAAGAAGCGATCATCAAGGAGTATGAGGAGAAGCTGAAGAAGAGCGGCAAAGAGGCCAAGAAGAAGGATGAGCCTGCTAAGGTGGCAGAGGAGGAGAAGGATCAAAAGGTGAGTGTCAGTCGCTCTAATGCTCATCTTACTCGTCGAACTCTCTTGTTGCTTCATTCCCCCGTGGCACCTATCGCTCATCACTTTCACTTCGCAGCTCAAAGCTCTCGATGCGAAAGCTACTACCGGCACATCGCTCGCCGATGACAGTCCGCGCCAGTTCATCCTTCACAGGTACGTATGTCTGTGACGACTCCGCCTGCTGCTTCCACCTTAGATACCCGAACGCTGCCTGCTGATAGCGAGTAGGAATTTCTACCAGATGCGGCTCGATCGAAGGACGAATATGGAGAAGGCGAGACGCGAACAGGCCCGAATGAAAGACCCAACATTCTTTCCCGCTGCGCCGAAGGGTGATATTGCTTGATGCATCGACAAGTCGCTTGGAGCTGCTTACATCGAGCTATGGGTGCGGCCAAGGATATGAGTTGAACACGATGGGAGTATCTGGATCGCTACTGGGACACGAAAGTTGTTTAAAGAGGAACGACTCAGCTCATGTATATTGACAGCCACCTCGAGCGCGTACCGCAACTTCCAGTGTGATTTCTTGTCACGGCATGGGGTCAGGCAAGCCGAGGCAGCTTTGCGTCGAAACAGTAAGTCTTGCGAACGGGAGAGTCAATTCCTACTACCAATCGAACGTCCAGTTCCGATAGTCTCGTTGATTCCCGTTGGCGTCTGCTACGCCAAGGGACCATGCAACTGCTTAGATGAGTGAAGCTCCAGCGACAAAGCCAGAAGAAGGGAGGCGCCAAACGGACTGGTTTGTCAGCAGGGTTGGGACCAAGTGGAGCGGGGAAAGATAACCAGAATGATACAAGTAGGTAGATCTGCATAACTGGGCTGGACAACGTGTTACAGCGATACAAGCTTGCTACAGATGATTCTTTCCGCTTATTGAAGCTGTTCAGGCATCAAGCATGTTCAAGCCTCCGAGGCGAGGCGGCACTAAGCAGAAGCAAAGGTTTCGTGATGTCTTAGCGCCTAATGGTGCAATGGAGCCTTGTAGCAGGATTGCGCCCGGGCGAGCTCTATGCAGGCAACTAGTACTCAGCATGGATCACCCCGCAGCGTCGATCCAAAGACCTTGTGGATATCGCTCAACTGTACTAGCAAGCGCGTGGCTGCACCAGCCGCCTTATGACAACGAGGTGACCATGTTGACAGTGCCTGCTGCAGTATCAACCGTATCGCCGGATATCTCGCTCATGCGGTGAAACACATGCGTTGAAAGACATACTCTACACGAAACTGTCAATGAATGCCTGTCAGGCAAGCAATTCGCGTTTGTTTTCGAAGAATGAGCTCTGCGAGTCGTTTAGTCCTTTGATGCTGACGGTCGGCGCAGTCCTTCGTTCGCTGGGGACGTTTTGGTGTTGGAAGTCCTGTGGTGGAGCCTCATCGCCTCAATCTATTCTCGACTTGCCGCCTCCCCAGATGAAGTGCAGCTTCTGCTACGTGCGGCCAAGGCCGGCATTGTGTGAATGTAACAGCCTCAGACTTGGTCACGTTTATCTTCATAGGTTACCTTGCCTCTTGAAGCCAGGTGGCAGCCGTAGACCTGCCATGGATGAGGATGACGAGGCTGTACCAGATTCCATGCTAGCCGTTGACTGCTGCCCTCCTGTTTGCGGGCGGCGATTGACTTGCTCGTCGACCTTCGTCCTGTTAATGCCAAATCCTGGTGTTACCCACCCACCACAGGAGCAACGCAGTCCGGTCCATGCAAATTTTCCAATGTTCGCACCACACTTTTTACTGGGGCAAACTAGTCGACCTTCCATCTTACCTTCTGACAGTGCTTCACGCATCCACGACAGCGGATGTAGGAATAAATGTGCACATTGAGGGGGTGGTAGTGGCGTGCCTTCCAGCTGTGATGGTCGCTGCTCATTCGGATCTCTGTGGGGAGGTGGTGTGTGTTCAATGATGAACGGAGTTGTGGCGATCACGTGTCGGCATTTACGACACTTGATGGTGACCTGTGGTGACGATGCCTGTGAAGGATGGGACAGCGTCTTCGTTTCCTCTGCACCTGTAGGGGCCGACACACCCGGCGCAACCTCTTCCATCTGCTTACCTTCCTCTTCTTCGTCAGCTTCATCTTCAAATTTGATATGCTCCATTTCAGGGGCTTGCAAAGTTCTCAGACTCTCCTCGACCTTTCGTTTGTTCATCCATCGTCGATAGAGTTTGTGCGCTGTCAGTTCTTGCTCAGTGGTGGGGCAGCCCATCTTCTCGTAGAGATGCAATTGGTCCATGAAGCCTTCGTTGGGCTCGGCGAAAGGTCGCCCTTGTCGCAAGAGCTCCAGGGCCTCGATGACGGTCAACTGTTTTGGTGGCAACGATACCACGTCGCCGGATGTGTTGCCCTTCGGACGCTGCCGGGATGACCATAGTAGATAGGCTAGTAGGATAGTTGCGGACCGTGATTTGCCCATAGCACTGCATAAAGACAATTAGCTCGATTTCTCTCAACGTTGCAGAAGCCAGATACGGACGACACCCATGTGGCATCGCCCTCATGCACGACTGAGACACATTGGTATGCTCCATCGCGGCAGACGTCCGTGATTAGGTCATTGGGTCGTGCGTACTGCAACACTTTCCCGGGCATCCTTTTTAGTAAACCGATCAGTCTTTCACGTTCGAGATATGCATGCGACCTTGAAGTTTCCCGTACGCGTACCAGGCATTGTGGGGTACTGACAGAACGTTGGGTTGGTGGAGGACCGGGGGGTTAGAAGGTTTACCGAATTCATGGAACGTCGAACCCTGCTCCTACTGTTTGACCCGTACCTGGTCAACCACATACGTCGCTCTCCATTACCACCAGACCGTGGTGTGTGTGTACAATATGCACTGCGGCCCTCCAGGACATCCATGTCAGGTGTAAGCCCCGCTTCCGGTATTTCCTCGGCCTTCTGAGATCTGCCGAATCTCCTCGTATACAGGACGGTCGGCTGTGAAGCGAGAAATAAACTCGGCGGCTGCATTGTAAACTTCGAGATGCCCAGGATCTGGGGTAATGGCTTTCTTTGGGGACTGTTTTCCGTTTCCAGAGCCATGGTCGTGGCGTTCGTTAGGCTTTCCGTCGGACGCACGTGGAAGTAAAGCATGTGGATAAGAGAATGTGCTTACCAATGAATATACACTCCACTGCCCTTTTCATCGAAGTCATCGAAGTCATCGACGCCAGTTCCAAGACTCGTGCGGTTACCGGCTCGATAGTTTAATCCTTGTTTGATGAATGCATTGCTCTTCGGAAACCACTCGAGTAGATTTTCATCCTCGACATCGTCCACTGGAATGTGCAGGTGTTGATAGCCGCGAATGAGTGGAGCGTCATCCTTGAACTCCCAGTCCAGCACAGAGACAATGTGTGTGATGTTGCAATTCTTCAAGGCTTGCGTGCGTCGTAGGCCAATGAAACTAGATCAACGTCAGACGTGTGTCTTATGTGGCAGGCAAATTGCAGCCCTGTACGGGCTGAAGTTGTGGCAATCGACTGGATTCATGTAAAGGTATGCGGTGACGTACATACCCTCCAATGTAGAGATTGTGGCCAGGGCATTTGTCTAATGTTGGCTGATCCATTATGTCTTGGCGGTTGTCGATGAGCTGAATGAATGTGTTGCGAGGATACAGTAGTTGTAGGAGCATCCAGAGTGTGATCTTGAAAGGATCGAGCCGTCCTCAAATGCGGCCGAGGCAAAGATTTCAGCCGCACCGCCACAGCGTCCTTGGAGTCTTCTCACTTCCTCTTCCTCTCTGTGGCTGTGTCGCGATTTCCTCCTCCGGAAGAACAATGCTTGGCACAGGTGCGACAGAAATTCAGCATGCACATGCGCAAACTTTCTTCAAGTTTTCTCCCTCCAGTTGCCGAAGGCCATCCTCGGATGCGTTGCGCCCCGACAGCGGTGTGACCGTGCCGCCAAGCACTAATCCTTTTAGCTTAAGGAATCATTACCAATAGACATCCCTGTGTAGTCACTTCATTCAGCTGGTGTGTTCCCAGCAGTCTGGTTGCAAGATGAAGTCATGGGTCCGCTTTGAGCAGGTCCACGCAAATGTCAAGCTCTTCGCGGCAACGGAGGGATATGGCGCATCTCGATCTCGAAACATGCCTGTTGGAAGAAGCGTTCAGCCCTACCATCCGGTCCGGTGACGGCCGGGTGATCTGGACGTCTTGTCATTTTAGGACAATAGTCCGTGAGTGCATGTGGCTTGCTACGGTCTGAACCTGGCACGAAGGGTTGTAACGAAGGACGGATTTTTCGCATTGGCGATATGCCTTATCCAAAGTCGTCCAGTAACAGTCAAGAAGAGGAACGGACAATTCACCTACTAGTAGTGCATGCAGGTGTCGATATCATTGATTCTAGCCAAGTAGCCGAGCAATGTGCGAACTGCACAACGATTACTCTGCCTCCCAGATCTCAATGACGCCTGGAAGTTACGTGTACAAGCCCGTTCCGGCTGTTGACGACCATGCCGACCACATTTGGTTGTGGAGATCGTTCGAGTGATGCCTGACAGCGACTGTTGGAGCTCTGATTCGCAAGGATGCGGATGTCTATTTACTGCTCTATGATAAATTGAGAGGCACGGCTGTCTACCAATCATCGTGGCATAAGAGGATAAGGCGCGGATAAGGCGTCTTCTTATAAGACCCGGCGTCAATAATGCCGTTAGTGCAATGGAACATGTGGTTGGCTATACAAAGCATGTGCCATCCAAACCTGGCAATCTCACGATATCACGATTTGAGTATGGTGAAGTACGACCTCTAGGCTACAGTCCTCGTGCCAAGCATTCCGCAATTAGCATGTTAAGTTGTTTAGTCAAGGTAGGTATCAGATTGTGAGAGTCCAGGGAGTAGCCGGTAGTGGCTATGCGAATATCACATTTGCAGATCGTAGAGCATGACTGAACTCACACCTGCACCGCCTGCCGCATTGAGGTCGATCATGCCCGAATCGGTATGCGAGGTACTGTGACTCCAACGAGCTCCGGGGGACTCATCAGAATACGGTGTATTATTGTTGGAAAGGAATAGAGCCTGCTTCATCAACTGAAATGCCGCAAGACTTGCCAGCAATATTCCCCTAAACCAGAGCAAGCTTGGCCGCAGCATTGTTCTTTGGCGCTGCCTCGATAGCACTCCTAAGAGTCAGAAGGGGAGAGAAAGTGTGGAGACCCTAGATAATGCCAACCGAAGCTAAGTTAATCGTGCGATGAAGTGTTGCTGGACAAGGGTAGGGGAAGGGTTTCATTTAAATGTGGCAAGCATGAGATGCTTGTACGGAGGTAAGGTATTGACGGTACTCGTACAAGTGCTGTGCTGGAGCTACCCTCAAGCTGGTGTGCAGTAGCATCGCGGACGGCGAGCCCTAGTAATTACGGCCTGAGGGGCAGGGCTGTGGACTCCACTGCTCTGGGCTGTAATAAGCTGCACGCTAGTAGTAGTAGTCGAACCACATGCCGATCAGATGGAAGCCGCTTTTCCCGCTACAGGAAACCTACTTGCAGGTTGCCTCTCTGTGGTGTCACTACTGGTAAGGCTGAACTGTGGACTGGCAAATGCGACTCAGTTGCTGAAGATGCAGCTCGAAACTCTACTCGATGACTTCTCACCCACTATCACTGTTTGACACAGTGTTGCCTCGCGTCTGTCTCCATTCGACGACCTGTTATGCGCCCTGTCTAGCTTGGTGGGTTCGAACCATGCCTCACCACCTCGATTGCCAATCCTACCTTACCACTCCCTGTGACCTCGAAACCTCATGCTGCAGCTCGGACTTGTATCGGAAGCAGATGCAGAGTCAATAGTGTTCCACATCGAACATATCCTGTCCTTACCGGTACCACTGGGAAGACTGCAACGTTAAGAGACAATACAGCTGGTTGATTGTTGCGTGTACACGAACTCAGCTCTGCCTATAACCGACTTGCCTTGTAAGAGTGGATTCACTTACCCGGGAGATCATCTTGGACAAACCTCGACTCAGCTAACTACACCTGGTGCACCACATGTGTTTGTGACGCGGTTGGCGGCCACAGCACTTGCCACTTCCCGCCCAGCACGCAAATGGTGCCTCCACCACGGGAAGTTCGAGAAGGAAAATTCAAAGGCTAAAGGAGGAGCATGGATATTCCGCGTGGGTCGTCAATAGCTCTTCCGCCTCCCACATCACAGTCCCATTGGCGTCGCCTGTCACGTTCCAATTCTCAGACCTCTTCCGAATCTGGTCGCACAGGCAGTGGCATGGTTATACCGGGCGCACGAATGGAAGACGTTCCTCCAGCATTACCTCCTCCCAGATATATCCAGGATCTCGACGATGGCGTCGATATTTCATGGAAATATCAGAATGATGTGCATACCCATAGTAGATTGGCTCCAATAAAAGCGGGATCATCTCTACATGGTCGTGCTCCGCTGCCGACGGACGAAGATATAGACATGGACACGGACTATGAGAGCTCCAGTCAACCACAGCTTCCGTTACACATTGCCACTGGGAGTCCTTTTCCGAGCCTTAGAGGGAGACCGCCTTCATCGTCAGACATAAACCAAAGGTAAGAGGCCCTTCGTCCAACCTATCTACTTTCCAACGTTGTTCACCACATTATCTGTATCCGACAATGCTAATGACGATGAACAGACTCCACGGTGAAAATCCGTTGGCACAGCAAAGCCACAGTCTATCAACACATGCCTACGACAAGCATTTACTTCTGAAAATCGGCAAGTCGCATTCGCGTGGTCATTCTCAGTCAGATTCAGGGGACCAACCGTCGAAGCTCTCGATTCAGACAAGAGGTCCGAACCTCCAGACACGGCCCATTCAGGAATCTTCCTCATGGGATAAATATATGGCAAGTCCTTCATCAGCTGTGTCATCTGCCAATAGGTTCAGTTGGCGCGAATACAGCATGGATCCACGTATTCCTGTCTCTGAGAGCACGCTCTACGGCATCGACCCTGATTTGACCACAAAGCCTCGGACTGGATCCACACATAGTCCAGAGAACAACAGAACACGCTCGGAACGTGGGAGCTACGATTCAGCTTACTCTGCAAGTGACGAACATAGCTTTACAGATGACAAACCTCGACCGATAGCATATCATGGCATCAAAAGAAGAGCATTATCACCACCTCACCAGGCAGGCCACGAACAGGGACAAGAACCTCTGAAAAGGCTGCAAAGCAGACCTGATTTGCAGGCTACAGCGGCGAATCAGCCCTTTAAAGCAAGCTCTTTGTCCTCCAGTGCGTCAAGCAACAATTACCACTCATATGCCTCGTCGAACATGTTATCAAGTGCATCGAGCATGACGAGTATCTCCTCATTGGACACGCCCCTGTCGCGTGAACCAAGCCGACAACTGTTCTCATCCCCAATATCAGCCAATAGCACTTCTGGTGTCGCAATATTGCCCCTCAGGAGAGCCCCGGAGCTTGCTAACAGGGTACCGATACAAGCGGACCTACGTGCTGAGCCGTCACGCATCGGCAACTATTGGATGTGTGTATGCTGTCCGAAAAAGCCAAGAAAATTCGACAGTGAAGAACAGCTGAGGTATGCACGGTTCACCTTGCTCACAGCTACTCTAACAGTATACTAGGACTCACGAGAACGAGAAGCAATACACATGTACATACTGCAACAACCGTTTCAAGAACAAGAATGAGGCAGAACGACACCAAAACTCTCTTCATCTTCGCAAACAATCATGGTCGTGTGCAACAATTTCGACATTTCAGGCCGCCTTTCACCCAGCGGCAGTCTCGACCTCTCGAAATCTGGCAGTCGCCATTTGTGGTTTCTGTGGTGAAGAGTTCTCCCATCGACCTCCAAACTGGGAAGAAAGGATCGAGCATCTGACCAATGTCCATAAATTCGGGGAGTGCAATGCAACGAAGAAGTTCTATCGAGCAGATCATTTCCGACAACACCTCAAACACAGCCATGCAGGTAAGAGTGGGAAGTGGACGAACATCCTGGAGAACAAATGCCAACGAGAAGAAGCACTATCCGAGCCCGCAAGCTTGTCACCTACGGCCAGTGAGCACTCACAAAGTGGCAGGCTCGCAAATCCTACAGATGCATCTCCAAGTGGAGTGGAAACGATTGATGAAGTATGGGAGGAGTCGTAAGGATCTGGTCTGGTTACTGTTACACTTTAAATTCATCCTGGCGTGTCGGCTCTACTCCAGCAGTAAATCGACTCGCCTTTCGAACGCTCCTGACTCCACAAGACTTGTACTGATTGTGTTGACAATTGTTCGGCTTGCTCCTGGCTGCAGTTTGCTCGAATGGATAACGGAGACTGGCTGTCCAGGGCACGGCAGGAGGCCTAACGGACAATAATTGACCTGGAATTCTGATGGCGCTTTTCCGTCGGACGGATAATTATGCCAACACATCTCCAAACATAGTTCCATATTGGGGAATGCCTATGGAGATCATGTTTTTCGACACACTCCAAGCAACTTGCAATCGTTGTATCGGCTTTGCCTATACATGGTGTTGGATACAGTCAGACGTTAGACTAGTGGGTTTACTACATCCGCACAGAGAACCAGTCGGATTATACTGTACGAATAATGCAAAATACGAACGGCAACCCACTCAAATGGCTAGTACCTGCTGTATTGGCATTCAAGCTTCGGATCGAAGTCAAGTTCTCGCTTACGATCACGAACGCATACGGGATCTCCTGGTGCTTGCACAGGATCTGATTGGTTGGTCGGTATCGACCTTTTGCCGTCGCCGACGAAACTTGGCAGAGACTTAGCTTCTCGTCTCGAACGGCACTGCCCACTAGTTCTTCGACCTCGCTGACGACTAAGGATTCTGGACAGCGGGTTCACAAGCGGCAAGCAATACTGAAACAGCTGCTCGGATCACTTACCACTTCGAGACAAGCGTAGTAGACGATAGAAGGTTGGACGTGTAGACCGGAGTACCGAGGAGGTGTTTCAAGCCACTGCCCGACCATACGCCTTCCCAATGAGTATTGGGTTGAGGGTAATGGGTATTCGGAGCGATGATTACAAAGTCTCAGCTGGAGGTTCATCTAAGCAGCTTCAGCAGTAAGCTCGATGCTACTGTTGCGGGCCTCAATGATATTGTCGCGCCTTTTGCTATCAGAAGCAATGCAACCACACCAGATCCTTTCGACTATTGTTGGCTGACGTGCCTAATGTGACATGATTCCTATCCACGGAAAGCCTTGGGGCTGTCACAGGCTGAAAGGAGCAGAGCTACAACAGCCTGGATGGCGTGCGGTCGGACGCTGAGGTCATGCGTTGTATGCACATCGCAGGCTTGAGAAGGATCATTTGGCATTCGGCCTACCGTTTATACGCGGGCAACGGATATGCTGCTGTGAAGTTAGCAAACCAAAGTGCACAAGGCTGCATTCTGCCTGGCGTAGTGCTTACGCCGGGACAGCGCTTAGGCAAGCCACACATGCGAAGCGCAAGCCTCTTGCTCGGATCAAACTGGCTGCAAACAGCAGTAGTCGACGAAAGCGACAAAGGGCATCCGTACTCGTGTAGCAGCATTTGCTGAGACTGTGCTCGGAGAGAAAGACTGGCACTCAATCATGCCTCATTAGGTCAATGCACAAGGATGCAATGGTGAAGGGATCGAAGCTCAAAAACATTCGTTCGGCAAGCGGATGGAGGCCAGATCCGCAGATTCCTGCAGGCATGAAGTCTATTCTGATGCGCATCTACGTTCGCGACCTCTGAAGCATGGAAGCATAGAAGCATGCAACAGACGACGGCCAAATCAAATCTGCTGCTGCGATTCCGGTGGAAAACCCAGCGTCCTGCGATGTTTTCATCAGACATGGAGAAAGTGAAAAGAAGGTGGGCGGTGGGGGCTGAGTCACAGCACTCTTGCCAGTGGTTGAGTGAGCACGCCAGCATAGGGCAGGCAAGGGGAGCGGCCGTCGAAGGTGACAAGGCCCGGCGTTGACGGCGTCTGGGGCAGAAGCGGCATGATGCACTTGCTTGCGGAGAGCGAAAGTGCTATTATAGCCTCGCTAGGGATAACGAGTAGATAAGGCTGAAACGATCAGATGGATCGTGACTTCAAGCACATGTGTTTCAGCGGTCCTTGCTGAGGTGAAGGCGGCCAAGTGTCCTCTCGCGATTGCGCTATGATGAAGCAATTTCAGCGTCACTTTAGCAAATAATTCCATAATTCCATAATTCCATAATTCCAGATCCCCTGCAAACACCGTGACCAGCAGCACATCTGTCCTTTCTGCCTTCAAATTGAGCACAAGCAGCTTTCTCGCCCCTCTAGTTGTGTTCTCACCGTCAGCATTGAAGCAGTATTTCAGCATCGAGCAGGGAACAGTAGCTTAACATGGTAGTCTCGGGTATCGCGTCAACGCAAATTGGTAAGTCAGCACTATCTCGTTGCTTTGGGGGCGAGCGGCCTAGCCATCATGTACATGCCCGTGCCGAGCTCTCTTGACAAGGCACTCAGTGCGACGAAGGGACATTGCTGACTCTTGCCTGCAGCCCGGCTCGATGGCCTCATGCTTAGCGCATCCGTCGACGACGAGCAGACGGAGAACGAACTGGGCGAAGTCAAATCGCAAGCCAAACTCATCTTCCGCCGGCTCAACCGCAATTCGGCACAAGAATGCACCATCGAGAGCGGGCCTTACAACCTGTACTACACCATTCGCGACAGCGTCTGCTTCCTCTGCATCACCGACCGGTCCTACCCGAAGAAGCTAGCCTTCACCTACCTCTCCGACCTCGCGCAAGAGTTCACTACGACCTATCCGTCGGGACAGTACCTCTCGGCCACGCTCCGGCCATACGCATATGTGGAATTCGACGGGTTCATCCAGAAGACGAAGAAGACGTATCAGGATGCGAGAGCCAGTAACAACCTCGACAAGCTGAACGACGAGTTGAAGGATGTAACCAAGGTCATGACGAAGAACATCGAGGATCTGCTTTACCGAGGAGACAGCCTAGAGAAGATGGGAGAGATGAGCGGACGACTGAGGGAGGACAGCAAGAAGTACAGGAAGGCGGCAGTGAGGATCAATTGGGAGTTGCTGTTGAAGCAGTATGGGCCGTTTGCAGGATTGGGCCTGTTCATCTTGTTCTTTCTCTACTGGAGGTTCGCGTGAGCTATTCACATTTCATCCTCTTCTTCGTCGAAATCATCTTCGGCGCCCATGTCATACAGAATGCGACCACCCTCACCGCCGCCGCCGGCCAACTGCGCGTCAAAGTAGGGTAACACGACTCCCTCACGTTCAAGCCTCTGCCTGTCAGTGAGACCAAGCGAGAAGGGCACGTCGGCCAGGTCTTGGTCTTCAAGACACTCTACCTTCTTGAACAAGGGCTGATCGTCGAGCAGTGAGACACTTTCCTTGAAGGCTGAAGATGGCCCTTTCGCTGAAGTCTTCTCCGGCAAGAAATACCATTCAAGCACACCTCGACCACTCTTTCGACGATGTTCGAGCTGCAGCACAATCCCTTGCTCGTCGGGCTTGATCGACCCTTGCGGTTTCAGGCCAACCAGCACACCTTGTTTCCCTTCTGCAAGACCGAATGACGGCGCGGCGAGACTGCGTTCGCGAGCTTGCTTGTCCGATATCAAGGTTGGGACAGAGTGCACGGTGATGACTGTTGTTGCGAGGTATTCGAGCAGTGACAGAGGAGTGGGAGAATATGGCGTGGCGTTGGGATGCAAGGGAATGTCGAGATGGTAGACTGCAACGATGGACACGGATGCTTGAGAAGGTCGAGGTGGTTGGAGAAGCGACATGAGGAAAGCTGTCAGGTCCACATCAGGATTCGGCTGTATAGAGGCTTTGCTCAGGCGTGTCAAGGAATCAATGAGGATCAGGCATCGCTTGTTGGCTTGAGTGCAGGCGGTTGAGACAGCTTGGGCTATCTGTTGAGGCGACTTGTTCCAGCATGGAATCCAGGTATCGATGCCAGCAGGAGCATGTGGCTTCTCAAATGACAGGAAGATGGTGTGGTTCTTCGCCAGCTGCAATTGTGAGGGTGAGGCATAGCACAGTATTAGTAGAAAGACATACCTGTGATCTCCTGACGTACTCTCGCAGCAGTGGATGTGCACGCTGTTCGAGCGTATCAAGGACTAGGGTGAATGGGGAGGCCCCTTCCCGTTGGTTAAGTAGCCTCGATATTAACAGGATGTTATGAGTCCTGCGATGGGATAAATTTGTGTGGGCCATATCTAATGTCCCAATTTCCTGGTATTGATATGTGTAGATCACTTCATTGCAATCCTACTTTTCTAGGTTGTGAGAGGTGACCAGTTGCGCCGTTTGTCGACAAAATTATTGATTGCATGTGAGGCTGAAACTCTGGTGCGGTGCGGGTGCGATCGTCTTTCGTCATCTCCACTGTCCTCGTCCAGATTTGTGCAACTTTTTCTACTTGACACCTTCCCACCTGCCCACCTGCCTGGCTCAACGAAAACACCCTCGAGTACAACCATGGACGAACCACCAGCAAAGCGACCCCGTCGCGACAACCGAGATCGAGACTACACGGCATCTCCCAGGTCCCCACGCCCGCAGGACTCCAGAAGACCCGATGACGAGCGCAACGGCTACAGCAGAGACTCCAGACGCGACGATGACCGCAAGCGTAGAAGATCGAGATCACCAGCACCGGCACCAGCACGAGACAAGCAGAGCAATAGGAGAGATCGGAGTCGAGAGCGTGACAGACCCTACAGAGATCGCGACCGTGACAGGGACAGAGAAAGATATCGGACCGACAGGCCCCGAGCAGACAGAGACAGAGACCGAGACTACAGATTCCGTAAACACTCCAGATCACGCACCCGCTCCCGTTCACCACCGCCCCCACGAAACGGTGCAACAGCCCCAGCAAAACGTCCACGATCACCTGCTCCACCCCGCGGTCCAAGGTCAGATCACGACAGGCAACAGCCGCCTAAACCAGAAATCAAGTTAGGGACCAACGGCGTGAAGCCAGAGATACCTATGGAAATTGACCCAGACGACGAGGAGGCTTACATGAAGCGTGTGATGGGGTTTGGCGGGTTCAGAAGCACCAAGAATACGAAAGTGCCGGGGAACCAGTGGTATGCGGTGCGCAAGGAGAAGAAGACCGAGTATAGGCAGTATATGAACCGGGTGGGAGGTTTCAACAGGCCGCTGAGTCCGTCGCGGTAGGGCCGTCTATTTCTGGGACAGCAGAGGAAGATATTGCCTCTTGCGGTAAATTGTGAGCGCTGTTAGAGGCATCAAACCGATTCACTGTGAAGATGTAATCGAAAGGTAATTCATTCACCAGAACCGTGCATGCTAATCCACTACTGATCGGAGAGTGGTGCATATACATGGTGCAGCATTAAAAGAGAGAAACGTGCTCCCTCCTACACCTTGCTTTAGCAGCTACATACGATGGAGAACGAATGCTGAGGTCTTTCCACCAGCCTGGAGGAGCAGAGTGCACGCACCGCACCGGGCAGGAAACAAGCTCATACATAAGTGACAAAGAGAAGCACCGAGCTACAAGATCTACAAGATCTACCAGGACCATCTCATGAACACTATATGATCTATGGTTCTACTGCTCTGCACAGGCACAAACAACAACACCATTAATTTGTGGCTGTCGAACAGACTATTCACGCTTTTCTCATCACGAGCACGGAAGCCCCAGTCCAGTCGCAGCAGGTCTACGTCCAACTCGACTCAGCTCAACTCGCTTTTCACTCCAGGCTCACCTCACGGCCTTGCCTTGCCTTGCCTTCCACCGCACCGCACCGCACCGTACCGTACTATGGTATGGCACAACGCCTCGTGCCGGCATCGCCGCTTTGGGAAAGTACCTTATTGTACATCGTCCCTCTGCTCCACCCCGCATACCGCAAACCTGCATGTACCAATCTCGCTTTACTAACGGATCACACCACATCCACAAAGTGAACGGATATCCTATATCAAACTGCGAGTCCTGTAAACTCGCATGCTCGCACGACAACACCAACACCAAACAAAGCCTTACCTGATATATAGAAGGCAAGGCAAGGCAAAGCGGAACAAAGCAAAGCAGATCCAACATCCACATTACCATCAACCTTAACATCTCCACACTCCGAGCGAAACAAAACGGCAAGATCGCTTCACCGCACTGCACCGCACCGCACCGCACCGCACCGAAGCAGCAGCGAAGATACTCCACGACTTCAAGTCATCGAGACCCGACCACAACCACCAAACGTAAGCGGGATGGGAGTGCGCGTCCAACCGCCAGGCCAGCACAGCACAGCGCAGCACAGGTCCTCCGCATGGAAACAGCGACTCAGTCGAGTTCCCAGTTCCTGTACGAGGAAGGCACGCTGCACGCTGCAGTCGCGGGGCAGTGAGGCATGGCGTGGCATGAAATGCTGCGAGACGAGAAAGCTGCAACATTCCGTGAACGCAGTGGGGAAGCCGTCAGCCGTCAGCCATCGAGACGAGACGAGGAAAGTGTGACGCACACACAGTCAGCCGAAGAGGAAGGAAGGAAGGAACGAACGAACGAGCAGTGCAGTGCAACCAGCCACGGACGGTACATCTGAAGCCGATGCGCATCCATTCTACCATTCTACCTACTTACCCATCTACCTACCCACCTACCCACTTAATTGTAATGTTCAGCCCCCACTCGCCTTCAACGCAGTACCTTACCTAGGGCCGCAAAGTAATGTATGTCGACTTCAACTCGACTCAACTCGACTCGACTCGATTCGCCTCGATTCGCCTCGCTTCAGCCAGCATATCTATCTAGCATAGCATAGCATAGCATTCCACACGCAGGATTACCAGCAAGTATACTCATAAGGGCGGGCTGATAACACCGTACCGTAGACGCAACAGACTGTATAGTATATATACGTACGCTATATATATACAGTATAGTATAGTGCCAAGCGTCAACTGGACCGAGGACGAGTGAGTGAGTGGGTGCTTAGCGTTCGTTGGGCCTGGCGCGGAGACGAGATGAGACGAGACGATATGAAGATGGTGCATGACAGACAGGCAGGCAGGCAGGCTCATGATTGATGGAAAAGGACGGACGAATTTGAAGAAAATGTGAGATTGTGCCGACGAGCAGCAAGAAAGTAAGCAGGCGAGCAGGGGTATCACAACTAATTCGAAGGACATAAGACAGACAGACAGACATCGTATCGTGCATCACATCACATCACATCACCTCTTCCTCCTCTTCCCACCACCACCACCAGCATCAGCGCCCGCAGATCGTTTGCGGCCTTCCTTGCGCCAGAACTCATCTCTCTCCCTCTTCTCTCTTGCTGTCTTGTTCTCCATGTTCTCCGCCACTTTCTTCCTGTACACTTCCCGACGTTCTTCCTGTTTCCGCGCTCGTTTCTCCACTTTTTCGTTCCTCATCGTCATCAGTTTCTGCATGAGATCTCTTGCTTTTCGTTCTTCTCCGCCGAGCACGACCGCTCGTTTCTGTAAATACGTTGGAGCTTTGCGTGCTTTTTGCTGCGTGATCTGGGATTTGAAGGGGAGGTTGGTTGCTAGCTGTCTGGGCACACGGAGGGGGTTGAAATGTCGGGTTGGTCTTTCTATCTTGGAGTACCGACTGTCCTTTAATTGTGGTGTTGGCTGGCCGAGAGAGGCGCGAACCTGGCCCGTCAGACGCATTGCTTGCCATGCTGATGTGTCAGCACCGTTGGTGTGTACAGAGGCGGTGGAGGCGTCGAGCAAATTCGTGACGGGATTGTAGAACCGATGCGGTTTGACTGGGTACCACGCTCGCAGGAAGACAATGTCACTCATCAGAATCTTGTCCTCGAATGTTGCTCGGAAATGGCCCTCAGGTTTGGCGAGCGCTCGCTTGATTTGACCTCTGATGCCAGAGACCGTCTTTATACTTGCACCTTCAAACTTTGCGATCTCGATGGCGGAATTGAACATGTCTTTTATGAATGCCGTGTTTCGGAAGATTTTATATGGATGACCGGTGAGCTTAAGTTTCTTAACAATTTCGGTGGTTTCGTCGACGTTCAGCACTACACCGGTGGCGGCGATGCGGAAGCCTGGGTTGGACTTGTCGAAAGATTGGACACAGCAGAAACCCGTGTTCGGTGCAACAAGGGGTCCATAAAACGTACCGAAACAGTGCATGTGCTCTGGTGTATATTTGAGCATGCGGTTTCTGGTTCTGCTATCGGAAATGCTGTACAATGGCGTTGCTTGGAAGCGCCGCCATCCCAAGGAGAATATCAGCGGATCGTTTGTCTTGAGGATTTTCTTGTGCCAACGATGTCTCTTGATGCGTATTTGGACATAGCCGAAACGCTCCTCTGTTGATGCAAGGCCGCCAATGATAACAGGCATGCGAGGATTGAATGAATGTGAGAATTCGAATGGAACGTTATCGAGAACGATTCGGGCGTACGTTCCTGCTTTGAAGCCTTCGGAGCGGGCACGGGATGCAGGATCCAGGCTGTCAAACTCGGCGCGGTTGATATCGAGCTGTTTCTGAAGCAGGGCTTTCTGGGCGTCGTACCAGTCGTCCTCGCCGAACTCTGCTTCTTCCTTGTTTTCTGTGGAGGTATTTTTGGGGTTGGCAAATCCTTCACGGTCTTCCTCTTCAAAACGCAGGCGGAGTTCTTCTTTGCGTTTGGCATTCCTTTCTCGTTCTTCCTCAAGGGTGAGTTCTGTTTTGGCGGCTGGGGTATTCTCGAGGCCAGCTTCCGGATTGGCTTCGAGGTCGACAAAGTCGCCGTCACCTTCAGAATCCTCGTCCTCCCCTCCGCCATCCTCATCGAATCCATCGTCAGACCCCTCAGTACCGACGGCATTGGCGCCAGTGGCCTCCGAATCTCGAGTGAAGCGTGAGCGCAGTGCTCGGATGTTGTCCTCGTCTTGCCACTTCTCAGCCAGCTCTTCAAGGTTGTATCTTGGCATCAGCCGATCTTCATCGTCTTCCGCTTGCTCGATATTTGTCTTCCTGAAGAATTCATCTTGCTCTTCTTCAGCCAACTCTTCGTGCTCGGTGCCACCTGACCACTTCGATACCACTTCTTTGGGTGTCAAAGTGAGGTCGTACATTAGTTTTGAGAGGTCAGTTGCTCGATAAGCTGCGGGCCTCGAATGTGATTTGGCGGCGTTGCCCAGCATTTTCTCCTTCCAGCGCAGGCCACCATCATCTTCATCGAAGTCTTCATCATAGTCTTCGTCATCGTCGCCATCGAGCTCTTGATCATCATCGCCAGATATGGAGCCGATGTCCGAGTCGCTCTCCGCAAAGGCTAGATCGTCACCGTCAGCCACATCGTCTTCCGCGGCAAAACCAGGCAGGCCTTCGTGATCTGGATAGTCGTTCAGATCATCGTCTTCCTCTTCCTCTTCAGACTCGCCTTCGACAAAACCTTCATCGTCGTCTTCATCCTCATCTTCGTGATCGTTGCCGTTCTGCACCGACCTTTTGCTCTTTCGTCCGACGTTGTCTGTTTCTGCAAGAGTATTGCTGTCCTTGAACAGTCTGACGCCGCCATCTGCTTGACCAAGTAGCCTTCTTTCTCCTTGCAGATTGACCATAAGTTGTTCTCCCAGCCCCCTGTCTTCCAGATCGTCGGCATCGGCATCGGCATCAAAAGTGTTCGTTTTTACATCGATATAGACTGCATCCTTGTCGACCAGCACTCCTCCGACGTCCGACATGGGCGCAAAGAGCACTTTCTGCTTCTCTCCCAATCTCCTTCTGCTTGATTTGCCACTAGCTTTGGCGATTGCTTGGTCGAGGAAAGGTGTGGGACAAGGATCTGGAAGTGCTTCGATCTCCTTCACAGTCAAGTCTCCCACACCAGGCACGTGGACTCTTGCATTCATGGCCGGGAAGTTTGTGCCTCTCAAGTAGCCGTACAGGGCTATTTGTCGGTCACACTTCTCGTTCTCTTCTATCTCTGTCGGAGGCGTAACATCGAGGAATCGGTCGGCAAGGCAGTAAGGATGGCTGTTACGCCAGACAAGAGGCCGTGGGTTCTTCATGACGGACAAAAAGCGGGAGAGGTTGTGTATCTCGCGGTCTGGGTATCGTCCATTGATGACACCACTCAGGTAGAACAGTTTGGCACCTTGGTATAGCTCCGACCAGAATCGGTGCTTGAGTCTCTTCTTGGTTGCGGCTAGTGTGCTCTGCTTCTTGAACAGGTCGAGATGTGTCAAGATGCCGAAGACATTGCCTGGCATACCGTGTGTGCCCAGGGCATTGAGGAATTCCATCGTCTCCATTTCGAAGCCATAGTTCCCATCGATCATAAGTAGGACGATATCTGCGATTTTGGCCACATCCAGCATGGCAGCAAGTGAGTCGGCCGGGCATTCTATGAAGGTGAGACGCCGTCTCTTCGAGGTAACGACTGTGAGAGGGCCGACTGGGTGCGACAGTGTCTGCTTGGAATAGCGCTTGATCAAGCTCTTTATGAGGGTGGTCTTGCCAACCCCCGGCGGTCCAACAACGGCAGTGACGATGGGCGGCGCTTCTTCTGGTATTCGATCGACTTGAGGGACGTGCAAGCGCTTTTCCTTGATATCGCTGCTTCGAACGGCTTGTTTGGCAAGTTTTCCTGGCCTCGACACTGTGAACGCTTTGACATTTTTCTCGCCTTTTCGTGGTTGTTTCTTCTCCTTCGCCGCCCTATGTGGTCTGTTCTGCTGCGACTCCATCTCGACTGCCTCAATGCGACACAAAATCTACCTCGACATCGGCAAAGACATGAGCAGCTGGCCAGTTGAGCGCCAAAACTTTTTTGGAGAAAATCAACCTTGTGGCGCAGGCAAGGCGGCCTGGTGCCACTGGATAGGCTAGCGCCTGGGCGCTCAGCTGCGGGGAACTTAGTGCTCTTTGCCTCTAGAGTGCCCTGCAATGGGCGTCAGTAACCACCTCTTACTATTATCATGGTTAACCATGGTCGAATATGTGCAGCTGATAGATTGGCGTCCAAATGATTCTCGTTAATACCGCCCCGCAAACAAAGAAGACATGTGGACGGGCTTTGGATTCCGCTTAACACCAAGGTTGAATCTTCTCAAAAAGCTGTGAGGCTCGGAAGGAAGTCGCTCTCGCCAAACTACAAAGCCAATAAATTTGAGTCACATTCGTTCCGGCCGTAGCCTACGACTCGATCCAGATGCGGGTAAGGCTGAAGAGGACAAGGGGTGTGAAGACAACGACAACGGCAGCACACATAAAGATAGGTAAGCGGAAAAACTATCGCGCGCGACGAAAGGTTTTGATACGATATAAGTATTGTGTCGCCTTGCTTCGATCGATGGTAATTGCTTCTGACTCGCTTGACTTTCCCAAACAAGCGTGGTTGAAGCGGTTGTTTTGAAAGACCGCAGCGATCGTACCGGACGCGCCTTCGTAGCAACCTTTAACTGTCATACGTCATACCGGATCGTGCCTGCATTGTTCACTCCGCTGCCTTGCGTGGTGCCACTCACGACTCGATCTTGAAGGACATGAGAGTCGCGGTAAGATAAGAAAAAGGATGATCTCTTGGCAATGACAATTGCAGACGATGCCTGGCAGGTCCAGCACGATTTTGGCTCACAAAGGTTAAGAACGGTCCGAGTCAGTATGGCTAGAGGTGGTTCTTCAGCCTCTCAGCTTCGGCTTCTACCATAAGCGGAATGTCCTCTGCAAGCGACATCGCGGATGGCTTCCATCTCAGATCTCTTCTTGCTCTTGACGACTTCAGCTTCGCATTCGTTCCCAGCAACACGGCGCCGTGCGGCATGATCTGATTGGCCTCTTCGCTCGATACTGACTTCACGTCATCAGACTTGATGAGCTTCTGCTCATGTGCAGCCTGCGCGATGCACCGAGACATTTCACCAAAGCTCTATACGTCGTCAGTCGTGTCTAACACCACACTTGATGGTCTCACCATGCTTCCGTTTTCTGGCAAAAATATACCATTCTCATTCCACAGCCCTTCTCGCTTTTCGACCGCAGCTTGAAGCAGTAGAGAAAAGAGTTTGCCGAGGTCATGGACATGGACATTGCTCCATGCGCTGTCCCCTTTGCCCACCATATACGGCTGATTATTCTGGAGAGCATACTTTGCCACCTCAGGACCTTGAATGCTCCTCTTGTTGATCACTCCATGACCTGTTCCATAGATCATTGGTCCAGGAATGAGCGCTGTTCTGATCTTCGAGGGGTCCTGCGATAGCACAAGATTGTCAACAATCCGCGATGGATTCGATCGAATCAGCTCTAGAATCTCTTTGGCGTCCTCCAGATCGTCATACACTCTATCACTGGCCTGACCGTATCTATTCGCTTTGATTTCTGGAATGGAAAAAATCGACGCTCCCGACATCTGGATCCAGTATCCAGGACTTTTCCGCTCCGCATGGCTCAAACCCGCCGCGATGGCCTTCGAGCTGCTCTCGTGCTTTGTGCTGGCAAGGTGAAACACAACATCTGCTGCTTGGGCTTCCTTCTCAATAAGCGCGGAATCGTCCAGATCTCCCTTCACGACCTCCGCTGACGGAAATGCATCTATTATTGGCTGTGCTTTCTTAACGTCTCTGACAAGACATCTGATCTGGTGCGGTTGAGGTAGTTGAACTATCTGACACAGCGCTTCCCCACCGACGTAGCCAGATGCGCCGGTCCTGCCATCCCGTTAGTCGGTACTGGCAGTTTCGGTTCTGCTCAGGTTCGCACAAAAATATCCTTGCTGGCATGATTGTTATACCAATCGGTATGTATTTCTCTGCTTTGGATTTTCGGTTTGTCGTTAACTTTCTCTAAGACGGCTTTTCACAGAGCTGAAATTTTGATCCAGAGGCTTTGCAGATTGAACACTAGTAAGTAGTCCTCCAAGCCTTCACAAGTCCCAGTTACGCTTCGTCAGAAAGACAATCTCGACCAATCACAAACAGCGACACTTTAGTAAGCGCAGGCAAGCCTTTCCGCAGCTACTCCGCATTTCGAGGGAACACCTTCCACCACAATATCTGTGCAGACTCACATCTTTCTATTCCAGAAGCAATTCGGTTCTCGGGAGTGCGCCGCAATACCTTCCGTCCGCCGGGCTGCACTCTCGGCGCCGTGTGATGCGGTGTGATGGGACCCAAGCCGGCCAATCAACGAGCACGCCGAACACATGTCTTGGGCGGGTGTGAGAATTGCCGACGGCGCCATACGAAGTGCGATCAAGTACAGCCAAAGTGCTTGACATGCCAAGCTGTTGGTCTGATCTGTCAAGGCTACACCTCAACTGTGCAATTTGTGTCGGAAGATGGCAAAGCCAATTCGACTGACCCAAAGGTCGGGACTCGGCGGCACCTTTACTCAGAGCAGGCACGGTTATCTATGAGCACACGATTGGCTGAACAGGTCGAGCCTCGTGCGGTAGACACTGCCCTAGCGGAAATCGACTCGTGGTCTCAGGATGTGAGGAGGGCGCGAGCTGGGGATCTTGCAGTTGGTCCTTTCGGTTTGATCGACTTTAATGATGCAGTTCCGGGGGCTATCGATGTCGCTGAACCTGCCCCTGCTCCCGCTGCACTAGTCATGCCTGAACCCCAACATGACGCGAGCTCACAATACATCGACACTCCATCAACTCTGGACGCATTGACGTCTTTGCCGGACTACTTGCAATGGTCGGACCTCTTCGACCTAGATTTCGAAGACTGGCTTTACCAGCAGCCTGATGACTTTGGGATCGATGCAAACATAGTTAACAAGGACATTGGCCTGCAACCAGCGTCAACACAAGCACCGCCAGCTGTTTCTTTTCTATCCACTGTTCCAACGCTGAGCAAAATCGACGACCTCGAATTGGCGAATGTGGCGCATGCGCTTATCAAGCACTTCGTCGACAACGTTGTAAGTGCGGTTGCAGCCTTGCCATATAATGCGAAATCACCCTACACGATCCTGAATGCTGCGGCCGCTGTACAGACACTTGCCGATATGACCTACCTTACTCGTACGGTCAAACATGCAAATGCCGCCAACCTTTACAGCTTAATGGCCTGCTCTGCCTATCACCTCGCTATGTGCCCATCCAGCTCGAGCATCGCCAACTCTGTGTACTGGAACGATATGGCGAGCAGAGCAGGACAGAAAGCGAAGGAGCATTTACAAATATCTTTACGAACTGAATTGCAAGGGCCCAGCAAAGCGAAATACAAGGATCAGTTGATGGCTTTGATGAGCACGTTGACATATTCGGTGTCTGCAGGTCATCAGAAAGATGCTCGATGCTACATGATCGACGCCGAACGACTATTGCGAGTTCGTGGACTGGCGAAGCGCCAGATCTCACGCCGTGCACGGATCCTGCACCACATGTACACCTGGGTCCGTATCGTTGGCGAAAGCACGTATGTGCTGCATGAGGACAAGCTTGCAAATGCATCCACAATCAATATGCCGAAGATGCCGTCTTGTTCTCAACTTCAAGCAGGACATAATGCTCGGCTCGACGACTTTCTGCGGATCGACCAGGGCGAAGATCACGAAGAGGTAGAGATGGAAGACCAGAAGGACAAGGCAGTCGGACTGCATGATATACATTTACAAGATCCGAGACAATACTCCGAGACGATGTATCTCCAAATCTATGGCCTGCCTGAGACATGGCTAAGCCTCTTGTCTCAAACTACGAGACTAGCAAACGCCAAGGATATGCTTAAGCCGGACTCAGGCATAGAGAGCTCATTCAACAAGCGAATTACTCGCTTGGAAGATATGATATGTACATTTGCCTCGAACACAAATTCGCTACCAACCGGGCTCACCACGAGCCTGCCACCAACCCAGTACATGTTGCAGGCACTCAATTCAGCCCTTGTAATATTCTTCTATCGCCGTATCAGAGACGTCAACGCATGGATCTTGCAAAGTCACGTGGACGATGTTATCAACGCTCTTGGGCACTTCAGCTTCGCGCTGGACCAAATGGGTCTTCAGGGTCCGGGTACGGCTTGGCCCGCGTTCATTGCTGGCTGTGAAGCAAGCCCTGGTGCTCGAAGAGATACTTTGCTGAAGTGGATTGAAACTGCCTTCTGGAAGACTGGTCAATCTTGTTACCGAGCGGCCAAGGAGTTGATGCGAGAAGTCTGGGTTCGGCGAGACCAGGTTGCGACTTCGCCAAAATCAGCACGGAGTGCCGGCGGCAAGTCTGGCAAGCCTCACTCAGCTGCCACTTGGGTCGAGTTGTCCCGCGCAAAGAAGGAGTGGGTGATTTTGTGTTGATCTTACAGTTTCGCTAGCAGATTGTTCTGACCAAGCACACTCAAGTGTTCCCTGCTGATCTCGCTGACGCTACGGCAGCCAGCCAAAGCCATCGTAGTCTGCAGTTCATGCTGAAGGATCTTCAGTGCCAGCTCAACCCCAGCTTGCCCGCCATACGCAAGACCCCATACAGCTATCCTTCCGATGAAGCAATACTGGGCGCCCAGTGCTAGTGCCTTGAAGATGTCGGTACCTCTTCGAATGCCACCGTCGACTGCAATCTGGATGCGGCCTCTGGCTACTGGAGCACATTCGGCCAGTGCATCAACTGTAGCTGGCATGCCATCCAGCTGTCGGCCGCCATGGTTGGAAACGATGATACCATCAACACCATATTTGATTGCCATTTCGACGTCTGCTGGGGACGTGACCCCTTTCAGCCAAATCTCCATACTTCCAGCATTCTCCTTCAGCCATGGAATTACCTCTTCCCATTCCAATGTGTCGTCAAAGGCTTGCGGGCCGTCCTCCCGGACCTCATCTTTGGGTGAGAACTCGGCACCACCAGTGGACAGGATGTTTGGGAACGCAAGGTCTTCCGGAAGCGTGAAGTCATTCTTCATCTCGTTCAGTCGCCGGCCAAGAACCGGCACATCGACTGAGATGAACATGGCTTTGTAGCCGGCGGCTTGCGCTCTCTTCATAAGCTGGAGAGTGACGTTCCTATCCTTGACGATACACATTTGCATCATGTACGGGTTACCGTTTCCTTGGCGCCTCACAGCCTCAAGAGATGTGTTGGAGTACGATGACAGACACATTGGCAGGTTCATCGCTGCAGCGGCTCTTGATGTTGCCTCCTCACCATCTGGATGTGCCAGACGCTGCATGGCGGTGGGACTGATGCCAAATGGCATCGATATCCTTTGGTCGAAGATTGAGGTAGACATGTCGACGTTTGAAACATTACGAAGCACTCGAGGCCGGATCTTGAATTTGTCGTAGGCGCTTTCATTATCTTTTAAAGTGATAAGATCCATGGCACCTTCATTGTAAAAGTCTCGAGTGGCCTTGGGCAATCTTTTGCTTCCTTCATACTTGAGGTCTCTGATAGCGAAGACGTTCTTGTCCAGGTTTGCTGCTCGGTTTGCCATGATGGTCTGTTTGGTAGCGACACTGGGCAGATACCGGGTAGATACTAGCTAGAGATGATACATGCTAAAATATCTCAGAGGTAGTCGCAGCCATCGTTCTCCAACAGTGATGGACTTGACTGATTCCGAATGCGCTATCGTCCGAGAATGTTCTGAGATGCAGAGCACATGTGCAATACACTGCAGCGGAAACACCTGCCTTGTGGTAGGACCATCTCTCCGATTGGTCGGGGAGTGGGTGGACTCTTGCCTAAAGTAGAAGACCGATAACGAAAAAGGTCGTATCCGCCCGCCACGAGTTCCAATGCTGATCGTGACGAACAGTGCATGTGAACGGTCATAGAAGTACAAGGACAGGCACTGCTCGAGCCGTCTTTCCAGTGTAAAAGACCAACCTACTCTTTCATAGACACGACATCATTCTTCGATCAATCTTCCTTCACGGAACAGAATCACTATGATCATGGCACCACCCAAAGAGCTAAGTGGCATCCTTGTCGCAGTCATCACTCCGTGGACTGATGACCAAAGCCAGATCGATGCTCAACGGCTTCGGGAGCACATTGATCGACTGGTCGCGGCTGGTGTGCACGGTATCGTTCCAGGCGGCTCCACAGGAGAGTTCACAGCAATGACACAGGCTGAACGCAAACAGCTGATCGAGCTATGTGTCGAATATGCTTCCGGCAGGATATCTGTGGTTGCTGGGACAGGTGCATTGACGACACGGGAATGCACCGATTTAGCCAAACACGCAGCAGATACCGGTGCGGATGCGCTGATGGTAGTACCGCCGTACTATGACGCCCTCACCTACGAGCAACTGCAACAACTGATGTCCGAGATCTCCTCAGCATCGAATCTGCCCATAATGTACTACAATATCCCATCAGCAACCGGCATGAAACTCACTACGGACCAAATCGCTGGTCTCGCGAAGAGCGGGGTCAAGTACCTCAAAGACACATCTGGTGACGCTCCAGCACTTACAGAACTGCTCTTCGAGCGCCATGACGAGATCACAGCGTTCAATGGCTGGGACACATTGACATTCTATGGGCTCGCAGCAGGTGCGAAAGGCTCAGTGTGGGGCGCTTCGAACATCATCCCAGAGCTGTCAATGCAGCTGTGGGATGCCGTGGCTGTGAAAGGCGATTTGAAGACAGGACGAGAGTTGTGGTCGAAGATCTTCCCGATCTGTAAGTTTTTGGAGGCACATCAGTATCATGCGGGTGTCAAGACGGGGATGGAGCTGCTAGGGTACGAGACTGGCGGGCTTAGAACGCCGTATGCGCTGTTAGGAGATGAACCGCGGAGGGAGTTTGCTGGGCTTTTGACTAATGCTGGGTTGAAGGTTGTCACGTAAATCTCGAGGTAGAGAATTTACGCTGTTGTTTTCCATTTCACCTCGACCTTGTCAGCTACCACGGCTCGTTGCTTAGAATTGTTCATACGCAATGTTGCCGCCAATCAGATCTATTGGCCTCGCACAAGGAAGTTCTTCACTATGATTCAAAGCCTGAGTAGTCACCGCCGCATACAGTAATGCATCATCTAGTCCTGAACCCTGACTGTTTCGCACTCTCAAAGGCGATGTTCACAAGCTGCAAGATCCACCCTTGTCTATTATACGTCCATTTGTAGGTGGTAGTGTTCTAGCTCTAGCTCTAGCTCTATTTAGCATATATTTCGAGAATCCAGACAGTCTGCGCCTAAACCCCATTCGTCGACTCCGAGTTGTCGTCTTGCATTGGCTTTCTTTCACTAAATCTATCACTGAACAACGCAAAGTGCTGTCTCATCAGTATAGTATACTTTACGAACTCCTCTGCACAATCCACAAGCCTATCTCTGTTGCCACAGGCTTTGAACCGAGACCCTCCTTCCGCCTCATCTTCGCCAGTAAACAGCGTATAAGCCTGCGGTACAGAGCTCTGGTTCGGTATCGCAAACATACGCATCCAACGACCCAAAATACGAAGGCTATTCACGGTATTGAAGCTTTGCGACCCACCCGACACCTGGGCGAGGCCCAGAGTACGGCCCTGGGTGGGACGGACCGAGCCCGTGCTCAAAGGGATCCAGTCAATCTGGTTCTTGAACACACCGGTTACAGTTCCATGCTGCTCTGGACTGACCCAGAAATGACCGTCGCTCCAGCGACTTAGCTCTCGAAGTTCTTGGACTTTATGGTGCTCGTGCTGTTCGTCGTCTTTTACGGGGAGGCCCCGAGGATCGTAGACACGGACATCACAGCCCAAGCGGAACAAGATGCGAGAGACCTCGTAGGCGAGCAGCTGTGAGTAGGACCTCCTCCGAAGGCTGCCATACAGAACAAGGACCTTTAATCTGGATTTGGTGATCTCCATATCATCAAGGGCCATCTTGGTCGCAGTGGCGAGCTCGAGACGACTAACCCAGTCTGTGAGCTGGATCTCCTCGGGTAGAAGGAATGGCCGGTACTTGGATCGGACCTCGGTGTCATCCTCTGCCGGTGACAAAGCCAATGACTTGTACGCAAGTTGAGGATCCCGCGGTGGCAATGTGACAGCGCGCATTACTGACGTGTTGTTGAGATCGCCGTTGCTAGACGGGAGGCCGGAGCCTGTCATTTTCTTGGTTGACCCCTGAGAGCTGCTGGTTAGTGCCGCTGTTGGAACAGGCGCCATTTTGGCTGCTAAGGGTATCTGGATGCGACTGTACCGCGACTGTGACGGACCGAGAGATGAGCGTATCCACCTGGCCTCTCTACCCAGAACGCGGGAATGGCTCTTGCTGACTAATGGTTGAGATAGGACTGATCTGCGAGCGATCTGCTTAGTATGTAGCCGGAAGTGCTGCATTAGAAGACATCAAAGGCTCGACTGACGAAAACTTGCAATGAACAACGGCTGGGCAGGGTCTTTATTGAACAGTGCCCCGAGCCTCATACTGCAGAGATAAAAACATCCCACAGGGACCTTAGTATTGACGTTGAACTCGAATATCAACTAGTCACTCGGCTCGCATGATTGGTCCGAAAATTCGAGCGATCTACGGCGCCAAGGCCGCAAAGCCGATCGAGTAACAAAACTTTAAAGTGGTGGCCACTGCATCAAGGCAATTAAATCCCACCGTAGTAGTGTACACCGTGCGACACTTCTGAGACCGCAGAGGGCTTCCGCTCGAGTCAGTTGAAGAAAAAAGCGATCCGCAAAACAATTGCTACAAATAAGCTAGGGCTCGATTTCGACTAGTGGCCCTGACACCTGCGGACACTTCCTCTACCCCAAGCGTTAAGTTTTAAGCGTCTGACCGCACCTAAAGTTTAAGCGGTCGATTTTTTTCTGGTACTGGCTCTCCCTCTTGCATTATTGACAACACGCAGACCGTGAAGGACCGAGGAATAATATCAGCTGAATGCAGCGGACTGAATGTTGTCCTGATCAGCAGCCTGTCTACGTGTTTGCTACTAATTATACGCAAGGTGATGAGTAGATCCGGAAGGACCAGGCAGCAGCTATACTGCATTCATTTCAGGATGTCAGCTTCGTCCGCGCGCTTCAACGGCACTTGTGACTGGGTACACCATACACAGGAAGAACGGTGTCGAGACAGCAAATTGAGCGACGTGTTCCTATTGACCATCAGCGTGGATGGAGTGCCGGGCTATCTTTGATGGCATGAAGAGTGCTAAGGCGAATTGACGACTCTAAACGCGACACTCCCTGATGGACTCCGAGGCGATGGACTACCATAAAACGGTAACCTCCCGGCAAGAGCCAGCAGTATCTCCTTCCTCTGAATTCCTCTAATCACATTCTTTCTCCCGGGAACGAAACGTAGATCCCTCCCAAAGTTCCTAGCATTGATTGTGGAGAAATCGCAGATATGTCGCATGAAGTCGCAAAAACATCTGCCTCTCCTGAATGCACAGACCAATGCCTACATTACGTGGTCCGTGATCGGCAGAGCCGCAAATTATGAGGATGGCTGACATTCTCACTGACCTCCCCAGCGACGTCACGTCTGTGCGGCCGCCAGTGCTTTTGCAGAGCATAAAGTCGATGTCTCGGAACCTGAACGAGATGTATCGCATCGTCAATCAAGAACCAGACCGATAAAGGCACGCAAGAGGATCACCTATCAAAAGCAGCCCTCCACTCACAAGACATTTAGCCGTCAGCATGCGCTTCACTGCGATCATCCCGGCGGCTTTGCTGGTTGCTTCCTCCGCAGCAAATCCAGGTAAGCCTCTTTGACACGCCCTGAAGATCGCACTGACGACCATAGTACACCAAATCACAAAGCGCCAGCTTGGTGGTCTGACAGATGTCCTCCAAATCGTCAAAGGCATCATGAACAAGTCTTCACCAGCCTCAAAGGGTTTTAGTGCAGCAGCCACTTCCGAGGTCGACACTTGCGCAGATGCCGTCGACAAGATCGAGTCCGCGCTCACACTCAGCAGCAACTTCATGAAGGCCAGCGGAGAAAAGCCGACGATCGGCGATATACAAGCTGTCCTGGTCACACTACAGGAATCACTAGGCAGCGAGTGCGCCGACGACGACGATGAGGATGATGATGATGAGGATCGTAAAGTGAAACGTGATGGAGTGCTCGATGGGCTTCTTGGTGGTGATGATGATGACAACGACGAAGAAGAGTCCGTTCTTGAAAATTATCTCCAGTATTGTGGATGCAAAGGCCTGGAGGAGTCAGTCGCCGTTACATGCCTCCAGGAGTGTGCTTCGGACGGCATGGCGAAATTAGATGATGGTGCAAAGACGAAGAGACAATTAAGCAGTGACGGCACTGATCCCCTTGCAGCTCTGAGCAGCTTGGACGCGCAGGAGCTGGAAGCATTCTGCGAAGGCTTTCAACTGAGTCAAAGCAGCATGCAAGGCCAACAGGAGAATGATGAGGATGTGGTGTGCCGGGTTGAGAAGCTATGCGGGTATGTCCTAGATGGTGTCAGCGACAGCAACAGCAACAGTGAGAGCAAGACGCTTGTCACTCGAGAGACCGGATGCTCGGATTGCGAGAGGCAGCTGTACCAGATCGTCCAGCAATTGCTGGACATTTTCAGCATTGCTGGTGACCTGGAGCCTAGTGTGCCGGATGTCCCTGTCGTTCCCGACACCGATCTTCCAGACCGCATGCCCCAGATCAACGACACCAAAGTGGTTGCACCTGCGGTTAATGCGACGACGCTAGCACCTGCTCAGCTAAGGCGACGGGCACTTCATATGGCCCGAACCTAATTGACCGATGGGCGTTACACTAGGGGCGGCGCGATACCATTCCTGTGGTGGTAAAGGACCGCTAGAAGTATGCCGCCACAGACTACCAGATGTACGAACCATTTTTGAGGATATGTTCCCGAGAGGCCGTAATGGAGTGCTGGCATATGCCATGGAGGAGTCATCCTGGCATCACCAGATGCTGAAGAATGTCAAGTCCTCCATCAGGATTTGTGACAAATATAAGTAGTAGACTCGTGTAAGGCTGAAGAGAACACTCCACCATTTGGCGTCAGGTAACGGTGCAGGCTAGTATTTGGGGAACCAAAGACAAGCATTCTAATTGGGAGAGGTATAGACCAAGTCGTTCGTCTTGGCCTTTCCAAATGATGATTTCCGGACGAGCAGTTTGACCAGGCTCACCGGTTGTGTTCCACTTTTCTGGTTCTTGCCCAGTCAAGCACGAGCATGGAGTCCCCACGAAGCATGCTGTTCCGCCCCAATTGGCTTCTGCAAGCCCCCCATCCCCTGAGGTTGATGCAACTGCTTCTATAAAACGCTGCATTGATGGCCGCAGCGCTCTTCGCTCAGCGACTCGTCCCTCGATACTCGAATATATACATTGGCTGCGCTGCACGAATGCTTCTCACAGATAAATTCCATCTTTGACGGTTCGCTGGATGACTATTACTTGCGGACTACATCGCTTACTGAGGAGCTCCTACACAAACATTAGCCAACAAACAGAGTCGACATAGCGTCGAGCAAGCATGAACATCACAACTCCCGCATACCACATACGTGCGGACCGTGAATTCGGAAAGCCCTTCCACTGGACAAATGGCTTCTCCACCTACATGGTCCAAGCCTCGCTCATTTTTAGGCACACCTTGCCGTATCTCATTGCAGGCCTCTTAGCGAGCTTGCTCGATAGCGACCATTGTCACTTCCACGGTCTGATCTCGGTACCTGTTATGCTATGGCTTCGACCACTGCCTCAACCATTCCCATTCAGTTTCATGTCGAGTCTCACCTCGCAAGAAGTTTTTGCAGGGATTGGACGAGTTTTCACTGCGATAAAAGATTTCTGTCGACCTGGACCGAAACCAACTGATAGTGATAGCATGGACGGATTTCTGAAGCCAATGCTTTGGTCATCTCGCACAACTCAAACCCGCATTTACCCACCAACACATAGCCTCAGCTACTCCCACCTCCTAGCCGGCTTCCCCGTTTCGTGGTCGACCTCACTATCATACGGTCCCCTCCTCTCCTCTCACGAACCCTCTTACCCCCTGCCACCAGCCTGGTTCTCAGTCCACGCTCAGGATCATCTCCAACACGGTTCTTCCTTCGCCAACCACTCGTTCCGCGCAAGGCTAGATGCATACCTCACATCCCAGAACATCGACCCCTCAATCTACCCTGTCGCATACCTCGTCACAGCTCCACGATTTCTAGGCCTCACTTTCAACACTGTCTCTTTCTGGTACCTGTATACCACCACACGTCAGCTTGGTTCGATGGTGCTAGAGGTGAAAAATAGCGTAGAGGGACGACGGTTGTACCTGCTACGCCCACATAAATCCAAGAAGACAACAAAACCGGACTCCGGAAGCAGAGGCAGCGTATTCCACTTCGAATGGCAGAAAGACTCTCATGCCTTGCCGTTCAATGACCAGCAGGATGTTTACTCAATCAGTACAGTTGATGTAGCATCTACTGGTTTGGTTGATGTCACCATTGAGTTGTGGGATAGTAGTGGTCATGAAGGCGAAGCCAAGGTAGTCAGCAGAGTACGATCCATACCTCCTGCTCTCACCCAACCAAGTCTAGCCACAGCAATCCATGGTCTTAGTGCGCACACGGATGCTAGGCTTAATAGTGGTATCGGACGTGGCGTTGATCTGCTTTTGCTTACCAACTTGCAACGCTTCAAAGTCCTGCTACGGTATGGCGGAATCAGCTGCCTAACGAACCAATGGATGCTCCGTCAGGCATGGACCCCTTGGAGAAAGAACATCAATCAATTTTATAGTTCCGGCCCTTTCTCCTCCCAACCCAGTCGTATCGAAACCCCTCAGGAAACCGCTATCGAAAAATCCTTCCGACATCTCCTTGACACCCTTGCCGATCGAGCAGGGATTACCATAAGCTACATCTCTGCCGCCGGCGTCGATCGCCACACAACAGTCCTTTCTGGCGCCGTAAAGCACGTCCATACCAAGTCCACGGAAGGCACTGTGAATCCGGTTCCAAGAAAGCTGCTTCATATCCACGCGCTTACCCCAATGTTCTACACCGAGGTCGCGAGGGCAAATGGGAAGCTCGTCGATGTTTTCGAGAGATTCTGTTTCCACGCGAGAGACAGCGAAACCTTAATCTCCATCTCTGACGAAAGACTGATGAAGGAGATACTTGCCTTCATGCCGGAGGTGGAGATGAAAAACATAATGGTAGGGACAAGTCTGTCCACGAAAACATATCGACTGTCCGTGATCTGGACACGGGCTATATGTCAGGTGGGATGGCTCAGAGCATTACAAGTTGTGCTCCTTTCTGTGGCTCAAGCACAACAGCAAGGCCAAGAGACAGATGTGCCGCTGGTATGGTCAGAGCTAGACAGCTGGATGATTGGCAGGTCAGACGAGGCAGAGTACTTTCGCGCTGTGCGAACGATTATGCTTGCTGATCGCATTGCGATGGGCTCGACAGTTTTGCTTCGTCTGCAATGGCGAGCCATGAGAGCGCTAGCAGTAGCAGTGCTGACCCCAGTGTTCTGCCGAGTCCTTGACTCGTGCTTCTGAATCCCCCCACCTAATTACGACTATACATAAAGGTCCCTCATTTCTACAGGACTAATTTGAAGCATAAGATTTCAGCATTGGCGAGTCCAATAGATGTATGTTGTTAGGATTAACTCCAGGATCGTCTGGTACCCTTCAGGATGGTCGAGTCGACTTCAACACCCAAACTAGCAGCGGATGGGATAGCTTTAGAAACTGGTCTTACCCTAACGGAAGGTTTGACAATAGTTAAACTCAAACGAAGTACGAAACAGTCTTTCGATCGGGGATGGTATTCAAGGAGGGTCTGGTGTATGTTCTGGTGTATACTCTGGTATATGCTCTGGTGAAGTCTATAGTAGCTGACCACCATCAAGAATGGACAAAGAAAGGTATCGTAGAGTGGGGCGTCCTACCGTTTATCATTGTTATACGCTCGCGGAAGGTATATCACATGAACCATGATCATCCCACCAGATCTCTCGGTCGACGATGTCTCGCAGATTGTGGAGCGGAAGAAGATCACGTTCCAAGTTGGAGACATCTTGCTTCTCCGTACCAGGGAGAGCATCTTCTCCTACGATACGGCGTAGCTGATCACCGCAGGTTCCCTTCGTGCATATAGAAAAATGGCTATGCATGTCGTTGACAAACTCATGGGAAGGCAGAATATCATCGCCCTGGAATGGGGTGCTCGATGTGGTCTCTTGAATGGTTAGAGAATACACACTTCGCCGCAGTGGCAGCTGATAGTCCTAGGCTTAGGCTTGGCGTCATAGAAGATGGCAGACTTCAGATCCGTCCCCAGCTTCCGAGCGGTAGTATAAAGGATCTTAGGAGACAATACGACCTTAAACTAGATATACTAATAGTGATTGATAGTTAGAGTATAGCTACGAAATTTAAGCTATATAAACCGTGTGAGTACTGAGCTATTAAGGGTTAGACTCCAATAGTATTCTAAAGTCTGCCATCTTCTATGACGCCAAGCCTAAGGCCTGAAGCGTGGAGTGCCGGTCTAGGAGACTCGACACAATTCCGTATGCATAGAATCATTCTTCCAGGATTTGGGCTTCCAATTGGCGAACTCTTTGGTCTGGAAACATTACCCACGGAATGTGAGTCGTAATCGTTGGATATCTTGCATCACCAGTCCACCATTGAGATTACGGGGCAGAATTAGGAGTTCCCCAATATGATAGCGATATTCTGAAGATCAATTCTCGCGCAGAAGAATGAAATTCATCAGGATGTCTAGTGTTTAATGTCACCGAATTAGGAATGACTTCGTCTTCAGTATCTTGAACGAGGGCTACCGGCAATACGGAATGAGATCTGGAAAGAAAGCGAATGAATGTAATAGACTCTTTTAGAGTAACAAGAGCATCATATATCAACAAGTCGTGTATCTTAGACAAGAACTATTGGGATGAAATTCCTAGCTAAGAAGGAATAACCTCTGTCTAACGAGCTTCTGGTACTAACAAAACATCCAACAGCCAGCCTCATCTAGCTCACGCGCTCGATTGTCTGAACCGACTGTGCCTTCTCCCCTGTGTCGAATTCTTCGTGCTTGGTATCGAGAGAAAGCGGCTCAACAGAGTCACCGAAAAGCTCACCAATGTCTTCCAGGCGCATCTTTGAAGTCTAGAAAGATCAGTATAAGTTGCGAGAACCATCCTGGCGTTCGACTTACCTCAGGAAAGTAGAACCAAACGACAAAGAACAGTATCGTGGTTATGATGATGAACACCAGATAGTATTTCCAGCCGATTTCATCGAAGGCCGCGGGCGCACATTGCAAAAAGATGATAGTGGACATGAAAAGTCCTGAGATTGAAACGGAGAGACCTTTCGCTCGAACAGGCGTCGGGAAGATCTCGGAAGCGTAAATGTAGGATGTGGCGTCGATCGAACTCGAGAAGAATACGATGTGGAGGAAGAGGAAAAAGACTGCAGCACCTGCCATACCTGTATTGCCGGTATTCTGGAATATCGACACGGTGATACATTCACCCACAAGGGCAAGAACGCATCCAGCAAAGCCGAACACTACAGAGTCAGGTTTCAAGAACAAGGATGCTGGTAACAAAGGACGACTTACTAAGCATTCTTGTTCTTCCAAGTTTATCAACGACCACGGCATTTATCCAGTTACCAAACGGGCAAACAGAGATCCACCCACTTTGGATGAGCAGTGTTTGGACGGTGTTGAAGCCAAGTCGTGAATACAGCATAGGACCGTAATCTGGTTCGTCAGTAAGAATAGTTCACATCGAACTAAGGAACGTACTATTGATGACAAGGGTTGCAGTTCCTTGAGCACCGAACATTGTGAGCCAGCCGATGAGGCAACGCTTGCGGAGCGACGGTTGCCTGAAAAGATCCATGAATGTGACGGCGTTCAACCTTTCATGCAAGATCTGCCCTTGGAGCAATGTGAATTCGGCTCGGACATCATCGTCGTGATGTGTCGTACTGTCTGAATTTTCGGCGCGTACTGTTTGGAAAGATTTGTACGCTTCATCAACTCGATCGTGATCGAGCACTAGGTATACCGTCAGGATCCTGCACAGATATTTCATCGTTTCACTCACGCCATCTCGGAGTTTCTGGCAGAAAGAGCACTCCAATGCACAAAGCTAGTGGTGGAAGACACTGTATCGCCAATGGCATGCGCCATTGAGCTCCAGAGGCTTTGACGAAATAGAATCCAAGTCCGATCCAGCTTGCTGCAGCATATCCGACACAGAGAAGAACACCATGCATGCCAACAAGGAGACCTCGCATCTTAGGTGGAGAAATCTCGCTTTGATAGAGCGGGACAAGGGCGACAAGCGCACCTAATTCTGTCAGTTAAGGCGAAAGTATATATCACGCCAGCGTACCAATTCCGAGACCAGTGACAAAGCGCATGGCAATGTACATTCCGATGCTAACGCTCCCAGCTTGGAGAGCTCCGCCAACGACCGATGTCACAGATGCTATTAATATGGCTTTGCGACGACCAAGCCAGTCAGCGCAACTGCCGCACGACAGTGCTCCGACCAGTCCACCGGCTTGGAACAGTCCGTTGATCGCACCCATCAGATTCGCTGCATTGGATCGTGTGTCAAGTTGAAAGTATGCGATGAATGAAGGCTGGCCTAAGGTTGTTGCGATGATGCTAGAAGAATAGCCATAGGTCAAACTGCCAAGAGACACAAAGAGGATAATCTTTGGAGTTAGCAGATGTCGTAGGTATCAAAGACCAAGCTTACCAGAAAACGAATTGCCGAGGAGGAGAGCGCCATGATGGGCGAAGCCGTTGTGTAATGGAGTTGAAGCAGCGCGTTAGAGGGCCACGCCCGCTATACGTAGCAACAAACTGATGATAATCGTGAGAAATCCGGGGTCCGGGAATGCCACTGACACCTTTATATGCTCGTAGTAGGTGGAGGAGTGGGAACGCGAGTAGGCATTTCCACGTTGCTCTCTTTCTGCCGAACTCCAGTCTGTGTTCTAGACTTGTCTGGGCAGATACCCGAGGTAGTCGGAAAGTGGGCCGACCAACCGCACGGAAACAGGGAGCCGAATTCGATGGTTGCATCAGGCCACGCTTTCGACTCTGCCATGTCCCTTCCCAGTGCTTTCGGTGCCACTTGTAGCTGGGTAGCAACAAACGATCCAGCTGAGATGCCATCAACACCGCAACCAATAACGTTCAGTAGCATTATTCAGACGTCCATACTGCTCAAACGTAGAATGCATTATTCCTGCGATTCTCAACTCACTTTATCAAGATAGTCTTTTGTTCGGTGAACGGTCGAAGTGCCTGCACGATATTATTAGGAGTTCTCGAAGAATTTAAGCTTACAATGGGTGCCCGACTCACATATTCTCCAAGCTCATGGGATGCTCAAATATATACAATGAGGTACTTGGTCCGGTCGCTGTGGTGAAGACCTTCGGAACGGTGGAAGAAGTTCTTGAAGTGGCTAACGACAGTGAATGCGGCATTATGGGAGGTCTCTTCACCAAGAACATCACGCGAGCGCTGTTGGTCTCAGCCAAAGTCAATTGTAGCGTGGTTAGAATCAACTGCGTCAGCTATGTTAGTTTGTTATATCACGGCCTGCAGGCTTATTCCTTCACACACAAAGATGGATATACAGGTACCTTTTAGAGGAAAGAAAGCCTCTGGGGTCTGATGGGTGTCAGTATATACTGTTAGCTCCATAAAGTAGCCCCTGTCTCCACGATGCACTTCCGCAGCAACTAGTTCAGCTTCATCTCTGCTCCTCTCAATCAGTTCTAACACACGCTGGGACGTAGCTCGAACGACAGGCGGCCCGGTAGTAGTGATGGCATTCTGAGGATCTCCAATTCGTTCGACAGCCGCCTTCATTTGTTCTTTGTACTGGTCACTGAAAGCTCTTGCGATGGACTCCTGAACGTAAACTCCAAATGGCGAAACACGGGATTGGCCCTTGCCTATGGAAATGCCATTAAACGTCCGTTTCAGCGCGTTCTCTATGTTGGCTTCCTCGAAGACACTGGCTGGACTTTTCCCACCAAGTTCCAGCGTAACTCTCTTCAGATCGGGTTGAGCTGCTGCAATCTGAACCTTTCCCCGCTTACTGCCGGTGAAACTGAGCTTTCTTATTTGTATCTGGCTTGCTAAGACGATGCCTGTCTGACCAGTCCCGGTAACGATTCTGACGTGCCCTAGATGAATTTGAATGCCTCTCCGTGCAATACCCGAATGGTAATAACGGCGTTGGTTGTGGCTGGTTGTGGCTGATCGGGCTGAGTGGCGATATTTATGTCCACAGATTGGCTGAGTGTGGTTCGAGTGCTAAAAATCCGAACCCGCTGTTGCGTCAGCCGAAGCCTTTTTCGGCTTTGCCTTTGGCCGTTGCATCTGGGATGTGATGTCCACCTCCTGTTTCGCAATTTCTACTGAATTAGTTGAGCAGGTAAGGACTCTGATCCGCGCGGGTATGAGTATGTTGCGTAGCGTTCCCAAACAACACAGTGTTGCAGGGTTGTCCCACAGTGCCAAGCTTACAGAATAGGTATAGCGGCAGCTGTCGATAGTGTAAGTTATCGATAAGCTGGAGACGAAAGGGGATCAGGTACTCAGGTAAGCTCCAGCGGGCCCCCTCCCTTAGAGCTGTTCTGTACTGCACCAAGCCTTACATATCGTTGCGCAGTCTTAGCAAACGACTACCTCTTGAGATTGCCCAGCCAATGCCTTGCCTTTGTAGTTCCCTGCAACCTGAATTTCTTAAAACTATCTGCACCTTCATCTCCAATTGATGCTGATCCACACGCCTCCAACTCCGCTCTCCGCCAGCACTGCCGTGATATGTCAAGCACTACAGGATACGATATCGGCACCAGAGACAAAGATCGCGCATACCCTGCCCATCAGCTTATCTAATAGATGCGCTAAATATCAAACATCCTTTGTACCGAAGGACCTGTTATTTCAGCTACGTGGGCAAAGGCACAGCCCGCTCGAAACTTTCAAGTCTCAGGTCCTGTTTGACGCGTCATGTTTGGCACATGAACATACATATCTCTTGCTCACACGTTCTTCGGAGCTGGTACTATAACCCTACCTTAGATCACGGAAATGGCTCAAACGTACATTCTGCTTTGGTTCGCCATAGCATTATGCGTCGCACGAGTGCTACTGATCGGTCGGCGACCAAGGGGTTATCCCCCTGGTCCTCCGACTATACCGATCCTCGGAAACATTCATCAGGTAGGTAACGTTGCTACGACTCAATTCCGCTTCCTAAACAGGGGACTAGATGCCTACCCGAGATGCCCATCTACAATTTCAGAAGTGGGCTCAGCAATATGGCCCGATCTACAGCTTGATACTTGGCACAAAAACACTGATAGTCCTCTCAAGCGACGAAGTAGTCAAAGAGTTGCTCGACAAGCGAAGCAACAACTATTCCGACCGACAGGAGATGTACATCGGTCAAACGCTGTGCAGTAACGATCTGAGACTGCTAATGATGGGTTATGGGCAGAGATGGCGAGCATTCCGGAAAATGGTGCATGCATTGCTCAACATTTCTGCTGCAAAGTCGTATGTGCCGTACCAAATGCTCGAGAACAAGCAGATGTTGTACCAGATGCTGCACGAACCGGAACGCTTCCTCGAGAATATCAGGCGGTATTCGAATGCGCTCACGACATCAATGGTCTTCGGCTGGCGCACTCCCACCTACGAAGATGCGTCGATGAAGCAGCTCTTTGACGGATTCTCAGAATTCGCAGCCATCAACCAGACCGGCACCGCAGCTCTCATCGACTTTTTCCCGCTTCTGCGCAAGCTACCGGACTTCGTCCTGCCGACGCAGAAGAAAGCCAAAGATCTCCACAAGCATGAGAAAGAACTCTACCTGGGTCACTGGCTTGCTGCCAAGAAGGCCATGTCCGACGGCACGATCAAGCCTTGCTTCTGTGTCGGTATGGCCGAGGCACAGAAGAAAGACGGCTTCAGCGATGATCAGGCTGCATATATCTCTGGCACCCTCCTCGAAGCCGGTTCAGACACAACGTCAAGTACACTATACGCATTCGTGCAAGCAATGTTACTCTACCCCGATGTGCAACGGACAGCTCAAGCAGAAATTGACAAAGTCGTGGGTCCAGACCGTCTGCCTACCATGGACGACGAGCCCAGTCTCCCCTACATCCGCGGCTGCGTCAAAGAGACCTTGCGCTGGATGCCAACAACGATTCTTGGCGCTGTCCCGCATGCCGCCACAAAGGAAGATACGTACATGGGATACACCATCCCAGCCGGAGCAGGGATCATGAACAACGTCTGGGCCATTAATATGGACCCCACTCGGTCGCCAGACCCACGTAGATTCGACCCAAGCCGGTACATCAACGACACCCAATCCCTCTCGGAATCGGCCGCCAACCCCGACGCCACACAACGCGACCAATTCACATTCGGCGCCGGCAGACGTATTTGCCCTGGCATCCATGTCGCAGAGAGAAGCCTGTTCCTCGGTATGTCGAGGATGACCTCCGCCTTCAATTTCACCCCAATGAAGCACCCGGAGACTGGTGGTTCTATCTTGCCGGATCAGGACAGATTGACTCAGGGCTTCGTGTGTATGCCGGAAGAGTTTCAAGTCAAGATTACGCCGAGGAACGCGAAGAAGGCGGAGCTTGTAAGACGGGAATGGGAGGAAGCGGAACAGGCGTTGTTGGACCCTGTGACGAAGCAGTGGCTTGAGAGTCCAGCGGAAACTGTGGGTGCTGAGAAGATTTGATGCTCGTTAGGCAGTGGCAGTGGCCCGGTCGGAACGCACGGTCGGCAAGAGCAGCACAGGGCAGTCGCTGTTGGTATGTGCTTCGTCCGTTCTCATGTGCCTGTTCCCTCTCAGCTTGCACTTTGAATGGTACCAGGAACATACCCCAGGGCCCGTCAATTGCTATGGTCGCCAGCATAGAATTCTCCCACCCTAGGTGGTTCGACCTCGAAGCTTGTAAAGCAACAATGTCCAGGCATATCATCTTGCTGATGCCAAGCGGCACCCCACATAATTTTCTTCCTTGCCACGTCACGATCATTCTCTGGCGGGTGGCACGCAGCGCTTATTGCAAAGCTGTTACTACCAACCAGCGGCATACCTGACTTCAGTGGCAGCTGCATGACTGTAACCAATGCTATGAGCATGACAAAAACAACGCACACGCCACACATCATCGCCAGCGGACTGTACCCGATTGCAGTAATTGTGCCAGATGAGCTCGTCGCTTGGATGTATTCGTCGGGCGTCGTCATAGGTATCCGAGCAGGAGTGTATATAGACACATTAACTAGGAAGGCTGACTGCGAAATTAACCAATGTAGGATTGCTGATGCAATCAGAAGTGGTAGCGAGAATTTCCAGGGCAGCTGCAACCAGTATGATGAGCGTTGGTAGCCGATACGGTCAGTAACCCTGATGCCCTTTTTGACCCTGGCATGTTGACTCCACTCGTAAGTTGATGCCATACAGGTATAGATCGAATTGTACATGAAGTATAGACTCGAAAACAGCACTTGAGGCAAGTTCACAAGGAGAGATGTTGTAAGGATGGATGCCACTGAGCCTCCTTCGTAGGATGAAGTACTGACGAGCGCGCCGAGGTTCATTGTTCCAAATCCGCCAGAGAGCATATTCCGCACGCCAGTTCTGTCGATGCCTCGAATGAGGTAATAAATGCTGACGGAGAGACAGAGTAGCCACCTAGGTAATGTTAGTTCCTTGTTCGCATCAATGGTCTACCAAGGCTTACAGCAACATGCAAAGAAACACCTGTGCCCAGGATGCTCCTTGGTGCCAACGTTCGATGTAATGTGGACCCCGCTCCCACTTCAGAGGTTGTTGGCCTTCATCCAAACCTTCCCAATGGAGTTGAGATCCATATTGGTCGGAAGACGAAGTATTAGTGGTGTAGAGACACTTGCCTTTAGTGTGTGGATCATTGCTGTTAAGGAATGACGCTAAGGCGTCTCCAACTGTAGCCAGGATCGGTTCTCGACTACCCATTAGGTGGAGGGCGATAGCCAAGAATTTGACAACATTGCAGGCAATGGCGACGTAGAGGATGACCGAGCTATATTGGAGTTTGCATGTGAGCTCGCCGCGACTGGAGAGACAGTGGTCGATCTCATAACGTTCGGGTAGTATTCTCCATTCGGTAACATTGCTTTTAGCAGCTGCAGCCGAGCAACTATTCTCGTAGACATGATCTGGCTCGCATATCCAGTCAGAGTTGCCAGCAAGGTTATTGGGTCGCCATGAAGTGGAGCTGTTGCCGATGGCATACCTCAGACATGCATCCGTGACCGTAGATGCGTTATAAGGCTTTTTGTGGGTGTCAACGTTGGAGTTGCAATCAGACGTACAATTCCATCGTATGCCATCCTTCCAAGGCGTGCACCAGTCGCTACAGGAGTCAACGCAGGACGTGTCCAGTGTTGGCGAGTAAGACACAGAGTCGAAGTAGGCAAGGACAGGCAATGAGGCGTTTGCTGGAGGAAAAGTCGAGGATTGGGCGTCGAGATTGTTTCTAGCTATGGCAATGACATTAGAGCTATCACTTTCGAGTCTGGTGGCGTAGCGCTCAATGCATTGCTCAGGCGACAATTTTTCAAGATCCCTGCCTGAGCTGACTGCGTCCAGGAGCCAACACGTTGCATAGCTTTCTGGGTCTTTCTTCCGGTACTTGTCAATATTCGTGCAATCTAGACCTCTGTTCGTTGAATTAGTCTCCAGGAGCTCACTGTTTACGACCAAGACTGCGTATCTGTTGGACGTGGTGATTGAGAACACAGCAGAATTCCAAAGCAGATGCAGCGGAAGCGTACTCAGCAGGAGAGCTAGCCACAAAGCAGCTTTCCAACGAGGGACGTAGCGCAGGTTCCGTACAGATTGTATTCCAATGTCAAGCCATTTCCCTTGTTCATGCGCAAGATCAATGTCCCTGCGTGATGGCGCTGTCATGCACTGCATGTTATAGTTGCTGGCAGCTACCAGCATGGTAGCCAAGACGTTGATGCCAAGATGAATCTTGGTTGTGGCAGAAAGGACCTCTTTACAAGTCCTAGTCGCAAAGACACCAATACCGTTTGCTTCGGGTGGGTACTTTCGGGTAACATAGATGGTGAAGATGATGTTGATACACAGGCAGATACCGGTGAGGAGGCATGACGACAAGGCCCCGAATCTCCATCCTCGAAGGACGCTGCTCCTGACCTGCTCCTGGTGGTGGTCTATCTGTGTATAATGCACTCCAGACAGCAGCACAACTTGTTTAAACCAGTTGCTGAACCGAATGATAACCCTGCTCACGGGCTTCTTCTCTTGACGGACGGCCTCGAACGCCTCCCCGTCACCGGAACCGAGAAGCTCGAAGACGTCTATATTTCCGGTCAATTTCATTGTCGGTGACCTCTAGACCTGTCAAGCTGACTCTCACTGACTGAAGAACATTGCATGATAACGAAAGCACAAGATGCTGGCAGTGCTGATGAGCGCGGCAAAAGACGAGGTTGGGTAGGATCTAGACCTTTTGTGGTCTATCGAATCAGCCGCAACTAGCGCCGGCACGTCTCAGAGATAGAGCAGCCAACAGTGGCTGATGTCGGCTATGGGCTCCTGGGCGAAAGCCCGACCTTGAGCCAGCATAGCGATTTCGATGAATGTTGGAAGGAGCTTCACGGTCTACATGCAGGAGCGCAAGGTCAAGAAGAAGCAAACAAACCTTGTGAAGAAGGAACGACATAAATGAGATCGCCATTCAAGTTCCTTTGGCAAGCCACTAGCGAAAACATAGTGGGGTACTGCTTCAATAAGTTGCCAGCCGCATTTCGTTCTTGTCCATTTTCTGTGACAGACGTGTCTAGGACCACTCTTCGGTCTTGCCTACATATGCTAAAGGTGTCTGGAGGCTTTCTTGCCCCATAAGATAACGCTAGGCACCTACCAGCTACTTTGTGCACTGAAGGTTCCGTACTGATTCAGCTCCTAAAATATCAAGGTGCTACATGCCGAATCGCGTTACTCCTTCTCAGATTGCTGTCATTGTAAATCCATGTTCAACGTACGGGCTGAGCGTGCACGCGAGGCTCAATCTAGGAATCACGAAGGACAACATTTCCATCCCCTGCGAGTGGCTCAACGCGGGCCCCACCGAGTTTCGCTGCATAGCTCGTCTGTCCTCAGGCACAATAGCCTCAGCCATCCGACGAGTTCCTAGACTTCTTCTGTGCAGATGCTTAAGCGCCTGCCGCCCATCGGCTCGCCATCATTCCTCCTGATCCAACCCGTGCCTGCTTCAGCTTGTTCGCCTGCACGTAGTCTCCGAACAGAGCTGCCCAATGAGATTCGCATGCGTCACTGTGTTTGGCACTAGACTCGTCAGCTCCTCCTTTTGCTTTGTCGAGCCTGCCGTTCTCATCTCGCTCCCAGCACGAGCATGGTCGCTTGGTAACGATTGGTAGCTTATGTGTGGTGACAGCGCTCTCCTCGGAGGAGCCCAGGGTGTTGGTCTCAGCTTGGTTATGGGTATTGCCCTTGAGGGCAGCGTTGTGGCTGCTCTCACTGCCGATCATGCTGGTAACCTCTGGTGAGAATACTTCAGGGTCGTTGATGGCTTGCCACTCCTTGATAGTGATACGGAGGTAACGGCATTGGATGATGATAGGACCAAACAGAGCAGATTGATTTCCTAGGCTAGGAACGTCACGCTCCGCGAGCTGAAAGCCTCGGGCTTTGATCTCCTGTATGGCGGGCCCTCCAATTCGAACTTTTAGTCGATCGAAAGTATCGAAGTTGTCTTGGAGAGTAAAGGTTTTGCTAGGATCTACCAGCTTCATCTGGAGGACGAAGTCATTGCCAGAAGTGGTTGTCTTTTGCTCGTCCAGAACAAGGTCGGCCAGTGGGACCTTGACCGATAGCTTCATTGACCCCGCATAGTCTTCTGCTACCCTCAGTGAGCCGGCCAGAGTGATGATGCACTTGAAGGATCGAGGGGGAAGCATCGAGCGTTGGAGGAGGTGCAAACCCATGTCGTCTTTCCATTCTTTGCTGAGATTGACGACGTAGTTGCTGGGCCGATCATTGCTGAAGGATGGGTTGTTCGAGAACGAAATGCTGAAATCGTTGAGAGCCGAATCGAGGTCTAGACCGTACGAGACTGCATCGGCTGGCGAATGTGCTGGCTTGGTGGTATCTGGAATGGACGCCATCTTATATAGTTGCCCGAAATCGTCGCCCTGATAGGATATGGCTGAAGCACTGGATGAACGTGCAATGGTCAATGAGCTACCAGGTTAGGTGTGGTAAGCAAAGGACGAGAGGCAGGCAAGAGCAAGAACTTGAGGTTGGAGGAAATGTTTGAGGTCACGTCAAAGTGAAGAGTGCACACCCGGGACTCGCGAAAATCCTCCCAGCCGGTCCGCCTCCAAGTCCTGAGCGATGGAGGCTAGGTCTAAATCGAGTCCTTGCTGCTATGTGGACATTCGGTACGACATCCTCCCAATAGATACAGTATTTCGTCGCAGATATCCTACTTGCACTCACGCTGGTTATGTGCATGTCCAAAAATAGCAAACAGATATTCATGTCGTAACCCTGGTAGCATGATGTTGATCCAACAACTTCAATGCTTCATCAAGATCCGCGTCGCCATCATCACTCAGCTTCTCGACCATCGAGGCAACAATAGCATCCTTATCGTGTTCATACCGAGTCGAGTAGCCACTGTCTGCTGCGAAAGCCACGCGCTTGGGTGAGCTAGATGCAGAGAAGTTATTCCGAAGAGGCGATGTCTGGGAAGAAAAGTGGTGAACCGACGGCGCTGATGTAACAGGGGAGAATTGGGATGAGTGCTGAGCAGAACCGGAGTTGTTCGGGCTAGCCATGAACAGAAGTGTTTCTACAGCGTCAGCTTCCATCGCAGCGTTCTGGCTTGGCGTCCTATGCTTCACTGCCGGCCTTGGAGCAGGCTGACTTCCGGTTTGAACTTGCATGTTAGGCGTTGGGCGCCGCCTGTGCTGGCTTGAGCGTGGAACAATATTTGCAGGAGGTGCTAACGCTTTCTTGCTTGATGGCGGACTCATCAAGGTAGGGTTCGGTCGAGGTGGAGGCTGGTGGTCGGAGTTGCTGCTGCTGCCGCTGCCGCTGTTCTGTCGAGCAAGATGAGCGCTGATGGCAGCACGTGGTGACATCAGATGTGCGTTCTCTGAATAGTGGTTGAAAGTGGTCGATCGTGGTGATGCACTTGCTAAAGACTCTACCTCATCCAAAGACCGATTGTGCCAACCGTTCTGGACTTTGATCATAGCATAGGTAAGTCGAGTTCGGAGCTGCTGGGAGAGCTGTCTCATATAAGCAAACTAGCACGCAATGCTGGGGACTTGTCTCACCTCGACCACGGTTGCGTTGCTGCCGTTTGATAGAGTACTTATACTCCTCGAACGGCCAGTATGCGTCAAGCTTGATGAGGCTTTCGGACTAGCACCCTTGACTTCCCCATCCGCTGATCTCTTCTTGCCAGCAATTGCACTTTGGGGTGACAGCTGTCCGTTCCCCGGAGCACCATTGGGCTGCTCGTCTTGACCACGGGCAGATCGAGGAGATATGGGTGATTGGTGCTCAGACCTTTTGCTGACTGTCTGCGGTCTGCTGTCTTTGGAGGATGGTCGGCTATCTGCACGTTGTGGGACACGGGGAGCATGTTCGAGGTGCGTTGTCGGCTGGACTAGTCGTGTATCAGAGACAGGGAACGTGGGTGGAAGAGCGGCTGGTTGCATCTCGACAATATTCATGTTGCCGGTACTGGTAGGGATTTGAAAATCCTCTTCTGTGTGTTGAGGTATCGAACACGACGAACGCCACGAGTCAATGTCATGCACCAAGATCCTCTCACGAGACGTGCTTGTTTTGGCGCCGTGATTAGTGGGGGAAGCTACGACATAGTTCTGAAGAGACGCGCTGCGACGCGTACTTTAGCGATCGCCATGTCACAAGCGTCACAAGCTCGTGCTCCGACCGGCTCGACAGAACACTCTCAGTCTTCAACATTAATTAGAGTACCTTTCAAATGTCTTACATCGTCACAACAACGTCTTCAAGTTGCAGTCACGAACAACCAGGTTCGTAGCCCTCACGCATATTCACGACCGCGTCTTGTATGCCTTCGGAAGCAATGACTTCGCTTGCAGCAACTCGCATCCTCTAGTGCGACAGTTTGCGGGACGAAAATCCAGCACGAGCCCAGCTGTACGGTTGGTTGGTTGTGCACGTCAGAATCTGCAGCCGATGTCGCCAAGGATCGTGCGTGCTTGAGATAGCCTCATGCCATCATAGGTAGGTATCGGCTACTACACCTTCCATCCTGAGACTTTCGGGGCCATTAGGGCGGGCGCCAGTATGCAGTGCGGAACGAATGTTACAACTTTCGGTTTCATTAATAATTCACGAGGCGGACTGTGCCAGATGACGGCCTTGAAGACAACACTTAGAGCGCGGGAAAGCTTTGATGTTCTCTCGTCCGCTGACTGACGGGCACCTGAGTTGCCAATCTGACCTATTATTGTCAATTCCTTTGGGTTGGTATCCTCGGTACTTGGCGTGCCGGCTTCACCCTTTTTCGCGACCCCCCGCAATCTTGAGCACAAGTATGGGGCCGGGTAAGACTCGTGAGGTTTACATAGCCATGGTCAAATACAGCACGGATAGGCTTTACTTTGGACACTTCGAACCGTCCAAGCTCTCATCCTAAATTCCACGCATTACTACACACTTTGTCCAATTGCATTTATTGTTGACTTGAATTGACAGCTCGATTCGCGATGTCCAGCGAAGCACCACCGGCTCCTGCCACTATGCAAGGCACTGCCTTCGCGTCCCTGAATAGCAAAGAGCTTTCGGAGATTCAGCAGATAGGCGACCTTAGCAACAAGATTGCGCTCATCACTGGTGCTTCATCCGGCTTGGGCCGAGCAATGTCGCAAGCCTTTGCTGCGGCCGGAGCATTCATCGTCAATGCAGACCTTACCCCTAACCCTCCCAAAGCGCCCATGCTGGAGAAGACGATGCAGGGTTCCGGACGTGATTACGAGGCCCCAACAGTCGACCTAGTCAACAGGCAGTTTCCTTCTTCAGACGGACGTCCTCGTATGGCGTTCGTTGAGTGCAATGTCACCAAGGCTGAGAGCGTAGAAGCCGCTGTTGCCTTTACGGTGAAGACCTACGGACGTCTCGATATCATGATCAATAATGCTGGTATCACAGCCCAAGACCCCAAAACGACGAGAAACCGAACTCACGAAACGAACGAGAAGATGTTTGACATTGGCTTCGACGTCAATGTCAAAGGGGTATGGCTGGGCATCAAACATGCTACGGCTCAAATGCTGAAACAGGAGCCTCATTCAAGTGGCGATCGCGGCTGGGTCATTAACCTGTGCAGCATCATGGGTGTGGTGGGTCTGCCTGGCGCTGCCGTATACTGTGCAACCAAAGGTGAGTCTGAATGACTTGTTTGGACGGCTGCTGATCTTTGGCAGGTGCCGTGTTGCAGCTTACACGATCTTGTGCACTCGAGTATGCCGAAGACCGCATCCACATAAATTGCATCAACCCTGGCTTCGCGGAGACAAGCTTGCTGGAGAACATGAGAGGCCAGATGGGCGACAACTTCCATGGTATGCTGAACCAGATGCATCCTTGGGGTAGACCTGCTGTACCAGAAGATATTGCGAAGATGGCTGTTTTCTTATCTGGTCCTGGGGCGTCTTTCATTACTGGACAGCCATTCTTTGTTGACGGTAAGGACCATTCTGTCATCCATGTCACATAACACTGACTGTCAATAGGCGGGTATACTGCGCGGTAAGAAGCGTATCAGACGGAAGCTGGCAACTCGGTACCCCACTAGAGACACTGCTCGTTCGGTTTCCCTCGGATCCTTCTCGCGCCGCCTTTTCACGTGACACACCACGCAGGATTGCATCATAGTTTCATGTGCCACATATATTTACGCGTGGCGGGGGGGGTGCCATGTGTCAATAGAAAGATAGCCAGCCATGCATGCTTGATCAGTCGCTTATCTCACAATCACTACAACCACAACTACTCTTTCCATCCATCCATCACTTCCCAGTCCAGTAACACAGAACTGTCCGTGAAACAGCAGACCCAATAAACTTCCAACCATGCCTCTCTTCAACGTAAACCCGCCCCGCCGAGCGCTCTGTTCCGTTCAGTACTGACTGCCTCAGGTCACTCTCAAGGAAAACGCCTCGCAGGACAAACTCGACGAAGCCAAGAAAACGTACAAGGACAATGGCTGCGAGATCAAGCATGAGTTCACGCTGATTAAGGGCTTCACGTATGCTATGCTAGCGCTTGCCGGCCTAAGATAACAGGACTAACTTGCTGCAGCGTTGAGGTTCCAGAGGACAAGGTCGGGGTTCAGAGTACGAACGACCACATTCATGTCGAGCAGGATGGAGAGGTGAGGACGCAGTAGACGGCCGAACCCGTTCGCATAGCAGAGGTGGCGTTGGAGGGTAACCGGACAGTAAGAGCGGGGGCCTGAGCGAAGAATAGCAGCGAACAATCTGGACTAGATATAGCGAGGAAACGCTGAACGTGCATATGAACATGAATCTTCCTACTCCTTTTCCGTCACCTTGGAGCTAGAAATCGGTGGCCCTCCCATTGTACGTCCACTCGCTCGCCGCACCCCATCTCAATGGCTCGTTCTTCGGCCCACCAACCTCTCCCGTGTGAGGGTTGATTTCTCCTTCAAACTCCGGCTTCGCACCCCGCCTCACAGCAGGATGTAATTCTTCGCCCTTCCCACGCGCCTCAATCACTCTGTTGAATTCGTCCTTGAAGCTGCGTTCCGAGCCCTGCGACGCCATCTTTTCTGCTCGCAGTGTAGTCTCTTCTTCTGCGGCTGACTCTTCGGCCTGAGTGCTATCAGGCGACTGGTTGATCTTTGGCGCCACGCGAGGGGTAGAGAAAGCACCGGTGGATTGGCGTTGGAGTGCTTCGAAGACTTCTTGGTCTTCCTTTGGAAGGCGAGGTGGTGCTGGGCCGCCGTATTGGCCGAATGGGTTCTGTTGGCCTTGCGGTCTAATGACGGTTGTGGAGAGGCAGCGGCGGGATGTGTTGGTGGCTGCGAAACGGGTGAAGAGGTGGTGGCGTGGTGCTGCGTGGATGAGAGGTCGGAGGGCGGCCATCTTTGGTTCTATAGGGGGTTGCACTCGAGAGAATGTGGACGTAGTCTACTTAGAATCAAAGGTAATACTTAGATGTGCTGCCGTGAATGTTTGGATTGTGTGCGAAATAAGGACGAAGGTGTGGCAGTGACAAGAGCAACAAGAGGGAAGGTACGACCTTCAAACATTTCTGGTCACTTCCGAGGGATGAGATCATCTCTTGCAAGAAGCCAAAGAGGAAGGTTTACGCGGCCTTGATTGGACCCAGATTCGTACTTCGCAACACGAAGCTCTTGAATTGGATCTCTATTGTGGTCCTGAGGTACATTTCCACCCTGCCACGGATATAACTTAGGTGCTACACTGCGCATGTTGATATTACTAGGCTATTTTGAGCGGCAAACGCTCTGGTGCCGTCTCACACACTTGGAGTCCATACATGCGGTACTGGCCTTGAACGGCCCAGGGCGCTCCTCCCACGAACAATAACTTTGAGTCTCGACGAAACAATACACGAACTTGCCAGACAAGTTCATCTTCCTCCACTTTGACTACTTTCTGTCTTTCACCCGTTGTTGCTCAAGAGCATATCGTGGCAACCCACATCGACAGGGATCAGATATCAAACATGGCGGATCAATCAAGACCGCAAAACAATTGTATTGACACTCGTGTACCCAGGCACATCAACTTCATGACATGTGACAACAACGCTCTTTGGATCAACTGCACCGAGGGTTTCCGGCGCAAATTTGTGGATGAATATCTAAATGTACTCAATCTGCCCTGTGATCACATCCCCTACAACGACAAGTATTATCGAGGGACCCATCTTTGCTACTGGGTCCATGGGAGGGCAGACGTTTGCAAGAGCTCTTGCAAACTGCCTGGCGGACACCTGATCCAGCCACCAGCAAACTCTCCGGCCAATGTGTTCAACTCCATCTATTGGCAGCGATGTGATGGTACTTACCGGAACGCGCTTGACGAGACTCTCAAACACGAAGATGGGAGTGATCTTAGGCACACCATGTTCAGAGTCAAACTAGACGAAGTATTGACCCCATTACATGGCTGGCAAGCCCCGAAGCACAAAACTGTCCAATACCAGGACGACTTGGCCAAATTCGAGAAGTACAAAGACGCATACGTGGTGAGGTTCATATGAGCATGGCAAGGATGTGATACAACACTTGTCAGGTTCATCTAGGTCTGCGGAGACTCAGGAGCAAATCATCTCAAGACGTACCTATGGTGGCTTGCTCTCAGCATTCACCCAGCAGGTACGATGGATTGTGCTCTTGCTAGGTACAAACTCGATCTGGTTAAAATGAGCCGCATCGGTTTCTATTCAAGTCGGAAGATCCCATCTTCTGTGAGCCGCCCTCAACATGCCTTTGCTTACCTTCACAAAGCCCACTGAAGCCAGGCGCTGGGTGCCATGGTGGGCGGCTGTCCTCTTCGCTGACCCCCCACCACGCAGCAAGAAGCGAGCAGCCAGGCTGGCCCCGCGGAGATACCAGTATGAGATACGCCGAAAGCCTGTCTCTCAGCACCCAAGCACGACAACAACGGTCACCCAAAAGCCACATGCCATTCTCCCCACACCTCAGCGTACAAGACCCACAAATGACCTGTTCTCGCATCGGCCCCCACTAGCACAGAGACATGTTCATTTCGACGATGAGCCGCCATGGACAACTGCCACTCCTATCCCTGCAATCAGGAATCTGCCGAAGCAGACATTCCTACCGGACAATCCACAACACAACAGGCGTAACGCCATCTTTGGCCGAAATACGTATGACAACCGGGCTCGCAATGTTCACGAGATTTCTCCTGTCGCAAGGCACGCGATTGGGATTGCACCTCATGCGACTGAAGCAAGGCGCAGCCCAGTACTATCGTTCTCTCATGGCAGACCTGAGCATCATATCCAACCACTACACCCTCACCTCAATGCTACTACACGCCAACACTGTCAAGCACACTGTCGATCTCAGTGTGACCCTCATGACGCTGAATGGAAGTCCCAAACCCATCCATTCTTCCACGAAGCTCTACAAAGGCAGCTTGAAGAGGATCTCGGCCACACACGGGGTCCAAGTTTCCACACCAGTGAGCGCTATATGCATCCCATTACCCACAGCTACCACGTCCATCCCGAGGAGCCGTTGCCATACAATGAGTTGCCCTGGCACATGAAAGTCGGACATCGAGGTCACATACACTGCAGTCACCGTGCAATGCATCATCAGTCTCCCATGCAAGCTCGTGGCGAGGCGGAACCATGCTTTCGGAGTCCACCAGTGTGTGCCAGATATTCGAGTCCATCTAAGACTGCCTACAACCGCGATCCTACCGCTGAACGACGACTGAGCTATGAGCGGACTCGATCAGCTGCGACTAGCCATCACCAATCACCACACCGCCATCCCCTTCGGTGCCACCCCGTCGACCCAGAGCACCATTCCGTGTCAAGGACGCCATGGAACAACGGGCTAAATTAGTTGTTCGTATCACCATACAGCTCCACGCTGTGAGGCTTTCACTCCCTACAAACAGCTCACAACCTCTTTTGTTGGTCTGCACCTGCCTGGGATATAGTTGTTGAGTTGTTGAGTCGTATTCGAACTGTGTTTGCGATTTTGTGCCCTAGCTCTGGCAATAGCCATGCTTCTATATCACAATGCCAAGCCATCGATGACCTGCCGTAAGCAGTGAGCCATTCAAGCTCATATTTCAAGTTCCACCTTCTGTTTGCGGGCATCATCAGCGCTCTCACCACAACCTCATTCAACTGCTTTGATCATGAGTCTTTCACGCACAACGATGTGTAGTTCTGGCCTCCCCATCCGATGATGAACTCCCAAACTAGGCTCCCAGCGCTTTGCAACGGCCAACTGGGCACAGGCAATACCGATGGGGAATGACATTTAGCATGTTTCAGGTATCGTACGCTCTGGGGAGTCATGTCTCGCTGCTCGCACAGAGCTCTCACCACGGAGAGCCTGCTTGCTAGTCACTGCTGCTCGTGTCCATACACATTGTTTGCGTCTTTTTCAAGAGCTCGAAAACGGTTCCATCCGGCGGCTGATGTTATCCGTATAGAGTGGCGAGCAGTTGTTTTGCAGTACGAAACAGCTTGACCGGTCAGTTTTCTTCTTCATGCCCCAACGCATTTTCCGAATATAAGCAGTACGAAGCGCTACGAAAGGAAGAAGTAATGGGCAATCCATGTTATTCGTTATTGGAGTTGACATCAATCAATGAGCTTCGAGCAGCAGTTGGCTATCGACCTGCGGACGTCGACTCTCAGAGCTCCACTCAATAGATGTACCTGAAGTTCGGGTTCTCTCGGTCCGTCAAGTCCTCGAAAGCGTGGACGTTCCTTGCATCGAACTCTGCCATCTCGTCCTTCTTCTTGTTTTCTCTTTTCAAATGCCATCTCAGATATATGATCACGAGCACGAGCAGAGCATAGCAACCCATATGTGTTGAGAAAGCAATGAAATCTGGAAGATTGTCAGCAAGGACTCAGGTGCGGAGGAGGCGGTTCGGACGTACATCTTGGCGCATCATATGTCAAGAATACTTGCGGTCCCGCTGCGTTGCCAGCACACCAAGCGCAGAAGTTCGCAGCAACTACCACTGTCTTCTTGGTCTGTCCGGCAACGTTTCTGGAGATCATACTCATAGACAACGTTTGTGCAGCCCAGAAGGTCAAAACGATGTAATAGCTGATCAGGAGGCCCGCTCGGGTCGCGGTGTCGGTGTTCTTGACTGTCATGAGGACGACCGTGCCGATGAAAGATGGAATGACGTATACTCCCATTGTGAAGCAGTTCTGCTTATACTTCTTGACGAGGAAGGCTGACGAAAGCAGGATGAGTATGATGACGACACCGAGGACCATAGCGAGGAGTTGTGTTTCGAGAACCGAGAAGCCGAGACCACTGACGACGATGCCGTAGAAGGCGCCGAGACCTGATGTTGGGAGAGTGGTGCAGATGGCGATCAGCATGTGACAGTACAATTGAGGGTCGAGGAAGGCCTCCTTGACTTGCTCCGGTCGAAACTTCTTGTTCTGCAGACCAGTTTGGTTCGATCGCACACGCTCAACCATGAGTTTCTTGTCTTCTTCCGAGAAACACTTGGCTCTCATGGGGGAGTCTGGCATCCAGAAGATGACGAATACACCCCAGAGCACGCTGAAGGAGCCGTATGTGATGAAGAGTGCTTGCCAAGACTTGATGGCACCGTTCTTTAACAAAGAGAAGCAGTACGCTAACAGGCCGCCAACAATCTGCTGGCCGCCGTTCATCATGTACCAGTATGCGATGGTCTGTGCCTGTTCTTCACGCTTGTACCACATCGATGAGAGGACAAGAAAAGCCGGCTGGCAGACACACTCGAAGATACCTAGCAGTGTCCGAACGGCAACGAGTTGCGTGAAGTTGCTGCACGCAGCGTGGCAGGCGAGTACTAGACCCCAGAGAATGATATTGATTCCAAGGTACTTCGCAATTGGGACCCTCTGAATGATCCAGTTGGTTGGGTATTCAACAATCAGCACAGCGATGTAGATACACGTCGTCAACCACTGATACTGCTGACCAACGAGATTGGCGTCTGTACGGATCCCCATAATAGCAGCGAAGGACAACGTCCCCTTGTCGAGAGCTTGAATGAAGTATGTGGTGATCATGATTAAAAGAACCCGCTTGTCGATCATTCGTCGCAAGCGTCTGGACTCTTCTGGGGAGACCTCGACCGCCGTGTCGGAGGCGTATCTGGCGACTTCTTTGTCCATACGCCCGTAATTGGCGTGGTCTTTCTCGGTCGACATGTCGTGAACTGACGAGACGCGGCGCTCGAGTTGAGCGACGTCGCCAGATTTGTCGGCCATGTTGATTGTCGCGGCCGTGAAGTGGTGAGGCTGCCGGAGGGGGGGAAGGACAGTGATCTGAGCCACTGGCAATCGGGTGTATGGGAGTCAGTAGCAAGATTGCCGGCTGATGTATAGCAGGGTGAGGACAAGTGGACAGTATGGGGATGGAAATCCTGAGCGCCTGCCATGTCGTGCTTTTGATGCTTCCATCGTCTGAATACCCCCTTCGGAGCCGCTTCTGCTACGGCACAAACAGAAGCGAGCGTGCACCAGCCTCCATGCCTGAAGCTCACTGCAACGTACTCAACGCTTACCATTGTGGCTCTCGAGGACGATCAGCGATTGGTGGAGCTAGTGCCTGATCCCCGGAAGATCTCCACAGCCGCTTAAAGCGGGAGAGTCTCAGTGGCGCTAACCCCCCGGATCGACATCCCAAGTTACACTCGGTAGAGCTCGGCGCGAGATCAGCCTCAACTACGTATGCTTATGACAGAATTGGTACGCTATCTCGAGGCCATGTGAAAGTCTTTGTGAGCTTTGTGAATGTTGGCTAGCCGAACATGTTTCCCGGCACTCCTCGCGAAGAGAGGCAGTCGTCGATCTTGGCAGATGTCGCTGTCGGAGCGAACTGCAGCGAGGTGTGACGGGAATGGAAGAGCTATGAACGAGTAGTGCTTCAATTAACGACTCCCTACATATCGGCACGCTGCTAGCTTCGTCGGACAGAATAGGTTGAAGACGTCCCTGACCACCTCGGAAGGCTTACACTAATATCCCAAGCGGTGGATCGGGACGAGAGCAATCAACAAACGCACACATCCTCGCTGGTCACGAATGAGTAGACCACCATGCCATCACCACTCACAATAGCTGGCTTCAAAGCCACAGACATCCACGCACGCATCAAGTCCCTAACCAACAACTTAGTCAACATCAAAGACAAGTCCGGCAAGTTCCTCCTCAAACTCCCCGACGGCAGAGTCATTGACACCAAAGGCTGGAACGACTGGGAGTGGACCCATGGCATCGGCCTGTACGGGCTATACCAGTACTTCTCACTCACATCATCGTCCGACACGCTTGCCATCATGACCTCCTGGTTCGAAGACCGTTTCGCGGAAGGGACAACAAAAAACATCAACACCATGTCGCCCTTCCTCACCCTGGCATATCTTTACGAGGACCCAAGCACGCGACAGAGGGAGTGGCTTCCCTGGCTTGACTCTTGGGCTGAGTGGGCGATGACCGAACTGCCTCGGACGAAGTACGGCGGGTTTCAGCACATGACGTACCTCGAGTATAACAAGGATGAGCTGTGGGACGACACGCTCATGATGACTGTGATGCCGTTGGCTAAGATCGGCCTTGTGCTTGGGCGACCGGCTTATGTTGAGGAGGCGAAGAGGCAGTTTCTGCTGCATGTTCAGTTTTTGCAGGATAAGGGGACGGGGCTGTGGTTTCACGGTTGGAAGTTTGATGAGAGTGCGGAGGGAGGCGTCGGGCACAACTTCGCGAGGGCGAGGTGGGCGAGGGGGAACAGTTGGGTTACTATTGCGATTCCGGAATTTCTTGAACTGTTGGACTTGCCGAAGGGGGATAGCCTGAGGATGTACCTTGAAGGTGTGCTTTTGCAGCAAGTTGAGGCGTTGAGGAGGTTACAAGGCGATGACGGGTCTTGGAGAACTTTGCTGGATGTATCGGAGGACAGAGGCTCTTATGTTGAGAGCTCCGCTACTGCTGGGTTTGCGTATGGGATACTGAAGGCTGTGAGGAAGGGGTATATCAGTAGGCAGTATAAGGAGGTCGGACGGAGAGCTGTGAAAGCAGTAGTGGGCAAGATAAGTGATGAGGGTGAACTAATGGACACCAGTTTTGGAACAGGAATGGGATATGATTTGGAGCATTACCTCAAGATCGAAAGGACGAGTATGCCCTATGGGCAGGCTATGGGGATAATGTGTTTGGTAGAGTTTTTGAGGGAGTTCATCGGGTATTCTGAGGATTTCACTGGGAGGTAGAACGAAAAGCATATATGTCTGATTCAATCTTTGGTGCCGAGCATGAAGCTCCTCAATAATGTTGCTAACCTGTCTTCTGCTTCCAACGCAAGACTGTGACCGCATTCTTCGAAGATCTCCGATCGCTCTACCTTCTCTGCCATTCGCAGGATGCTTTCTTCTACCTGCGGACCAAAGAACTCCGGGGCACCAATTGTCATGATTGGGAGCGTCAACTTGTTCTTTGCAATCTCCTGGTTGATTTCTCCATTTTTGAAACCCGATCTATACGTCTCAAGCACACCTCGCAGGCCCCCTGGTTGTTTCACACACTCAATCCAGTGGTTTAGTGCATGCGGCTCGATTTTTGTAGGGTTGTAGCATTCCTGCTTGATGAACATTTCCCAGAATTCCCGCTCGTGGCCAGCAATCAACATCTCGGGCACGTGTGGGATCCAGAAGAAGCCGAGATGCCAGCACCAGATTCCCTCCTTTCTGAACTGCCGCGTCACATTCTCTGGAGTCCAGAAGGAAGTCTCTTCAAGGCCGAGCCCAGACGGCACCATTTCGCAGAAGGAAAGTTTGAGCACGCGGTCCCGGTGGAGACCAGCAACTGCGACTGCGTAGTCGGCACCGCGATCTTCACCATGAAGATAAAATTTTTCATGACCGAGCTGTGTCATCAATTCCGTTACATCTTTGGCATTCTCGGCCGAGTTGTACCCTTCCGTAGCAGGTGGTTTGTCGGTATAGCCAAACCCACGGAGATCGGGCGCTACTAGAGTGAAGTGCTCCGTTAGTAGAGGGAAGAGTTTGTACCAGTAGAATGAGTTCTTCGGTGTGCCGTGGAGGAGGAGCAGGGCAGGGCCTTGTCCAGCTGTGATGTAGTGTAGGCGGATACCGTTGACGCGGGCCCGACCGTGTTTGACAGGCTTGCCTGCGTGGTCATAGGTTTCTGCTGGTTCAGTCATCTTGCTTCAACACTGTTCTTGTGGCATGATCTAGGTCAGGTTCACAGCATCTTCGTGGCATATCGAGATCCTGTAGCATATGTCTACTTAAAGTCAAACCCCGCATGCCGTGGTCGAAAGAAGCGATGTTAGACAATTGCCAACCACGAGGTGCACGCCGCAGTTGACATGCCTATTCGATCAGCTCAGTCAGTGAGAGTGCTGACGGTCCAGTCCTAAGAGCGCACGACGACCAGGTTATCTGGCGATTAGAGACGCACTCAGGGTGCCTGCCATGCTTGTTCACACCATAAGTGACCCGAGTTCTCGACCCGTACGCTCTAGAGCGCAGCAGGTCCACAATCTTCAAGTATTGCCCGCTTTGTACAACCGGTCACAGACATGGAATACTGTCGGAATCACTTCTGTTCTCAACTGCACTGCTCTACTAGTATTGCTGACTCAGCTACCACGGCCCTGCAGCCTGAGGCAATAATAGATGACATCGTTACTGCTTGAGGATTTTCTATGACTCGGAAAGTCAGCTTCTGCTTATCGCACCTGCTGTACATTCTGCTGTGTGAAGGTGAAGGTGCAGCGGTTCCGAATGTTATGATAACTTAAGCACTTGTCTTATCGTCGCTTCTCGTTCTCGCGTGTCTGCGTTGTCCTGCTTCCTGACCCGCGAGCATGTCTCAACGACTGATTCTTCGAGCTTTCCCTCGAACACTTACACCAAAGCAGGTGCCACGATCCTTTGCTCGAACTTATGCCTCGCGAGCAACTGTACCAACCTCGTCTACCGTACCCGAATCCGAGATTCGCCATGAGCTCACTGTCCCAAACTCAGACCCGGCACCTGACTCACCTACCATGGCCTTCCTCAATGAACGAGCACCGTACATGGTACCAACCTATGTTCGACCGCCTCCGATGATGATGCAAGGAGACGGCTGCATCCTTTACGATCATGAAAACAGGCCTTATCTTGATTTCACCGCCGGTATTGCTGTCTGCTCGCTGGGACATGCAGACGCTGAAGTCAGCAGAATCGTTGCTCACCAAGCAAAGACGCTCATTCATGCTTCGAACCTATACTACAATCCCTGGACTCCCGAGCTGTCCAAGCTCATGATTCAACAAACCCAGAAGCAGTCGCCTGGCAGCCATCTTAGCCAGGTCTTTGTCTCCAATTCTGGTTCTGAAGCCAATGAAGCCGCCCTGAAGTTCGCAAGAAAGGTGCCATACCAGAAAGATGCCAACACAACCCAGCGAGAGATTGTCTCCTTCCACGGCTCATTTCATGGTAGAACATATGGCTCCCTTTCTGCTACACCGAACAAGAAATACCAACCTCCGTTTGGGCCTATGCTGCCCGGCTTTCGCTATGGTACCTACAATGATGTAGAAGCTGTTCAAGATCTTGTGACGGAAGATACAGCTGGGGTCATTGTTGAGCCTATTCAAGGAGAAGGTGGAATAAATGTCGCTACCCCAGACTTCCTCCAAGCTCTTCGGAAGCGATGTGACGAGGTCGGCGCCATCCTGATCTTTGACGAGATCCAATGTGGTCTTTCTAGGACAGGACATCTGTGGGCACACACTGCAAGCGGCGTCCACCCCGACATCTTGACTACGGCAAAAGCACTCGGCAATGGCATCCCCATAGGTGCCACTCTCATCTCTGGCAAGTCTGTCGCACCTTTCATCAACACTGGCGACCATGGTACAACATTCGGAGGAAACCCATTTTCTTGCCGAGTCGCTCATCATGTTTTCACTCGACTGGCTCAACCAGAGCTGCAGGAGGATGTTCGCATTAAGTCTACACTTTTCTTCAGTGCCTACGATACCATGAATGAAAAGTATCCTGGGGCACTGACAACTGTTAGGGGGCGCGGCCTGATTGTCGGTTACCAGCTAAGCGATGAGTACAAATCGAAGGCTGCTGAGATTGTGACTGCAGCTCGAGAGAGGGGTTTGCTCATAATCACAGCAGGAGATGGCGTCATTCGTATCGTCCCACCATTAATCATTTCCGCTGAAGAGATCAACAAAGGTCTCGAGATCTTGGACGAGGCTATGGCTGTTGTATTCGCCCAACCGCAAGATGTGCCAAAGACCAAGGGACAACAAGAGATGGCGAGCAGGTGATCTATTGCTTCTCGCCTTCAGGGATCTTGACGCCATGGACACCCGCATACGGAGGCCTCTGCGCTGGCTTCCAACCAACATCGGACAAGACAGCACTGTCTATTGTGAAGACCTCGACTTTAAGGGGGCGACAGCACTTGATCATCTCCTTCTCACTGTCGCTACCAAATCCCCACAATGAAAGGTCACCACCGGGACACGTGCTCAGGGCCATCAGCAGATCCTGCTCAGCCAGGAACTCGATGTGGTCGCCGGCCTGCGCTGGGCATGGATTCATGAAATATTTATCCTGTTCGTTAAGTCCAGTCACCTGGAACAGGTTGATCACATCGTGCACGTCCGACTCATTCAACCCCCACGGCGTCACTGCTCTGGTCAGATTTGAGTGGCAATGGTAGTCATAGGACGCCTCCGCTCCAGCTAGAACGGTGTTGATATATGGATCACACCTTGTGCCGAGCAGGTCATGCACACGCCCGCCGTGCTCATCAACACCATACCACGACAAAGTGTCCTTGACGATCGTGCAGAGTGGGCGCATGAATGGCAAGCATGACCAGAGTCGGTCGTGTGTTGAGATATGCGAAGCGTACAATTGCTTCGTTCGAGCCGCCCAAAACCGTTCTCGTGGGTTGTGCAGATTCCACACATTGAGATCGCCTGGCAGTTGTCAGTTCTGGAAAGTGCTCGGTGACAGTGTTACACACCAACTTGTGGTCCTTCAGGTGTGCTTATGCGCACAATGGAGCCAGCGGGAGCTTTCCATGCTCGGCCAGACCGGATAGGGAGGATGAATTTCTCGATCAGTTTGCGAGGCGCTTGTTGAATAGTATTGTAGATCTCCCTATCTACGGCAAGAGGTGAGCCTGCTTTGGGCATATACGCCGGTGTCGGAGCCGGAATTGGTTTGCGCGCTGCCAGTCGAGCAGCTGCTTCCTCTGTTGCTGTCATCGCTAGGTAGTTGTTGCGCCTACTCACACGACGCGATCACAGCTTGACTTTGACAGGCAGTATCGTAATCTATAGGTTCCAACGATAATACCGTTTCCATCCGTCACGGACTCGAGGGAAGTGCGCACCGATCGGATTTTCGGACTCATAAAACGACGAACGTCCAGTAACTGAAATCTATTCTCCAGCGGGAAACGCCGTTTTTGTCCGACTAGATAATTAGCATCCCCAACTTGACGGCACACAAACAAACAAGGCAGGTCGAGGCGGGGCATACATACATTCTAACAAAGCCGCTGCCGCGAAAAACTTGAAGCATGCGCCAGGCAGAGCATCAGCCTGCCCATTTACTCTGATGTCGGGAGCGGCGCAGTACGGTTCAGGGATCTACGAGGCGTTCGATTACATCGTGTGACATTTCACGTATATCCTCTCATGGCATCTTCATAGCCTGTTCCTCCTTTGAGATCCCGCTCGAAGCTCTGCGCCACATCCAGAACAGTCCTGATATGGCCCATCCCAAGTGCGACGTCTTCGTAGATAGCCAATGCTTGCGCCGCTCGAACGATGTTTTTGATCTGCCGTCCGTTAAGCGCTCGTCTCGATAGATCATCGAGATCCTTCTCCTGAATGTCTTCGACTTGCATGCCCTCTGCATCTCGAACCTTGGCGAGGAACGTCTTCCAAACTGCTTTCTTGGCTTTGGTCGGTAGGTCGCCGTAGCGGAGCGAGAGGTGGATTCTGCTGACGAAAGCATCATCGAAAACCTCGACCCGATTTGTGGTAAGGAAGAGAATGCCTTGGAAGTACTCGAGCAGCCGGAGGAATATCGAGACTAGCGCGTTGCGGTGGATATCGTGAGTCGATCGCTTTTCCAAGAATACATCGGCTTCGTCGAGCAGGAGGACCGCTCCCCATGCGTGAGCGATATCTAGGATATTCTGGAGCTCTCGCTCTAGTGTTTGGCTGTTTGTGCCTAGGTCGCCAGCCGAGACCATGTAGAGTGGTCGCTTCAAAAGGTCGGCAATTGACTCGACTGTCAATGTCTTCCCGAGACCTGGACCGCCGTGAAGAACAGCCACCAGGCCCTTTCCTTTACCGGCGATAATATCGTCGATGCTCCTGGAGGGGTGAAAGGCGTGTGATGAAACCATGGACTTGACGATGTGCTTCTGGCTATCTGGCAGGATCAGGGAGTCGAAAGCATCAGTATTCCAGGTTACTTCTCCGATCTTGCTGACTGCGAACTCGAGCCAGAGCTTCTCGCTGAAGGAGAAGCCGACCGCAGTCGAGCTAGCGACGAGCAGCTGTTCTTCCGTGAAGATTTTCTGTGTACTGTTCTCGATGGTGGCCTGGGCGGCCTCCTCGGATCCTATCTCGATGAGGATATGCTTGCCATCGTCGTGCTTAACGACTTTGAACTGCTTGTGCTTGTCAAAGTCTTCAGACGCTGGTGTCGGCTGTCCTCTGCTATCCGAACTCGTTGTGACGTTGGTGTTGTCCTCGTCGATGATGTGGGAGGACTCATCCACTTCACTCTCGAAAGGCTTCACGGTACTCAAGGGATAGTTGGGATTAGTTCGGCGGAAGATAGCAGGATCGACCATAATTCGACCATGGACATCGACCTTCAACACCTTGTCCTCTTTCTTGACATAACACATGCCCGTATATGTCTTGTAGTTCATGCCTTGCAGCGCGACAAACTTCTTTCCTCTTTCGACCAACTCTTGCCTTGCTTTTTCGGCATCCTTATGGTAGTAGATAGGGTAACAAGGTAGCGAGGAAATCTTTCGAGCGCCGGTAAAAGCAGGAACCTCAGCATGGACGGTTGCCATGCCGAAGTTCTTGCCGTCATATTCGAGATATTTCGACTCGATACTGTACCACCTGCCTTTCATCATACTGGCATTCTCTTTACTGTATATTGCCTTGAACGCTCGTGGTTCTTCATCGTCGCCGTAAGTGGATGAGTATAGGATGGTGTTAGGCTTGAAAAGCGCCCACAGGTATTCGAAGGTGATGATGCCAGCTTCGAGCATGGGGTAGAGTCTGCAGCATGTCAGCACAAGCCGGCTCTGTTCAAGGCATGGCACTCACGCTTTCTTTGTCTCGGCGAAATCTTCATCCAGGTAGTCTATAAGCACCTTCAGATGCTGAGACTTTAGCTTTGCAGCCTTCTTCTCCTTCTTGTTCTCCAGTGCCTTGCTTCGAGCTTCTTGTCGTTCTTGCATCCCCCGCAGCTCTTCCAGATACAGGAACAGCATGTTGGGGTCTATTTGGGGCTTTTCGGTAACCAAATTGATACCTTTGACTTCTCCCATGATCTCTTTCAGGCATCCTCGTAGCTGTTTGGACTTGATGTCGACGTAAGTAGCCAGGTACCGAGAAGTAGGATCGAAGGAACGTCGAACGTTGAAGACATACTATACCGGTCAGCATATCGCATCAACCATATCCGGGACTTACCTGATCCCACTGATCCGTCTTTGGATCAGACTGGACAGTCTCCTTGAGTTTGTAGTTATGGATCTTGCGGTCATAGACCTGATCGACTCTCTTGAAGGCGACCTTGGAGCCGACTTTGCCAGGTGCCTTCTTGCCGTCGGATGGTTCTTCCGCCTGTTTGAGCAGTGCCACGACTTGTGCTGCTATGTCGGATGCATTCAGACCTGGTGGTGGAGGAATTGAGCCTGATGGGGGCAGAGGCTCGAGTACATTATCGAGCAGGGGAGGGGTAGTATTCTGTTTCATCTTTCCAGCCAGTAAGTTGACAAGCTGCTCGATGCCTGCACTGCCATTGTTGGATCTTGTGCCTTTCTTCTTGCTCTTGCTGGCTTTGACCTTCTTTGCCTTCTTTTTCGTCTTCTCGTCTGCAGAGGAGGCGGCCGAGTCAGACGACTGGTCAGAAGAGGCTAGTGATGAAGACTCGTCTTCCAGCTCTGGGTCAGACTCGACCTTGCGGCCTCGGAACAGATTTGACCTCGACCGCATCATGTCAGAATGTTCCTGCAGCAGACGTTCGTTGAAAGCCTGTCTTAGTACCTGGCCGTGCCGTCCGTGCAGAGGATCAACAGCCTGAGTACGGAGAAAGTTGAAGTCGTAATCGTTGGTAGACATCTGACAGCAGGTTGGGGTAGCCTCAGGTATAGTGAAAGAAAGTGTGAGTAATAGGAGCAGGCAGCACACCTTGCAGTGGAGCTAGTATTGGTAATGCAGTCAAATGTCGAGTCAACACCAGTCAGCCTAATTCATGGTCAGTGATCAACCATGCATGCCTGTGTGGGTGAAGGCAAATGCACCGCCAGGGAAGGTCAGGCAGGCGCGACATAACACTGGCAAGAGCAAGGGCAAGAGCAACTGCTTTGCACATCATCCTTGCACAAAGCATCGTGGCCTCCTCTTTGATAGGTCAGAGATGAGGAGGTAGTCACAAGGTACGATGCAGTTGCAGCTGCAGGCAAAGCTCGAGAACGTGCTGTTCCTCCACTTCCGTCTTAGTGTGCTTTCATGAGGCAACCAATCATGCATACCCATGGTGGAGCTACTTAGCCGGTCAGCGAGAACTTCAGGCAACAGCCGGCAAAAGTCCCGGATCACTTCGAACTGGGGAACCTACTGTCATTCGAACCCATTCTCGCTTCACGCAATGTGGACGACCAACAAGTCTTGCTATGGAATCCGTGCCTCCACTTATGTGTTATACAAGTCTCCAACGGCGCCACCGAGCGGAACGGCTGCTTGCACTTCATCGCTTCATTGCCTCCTCTACAATGCAGTCCCTGGCAATACTGGATGCAACCGGAGGCGGAATTCCTATTCAGCCACTGTACATAGTTTCATCTACTACACTCCCCTATGTCGCGACGTGCAATACAGATATTACAATCCAGCAGCCAACATCAGCCCGTACCCCAAACTGATGATCACCGCGAAAGCCATGATACTGGCAGGTATACCCCTCGTCAAGAAATGCTTGACCTGCAAATACCGCACTCCTGTTTCAGGCACTTCCATCATGATAGCAGCTACACAGCCAGTCAGTAAATTGCCTTACCACTCATTGATCAGGCACGGGACTACTCACTCATATTCGGAAACCCAGACGTCGGCAAGCCCATCGCAGCCGACGCCATCAACACCGTCCCCATCACCAGCAGATTCGGGTGCGGCTCGTCCATTCCCTGACCCACACTCGCCACCAAGGGCAGAATAATCAGGGCCGCAACAGTATGACTAATAAACGTCGCCACCACCATCACAAGCGCGCAGAACGTTACGAGCACCACGTACACTGACATACCCGCCACATTTTCTGTTATCCCTCTTGCGATCGTGCTCAGCAGGCCGGACGAAGAAACAGCTTTGCCGAGCGTGAGGCCGCCCGCGGCGAGTATGATGATAGTCCAGAGGAAGTTGTTGAAATCTTCTTTCGTGAGGATTCCTGTGCCGAAGAAGAGGACCATGGGGATCAGTGCGATGACGCCCATGTCGCCGAACACGGACTCGAGTTGGTGGCTGGTGCACCAGAGCACGATGGTGAGGAGGGTGACAAAAATGATGAAGTATTGGCGGCCGTTGAGTTTGTCTTTCATGGGTCGCAATGGTACAATCGTTGTTCCTTTGCCGGGCTGGAACGTGAGGAGGAGGAGAAGCCAGATTAGGACGATGACAACTATGCACACTGGGAGGGCGATGAAGAACCAGATGCCCCAGCTTGGCTGTGGGCGCATGTTCTGGAGTGCGATAATGTTCTGGGGCGAGGAGATTGGGGAGGCGGCGCCGCCCATGTTGGATGCTAGTGCGATGCCTAGGATTAGCGCTTTGGACATGTTGGAGTCGGCGGGAAGGTTGCGGAGCATAGGCTGGATGATGCTGAAGCAGAGCACCGGTGCTGCAACGTTGGAGATCCACATGGATAAGAAGAGGCTGACGAACATGTTGGTGATTAGCACTGTGCGTGCCTTGGTGCCGGCCTTGGAGAGGATGAATATCGCAAGCTTCTTTGCGATTTGGTATTTGCTCAAGGCGGCTGCAATTGTGAAGCCACCCAGCAGAAGCATGATCACTGGAGTCCACATGCTTGCAAAGACGGCTTTTGTGGCTGCTTTGGCATCGAGGCGGCGGTGGGGTTTGTCCTCTTCACGCATGATGCGAAGGACAACGGTGAGGAAGGGGATGGTGAGTGAAGTGACGAAGAGCGGGATGGCTTCTGTTGCCCATAGTAGAGAAACGAAGACGAGCATAGCCAAGCAATTCTGTTGTTCTTCTTTCTTCATGATCGGGACTAACAGAAGGATGAAGAAAATGACGATGACAACGATGAGGGTGAAGAATGTGCTGCTGAAGAGCCAAGTCGGACATCGATAACGCCCCACTGGCGTGTCGACTTCTTTCGTGTCGTCCGCCTTTTCATCGCCCTGTCTATGATCGGCCGAGTCGACTGTGCCGCCTAGCAGGGTCTGCCGCACTCCCAGGTTGGCAGCTTGTGCTCGTCGTTCGATGCCGATCATTTCGCGCCAGACGGTGTTGCGTTCCCAGACGACGCGTTCGCGCAGGTGTAGTCTCAACTCACGTTTGGCAAGGGCGACATCGCCCTTGGTGACTATTTCGGCATAGTCCTGTTCGGTCTTCTGGATGTTGGCGTCAACTTGAGTCATGGTGGAATCGCGGAAAGGATAGGAGGGCTCAACGCTTTTCTCCATGTATTCTTTACGGATGTCGCGGTTACAGACTTTATCGTACTTCTTTGCTGCTTTCTTGAAACCGGTCTGGTTGAGCTGGATGAATGATTTCAGCTCGGAAAGCGAGACATAGACGTTGATGATCCTCTTCTTCAAGGTGATGCCCGAGTCGTAGAGGGTGGTGAGCTGGCCAGGATTGGAACTATCCAACTCCAAGGCCATGCTGGGACGCCTCTTGAGGGAGGCCGGTGGGGTTGTTAGACTTTCCATGGACGAAGTCATGTCGCGGCTACGTTGGGTGTTGAGCTGGGGTGGCTGCCATAGGCTTTTACTGCGCTGTTTCTGTGAGGGCTTGTCTTTCTTCTTGAGCATAGCTGCGTGGTCGTCGGCGTCACTATCGCTGTCATCATCCTGCTCAGCCTCCTCCTCTATGCTCATACTCATTGTAGCTGTAGAGGCGCGACGTCTCCTTCTGAAGGGCACGCCACCGAATATGCTGCTTGATCTTAGCTTCCGTCTGTTTTGGAGGTCGACCACTTCGTCCATGTCAACTCCAGCCGTCTCGCTCTGGTAGTTCTCGAGATCCTTTTGTATCTGTTCGAGCTCATTGAAGATCTCCATCTCTTTCAGCCTGTAGAATGAACAGACTTTGTCCAGCTCAGCGTCAAGCAGTCTCTTGAATGTGACATCTGGGTCGACCCTTTGGCCGTCGAGCAGGGCAGCCTCCTCATCTTGCCCCTCGCCTTGGGTTTGGTTGATCTGTTTTTCGAGCGTGTAGATTGTCTTCTTGAGATTACTGTAGGCTATGTAGTTGCTCGACCAGTCCGGTACGGCGTTGAACTGGATGCTGTGAGAGAACTTCATCGCTTCTGCTTCTGCTAGTCGCAGGAGTTTGTCGAGTCGTCGTTGATTGCGCCGAGCGGCCCGCAGATCTCTACGTGCGGGCGCACTACTTGTTGGATATGGCTTGAGCTCGAAGTCGTCTGTGGGTGGATGAGGGCCTCCGCCTACGCCAGTAACAGATTTGAGAACCTGTAGAGGCTGTTGGAGGCCATTCATGAAAGTGGGCGTTCGAGGCTGCTAATAGTGAATTAGGTGCATGATCTGCTGATTAGTGAGTGGGAAGCATCTCCGTCTCCTAACTTAGTCCGCTGTGGTCGCATAGAATTTCCTTGCTGGCAAACGCATCCAAGACTACAGCCAAGACCAAGCAAGTATGAGCAGGTGAGCAGAGATACGGTTATGCTTGATCATGTTGACAATAAGCTATCGCATAGCAGTCGCATTCAGGAAGGCATGCTCAAATACCGCTCTCTGATTCGCAACCATCAAGCTAACGTTAAACTATTAACGATTATGGAGTCGAGCCGCAGGAACTTAGGTCGTCTGCTTTTGGTTCCTGTCCACACCACTGCAGCGTACGGGGAATGCTCAAAAGACACACATGACATGCTTTAGCGAAAGCTACTCGGAAGCTGCCTGCTCGCAAGTAGCTCGCTTATCTATCAACGGCTTGCTTGGAATGTTAAGATACTGATCATGACAAGTCGAATCCAGCTCCGGAATTTACAGCATACAAGAGCTTCTCCCGCATCGTCCTCTCATCCGCGTAACGTGGGAGTTTCAGTAAGTTAACGCACGTACTCGTGCTCGGTAATCTGCTCGCGTCCTCACTCGAGTCTCTGATGCTGAATTTCGGGTTGAGGTAACTGAACCCCAGCAACGGTGCTCGAGGTGTGCTTGTTACGAACTTGAGTACTTTCCGCCTGTCTTCGTCCTTCATCTCTTTGAGCACTTTCCAGAACATAGCAATCGTGGGATGCTCCACTCCATCGTCCCCGATAACGTAGACCCCGCCGTATTGCGTGTTTCTTCGGAGATCGAGGATGTCGACTTCTTGGTTGTCCCCACCGACAAGCTTCTGCAGCTCTTTCTGGTTGAACATGGCCAGCCACATTGGCGAAATAATCTGCCCCAGCCCTTTCAGGAACGCATTGGTGATAAGTCGAGGCTGCTCCTGAAGCCGATACCGTACAATTCTGTCAATGTACCTGAGTCGGTTACTGTTGTTGACTAGCTCGTTTGATCCCCCTGGGATCAGATCTGTCGTTAGACTTACCCTCTTCCCGTCGGCGTCAAAGGTGTCCGAGACTGTGAAGTTGAGACCAAAGTCCGATTCGACATCTCCACTGTAGTTTTTCAGCTTCAGCAGCCCTTGGTAGAGTTGGTCGTCGAAGTCGCGGAGGTCATTGATCGATGCTCGAAACGATGACTCGGTCGTTGCGGATGTCGTTCCACCTGTTAATGCCCATTTCAAGAGAAAAAAGCCGGCGAAATTGACGTCGATCAATATGCCCTCGTACATACATTTGCCAACGATGCGCCCCAGAAACTCATAACGTTGCATCAGTGCTCGCATGGCTAGATTGTAGCCTTCACTACCTGGAGCAGTCCCATCCTGCACCAGTATTGCCCTGGCTTGCTGCAACGAGGTCGGTTTCGGGTACAAGTATTGTTGTTCGTTTTCTTCAAACAGCGGCATCTCACTCCGAGGGTCAAGCGCCTCACTGGTGACGCTCATGAGAAACTCCTTCGTGACTCCACCTCCGTCAATACCCGCTTCAGGTTGCCCAAACTGGTCGATGAAGCTGATTTGGATAGGCTCTTTCAGTTCCTCACCAAGTCCATAGAAGTTGTCGAAAGCATCGTCGAACACCGACCCCCGCTGGATATCAGCGTGGTGCCTGCTTATCATGTCCATCCCTCTATGACGGCCATTCAAGTCTCGAGCTTGAGTTGCGGCTACTGACATTCGCCAATCATCAGGCTCAACGTATCCGTTTCTTCTTCGCTCCTGGTCGCGGTACACAAATCTGCGAAAGATCTGTACACGTGTATCGAAAGGTATGAAGAAAGGTAAGTTTCGAAGCAGCTCGAGTCTAGGGTTCAGTGACTGCAGCTGTCTCCTCTTTCGAGCCAGCTCCCGCTGCTTGGCCAGCTGTTCCGCTTGTCTAGATGTTTGTGAACGAGGCATATGAGGTGCCCTGATATTGAACAATGATCCTAGCGTTGGTATGTGCACACCGGATTCGTCCTTCTCGGCATCTTCGAATTCCAATACTTCTTCGTCGTCATCACCATCTTCGACTGCTTCATGCCGCCTCTCCTCTTCTGCAACAACGGCCGGAATGAAACCCTGCATATCGAAATGTTTGGTCATAAGCCAGTAGTTGTCAGGCAGGAACTTTCGTCTGGAGTCTCGCTCATAAAGCATGCGCAGGAGTCCTGTAGCTAGACCTTTCATGTACGATTGCGAAACGTCGTTTCCAGCAAGTGTCTTTGCTGTTGGCCTAAGAGCATTGTGGTGCGTCACTCCTTGCGGCTGGCCAAACAAGATGGATATACTCGCCGTGTCCTCGACGTCGTTGTACTCCGCTAGGTCTGCTGCGTTCCAATAGAGCGAAAAGGCGAGGTGCTTAAGGAAATTGCCTAGGCTTGCGACATCTGGTAGTGGCAGTGCTCCCTGTCGGAACTGGTAGGACAACGAAGACCGCATAATGTTGTCTTCGTCAATAGCGAAGAACTCTTCGTCGTCCATGAGCTTCAGAATAAAAGTATAAAGCTCAAGGAATAATAGTACGATCCTCCACTCTTCTTGCCATGCTGACACTTCCTGTGTCGATGGCGGCTGATATCCTAACTGGTTTGAAGGAGGCTTAGCTTCGGTAAGCACAGAGATGACATCCCTCTGATCGTTCCGTATCAGCTGGAAGACGCTCGTCGCTTGAGAGGCTTTCCAAAGATACTGTATTGTTGATGTTGCACCTCCACCAACGATTGACGAAGGAGAATTCTGGTACAACCACATCCTAATATTGGTGGCTCGAGATGGGAAGGCCCTCAATAGAGCTACAGCATAATTTGCCAGGGGCTTGGCTACTTCGGCTACTGTCGTTGCTGTCGAACGGAACGTCCTCATTACTTCCTGTACACTGTCCTGACCAGCCAAAATGCCAATATGGTACTGAATAAAGTCATTTAACGGTGCTGCATTGTGTTGGGTAGCAGTGCCCTTCATCGGCTGGTCTACTACATCAATTCGTGCAGCAACGTCGTTTGCACATCTTGACAGTGCTTCGGAAATGGCTGAGATCCAGTCGATGGCTTTGTTGTCGCTGCTGAGCGCCCGCCATATGTATACTGTGTTTGCTAGAACCCATAGAAGACCTTCATTAGTAAGTTCTGATGCCACTGTCTTGATGCTTCCGCAGAACTTAATCTGGTTGCTCTCTATTGCGATGTAGGAGACCATTTGCGGGTACCACTTGATCTGAAGCGATGAAAGCATATGTCTGATAAATGCGTCGTAGGCAGCCTGATCCTTGCGTAACAGCAAGGCCTGTATGTATTTTGAGAGCTGGCCAGGGATGTGGAAAGAGCAGTCGGCATGTGAGCAGATGTTAAGGCTACGAAATTGTGCATCGTAATCGAGCTGAATGGGCTTGTCCAGTATCTGGACGCCTAGATCGAGTAACAATGATGTTTGCGCAGAGGACTCGGATCTCGCAATAGCTTGAGCAGTTATTCTCGACAGCTTTGTGAAGTATTGGTTCCATATCAGTGCAAGAGTAGGATGTTCAGTCAGGGACCAGGATTCTGCCAGGCTCTTTCCAAAGTAGCACAATCGCCACCTATCCATAGACTCGTGAGTGTCGAGGAAGGAAAGGATGAGGCGCATCTGGTATCGGAGAGCGTCTCCGTTGTGATATGATAGAGCCAAAGTGTCTGATTCGGTCTTGTCGTAGGGTATCTGGTCGGTCTGGTCTAATCTCGTGCGCTCGTTGGCGTCCCATTCGTCTCTCCATTTCTGCTTCTGCTGTGTCCGGGATGAGTGACCCCTCCATACTCGTTGAACCTTGCGAGCGGCATTCAGTCGGTCTCTGTCATGTGCTCTTCTCGCTCTCTCCGCTTGTGCTTGCGCCACTGCATTGTGGGAGGCGACGGGTGCTTGCGACGACGAGCCTGCGCCTGGTGAAGTGGTCCATGGATTCCCTCTCCGTCCAGATAGATTGACTTGTCTCGGTCTTCTCGTATTCCCTGTGAATGCGGTGTGCATGGTAGGAGGGTGTCAATAGAGGGGATGTGTGGCAATCATAGAGCAGAGACCAGAGAGCAATGGACAAGAAATCAGCAAAACGTATTGACACGGAATGGTCAGGAGGAACGCTTCAGAGAACCACACAGTCAATCTCTACTCCAAGGGCAACCGACAGAAAGATATGGAAGTGCCCGTCCTACCTCTGCGATGCCAGCGGGTGAGGCTGACAACGTAAGTGATGCCTGCAGCGGCTGCCTGAGAGCCAATTATGTCATTAGTTGACCATCTTCCTTCGGCTTCTCAACACCTTATGCTTCAGGCTGCCAGTGAGCAGTGGCATGTGCTTCAAATCCGAGTCGTCAAGGGCCGCAGTCGCGTCTGGATGCACTTTCAATGTATCAGATCGCACGGTCACCATGTCCACAGATGTGGTGTCGCTGCTACAGGCTGAAGTGGACCAATTGATGATACAACAATTCAGCACATACTCATACCTCAGCCAGCGGCACCCATTGCAGCCTCCGCGAGCCATTCCTGGACTGCGCTTCACCAGCGAAAAGATAGCACTAGCTGCACCACCCCATGGCAAACCTGGTGATGAGGACACGGAGAGAGCACCGTATCCATTACAGCCTCAGGACCCCCAAATCTTCAACGAGGCCCAGCACGAGCTTGCCGAAGATCTAATATCAAAGGCCCAGCAGATCCAGCAGCTAATTGCGAAGTTACCTGGCATTGATCAAGATAAAAGCCAGCAGGCTGAAAGTATTGAGAAGTTAGTCGCTGAGGTCGAGGAGATGGAGAAAGCGAGAAGGGAGAAGAGGAGGGAGATGCACCAATTAGTGAAGAGGCTGGATGCCGTCGTCGGAGGCATGAGCAGGAGTATCAACTACTCTCACGTCAACGGGCAAATGAACGCTGTTTAACAGACTTCTTTGTCTCCACCGAGAGTGAAATACGAGTCTAACCACCATCTCACAGCATATAAGCAGTAAAACATCCCACCCAACGTCGAAGGATACCTACTGCTCAAAGACGCGACACTGCAACAGTCCGGCATAGAGCCTCGCGCAATCTTTCGGCTCTATCTCCTCGTCGAAGAAGAGGCACTGCTGGCGCATGGAATGGAATCACTTGCCTGGAGGTGAACTAGATCGGACCAAGGGGACGACATCGAGCGCGTTGAGCAGTATTCCTGCTTGAAAAGGAAACAGCGAAGCAGATGGGTGCCGAGGCGTGCGGACATACCGGTATCGTACCGCCCTGTAGCCTGCAGCCATATGCAGGGCAGAGAACTTAGAAAGGCAAGCTCCGGCACGCTCGGAAAAGGCTTGAATGAAATGGTTGCCAAGTGCATTCGATGCGCAAGATGGTGCATCCAAGCCACGATTTCTCCGCTTGTCGTCTCGTCCCTCAGTAAGCGTGCAGGTGATTTATTGCCTCGAGCTGTCATTATTGCGACGCTCGCGACCTCTCTGACACTCTGCAAATGAGCGCAGAAGCGTCCTCTACACACGTTTGTTCTCCATCACTCTTGCCCTGCCAGTGTAATAAGCAAGGTACTTTTAGGCGACGTAAGGTCCACCTTGGAAGGACTCAACGGGTCTAACGTCATAAGCAGCCGCCGAACTAACTTGTCCAGCTGCTCCGCAATTTCATCAGCACGCCCAAGTCACACCGGACCAAACCAATACCAAGCCGGTCACGTCCTGAATCATCGTCGTCGCCCTGGCTTTCTTCGCTTCTCCCCTACTTTTCCACTCCCTCCCCAGTGTGCGTACAGTAGTCGGCCCTGACGGAAGACGTCGATCGGTTATTGATACGCCGCAACGTTCGTTTGGTCAAACAGCTCCATATTCGCGAAGGAACACTATCGCCGTCGTCGATAATACAGGCGCATCAGCTGTACCGCCCTCTATTCCTGAGTTAAGCAGAAGCAATACACTCACAGAGACTCCCGGTAGGAGAGGGTCCAGCATGTCGAAAGTCGTCAGAAGCGTCAAAAACGTTACCAAGGGCTATAGCAGCGTCCAGGTCAAAGTTCGAAATGGTGCGCTCGCGGCTTCCACTCCGAGCAGTACGCTAACGAGCTGCAGCTACCTCTAACGACCCCTGGGGTCCAACAGGGACTGACATGGCTGAAATTGCGGCCCTGACCTTCAACAAGTAAGCTGCAATTCCTTACCCGCATGAGCCGTGCTAAGACCTGCAGTCCGAGCGACTTCTACGAAATCATGGACATGCTCGACAAGAGGTTGAACGACAAAGGCAAGAATTGGCGACATGTCCTGAAATCGCTCAAAGTGCTCGACTACTGCCTACACGAAGGTTCAGAACTGGTTGTGACCTGGGCGCGCAAGAACATTTATATCATCAAGACCCTGCGAGAGTTCACCTACATTGACGAGGATGGCAGAGACGTTGGCCAGAATGTGCGGGTCTCAGCTAAAGAACTTACCTCGCTGATACTCGACGAAGACCGCCTGCGCAGCGAACGGTCTGACCGCAAGCTATGGAAGACGAGAGTATCTGGCATTGATGAGTACGCTCCTCAAGCCATCTCGGGCCCCCCTCCACAACAAGCTCGCCCGAGAAGACAGTCTGCCCCCAACCAACTAGACGACAACGATGCGGAGTTTAGACTTGCGCTGGAAGCTAGCAAGTACGAAGAAGAAGAAAGGAAGAAGCGCGAGAGTCAAAATGTCGTGCCTAGGGGCGATGATGATGACGACCTTGCGAAAGCCATCAGGCTTAGCAAGGAAGAGGAAGAGCTCAGGCGCAGGCAGCTGGAAGATCAGAACGCTGCTTCGTTGTTTGACGATACTCCAGGCCCGAGCCAGCCGCAGCCGACTGGATACAACCAAGGTTACCAGCAACAGCCGGCCGTCGACTGGTTTGGCAATCCGATTCAGCAGCAGCAGCCACAGAGCACTGGTTTTTTGAACAATCAATATGGCCAGCCCACTGGGTATCAAAATGGCTATGGCTTCCAACAGCAGCCCACTGGATTTCCTTCCAACCCTACTGGCTACGATCAGATGGCTACCCAGCCCTTCATGCAGCAGCAAAACACAATCCAACCACAACAGACGGCGTTCCAGAACAGCAATCCTTATGGTGGCCAGCAGCAGCAAGGTGACATATTTGGAATGCAGTCACCGCAGCCACAACAACAGAGTCTGCAGCCAGGCACGAACAACCCGTGGGCTTCAAATGCGAATCAGACTGAGTCGCTTCAACCGATGCCTACTGGTTCGAACAACCCGTTCGCGCAAAAAATGCAGCAACCGGTGCAATCGCAATCACCATTCCGGACGAACACTCAACCATCGCTGGGCACGCTCTTCGAATCGCAGCCTACGAACACGTTCCAGCAGCCCGCTCAGCCGAATCCGATCTCGAACTTCCAAGCGCCGCAACAACAATCTCAGCAGCAGCCGAAGCAAGATTTGGATCCAAACAGGGCAAGGCTCAACGCCCTTCTCGCGTCAGGCGAGGGTCAAGACACTTTCGGAAACACCGGCGACATGAGGATCCCAGCTCAGCATACAGCTCCGGGCACGTTTGTCAATTCAGCTGGTGGAGGTATGGACCGTCTCAGGGCAGCTCAGACAGGCACAAATCCATTCTTCACTCAACAAACTACAGGCTATGCCCAGAATCAAAGCGGACTTGGGCAGCAGATGCCCGCACAGACTGGCGCTGCTGCTGGCCTCGGAGGTGGATATGGTCAACAGAGCAACCCTTTTGGAGCAAGGCCGAATCAGCAGAGTGGGAGTCTGATAGATCTTTGAGCGAGTTCGTAGGCTGCTTGGGGTTGGACACAGCAAGAGATACACTACAATTCAAATTGGTGATGCCTAGAAAACATTGCTCAGACCCCTGCTGCTCCGTGAGTCCAACTAGTAGCTGATACATGTGTGCACCCCACAGACCGCTACTTAGAAGTTAGTAGGTCAACGCGACGCCATAAAGAGTTTGGCGTGGACGCCTGGCGCTTCCGGTCTCAGAGGCACGAAAGCTTGTCTACGCTTGCTTTGATGCTTATTTAGCTGAGGAAGGATCACCATTGCGCTGATTCCTGTCTCTTCGTTCTTACCCCCGCCGTCGCCTTTTCTTCATTCTTTCCACCTTAGACGCTTAGTGTCTGTTCAGCGAGTGCTTTCAGTTATCATTACTTGGTCCGCCATCTAGCGTTCCTCAGCGGTGAGCTCGCCATGCGCGCTCCAATTGTATACTTCGCGACACTTCTCGCAACAGCAGATGCTCTGACCTTCACGTCGCCTACTGAAAGCCAATCATTAGATCCAACACAGCCAATAACGGTGCAATGGACCGCAGACTCGTCTGACCCGTCCACATTCGACCTAATCATTGACAAGCCCGGTGGCCTTGTCAACAACAAGAAGATTGCAATAGGACTGTTAACCTCTTCCGGCAATTACATTGTGGCGGCAAACGCAGCAGCAATGACCTATGGCGATGGCTTTGTACTCAAAGCACGAAGTGCGGTGGGTGATATATTGGCCACCTCACCTTCTTTCGCCCTTTCAGTCGGCTCGGCGACCACGATTGATGGCCGAGTGTCCTATACCTGGACGAATACGTTCACGGGTACCACTGAGCCCACCGGTACCGCTCAGGGTGTTTTTATGGCTTGGATCGTAGCCGACAGCTTAGCTACATCGTCTGATGTCATCGCGTCCTCCAGCGGGACGGAAACCCATTCGGCTGCACCTGCTTCCAAGATAGGCACTGTCACCCAGTCAAGCTCCGGCTTCTCAACGAGCACACTCAGTCGCAGCAGCGAAAGCAGCACGCAGTCCTTATCTACATCACCGGCGTCCGCCACGACGTCTCAGAACGCTCAGCCTAAGCTCGGGAGTAGTGGCCAGATCGCATTGACTGGTGCGGGTGTTCTTGCTGGGTTAGCTGCTTTACTTGCATAGATTGAGTCAAGTCCTCGATTTCCACGATGACGATTGAGCAGGGGACTGGGGGCGTCATACGCTCCGACGAATTGCTCGCGAGAGTCCGGCTCATGTTTGCCTTCGAGTCAGTCTTTCGTCCGTCAGGAGAGCGTTGAAGTGCTACAGAAAGACGATGACGTGGACCTACCTAACGTAGACGAATGCTCATCGGACTTTGAATATTGTGCTAGTCTGACGACTTGAATCGAGTGACTCCTGTCTAGCGCAATCTTATGCGACTGTTCGACTACATTTGTTGCCATCTCTCGAGTCTGACTGTAGTGGGAGGCAATACTTGTAGTGTCAGCGAACAGCTCATCAGTAGTATGTACTGCGCTTCATCGCAAGGCGTCGTTCATGTCTGCCGCATCGCGGATGTCATGCCTGTTGATACTTTCGGTGGACAATCACGGCATCCAAGGTTGTCAAAGTCTAACTAACATTGTTGTACTCCCATTTGTTGCCTTAGGCACATATCGGAGTGCTGCCATGTGCCTCGATCATGCGGCATCTCCTAGCGTCCTCGTCATTACCCTCGACCCAGCCCGCGGACGATGAGAACTTGTAGATGGCATTGCCGTTGCCAGGCTCGCCAGCAGCGAGTTGGCCGACATTCAGAGAAAGGATGAGACAGCTTTTCGCCGGAGCCTCACCACGAGTCTGCGTCGCATTTTGGTTGTTTGGTTAGTCGTCGGGCGAGACAAGTCAGGCAGCTGAAGCTGGTGCTAACAACATCTCTCAGGCTTGATCAACAATGTCCTCTACGTGATCATCCTCTCCGCAGCCCTCGACCTTGTCGGACCAGGCATCCCGAAAGGAGTTGTACTTCTCGCGGACGTGATACCCAGTTTTATCACGAAACTTGTGGCGCCCTACTTCATTCACCTGGTTCCATATGAAGCACGAATCCTTATCTTTGCTGCCTTGTCGGCTGGCGGCATGCTGATTATCTCAATCACACCTAGCTATGTGGATGGTGGCTCAACAAGCACCAAACTGCTCGGCGTGCTCCTCGCGAGTCTAAGCTCTGGTGGGGGAGAACTCAGCTTCCTAGGTCTGGTCCATTACTACGGACCCTTCTCGTTGGCAGCATGGGGTAGTGGTACAGGAGGTGCAGGCCTTATAGGCGCAGGAGCATACGCCTTGGCTACTACGAGTCTCGGCCTAAGCGTCAAAGCGACTCTGCTTTCCTCGGCCTTCCTACCTGTCATCATGCTTGTCAGCTTCTTCACCATCCTTCCGCTCGAACCGATCAGGCACAGCCGACGAACCGTCCAGGTCAAAGACGATGATGAAGCAAGCGCGAACGCTGCACCAGAAAGAGAAGGGCTCCTTGCCCCTGAGGATCAGGACCTCGGTACAGGACCAAGCAGTCATAAAAAGGCAAAAGCACCGGCACAATTCAAGCAGAACCTCCTCCGAGCACGCTCCCTATTCTTCCCTTACATGCTGCCACTATTGTTGGTGTATATTGCCGAGTACACTATCAACCAAGGCGTGGCGCCTACACTGCTCTTCCCACTGGATGAATCACCTTTCAAGCACTACCGAGCTTTCTACCCAACCTACAATGCCATCTACCAAGTTGGTGTGTTCATTTCTCGATCGTCTACACCATTCTTCAGGATCCACGATCTGTATCTGCCATCAATGCTCCAGGTGGTCAACCTCGTGCTTCTAATCGTCCAGTCGCTCTTCGACATCTTTCCCTCGGTGTACATAGTTTTCGCAATCATGTTTTGGGAAGGACTGCTAGGTGGCTTGGTCTACGTCAACACATTCGCAGAGATCCGCGACAAGGTGGATAAGAAGGACCGAGAATTCAGTCTGAGCGCCACAACCGTCAGCGATAGTGGCGGTATATGCATAGCGGGTTTCATATCCATGGCAATGGAGGTGTGGTTGTGTAATTGGCAAGTCAGTGGTGGAAGAGATTGGTGTAGACGGCTGTAGTAATTGTGAAAATTGATGAGACATGCACATCATGAGTCCATGCTTGCAGCACCTCTAATGTCTAGAATCACGCTGACCCAAGACTTGTGGTCGTTGACCTCAATGCATCAACGAACATCATTTGACGATGTGACCGACACGTGCGGTTTCTTCCTAAGATTCATCGACTTTATTCCGCCAAGTTCTGTCAATCACTTTCCGCACTACTAACGCTACTAATGCTCTCTCATCTTGCCGTCGCCACCAGCCTCACGCTCTTCTCTCTGCGTGCTGTTTCTAGCACTTTTCAGCTTTCGACACGTACGCCTAGACATCTCTAAGCCATGTCTTGGAACTGCGATCGTGGCCCACAGAACCCGCTCCTGCCTCGCCTCTATCCGAAGCTGGCTCCGTATCGCTCTTGCGCTCCAATCATCTTTTAGTCAGAAACCTCGGGAAGCTGCACGTGGAGTCGACGCCTCCTCAACTCACCTTTCAAGTTGTTGACAAAGGAAGTCTTTAGTGCTCGTTGTCCTTGTAATTCATCATCTAGCTGTCATAGGCTTCCCCAGTCGAACTTGCCATGAGAATCTTCCTTACGAGCTTTGACATGACACAACCTCCGCGCTTGCCATCTTCAGCCTCCTACGCATCCTCGCAACAGCAAAGATTGTGGACAGGCCCGTTGAGCTTGGACTCGGCAAATCCGAGGTCTTTGCCCACGAACACTCTAAACTCTACACCATCTCAGAAAATTCTCCGAGCCGGATGAAACGTGGCTCCCAGACCAATTGCAAGGTAGACTGAATATTGAGCCTCCAATTCGCTCACCAGCAGCATGTGACTTCAATTTCTTTGTCCGACTCACATTCCAGGGGTCTTTTGTTGCGGGTGCACGGTGATTGGCGAGGCACACTGCCGAGTACGGTGCTTAAACAAAGAATGCCAGACAAAAAGATATCAACTCTCCAGCTGAATCATGGCAGATAGCCTGTTTGGCTGTACGTCAGGAGCATCAAGATGTTTGCCCCGAAGAGAAGATCTGCGCTGATGCGTACAAAGAATCTCTCAAAAACTAGGTAAGCACCGTCAAAGGTAGTGTTGTCATTCCTTTCTTCATCTGTGCTTGTACACCAGAATTCCTTTCTTCATGAGCGCTATGGCCTTGTCAGTGCCTCCTCCGCAAACTACGTGGGACCGTACTCTGCCAAACCCTGCTGCCTTGCTATCAAATGGTATAGATCCCCGTCGGAGCTCTTCACTGCTGCAGCATCACATCTCATCAGACCATTTCTTGGCTCCAGCCGCCGACGAGAGTGGAAGAAGAAGTACTCTCCCATGTTTGCCCAGACCAGAGAACGATGAGACGAGAGAGGAACTGAGGCAACGCCAAGGTTCGGTCATGTCTGGTGAAGAGATTACGGAGTCATCCTCAGAAGGAACAAGTCCTCCAGAGTCGTCCGGCTTTTGCTTGTGTGTTCCTGAACCGAAGATTCCAAGACCTCGGAACGGTAAGCCAAGCGATGCACAAAGAGCCGCTTGCGTTGTTACTGACAGGTGGTCCAAGCTTTTATTCTGTATCGTCAACACCAGCACGCCCCGGTTGTGGCACAACACCCTGGCCTGCCGAATCCGGACATTTCCAAGATCATCGGTGCACAATGGAAGCAGTTGTCTGAAAAGGACAAGAACGAATGGAAAGCGCTTGCGGAAGTATGCGTCAATCACTCACAAAGAGCTTTGTAGATTGTACTGACCTGACTCAATAGCAAGAGAAAGCCCGTCACGCACAACAGTTCCCTGAGTATCGCTACCGACCGAAGCGAAGCGCCAAATTTCCACCACTCGAAGGTGTTTCTGAGAACCAGCCAGCAAGCTGTGCAAAGTGTGGTGGCAAAACCATGAATCCTCCGCATACTCCCCATTATCCTGCTTTTGATCACCACCCCTCTACCATCGGTATGCAAAGACCTCAAAAGCGAGCATATACTGAAGCGCATGTTCAACCACTTCGAGCACAACCGATGGTACAAATTGCACCTCATCCCCAAGCTAGACAGGTGCGGTACGCGTATGGGCCTCCGCCGCCGCGACATGAATCTATCGCATATGCTCGAGGTCCTCCACCAGCACAGCATGCTCCACAATATGTTGCAATGGAGGGCCCCGAAGCTAAAAGACGTCGAATCGATTCACCTTATGCTCCAAGACCATCATACGACCATGCTTACTATGAGCGAGATCGATCTCCTGCCCCCTACCACCCAGATCAGGTCGTGAGGATGCCACCGCCAGCTGCACAGAGGCCGAGTCATCCGCCACCCCCTGTTGCTGGCCCATCTCGACCTATTGCGCCTATACAGCAGCGCCGAGATCCGAGCCTCACATTGCCACCCCTGAAAACTGGTGCCGCGCCTCGGTCGGCTGTTTCGTCGAATGCTCAAACTCAGAAATCAGGCGTCGAAGCAATGATCATGTCCTACCCAGTTTTGACAAAACTGAAGACACTCCACTCAATCACGCCTCTCCTCTCTGTTCCTGGACCTTCATCGCCCCCACACGAGGTTCGAGGTGCCATCATCGCTATTGAAGGTCTGGATCAGCGAAGAGTACTTGACATGACCAATTCTTTAGCTGAGCAGCTGGGAAGGGAAGACAAGTTCATGGTCAAGATCTTTGCGGGCCCGAATCCTTATCAGGCATTGCAGTCGAGCCGTAGAGCCAGTCTTGGCCAAAGTGGAGACTGTATGAGCACCGAGAAGTATCTCAGCCTGATTTCCGAGTGGCACAAGGTCAGCAAAGAGATAGTCAACTTCATCACTCATAGACCGGGTACAGGCACTGTAGAAGAGATCAAAGGCGACGACCACGAGATGCAGGATGTATCAGCAAGATCACAGGACAAACCAAAGAGCCCATTTGATCGGTCGCCAAGCAACAAGACACCAATATCAGCTGTCAGTCCCATGACAAAGACTGTTGAACATGCAGGGGATATGGACATTGACAACACACCAGCCGAGAAAGAAAAGGACGGTACAACCACTCCGACCCGCGTTACCCGCTCCCGCATACCTCAAGCAGCACTCGACCAACAAGCTCAGAAATACAGGGAACCAGTCACTGCTCCAGCACCACCGCCAGCCTCAGAGCGCCCACAAACACCGCCTCCCCCAGTTGATTGCCAGAAAGAGACCTCACCGAACACGGCCAGCGCCGATGCACCAGATCTCATCCCTATCGCTCTAGTCCCACACTATCAACTGACAACAGTAGACACCTGCTCCATCGCCCTCCCAATAACAGACAATTACGATCCTCTCACGCACTGGCGCTGGCACGCAACGCTCTGGCGTGGCTGCATCGGTCCCGACATCAGTGTCGTCATCAAATCAGCCCACGAACAGTACGAGGACGATGCGCTAAGTGGTGACAGCAAGAAAACCTCAAGTGGCGTCCATCCTCCTCATTCACGAGCAGGCAGTGTCGCTCCAGCTCCCCCCTCTGGTACACCACAACCACAACCTCGGTCCAGCATCGCAAGCGCAGACCAAACCTCCTCCGCCCCAGCTCCCTTCGGTGTAGAGGTCCGTCTCCAAGACCACAGAGCCGTCATAGTACGTACTGCCGGCAGCTCACGTGGCAGTAACACCAGCGAGACACTCTCCGAGAAGGAACTTGAGAAAGCGAACGACAACTGGGAGAAGGCGAAGCGGCGAGTGGGTTTCGAGGTGGAGGAGTCACTGAGGAGATAATTGCCTATCAGTGTGCTGAGGGGTCGCAGGAGCCACACTTTGGATACAAGGAGTAGGAGGAGCTGAGAAGGGGAAGAAGCACTAGGTCAGCAATGGGTCACGAACAGTAATTTTTCTACGATGCAGGTGTGGACCTAGTAGTGCCATTTAGCACATAGCAGATTCAAAATGTGTACTTAATGATATCTGACTCTCCGTCCCAAAAGGTCACCCAGCTCAAGCTCTAGGCTTGGCATTCATGCGCTTCGCCGCCATCTCCACTGTAGCATTGCATGATCTGGTCAAGTCAAGGCTTCTCAGAAATAGAGAAGGTGTTTCAGATCGTGGTGAGTCTAGTGACAGAATAGGGAAATTACAGTAGGATAGTCGGGGCTGTTGTCGAGCTGGCCAACCTCCTGGGGAATGGCAAAGAGGTTGGAGCATGACCATAGAGCTCAAGCGGACTGGACTGAAGGCTATCAGATTCGCGGCGTGCACCTGGGAGCTTCACAACTAAACAGATGTGAAGGATGAGTGGGTGCACGAGTGATTTCTACCTACGTATGCTATCTAGTAGGGTTGGATAATAGTAATGATCGTTGTCAGACAGGTAGGTCGAGATTGGAGAGATCAATTGTCAGATTCATACCAATACCACTAATGTCCTGCTCTTGAACAAATACCACGTTCGGCTGACAGCGAGTACACTGAGGCGAAACACATATTTGGGATGTTGCTCTTGACGATTGCTCTCTCTGCTATGCTCATACGCGGCTGGTATGCTTCAGCTGCTGCTTGTGCTCTTCTCTTTCTCAACTTTTGATCGCGCCTTTTCTCGCTATCTTCGACGCAATTCCCGCCGCTCTTGACTCGCAGCGCTGAGTGGATCAGCATCGATAAAGTTGGCTGCGGAATGGTACGGATGGTTGATCTCACTTCCAGAAGCACTTCTTCCTCCCGAACTCATCGATGTTTCCGTTGGTGAATCACGAATCGCCGACTGTGGACGTCCTCTGGCTGAAGAACATGTTGAGTATGCGGCATCATGGAATCGGGGATGCACCTTGCAGGTGTGCCAGACGGGGGACTTGCATGCCGGTCCGGTCCAGCTGCATCAGTGACTGTCCAATCACCTTCATCATCCACCAACCCCTTCTCCAAGGGCACCTAACGCTTCTTGGGCTTTTTGCTCACTACCTTGAATCCTGCCGCCGTTGCATCCTCCTTCGGTGCCGTAGCAGGTCCTTTCTTCGCAACTTCGCTCCAGCCACCATTGCCGCTCTTGTTCTCGGAAGCTGGCACAGCCTTGTTGTCTTCGACTATGCCCTTGTCGGCCAGTCTTCGTCGTCGAATGAACTCCTCCGCGAATCGACGTCCATCGAGCGTCTCACTACTGCCATAGACAGCTTCAGCAAGCAGTTCGATATCTGTCGGGAAATCAACAATCATGCCGACGAAGTTATCAACATTCGTGCCGCTGTTGAGCTTGCCAGAGAGTTGTGCTTTCGCCCACTTATTGAGCTCTTCCTTCGCTTTATCTTTTGGCCCAGCACTGGCTGCCATGCTTGCACTACGAGAAGTGGACGACAGAAGAGCTGGTCGAGCAGCGGTGGTAGAGCTCACTGTTCGCTGTGCTGGCGCCGCTGCGACAACCGTCGCTGGTGTCTTTGGCTTACCGCTAGCACCAACGGTCTGCCATGCACCGCCAGCAGCGGACTGAGACTGAGCATGAACGGGTATTGGACCACTCTGCTGCGGTGCCGTCACCTTGCTTGCCATCTGCGCGTATCTACTGCCAGTGGGTACGGCAGAGGTGTACGACGCAGCTCGAGCATTTGCAGCAGCTTGAGCGTCGGCTCGTTGTTTTCGTGCTTCCTCCTCTTTCTGAATCTGTGCCAATGTCTTCTTCGCCGCACTAGTCGTGGGTTTGGCGGTGACTGGTTTGGCCCAAACACTGCCGCCAGGAGTTGTCGGAGTGCTTGGTGAGCCAGAGCTGGCCCATGTAGATGAAAGGGGAAGACCTGGGGCAGGAGCCGGAGCTTGTGCGGCTGCAAGACGTTCTTGTTCCATTTGTAGTCGTCTAGCCTCTAGGTGAATAGCTTCTTGCTTGGCTGCATTCTTGGCTTCCATTTCCTGGATTTCCTTAAGTGACGGCCCTTTTGACATTTCGGCAGTCTTGTCAGCCCAAGGTGCGAGGGACGCTCCTGGTGTCTCGACAGGCGTTTGCGCAGCAGAGCGGGACTCGGCCGCCAATTGTTCCGCAACAGGTGGTCTGGATCGCTGTGCAGCAGGGGCAGGAAGTGGTGTGGTCGAGACGGGCGGCGGCTCCACGAGAGCTTTCTCCACAGCAGCCTGCTTGTTAGCAGCAGCAGTTCGTTGTACTTGCTGTGTCAAGGACAATGGCTCATCCTCAGCGATCTTCTTGCTTGGTCCGATGGGCGCAGGTTGTTGGGTCGCAGAAACGTCTTCAATAGGTCGTTGACTACCAATCGGTTGTGGTAGTGGTTCTTCCTCCTCAAGCTCATCTTCGTCCATATCCTGGCGGAGCTCGTGGAATTCCTCTAAACGATCGTTGCGACCCGGCTGACCTAAAAAAGTCTGCTCATGTGCATATTGCTGCGCTTGTTGATTCTCCATCGAGAGCCGATTGCGTTCGTGAGCAGCAAAAGACTGTTGATTCAGAGGGTTTGAGCCATAAGGGCTACGATTGTTGAGACCCATGCGGCCGAATTGACCTGACAAGTCATCTTCGCGTGGAGGCATAGCCGCAGTCGGGGTCATGCTCTGGAATGCACTTCCCTGCGACGGTGGCGGCTGAATGGGTGGCATCGGGGCTGCTGGCTGATATCCTGTAGGGGAGGTAATGCTGCCAAAGCTAGGTTGACTGTGTAGAGATTGGGCACTTGAATGATGCTGCAATGAGTGCATATGTGATCCATATGGAGCATTTGGCGCACGCATGCCAACTTGTTTCTGAGCAAGCCACTCTTTCTGCTGTGCCATGAGGAATTGCTCCTCTTGCTTCCTACGCTCAAGAGCATTCTGCTGATCAGCAGTGAGTGTAGTGCCAAAGCTAGGAAAGGAGCTGGCGAACGGTGGCTGCGCCGAGCTTGGCGGGCCCGCAGGAGACCACGGGCTCGCGGCATTAGCGGGCGGTGGTGGACCATGAGGCACGCCGATCTGCGGTACAAGGAACGGTTCTCGAGAGTTGCCAATTCGGCGAACTAATTGAGCCAACGGTTCATATTCGGTGTCTTCCTGTTTCTTAACCTGTAATTCCGCCGTGAAGAAGCCAGCTTTGAACCAATCATGCATTTCTAGACCAGACCATGGCCCTTGAACGTTGCCAAGAGGATCGCGATAGACCCACCGCATCCGATCAGGCATAACCATTTGTCGTTGTTGCGTTGTAGGAATCTGACTCGCAGAGCCCGTGTTGCTGCCAGTTGGACTGTTTGAGCTTGACTGTCTCGCAACACCGACAGGGGAGCGGTTTGGGGGAAGGCCAAAGGCGTCTTCACCAGGCAGTTTGGCGTCGTCGAATGCACGGAAACTGTCCTGCCGACGAGGCTCGAAAGGACCGGATCGGACTCCGAAAGCATCATTGCGACTTTCGGATCGCATCTGCTCCTGCATGGCAGGTGGGAAAGGCAGACCGAGCCGGGTCTGACTGGTACCACGTCCGAAGGATGAGCCAGCTCCGAAGAAGGTACTGCCACTGAAGGCACTAGGAGATTGTAGACCGCCTAAAGGACTGAAAACAGAATCGCCGAAAGCAGCAGATACCGGTGGTCTGTCACGGCCAGGAGTGGCAGCGCTGAAACTAGGATTGTCCCAACCAGGAAGTCCTCCAAGGCCAGCCATGCCACTGCTTGCACCTCTAAGTGAACCGAAGGAGTTCTGCGCACGATGATCGGCACCAGAAAAGACGTCTCGTCGTCCGAAAGACTGCATCCCAGGTTGGGGGTCGGGCCCTTCATCATCCGGCATGCGACCACCGTAAGGGCTCTGATAAGGGTTGGTGTTCGTAGGGCTTGTTGGGTCTTGATTGAATCTGTGGTGTGGTGTCTGGTTGGAAACAGCAGAAAAGCCCATCTGCTCGACGCCAGAGTCGTCATGAGCACTTAAAGCAGCACTTCCAGACCGGGGCATCAAGTCATCGTATGGGTTTGTCTCACTTCTGTTGGGCCTGGTCTTAAGGGTCTCCCGTATCTTGGCAGACGGGTCGTCCTCTTCGGGCAATTGCTCGAGGCCGGTGAAGGATGCCTTCTCTTTTACCGAGGGCGACATGTCTTCGTTGGCCTTGCCGAGAATGTCCTTGAAGCGGCTAGTGCTGCGAGCACTTCCAAAGCCAGGTCGTTGGCCAGGCCCGGGCTCCGCGGCGCCACCATCAGCAACCATAGAGCCGAAGGCGCCCATGGAACCAAAGGTTGAAGAAGGCCCTGACGGCCAAGGCGAAGCTGAAGGAGGATTCAAACCTGCACTTGGAGGACCGCCGGTGCCGGACCTCCGCAAAGAAGCAAACGGTGAGTCGTGCATGCGTGCAGGTTGAGTTTCATCTTTCTCTTGTGGATCGTCTTGATAGTCTGTTCGCCTTCGCAACAGGGCGGGAGGAGGAGTGTTCGTGACGGGGTCGCTTCGAAAAGTCTTATTTTCTACTGGGGACAGAGGGCCGTTTGCGAAAGAATCACTAGTCTCGCGCCGTCGAGTGCCCGGTCGGGAGGCTCCAGAAGTGTTGACTTGCGACAAGGACGTCTTTCGACCGGTGACTGTGGATGATCCTTCCTTCGGATTGTTCATCTTCAGAGGCGAGTTAACAGAAGTAGAGAAGAGCTGTGTGAACTTGTTAGCGCGAACGCCTCGCAGACGGTAAGTTGAGCATACCTGTCTCTCATGGTCATCCATATCTGACAGACCGAGTGGCACAGTATCCGGCTGTGAGATCCAGCATACTTCGGGCCCGGCATCTCTGCTCTCTGGCCGGCCGCCCGAGCTATCTGCGCCTCCACTGACATCCCATGGACCTGCATAACATGAATCTAGGTTGGCACCTATCAGGCCTGCATCCTTTTGTCGGTTGTAGACACTCAAGAACTCGTCCTTGGAATAACGACCTCCCGTGGATGACCCATTTCGTGATATGCTTGTCTGCTGGTTGAGGTGAGGAGGGATGTAAGGTCCAGCAGAGGAGGGCAGGCCGGGGGTGGAGTTGAGGTTGTCGCGTGACTGAGTCGAGGTCCGGCGGAAGGTGGTGCCATTCACACGGGGTCTTGACCTGCAAGAATTGAGATCAGCATGGGTCGATTTGGGTGGGGAGGCAAGACATGCTTACCAGTCGTTCGCACTTGGAGCCTCCCTTCTGTTCGTGCTGGATGAGGTTGCGCCTGCAGCAGCGGAGGCAAAGCTGGATATGAGCGGGTTGGACATTTCGACGTGTGAGGTGTCTCGCGTCGAGGGAAGAGTGACGGTCAGTCTGTAGTCTACAGCGCGTGCTTGAAGTTTAGATGATGGCCGAATATTGCTACAATGTGCGGTAGGTGGGTAAATTGCCGGGGTGTGAAATAATAGCGGACGTCGATTCGTGAAACAGTCGTGTTATGCTACCAATACTCTGGTTCAAAGAGAGACGAACAACTGCACCGCTGCTGCCAGTGCGAGAAAGGAATAATGTCCAAGTGCGCAAAGAGGAAGGTCCACACCGAGGCCAATTCTCCAATTGTCGCCCACGCCTTCCTCGAATTCCGGCTTTTGACTGGTTGCACCTGCCATTTCCATGCAGCACTACTAATACCTCCGGCTCTAGCTGAGAATGCCGCTAATTGAGCCAAGCACGAGGCTGGTGAATGCGACTGTCTTGTATTACTTCGTGCATATAGAACCAAAATATCAATATATGCCACCCATCATCACCCCAACAAGATATCCTGCCAATATGGCTCTGGGTCCAGCGCATTCCTCAGCGCGCCTGTCAATATCCTCCCGAGACCCTCTCTACGATAGACGCCTCTATGTTCGCTGACCAACATGACATTGTAAACACCGTAATCAAACTTTTTGATCTCATCTTCAGCCGAATCAGGAAAGAACGGGGAGTCTTGCCACGTGCTGATTTCCTCTTCGGCGAAACAGCTCATCCTCGACATGACGAGGAACTTCAGTGGTATGCCTGTCCTGATTTGCCATTTCTCGTCCAGGTCAATGGTTCCACACCATATACCGTTGCGATCCGCTATGCCCGTTCGAAGCAGTCCCGGATCAGCAGGTGCCGGTCGAACAGTGGATAGTGCACTTGGCCCTGTGAGTCGCTTCCGCAATGGCGAGATGATCGCCTTGCGCACCGGTTGAGGGTATATCAAGCTGAACGTCGCTACGACTGTATCGAAGTGCAGAAGAGGTGGTGTACTGCTGTCTTTCCCCAACTTCCGCGCAGTCCTTCTTTGATGCTTGTGCCAAGGTATCGGAGGATCAATTCGAGCTGTCATCTGTGCTGGGAAATGATGCGTTTCATCCTGACCGTCTTCAGAGTGATGCCATTGTATCCATGATCGAGCAGAATCAGTAAACTTCCACTGTATTTCACCTAACCACCCTGCCCATGACCAGCTAGGGAAATTGCGCCTTGGAATGATCCTCTTGGAGGACTCCCAGATCAACGAGGAATCCATCAGTGGCTCGAACAACCCATAATAAATAGTCGCGTTGAGGCGCTTTTCAAGCACTTGTTCTACCCCAGCGAATGCAGCCAAGATATCGACTGGATTGGTAAGCTCTCTTCTCGTGTAAAGCTCGACGGCCGAGGTGAACTGCACAAAAGGCTTCTCTCGGAAAATCCTCGTCGGCATATCAATCGAGTCAAGCGACCATCCATTCGCTGTCGGCATTTCCATGTCTTCACAGAACGTCGATCGGCGACATTGGAAGTAGACTCTGCCATTCACGAAAAGCAGACACCTCCTTGAAAGCATTCTTTCCTGGAACGTCCAAGCTCTCGAGTCCCACTGCGACGTCGCAATATAGTCCTCGGCCAAATGCGACACCATGAGCTTAACGCCAGGCACAACTTCTTCGATTGATTGATGCCACGTCCGAGATCCCTTTCTCACCCCGGGCAAACCTGCATTTGCATTTTGGCCAGATCCAGCCACCACAGTGAGGTGTGCTCGCGCATATATCCAGTCGTCGTGATATTGGAAACCTGCATCGTGCACCAGTGCCAAACTATCCGTCCACAAATATCTTTCGCCGAGCAATCTCGTAAGTTTGATCGTGTCCTTGATGGTCTGTGGTAAGGATTCCTTGCTCAGCGCTCCAGGCACCGACAGCCGGGGCAAATTCTCGCTGGTCGTAAATAGCTGTTCAAAGTTCTTGCCCCAAAGATAGCTCAGCGCAACGAATCGGCAATCTTGCGGCACGACCGTCACGCACATGTTCTCGACATCGATACATCTCAAAATATTCTTCTGCTGTTTCATCAATGCAGGATGGACCAAGGACTCCTCGCATTCAGCACCATGCTGATGCTCGCATGTCTTTATCCAGCTCTTGATGACCTCTGCATCGAGCAGATCGTGAGATTTCAGCCGTCTGCCAAAAAACTCCTTGAAGGGCGCAGTCTCATTGAGCAGCGCAATGTAGCCATCTTTGAAGGCTTGGGGCTCACTGTAGATCAGCACCCTCCTCGTTCGTGGTATGAATTGCTGTTGGCCTGCTACGCCCTCCTCTTCTGGCACTTCCTCTTGCCCGTCGATCACCCATTTCGCAAAGACCGCAGCATCGTCGTCGTAGAAAGCACTTGGGGCTCGTTGGTCTAGGGGACGATCGACGATTTCTAGGACGAGCCGGCAGAATGGGCAGTGTTTCTTCCTTCGTATGGCTGAAAGTCGTCCGAGGTAGCGTGGTACGTTGTCAAGGCTCTTCCTCTTCTTCTGGTCCTGCTTCACGGGAAAAGCACCAGGAATCTCAGCAGTGTAATCGGACAGCGTCCGATCTGTCTCTGTAGGACGAACAACAAACGAGTCAACTTCGAACTTCAACTTCGAGCAGTAGTCGCAAAGATAGGAATGTTCGGGTCTCGAGTCGAGCTTATTCTTCTTAGCACCTGCTCTCAAACACGATCTCAACCACCTACATCTTTGATCTTGAACGGCAATCCTTTCCCAAAAGACCTTATCCGTTTTGTGATTGCGCTTATGTTAGACTCCGTCATTGAGCATACATGCCGTCGAAATTGAGGTACGAATAGAGGGGAACACAAAGATTGTCCCTCGGATCATGGGCTGATCATTATCGAGCACAGGGAACAAGCATATTCGGGCATTATCTAGGCGAGAGGTACATTAATAATTCTAGACTTGTATCACAGCCACTATGCCGAGCGCGTCTCACATGTAGTGCGCCTCGATCGAATCAAGGTCGTGTTTGTCACCCCAGTGTGGCAACGTCACGCATGAACCATTTCTCCTGTACTTGCCCAACACAGGTTCAACGTGGTGCTTCGCACGTGCCTTTCCCCACCCCAGAGCCTCATCGCCCCTTTCTGTGTTCCAGCTATTTTTGGCTTCTTCTTCGCGTATGGGATGCTCATCACACTCGACTTGCGCATAAAGCGTGATACTATGAGGGACTCAATCGCACAAACTCGTCGTCGGCACATTGGGTCCCCGTCGAGCGGTCTCCCAGGCCGCTCAAGGTACCGTTCCGAGAAGCATACATCCTCTGGATCTTAAGTCGTGGCCATGCGTAGGGAGACACACTATCACGATCTCCTGTCGTGCCTGTGTAAACTGGACTAAACTCCGATGCCCGCCGCTGACCTGTTTTTCAATGGCCAATTGCATGATACTGTGCCATCCCACGTCCGACGGAATCCTACTGGATATACGACAAGCGCGCCGTCAGAATCAAGCTGCATCTTAGAGTGACCGGCAAGTAAGTGGCAGAGTTCAAGTCTAGGAAAGACTCAACGTCGCTGCGGCTGCAAAGACAGTCTGTGTCTTGAAGTGAAGACGTTTCGAGCATGCAATCAAGCAAAATCAGGTTCATCTCCCACGGTGAATGCCAGCACTATCTACGCCTCACCCTCAACTCACCAAGAACTCATCCAGAGATCAAAACTTGAAACCCCCGTCTGGCCGCACGATCCTCGAAGCAATGACCACAGGCCCTTCATCTTACTGCCCATGGCATCCTCCTTAGTTCTCCATCTTACTCCTCCTCCTCGCCCCCTCCCCTTCTACTAATACTAAAAGCACCATCTAGTCCACAGCGATGGCCCCATCCAACCCACCCGCAGTCACAACCACAACCCTCAAACGAAAGCGCCCCTCAGCCCAACCAGCCCTCTCCCGCCCCAAACCCACAAAACCACGACCAACCGCCAAGAATTCCAAATCCCGTGCCGTCGAATGCCCCATCTGCCTCGAACCCACCAAGCCAAAACAGCTGATCACCCTCGACACATGCGGATGCAAGTACTGTAAGTCTTGTCTCCAGGAGGCATTCACCGTAGGCTTGACCAACACGACTTATCCTGCACGATGCTGCGGGCGGCCACTAGAACTCACCACCGTGGAGAAACACGTCGGCGCCAAGATCGCACGGGCGTATAGGCGGAAAGGGGAGGAGGTGACGGCGAATCTGCCGCTGTACTGTGCCAACTCTGCTTGCGGAGGTTTCGTGGGTGAGGGCATAGACAACCAGCCCATAACCGTTGGTGAGGACGGCCACCACGGGGAGGACGAACAAGCCCAGGAGAAATTTCTGACGTGTGGAAAATGCCATATGAAGACATGTAGGTTCAAGGAATGTAAGAAGCTTTACAAGGCGCATCTTGGAGTCCACGCGATGTGTCCCGATGACGTTGAGGACGAGGGTGTCAGGAAATTAAGGAGGAAGAAGGGCTGGAAGAGGTGTCCGCGGTGTTGGGCTCTTACGGAGAAGACTAGGGGCTGCGATGGGATCAGGTATGTTGCAGTCGGCTGAATATGAATTAGTCGGTGAGGTTGCTAACGGCTGGCTGGCAGATGCATGTGCAAAGCAGAATGGTGCTATAAGTGTGGGAAGTTGCAGAAAGGGAAGGTCGGTTGCCAATGTGGTCAGCCTGGTTATGTGGATCTGACCGATAGGCAGGAGGAGAACACTGAGTTGCCGAGTCTCGCCGAAATCTTTGGGCTTGGTGAAGAGGAAGGTGGTCCGGTGTTGGAGAGCGTAGAGGTCGAGGCTTAAGGTGGCCAAAGCGGGCATGGCTCGGAGCTTGTTATCTCTGGCTGGAGTTCCCGAGCGATCTCCGTACTGGTTCGGACTCGTATTGAATTTGCAAGCATTGAGGGATCTGTGCATTTGGTGGCTTGGCCAAATGGTTTAGCTTGCACGATCTATGCTGGGTATCTGGGCTATTGTCGTTCTTTGGTATATATGGTAGCGGCAGCACACATTTGCTGCCCTAAAACGCGTCCAACAGGGTTCATCATAATCTTTTCTTATCCTTCTCTTACTCTAGCTACTCTCTTCACATCTGTTACGCCGCATTGGCAGGCACAAACTTGGCAATTTCCAGGTCATGGATATCATGTAAGTTATTTCTGTAGAACGGGCATTTGTCGTTCGTGCATCGATCCATTCCCCAAGGACATTGATGGCCATAGAAGCACTCTGCCTTCCGGCATTTACTTCCAGTCGTGCAAGGGATACTCCTGGCTTTGTATTTGAGCGTATGCTTCATAGCAGCATCAACGGGCTCATGGTCGTAGTTGCATTTGTACGCGAAGCAGCCAGCAGAGGTCAGATGATGAGTGTTGCAAAGCTTTTGGTCTGTAATACGATCCTGGAAACGGTCAATCTCTGATTTGGTGGGTGGACGGATGGTGCGATCAATTCGTTGACCGACACGGTTGACAGGTATGCCAGCTTTGGGGTCGCCGGTCGCGTTGGAGGAAACTTTGGGGCCCGGTTCGAAGGTTTCTGCGGACGCTGAGAGGCCGATGGATGTACGAGTTCGATCTGGCATACGGCTGGCACCTGCGGTTACGGTTGACCATGTTGTGGCGGGAGTACCCTCGCCGCTATTCTGGGATGCGCTGTCGTCAGCAGAAGGGACTCGGCGAGCGCTCGGAACGAATGCTGGTGCAGCCTCAGCTCGTCTGACAGCTTGCAGTGGCTCCATCTCGAAAGTAGAAGTAAATCGAGTAAATGGCAGGTTGAGGTTGTAGAATTGGTTAGCGGTGTTGCCATGCTTGATAAGAACGGTCTTCTCGGCTGCTCTAGGGTCATGGCGGTATTTGTCGAGTTCGGCGACATAGCCGTTATCATGGCAGCATGCTAGGAATATGTGCTCGCATTGAGCATTATTAAGGTAAAATCGGTACGTATCTGGTAGGAGTCAGACACACTTCGCGGCGAGGAAGACGCGGTGCCAAGATAGCAGACTTGTCTTGAGACATAAGACGGGGTACAATGCGGAAATACCTTACCTCGTAATTTTGAGTCTGCTCTCTCCTTGCCTGGGCCACAGTCTATTACTTGGAACAAACTGCGGCTCGAAGTAAACGACCAGAGAAATTCGTCTAGCTGAGAGGCACGCTGGATGATATCTGCTTCAACTAATGCTCGTGCAGGAACCTGCTTATTAAAGCATAAGATAACCATAACCTCGATATCACCATTAGAGGCCGGACTGTTTGCTTTAAGATGCTGTTGGACATCGGTGTAAAGCGTGTGAGCCGCTTGAGCTCCACCAGACTCGTGGCTATTCATGTAAAACGTTCGGTTGAAGAGGTAGCCATCGCCATCGATAAGGACGACTGCGAAGCGATTTCGCTCAACTGACTGCTGGAGTACCTCTGCTTGTTGGCGCCAGCTCCTGCGACTTTTGCGTTCATCGTCCAGATCCGCAACAAGCTCTGCTAATTTGATCTGCATTGATTGATAGTCTCTGGCGAACTTCTCGAGCTCTTCATGTCGGGCTTCGTCGAATTGTCTATAGACATCCACCTTTTCGTTGAAACTCATACTCTGGAAGCCGTTCATCCTGAGAGACCTGGGATCCTATTGGACAAGCTACAGTCGGTCAGTTAAGGCAGGTATATTTGTGACCAACGACAGTGTATCAGCCTCAAGAAAATTTGCCACGTCTAAACCAGATACAATGGTGAAAGGACGATGGAATAGGCATTCAAGGTCACAGATCAGGCCGCAACACGCTCTCCGTGGGCTGACTCGAATTACGCTAGGCCAAATCAAGCGTGCCTTGGTCGCTTCTCACCGCGACGCGTTCAACCATTTCGACCACTCTCTCGTGCACCAGAACATTGAATTTAGTGACCGAATCGTAACAGAGATATCGAAGCTGAGCAAAAAGCTCAACTCTCGTCCTTCAAAAAGTGCTTATCAAGGCGGCCACGTCTCCAGCCAGGTGCATAAATATGCTGGTCCTCCGTGATTCGGCCGTATAGCAAAGTATTGATCAGGCACAACCTGAACTACATGCCTCGAGCACGAGGTACGTCATACAAGAATAGCCTACCATGCATACTGTCTCGCGACCAACGGTTGTGTTCAGCAATCTTCAAGGAAAGGAGCACTAGACTGGTGGGATGCATTGGAGTTGTGCTTCTGAGCCGAGGTTGTTTAGTCAGAACAAGAGCCTGACATACTCAAACGTACTCTGTTCCTATCCATTCACTACGCTGGTGGCAGTCGCTTATATATAAGACACCTGGTTCAGCAAAGACATCGAACACTTCTTAAGCAACACGGGATCGAGCAAGAAAGCCTCCATCGAAATAGTCACTACCTAATTGACATTGACAACGAATTGGAAGCACGACGATGGTCGCAAACAAAGCATTTATCTACAAAGCTGTCCCATCAGGATGGCCGGAGCCGGGCAAGGATTTGACCATTGAGTCGACTGACTTTGACCTCGATGCTGCGCCGCCAACAAATGGCTTCACCACAAAGAATCTCTATGCGGCCTTTGACCCTAGTCAACGAGGCAGAATGCGAGATCCTAAGGTCTGGTCGTATTCTGCAGCTATGGAGGCTGGCAAGCCCGTTCTTTCGGTGTCCGTGATTGGCAAAGTGCTCAAGTCAGACAATTCGAGGTTTAAGGAAGGCGATCTTGTGAAGTGGATGGGCTACACCGAGTCGTATTCGAAGATCACAGAGGAGATAATTCAGCAAGGTTCAAGGGCTCCGACTGTCTTCAAGCCTGCTCCTGGGGTTCCGCTCACGGCGTATATTGGTGCATTGGGTATGACCGGTATGACTGCGTACGGCAGTCTGCACGAGATCGGGCAACCAAAAAAAGGCGAGACGATCTGGGTGTCCGGTGCCGCAGGCGCTGTGGGTCAAGTGGTGGGCCAGATTGCTGTACGGGAAGGCTTGAAGGTGATTGGTAGTGTCGGCGACGACAAGAAACTCGAGTTCCTGACGAAAGAGCTTGGCTTCACCTCTGGCTTTAACTACAAGAAAGAAAAGCCGTCCGATGCTTTGAAGCGGCTGGCGCCAGACGGCATCGACATCTTCTATGATAATGTTGGTGGCGAGCAATTGGATGTTGCGTTGGATCAGATGAACGTACACGGCAGGATAGGTAAGCTCGAATACGACTCTTCTGCTCGGAAAATCACTAACATGCCACAGTGGCTTGCGGCGCAATTTCTCAATACAACAACAAGCCGGGAGAAGGGTATGGGGTGCAAAATACTGGGATGATGGTACGTAAGCGGCTTCGGTGGCAAGGTTTCCTGGTGCTCGACCAGAATATCACACTGCATGAGGGAGCGCGCGACGAGAACATCACAAAGTGGATTCAGGATGGCAGCTTCAAGTCGACCGATCACATAACTGATGGAATGGACAACGCCATTGATGGGTTCCTCGGCATGCTTAAAGGCGAAAACCTGGGCAAATCCATTCTGAAGATTGCGGATGAATAGTAGAGTGCAAGTTGGTCCAAGCATGTGGCGTGAGCACTGTCACTGACGCCAGCTCTATACTGAGGTACTTTCAATTATGCTTCTGTACAGCTGACAGCTGCTTGGAGGCCACGCTCGCTCTTGCCGTTCGACTTTCACTTGCTCAATGATAGCCTTGCGGAACATTTGACGTAGATCTCTTCCTCTTTGGTCTTTCCTCGAGTCTTCTCTCTGACTGCATTCCCTACTCAATCTTTCGGTTGCACTATGGCGACTCTGCCAGATGTTGTGGCCTCTCAAAGCGCCTTTCGTCTTCTGGAGCTGCCTCTCGAACTGCAGCTAAATGTCCTTTCAAAGGTATACGAAGGAGTCTTCGTGCTGAAAGCACATAGCACAGGGGCCGGTGGCATCTCTTGGCTAGGCTCGCCGCCTCTTGCGCCGCTTCTGATAAATCGGCACTTTTTCCAGCAAGCATTGCCTTTTTACCGCAGCTCCTCCACAACACTCGATCGCTCGGAGGTAGCGAATGAACTGTTGCTCAAGACATGGCTCGAATCGAACCATCGACAGTGGTTCCTGCCGATGGTCGAAATGCTCATCGTCAGTCTAGCAGTTTTCACACGTCGTCCTTCACGAATACTTGATTTGCCTCTCAGCAGGCTACGCATAGTCAGAATCAACCATGAGACAGTACTTAATCTGTTCTTAGTAAAAGACAGAACTGCCGACGATGTTGCGGACGCATGGCTTGGGGAAGCTGCTCCAATATACAAGGGCGTGATCCAGAGGGATATGCAGACCGCACTGCAAGATCCCACGACTCTCGAGCAATTCTCGGGTATCGAGCTTCAAGCAGTTTGGAAAGTCATTGGGATGCCTAGGCTTAGCGAGGACAAGGGTTTCATATTGGTATGCTATCGACTTCTGCTTTGGTTTTCTGCCCCAGCTAACATTTGCTTTTAGTGTATGTACTTCAACATCAAGGCTGTTGGCCACCATGTTGAGTGCGTCGTGGCTGGCACTGAAAAGGTGCTCGTAGGTACACGAACGGAGATATTGCAAAGCAGGTAACACATTGCTGCAAAGGGGGCCCACTGGTCAGAGATTGTATGAGCAGGAGGTTTTTGCCCTTGTTATTAGGGGACGCAGATGAAGCATAGACAGACCCCGACAGTCCCTTTGACCGACAAGTAGAAAGGGTCGCGGTGCAGGTGCTGCAGGAATATTATGATGATAATTGTCGCTGCCTCTCTTGCGTCTGAATGAAGCATCCCCGTTTGGCTATGCTCCACTAGCGTGCCAAGCGGGACCGAGATCCGCCGAACCTCGAGCTGCGATCCCCAAAGTTCATGGTCGGAGGGAGCTCGTCTCAAACCCTGTCTTTATCAATCAGAAGTTCTTTCCATTCCAACAATCACCTCTCCACCGATATTGCTTGATTCATCTCCTCTCATTCAATCTCACGTTAATATTGTTTGCAAGATGTCGTTCGCCAGACAGATGTTCGGCCAGGTGCAGCGCCGAGCTTTCACTCAGTCTGCCAGACAGGTACTCGAATCCGTCGAAGAGATGAGACTGGCGAAGCTAACAACATGCTAGAACTCCAAGGTCGCAGTGCTCGGCGCTGCTGGTGGTATCGGCCAGCCATTGTCACTGTTGATGAAGCTGAACCCCCGTGTCACCAACCTCGCGCTCTACGATATCCGACTGGGACCAGGTCCGTTGGTCCGCAGCGTCTCCTACGTCTCAAGAAGCTAAGAAAGAGCAGGTGTCGCAGCAGATATCTCTCACATCAACACCAAGTCTGTCGTCAAGGGATACGACCCAACCCCATCAGGCCTTAGGGAGTGCTTGTCTGGTGCTGAGATTGTCCTCATCCCGGCTGGTGTACCGCGAAAGCCAGGCATGACCCGTGATGGTAAGGGGGAATCAGTCTATCAAGAGCAAGAGCACGAGCTAACACATCAGATCTTTTCAACACCAACGCCAGCATCGTCCGGGACCTCGCCAAGGCCGTTGCTGATTCCGCGCCCAATGCCAACATCTTGGTCATCTCCAACCCCGTACGTGAGCCTGCATTCCAGGAAATAGAACAAGCAAGATTGACAATTAGCAGGTCAACTCGACTGTCCCAATCTGCCGTGAGATCCTGAAGAGCAAAGGTGTCTACAACCCAAAGAGACTTTTCGGTGTCACCACCCTGGACGTCGTCCGAGCATCCCGATTCGTCTCCTCAATCAAGGGTACTGACCCAGCTAATGAGAACATCACTGTCGTCGGCGGCCACTCCGGTGTCACCATTGTCCCCCTGATCTCTCAATCCGGCCACACCGATATCACCGGCGAGAAGCTCGACACTCTCGTCAACCGAATCCAATTCGGCGGTGACGAGGTCGTCAAGGCTAAAGATGGTGCTGGTTCCGCTACCCTCTCAATGGCCATGGCTGGTGCTCGATTCGCCGAAAGCTTACTCCGAGCTTCCCAAGGCGAGTCGAACGTCGTCGAGCCAACCTTCGTTGACAGCCCACTCTACAAGAACAAGGGCGTCGACTTCTTCGCTTCCAAGGTCACTCTTGGCCCAGATGGCGTTCAGGAGATCCACGATGTCGGTAAGCTGACCGATCACGAGCAGAAGTTGCTGGATGCATGCTTGGAGGATCTCAAGAAGAACATTGAGAAGGGTGTCAAGTTCGTTGCGGAGAACCCATAGATCTCCTGAAAGAGCATGTACAAAAACGGCCATGTAGTGAGCGATAGGGACTGTGTCTTGCTTTGAAGAGTCAATTTTCTGATACGTCAAGCCGGCAAGCAAGAAATTTTGGTTTTTTCTGCATTCAAAGCGTCTTTCAAATCATACTATACTCCTCCTGCATCACAGATGAGCTAGCCTACAGTGCTCAGAAGTAAGAATGCACTACTATGAGATGCGCTGACAACAGGCAGGAACGTTGCATTTCACGTGTGGGGATGGTGACGCTGCTCCTTCACTATGAGCCGAGTTCCCAGATGCACTTTCACTCAACACTTATGCATGCTCTTACTATCACTTTGCAAAATCAGGTCTCAATCTTCGTTGACGGCACTGAAGTAGCAAACAAAGAAGTGTGCGACCTGCTTCTCGAAAGATCACCGATGTTCCCTCGCCATGTTTCAACTTTAGAACAAACCTCTCTACTTGATGAAATTCTTCGAATCTGATTTACCCAGCGAAGTTGAGAACAGCCTCATCTCTTCCAGCCTCTTGACCTTAACAGCACGGCAATATCCTCCCCAACATCTACGTGGTCGAAGGTTGCATACTCAAAGGACCCGCACGCACCTGGCAAAAGTATAAGAGGCCAGCTTGACATCCTGTCAGGTGGACAATGTCGGCAACCGCTAAGGGCAGTCCAAGGCGAGCACCGATTCCAGCCGCCACATTTCAGACTCAGTGTGTCTGTTACTCTTGTCAAGAAGTTATCGATACCGCACCCATTCCACTAGCGTGTAGCCACACTTATTGCGAAGAGTGCCTTGCCCACTGCTTTCAGGCAGGATTGAGCTCGATTGTCGACTTTCCACCCAACTGCTGCGGACAAGAGCTCTGCGTCCATCAATACAAGCATTTGCTTCCTGCTGATACCATCAAAAAGTACCTCGAGCTCCTAGAGCAGAGTCTATGGAGCAAAGACATTCTCTGTGCTGGTCAGAACTGCCAGCGGCAACGCATAAAGAGCTACTACATCAAGGACAAGTGGGGCCTCTGTCCTAAATGCTTGGAGTATACCTGCACTCAGTGCCACCAGCTCCAATCGAAGCACGAGTCAACGGACGAAGGACGCAAGTCGAAGCAGGAACTAAGCGCACATCCTCGCAAATGGCCACCTAATGAAGATGCAGAGCTCTTTAAGCTTGCCCAAGATCGGGACTGGCGAACGTGCCCTCACTGCAATGCGATGGTATCAAGGAGTGAGGGCTGCAATGATATGCGCTGCCGCTGTGGAAGGAAGTTTTGCTATACGTGTGGTACAACTTATGAGGGCAGGCGCACTTGCTCGTGTCCTATGACATTCGAGCCACATCTTCACGGATTGCACGTTCCTCGAGATGAGCAAGGCTGGATGGACGAGGCTCGGCGTCTCGCGGCTAGGCTAAGGGGGTGGGAGCCGAATCCAAGGATGGCAGGCATGGTCGACCACAACGTAACAATCGACGTCCGCCGCGCCACCCCAGATCTGATGCCATGGCGAGCACGAAGGGAGTATCTGGAAGCAGGCTCGTATCTAGAATGGGCAAGGGCAGGCCCGAGACAATCAGCAGTCGAGGCCGATATTTTGCATGGTCCGTACTTCGGAGGCAGCAGACTCTTCGCTCCTGTGCAACATCAGAGACCTGCACGAACCGATATACTCAGCGATCTTGCCCCTGCGATCGATAGAGATTCCCTAGAATCGCTGTCGCCAGCTTCAAGTATTCAGGATGCCCATTCCCGGCATGCAGGCCTCGCGGAGACGCAAGCACGAGGGCGACAGCTAGAGGACCGTTACCTTGACGTCATCCGCGCTGGGCATCAAAGCCGGGAGGTCGGTTACATTCCCAGAGCGGCAAGGGCTCTGAACAGCAACGACGCTGAATTCTCGGGCTTGCCATCTTGGTTCAGTCGAAGGGAAGCATCAGCCGGAGACAACAGTGACCTCGACGACTTGGGCTATCCATTAGGCCATAGAGAGGCAACAGCTGACCGTGATCATGAAATCGACCTCTTAGAGTCGCCATACCCTGCATTTAATCCAGGCGTGGCTGTCAATGGACGAACCCACACTCGTCGACCTCAGCCACCCACTCAGCGGCCTGCACGACCACGGATTCAATCGCCTGACTATCACGCAATGTTAACTTGTCGACATACTAATGTGATGTCGGCGGGCGCTGGATTATGTCATGGGTGTCTGCAGAGGCGGACGGGCAGGCAAATGTGTCGAGCTTGTCTGACGAGCTTTTGCGCACCGTGCCTGAGCTTATCGAGGTCGGCATCATCAGAAGACAACATGGAATGATGGTTGCCGAGGCGTAAATGGGGTAAGGGGTGAATACGTTGAGTGAATAATGTTATTTTTTGCAACCACTGCAATCTCTACGGCCCGCAAGAGGTACGCATGGAGTGGGCTTGGTAGCCCTTTAAGTGGCACATACATAACTAGTCGCCAAGCTGAAGATCTATCAGAAGTTGTGCGCATGGCCAGGCGTGACATTGATGCAATGAAATTTTTATGGGCGCATTCAGCAAATGACGACTCTGCCCACTGAGCAGTGCACAAAGCAGGTGCGTTGCACGCTACCACATGAAGAAAGCTAAGTTAACCGCCACTGGTATCTCTACCAAACAGCTTCCTTAGATCGATATCACTGGAATGACCAACGACAGTGGCACTGGCTTCATGCCTATAGTGCACCATGAGTGGCGTTGATAAGAACACAGAGAATGTGCAAGAAATGCACTCTCTTTGTGGACTGGACAAAAGTGCAAGCTAGCAGCCTTGCAATACTCTTGAACCGAGTGACACTAGCTTGAGCAGACTCACGTGGCCGACCGCATGAAGGATATCCTCGAGGTCACCATCCTCACTGGACTACACCAACCCACCTTTTCTTGTTCGCATACCCATCGACAACCAGAAGTCTCCCGAAACATCCTCCCAGTAATCGGCCTTTAACGATGGCGTCGCCTTGGGCCGATCAACCGGTGCGAACCCTTCCTTGTAATCAACCTTTAGGCTCCACAGGGGATTCCGCTACCGCCAATGCAGCGTTGCCAGATTCAGCAACCTCTTATCATGTTTCTACCGCCATATCGAGCCAGCAAGGCAGCAAAAATACCAGCAGTCTCTTGCGTCCGACGTCACTAAGCAGACAGCAGACTGTGCCATCGTCTAGCTACACTGCTGGCTCTCCTCAAGCCGCCTTTGACGACTCCGAGTATCATTTGGCAGTACCCTTTCCGCAGTGGCACCAACAAAAGGCGACTGGATCCTCTGTGGCTGGCTTAGAGGGAGGAAGGTATGGCCAAAAGCCTGTGGATCATCGAGCGACGAACCTTGTTGGGCTTCCCCGACCATTCAGATCGTATCACGAGAAATTGCATTTTGTCAGTACGCTGTCGACTTGTATGAACAGTATCACCCTTTTTACGAGCCGCGATGTCGACCAGATATTCCAGCTTCTTGGCCGACAACTCCGACGTAAAGACACCCAGTACAACCGCACGGTTGATGATGTATCGTTCTCTCACATGAGTCTAATCGTATTCCTCGACAAGGGAAAACTTGCCAAAGAGTACTGGGACAGTGCAGACGTGGTGGAAGAATTGGAAGGGATATATCCAGGACTATTAAAAGTTCTGCGGTTCCCTTCCTGGGATGCCGGACAACACGATCTCTTGCAGATATGCATCAAAGTACTCTCAAAGGTTCCTCCTGTGGGACGGTACGGAATCGAGAGTTTCGAGTGGTTCATATGGCACGTTGCCAATCAACAGCTCTACCAGGGTCATTATTCCTCTGTATCAGGAGATGTCGATGTCTTTTGGGGCGGTCTGCAGCCAGAAGGCTATACGAATGTTCCACTTGAGATCAAACCCGGTTTCTCGACTTCTTGGTTCAGAGACAACATCTCGGCACTAAGCGTAGGCCCATTCATCGACGTGGCAGCGCAAGCTTCACGAGTCAAACCCCGAACTCTGCGCCTGCTAACCTTTGACGGGCGTGTTTTGCCAGGAGAATTGTGTGTTGTATGCAAGCACAAGACAGTCATAACCTCGGCTGTTCGTACGCCCGGAGATACATACTGCTGTCGTACATGTCACACGAAATTGTTCGAAAAGTGCCATATCTGTACAGAGTTCGTGCACAAGCCGAGGCTTGCTTTGGTCACCTGCGGTCACAAGTTCTGCGATGACTGCCTGATCCACGCCTTCGAGAGCGGTACGCGATCTCTTGGTGGGTTCCCTCCCCGTTGCTGCGAGCAGGCCTGTCGCTCCAATCACACCGAAAGACACTTTCTCCGATGGTCGTGAGCGCATACATCGGATTACTTCAGGAACGAGCTGAGAAAAACGACATAGTCTGCGCGACACCAGCTTGTGAAAAGCGAGTCATAAAAGAACACTGCATCATCAATCAATGGGGCATCTGCGCAGAATGCCACGATCTCACGTGCAGCCGATGCGGAAATCTCGAGGGTGACCACCAGATTGCAAGCGACCTACGGACCTGCCCCGTCTCTGAAGACGATATGCAGGTACTCGAGCTCGCCGATGCCAACAAGTGGAAGGCGTGTCCAAAGTGCGGTACCTTGATCGAACGAAGCGAAGGCTGTAACTCTATGGCGTGCAGATGCGGACAAGAGTTCTGCTACACTTGTGGCGATGTGTATGAGGTTGAGCGCTCATGTGAATGTCCAGTCCACTTCGAAGGCGGCAATGGGGAGGTTGACGTGATCGACCTATGGGACCCAGCATTAGAACAACTTCGGTCTACCCTACAGCAGAACCTGCATCGTCTGGAAGAAAATGTTGGCTCAGGACACCCACTGGCGGCTGCTCAACTACACGAGCTTCGCGAAGCAGTCGTAGGCCGAGGACTCGTTCTCGCCGCGGAAACGAGGCTATCAGTCTGGGTTGGCAGAATAATGGAGCGGGACCACAACCAATGGTTAGACACGGCTGAAGAGCGTTTGGAAATATTCACGGTTGATGACTTGTCAAGGTTGCTGCAATGGTAAGACCAGCAGCAATTGGATTACGACCATGCCAGCACAGTCGACATGGGTGTTGGTCGAGCCAAGATGTCGGGTTCAATGGTGACGAATTCTATAACTGTCTACCACTGTGCCGCAGAAGGATTGGAAGAGGTTAGATGTTAGTATCCCTGTTGATGTCTTCCTTACCTTTGAAAAGTGGCTCAAGAACAGAGTACAACGACTGTCGGAGACGTACAAACATCTTGGTATCTTTACGAGCGTTGGATGCTTTCAGACTTTCGACACATCTCATCCGACCACTAAGACCTCGCGCCATGCCAACAAGAACAGAACACAGACCTCCCAGATTGCGAACGATCAGGTCAACCACCCATCATTCCGGGGCACGATCTTTTTGGATGGGCGACTCCATAGCAGAGAGTCGCTAGAAAAGGCAGCATTGGCTTCTGCTCGTAAAACCGTTGGAGCTATGAATATTGGGAGGACTTAGTGAAATTTAGCTGTCAGGCTTATGCGCAATATCTTGGAAATGGCTGCAGGAATGAGCGTTGTGACATTGGTACGGATGTCGAAGGTTACTAGGCATCTTCACACAACAAGAGGGCTGACAGTGTGATTCATACGGTTAAACATGCTGCGATATTTTCTATGCCTTCCTACAGGCTCTTCATGACCTACCTCCTCTTCGTGGTCGTTTGGCCAATCTAGAGCAGTCTTTTTTGTCTCCTTCGTCTCCTTCTTCGTCTAGTACAGCATTCACTTCCTCCGGAAGCTTCCCTTCTAACTTATGCCCGGCGACGGTCTTGGCCGACCTCGACAACGACTATCTACCTTTGTGCTGCCCCTTGTGCTGACCTTTGCGCTGTAAGGACGGTTTGCCGACAGGCAAGGGGTCGTGATTCTCCTTGTCCTCCTCACTCAGATCTAGTAGAGCATTGACGTCCTCCGAGAACTTCCCTTCGAGCTTATGTCCTGTAACACCAGTTTTCGCCCGCCTGGACAATGACTGTCGACCGGTCACCGGTGTATTGCCTTTTGGGCTGCAGCGGTCGTCTGGCTACCGGTGTCGAGCTAGAACTCTCATCTTCCCGGTCCAGTCCAATTGCATAGTCGTCTTCCTGGCCATTCTTGAGGCATAATGCTGCCTTGGCGGCTCTATTGCCTTTCCTCGGGTATATCTTCTGCTTCTGCGAACCATGCCTTTCTGACGATACTCCATTGACCCATCCGAACGCTGTGGAGAACTCGGTTTCGATCCAGGTCTGGTATTTAGAGACTGCTGGATCCTGCTTGACTGCGGTAAAAGAGGACGTAAGCTGCTGAGATGCCTCCTTATTCCACGTATTGCGCATGAAGTTCCTCTGCCTCTCAAAATCGAATGGTTTGCCTTGCCGGTATTCATTGCCGAGCTGGTTAGAGTATTGGACACGTACTGTCATATAGATTCGTCGCTCTATCGGGTCTTTGTCCTTGCCCGTGACTGGCGTTTCAAGGCTGTCCTTGTCGATAATTGCCTGCGCGTTACCGAAGGCAGAAGACCATATTCAGATGGTCCGAACTAGCAGTGGTAGATTGGAAAGGTATTGATTACTTGGAGGGCCAGTCCTCTGATAGGGGACGGCCCTCTGCTATATGCTATAGAATATAAGGTGGTTAGGTTGATCTTGTACTTCTGTCACGAACCTGACCGATACGTTGTTTAGGTCCGGGACTATTCGATCCTTAACTAGGTCATAGCCGTCCTCATTAAACCGACAAAAGTTTTTTTCGATATACCAGTCCAGCCCGTAGATTGGCGAAGGCGAGAGTGCTGCCGAATTGGTTCTGCTACGAGAATGCGATACTCGCCTGGGGAGACTGTGTCGGCGATGTGCTGCGAATGTAAGATTGTGAATAACAGCACAAATTCACACAAGCGGCTGAAGCGGGCAACAGACCGAGTCTTTAAGGTGATTGATTGAGGGTATGAGGTCCAGGAGTAGGTTTGCCAGTTCTAGTCCCAAGGAGGAAGGAGTGGAGTACTTCCCATACATGATGGGTAGTGTGTGTCTACCAGCACGATCCCAGCAAGTTGCACAAGTAGTGCTCGTGGAGCATGGGAGGAGTTTAGAAGCAGTGAGCGCGAGATGATAAGGAGGAAGGCGAGAAGGTACAAGAACACGATGTCCGCGCAATGAGAAGCATCTTCCAGAATCCTACGCCACAAGAGCGTCGAAGAATATTGACGCTTTTCGACAAAGCGTCGTGGAGGCGACTTGGTTTCTGGGCACTAGCTGAAGTAGCTTTGCCCGTGTATGCTCTCTGCGCCTGGCTAGGCATGTCTGCCTTGCCCTCATGGACCACTCATGACTCGCGACTCACAGGACGTAGCCAACCCTTTGGGCCATCTAAAAATCTACCTCTTTAACACAAGACTCGCAGTCACTTAGCACTCCCCTCCTATGTTCACACCTGGTCAACCCACAGCCCTCCTGGCTAGCCGTCTCATCGAACTTCCTCCTCTGCCTGACCGAGAATTCAAGGCTCGTGTTTCTGTTCCGCAACTTTAATACCCAATCCACCGTACTCATCTCAGCTCTGAACACGCCGCCCGACAGCTGCAGCCCCGAAACACCCCTCAATCTCGGATTTGGTCGTTCCCACGCCAGCGGATGTCTGTGGTTCCCCCTGTCCCCGCTCGGATCAAATTCCACGTTCCGGAAGCTCATGACCACATTGACACCTCTTTTCTCTGCGGCCTCGAGGAGTGTAGTCATTTTGACCGTGCGCCAGTGATCCTTGTATGGAGCGCCAGTGTAGAGGAAGTGCTGCCAGACTATCATGGAGAGGTCGACGGTGACCCAGTGGCAGCTTCTGGGCCCGCTATTGGTGGAGAAGGGAGCGGGCGAGATCATCATTCTCGAGCCGTCGGTCATCGGACTTCGTAGGCTCATTCTTCGGAATTGAATTGCTGGGCTCTCCGCTTCGAATTTGAAGGTGAAGGTAGACTTGGCTGGCATGGTTGGCACATTGGGTTGAGGCGCTGCTCGTTCCTTCGCAAATTCAACGTGTTCCTCTATCGTCCCGCTGTATCGTTGAATGTGCTTACTTGCTAAGTGGACTGTCCGTAATCCAGTAAGTGCTTTAATGAGCTTGACAAGGTCAGCTGGCTGACATACGATATCATCCAGCTTATCACTGAAGTCAATCGTGCGCAAATTCTCCTTGACGATATTCGCAAAGCTGCGCCCTTGAGCTGACAGTCCAACTGCAGTGCTTGGTAATGTGGCTGCCGAAGAGAGTTTCTGAAGAGAGGTGAAATCTGTATGATCCACCACCAGGACCTTAGCGTGGTGGAGTAGACATGTCAGTATCACACGATGATCGAGCTTCGTGAGCTTGCCGTGGAAAAGCTGCCGCAGTGCAGGGTGAGAATCGGACTCGAAGAGCACAGCTGGGTTCGAGAGGTCGGCATGAGGTCTGTTCCAGCCGATCTTGCGCTGTGGCCGGAATGAGTGGATATTGGAGCTGCTGAGAACGAAGTCGTAGATCTTGAGTCGAATCTCCACGGGGAGTGAGAGGAAGGTGGTTGGCATATTGTTGATGCTGAGGCCGAACGCACTTTAGGCTTTGTTGGCACCCGTGTGCTCCTTATTGGTTGTTATTGGATCACGCGGCTCGTAGTGGAGCTTTACTACATGGGCCGTCCTGGTAAATGGTGTTCTTGAGCTCACACAAACCTTACATCACTGAGCTGCGACGCTTTCAAGGTGGCAATACTGGACAGAATGTGACTAAACCAACCAAGAGTGGTAAGTGAGAAAAGCAGAACGAGAAGTCTATCTAGGAATGTTTGGAGAGGAGCGTTAAACTTCAGGCACAGAATGCAAGGCTTGCCTGCTCGGTAGGGACGCGCCGAGGCTGAAACAGAACCTAGTCCGTATTTGGTACCCATCAGCGAGGTTTGAGGCTTTCGTAGCTTCCACAACTCTTCTGCACATGAATGGCATCATAACAGCGACACTTGTATTTGTGCTTCACTTCCCGCACTCGAACCTCGAACCTTCGTTTTCGTCTCGAAACCAACAAGCTCCCAACTGAACCACTCTCTCATATCCCAACTTCGCTATTTCCAGATCCATGTCCTTGACTAGCAGCACCAACGTCACATTCTTCCATAACCCGAAGCAGTAGCTGCTAACCACACCATGTAACCAGCAAGGCGCTACCTGATGATGTGACTGGCGTGATGGTTACGCGAGAATCCAACCATGTTGAAATGTAGTCTGTCGACCCAGCATTGTGGTTCGAAGCTGCCGAACATGAACTCAGTACGAGTCTAGGCCCAGTCTGAAGAAATTCTCGGGAAGAGTAGAGAGTAGGAAATCATTCTGCTTCGTACCTTGGCGGCCTCTCGTCAATCTCATGGCGATATCCAAAATCTGTAGGTGCTTGTTGATACGTAGGCAGAGCTTCCGATCCCAGAAATTGCAAACTACCGTTCGAAGGTGACGGTGGGCTCGCTGCAGCAGAAGCTTCCTCAGCTGCCTCCTCCTGCTTCGTCTTATTCTGACGTAACGCCTTTTGAAGGGGGCTTGTGCTGTCTTTGCTTTCTCTTTTTGCAATTGACTCGTCTTCGGAGTCTTCCTTGTCATCCTTCTCCTCAATTTCCGCTTGGCTTGCGTCTGAGTGACCAAGGACAGCTTGTAGGTTCTTGGCCTCCGGCGGTAATACCTTGACACGTATCTTCTCGTCGCTTGAGACTGTCACTCTTTCACCAGCCACTTCGAGTTCCAGCCTCCATTGAAGGGTGTACTCTCGGGAGATGATATAAGAATTAAATGTCGGCACTAGTGGCTTCTCAGTTTGCAAACCCATTTTCGCGCTCACCAGATTTGGGGCAAGGCCAGGAAGCCTGGAAAGGTCCACACCATTTCTAGTAATAGCTGCGTCTTTGGTATCTTCGTCGGTGCAATCAATAAAGGATACACCTCTGTTCACTCGCTGACTCATGTCAATCACGTGATCGACTGGCCGCCGGTCAAGCAATCTGACATCGTACCTCGTCTTGCCATTGCTTGTGAATATGCTCTTGAATCGGAAATATGTAGAGATACCAACGGTTAAAGTCATGTTGTCGATGCGTACATCTGGATATCTCTCGACAGGAATTGTCGTAAGTCCATCATCCTTGACCGGGACTGCATCTACCACAAACGGGATACCTCGCTCGTCGAGCACTTGTATGCTTCTTGGTGTTGACACAGTAACATCGAAGGTAAATGCTGGAAGGCTATCGGAGTTAAACACCGCCCGGGTCTTGTCCTTGATCGAGTCCGAGAACGTGAATGATCTGCCGGGTGTACCCTTGACCCGATCCCAAGTAAACAATTTTGAAGTCTTGACAGTGCGCCGTATCGTTTGGTACTTGAATTCAGACTCTTTTGATGGAGCACGCTCGAGGCTCGTCTTCTCAGTAAGCCGATCCGGCAAAGTGAATTGTGTAGCAAGTGGTAACGTGAATGTGTTGGACTCGGGCTTGGCGACATCTCTCACCATGATAGGTAGAACAGCTCTCCTCGATGACGGCGGCAATACCATCCTCGCGCCTTGAGCTTCTTTTACATCCACCTTCATAACATACTCGATGAAAATATGCCACCTGTACCCAAATCCCCACTTTCTCATCTTAAAGGTTGGTGGCATTGGGTGGCTTGGGACGTAGTCGTCTGTGGAAAGGAAGTGATCCCGTTCCTTCCACTGGTGCTTTGCTTGTTGCACCGTCGCGACATCTGGACTTGTAGGGATTTCGACGACGAAAGGCCACGAGAACGACCCTGGCTTGTGCGTATGGTAGCCTTCGTAAAGTAGATGTTGTTGGGAGAATAGCGGTGCTCTACCACGGAACTCGGCCTCACCGTTACCATGGCTTTGCACAAAATAGACTTGAGGGGGTATCAGCACCTATCACCGTGGACGTCTTCGGCAATGAACTTGCCTTTGAGTCGGCCATAAAACTCGATCTTTACTGACCCGATCGCAAAATCTTGCGCTGTGTTAAGCGTTACGTTGCCTGATATCGAGCTGCCAGGAGTGTAGAATTTCCGCGGCTCCGAGATGTCGATGGACAGACCGGAGGATGACTTCTCTTTCGCTCGAGGCATCGTATCATTCGCGACGTGCGCAGCAGGTCAAGCTCGCTCTTAGTAGCCTGATATATTGAATGAACAAAGATAGTCTTGGCGCTTAGGTACACTGAAGCAGTCTCGAATGGTATTGATGTAGACTGGAGATGCGGGATGTGAATATGGTGAGGAAGTCAGCGAGGTAAGTACCTGTGACTCTGATCACGTTGGCAGGAACCTCTGCTTGGATCGCACTTGGATGGTTTTGTCAAGCCCATAGCGAGCTTCCATGCAAGACAAGGTTGTCCGATTCTAGCTATCCCCTCCTCCACTACAGACCTTGTGACGGATCCCTCTCCTTGAGGCATTATTCTGGAAGCCGGCCGTCTTAGCGAGGAAGGTCTGTGCCTTGCAGCTAGGAGTGATTTCTGGAGGGTTATTGCAGTCAAAGCAGATCGCTGATAGGTGAGACCAATGCTGCCTGGCGAAGCGACTGACGGAAATAGAAATGCGAATACGATAGAAGCTTGGCGCGCGGATCACACCAGAACGGAGCTGGGGGCGGCGACGAAACTGCCTTGGCCGGCAAGATCAGTGCACGAGGCATACACCTATCCTTGTCCCTCCAGGGGATAGCAATGATTCCGATGGTAGTCACTAAGTGCTAGGCAGATTCGCCAGTCTCCAAGGATAGTAAACTTGGAGCTCATGCAACGTGGTCGCTCGTCAGACGCAGCTGTACAATAGCCTACGCAAGTATCATGACAAAATGTACGGGCTTTGACATCAGAACGTGGCCGCGGCAAGCCAACCAGGAGGGCAGATATGTTCACTTTCAACGCTCAAAGCACCCTTCAACGCCGATCAGATACAGGTACACCTCACATCCCATAAGCTCTAAGCACTGGCGCAGGCAACAGCATTTCCGGTTTCATACAACGACGTGTGTCTGGTACATACATGTCTAGATCATTCACCTCCTGGTGAGTGCTGTGACTCCGATCAATATACTGTGTACTGCCTTGGGTAGTATGCATCATGCTGTAATGGATGTTGGACGATTTCATAGTGACCTTGTCCACGAACTCCCACAATTGGACTTCCAGATGCAGGTGAATTTAAGTAGCAGGATTGTGGATAAACACGGTAAGGCTCGGTGTCTCGACGGCGTGGAACATGCACGAGCTGACGAGTCTCATATGCATCACGCTCTGAGACAGGTGGTGACATTCGATTCTGGCGTCGGGGAGTGATAGGAGCTTCTCGACGATGAGGAATGACGTGCTGAGCAGTGTAGCTCGTCCTACGGCTTCGGTGATGAGATGAAGATTTACCAGAGTCGTCAGATAATTCGTAGGGCAGCATCTTGATTGCGTTGGTCTTGGTTGGTGTGGGCTCAAATTCCTCAGGCTCTTCGACGTCGTCAGCCTCAATTATGTGTTCATAGCTACTGGTTGGCGATGTTCTCTTCGACCTTCGCGGAGCACCGCGATGAGGACTCAGCGACATCTGGCTAGTCTTCTCGCCGAGGTCGGACATGCGGCGCTCATGTTCGATGACCCAAGCATCGTCAGCCTGTCTCCGTGTTGGCTTGTGCCATTTCTTCTCTTTCAAGTCTAAGGGGTCGGCGGCTACTGCCCATGGACTTATGGTGAGATGAGGAGAACCAGGTGTCAGGGAGTCGTAGGAAGACTGTCTGCTATCCCTTGTGCGTATCTCCTGAGCATGCCTGCCTCGTCCCTCCCTCCCCCTCGTTACATTGGCGCCTGCAGCCTTGCACGGGATACAGTCCCAGTCCTTGTTCGGCATCTTGTACTTCGCGACGTCGTTGCAGTTCGGTATGCCGCAGCGATCGGTGACTTTGACAGTATGACCACAGCCGAAGCTGGTCTTGCTCTTAGTACACATGAAGGTGAGACGTGAAAAATGTATATCGTGGCTAGCGCTGTTCTGTTCGTTTGCTCGAACAGGAGCAACTGCTTCTGCAAGATGGTGGCCGGCTCATGTAGTATTCGGCTACGGCGCGTGGGATTAGCCTTTCAAGCGGTGAGCAGGTGGGGAAAAGTCCAGTCGTGTCCTTGCGAGTCTGGTTGCAAAGGGTAAAAAGTCACTGTCACACAGGATATGTAGGTTCCTGTCGATGATGTATTTGCAGAAGCAGGAACCACTGATTTGTGTTTGCTACAGTGTAAGGTACCTGCTCATGGTTGGCAGCTGTTGTCCAACTGATTTCGGGCAGTTGCAGAGATTGGTGACGCAACGCAGATGGTGGCCCGTTGACGGAATCGAGAGAGCAGCAGTTAGTAAATCAGTCATCAAGTTGTACGATTAGCAATTGAACAAGACGTTGAGGAAAGAAGCTGATGCTTGATGACACCTCTATGTGAGTGAAGGCTGAAAGCACAACTTGAGCACACGACTGTTCAGAGTATGAGCTTTCCCATATTACTGTAGATGAGGGAGACGGCAAATGGGGAGTGTCGCAGAAGCAAGGATCGTCCCCTTCCGGGCCCAGGCGCCATGCTGTAACGCCGCATTAGCTCGTCTGGACACAGTTCTACAGGGTACACGCAGGGCGCTCATGCCCATAGTACCGCACAAATCCACGCGAGCCGATAGTCATGAGTGGTGAGAGGCTTTAGCACTCAGGCTCTAATGCTGGGGAGTGCTTTGGCATCATGCAAGATGTTTGGTACGAGCAATGAGCATGCCGGGCGGCGACTACTAGAGACTTCTTGGTTGGGTACCGTGGGGAACTGGTTTCGCGCTACGAGTCCACAGCCAATCGCCTAACATCATCGGGCGTTACACGGAAAAGGTTTGTGCGTTTCGAATGATACTCGACTCTTTGTCGGGCTCGGGACTAGCTTCAAGCTTGCCTGACGATTCACGCCTCACTTGGCTGGCCCACGGCGCTGCAGCTCACTCCATTGCTTCGGCCTGGACCATTAACACCTGCAGCTCCTCGACTTTCGAGGGCGTCCAATTATCAACCTTTGCCTCCCAGTTGCACAAATTGCCGCCCGAGATTCAGTTGTACATCGTTCTGATTGGACCAGTCAAAGTGGCATATTTCCCTTTCGAGCCGCTTGCTGCTGCCCACGTCGCACAAGATATCTGACAGATCATGTCAATGGTTGTGGCTTTTGCCTATGCTTCCATTGCATGAACACCACGATGACGGGCCGGACGTAGGAACCAACAGTCACAACCAGGCAAGGCAAACGTGGTACTAGTATGTAGTCACCTTTCTGATGTTCGCAGATCATCTCAGCGTGTTACGCGCGAAGAGTGCCTGGTCCACCTGAGGATATCATGATGGCTGATATGCTCCCCAAAGATATGCCTGTAGCAATCACGTGGTCCACGCTGGAGCATGTGCCACCCTAGGTGATGAAGAGCTCAGGATTGCGAGGAAAGATAAAGACTGTGGCAAAACTATTAACTTTAACGGCGTAGATTAGGAGGCCGATTGGATGTAAGGCTGTGCAAAAGTGTAGCTCCCGAAGATGATCAGAGATGCCCAACGTTCAAACAAGCTCAGACCACGCTCGAGATCCTGTAGCTCCTCTCTTCAGTTCACGCCGCGCGGTCATCGTGCTGAGGGTTTGGTTCTTTGCTCGTCATCAAAAGTCATCTTGTATGCCATTTGCCTTGTCCTTTGCAACCCGTTCATCGTTGAACTTGATCCACCACTTGTGCGTTTCGTCAGCCGTCGTCTCCATCGTCTCATCCCACGGTTTGGGGCTAAGGATGTAATGCATGTTCTTGACCTCATCATCCCGCCAAATTGCATCATGCACGCCTTTCCACCTCATGGTCTTTAAGGCATTATAAATGTACGGTATGGGCACCCATCTGCCGCTGAAACGCTCCCCGAGCAAGCTTTGATCCGCGAACTCATAACTCGCGGTCAAATCCTGGTCGTGGAGCGTCGCCAGGATCTTGTCGTAGATGCCTTTGCTTGGGTTGACGACTTGCAGACCACCATTCGGACATGCGATGCCCGCCGTGGCCGAAGCGCCCTCCTTTTGCGCTTTATCCGAGTCACTATGCTGGCTTGTGAAGGCGCAATTCTCCGGCACCCAGTCTTTCGGATAATGTGGCTTCTTCAGTGGGTTGCATGCACAGGCGTGGGATGCTGCAAACACCCTGTTACCGTCACCTCCCATCTCTGGTGGGTCAAGCTTCAAGTCCATCAATTCGTCCATGTTTTTCAGCACGAGCATGTCGCTATCTAGCTGTACGACTCGATCATACTCATACAGACTGAACGGAGTTAATTTGCTCCAGCAATCGTAGAACCGGGGATCGTTGCCGTACTCCTTGGTCATCGATGGTAGTAAATATTCGATTCTCTTCAACAGTATACCACGTGCTTGCAGAGCAGCTCGGCCGTCATCCGGGAAAGTGTCTGTGTAAAGGGCAACCAGAGGGTACTTTGAGCCATGTTTCTTGATAGAGTAGTCTAGTGTGATTAACCCAGACAGGTACTTGGTGTTCGTGATCAAAGTCGTCCACACTCTCTTCGGCTCATTGGCAGGCACGCCATTGACCTCCTCTTTGTACTTACCAACGCCATAATGCTTGTCCAGAGCCTGCTTGTGGTGCGGTGCCAACATGATTGAAGATGCAAGTGGTTTGTGTGACCGAGCGGGAGCTCAGAGCCCAATTGAGATTTTTATTCACATCTTGGATAATAATGTGGTATCGAGTCGAATGGTTTGGAGTCTGTTTCTCCCCAAGGGCCTAACGCTTACACCATTTTAAGGTTTGGTAGTACCGATCTCTAAGCCGATCGAGGCCGATCATCCAATGATCCAGAGATAGAGTTGTAAAATAACCGTCCGGTGCTCGGCGATAGTAATCGCCCTCTGGGTCCTACACGTCCGACAGAAGTCGTGAAGGATGCGACTTTCAGCTCCACGCAGGCTCACGAACCTGGCCATCGATGAATAGCTATCAGCGTATTTCGGTCGCTGAAGCTGAGGAGGGTGATGTCGGCAACGATCGATGGGTATATTCACTCTCTCAGTAACGCGCACAACATCGCAACTAATCTTGAAATAGCACGATCGAGAATCCCGACCTCGATGAGCACAGCAATGAGGCGATCGGTCAAGGTCAGCCTGCGAAGGCAGCAGCCGCGAAGAACTATCGTGGTTTTGTGGGAGGTGTCTTCTCTGGGATAGCTAAATTGAGCGTTGGACATCCAGTAAAGTTCTTCCTCTCTTAGAAACACGCCTGGGCTTGAATGCAGAATGCGCGCTGGCCCAAAGCATCCCTCGAAACGCATTGTACAACGCATTTAGACCCGTCTGCTGGGGGTCTCCATGCAACCCCTCCGCACAGTAAGCTTGCCGTTAGAGGTTTACTAACTTCTGCAGTTCGATACAATCAAAGTGCGCATGCAGACTGCGGAGCAGGGACGATTTCATGGGCCTCTTGACTGCGTGTTGCGGACCGTTAGAAAAGAAGGGATCTTCGGGTTGTACAAGGGCGCAAGTCCTCCATTGATAGGATGGGCGATGATGGACAGTCTCATGCTGGGAAGCCTCACAATTTACCGCAGACTTCTGCTTGAGAACGTCTGGACGAATCCTATATTCGTCAGTGAGGAGACAATCAAAAGCAATATCCTGCCATCGTTTGGACACGGCCTGGCCGGTATGGCGGCGGGCAGCACAGTCTCCTTCATCGCCGCACCTGTCGAGCATGTGAAAGCGCGATTGCAGATACAGTACGCTGCGAAAAAAGCAGATAGACTTTACAGTGGTCCCATTGACTGCACCAAAAAGCTCTTGAAGCATCATGGTATCCCTGGGCTATGGCACGGGCTCAGCGCGACCTTGATCTTCAGGTCGTTCTTCTTTTTCTGGTGGGGCAGCTATGATGTGCTCTCGCGGTGGTTCAGAGACCATACGAAAATGTCGACTCCAGCTATCAACTTCTGGGCTGGTGGGCTCAGTGCGCAGGTCTTCTGGCTGACCACCTATCCTACCGATGTCATCAAAAATCGCATAATGACTGATCCATTAGGTGGAGGACTGAAGGACGGAACACGTCGATTCCCACGTTGGAAGGACGCAGCGAAAGGCATTTATCGCGAAGGTGGATATCGCGCTTTCTGGAGGGGGTTCACGCCTTGCTTCCTGAGAGCCTTCCCTGCGAATGCTGCGGCATTGGTGGCTTTTGAAGGCGTCATGCGGAGTTTGCCAGAGTGAGCTGGGTTTTGACGGCGAAGATTCCTCCACCAGATGAGGTCTCACGTGTTGCCTGGGACAGCGGGGGTCGAGCGTGCTGCAGTGTGTCGCGGCCTACTGAAAGTTGCAGATGAGGTTCGAACGAGGTCGATCTGGAGAGCCCAATGAAAAGGCAGAAATGATATCAAGATCGTCAATTATTTCGTACGTTAGCTAGGAACAGTGTCCCACGTCATTCAAGGAAGGACTTTGAGATCGTGGTGAGCTCACGAGTGCTCACGGGTCAACCAGGTACACCTCGATCAAGCTCCAGAAATTGGCTCCCACATAGAGCGGGAATCATACGGGCTGAGATGATGATTGTGAGCTAGTACTGGTGATGTCCCGGTTGCTCACAACATTTCAAAGTGAAATTTTTTCGACAGTGGACGCACATTTCTACCAGTGTCTGCAACCTTCACCGTCCAAGGATTAAAATTACTCCTCCTTTGCGGCAGGCAGGCTCCCATTCCCAATTCAACGCGATCGTCGCACCAGAAATTCGAGTCGCACAATTTCAACCACAATTTGATCTAGCCAACATGGCCTCACTCTCACCAGAAGACAAGGTCGACTTCCTGCTCCATGTGCTGGCTACTGTGGCTGAGTTCAAACCAGACTATGGTGCTTTGGCAAAAAGAACGGGCATCAACACTAACGCGAACGCCCAGCGCAGGCTAAAGGGTGTCGTCGAAGCCGGCAAGCGATATGTGCTCCAAAGCGACAAGACAGGCGCCAAAGTCATTGACACGCAGGATGTAGGAGAAAGCGAGCAGCAGACTCCTCTCCAAACACCAAAGTCCAGGAAGCGAACCAGAAAGGAAAAGGATGGAGCTGATGGTGAAGAGACACCTTCTAAGAAAGGCAGGAAGCTCAAAGCCAAAGAAGACGAAAAGGGAAGCGGCAAGGAAGAGATCAAAGACGGCACCAAAACCGGCGAAGAGGGTGAGGATGCAATCTAGGTCGATTCACAGCAACGGGATTGCAAGGCGGCCATGTTGCTGACACACGATCAATAATAAATGTCATGGTGCACTGGGAGGACGTTGCTCGCTTACATCGAAATGTTATGATGGCTCAACCCAGCTATTGCATCTACAAGGAGACGGATTCGATGGGGCAGTAACACAGCACAGATGAAGACGACATCCATATCTTCATATCCTCGGTATACACCGAGCCATAGCTCATTAATCACCTACTTGAATCAAACGCAAGCTCGTACTCCATGTCCACTAAGCACCTGCTTCACGCTGTTGTTCATCGTAGATTCCGATTTGTCCTGGTCCCTCATGCGCCGCATGACGTCAACCACAAACGCTCAGCACGATGACCGCTCAACCACATGAAAGTGGACACTACCGCTGCTCATGCCCTCAACAACAGTAGTATGATAATGGGCTGAAACAAGCTACCCTATGGACCTCTTCCATACAGTAACCCAAGAAATCGAGAACGTCTTGTCTTGCAAGTGGCTCACAGACTTCAAGGATTCCAAACTCGGCAGCCGTACAAATACACCCGGCCCCTCGACGCCTCGAAGCACTTCGCCTGCCCCAGCAAGTCGGAGCAGCAGCACCAGCAGTAGTAGCAGTGATAGTTCTATCCTGAGTCGTACGAAATCAATAGCAGAGATGTCGACAGGAACAGGCAAGGTGGACAAGCCTCAAACCATGGACACGGAGGCTGGCGGCGAGCAGACACAGTATGAGGCCATCGATACTTTTTCGAAGCCGCATGCGAAGCAGAGCGGGCAGCTTTCGGGTATGGGTATCTTCACTAGTTTAGCCGGCCGTGTACTGATCAGATCTAGGCTCAGTCCCCGACAGCGGTACTACCACAGATACCTCCGGAGTTGACCCCGATCAAGCACAGAAGACGGCAGACAACGTCAGATATGGTCAGAATGTCTCCGAGAGTGGTATGGGTGGTAAGACCACCACTTCTGGGGGCCAAGCTCATGAAGAAGGAGGATATGGCGGTGTGGATGCTGATAAGAATCTGGAGGCTGGAGAGGGTAAGAACCCAAGGAGTGAGCAGCAGTATTCTAAAAGCCGTGGTGTTCACGATTACAACATTGGCGCATGAGCATAAATTGAATCAATATAGTCATGATGGTCGGAACAATGCGTTGTATGATTACATTATGCTTTCTATACATCCATCGTCGTGCTCACGGTCTGCGGCGGCTTATCTGTATCTGCCTGTATTATCATGTCTTGCTCAGCATCGTCCTTATCGTGTGGCTCGACATCCCTCCTGGCCCTCTTCAGACTTTCGAGAGTGATGCCCTTCTCTGGGTCCAATACCGTCAAGCCAACCACAGGTGGATCGCCTTTCCTCACAAATTCCCACTGACCAGGCAACTTATGTCCCGCCAGCCGAAAGGCCTCCTTGACAACCTTCTCGTGCACGGGTCCTGATAACTCGAACACCACTCGGGACACAGGCACACGGGCAGCCCAATAGTCAAATTTACCCTTTCCTTTACCCATTCGCACTTCATTTCCCTTGGTGTATACACCAATATTGGCAGACACCCTAGTGTACAGCTTGAAGTTCATACCACGTAACTTCGCCTGGATGGTCTTGTATCCCAGCTCTAACTGTTTGGCGGATATTCGACGATCGTGGTCTTTCATGCGTAGGCCGTAGTCGCCCCAGACCACGGTTGTGCCGCGGGTGCTACCGCCACGTTGAAGACGGGGGCGGCCGACCATGGACTTACTCTTCTCGGGTTTGTTGGGACGGAGCCAGTCTCTTGCTGGCGTCGTACTGGTAAAAGCCCTTCGGGGAGCGCATGTTCTGTGTTGTGTTGAAGTGCACGAGGATGGTAGTATTCGAGGTCGGGTAGAGGTGGTTCTCAGTCTATGTGATATCGAAAGTCCCTCGAAGCTGGCGGCTGTACGGTGTTAATATGGCGTTGCAGGTCGTGCTATGGGAGCTTACCCAGCGGCCGCAATGAAGCTCCTGGCATTGTTACGACCGGCTACTGCAGACCATTCGCAGAGCTGGCTGACTAGTCCTCGACCGACGATGAGGGGGGCTCCGTCTTAGACAGGGTCAACGGAAGGCAATAGGCGCTAATATTGAGGTGATAGATGAGTCGTCGATGCCGTGCTAATCGACAGCATGATACTCCTCCTAGACTTCGGTGTCTACGATGCAACGGAAACGCCAGGCATCAAGGCTGAAACCACTTTAATCATGATGGCGGAAGGAACGCGAGCGCGTCGCGACATCATTGCTCCTGCCCCAAAGTTCGAGCGGGCATATCACTGACCACCGACGGAGCCCAGATCACTTCGTCCACTTGCTTGTCTGTTCTTCGGCAGCCTCGACATGCTGTTGTACTAGCCAGACTTCATTTGTTGATCAGTGGTCGACATCATCATGGCTGGCGATATTCGCAACTTCTTCGGTGGTGGAGGCGGAGGTGGCCCTGTCAAGGCTGCTGCACCAGCCAAGGCCAAGGACTCGGTAGGTCCTTTAGGTCCCCGTGAGTGCTCAATGCTGATGGCTTTGTACAGACCCCCAAGAAAGGTGCTGGCAGAGGTCGACCTAGAAAAGTGGTATCAGACGATGAAGATGACGTTGAAGAGACAAAGCCAAAGAAAGCCACGCCTGCCAAACGAAAGCCGGCCAAAGAAGAACCAAAAGAGGAAGAGACCACGAGCTCAGCTTACTTTGCTGGCAACAAGTCTAAGAGTGGGAAGGGTGCAGCAAATGGTACAGCAACAACACCGAAGAAGTCAACCAATACGAATGGATCGGCCCCGAATAGTGCTCGGAGGTCAGCTAGGAATTCTACGAAAGCATCATATGCAGAAGACAGTGACCAGGAGATGACCACAAAGGTGGACGATACAAGAGAGGGCGGCGACGATGATGTTCATGCTGACGACTTCAAAACTGGCCGGAAGGCTGATGACTATAACGAGGGGTCTGACTCTGACGGCGATAATATGCCCATAAAATCACGAAGGCAAACCAAAGATAAGAAGGCTACGCTCAACGATGAGGACAGCGACCTTGAAATGGCAGAGATCCCAGCCACTGACGGTGCCGCTGATTCGAAACGAAGGTCGCGAGCTTCGACAGCTCGGAAGCGGAAGATCGAGGAGGACGACGAAGACGAGGAGGAAGAGACACCGAAAAAGAAAAAGAAGACGGCAGCAACGAGAAAACAACGTGAGAAGAAGTCAGAAGAGCCAGACAACTCTGCAGCAGCTCAAATACTCAATTCCGTAAAGACAGTCAGACCTCCGACTCCTCCACCAAGGGACGAAGATAGTAAATTCAAATTCCAGCCTGGCGGAGGCAATGCAGGAGCAGCGCCACTAGCAGCTGGTTCCAAGGAGATTCCTGAAGGGGCAGACAACTGCTTGGCAGGCATGACTTTTGTCTTTACAGGCGTGCTGGATAGCCTGGGACGAGAAGAAGGCCAGTCCATTGTCAAGAAATATGGTGCCAAAGTCACAGGTGCACCGAGCTCCAAAACAACTTTTGTTGTGCTTGGTGCTGAGGCTGGGCCGAAGAAGCTTGAGACCATCAAAAAGCTAGGCATCAAGACAATCGACGAGGACGGTTTGTTTGATCTTATTAGGAAGATGCCAGAAAATGGTGGTGACAGCAAAGCTGCCGCGGCAAATGCTGAGAAGAAAGCTGCAGCAGAAAAGAAAATGCAGGAGGAGGCTCGAGAGATGGAGAAAAGAGAGAAGGAGAAGCAGAAACAGGCCGAGAAAGATGCCAAAGCAGCGGCTACTGCTCGAGGGCTTCAGGCGCCCGAGAAGCCAAAAGCTCCGAAGGTCGACGATCGACTTTGGGTTGACAAGTATGCACCGGATAGTATGAATGGTGTCTGTGGCAACAAGGGTCTTGTCGAAGGTCTTCAAACATGGCTACGAACTTGGCCCAAACGCCATTCAGAGAACTTCAAGAAGGCTGGCACTGATGGGAAGGGAATCTACCGAGCCGCCATGTTGCACGGTCCACCAGGCATTGGCAAGACGACAGCTGCTCACCTGGTAGCCAAGCTGGAGGGCTACGATGTGGTCGAGAGTAATGCCAGTGACTCAAGAAGCAAGAAGCTAGTGGAGACGGGTCTCAGAGGCGTGCTTGACACCACATCTCTACTTGGGTACTTCGCTGGTGACGGCAAAAAAGTCGATGCATCGAAGAGAAAATTAGTGCTCATCATGGACGAAGTCGATGGTATGTCAGCAGGTGACCGCGGTGGTGTCGGTGCCCTTGCGGCAGTGGCCAAGAAGACGAACATTCCTATGATCATGATTTGCAACGACCGAAAGCTGCCAAAGATGAAGCCGTTTGACTTCGTCACAGCCGACTTTGCTTTCCGAAGGCCGACCGCCGACATGATCAGATCAAGGATCATGACAATTTGCTTCCGGGAAGGCCTTAAACTGCCAAAACAAGTCATCGATGCCATCATTGAAGGTTCGCACGCTGACATTCGACAAATCATCAACATGATATCGACCATCAAGCTCGACAACAAGCAAATGGAGTACAACGACGGCAAGGCAATGTCTAAAGCGTGGGAGAAACACGTAATCTTGAAGCCGTGGGATATTGTCAATAAGATTCTACGAGCTGAAATGTTCACTCAAGCCTCGAGTGCTACCCTCAACGACAAGATCGAGCTATACTTCAATGATCACGAGTTCAGCTACCTCATGCTACAAGAAAATTATCTCAAGACTAAAATGGCTCAGGCAAGCAATGTTAGTGGCAAAGCACATAACCTGAAACTACTCGAGCTAGCAGAAGGTGCCGCAGCAAGCATCAGTGATGGTGACCTGGTCGATAGGATGATCCATGGTTCACAGCAGCAGTGGTCTCTCATGCCTACGCATGCAGTCTTTAGTTTCGTCAAACCAGCAAGCTATGTCTATGGCAATTTTGGTGGTCAGGTCGGCTTCACTTCCTGGCTTGGCAACAACAGCAAGCAAGGCAAGCTCTCTCGCTACGTCAAGGACATCCAGAGTCATATGCGCCTCAGGACAACGGCTGACAGACACGAGATCCGACAGCAGTATATGTCAGCACTCTGGGAGAAGACTATAGGTCTCATGAAAAGTCAAGGCAAGGACTCTGTGGAGGAGGTCATCGAGTTCATGGACTCGTATTATCTCTCCAAGGATGATTACGATGCAATCATGGAGCTGGGCCTAGGTCCTATGGACCAGGAATCAGTTAAGATCGACACACAGACCAAGGCAGCGTTCACAAGGCTTTACAACTCGCGAGATCATCCTAGATCACATCAAAAGGCGGGTGATGCAGGAATGGCTAGACTCGGTGGCGGCAAGAGAGACAAGCCAGATCTAGAGGAGGCTGTGGACGAAGAAGACGATCTTGTTGAAGCTGTAGACGAGGTCGACGAAGACGAGGAGCTCGATCTCAAGAAGGATAAGTTCATCAAGGCACCCAAGAAGAAGGCTGCCCCGAAAGCGAAGGCTGAACCAAAGGGTAAGGGGAAAGGCAAAGGCAAGCGGGCGGCTAATGATGATGATGATGATGATGACGATGAGGGAGAGGAGGACGACGAACCGAAGCCCAAGAAGAAAGCTGCAGGTGGTGCAGGCAGGGGTGGAGGTGGGGCTGGAAGGGGTCGAGGACGAGGCCGAGGGAAAGGTTAAGTGTCGCAGGCGTCTCGAAGAGGAGCAACTGGGCGTGCTGTAATGTATACAATATGAAAGGACTATCGGCGCGAACTCTCGTCAAATCGGACAGCATCTAGACATAACCACAGCTTGAGGTTGATGTATAGTGATGCATGAGTACAGATAGCATGACTCGATATGTATGAATACACCAGTACTTCAAAGACCTACGTGTAACAGTGCATTAGAATTCCGTGGCCGTAATTCCCAAAGGCTGCGACGTTGCCAGGCTTTACCCTTCTTTTCAATGCATGTCCTCTGGTAGAGATTGCAGGCCCCACAGACCCGACCACAAGCTGCTCGCTAGGCTGTAGACACGGATTAGCTTCCCCGTCCCCATCTGACTTCATGCGAGATGTGCTGTGTGCGGATGGACAAGCCGCATACAGTGCTTGGGGTCAGACGGCGCGGTACGGTGCAGTCAGCAAAGCGACTCGACTAGGTTAGTTTGTTGGCTCGCAGTCTGTTAGGTTTGAGGTCCGCCGTTGAGGCGGGCCGTGGACGTTGACGTGCGGGAGTGTAGAAGATCGAGCGCGATGGACTGGGCTGATACCGTAGCATCTCCTCGTGGAAGGAAGTAGAGGCGCACGGCTGGACGGGTGGACGAACGGTGCAGTGCCACGTTGAATGAGGACGCGATTGCATTAGTTGCTAGATGGGTCAGAGTATTGGTAGGTTGTGGAAAGAGATGCCTGTGTTTATGTATCCGCCTAAGGTCCCTCTGCGCCGCTGAATTGTTGAACACCCCGTACTCCTCCAATGCCTCCCTCGAACTCCTACCATGAATCGGTCATGATCTGCGATGCAATGACTACCATATGGCCGCAATCGTTCGTTTCGCGTTATTTACCACGTCTGCAACCAAAAACGTTTCCTGAATTCCTCAAAAGTCCAGACCAACATGATAATCGTTTTTGAAAGGAGGGATATGCCAAGCGTAGGGCTGAGCCACACGATTGTCTGCCAGGGACTAGCCAATCAGATAATACCAGGCCGTGCTGTTGTGTTTCCGTTCTGGGACCCTATCCACATGTGGACATCACTCAATCTGAAGGCCTTCGTAGATTTTCTTCTAATGGTGTTGGCTTCTTGCTCTTGTGACTGCTTCCGCTCCGGCTGGACGTGCCGGATTGCTTGCCGCTGGTCGTGGCTTCAGTTGGCTGAGGCGTGCTCCATGCTCGTGTTAGCCATGCTTCGAAGGGCTCGGAAGGCGCTGGTTCTATGCCTGCTGTTCGGGCGTAGGAGAGGATGCTAGATGGAAGGTTAATTTCGGTGGGTGGAAAGGTTAGTGCTGGGTGGGCTTCTGCGACCGCGATATGTTGGGCGATAGACAGGGCTTTATTGGCCTTGTTGGCTTGGAGGGCGGAGGCATAATTGTGAATCAGAGATGCCGGAGTCTTAAAGACGGGGACGATGGGTGTGCCTGGCAAGAGTAAAGTTAGCAGAGTGGTCTTGCCTGAAGATCTTGTGTGCTTGTAACATGGGTCGTGATCGTTGGTTGACTCAAAGTGATTTGCTTCTGACAGGAGCTGATGCTATTCGGAAGCCCTTGTAGTGTAGACTTGCTGGTGAGATGGTCAATCATGCAACGCTAGGAGCAGAGTTGGCAGGAAATGGTGAAGTTCTCCCAGTGGGCAAGATGGTATTCGTCACATGGAAGCAGAGGAGCCCGTTGACGACATTGTTGATTAGGCCAGCGACTCGGTTTTGTTCCACCATGATACGTCGGATATTGACCAACAATCTGTGGTGGTCGTGAAAACAGCAGGAGTATGAAAGGGGAAACAGTGCTGAATGGTGCGTAGAAAGAAGAGTTGAGCTAGTGGTAACGTACCTCGAACTCGCGAGCCTATCGCGACAAGCTCCGACATAGTCAGCCTTTCAGTGTGGAATTTGAATTCTCTAGGCCAGGTACTCATGTCCTCATACGCTTGTATGGTTGCGACGACGTAACGCGCCACGTCTCGAGCGCTGGTCATGCATATTGATAGCTCCTCGATACCGGATTTGACTGGTATCGTGGCCTTGCCGAGCCTGATGTCGATGAGCAGGCTGCCTTCTTCACCAATTGCTGAGTGCCGGTTGTTGAACGTGCTGATTTGTAAAGAGCTTAAGCCGCCTGGACCGAAGCGCTCGTAGAAGGCCCCGCAAGTGAAGAGCGTATATCGCATACATGATTTTACTTCGTGATGCTGAAGAAGCGACATGAGGTTTTGCCAGGCTTCTCGTTCACTGCGTTGAGCTGTACACTGCTCGGGACCAGAGAATGCAGATGGTATAAAATGGCGAACGTGAGCATCAGCAGCAGCTTCGACCAGAGCCAGCTGTGCGTCACTGCCAATGGTAGAGATGACAACGTCGACTCCCTTGAGGATATAGGCGAGCGACTCTGGCTGGTCGTAGTCGACCACAAGTACTTGCCAGCCCCGCTCGTTTAAGCCTGGATTTGCCTGGACAGGTTAGGAACTTGAGTGCGCGTAAGCTGGTCACAGGCACGCACCGTACGGGTCAAAAAGACAAGATTGTGAGAGGTGACCTGACTGAGATAATAGGCCATGAACTGCGCAAGGCCGTTCGTGCCTGCAATTGCAATCTTCATCATCGTCACTTCTTACCTCGAATACGTCCGAATGCATGGATGGGCTGGACGGACTGCTGTTTCTATATACCCAAAAACTGACACGTATTATCTAAGAGCTTTAAGCACGACGTTTGACGCTTGTAAGGCACAAGAATATGAATAGCATTGTCCAGGAAGGTAACTGTTAGTAAGGCGGCGGTTTTGATATCAGGCACTTGCCTTAAGGTTCCGCAAGGAGGTCAGATGTGGAAAGAGTGCATGTGGCAAGGCAAGTAGATCACGAAGCCGGTATTGGTGGGAGGAAACGTTGCTTGTAGGGCTGGTGGAGTAGGGGCATAGCTGCGAGTCATACAGCTCTCGCGCATACCAATCAAGCAGCTTTCCAGTTGGCCCCATGGTAGCCTCTGTATTTTGTGGTAGTTCTCCGTGGCGTTGTGCAGTGAGGAAGTAAGCATAACGTGGCAAGTGGAATGGCTTCGCACCATTGGAGATCTAGAAACTCCATGCTTGTACCGGCCATAGCAGACCAACGTCTCAGAGCAACCCGCGCACACAGATAAGAAGGATGACACCCCGTGGCGGTACCTGCAGCACGTATGTATATCAGGGATGGGGACACGTAGCACCATCGACAGCCGCACGTCTCCCAGCATTGTTAAAGTGACCTGAAAGGATGGAAAAGAGACCAAGACTGGTGCTCGTTCCAGATTGAAGCTATCATCGCCGGATACCGGGACGCATAGACACAACAGAAGGTCAAGACGGGCTAGCGATGGGGCATCTCTGAGAGCAGGACGCACCTTATTGCCGATAGTTGCTAACGACATACAGTTTAGCCTATACCGCAAGCGTTACCTGGCGTGGCCATGGACGAATGACGGGCCCTGGGAGCGAGTCGCTCGCTAACGCCGCGAGTAGTTGCGTGACGCTGGGATAGTGGGCATAGGTTGTTTGAGGGAGCGTCAGAACCGGTATATCCTACGCGAAGCAAGAATAGACAGGTACTTCTGATGTCGATCTCTCGCAGTCAGTGCAATGACTCGTGTGGAAATGATTTCAGGCGCAGCGATGCACACAGGCAAGGCCGCCCAGATAACGGGGTCGAGAGGCGAAGGCTGTCTAGCTAGGACACCCAAAGTGAGATCTGCAGAGAGCCTCATTTTTGGCAGTTCCACGTGAGTGTATGAATTGGTAGTTGTTCACGGGCTTGATTCGCGCAGACGCCTATGGCGGTGCTCTCCATGAACATTGTAGGAGCTCGCTGTTTAGAACGAATTGGATTCAGTGTGGTCCTGAGCTCAGGAAACGATGGATCGCATAGTAGCTGCATACAGAGCATTTTTACTGAGCCTGTTGGTGGTGAGTACGGAAATGATGGAACGATGGATAAGGGAAATGAGGAATGATGAGGCTGGTTGGCGTGGCCGAGGTTGAGGAGGAGCAGTGGCCTGTGGTTCGGCGGCAGATTGTGTCGATAGTGCTTGGTCTTGGCGGTGATGATGCGCTTCACGCGTTCTGGCGCGTTACGCAACCCGGGAGCTTTGCAACGAGTCCTGGCACCACTGTATTCTGCTATATTTCTTTGATGCTTGCACTACCTGGCTACTTTTGTTCATTCGTTCCAAAAGTTGGTGGACTGTTTGTAGGAGTTATTTGTAAGAACCATGTCGGAGCAGGAAGCAGCGACCAGAAGTCCCCCACAAGAAGACGTAATACATGTGACCAATACTCCCGACACCAGCGCAGAGGATGAGGCTTTCCGCCTGGACTCAGCCATGAGCGCGAGACAAAAGAGGAAGCGAACGAGGTGAGACACATGCGAATACCAGACCATACAGGCCTTTGGACTGACAATAGCCTCAGTCCACGCGACCATGCCATCCTCGAGTCCGCTTATCAGAAGAACTCAAAGCCCGACAAAGAAGAGCGCTTGAACCTTGTCAAACAGGTAGAGCTAGGCGAGAAAGAAGTACAGGTAGGTCTATGGCACAGCGCGAACCCGGAAATACCACCACTTGCTAACACTACATATAGATATGGTTTCAGAACCGTAGACAGAATGACCGTCGGAAATCAAAACCACTACAGCCACATGAGCTGATACCTCATTTCCGGAATGGCATACCACTGGAGGCAACGAAGCAGCTACCGAGCCCGCAGAATAGTCAGGAGATACAGGCAGCGATAGAGGGGACAGACTCGGTGCAATCACCTAGCCAGCAGCGATCTTCGCCCCGGAGCAACGACTTGAGGTCAATACTCCATGATTCTGATTCGCTCTTGACCTCGAGTCCTGCAGTGCCCGCACGACAGAGCCCAATCACCAATGCCGCTCTGTCTACACCTCCATCGAGCTTACGGAGTACTACCCAACTCCAGGAAGCGAATCATACAGACACTGCACCGGCCACTACCGATGTTGCAGCGAGCGCCCAGATCACGAAGAAAAGGAGCCATGAGGAAATGTCTGGAAACGACCGAATCTCTAAAGCAAAGCAAGATTCGCCGAAGAACTCGAAGTCCCTGCGACGCACTTCCTCCTTCGTTCGACTTGCCGTGAATGCAGACGGTTCCGTTAAAGTACGTGTGAACAACGAGACCACCCCATCTCCTCCCAAAAAGCGTCCAGCGCCTCCGCCTGGTGTTGCAAGCCGGCGATCATCTGGCCTCATGAGAGCTCAGAGTGATGTCTCAAGCACATTCATCTTTCGGGATGCCGCTGCTCCTCCCAGAGGTCCAATAGGGAGATCCCGAGATGCGAGGACGTGGGAGTTCTACTGCGATCGATCAGCCCGATCATCGTTAGCAGCACGTGCAGAGGAGGAGGCAACCGGCTCAGCAGCAGGCGCTCTTGGTTTGATGCGCTCTGCAAGCCAACGGAAAACACAAGCCTTGAGCCCAAACCCTGCTAAGCATAACCTGCGACGGACTCAGTCTGGGCTCAGAACTAAGCCAAATTTGTCACGGACACAATCATCCATGGCTAGACTGCAGGGATCCGACAGTATTTACGAAGACGAAAACCCCAAAAAGCAGCCTAGAACCCGGCGCCAAAACTCCGGCAGTGACTCTGACAAGGAAAACTGGCTGCCGGGAACACGAGCCTCGATACATGGCATGCGGCGGACCGAACCGACCGCGGCACGAACCACGACTCTCTCAAGAGCCGGCGGTTCTACAATTCAGCACGGCCATCCCTCACCTAGTCTACCCAGCGCGAACGATCAGGAGAATCGACCAACAGCGAGGGCCGGAAAAGAGAAAGGCGACGATCTAGACTGTGTGCAGGGTCTTCTATCGCTGAGCCAAGGTGCGTGGCGGTGACATGCTGTGAGAAGGTGGCTAGCTATTTGTTACTGGTGGCGCGCAACATTTTAGGACGAAAGAGTTGGTCTGCGTATGAATCCATCAGACGATATTAATGATCAGATCGTGGGGGAAGCAGGTTGAAAGCTCCGTGATTGGCCGGCATTAAGCGGTTTTACCAGATCACTATGTGGATACGAACTTTGGAATTCATCATGATATCGTACGTGTAACCGTTACACGCGTTAAATCCTGACTATCCTGGCAGCAGTCATCAGCCCGCATCTCTGTGAACGTTCTCACGTTCGTGCTCTTATCACCAATCCTCCCCATATACTGGACAGGCTGATGAGGTGTTCCAGGTTGCCGATCGACTGTGTTCCTGGCCAAGACCACCACTTGGCTCGCAGTAACCACGACAGAAGTCCTAAATAGCAACCAAAGACCATCCTATACCTGATTGACTCAGCAGGTAGAAGTGTCATAGGCCAGGATCTAGCCTGCTTGTAGACGACCGGGGTTTTAGATAGCATACTGGTTCAGCGTCGGCAGCAATTTCCTATCGAACCCCAGAGACGTCGACGAGCATGTCTCGAATAGCACAAGATTTAGCTAAAAGCCCTCACAATCGTTTTATCCAAGAAGATCGCCAAATCCCAGGCAACAATTCAGTAAACATGCAGCGCGTACGTCTTGGGAAGCTACCTAAGGTGGCAATTGTTGGTGCTGGCATGTCAGGTCTGCGCTGTGCGGATGTCCTTGCACGAGCAGGAGCTCATGTCACGATGTTCGAAGCACGGAACAGGATCGGAGGACGCGTCCACCAAGTCAGGAACGGCGGCTATCTAGTCGATACCGGCTCGAACTGGATTCATGGCACTGAGGGGAATCCTATCATGACAATAGCAGAGAAGACCAAAACGATCGTGATGGAACCGAAGGAGAGGTCTGTAATCTTCGATACTCAAGGCCGGCAGAAGTCAGAAGAGGAGTCAGGTACTGTATCGGAGGAATTTTGGGCCATGATTCTTCAGGCATTTAAGCACAGCGATAAACATTCCGCGTCCATTGATGCACAGGCGAGTCTTTTCGAGTGGCTGAAGAAGCAGTGGTCAGAGAAATCCAAGGACGATCCTGACAGTGTGCACACTCTTCTCGAGGAGTCACGCATGTTTGGCCAATTTGTGGGCAGTCCAGTGACAACGCAGTCACTCAAGTTCTTTTGGCTCGAGGAAGGTCTCGATGGAGAGAATGTCTTCGTGGCAAGCACTTATGAGAAAATTCTGGAGGAAGTGGCGAAGCCAGCACTTGCCAATGCCGAAATTAAGCTCAACACAGAAGTCAACCACATTGCATACCGCACTTCTGACGACGAAGCACTTGTCAGGATATACACGTCCGATGGCGCCTCACACTCCTTCGATGAAGTGGTCGTAACATGCCCTCTTGGTTGGCTCAAGAAGCACGCTCAGACAGTATTTAGCCCTCCACTTCCTGATCGACTTGCCCAAGCAATTGAGAATATCGGCTATGGCGCCCTCGAGAAGTTATACATCTCCTTTCCATCGGCATTCTGGCTTGATAATAACGACACGAAGACATACCCTGGCTTCACCACCTTCCATACTCCGGAGTATCATCCTGATCCAGCCTCGAAGGACTCAACCACATGGAATCAGTCCGTGGTTGCCCTATCGCACTTGCCCGGCACCTCTGCCCAACCAACACTGTTGTTCTACATGCACGGAGATTGTGGTGCATACCTCACCAACAAGTTGTCCTCTCACCAACCACATTCCGAGACATACAATGCTCTTCTGAAAGAATTCGCAGAACCTTTCTATAATCGTCTTCCAAATTACTCAGTCGAGAACGTGGCTTGCAAGCCTACAAGCTTCTACCTCACCTCCTGGCAGACCGATCCATACGCAGGCTACGGTAGCTACTCGACCTTCCGCACCGGACTACAGGAGGGCGACAAGGATATCGAATCTATGCGTGATGCAGGCGGCCTAGGTGACAAGGGTCAAGGCCTATGGATAGCTGGTGAGCATACTGCTCCTTTTGTGGCGTTAGGCACCACCACCGGTGCATACTGGAGTGGCGAAGGCGTTGCAAGAAGGATAGCCAAGCAGTATGGGCTGACTATTGAGGATGATGAGCACTGTGCAACTTTGAAGAAGGTTGATACTGACGAGTCGAGTACGAACTCGCAGCTGAAGCAAAAGAACGTCGAAAAAGGCGCAAGCGGCAGAACTGTCGTTCCTGAGGGAGAAGTAAAGACTTAGTGCGGTAGCTAGGTGTCCTACTCGGCTGGGTGTGCCCCAGACTTCGAAAACGGAATTCACTCAACTTCAGGTTGCGACCCGGGTACGTCAATCGTTGTGGCACAGGTACCACTCCAGTCCTCCTTCCCCGCCATTGCGCGGTCTCCCGACACATTGTGCTACGCTATCGGTGTTTGAAATTGTTTGCTCTTCCTGTACCATATGTTCCCCAGCGCCGTCAGTCTGGACTACCTCGGGCCTGTACATCATAGTTTCAACACAGTCCATTCCCGTGCCGCCATCATACTTCGGCTCGCTCGGCCTCGACCTTTATGGCATCACTCTTGCCTGCTCCGTTTGAGCTGTAGATTTCAGCTCACACCCTCACCCTCATGGCCGAAGTCGCAGCATCAATCATTGGTTTGGTCACATTCGGTGTCCAAATTTCGAAGAAGCTTTACGACGCGAGCAACTGCATAACATCTGTCAGAAAGGAAATGAACGATGTAGCTAATAGTATCAAGCTCTACTCTGGTGTTCTCGACTGTCTCGCTGAGCGACTCGACTCCGATCATCCAGTTCACTCGCAGAAGGCACTATCGATGGCGGAAGAGCTCTGTTACGAGTCTAGAATATTCTTTAGAGACATCGACTCTTTGCTGCCATTCCAGGATCGATCCTCCAAGCAAGGGCTTTACTCTTGGAAGGAGAGGGTCAAATGGTGTTTCCGCAAAAAGCAAGTCACAGAGCTTGTGGCGAGACTAGAGGGACTTAAAAATACTGTCAGCGTCCTTGCAACCGTTCTCTTCGCCGGTATCAACCATCGTGAGAAGACTCCGGCAAACACACGCAGCGCTATTCGTGACGCCTCCACGGCTGTGGTGAATTATATCAACACAGCTCAGCTCCAAAAGCGCTGCAACAACGACGACACCGAAGATGAACAACCGATACCCCAACATGGCGAATGCCATGAATTGATGGTCTTTGACTCCTCGCGAACTGCACTCATCCTGCAAAACTCTGCTCGCCCGCTTTCACGCTTAACCGAAGAGCTTGAAAGCATCGAGAACCCCGCTAAGCGGCAATACGAGCTGCTGTCGCGATCTGAAAACGTTGGCATTCAGCTCCTTCTTGAATGGACTTGTGTAATGGATTCAGTTACGGAAGACCCGCTCGTTGGAGGACCATTCCAGCCTGGCATTCGGGAGCACGCCACAGCCTCACACTATCAAGTTAATGGTGACGAGCTATCATGCGATAAGTTCTCCACGGTGATCGAAGGTTCGTCGCATGGTTCGAGCCTCCAAAGCAAGCCAGATCTGCAGCTTCTTTCTGATTGCAGTTCAAGGACTATTGGGGAGCTTGATTCGGAGATAATAGTCAAACTTGCGGTAGATGGGGGCTTCTACAACATCATTGAAGCCGGGCTGGAGCACCTAGGGGTCGTAGGCTGTACGAAAGGCATATCCCTACTTTCGGACCTTGCTTGCCGCATACGAGGTATGCTGCAGCAGTAGTCTACATACCTCGTGATAAGAACTAACATTGCTTCTTACAGACACATGCGACCAACTTAGTCGGCTGCGCCGTCTTCACCCAGAGTGCATGATCAATACCTGGCTTAGTCCGAAGATCGACCCCGAACTCTCTTCGCTCTCAGATGGAGACGCATGGGCTCCTATGGCTGACCACACAAATTCTCATTGTCGTCCAGGTCGAGCAAGGCCGCAGAGTACAGAACAGACAGGTAGGAGGAAGCAGCACAACCGCACGAAAAGCAAACCTGAACCCGGCCGCATCTTTATCAACATAGACGAGCCAGCATTTCATAAGCCTGGCGAGGACTCACGGGTACCGAGGAATCCTACAGCAGATAGTACAAGGCAACAGCAAACGCCACAGTCGAGCTTTATGAACGCTACTAGGAGTGTTGATCAGTGGTTAAGGTATCCGAGCGAAAGTGGCAACAGCGATCCAGCCATGGCAACTCCCAGAAGAGCCCCCACCCCACCAGTACCCGGCACAACTACAGCAGATGGTGGAAGACAACAGAGACCACCACAATCAAGCTCTATGAGTGCTACTAGGAGTGTGGGCCAGCGGTACAGCTATATGAGATATGTAAGCCCAGAGTTGAATGACTATTTGAGCGAAAGTAGCGACAGCGATCTAGTTGTGGCAACACCTAGAAGAGCCCCCGATCCACGGGCCCGAGGTCCGCGACATAGTCCTCAGAGTTACAGCCATGAATCCATGCGTGCACGACCCCCACGACCGGTAACACGAGAACAAAGTCCTCGGCCGATCGCAGAACCTCAACGAACACGAACTGCAGCGTCGCAGCGGAGACCACGCTCAGCCCCACAGCCTCCATGGATGGGTGAGGAGTCGGAGCCTGAACTGATGCGCACCTTTTTGTCACCCCCGAGACTTATATGATAGGGATATGGCCCGGAATGTGGCGGGAGCAGTGAAATATTCTTGAAAAGGGGGTAGTCTTGTTGCTATCTCGTGCGACGTATTCAAGGATCGATGTCTTTGTGTCATTGTGTAATCCCAGTTCAACCATCTGGACGCACTAGATACCCAGAGCGATGCACATCTGTGCTGTCTATTATCTCCTCTATAGTCCATATATGATGGGATGTAACCCCAAGCTCTTCTGTAGAAGATGAAATGCAGCAAGCGCTAACCACTTTTGTTGAACCACCAGATTGCGCCAGAGTTATTGGGAAGCTTTCGAACGCCGTACACCGCCATGACCGCCGAACAAGACCTAGGGTAAATGCGACGAGTAGAAGGTAGCGAAGAGACACCATGCAAGCGGCAGACACCTTACATGATGATCGAGGGAACTGGAAATTATGTTAGCGGATGTTCCTTGGTGGAGCAGAGACGTGCACTTACCCTCGACGTTCTGTTTAATGGTCTTATGCGGCAGCACTGAACCACCATTAACGTAGACCTCATCACCGATGCTCACATCGTCCCCAAGCACAGTGACGTTCTCTAGTCGAGCCCATCGACCAATGCTGCTGTTCCAGCCGCAGATGGTGCTCTTGACCCAAGCATGATCCTTGACCTTGCTGTTTTCCAAAATGACCGATCTCTGAATTCTCACCCCGTCACCAACAACCACATTGGGTCCGATGGTGACATTAGGACCGATTCTGCAGTTCTTGCCAATCTTGGCTGACGGGTGTACCATGACATTGCCGCCAAAGACGTATGGTTCCGATGACGGCACCAGAGCTTTGGGGTTTCTCTTGTTCAAGCTGGAGAGATACAGGCATGTACCAGAAAGGAAGTCCTTTGGCTGACCAACGTCCATCCAGAAACCCTCGAGATCGAAGGAATGCAACTGACCATCTTTGACAATAGCTGGGAAGGTCTCTTGCTCGATGGATGTAGGTCTGAGTTCTATTCTCTTGAGCACTGAGGGGTTGAGGATGTAGATACCAGCGTTGATTCTGTTACCCACGAATTCGACTGGCTTCTCGACGAAACGGTCGATTCTGGAAGGGTGATTTGGCTTGTGTACGATGACACCATATTTCGATGGCTCTTCGACCTTGGTGACGACAATGGTGCCCTCTTCGCCATGGCTTTCGTGGAACTCCAGCAGCTTCTTGAATGGGTATTCACAAATGACATCTGAGTTGAGCACGAAGAACGGCGAGTCGTCCTTGCCTAGGATCTTCTCGGCCAATTTCAGGGGACCGGCTGTACCCAACGGTTCTGTCTCGACGGAAAAGGTGATTTTGACGTTGAATTGTTTCTCGTACTTTTCCAGGGCTTTCGTCATGATCTCTGGTCTGTAGTTGACTGCGAGGACGATGTCTGTGACGCCAGCTGAGGCGAGGGCTTCGACTTGGTGGTAGATCATCGGCTGGTTGCCGAACTCGACGAGGGGCTTGGGGAGAGTCAAGGTAAGTGGTCGCAGTCTGGTGCCGAAGCCACCAACACTGTAGCTGTTAGCATCGTGGGTAAAGAGGTCTGGGGGCGCAGATGGTCGTACAGAATGAGGGCTGCGACATTGTTAGCATGGCCTGTGCCTGTGCAGTTCGTCTGGGATCTTACCCTTCATCTTGAAATGATGTGATGTGTTCTAGCTATCTAGAAGTTGTGATCTAGTAGTTGTCGAGAATGTGGCCTCGAGACAAGAGCGGTCAAGTCGATAATCCGAGAATGTGGACGGTGCAGACCGAGTCTAAGCGAGTGTGTTGTGGTTCTAACAAAGGCGCGACGATAACGAGATCAAGACTAACAGTCCGGGAACAGGTTTGGGGTCAAAGAGCTTATGCACAAGCTCGTGCAGTCTGCAACCGCAATAAATACACACTCGATCAGGGGAGGGGAGTCTGCAGGACAACCTGTTCAGAATTGTTAAAACAACGCGTCATTTACCACTCATAAAATTTGTGTATGTAACAATACATTGCTATCGCCCAGACGGTGTGGCTATTGCCGTAACACCTGTCCCCCGGTACGCATATTTACACTGGTCTGACTGCATGACCTTAGTGTCATCTATCGATAAGAATAGCAGCCGATGTGACCCACTTGCTGCAAGTCAAATCGAGGCTGGCCAGGGGTCTGAGGTGCTTCCGCTCACGTTCCAGTCAAGCCTCAAAGACCGTCCAGAAGCTTGAGAATCTTCTGTCCAATTTCGCGAAGATTGACTGACAGGACGCATCTCCGAATCGGTCGTCTTCCGCCTGTCCACGTGGTGAGAAGATTCTTTGCTGCTCGTCTGAACCTCCTCTAGTTCAACCCCCTTTCTCCCAAAGTCTAAGGGCAGCAGCAATGGGCAGCATTCGAAGTCGTGCTCGACCTTGCAGCTATGCCATGATTGAGACAATACAGCTACGTATGCTACGTACATGGTGTCTGAGCTAGCTGATGAAAATTACTAGCACTCGCGTACCTGGATGCTAAATCAGTAGCGATACCTTTGCCATACGACAAAGTGTGCATGTCTGTACTCCCCTTTTTAGTAGTCTTAAGCGTGAGCCGCACTGCGCTTACTACTACCGTACAGTGGACTCAGATTTAGGCTTCGCCGCTTGCAGCTCGGTGGTGCCATCCCGCGAAAGCTTGGCTCAGCTCCTTTTCCTTCTCAATCTTCCCGGCGCTCACCTGACGTCCCCCTGACACCCTCTGAAGACTCGTCAGCAATGCAACGTAACTTCATCAGCTGATGCGAGCGCGGAGAAGTTATCCATGTGTAGGTACAGCAGCACGTACCTTGGTGGCTTAACTGAGCATGGACCGAGGCGGAAAAGCTATGTCAACTCTGAAAGATACACGTTGACGCAATACCATTAGGGCAGTATGCATATTTCTCGAAAATGGGTCAGAGCACACGAGCTAGGTTAGCCTTGTCCTAGAGAATAGCTCCTGTCCCTGTTGAGGAGCGAATTGTCGACTTCGGGAGGGCACCAGCATCTCCAAACCCACCCTGCTAGAATAAAGCAAACGTGTCGAATTTTGGGATATAGTATCTAGGCATCAGGAGTGGCCACAGAACGTCTCGGGAGGTCGCCAGTACCCTCATCTCACGATATCGCAGCCCCTATACCGTGCTCGTTCGTGCAGTACATCAATGTCAGTCAAGATGACTCAAGTTGTGTTCGCTTCTCCTGTTACCTCAAATCGTCTGAAGCATCACGATACATGTCCCAGGGGTACGCCCGTACCTCAAAAGCTACTCAAGCTGTGTTCGGTTCTTTTGTCAGCTGATCTACGCTGCAAATCTCGCTCATGTCTCTATGGCTACTGGTTGAGATCTGCACGTACACCATGCCAGCTCGACTTTGGTATTTGTTGTATGAATTGATCAAGCCTCTCTAGAGCCGTCAAGCTCACTGTGCCCATCCGAAACATAGAAAAATCCACTCTAGCTCCTTCGGCTTCTGACCATCATCAGAATTTGGATCCAAATGCATCTCCTCCAAAGGCGTCTCCCGAAGAATAACCCTAGGAACCCTGAGATCATCACTTGTCTGGACGTGTAGCAATGGTCTTTGGACTCTTTCCTCCCAGTAGAACAACTTGGTTGCGGGTTTGTCGTTGTTCTTGAATTCATCCGCTCTAGCTATTGCCCCTGTGTACCATGCACGTGGCAGTGGATCCTTTCGAGGATAATGAGGCTGTAGCTGTAGCGCCTTTGGCAGACGAGCTCCATTTCCATATTCGACCCATGTCGGGCCTTCTACAAGGTCTTGGTGTTCAAATGCATTGGCCACCAAGTCGACTTCCCTGCTTGTCTTTGACTCCTTGTACCGCATCCACCATGAGTCTTGCCAAGCGCTTGCAACAGCGCAAGGGTATGATGTTACGGACTTATTTATGATGTCGGCTTTGTACAGGTTTTGGAAAGTAACGACACTCGAGTCTCCATAATAGACGAAGCCCACAATGAGAAATTCGCGGAGGCTCGGCAAGTAGCCTGCGTCCACCACCGACCTGGCAGCATCGAGCACATCGTCAATTGTGTCATCAAGACTTTTCCCTTGACGTTTTTCCATGGTTTCGCAGTCACACCGCGTCAGACGAAATCGGTTGTTGATAGATATGGACTCCAGTATGGGACAATGTTTCTGGACAGCTTGGAAAAGCTTGGGACATACTCGCATATCATTGAGTCGTAGCCCTTTCAGCTGTGGCAGCACTTGTGCGATAGCAGTACAGACGTGACGTTCGGCGTGAAGAGGGTACTCGTCGTCGAGATAGTAGTCGCTAATCTCCAGATATTGGACCGTCTTAGGGAGGTTCTGTAGAACGGATATAAGTTCTTGTCGACCGTCTGCTCCTGTTGTCGGCCGATCGGAATCCGGAATGTAGCTCTCGGACCGACAACCAGGAAAACTTATCTTGCATGAGAAAGAAATAAGTCTCGGCATGTTCTGAAGGCGTTGACTGAGAGCCACAAGCATTTGCAACTTCCGAGCAACGTTCACTGGCTTCATGATATCTGTTGTAACTGAACGAACGAACTCAAGGTTTGATTCCGACGTGACATTATCGACAAACTGTTGCACTTCGAGGTCGCGGAGATAGATGTCCTTCCAGGCTATCGGCAGGGCCAACTTGTGCCAATCTTGACAGACTCTCAAGCAGGCCGAGAACGTATCAGGTCGTTCATTATAGAGGTGTTGCAGAATAATCACGAGGACTTCGGGCAGGATCATCGTGGGCTCAGATCTGCAATATGTGCAGAATTCGCGATAGACAAGTGACTTTCGAGTATGAGACGACAAGAATGGCTGAATGTCGTCCTTCAGCGTAATCGCAGATCTGTAAAGGATAGAGTAATGTTTTGAGTATAGAAATGTCAACTGCCAGAGTAAGTCGTGCGTGGAAATTGTTATTACCAAAGCAAGAAGATCATTGCGAGTGAAGGGACAGGAGAAATTATCATGCAAATGGTGGCAGTGACACCGGCTGTTCGCGCTTCACAAGATAACCTTCTCACTTGGTTTCAAGGTGCAACAATGCAGTCACCATTCTTGCTCACCATTCTTGCTGAGCTGCGGGTGTCCGCAAACAGAGCACTTGTCAATTCACTTTGACTTGCAATCGGAGTATTTTGAGCAAGATGAGACATGTTCGAGACAGTAAGTAGTCATTTTACGAAGGGACTCAGGCTCTCAAGGTAAGACGATGCGAGTGATGTTGGAACAGCTTCGAATGCGCTTGGACTCTTCTGGTGAACGCGTCATTCTCGCGAGGTGATGCCACCGCGATGGTCGATAGCTCATCCAGAACGACGCGGATGCTTGACCACGAGCACCTCATCAGGAGCACCTTTAGACAGCAACTCGAAGTCAAATCGCTTGCAAAGCAGGAGTGAGAGATGCTGAAAGGTGCAAGCGTATCAGATTGCCAATGAATCATGCCACCGCCTGCTGTTGAATTGCTATCATAAGCTCATAATAATGCATCGCTGCGTCTGGGATATATTAGTGTAGTGTTGGGTATAATGGTAGTACATGTACAAGCAGTGGCCCAGACCCTTGAGTTGCGCCTCGCATCGCTCGAAAAATTCGTTTCGTCGCCTAGCGCGCCTGAACCCATCACTGCGTATCATCAGGCATGAGTCTCGCCCTCCGTCCCTTCTTCCTCCCACCCGCACCGGCATCAGGTGCCTCTCCAACAAAGTCCACCATCCAGTCTCTAACTCTCTTCACCTTCAGAATCTGGTGGTCTTTCCCGGTCGCCATCCTCAGGTTCTGCACTGTATAGCAACCAGCCTGTTCCTCATCACCAACTTTCTTCCTGAACAGCGTATCGATCTTTGTGACATCACCTCTCAGACTCTGGCCGTGCACCTTGCCTCGAAACGAGCTTAGCGCGACGTTCTGAATAAGTACCACGTCTCGTGGTTGAACCGCCCTCAGAGACCTTCGAAGAATGGATCGACTGCCCTCAGGCTTCTCCTGCGCACCATCTTTCCAGTTGACACGCATTTCTCTCGGAAGCCACATCGTGATGCTGAAGCCAGTCTTTGTCTCGTCGCCCACCAGGAGTTCGACCAGCTCAACTTGTCGCGGTCTGCCATACTTCGCGCCTGTAGTGACTATCCGAGATGGTGCTATCGATATTATGCCGACTATCAGATTAACCGTCTTTGTCTGTGGATGTATCGCATCCAGAAAATTTGCTCCAGGTATATCGTTCAGGTTGGTGAGATTTCTCGGTTTCGGCGCCTGAGACAATCTCCGCTGCGATGATGTCCGTATGATACCGCCAGGCGTACCAGGTTGTTCCGCAAACATCTCCTCGCTACTCTCGTAAACCGGCGTCCCCGGCGTGGCTGAATGCGACGTGTCGAGCTGAGATGACGGTATCGCCTCGTGAATACTGAATGAATGATCGTAGAAATCGACCAAGTCTTGCGTCTCAGGCTCATACTCCCTCGAGCTCGTTGAATCACGCGACGGTCTCGAGTCCTCTGCACTCACATCACTTCCCGCTGACTCATGCGCATCCTGCGACACAAGTTCCGTCGTCTCGAGAAATACAGCCGGCGCGCCCATATCCACGTCCTTTGGTGGTGATTCAATGTTCAGCTTTGGTAGCATAGGTCGCATTTTCAGTCTCTCCATTTCGAGTTTCCTCCACTTTGGTATATCTGGCTTAGTCATCGGCATTGAAAGCATAGAATCCGAATCCGAATTTGCCGGTGAGGATGTCTGTGATCTTGCATCTTCGATGTGCTGAGCAGGCAATAGCGACTTCTCGTTCCAATCCAAATCATTGGCCTCTGGAGCGCCTGCAAGGATGATCGTACGTGTTTGGTGCGTCATTGCCTTAATTTAGTCGTACACTGTCCAACGTGACCAGCAGAGACTTGAATCGCCCAGTGAAAAAGAACCACCGAATCGCCTGGTGCTGCTGCGGAGAAACCGGAAGTCGACCAGATCGTGTGCTTCAGAATCTCCAAGTTACGTATGTCGTTATGCAAGAGCCTCCAGAGCGCGTCACGCGTGCGTTTGACCTGTGGTTGGTGTGCCTGAAAGTCGGTACTGGGTAATAAATTAAGGGCAGGTCGAGGTCGAAATTTCTGGAGGAGGGACAATGGCTCGACTAAATGATGATCCTTTTTCCGGCGAACACGAAGGATGGCAATCTGGGGATAGGGAGCTTGTCACCGCTAGGCTAGGTGCCGAGGCCGTGGCGGTTCTAGTGATCGTTCGGACACGGTGTTTTGTTTGTTTGGCCTTGTTTGGCGTGTGTCGGCAACAAGTCTTTTGCTTGGAAGGATCGGATGCTTGCTGATTGGCGAAGGATCGGTGGCTTGGTGGAAGTGACGATGAATTCAGGCGGTGAAAGACCTGTCTTGTGACCGTTCACACGGATCAAGGTCGAGATCTGCCACAAAAAGATCATTGACCGTGTGTTTGTCGTAAATCGTATCGAAAGTGTTGGGACCTAAGCAACGGAGAGATGGAGTAGAACAGTGCTTACCCAATGGGATGTTCGCACGGCCACCCGGACCACCTGGCTTGCCTGGAATCTGGGGATGGCGCGTGGATGAAATCATCTAAAGTTCATAGAAATTTGTCGATCGTGTCTGTGGAATTGGTCTGTGCCTACTAGTTGTACAGGCGTGGCAATTTCGCGATTGTCACAGAATTTTAAGTCAGGCGCGAGCTTCCTCACGAACATGCTCAAGTCTGACAGTAGACAGCCACACAGGAGACACAGCATCAACCGTTGTACCTGTATCTAGCAGGTTCCGGTCACAACCGTTGGGATGACGCTTGAAACGCCTCTAGGCTACAGTTGGCAAAAGGTGATTACGGGAGCTCCCAGGGCCCACTGAACCGTCAAATCCAGCGCAGTTGATCCCGGGAAAATTTTCAGGCAAACAGGAAACTGAACCGTTCATGCAGGTAACCCGGAACTTGTCCAGCGCCGAGTTGAACACAATGCCGTTGTGCTCACTGGTAGAGTCTGATTTGCATGCACGGATCACAATACATGAATGAGCGCCCACAAAGAGCGTTTATAAGAACAAACTTGGTAGCACGAAGGAAAAAGTTTTGGGGGAACGTAGTACTGTTTTGGATTGGCGAAGTCCAGCTTCGAGCCTTATTTTTATTCTCTGTTACTTCTTTGCACTTACCTGGTCCCACTCACTTACCGTTAGACCGTATAGCCATAAAGACCTCTACTCGCCAGAAGTGCTACCAGGGAAGCCCAATCAGCAGCGCAAGCACCCTCATCCTGCAGTAGCTTGACATAGCAGTCATAGTGATGGCAGATTGTTCCTTGAATGTCAGCGACGATCCAACCTGCGGATGCGTTCAGGCTTGAGAGGTTAGCGAATTGATCCAGAGTATAGCCGCAGTGCTGGCAAGAGCTTGTTGTTGTTAGAGTGTTAGTGCCGGTCGGGCCACCTGTGAGTCGCACGTATGATAGCTGCTCCAGTGGTAGTGGTCGAGCTGCAAACTCCTCCTTCTCGTAGCTGAAGTCTGGTAGGGCGTCTCGCAGGGATGTGCAAAAGTCGTTCTGAGGGACTCCCTGATCCGTTTGCTCGAGCTCGTCAGATTGCTTCTCTCGCAGCGGGATCCCCATAGCGCACAGAGCACATGAGTTCTTGTCAATGTGTCCCTCAACTGAGTTATGATCGTGATACTGGATGCGTGGCTTGTGTGTTCGTCGGCATGCGTAGTTCTTGTTGTTGATGGCAGTCGCTTTGGCTAGAGTCAGCTTCAAGTGTTGTTTATCCTCTTGTCTGATGGGTTGCTTCGAGGGTTTGAAATGCCTGTTGCCAATTGTGTTGTGCAAGGGGCGACATGGTCGTCGTGATGTAGTGGGTGTGAGCTTACCTATTAAACCTTTTCCAGACCTGTTTCGACGCTTGCTAGGATCCGACAGACCATTCTCAGTACATCGAAAGCCATCATCTGTAGACTCACCTGTATTCGTGTCATGAGCAGTCTCTCTAACGGCCTCAGGGGTGGACCCGCCAACCTCCTGGAATCTGTCTGACATCTCGGCTTCCTTCGTGTTCGCTGCCTGAACTGGGAGGAGACCAGCTCCGCCACAGTTATCCGAGCGTGAAATGCTTGAGGAGAGGCCGGTGTCTTGCATGTTGTATTCGTGACGAGGTGGTAAGCGAGACCGAGGAGTCGGTTTCTACTCTTTTATGCTTCTCTGGGTGACAAAGGAGACAGCACCACGTTGTTGCTGGACAAGCTCGAATATCAGATGCTTTGTGAACGAACAAAGCGGGCCACCATGGCTTTGTCTTGGCGTACTCGAGTCTTGTTCACTTTGTTCCTCTTTGTTCTCGAGCTTAGACCCCGATAGACTGTGTCACTGAAAGCTAGCTCAGATGGTGTATCGTGGCGGACAAAGGTCACCAACGAGCCACACCAGTCCTCAATGATAAAGACGCCGTGGCTGTCATTGTTAGCTTGTGACAAGGTCTTGCCAATCTTGGTAGACTCGGTTCCTGATATAGAATATCGTCCTTGTTCCTCGACATCGAAGATGATCACGGTGTCAGAGATGTGCCCGGCGTTGTTGATATATCTGCCTGCTACGTAGGCATAGAATAACTTCTCTGTCTCCATAAGACTTGCAATCAACATACACAACCATTTTTCAAACCTCAAGCAAATCAAACCAACTTCTTCAATCAGTACTTACAACTATAAATCCATACCATTCTTCCCATGTGGTTCTTCCTAGCCAAATTCATCATGGGTAGCACAGCCGTAAACCAAATAATTCTGAACGTCATCCGAGGGCTCAACATCATCTCCCTTCTAGCCAGCATCGTAGCGTCCGGCTGCCTCCTCGTCAAGACCGCCGACCTCACCGATGACATCGGCTGGTTCAACGTTTTCGACCTGGCCGAAAAGGCCATGGTCATCCTTTTCGCTCTCTCCATACTTCTGACCGAGCTTCCGAAAGTGCTCCGAGGGTACTTCGCCAGGAACTGGCCGTGTTTCAGCCACCAATCTGGCTTCTGGGCACTAGGCGTGTGCCTGGTGTTTATTGGATGCGACGTTATGAGCTATTTGTGCAAAGAGAAGACCGATGAAGAGCATCTGGGTGGGGATTACTACAGAATGGTCCAAGCTGCGGGAATTTTGTGCCTAATACTTGCGTTCGCCAACATGCTTGCAAGTGTACTCTTGAGGGATCGACGACGGGGATTGACTGCAAGGCAAGTGCGAGCCTTCAAGAGTGAATTCCAGGACGTCGTATGAGGAGATTATGATGTCTTGAGGGTGAAGTTGTCAATACTAAGTTAGCGTTACTTTGGAGTAAATGCCTTTGCATAGTGCCGTCATTAAGTCGATGTTCATGTAATCTTGATTTCCAGGTCACGATGGCTATCGTGGTCTGTAACTATTATCTGAACAGTTGGCCGATTGGTCGCTGCTGCCCCACTGTATACTGCGCGTGCCCGTGCTATCTCTCATAACTGAGTAACTTACAGTGGCTTCCTCGTAGTAAACTACTCAGTCATGAGAGCCGCTGAGCGAAATAAGCGTGTGAAGCGAGGCGCGACTACTGACGCTGGCGTAGCTAGTGTAGTAGTTGCCCTCGCCGCGGAGGGTCGTTCGCTGCGAGATATTAACAATACCTACCACGTTGCGCCCTCCACGAGCTCAGGAATCATCAGCCGTGCAAAGAGGAGGAAGATCGAGGAGATAGAGTCTCTTGGCCTAGTGGTGACGGAGGAGGAGCAGGAGAACTTGCTGCCAATTGAGTATAGATTCACTGCTGCGGACCCAAGGCCTCAAGGGTTGAGCAGAGTAATGACTCCGGAGGAGGTGAATACTATGCTCAAGCACGCGACAGCCAGTAAAGCGCAGCGATATAAGTCGTGGCCACTCATTGCGCAAGAGTGCGGGTTTGGTTATATCTCTGACAAGACGATATATAACTATTTCCACGAGGCAGGGTACGTGCGGGCCAAACCAAAGAAGAAGCCACCGTTGAGTGGTGAGCAAAGACGAGTAGAGCTTGCTCAAACCACGATGAGCTCACCCGAACGGAATGGGCATTTGGGGTGACATCATGTTTATAGCCAAGCAAGCTGCAAGAATGAAAAGGGTAGGACGAACACGGTGATAGGGGCAAATGAAGTGATGACCTTCGGTCTGGGGCAGACAGTAGTGCCTCAAACCTATTTCTCGATGCTAGTTACTCCTCCTGAAGACATGCAAAGGGCTCATGTGAAAAGTGGTCTTCGTAATGGTTGGTAAAAATCCTCGCTCTTTATGACAGGAACGTCGTCTATGGTGCTAGGTTCCCCTGCACGGCATGTACCATATTACTGCTGCGCCGGCTGGGGTGGCTGATATTGAAGCGTCCTTTCCAGGAACTCCCGGTCGTTCTGCTCAAGGACGCTGGTCAAGTTCTGATAGAGTTGTGGTTGGCTCTGCTGAAGAGCGGTCATGGAGGTTCTGAACGCGCCGTACGGGTCGAACTTATCGAGCGGGCTTTCGAAGAAGCTGTCCTCATCCATTACGCTGTCGTCGTCGTCATCGGCCAGCGCACCGAACTTCTTGGCTTCTTCACTGAGGAAATCGAGGTAAGCTTGTGACTCATCTTTAACATCGCCTTTCGTAGTGTCTTCCACCTCAGATGCATTGACACCGCCCCATTGCCGATTACCAACAGTCTCTTCTTCGGTCCAGTCTTCAGCTTCATCGTCGGAGCCATAAACATCATCGCCAAATTCTCCATCGTTGTCCGCTCTGGTAGCTTCTTCGCGATGTTTCTCAGCAGCGGGTAAGGTCTTGAACATATACGTTGCGCCCGTAAGTAGCCTCGGCCAACCTGTTTGTACAGATGCCGGGACATCTTCAGCACGAATTGTCAGCAGGGCCGATATCGATGCAACGCAGAGCTTCTTGTCGTGTACCCTTCGGAATAGTTCTATGCTTCCAAACCACATGCTGAAGAACTTGTTTGTCCACCCATTCTGCTCGAGGAAGGCAAGTGCTAAACCAGGGTTGTAATAGATGGCGTTGATAACCATCTCGAGCAAATGTATCTTCAAGCTTTTCACCGGGTTCTTCTGTTCGATGAGTTTCTGCATGGCAAGCTCAATGAATTTGGGCAAGAACGGGTTCATCGGCCCTCCAGGTAAGTGCAACATAAGAGCTTCGGCCAGCCGGCATCCGCATATCCTGTCGACCCCACCCACTTTGGGATCGTGGAAGATATCTTCGACCATGCCGACCATTGCAGCCAGATAAGGGGGATGTTGTAGCAATCTGTCTTTGCCGTATGAAACGAAGTTGTTGAGGGCTGGTAGCATGTCTTCGAGGTATAGCTCGGCTCCTTCCTTAAAAGTCTTATGCATAAGCTCGAAGGCTTGCCACATCGAATCTGATATCTGTTTTGAAGCGAACGTACATGAGTCGATTATTTCAAAGACTTCGTTATACAGATCGTAGAGCTTGTTCTGCAAGGTGACTTGAATGACTGGCATCAGAATCGTTTCAAGGTGCATCAGCACGTCGGTAGTGGCGTCGAGCGTCAGAATGAGCGTGCCGATAGTCTGCAGAACACCGAGCGCAGCAATTGATTTGTCGTCAAGATATTCGCCATACTCCGGTACGTCGCCGTTGACTCCCTTTGACTCGTTCTTGTCTAGAAGTTCTCGGACGATCCGTAGATAGGTGTCGCGTAACTGTTCGCTAAGCGCCACGGCGAATGGAGTCAGCTGCTCAGAAAAGACCTCCACAAAGTCTTCCATCACATTGGCAAGTGCGTCCACGTCCACTTCGTTGGCCAATTTGAGCAGCTGGTGCATGATCTGTGGAATATTCTGTTGCATCGCATTCCGAATGACTTCGTGCCTGATAAGCGGTTGCAAAGCCAGCGAAGCCATGACCCGGACTGGTAGTTCCTGGTCCGCCATGCACTTCAATATATTGGTGTAGATCAGAAGTAAGTTGTTTTGGTCCTTGAAATCAAGTTGTTCGAATTTTTCGAGTGTATTACAGGCTCGAGCTCGAAGGAAGCCATGAGGTGACTGGAATTCAGGGAAAACGTGTCTGACGAAGAAATACTCGACTTGGTCTGCGATTGGACTCTTCTTGCCCAGAATGACCGTTGCCAGTGAGCCAATCATACGCAGAGCGCCTTCTTTCTCCCGTGGACTTTTCTGACCGTCTGGCGCTGCTTCGTACTTGGTCACGACCTCGTTGACGTACGACAGTACTGCAAAGGTCTGCGACTTCCGCGACTTAGTGAGTGCGACCAAAAAGTTCGTCGCCGCCATGTCCGGAGAGCTTGATTCTTCATAGTAATTAAGCTTTCTGTGCAAATACTCTGACGGATTGTCGGTGAATTCCTCCAGCTCTTCGTCGGTCTGACAGAGCACTGGGAAAACGAGGTGCTTGATTAGGTTGTCCATATGTGGCTTCAAGTGTTCCCAGGTGGCGGCAGGCTTTATACACTCCTCCAGGAAGATCAGTGTGTAAGAGAGCGAGGGTTTGCTCAACCAATGGTTTCCGCCAACCCACTTCTCGATCTCCGTAAGGTAGCCTTTCAATATTTCCGGCGCAAAGTTCGTTATGAAATTCTTCGCGAAACCCTCGTAGTCTTTCTTGGAATCTGCAGACAGGCCATTCGGGTTGCCGTACCTCACGAACAGCCTGTTGAGGTTTGCGTATGCCCATTTTCTCGACTTCCACCAGTGGTTCTGTTCTCGCTCATCTGCATCTTCGGCCAGCGCATGCTCTGGAGGCTGTTTTGTGATGATCCTTAGGAATAAGGTGCACCAATCGACGGTGGGTTGGTGGGCCTGTAATGGCTTGGGCAGTTCGTAGTAGACTGCGTGCTTGTAGCATTTTACCACGATCCTCAGCATCTCAGCACCCTCAGTACTTGTGTCATCGACCAGCCTGCCTCCAATAGAGAGGATTCCAGGAAAGGCGACCTCGACCACGTGGTCCAGATTCGCTCTCTCTTGACCAGCCATAAATCTGTACGTCCGACATACTGCCAGCAAACACTGCAGACCAGCAAATACTGAACTTGCATTTTGCTCGTTCAGTAGTTGCATAGTGATGTTCATGAATTCGGGCCATTTCTTCGGAAAGTCGTTCTGCAGTATGGTCTGAAGAATGGCAACCAGCTGTGCGCGTATCTGGGGTAGAGAGGTCGCAAGGACGGGGAGTAATCGGTCGCGAAAGGGTTTCCGATCAGCTTCTGGTATGGGCTGGTGTATCGGGTTCTCGCTAGGCCATGCTCGACTGACTTTGTTCTTGAGCAAGATCGCAGCTGATTGTCGCACATCGAATTCCTGCTCGGCTTCCACCAGATTCAGCAGCTCCAAAATGTAGCCTTGTGCTTGCTCGGCATGCTTGAGGGCGAGTTCGGCTTGTTGTCGAGTAGACTGGTCGGCGGACAAAGTGGACTTGACGGTGCTTCGAAGATCCATCTCGATGTTCAAGTTCCTGCTTTGTCTGCTCCTCTTTCTGATGTGGTATCATGCATGCCCAACCACTCGGGCCGCTCAAAAAATTGACAAACCAGCTAAGATCTGTTGTACTACTCAGACACAATATCAATAGCTTCGTCACCCAAATTTGGTGTAAACAGAGTCTTCTAGTCGAGATAATTAATGCCTTTCACGTGGAGCAGCCCTGAGCCTTGGCGACTGCCGGGCGGGATAAAATATACTAAACTTCAAGGTGCAGACGGCCGCCACCCAATGAAAGTCGGAGCCTTACAAGAACGGCGGTGAAGCCTTACTCAGCACCACTCCCTTGCCTATTATTCTATTGCTCCTTATAATTGTGCCTTCTTACTAGTACGTGGGATCTACCTTTATCCGTCACTGGACTCCATACGCTAGCAGACGACACTGAAAGCGTCCTGGGACCAAGCCAGGAGCTACATGTACTACAAGCACAAATATTCACCTTCTCTGCCGCATCGCATCCTCTACGCGCTTGGTGCTAGAAGCGGTGAACACGGCTCAAGGTCCATCAGAACAGTAGTCCACGGATCCTGCAGTCAGGGCTTAGGCACTATCGTTACTAACCCGAGGTCACCCACTAGGGCTCTGGCACGTGTGCAGAAAGAGCTCGTAAAACATGATGGCACTGTTAGCAACGATGGCGTTGTACCTGACCCTCGCCCTCCAAAATTCGAACCCTGTCCGTTCTATTCGTACCTACTCTACATGGAACCTTTTGATAGCGCATCGGTGACCGATGATATTGACAGGTCGGCGTAGTCTCTTGCTTGGGCTAACAGATCCGTCTGCCTGCAAAAGTTGTGAGGCACGCCGTCGAACTTCTTGAAGCGTACATCGACTCCAGCATGCGACAAGGCTTCGGCATAGGCTCTACCTTCTGACCAAAGGACATCCACCTCAGCAACACAGACCAATGTCGGGGGGTGCAGACTGGCGGGGAAGTCGTCGCTCTTCACGCTGTAGAGCGGCGACAAGCTCGGTGATTTGAGCAATTCCGTCGACAATGGGGCCGGCAAGTAGTGGCGGTAGAACCAGGACATACGGTGGTATGACAAGAAAGGTGCGTTGCGGTTCCGAGTCCATGATTCGTATGGACAGTCTAAAGGAGATCATGAGTTTTGACGCAATATTGCAATATGACAGCCAAGAGGCACTCACCTGCAGCAACCGTGAAGTCCGTCGACAAGGCGTTCGCATCAGTGACAGGCACACACAGACACAAGTACACCGGCCGTAGCGAAGTCTCTCTAATACAGCGATTCGTCAAAACAGCTGCAATGTTGGCTCCCGCAGAGATGCCACCCATCGACAGTCTGTCTGTATCAATGCCGAGACTCGCTGCGTTCTCAACAATCTAGACACAGGATCTCGTCAGCGTCTCGGAGCATATGGCGACAGGCCATCGTGGTATAGCTATTCACAAACTTACATGCATCAGTGCTTTCCAAGAGTCCTCTACCGGGGTGGGAAATTTGTGCTCCGGCGCATGGCGGTATCCTATATCAAAGACGACTGCGTTGGCCTCAACAGCCAGCCTCTGACACCAGTGAGCATCGACGCCAACACCTCCGATCGTCCAGCCTGTACGGAACGGTAGGAGTCAGCCGATCACATCCTCGATAGGCTCTACAACCAAAGCAATGCTCACCCCCGCCATGGAAATTGATATGCGCAGGACGCCGATTCGCATCAGCTGACTTGGACCGATAAGTCCGAACCTTGATCGCAGTGCCAGGCTCAACCTGCACCTCAAAGTCCACTTCTTCACAATCGTCCTCGAAACCAGACTTGGCCGGGGCTCCAAACGATACCCGATAAGCCGCAGGGTCACGTCGGACCTCTTCGATTGAAGTTTGATGCTCTAGTGTACGGCCAACTAGATTCGCACATTAGCGGGAGGTACTTTTCATCATGCACTAAGCCATCCATACCCACATTCGCTTTGTAGGCTTTGACATATTCAGGGTCGAGCACAGATTCATATTCAGGTAATAGAGCGTTTATTTCCATGTTGTTGTTGTACCCAGTAATAATGTCCAACAGCTACAAGCCTTGGTACAATACTACTCCCATGTAATATAGGTACAGGTCCACCGAGATAGTATACCGAGGGCCAGCGAACAACCGGGGCACCCTCCAACTCGTGACTGCGCGTTTGCACCTCTCGTAATGACTCGGCCGTCACGTTGTTCTACTGGGCCCCACTTTTTCCAAACTCCAAATTCTCCACTTCGTCGACATACTACTACTAGTACTACTATCGTCGACGTGTAGATAATTCGCATAGTTCCCAAACATGTTGTGGTAACAAGCGTGGCAACGCTAGAGCGTTCTGTGTGAGACATGGTAGGGTAGATCATACAGCCCTGGCTAATATTTGTTCATCGACCATTTTCAGCGGTTCGGTGTTCCCTTGAACGTCCTAAAGAACCGCCGCGGAGTCCATACCTCAGAATTCGTGCCCGATGCCAAGCTGTCAGAACCTTTCTCCTGCCGTTGAGCTGGCGTGCTAGACGGTAGCGGGTCTTGCATGAATTGGCCATCGATGTCTCTATCGTGGCTTGGTGTCAGGTCAATCTGGTCATCACGACTTGCCTCAGGAAGAGACGTTCCGGTATGGATGGGCACTGTGACCCAAGATGTCGTAATTGAGTCATTGTGCACGTCCGACCAAACCTCACGCGATAACGCGACATGGGTGTCCAAGGTGCTTGCTGGCGATGGTACATCAACCGCTTGTTGCTCGTTGGAATCGACTGCAATGAACGGTGGACTCCAATAGGTTGTTGTTTCCGCCTGCGCCTCGCCTTCGCCATGACCCGTTTCGCCGGCTTCCAAAGAAGCAAGCGCCTGAAGATCATCTTGCAACTGTCCAGGCCAGGCACGCACTGCAAGCGTGACCTCGCCTCCCTGTTTCTCTTGGATCGCCATTCTCCTGTTCTGGTCCGTCTCTTCCTTCATCTTCAGCTCAGCCTGCCGTTCCCGGATCACTTTCGGCCAAGCCTTCCCAGGGTCGTCCTCGCCAGGAATATTAGCCCATGGGTCGATTCTCATTGGCAGGCCAGCTCCGTTCTCGATGCCCGCGTCATCGTCGAACAGTCGCCAGTACGGGAGGAGTTTTGGCTTCTCACGTTTGGTCATCCTTGGGATATCTGGTGGGGCGTTGACGTACGCCTCTGCCAAGAGCAATGATAGCTTCGTCTCGTCCTTGATCGTCTTTCGACACAGGTTGTCATGTTGCTGAGACTCTTCGCTAGCTAGTTTCTCTAAGAGTTGCATTATACTCTCGGCTGTGTCGCGTAGTCCATGTTTGGCACACAGCATCAGCATCTTCTTGCACTCGTCGAGAGATGGTCTGATCCACGCTCTACGAACCCAAAGATCCCAGACCCAAAGGCTGACCCACCGGTCGCAGGGAGCATGTTGACGGCGGCCAGAAGCTCTGGCAAGAAGCCAATGCCAGAAAACATAGGGAATATCGATCTGTCGCATGGCAAGCGGAATGCCTAAGGAGGTGTCGTCGTTTAGACGGTAACATAGTCTCAACACACCTTCCCAGTCTTCGTTCCTGGTCAGATGTGTGATAAAGAGAACGTATAGCCATAACTCCACTTTCCCTGATGCATCCGTCTCTGTGGTGATATGTGTTGATCCTGGTTGCACGGCGCTTGAAGCGTTGCCTTCAATGAGATCGAAATAGTCCATTGCCAACTCAGGCATGTCTGCCCGCAAATACGCAGCAGATACGAAGTGTAGCATCTCAGAATCAAGTGAGATCCACATCCTTTCGCACGAATCAATCACCTGGCCTAGGAGATCGACGTCCGGATGGACCACTAGAGTCCGCAGGACAGCAGTATAGGTATTGACATTCATGGGTACCTTGTTCTTGTCCATCTCCTGTAATAGGTCCCGCACATTGTTCGCAGAGCCTCGATCGGGAGACGCATTAGCGTGAATGAGAGCTTCGTAGTGGGATGCATTTGGCTGTTCACAACGTTCTGCAACAAGGTGGTCGAGGAGGTTCAGAACTCGTGCTCCTGGAGGACTATGAGCTGCCAGGTAGAGCAGTTCTCGTTCAACCTCTGCGCTGGATGCCTCTGGCACCGGCCGTGTGGTCCTGCTCTTGATAGTCTCCGGACCTGCAAGTCGAGCGAGAGGGTTGCTCTGTTGGGAGGAGTAGGGGTCGAACAGCTTGCGTTCTCGGACTAGTCGCTGGTCCTTGGTCTCATTGCGAAAGCCTGGATAATTCTGTGATCCTGATCTCTGTCGTGGCCCAAGACGTCGACTCGTCGAAAAGGATCGGGCAGCATCAGCCGCATGGCACCGCTGTTCTGTCTGCTGAGCGAGACAAACGGGCCCTGAATGTGGTGAAGGTCGAATCGTCGACCGAAATATCGGAAGCTCACATCGTGGTAGGATACTCGTAAGCCGCGGGGCAAGGCTAGCCATACATATTGGCAGTGCGTAGCATCTCAGTCTCATCAATCATTAAGATCGATGCGAATTGCGAATATGTCGTCGCCGACGCCGAAGCTCTGCTCGTTGATTGAAGAATGGTTGCTGCACGGAAGGTGCTGGTTTGTTATGTTTGCCCTTTTCTGCTCCACTGAATCGCGCTTATCCACTGACAATGTCGAGCACTGCATCTAACATCAATAGACTGACAGACGACGTGACTACCTACTATAGGTAGCGATGGATGGCGCTCCGCACTGAACATGCTGCTGAATCATTCTCCACCTACTCAGCTATCCTGGCAGGGATCAGCATCACGCTGTCTATGCTGTCAATCCGTCGGAACGTGGCAGTTTATGAAGCCTCCGAGTTGATTGCTGCACGAAGCGAAGTACTACCACGTACCTCTCCTTCCAATCTATACCATACGAACACCTCGCATGTGCCTGTCCAAGCTGCCATATATGCGAGGCAACTGATCAACCAGATGTCTCTACTAGCATGCCCCAAGCCCCCCCTTGTTGCTAACCAGTAGCACAGGACCCTTAGCTAATCTTGGTCAGCAGAGATGGGCAGCGGTATATTAGTGCAGCAACGTTCTGGCAATTTGATCAACAAAGCTGCTACAGCAAGGCCACACCAATACTGTGATCTCACATCGTCCGAGATCAGACGCGTCCAGCCTGAAGGTGAGGAGACTGCCATCTCGGTCGCCTGCGAGTCGATAAAATCGATGCCCAAAGAAGCAGCCCAACATTTGCATGCTATTTTGCATTTGGACTGTCCAGTTGATCGATCATCCGTTGGCGTTTCCGTGACGCTCCCATGTTGAACGCTGCCCCCTTAGCCTTTGTGACAGCTCCTCTTCGCTTCTTTGCTTCTTCCTTCTGTGGTTCGAAGATATCCTCCGCCGTCGGAGGTCTCCGAGTCTTCTTTTCCCGTGGTGCGTGTTGTGTCGTCACCTGAGCGTGTTTGCTGCCGATAGTGTTTGGCATTATTCGTTCTAGCTTTAGCTTTAATTTGGTATTAGTGCTCGCATCGCCGGGCACCACAGCAGAAGCACTTGCACTTGCCGGCTTTGGCTTCGCCTTCGACTTATCGTGAGATTTCGTATTGTTGAACGCTTCGGCGAATGAGCTTCTAGTCGACGGCTTCGACTTGCCAGCGTTATTTGTGTTGCTGGGTGCCTCAGGGACTGGGCTAGGAGACGCTTCGATCTTCGTATTGCCATATGCAGAGACAGTGTCGCTGAGTCGTGCACGCTTGGCGGGGGGAGTCGTGGGCTGGGAATCGTCAAATCCTTCGAATACAGAGTAATTGTGGGCATGACTAGCTGAAGTTGAGTCTGTCGGAGACTCGTCCTTCAAAGCGTCTGGGACAATCGAAGCATGTCTCTGATGACGCGAGGTGGAGGCCCTTCTACTACCTGGAGGCATATTGTACAACAAGCGATCCACTCCGGCGAAGTTCGTTGTTGAGTTAGATCCCGTCGGACCTGCTGTATCTTGACCTGCGTCGTCGCTCATATCAGTGAGTTCTACCCTTGCGCTTGCTGGTCCTGTAGAAAGTCGTGTGGGAACGCCTGAGCCCTGTCGACCATTATGGTCTATACCGTTCGCCATTGAAGTAGCAGAAACATCTCTTTTCAACAAGCGATCCACTTTCTTCGTGTTCGAATGAAGCTTTTCATTGAGGATGACAATATTCGTCGACATATTCTCCACGATTTCTGTAAGCTTGGCGACATGGTTCAGCAGTTCCAATAGCGTCGCTTGCTGCATATTTGTTGAGGGTACAACTGATCTGGCGGCCTGCAGAGGAGCTGTTGGTGCTCTCCGCTTGTGTGGAATGGGGCCTCCGCTTCTACTATCTGTCAGCTTCGCTCATGGGAAAGTAAGAGAGGCAGGAAGACTTACTCCATTTTCGTGGTTCGAGGATGTGACATGTTCGAGTAATGAGTAGGTCGACTTCGAAAACTTGGTGAGGTCTCCGGGTCGCGGCGTACGTGGTTCCGGGTAGTCCACAAAGACTTGAAGTGCTAGAATGTGCAACATTCATGTCCCAGGCTGTGGTGAAGATATCGGTATGACCCCCGCTGCCTACGCCGTAGGATTTCATGTTCTGGTGAAAAGTGAAAAGCCTTACTAACCCTTCACACCTTGCTTGTTCACTTCCCGACGTGGAAGCTCAGAATGTCGTTCTTTCCCACAATCACGACCGCGTCTTCGGCAACTCGTCTTCCACCCTCACCCTCGATGAATGCGATTGGCGCATCCCCCATGACCTTTCTTGCCACGTCCGCAACGTTACTGTTCTTTTTAACAAGCACACAATCTCGAAAGACAGGTCCCGTACCTCCGCTGCCCGTACCTGCGCTGCTGAAGGTATGCACGTTCTTCACCGGAAAGACTGGTACCAGCCCTAGCACCTCCGCTGCCCTAGTAAGAACCTGTACCACGCCTGTACTGCCAAATCTGTACAGCACCATATCCTTCAAGTTTTCTATTCTCGTCTTGAGTTTGTCATCCATCTCCTTCAGTCCTCCACCATCTGCCTCCCCCATCTCTATCAGATCCTCTCTCGTATCAAGAAACTCACTCCCCTCCACATACCGAATATACCCCTGCTTCGCCAACCTCCTCAAAAACACCTCACTAATCGCACTACACAACACCATCCTCTCAGCCGACACCGCCTTCGCAATCTTCGCAACATTCTTATCCGCATCCGGATGGTCAATCTTATTCAACGCCAACACGGTCGGAAACTTCTCATCCACAAACGCCTCCACAACCCTCTGCACCGTCTCATCACTCCAATGCTCCAGCGCCTCCTTCGTAACACCCGCCCGTTCCAACGTCCTCACGACCGTATCCCTATTACTCCCATACCCCGAGAACTGCCCCTGCAACGTATCAACCGCATTCCCCTTAATCGCGACGTGTCTTCGCCGTATGCTCCCCCACTTCTCCATCAAATTCCCCAGCACCCACCGCACAATCTCCCCCCTCAACCACTCAATGTCCACGCTCGGATCATACCCCCTTGTCGCCTTCCCCTCCGCATCCGTCGTCCCACTAACATCGACAACATGGATCAACGCATCCGCATGCCTCAAGTCATCCAAGAACTTATTCCCCAACCCCCGCCCCTGATGCGCGCCCGGAACCAGCCCCGCAACATCGAGCAACTCGATCGGCACAGAGCGCACCCCGTTAACGCACGCGCCGTAGTTCGGTTTGCAGCGCGCGGTCAGGTCGTGGCGGGCGCAGGCGCAGGGGACTTGGAGGTAGCCGATTGCGCGTTGCGGGTCGATGGTGGTGAAGGGGAAGTTGCCGACTTTGGAGGTTGCGTCCGTGAGGCTGTTGAGGGTGGTGGATTTGCCGGAGGAGGGTTTGCCGACAAGGGCTATCAGGGGGTCGCGGGGCATTGTGCGGACGAGACGAAACGGTAGGGACGTCCGTGTCTGGCAGGATTTGGTTGGTGACCGCGGATTGGTTGGTTCGGGGTTGGCGGTTGGATTAGGCAGTCGAGTTCACTTTTCGTGTGGTATCATGTTCGTATGGAGGGATATTAGTCGAACGACAGGTACAAGAGGCGGACTGGCCACACTGATGCGGTGTGGTCAGTGGGGAGACCTTGTATTCCGAGTCGAAGCCAGAAGGAAATTCGTTATCGATAAGGATTTGGACTTACTCGACTCATCTAGCGGTGATGACGCAGGCTTGTTTGCTAGTGCTCAGGAATAGATCAGTCCTGTTTCCTTCAAGGGTCGCAGCTTCGAGACATCACGATCTAGCTGGCATAGCGGTGTGCTACGCTACCCATGGTCACCACGTAGTCAGTGGTGCTCGGGGTTCTACGTGTCACTCCAGATACAGGGTGAGGTATCAATGCTATCAGATTTCAGACTTCTATCTCTATATAGATCTCCTTCGTTTTCGCGTCACTTTCATCCAACCATGAGATGAGGGACTCAGATCAACTTTTGATATCGGGGGAGGACACCTCAACTCCGATCAAACTCAAAGAAACCATTCTGGGTAGTCGGTCGTCACTAGCACATCCACAACACTCAAATCCACGCTTCTAGGCAGTCACGCCATTCGTCTTGGCCTTCTTAACAATTTGCTCTGTGGCAAGCTCATTCTCCACGGTCTGATCTAACGACCTCTTTTCCGGCACCTTCTCAATTTCCTTCTCCTGTTGTTCTAGCTTCTTCTTTTCAGCAGCAGTCATGTTGGGCAACTCAATAGGGTGCTCCAATCCGTGCTTGATGTTTCGGTAGAAGGCGTGAATGATCGAATCAGCATCATCGATGGCGATGGGTCTAATATCAGCCAGAGCCTTGACCTTGGCCGTACATTCTTTGTATTGTGCGTCTGTCATCTCGATGTTCAGTTGCTGCGCGCGGGACTTGATGGCGTTCCAGCCAGTTAATCTGCTTGCGAAATGGACGTATCGGCGCATTCCGAAGTCGGCTGGGTCGATGATCTCGTAAGTAGAGGGGTTGGCAAGAATAGCCTTGGCGTGGATACCGGCCTTGTGAGTGAAGGCACAGAAGCCGGTAATGGGGTTGTTGAAAGGGATGTTGACGGCAACGGCTTCGGCAACGAGGTCTTCGATGTCCTTGATCTTGTCAAGTTTGTACTTGCTCATTACGTAGTCGCGATCTGCTGTGATCATTCGTGCCATCAGACCACCTAGTGATGTGATGCCGTTTCGCTCGCCGATACCGAGGACGGAAGTGTCGATGTGAGTGGCTCCAGCTTCGAGGGCACAGTATGCATTGGCAATGGCGCATCCGGTGTCGTTGTGGAAATGAGTCTCGATGTCGCAAGAGACGACACCTCTGAGAGTCCTCACCAGGTCGTAGACCTGTCTCGGGGAAGCGCACCCGACTGTGTCGGCAATACCGACTCTGTTCACGCCTACCTTGTCTACGGCCTGGTAGAGTGACAGCAGGTCGACCAGGTCTGATCTGAAAGAGTCCTCGGAAGAAAATCTGATCTCGATGCCCTTGGACTTGACAAATTGGATAACCTCAATGGCTGTGTTCTTGATGTAGGTCATGTCCTTGCCATGGGAGTGCTCTCGGAGGAAAGAGGAGGTGCCGATGACGACGTCGACACCATCAACACCAGTCTCAACAGCTATTCTCGCATCGTCCATGTGGCATCTGATATGGGTGAGGATTTTGGATCGCTTGAGGCCGAGCTTGCAGATAGCTTCGCAGTCCTTTCGAGACTGCTCTGAGGCTGCGGGTGAAGTCAGCTCGATGTAGTCGGCGCCGAAGTCATCGAGAGCCCTAGCAATGGCGATCTTGGTTTCTGTATCGAAGTAGGCGTTGGCGAATTGCTCTCCTTCTCTTAACGTCGACTCGATGATCTTGAACTTGGAGATGTTTGATAGGAAGTCGCCGACAGGTAGGTACGGATTTCTCTCGTTTGGCCTGCGTGATGCCGTCTCAACGGCGGTGAAGCCGGGATGATCTCCTACTACTGTTAGTGGAAGTTGTCCAGAAGCTGAGTATCCGAGTCACGTACCGTTAGTACCGTTAGTGGTGCCATTGACACCGTTTGTGTGACCGTTGGTGGCCGGTACATCGTCTGGAGTGGGACACATTTTGGTGGTAGATGTGCAATGAATAGGGAATTGGGATCGCGGTCAAGGAGTCTTGATCTGGACTGCCGAAGAGGAGGCCAGCCGTGAAAGTTTTCAAGATGATTGCGCGACACGTGGTTAGAGTCGTGGAAGGAAGTAGCTTTCCGTGTGCACGAGCTGGACGCTGAGTATATGTTCAAGCTTTACGTGCAGCCTTTTGTGAGTCAGGAAAAGTGTTACAATAGTGGACAAGAGTTCAAGCTTGGAAGCGGTGGAGGTGAAGTTTTACTAACTTCAGGCTCGCGGTAAAACGCTCTGGGCTCTTTCCTTTGCGCTCGGCGTGGTGCTGGCTGCTCGTACAAGCATCAGAAAACCGACCAGAATTTTAGTGCTGTGGGGAAAGACACCAGCGATCATCGGCAAAGCTGCAAGCGCTGACGCAACGTTCTTCTCTTTCCCTTCCCAGCTCAGTCAGACACATGTAAGCAAATCACAGAGCTGGAAGATAAGCCCTGAGCGCGTGTAAAACGCAAAGGCTGGATGGGCTTTGCACTTGACCTCAGTGGTCAATCGAAAGAAGCTATTTCATGCAGGTTCGTAGCGACTTGTTTACCCTTGGAGGTTGGAGTGCAACGACATCTCCGCTTATTTCTCGATACCGATCTCGGCTGGGCACGTGCTCTCCCCTCGACATGAGTCTCTAGCCATCCTTACCGCCAACCGTATGCCTTCTGTTCACAAGCACATATCACCGAAGCACGAAGATGGACAGCTTGCTGCCAATACGGGACCTATGTTGCAGAACTTGTCTACCATGTCCTGCAGGACATATTCTTCTAGCCCGCAGGCGGACCTAAAGCGTCTCGCAACGGGCATGACTCTCTCGGGTTCGAGCCCGATGTAGAAAGCAGTGGCTCGCTTGAGCCTTCTATTGGAAGGCTGATGAATAAAATTCTGTCGGCAACTTACTCTCCAATAGCACATACTCCTCTTGAGACCAGACGCCCAAGCTCCTGTGTTAGCTAGCACAGCCCATTTCCCCTGTGGTTTAGCGCATTGCTTCACAGCAGCTTCAACTGACCAGTCACTTGGTCAACCACACTCTTAGGCCCTAGGACACCCAAAACAGTGGCGCTCCCTGCAGCAATCTGTGTACGACCAGCATCATGGATGACTCGGGCACACAGTCCTAAGCTCTGAGCCAGGGCTTGGAGGGTCATCAACTCCTCCTCGCTCTTGACCTGCACGGCAATTTTTGGCTGGCCATTGTTCTCCCACCTCTTCAGCAGACCCGTGCTCGGCGTATGGTTGAGTAATGCTTTATAACAAGCCAACGTTGCATGGCCACATTGCGCAGCAATCTTGCCCTTGGTCATGCCCAAATCTGTTCGGACGGCAAGCATCAATTTGACCTCGTCGCGAGTGCCCTCGAACCCTTTCAGCTCTTTGTCATTGTCTTCTTCCTCCGAGTCTTTGTCCGCGTCCGAATCATTTTTGCCCGTCTGGATCGATTTAATGAATTCTTCATCGCTGGTGTCACTACCAGCCTGTACATCCACGTCGTAGTTGTTTGGCCATGATTTCTTGACTTTGGACTTTTGAGCGCCGGGGTCGCGAGGATTGCCGGTCGTGGTGTCGAAGAGGCCTATGCTGCTGCCAGAACCGAGGAAGTAGCCTGCCACTAGGCCTAGAATGCCCGAGGCGATAGCAATGGCTACCACGGAGGGCGAAGCTTGGTCTGCCATTGTGCGGAGGGAAAGAGTTATTGACAATGACAAGCCAATTTCTTGTGCAATTATTTCCGCACCTGCATCTGCATGATCGACGTCACGCCCGCATCCGCCCGTCTCCACCCACTCCGAGTCGCATCTCGAGCTCATCTAGACATGCGATACCACAACACTTAAGCAACCTATTCTAGCAGAAGCATACGACACATCATGCCCCTTGATCGCCGGAAAGATTATATGCATCACTCCGTCACAGCCACGTAGAGCCAGCATATCTATCGCGACAGTAACCACCTCTACACCCTGCCCATGGCCCGTACTACCAGGGTCAAGGCAATCCTCTTCCGCATCTTCTACTCCACCACATTTACCCTTGTCTTCCTCCTCACCATCGCCTTCGCCGCGGCCGGCCCCATAGACGCCATCTACCAATCCTACCGCCGCAATCGCCTGCTCGATGTCTTTATCCTCGCAGGCCTCTACTTCTTCACCAGCTTGTTCGCCCTTCTGCTGTACAGCACACGCTTGTACACGAACCGGCAGTTGTTCAAGGACATCCCCAAAACATACATGCCCATTGATAAACGCGAGCTAGGGAACAGACGCGTGGCAAGACTGATAGAGGATTGCAGGAACAGGGCGAATGTAGTCGGCTATCTTGCCCGGCCAAGGGCACGGAGGGTCGAGAAGGAGGTGGGATACGCAGGTGCTAGGATACGGACCTTACTTAAACCCGAGCACAGCAAGGAGAGCAGCATCTTCGAACCACAGTGGGGAGCTATTTCGCATCCTGGCTGGTCGAGTCCTGCCGCCCGGGAAACACCAAACCTGGAGTACAACACCGTGGTCAACGAGCTCACCGATCTCATTGAGGCACGTGCTGTCTCACTCGCACCTGTCGACCCATCAACTGGCCCAAACGACGGTGGGAACGCTGCGGTGGATGAATACATTATCGAAGCACTTCGCCGTCCAGAAGAGCAAGGCATGAGAGCCTACATAACCCAGCTGATCTCACTCGATGTCCTAGCCGATAATTCTCTCCTTGTGGCATTCCTCACCCTGTACGAACGAGCACGCTTTGCCCCAAACCCACTGAATGAGCACGAATTCAAGCAGTTGATGCGCATGTTCGCCGAAATCCTACGGACCATGAAGACACTTGACATAAACAGACTTGACCATCCAGATGACTCGGACGAACCACCCGCTCTGCACCACGAGCCCAACACAATCGAGAACCTGAGCAGACCATCCCAGATAGCCCGAGACCCAGGCGCCCAAGCCTCATCCTCATCACTCGCAACCTCAACCTCAAGCCCAACCTCGAGTTCCATCGCAGGCAGCGTCCGCCGTTATGCCCCAACCCACGCACGTCCACGCCCCCAGCTCCGAAACACCAATACCAACACCAACGCCACGTCCTACATAACCGCCCCGCCCCGAATCTCCCACGATTCCGTCCGCTCCATCTCCTCAACCGAAGAATACCAAGACGGCGCCGATCCCGATCCCGATTCCGATCCCGATCCATCATGGACCCACCCAACAACCCGCCCCCCATTCTTCAGAGCGCGCTCATCACAGCACTCACACTCACAGACTAATACAAGTACCCACAGCCGAGGCGGTAGAACCGCACACCCACGCCCACGCCCACGTTCTCGAGCCACGGGGCCACGAAGGCGATCGCAGTTGCGACGAGCCATGAGTTTCGCCTCGGTGGGGTCTGCTGGGGAGTCGTTGCGATCCATGTCGGTCAAGTCGAATGGTAGTGTTATCCGGCTGAATCCGGGGTATGATGGGAGTAGAGAGATGTTGCCGTTTGAGTATATCGTGCAAGGTGCTGGTAGTGACGATGGTGGGGAGGGGAGTGTGAGGAGACAGGTGGTGTGATTTCGGGGACAGCGCGGCGTTCGTGTTCTGACGGGGTTTGTTCACATCTGATGCTAAAGCGTAATGAAGTAATGGCTTTTGCAAGGGGTCAATTCTATCTCCGCCTACCTTTCCCTACCTGTTGTCTACCTCCAACGCCATCGCTGAAATCAGATTTCCTCCCGTCTACTTATGGTGACTGAATAAATGCCAGCGTCAGGGTCACTGCTCAATTTCAGCCATAACCTCCTCTTCCGCTTCCGCTTCATCCTCGTCGCCAGCGGCTTCCTCACCGTCCTCAATGCGAAGAATTCCGAAGGCTTCTTGTAATTGGTGCGCTTCATCAGGCGTGATATAGTCTTCCAAAATTTTTCTTGCCATTTCTCTGCTATCGTCTGTTATGCCCGGCTCAAGTCCATATTCCAGACTATCGCCCAATGCGATCCTTGTCATCACCACCCGGAACTTTTGTGTGCCGACTAAGGTTGCGGAAAGGGCCTTGGTCAGGTCAAAGGAGGATTCTCTTGCTTGAGGGCTCAGCAGGATGTGGTGCAACAGCGTCGTACACCTGTTCACGAGCTTTGCATGCAACTCGTGCGTATCGAAGTGGTTGGCGTATAGGTTGCCGACCTCCTCATAGAGGAAACGCACTAGTCTCGCAATGGCACCAGTTTGAGTCACGATGAATGTAGTGCCATGGTGCTGCTGAATGTTCTTCTTGTGAGGATGTGGGATCGAAGTCATCACGAACCTCGTCAAAACCTCAAGTGCTTTGAGCCTTAGATGGCAGATTTGTAGCCGTGTTGGCTTGACTTCTTCTGGTTCCGGGACATAGCCTTTGCGAGATTCAAGTTTCTTCTGCTTGAGTCGGTCGCGGATTGGACTATCAGACTCAGTTTTGTCGAGGTGGGATCGTATGTGGTGCCGAGGTGGATCCCAGAGAAGGACGGTGATTTTGTCGACGACATATATCTCTGTTTTCAGCTGTAGGGTCTCAGGGTTGGTGATGATGCCGAATGTGTTGGAGAGCACGCTGGTTGACAACATCTCGAGCATTAGCGTGACATCTTGAAGCGGCTGCACTGGCATCAAGATCATAAGCACAAATTCTGTATCCATCCAGCGCCAGAAGCGCTGTATCAGCTCTGGCTCGTCAATGACCAAACAGGAAATCGTGATTAATAGGTCTAGACAGGTGGTCGTGTTGACATCTGTGTCACGCTTAGGTTTGGGGTTCTCCTTGTCCCATACTGTGAACCTATTGTTGGCCAGACGGTAAGACACGGTGGCATTGGGCCTAGCCAACGACTGCAACGCCGGCAAGAGTACATTCAACGCTTCTGCGTCAATGATTGTGGGATCTATGTCGAGGATATGGTCGACAATTTCCAAGAGAATAGCCACTGGTTTGTAGTACCCCTCATTGACACATTGCTGAATCATTTTTGTAAAGATAACTAGCAAGTCCCGTGGCAACTTTTCGCCTTTTAGCTTCGAAGCTTGGGTCAGCAACATCGAGCTCAATGGTCGAGCAGGCTCGCTTGGGAATGTATACTTCACCAGAGATTCGACGATAGTATCTTGGCCTTTGGAAGGTCGGAAAGCTAGGACATCTTGCAGGAATAGCAGACGCAGTTCTGTTGCGTGATCTTTGACGATCTGGGGCTTTGTCTGAACGTTCAAGTCGACCTTCGCAGGAGCATGGCGTTCTTGATCAGCAGACAACCTTAACACCAGTGAGGGCATATCGACATCGTTCACCGTGGCTTGCTTCCTCTTCTTGGAAGGTGTGCTTGGCTTGGATGTCCTTCGCCTAGCAGGTGACCTCCCAGGTGACATCTGCATGACCTCGTCATCATCGAAGCCATCTCGAAGATCGTTCGCAAGCCCTTTTCGGGGTGATAGATTGACGTCTTTCGATCGATCCTGTAGTGGTCGATCCTTCACCTGGCGTTGCAGTGCCTGCACCTTTCGAGCCTGCTCATCCAGCTCGTGCTTCTGGAAATTGCTGTCTGTGATCAATTGAGCATAAGCGGCTTCCTTTGACTGTAGAGTAGCGTGATGCTTGGTGGCTTGCTCTTGCATCTGCTTTTTCAGGATGTCTAGCTGCCTCTCAGCAGCCTTGAGATCGTTCACGTTCTTGCTCCTCACGACCGAAATCTCGCCACGAGCAGTATAGAGCTGGTTGGTAAGCGCTTCCTTTTCTCTTCTCAGCTGTTCGAGTTCGGACTCCAGTGCCTCACTTTCTGCAGGCTGCGCATGTGGTTCCACACTTTGCGAGCTCTGAGACTGCTGCTGGATGGGCCTGCCATACTGGGCAGGCTGATGAGTTTGCTGATATTGCTGGTATGCTTGACGCGGAATAGTCCTCGGTTGTGGACCATGCTTCTGAGCATATCTGCTTTGCCTCCATGCCTCACGTTGGGCAGTCTCGTCAGTTCTTCTTGAAGCTTGTGGCACATACTGCCGTGACTGCTCTTCAACTACCAGGGGCACTCCGTCTTCATCGAGCTGAGGGTTGTCAAAGCTGTCCTCTTCGTTCACGACGATGGAGGCATATGCATTCTGAGGAGGCTTTCCTCCTGTTGCTGCCGCCGCAACTCTTCGCAGACCGGAAGGATGGTCAAGTCTCTGGGTGTTGGAGGCGCTGACGGTTCTACTCCTGGCACTGTAGCCAGGTCTATTGGCCTGTTGTTGCTGTTGCTGCTGCTGGGTAGACAGAATAGCATTTTTCTCTAAAACTTGAAGCTGATCATCTGAGATGTCCCATTCGCCGTCGAAAAAATCTCCAGCCATACTCTCCGCGTGTCAGAGTCATAGTGTTTTTGTCTAGCAAGCACGTTGAGCGTGCGCATCTTATCCTAAGTCGTGGCTACCGTGCATACTCGTCGGACCGGTCAAGCAAAACAAACAAACACATCAACGCGTCGACAAAGTTGCAAGTCTCGGCAGCCTGAGCGCTGGTACGGTAAAGTTCCTCCGCATGGTGGAGAAGAGGATCCTGCGGCGTCGCAGCATGTGCTTCGGCCGCTGAAGGAAAGCGCAAGATTTCCCCTGCCGCAAGCCAACGTCATACCAGCGACAACTCGTCTGCGCCTGTCAACGGCAGACTGTGCTGTGTTTTTTTCTTGAAAGGATATAGCAAACGACTGCGTCACTCTGCGCAGCATAAGAACGACTACGCGACCAGCATAAGCATCTTCGGTTGCGACTCGCATCCTACAGAAATCGCCTTTTCCACATGCTCGCACCTTATTAATCCTCCAACCTCGCAAGTACGACCAGGCCACGTTGCACATAGTCTCCTCCGCGTGACAGCGCACTTCCAGATCCTTCTCTCGCCATGGCGAGGAAAGTGCAGTTCCAGCACAAAACAAATGGCAATGGCAACGGCAATGGTAATGCCATCAAAAAGCGCACCGGCTCATCATCATCCTCCAACGAAAGCGCATCCAACCCCGGAAGCCCGGTACGAACAAAAAACGACATGAAGGGCCTCTCTGCAGAGCAGCAACCTCAGGTGCCACAGAATGAATACGAGAAGAAGAAGCAGACATTTATTGTCAGAGCGACATGGAGTTTGGCTATGATAGGAGGCTTCTCCCTGGCCATGTTTGGCGGCCATATATACGTCCTGTTCATCATCACCGCCATCCAAATCATCTCATATAAGGAGGTCATCAATATTGCTCAGGTCCCGACGAAACAGCAGAACCTGCCTCTCACTCGCTCTCTGAATTGGTATTTTCTAGGCATCAGCATGTACTTCCTGTACGGCGAGAGTGTCATCTACTACTTCAAGCACATTCTCCTGGTTGACAAGGTCCTGCTGCCTTTCACCACACACCACAGATTTATCAGCTTCATGATGTACATCTTCGGCTTTGTCTTCTTCGTCGCATCATTGAAGAAAGGCCACTACAAGTTCCAGTTCACCCAGTTTGCCTGGACTCACATGGCCCTATACTTCATTGTCCTCCAAGCGCATTTCATGATGAACAACGTCTTCGAGGGCATGATCTGGATGTTCTTGCCGAGCTCTCTGGTCATCACGAACGATATATTTGCCTACATCTGTGGTATCACCTTTGGACGTACCCAGCTCATAAAGATTTCACCCAAGAAGACTGTTGAGGGCTTTGTCGGCGCCTGGATCTGCACCATTGCCTTTGGCTTCATCATGACCAACATCCTCATGAGATATAAGTACTTCATTTGTCCAGTCACAGACCTTGGAGCCAATGTCTGGACAGGTCTCGACTGTGTACCAAACCCAGTCTTCATCTCTCACCCCTACCAACTACCATCCTGGACAGGCTTCAGCAGAACCTTCTGGATTGCGCCAATCCAAGGTCACATCATGGCCTTCGCCACTTTTGCATCTCTCATTGCTCCGTTTGGTGGCTTCTTTGCTTCTGGACTGAAAAGGACGTTCAACATTAAAGACTTCGGAGACAGCATTCCTGGTCATGGAGGTATGACCGATAGGATGGACTGTCAATTTATCATGGCCTTGTTTTCATACATGTACTATCAGAGCTTCATCGCTGTTTATAAGACATCGGTCGGAAGTGTCATCGAGTCAGCCATTGTCGGCTTGACAGTGGAGGAGCAATTAGAAGTCGTCAGGGGCCTTTCGAAATACCTCTACAACCAGGGAGCTTTGACAGAAAAGGTACGATTGCCCCGTCATATTGCTTGAATCTATACTGATATTGGGAACAGTCATTAAATGCTCTCACCAATGCTTTACCCAGGCGGTAGATCGGCATTTTGGAGGTTGTAGATAGTTTATGGTTAATGAGCACGGCTTCGTCTCAATTCAGGATTACAGCATCGAACGCTAGATGCTGAAGGAGGGCACCTGAAAAGTATTCTTCTGCAGATATTTAATGACATTCTCCAACAATCTTTCGAAGAGGAACGAGTCTTGCAGGCGGAATATGGCTCAAAATTTGCATTTGATATGTTCAAGTCTGATATGGATCACTCACCATCACCAATGGAAGCACCTCCGACTAAGGATCGAGCGGAGTTTGTTCACATGTGCTTGGATGCTGTCATCTCATCCGGCCGAATCTCAACATCTCTGTCTCCATGCTGAAGGTCATTTTTTGCGTCCCGCCACGTTGTTTCTGCGGAGAAGCCACAGGGACGTCCGATATAACATCAATGTCTCGAGCTCCGTTGGGTCCTTCACTCGGTACGTTCTCCATCCACTGGAGTACTCGCGTTTCCAGCAAATTGGGATTCTCTTGGCGTTGTTGCCCTTGGGAGTCGTAGAATCTAGCACAACCTCGAAGATTAGAGTCGATTGCGTCTCGAGAACGGACCTTACTACGCGCGTCTCGAAGACCGTGAATTTTGCCCCAGTAGCCAGTCAGCTCGCGGCGCACCATTCGGCTGCTGTTCCCTAGACCTCTACCAGATCCTTGTCCGGTACTGTGATATCGCCCTTGTCCTTGTCCTCCGTCCACCTTGTAGCCATCGTGAGGAGAAGTAGATCGCAAGTTCTGCATGCCAGTTGTCGGATCATGCATTTCCACTGGGCGACAAATTGTCTGAGGCTCCTGAGCGAAGAGAAGCCGATTGAGCGTAGCGCTGCTTCCACCCTGTCCACGATGAAGGTCTCGCCCTCGCCCACTGTTGATTCTGCTACCATCGTGAGGAGAAGTGGTACGCGTCTAGCTCCCACCCCTACCTCTCCCGCCCCTTCCTTGTCCACGACCATGGCCTCGCCCTCGTCCTCTGTCACCTCGTCCACCATCACGATCACCTCTGTGACCGCCGCGTCCTCGCTGGCCGCCTTGCTGGCTCTGTTGTTTCTCGCGCGTTGAATCCAGAATCTCGTCTGGCACTCTGAGATATTTGATCTGTATGTTCTGTTAGCCACACGGCCGATTTACAGCAATGTAAAAGACCTACGTTATTTCCACGAACGTAGACTTCGGGCAAACGATGGAACTTGTCGCCTTCTGGGTTTGTCTGCACAACTTCCTTGAGTGTGAGGTTCATCCAAGTGTCGCAATTGACAAGGTGTCCGTTGAGTGTTTCGCCATTCTTCAGCTCGACCAGCATTGGGTGGCCTATGGCTTCATTGAGTAGTGACAAGGGAAGCTGTGAACTTTAGCACCGGCCACGGAGCCATAATAAGAAGATCTACCATGATGAATGTGGTACGAAGGAGACGAAGTGTCAACCCTTCAGTTTCGTCGATGATTGATGGCAATATCGGTCCACGAAAAGATTGACTTGCGAAGCGCCCAACTTAAGGATTGGCTGAGTCAAGGCTTAGATAGAGAGTAATATGTTAGTTAAAGAATGTGCTACTGCATTTAGATATTGCTGTCGATAAGCGATGATGATGTCTCGAAATGTCACTAGCTGAACTATTCTGCCCGAGAAAGAGCCCCGCTAGCCAGGTCGATCGCGGTGGAAGTGCTCAGGCTTCCAGGCCTCAATTGGACTTAGTCATCGTCCACCTTTCGTGCAATCTCATTGCACGCCATGCTCAGAAAGTCTTACTATTGCTGGTCCACTACGAGCTCGATAGTAACTTTACTGAGACGAGCTTGCAAAATACTTTTGGCATCTTAACTTCTGCTCTGCCCTTCCACTTCACGACGCGTAGCTGCCTACATTATGAAACACAATGCAACGGCAGAGGAGCATAACGCGCCTGTTGAGTCGTAAACGATTACGCGCCAACTCGAAACCTCACTAGCCTTTTCGCTTCAGGGGTACTCTGAAAGAAGTGGACTCGGCGCTGCAGGTCGTCTCCGGCGCAAAGACACCCCATCCCTAGTCACCTCTGCGCCTCAAGTTATGCCCGAAGCAGCCCTGCTGACGACTCTCTTGCCGAGTCTCCTTCTGACAGCCGAGACCCTCGATCACTTTGTAGATCATCATCCTCCGCTTCCTCCGCTTCAGGCAGAACCATTTTCTTCTCAGTCTGTCCCTCAAGACGTTGTTACCAGGCACAGCATTCGTGTACCGTTACTTTGAGCAAGCCAGCTGACTGTGCTACTTCTGGTCAATCTCTTGTGACCGTTATGTTTCTTTAGGCACGAATTGTGGATTCTAATCGCGAATCTGGTTTCCTGTCAGCATGGGGGTCTCTACCTGGTTTGCTCTGCCTGTATACGCTCTTTCTGCCTCTGCTCTTGTCATACCAAATACCGGACCACCACATGACTCTGTTTCACATCCCAACACGATAGAAGCGGCGGATCACTCGATCGCCGCTCTCCAAACAGAATACGAAAAGCTCGAGGTTCTCAAGCATCAGCTTTACGCGCTTCACCATGAAGTTCTCCGACAAGAACATGAGATCTTCGCACTTATCAACAAGGATTTCAAGTCATGTTCAGGTGTAAAATGCTATGTACAGACAGCGCTAAGGAAGGCACCTGATTTCTTCGAACTGTTCAAAACACATTTCCGTCATCGTCCTACAAATGCAACAGAGGGGCCTTGGGAATGTCCTTGGACGGGTAAGAAGGCTGAGGCACAGGAGGATCCATTAAGCGTGAACACCGACGTCGTCGATGATGCACCAGAACTGTCACCCTCTCCAAAAGATGGACCCTTCCACTTTGACGACGATGTCTTCCCACCACCAGGCTGGCGTCCCGAACACTATGGCCCTCCTCCTCCACCACCGCACGATGACCATCGGGGACCTGACTGGCATCCTGGTCATCATGGCCCGCCCCCACCACCGCCGTACGATGCTGAATACAAGCCATGGAAGGAAAATCCGAATGCTCCAGCACCACATCCTCATCCCCACAAAGGACCGCACCCCTTCCACATGCCACATCCCGCACCACGACACAAACACTTCAAGCTTATCCTAGCAACTGCCGGATTCGTGGTCGCAGTGGTCATATTAGCGTTATTGTTCAAAGCTCTCAAAGTCTATCTCGCTAATCCACGAGTACAAGCCGATCGTGCGGCACGGAGAGAAGAGTGCAGGACACGTCGCGAGTACAAACGAGCTGCCTGCCAGCATCGCCTCCGACAATGCGTCTCCCGTTTTCGCCCACGCCGGCGAAGGAGCGATAGTGACACGAGCGACTATGAAGAGAAACGAGCCATGCTTCAACGAGCCGATGGCGCCGATGCAGCGCAACACATCATGGGCGCGGACATCAACAGCCTGCGGCGTGCACACGAGATTGTTGGGCAACTAATGCGTGCTGAGGAAGGACGAGTACACAACTATCCGCCTCTGCAACAATCACAACAGCAAGAAGAGCCAACAGCAAGCAGCTCAAGGTCTGTAAGGAGCCTGCAGACGATGACTACCCTCCCACCATATGCAGCTCCTCCACCACGATACAGCCAAGAGCTCAGTAGAGATATGGAAGTCGTCGATGGCTTCCGCTATACGCCGTCACAATCAGAAGCGACTGGTACAAGTTCGGCAAGCAGTTTCGTACTAGACGATGCAGACTTATGCACTGAGAGCTCGGTTGTCGATTGTCGGTCGAGGCTGAGTATGGACACGGAGACTGTGACGCCCTCACAGACACGTGAGACGAGTAGGAATAGGAAGGGTATGGAGGCGTCTATGGACCGGTTTCGTGGACAGTTCGACTAAGAGAAAGTCCGGGGTCAGATGCATACTTGGGGCGTTGGAGGTGGCTAGGCATCTACGCAGGCGCATATTCCGTATTGAAGGTTCAAGAAAGGGTTTCAAATACTATGGGAAGGTATCCCCGAGCATCTGGTATATCCTCTATTCATCCTGGAGTGCTAGATAGTGTACAACTGTGACGCTGATATTCTCGTAAAGCCTTACACATGAACTTACCATAATGCAATCTGTATGAGCAGCCAATATCTTATTTGATCTAACGTAGGCAACATGAGACTCGTCCTTGGCTAGTCTCGTTCCTGATCAAGACCTCAGCCACCCGGCACGTTGCCTCTTACGCGTCTAGCACGACTCAGCCGTCCTGATCTTCTGTTGAGAATCAACTATTGCAAATCTTTGAGGTACGTACCCGATCGACGTTCCGCAGCCTGTCATCACCATGGCTTTCCGCACAGCTCAAACAGATATCCCCCGAACCGCCTCTTCCAAAAACACCGACAGAACAGTGGGGCCAAAATCAAAGAAACCTTGGTTGTTGGTGTGGCACAGCCCACGATGCGGTGTTGGTTTTAAACAGACCCCCGGAGCTTGAAGTATTGGCATTGGTTGCCCGGCCGGCGGAATATCCTGCTGCGTGGTGCTGTGTTCGAAGTAGATCTAGTTTCTGCTGGTTTTGACTTGTGACTAAGTCGAGTGTTAATTGCAAGAGGTCAAGTCTGATATTGAGAACCTCGAACTCAAGCCTGCTGACTGCACGGCCCTATGGTCATTGTTCTGCGTTGTATTGCTCGGATTGTTCGGATCGATCGCCACGTTAAATCCTTCCGTGAATGGACGACTTCTCTTCGCGCAACGCTATCTTTTGTGCTTTTGTGTTATTCTCGTTGAGAGTTCTGAGTGTAAATACGGGCAGCGTGCTGCAACATCAGACTCAGCTGTAGACTATACCCACCTGCAGATAGTGATCAAGGCAGCAACGTTTAGCTAGGTGCGAAGGCTCTGTGCAAAATTCAACGACACGAATGGATCAATGGAGGTGACCGGTCGGAAGAATGAATCGCTCAGACGTGAGCTGCGTCTCGGCTATGTTTTCACTTGGTCTCAGTAACTTGACTAAGTACACAATACTCCAATACTTCAGTCGCAGATATCGACCTCAAGCATGTTGCTGCCTTCCTTTGCACTTTAACGCCATAACAATGTAGGTTGTCTCTCTTACACTCCTTTGTAGCCAAATCAATGCCCTTTTCCACCTCGTTCTGAAGCAACCGGTTAGTATACTAGGAACATATCTTGAAGAATACAACTTCTCTTACCTGAGTTCATGCCAATCACCATTGGGGCTTCAGGATGTTCCTCCTGGGCCTTTTGATTGCTGTTCCTCTCATCCTTCTGACTGATGGCACTGCTGCCCTCCTTTCCCTGCTCCTTGTCCCTTCGTGCCTCATTTGAAGGTGCAGACTGCGCATCGTGGTCGTCCCGGTTCAAGACGTGGTCGTCACCATGTCTGCCCTCCCATTCAGGGGTAGAGTTTTGCTTCCCCTTGTCCATTACAGATGTTTCATTCTCAGCGCGGTTTGATCGCCCTGCAACGAAAGATCGCGCAGGAACGTATCTTGTGGTTCGGGGTACGGACGGAAGAAGGATCCGTTGCATGATGGTGGTTCGGGGTGAAGTTCGCACAGCTGTTGATAGGGTTGAAGGATTTACTCTCATGTTGGCGGTATGAATATCTCGTTAATGTCGTTGAACATAGGTACTCTTCCTGCTCTGAAGCTTCAACCACAATGTAAGCAGATTGCTTGTGTGCTTCAATGACGACATAGTAGTAGCGCAAAGTCAGCCGCGGCAGAGGTCACGGTGCAAACCATGCACATGCTGATTGGTGGATGCTCGGGTCGAGACAACGCTCGTCTTGCGAGGAAGGAGAATTATTACGTGAGCTAGGACTATTATTGCTCTTCGGCTATTCATGATATCGCTTTATGGGTAGTTTCGTTCGTGTCAACCTGTGGTGTGAGCGCTCTTGTGATTCGTGCTTCTCTACGGGAAAGTCATCAAGCCCAAGTTCGAGCGCTAGACCTTGCCTTATCGACCGGATAGTGGACAAATCAGTCAGTGATCCTCGTCTTTGCGCTCATCCGCGAAGATGAAGCATGCGTCCATACCGGCCGAAAAGCTTCAACCTTGGTGCCAGCTCAATGATCTCACACTGCACGGCGTCAGAATAAGGTCAAACATCGTCTCTGAGGACGGTATCAACAAAGGTGGAGGGCTTATGTCCGACACGACACATAGATCCGAAGATGTGCTGCTGTCAATACCCCAAGACCTCATTTTGAGCACGGAAGCGGTGTTGCAGTGTGCGAAAGTGGACAAGCACCTGCGACAGCTGGTGGAAACAATGGAAGACTGGGTCCAGGTAGGTACGATCAAGGTGAGTCTTTCATGTTTGTACTGAGATATATCTCAGAGCCCAAGGAAAGCTGTCGTTCTATTCCTGCTATACCAGATGACCCTATCAGACCCCGATCTAACATCATTTTCAATTGGTGTGAAAAGTCCTTTCACAGACTACTTTTGCTCGCTGCCCAAAGACGTTCCACTGCCAACTTTCCTCTCAGCTGAAGAGCGTGAACTACTGATAGGCACTTCTCTATTTGATGCAGTCGAGCAGAAGCTATCTAGCCTGGAGAAGGAGTTCGATATCCTCAGAGAGCGCACGATGTCGATCGGTTGGTGCAGTAAGGTCTGGTGGGACGAAGAAACAGGTCGGCTAACGTTCAATGACTGGCTGCTTTCTGATGCATTGTACCGCTCCCGCGCGCTGGACCTGCCTCGGGGTCTCGGCCATGCGATGGTACCATTAGTCGACATGGCAAACCATGCTGCTGACAGCAGGTACAACGCAAGATTTGAGATCGGTGAGGATGGAAAAGTGCTTCTGCTCGTCCGAGAAGGCAAGCAAATCCACGAGAACGAAGAGGTCTGTATTACCTACGGCGCTGGAGGAGCGTCTGAAATGATCTTCTCCTACGGCTTCTTAGAGGAAGGCGTTCAGAGTGCTCGGGAGATGTTCCTAACGCTACGAGCTCCTCAGAACGACCCTCTGCGCATCGCAAAGATGCATTTTGCGAAGGAAGCTCCAGGTGTTCGACTCTTCATTGATGCGCAAGGTCATTCCATGTGGGAAAGCTCTTTTGTTTGGTGGGCCTGTGTCAATGAGGAAGATGGACTGAACTTCGAGGTTCTCCAGACTGTTGACGGCGGTAGGGAGCTGCAGGCACTCTGGCAGGGCCAGAAGCTAGAACCTGACGCACTGCATTCCATTTTGATGGACGACCCACGCAAGGACATCTTCAAGCTGAGAGCCACCGTCATCATCCAAGAGCGAATTGCGAAGCAGGGTGAAGAGCTAAGCGTCAGTCAAGCCGCCTTCGAGGAAAACCTGTCCCGTACCCCACAGATCAACGACTTCGTTTATGAGACGATCCGGCGCCTTCGCCAGCTGGAGTTAGATTTTCTCATAGCGAGCTATGGAACGTTGGAATCTGAGGTGAGGTCTTGTGATTCCTTACTAAAGGTTTTGTCATGCAAAGTACCTAAGCTAACCTCTAGTGTGATAGAAACAACAATTGTTGAGCTCTCGGACTGTCGCCGAGTACTTTGCAGGAAATCCAGGCGCCCATGATTCCGAAGGACACCAGGAAGAGGACTTCTCGTAGATCAAATTAACAAATACCCGTAATACATCGCCTCATTCATGCGCTACCAGTGTTTCATCTCTCATACCGGTAGAGTGTGCCCTGGCAATTCAGCTCAGACCACTATTTCTGAGGTCAACGATAAACAGCCGGACTGCGTGTACAGTATGCCCCGCGCTCCGGATAGCTTGGAACGCGGGAGAGACGAAGTCGTCTTTGACGATTCGATATGCGTTTCATTGGTTAATCGGCCAACTTGGCACCGAACAAATATCCATCTTCGCGGCTGATCGTCCAACAACCAGCCGTTCGTTGCATGACCATTTCTCGGATTCGACTTTCTAGAAATGTTCAATTTACAGCTATCGTGCTTTTCGTAACAATCGAAGGGGAATACTCTGTCTGTCTGTCGCTATGATAGAGCTCACATGGATTCTAGTCTTCCTGCTTTGCACTTTGTGCGAGTGAGGGAGAAGTTAAGTTAACAGCTCGTGTGTGCTGCTGTATTCGAAATGTACCAGGGCAACACATCCACAAGGAGATATCTCGGACGAGGGGGAAGGCATTCAAGTATGATACCTATCGTGTACTAGCTCGACAGTTCCCAGGATCGCAACGCCCACGGAAGAGGTCCGCTACCCAGATGCGTCACCAGTGCCCTACCAATCCTACAGACTTGTGGGGTTGACCTCCCAACGTAAGCCAATAACAAACCTGCCGCATGGAGTGGCTTAAACTTTGCGTCTCTTTCAGGAACATTTGCATCTGCTCGACCAGCTGTCCCTTCCCCAGATTTCCCATCAAACAGTAAAGCTAACCCCATGAATTGGGATTTCTGAGTGAGACACGAGGACCCGGTCTGCACAGAAGGAAAGACCGGCGGCGCTGGTCTCGCTTAGTTTCCTAGCCCTGTGCCCCATGTCCGCTGCATGGACTACTTTCCAAATCAGCTAAAAGCCAATACCTTGCTGCTCAGGTCTGGACCCGCGGTTGACTCCTCTTCATTCAGACCTTTGCACTTCTGCCCCTCCAGCTTTGACCTGCATAGACATACCGCAAGATCTCCAGAATCTCGCGAGCACGCTGGCGGTTATTTGTGTGTCATCTTTCAAACTACGCTGCCCCCGTAAGCCATCGACTATCGTAGATCGCAGACCACCCGTTCGCCCGACGGCCATTTGGCCATATCGCCTGTATAGACAAGCAACGACGGCACACCAGCAATATGCCGGGCATATTACCTATGAAGATGATTAGAGTAGGTACCAGCAGTCAGAGTCGCATAGCACAAGCGTGCGATCGATGCCGGAGCAAGAAGATTAGATGCGATGGGGTTAGGCCATGTTGCTCGCAATGCTCAAATGTCGGCTTCGAGTGCAAGACAAGCGACAAGTTGAGCCGGAGAGCGTTCCCGAGAGGCTATACAGAGTCCCTAGAAGACAGGGTACGAGGGCTGGAAGCAGAAGTCAGAGAGCTGAAAGACTTGCTCGACGAGAAAGATGAGAAAATCGATATGCTGTCTCGCATACACAACTTCGCGCCTATCCGGAAACAGTCGGCCTCCTTATCACCAGCCCAGTCCTCCCAATGCAAATCCGAGATAGTATCAGCTCAAGAAGAGGTCTTGCATGTCGAGATACCGGCCCCAGTGCAGCCATCCACAACCTCAGTGGGTGCCACGACCACGTCAGCCTTAATCGAAGCATTCGACAGCAAACTGCAAGACCAGGGACGGCAAAGTCCACCAATTGTTCCTTCCGCCTTCCTCGCACCTCCTCAAGCTCAAGCCAGATGTGCTGGACTTGGCAACAATTCCATTGCTCCTCCTCGAGTGCTATCTGACCAATATATCAGTACGTATCAAAGCCTCCTGTCAAGTTTCGTGCATTGCTCACAGCCCTTTTAGACCTCTTCTTCCAAGAATGGCAACCGCTGCTGCCTGTTCTGCACCGCCAGACGTTCTTGCGACTCTACGAGCAATTCCTTGCAGAACCGGATGCTCGGGTTCTGCAGGGCAACAAAATTGCCGTAGCGCAGCTGTTCTTGATCTTCGAGATTGCCGCTCACTCCTCATCATCAAAGACGCGACCAAATACGACTGCGTACGAATTGGCTTGGCGCAGAGCTCTTTCCGCAACATCGTCTGCTCCTTCCCTCCCACTTTTGCAGTGCCACGTTCTGGCACAGCTCTGCTACCTGCTCAAGGCCGATTACCCTCACCTGTTACGGCACAGAGGATATGCTGTCAGTATCTGTCATCAGCTTGGCCTTCATCAAGGCCACAAAATTCACGGCCTTCCAGCGTTCGAAGCCGAGTCGAGGAAAAAGGTCTTTTGGTGCCAATATGTTCTTGACAAGTAAGCAAGTCAGTGCATCCGTCCTTACTCTTCCTCTAACCTGGTTTAGGTTCTCTTCAGCAACCACAGGCATGCCGACGCTTCTTCGCGATTCTGACATTACAGCTGAATATCCTGTCGATGTTGATGACGAGAACATCAACGAGCACGGTCTGTCACCGGCTCTTCCGGGCGAATTAACAAAAATCTCGAGTGCTCTAGCACTTATCAGGATGTCGAGGGTTCTTGCAAGGACACTCGAACACCTTTATCCTGCTAGCGCTTCCTACTCGATCTCTCTGAAAAAGCTGCATTCTCTGTCAGATGAGCTTGATCAGTGGCAGGAAGAGCTGCCAGATCACCTGCGGCTCCGATTCTGCAACGACAAGCCTGCCACAAACCTCATTAGTGACCGATCACCACTTCTGGTAAGTCCTCTGTACTATCAATACTGTTCGTTGCTGACTCTTTAGTCTCTTGCATACTTCCATACTCGAAGTCTAATCCACCGTCCTCTACTCTGCCACGGCTCCGGCAGTGCTGCTTCGGCGGCAACGATCGTCCTTGCTACGGCTGCAAAACACATCCTTCAGATTATCGATCTGCTCGATGAACGATGCATGAACTATACCTTCCCCGTCAACAAGCAAGATGTTCTTATGAATGCAGGCTTTTCGATTTTGTGGCAATGTGTTGACCTTGAGGATGATAGCAAGCTTGTAAAGGACAACCAAAAGTCTTTGGTCCTGACCCTAGCAAAGGTGGCAAAGGAGAATGTCCCTGCTGCCACTGAGTTTCAGAAGCTTGCTGCAGCGTTTGTGGTTGTTGGAAACCCTCGGGTGGCAGAGCCCAAACACATTCCAATCGATACGCAGGCGGCCAAATTGTTGAGCTCCATGCCAGCTCCTGCTAATAGCAACAAACAGAAGTCTACCAAGGAGCACCTCCAGGCCATCGCATCGCGCTTTTCGAGCTTCAGCACAAGGGAAAGCCATAACGATGAGCCTCAGAAGCGCAGGACCATCTCCTCTCAATCAGGTCCTTCACAATCTCATCCGAGCCCGTATCACAGAACAAACAGTGCAACCAGCTTGATGTCGACACAATCTGCCCCACTCATGAATGTGTCAACTCCATCGCCGCGCACTACAGTACCGGGGCACAGAGCAATAGCGCCTGCTGCATCGGCAGTCAACCTGGATTACTTCCCGTTGGAAGGACCGTACCAGCTTCCCACTCAGAATTCGTCCTCGACGATGTTACCACCCAAGAAGACATCTGCTCCAACGAGCAACGACGGCTGGGAACACCTTGGCCATGACTTTGACAGCACGCCAGCAGCACTGTACACGGTAGCACCAGGTACCTTGAACAAGACCACGTCCAACCCTGAGACCCTTGATTGGAATGTCGACATGTGGGGTCTCGGCGGCTTTCACACTGGGAGGGCTCATGTTCCACAAAGCCTACTAAGCTTCTCTGAGGAGAGTCTGACCAGCGCCGATGATTTTCTGTTTAGCGCGCCCAGTAGCCACAATGGCTCCACGTCCACGCATGACGGTATTGATGTGAGCAGCGGCGAAGAGGCGTTCAAGGGCATTATAATGCCGTCCCACATCGAGGATGAGCTGGGCTTCTCTCCTGTTGACCGCGCATGATCGCGAGATGAACTTGTATTCCTTGTAATATAGCAATGATTGATGAGGCGGAGCAAGAGCAGGTTATGGCTGAAAGATATCCATTGGGACGGTGTGGAGACGTGTTAGCGCAAGCAATATCGGATGGGTGTTTGCGGATGTCTTCGAATTCTTGAAGTAAATAGCAATGTAAAGGTCACAGACACGGGACCAAGCACTTTTACTTTCTCTGAAGCACGAATGCACGCCTACAAACCTGCCAATTCCATGGTAGAATAAATTGCCGACGGACATGTCGGTCGAAGCCGAGGTGACGGAAGACTCCCCGGCTCTCGTTTTCCTCACCACGCCGCGGTGCCCAGCAAGCTGGTAGCAAATCATGAGCGGATGCTCCAGGGATACCCCATGGGGAAGAAAGGACCTAGTAGCGGCTTACTTTTGGCCCGACGAACTTCGATTTCATTTCATTTCACTCACTGCATGTCAAACACCGACTGGCATGGCAGCTGCTGTTTCGCTCCACCCTGCAGGTTGCCGCGGTACGGTACGGTTTCAACGGAACGGTCCTCGTAACACTTTCGGACTGGACTGTGGTGTTGCTTGATGATGATGGAACGGTGTTCTGACTTCAGGTTGCGAGCTCGGCACTGCTCGGCTCCACCTTTCCTTTCCTTTCGCTGCTGCAAGTGCGCTGTGTTACTGTAGGAGTATATTGCATTGTATTCCGAGCACGAGGCGAGGAGCGCTAGGGAGATGGGGCGCTTCGCCGTTCTGCGACGTTGGGGGTTGGTATGGCTAGCTGTCCGTGTGGTAAGGGGAGGGGCGTATGTTAGGTTTCATGCATGGTTCGAAGGTCGAGGGGCCGGCTGGTTGGGGCCAATGGGACTTAAGAGGATGAAAGGTTGATCTTACTGGAGATAGTTGAGATCAGCCACACGGTGTAGGCGGACTATCAAGGAAATGGAGGTCAGGACTGGTGGTATACGTACGTGTCATTGTTCTGTGGGGAAAGCGAGGAGTGAGACTAGAGACGTCGTGGAGAGCTGGCGGAGGGAAAGAGATGGAAACGGTATAGGTAGTACCTTCACTGCATATTTTGTCGGGCCATTGGAATGCATGTATACTGGAGCTGTGCTACTGGTGAAGTCTGACATCTCCAGGGTTTCGGGCACTCGGCTCCAAAAGCATGAAGAGTTCGTTGAATTTGGTAACTATTTAACAGTCACTATCTGCCAAAGCCAAACCAGCCTCGCTTCTTCGGGGCCTCTTCTGTCTTGACCTGCTGCGCAGATTGCTGTCCTGGAACAGGTGCAGCGGACCCAGTCTCGGGAGCCTTGCCTGGGTATTGAATATATTCCCAGGCGAGATCGAAAAACAGCGGCTGCATTGGTATTGGTTGCAGCTTCGGAGGATAGTTGACTATGTTCTTGAGGTCAACGTTGTCGTCGTATTGGTTGAGTTGGAGCCGTTCCAGGAGGGGTGCCTGGTATGGATTACCACCGGCATCCTTTTCGAATGTGGCAGTAGTGTTCTTTAGGTCCGCTAGAGCGCGGTACTGTAAGGCTAAGGATGCTAGATGAGCTTGCAGAGTTTCGAGCTGGGGTTGAGTAACGTCCAATCCTAGGGCAGCTGATGCATTTGATGCTGAGGCCTTTGCATGCTGAGCTAGCTCTTGAGATCGTGCAAAAAGAGCCAAAGCATTGCCGATTTGAGCGTTGATTGCATGTGAGCGAGCGACGGCCAAGCACTTCAAAGCTCTGAAGTAGGCTCGTTTGCCGTCCAACTCCTCGACGAAGGTGGTATCAGCCATGACACCGGGCAATTGCTTGACGGCATCCAGATTCTGCAGAATTGAGTCGTAGAGAGCGACTCTTTCCCGTAGCCGTGCAAGCTTTCTACCTGTAGGCTCGTGCTTGACCAAGCGTTCCTTCCCATCTTTTCGAGGTTTCTGGCTTTGCCTCAATTTTGTTGGCTCAAAGGTAAGACCATCCTGATCCCCACACAGTACTCGGTTTCGACCGACTCTCCACTCGACGACACCGTAGTTGACGGCAGTCCTTGTGACTTGCAAACCCTGTATTCTTGGGTCGCCCTGGTCGACGCCCTCAGCAACGAGCTCATCAATAGCAGTCTTTGTGGCATCTGCAGCATCTTGACGAGCGTTGATGATGTCGTCATAAGCTGCGGCCAGATCTTTCGCGCTTGTCTTTCCATCCTTGAAGGAAGCGACTTTCTCGGCCAGAGCATCCTCATTCAGTTTTGCTGTTGCCAGGGCTTGAGAAATGGAAGCATCCTCGAGCTTCACTGTACGGCCGCGCCATTCGATGTTGGTAGGGAGATCTCCTGCACCTTCTGCTTGAGCGGCGGCTTTTTCCGCCGTGGTTTCGAAAGCGGTAATATCGGCATCTGCTATCTGCTGACGAGCGTCTGTCTCGGATGAGGGAAAATGTTCGATTGCGATATCGGAAATAGCCTTCGTTCTCGGTAGTTTCTCCTGGTATGCAGCATAGCGGATGCTCGGGTCGATGGTGCCCTCAAGTAGATCTTGGTAGAGGTCTGTTTCTGCCTGGTTCGCCAAAGCAGTGTAGACTAGTCTGACGAAGGAGTAGTTCTGGATGCATGAGGCCCATCTATTGCGCTCGAAGTCGAAACCTCCGTTGAGCAGAGAGAGGTAGGCTTTGGCTTCTAGGATATCCTGGCTGGTGGCGCCTGTTGTGGACTGGTCTTGTAGGGCGTCAACCAGGTTTGTAGCATATGTGATGGCTCGTCGGAACCTTGAGACTATTTGGCGCTTGGTGGAACCTTGCATCGGTCTCTGGGTGTTCTCTGGAGACTGGGAGGACTTCATGTGCATGGCGTCGGCCCAAGCTCTCTCTGCGCTGGCCAACAGTAGTTGCACCCATCTAGAGTCGTTAGCAAGGACACCACCTAGCGGACACTTAGCCTACTGTGCATTCTTCGCGACATCCTGAGCAGTCACAGGCGACCTCTGGGCATACTTCTTGCCTCGGGGAGTGGTTGCGCCTAACCTCTTCCGAATGGTATGAATTCGACGAGTCGATTGTGCGTGGTACTTGTTGTACTCTCCCCCAATGAGGGCGCGATCTCGCTCCGAGACGACACTCTTCGTGATGTTCATCCCGTCGACAAACACAACCTCTCATAGACTGCCAGTATACATCAGTGGTGGAAGGTGGGGCCCTTGGGACTACGAGGGTCGGGGGGTCAGAGGGCAAGTGCGGTCTGTCCAAAAAGGGAAGGTACGGCCAGTCGCAGTTTCCGCAGCAGAAAGTTTCCGAATGTCGTACTCATCACCATTCCTCGTTCCCCATTCCTGACTTGCCATCGCCATCGTGGTGCCACGCCTTCCACAAAGCTTTGCCGCTCCTGCACACACTCTTTTCCTGCCGCCGATGCACCATACACCCTGCTTCCCGCATTCATGACCACGAACCGTGCTGCATAGCTCCTCGCCATCATACCACTCCACTCCCCGTTGCACGCCATTAGCAGCATTCGCCTCGGGGCATGCTAGAGCGTGTTCCTGCTACAGCAGAGTCGGCAGCCCACCTCTTCTTGAGATCCTTCGAGAGGCCCTATCGTTCGACGAGAGTCCTCGATCCCAACTTCTGGCGCCATGGTCTCGACCACCTCGATACCCCGGCCTGGTGGCCGTTGTACCTACAACAAGTCCGCCAGGTCCCACACTCGCGCCCGGCGCCCGCTGAGGTGCCGACGGTGCAAAGATGGAATAGCAAACCCGTGACACCGCGCCCACGTCGTACCCCTGGTGCACGCCCCTTCACTGCCTCTGCCTCTCCAGCCCAGCAAGGCCAAGCTCAGCAAAGAGTGTACGACGTATTTGGACAAGACGACGATTACGAAGAGCGTGCTGGCCAACCGGCTGATGTCGAAGACGCGCCTGCAGAGAACGCATGGGCTTTGCGTAGGAAGGAGCGGCAGCGGCAGCAACAACAGGAGGACTTTGATCAGCCCTTCGTATCTGACCTGTCTCGACAGAGGCCGGCCAACGCCCGCGTGTCCCCACAGACCACGAATCGAAGAACCACTTTCGACCATGCCGCACCGTCCGCCCCTGTGCCCCCTCCCAATAATAACCAGCCCCATGAATCCCATCCGCAAGTGTCGCAAAGCAAGGAAGAACGGAGGAGGAACAAATTCGAGCAGAGATTTGAGGAGAGACTCGAGCAGATCCTCGATCTATCTGACCACAACCACAAGGCCTTCAACGGCTTGGTACTCAAGAAAAACGACATAAGCGCAGCCGACTTTGATCGCGCCTGGCGTTTGTTCATCGCCCTCGACATTCAAGAGAAGGTGGCATCCTACATGTTCAAATTCCTGTCTCGATCCGCTCATTCCTCCGATGTGCCACGAGCCCTCGAAGCCTTTCGTCTCATACCCAGGGACGAGAGGCGATATGACCATTATCACGCTGCCATCTGCCTTGAACAGAAACGCTACCAGCATCATGGTGCCATGAATCTAGCATTCGAGGCCGCGATAAAAGGCTTCAAGACCCCCCTACAAGACCTACTTGCATACTTCGTGCAGAATTTGCTCTGGAATTCAGTTGCCGAGTTACTCCACCGCAACAAGACGGCCGATCGCGATATGGCGGCTTTTGCTCTTGAACTACGAGCTAAGGTAAGACGAAAAGTGCCTCTTGACCACGAGCTTCTCAAGAGTTGTGCCAATGTCAAGGATCTGCACCTGAAAGTGCTGTCCCTTGCAGAGCGCTTGAGATCACGCCACGCTGATCTACTCGAGCACAAGGATCTTCTCGATACTTTCTTCAAGGACTTAGTCGTCTTCTGCGTCCGGAGCCCCGAATGCATGCGTTCCGCTGCTGCATCGGGCCTCCTGGCGCTCTTCGACCTACAGAACGAGTTCGGGTGCTTACAGCTACAAGAGGAAGCTCTGCATACTCTGTTGCACTCTCCCAGCCGAGCAGCTAAGGTTGATATTGCGCTGATGACATATCGAAACCTCAGGTTCAACAGACCACATGCGGAAGTGCCGACATGGATGCTTGGCGGCCTGATTGGCATTTGCTCCGATGCAAACTATTCCTTGGACATTTACAACTACCTCCTTGATGAATTTGAGGATATACACGGGGTTCCTGATGAACAAGCTTACCAACGCATCCTCACTAGCTGCGCCCGCCAGGGCAATACTGACGCCGTGTATCGTGTCTTTGCACAATATCGTCATCATCATGACAAGATCTCTAACATTGCTTGGCTCACCCCATTGATCTATTGCCACGCTGTGACTGGCGATGTCGACAATGCCAGAAAGCAGTTTGCTAGGATTAAGGACGAGTTTGGATATGAGCCAAATCAGACATGCTGGAACATGCTTTTGCTCGCTCATGTACGGTCCGACGACCAGATATCCGCTTTTGATGTCTTTGAGGAAATGCAAAAGTCACATATACGTCCAGGTTCTTATACGTATGGCACTTTGCTTGCAATTTGTGCTGCGTATGGCGATACGGAAACCGCCTTGGAGCTACTGGCCAAAGCTCGCGACGACGGCGTGCGAATAATGGTGCCCATGGTCAACACCGTGGTCGAAGCCTACCTGTCTAACCACGACGTCCAGGCTGCAATGCGGTTTGCGATCTCCACTTCCCAATCAGGAACATCTGAATCGTTGACGCGTCTGTGGAACTCTTTCATCCGGTATTTCGCTGCTAAAGGAGATATTCCTGGTTTGATGAAAGCCCGCCGTCTCATGTCGGACTATAACGTCAAAGCAGACGAGATGACCTATGCCGCTGTCATGTCAGCCTTGACGTTGATGCGAAAGACGTCTGAAGCTGTCACTCTCCTTCAAGACATGCATCACAAACAAGGGCTTGCAGTCACTGCCTTCCACTACTCCATAGTTCTGCACGGATTCGTCATGGAACACAATCGGGACATGGTTGTCGTCATTGCCAACGAGATGAGGCAACGTTTTCCCAATCTGAGTCCCGGCGCCAATCGTGCTCTTCTCCTGCTTCAGTCTCAACGAGACCGATACACGAAGGGCCAAAATACTCACAGCGTAACGTTGTTCGCGTCTGTCTTGGAAGACATGTACACGTCCGGCGGCACAGCCTCCCACTTCGATCAGTCATTTGGCAGACCTCAAAAAGGTTCGGTGGTGGCATCTCTATACTTTGAAACAGTCATAGAGTCAATGATCCAGAGCGGGTCTTATGAGCAAGCTTCTCAGCTCCTCGATCACCTGGAAACCACCATGAGAGAAAGGGAGACTGTGGACTCTGCACGATCGACAAAGTTACTGCTGGCGAGAATGGACGTTGCCATTGCCCGTGGCGACCATCGAGCGTTACAACACATCTGGGATCGATTCTTCGACTATGCCTCGAGGAACCTTAAATCGATCCGTTCTCTCCGGCAGCAACGCGAAACTTCAACATTCAATGCTGAAAATACCGATGCAGATAAATCAGTGTCAGGTGCTGTGTCCCCTGGTGATTCACGATCCGAGGAGACGCCGGTTCTCAGAGCGTGGCGTATCAGTCTCAGCAAGCCGCTCAACAGATACATAGAAGCTATGGCGCAACAAAACCGCCTAGATGAGATGGTTGGCTTCGTCAAGCGCAGGTTCAGGACTGCTGGTTTCAAACTTACTGGACAAAACTGGAACAAATATATTCAAGTCCTCTGTCGGTCTCGCGACGTCAATCACCATGCACATGCATTTGCCATGACCGAAACGCTGATGCTAAACCGTGCACAGTCTTGGAAATTGCTCCAGCGTGGTCTCCTGAGACAGAAGAGAACGTCATATATGTTCAAGGCCATCGGAGAGCACAAGCGTCCCTTGCTTCAGGGAGAGTCATCCTATAGTGTCGCTAAACGTCTGGATGTCATGCGCTTCAATCCAAGGCGAATCATTCCCACCTATACGACCATGGTTCATTTGAGCTCTGTTCTAGCTCATGCGGCACGGGAGGCTGAGAATGGTTATCCTTTGGAGCTTAATCTGATCAATCAATTCGCACCAGATACCAAGAAGTTCCTTCAAAAGATGCCCTATCTAAAGGACAGCCTTCAGGGACAACTATTGCGGGGCCTCGAACGGGGCAATGACCCCAAGCCACGTCCAAGATCTGAACAATCGACCCGCGAGAAAGTGGATGTTAGCGGCATTTTTGGGAGCAAATCTCCGCTTGACCATCTGCCAGCTGAGTTTCTCGAAGACATTGAGGCTATAGTAAGGCCGAGAGATGACATTCGGGCTCTCCTCAAGGGCACCACTTCTTCGGCGAAGTTCTCACGCAGTGATGAGCAAGATATTCAGCTCGGTGAAAAGTTCTTCGGCAAAATTGCGCGGGACCCTATCGTGCTAGCTGGCAAAGGCCGATTTGAGACAGACCTGGAGAGGGCTATCCGTGTCAAACAGCATGAAAAGGAAAAAATCAAGCAGGTGCGAGCTTTACGTGAAGACCTAAGACGAAGACAACTTACGGGCGAGGTTTACCGACGCGACCTTGATTCAGGGATTGGTGGTCTTCGGCGAGAAGGTCCTTTTCAATCTGAAAGCTTGGTTTCCCCACCCTCAACAACACTATCGCTGCTTCCCCTACCAGTGCTGAGACGGGACAACTCTAGTGACCCCCAGCGTGAGACATCACTGCAAGAGACCCTTCAAGAATTGCCAGTGCGGGAGCAAATCAACATCTTGACAAAACTTGGCCAAGCAAATACCACAGGTGGAGCGTCGTCCGACAAACGATCTACTACCAAGCGAGCCATCCCGTACGCCGAGCGTCGCCGCATAGGCAAATTCCGAGCCTTGAAGCAACGCCAAGCAACCCGTCGCCTCCTCGATCATCTAGGTCGAGAAAATGTCTCGGACCGCGCACTTCAGCCGCGAACCGTTGCTGGTCGTCGCGCACTGCTCACCGAGCAAGCACAACGCCGCCGTCGAGAATACCTACGCTACGAAGCAGATGTCAAGGCTGGGAAACGAACGCAACCACTTCCTAAAACCCGACACGGTTATTGGAAGCGACTTCTCGACAAAGGTCCTTCAGGAGTCCGCTTCGTTGCAGACCTCAACCGTCATCCTAACAGATATCTCATCAGGCGTGGTCGTCTAGTGGAAAGGCGACGACCAGCAGTGTCGCCAGGGGACCTGGAGGAGAGAAAGTTCAAGATCACCACAAAGAGAAGGAGAAGAGACCGGAACCGACGGCGGATAAATGCTATTCGCAGAGCGATGAGAGGGCTGCCCCCAGCTAAGCCGGAAGAGGCCGTGCCCGTCGTGGTTGGTGCAAGGCACAAACGTGAACCAACCGTTGAAGGGGAGCTGTATTTGCCCCGCGTGTGAGTGAGAGGTACTAGCGATCTGGTACAGTTATGGCGATAGTGTACATATTAAGAAATACCCCTTGCACTCTACCACTTCGCGCGCACACCTGCATGTTCTTCATAAGCTGGTAGAATGTAGCTAGCGACTACTCACCTGTCCGCGATCAAGCCTATTACAATATTCGCGCTATAAGTCGTATCCGTCCGTGCCTTTGCAAACCTTCGTCGTGTGCTCCCATCTTCCAGCACCTATTGTATAATGCCGAACACACAACTTTCCCCCACGCCGAGTAGGAAATGGTTTAGTACAGTATGAAGCTAGTGAAGCTGAAGGCTGAGAACATGCTTGGCCTTGACCGGGCAGTTTGGGCTGAAGGAGGGAGATTGAATTAATATTATGCAACGCAGAGTCGGACGGGACAGCGAGCAAGCAAGCACATCTGCAAAGCTGACGTTGGTGGACAGTTGAGGTCTTGGTAGAGACATCCCACGCGTAGGATTGAGCAAGTGAAGGGAGAGAGAGGTCTGCTGTGAGTGCGCGCCACCAATGCGTGTTTCTATATGTGTTTGTGCTTGTCCTTACCTCGGACCGTGTCTACTGTACCTGCATCATAACTCCTTCGCTTCATACCGCACCGTGGGATGTATCAGATCTCTGGCGTTGCGGACGGCTCTTACTTCGGCGGCTTTCGTCTGTGCGAGGAAAAGCATCCGCTCATCGACCTCTTCCTGTCTCTGTTTCTCTGCGTCCTGCGGGTCGACGCTTGCCCTCCTGTTACTGTGGTCGTATTTGTGCATCTCTCTGTTTTTTGCGTCCGTCGTCTTTTCTAGTACGGTCGACATACTGCTCAGGACCGTCACTGTCGCCTTTGCGAGCGGGAGTTCTGTGGATGGAACCTGGTCGTCTGATGCCCAACCACGGTTCCTTAGCGTGCCGGCTTTGCTGCACTCCTCGCGTAGCCGTGCGACCATAAGGCCAGCGAACATGTCGCCTGTGCCACTGAAGTAGCAGTCTAGGACTGGCACTTCGACAGTAAAGCAGCGGGATGAGCCGTCGCTTTTCTTCTCGGAGCCGACCACGCAGAGTACCCCTTCCTGCTGTTTCCCTTTTATCCTAACACTTGTGACAACGACCATTCGCACACTGTCCCGCTGATGTAATACCTCCATCGCCTCTCTCACCTTCTCCAGGCTGGCTTCGTAGTTGTCACCCGTCGGGCGTCTTTCCAGTTCTCCTCCGTCCTGATCAGTGTCTCCACCAGCCAGATGGACGCCAGAGATTAACTCCAATTCGAACCCATTCGGCACAACCAAGTCCGGCCCCTCCATGCCACCACTAACAGCCTTCTTGTACCCTTTCACCATCTCCTCGCTCACATACAACCGTCCCTGATCGCCCATCACAGGATCCAACACCCAGAAGAAAGCACCAGGATTCATAGTTTCCCTCTTCAGCTTCAAATCCCGGGCGATCTTTACCACTACCTTCAGGGCATCGGCAGAAGGTATGTAACCTGATAACAAGACGTCGAAGTCAACCAGAGTAGATTGTGATAGACCCTCGTAGAGTTGGGATATCATTTCTGGGCTCGTCTTGTCGCCTTTCCATTGTTTGTAGCCGGTGTGATTGCTGAAATTGACAGTGTTTATGGCTGAAACATCGACGCCGAGAGCTTGCATGCAGAATGTGGCCATTGTGTTGCCGACGTAGCTGGCAGATGCCGGGTTAGTACTAGTACCGTGAGGAGGATGACTATGGGAGTCCGTGGATTGAAGCCAAAAGCAAGGCCTTTAGGTAGAGAGAGGGAAATGAGAGAAATGGCTGACAGGCTGAGAGATGCCGGTCCACTGGCGCTTCCACGGCCTCCGGGTTGACAATATACCTTATCAAGAGACACCAGAAAGTGCAGCAGGGACGAGGATACCGACCTACCCATAGACAACATGGCTCGCTATTGCCAAGACCTTCGTCTCTGGCACTGGAATATCATTTTGGTCGAGCTGGTTTGAGTCTGCCATAACCCAGGACGACCGAGCAGTATCGTCAGCGAAGCAGTGAGGACCGGAATTGGTGTCCCACTGATTGTGAACCCGCTTGGCACTTGCTGGTGATTCTAGTGAAGTGACCGCAACTTGCCGGAGGCTTAGGCGTTGCGCTTGTTGAGTATGCAGTGTAACACTACTTGTGAGATTCTGACTCTTTCCTTGAGTAATCGCCTTGCTCGATGTCTGTGCGTGGGGCGGTGGAATTATTATACCTAAATTCATCTCGAGTTGTTCTTGCGAGGCACAACTACATAAGGAAGGTATGACGTAATACCTATCCCGATAAGCATTTTCGATAAAGGAGGTTATGAAGGCACAAATCAGGAAGAAGCGCGTCGTGATTGTCTATCGCGCAACAATTCGACAGTATGCTCGATAATGTCATGTCATCTATATCATTGCTCGCTTGCTTATGTGCGCACAAAAGCACCCTGCCGCGTTCTTGACGTTTCCCTCATGCTCAACAGATCTCCCACAAGTTCATCGTGCAAGGTATTGACCACCGAACGTTGAAATTTCTCAGCCATCTACAGCCATACTGTACCCTGAAAATCATTCGTGCGTCACTTTCGTCGACCGTATCGTGCCGGGCGGATGTATTGTCGTGCATTGTGATTTCAGTCAGCGCTTACTCGTCGTCACCAATCTGCAAATGGTTAGGAGAGAGCAACTCATTGGCGTTTTGGCAACGTACCTTGGGGGCTAGATAGAACCGCAAATGACTGCTTCCAGCAAGACCGTACTCGACCAGCAAAGGCACCTCCTGCGACAAGCATAGCTTTACCTTTGTAGCAAGACCGGAAGCTTTGCAGAAGTTGACGAGGTACTTAAGTGAGAATGTGAGTGATACTGGCTCAACCAGCTGTATCGAGACGTCCTGGTCTGGCTTGTCGACGTTGGTATGCTGTCGGACTGTGACTGAGCCGCTGCCGATATCGCCCTGACATGAGAACCGCACTCCGTCTTTTGATGCTTCGATAGAGACTGCTCTACGTCAATATGTTGCTTCTGTGGTTGTGCCTAGGGGAACAGTGGTGACATACCAGATTCAGACATGGCAATCAGATCCCTACAAATTCTCTGAAACTCGGCAGCAGGCATCTCGATTGTAGCAGCATATTCTGTATCCGGGATTCCCAAATGTTCCTGATCGATGTCCATCAACTTGATGTCATATTCACTCAGCCTATCACTTTCCGAACTCTCAAAAACCAGATTAACAACGTCTGGCGCATCTTCTGCCTTTAGTGTAAGGATATCTTCGTTCTGTGCGGCGCGGAGGACCTTGGTCAGAGATGTGAGGTTAATGCCCAGGGCGATGTTTCGGTCGCAGCGGAAGGGAGAAAACATCTCGGCTTTGAGCATCATGGAAACAAGGGCAACGTGAGAATTGTCCATTGCTTGGAGGGCAATGCCGGAGTCATTACAGTCGAAATTGCAGTCTTGCACTAGGTCTTTGATAGCGTCGACGACCTAGATAGCGGTTAGAAGAGAATGGATATTGCGTGAAGCACATGCCTTCTTCAGCATAGCTGCCTGCTCGAGACGTGCTTCCAGCACTGCCAACTGTTAGCATCCTCAACCGATACTTCGTGGAGACGGGTGCGCACTTTTGGCGGTACTGTGTGATAACAAGATTCAAAGTATCGAATTACGAGGTAGCTGACCGAGATGGGAGTCTTTGCAGCAAGGGCAGGCGATGCGTTGGTCTGGCAAGGGACAGAAGATGCAGAACAGTAATTGAGGGCAGAAACTAATTTACGCGTATGGTAAATGCCAGCGCGTCGCGCGTTTATCTAGCCCCACATCGGAGCGGGCGGCGTGTCAAACATCTGGTTCGAACTAACAACGTCTACCGCGGCGGCGGACTATGGGCTCGTTAGTGTAAGCCGAGTCGATAATGTAGAAAGCGCCAGAGGAGCAATAGAATTTCCTTTGCGTTGTGATGATGAATTGCTTGTACTGAATTGGTAACGCTGCAAATCAGCCAGCTTGAGCGGTCATACGTGTAGGCCTACCTGCTGACCATGTAATACTATAGGAATGATGTCCAAAACCACTATACTCCTGGACAGTGCTGATTGTCCTGCAACTTGTTGCTTCATGAGATCCACAAGATGATTTCTGAAACATTGTTGACTTATTCTTCAATCACGTCCTCAATCGGAGGAGCAACAATACCGTCGCGGTTGGATTTCTTGAGAGCATTTTCATATTCCCTCTGCATACCGTACTGGACAGCCTCTAAGACGTTCTGCACCGTCTGCTTTGGCTTGAACCTTGGCTCAGTTCCTTCTTGGTATACGCCAGTTTTGACCAGTATACTGTGCCAGTCACACGTCGATCGGTCCGACTCATCGAACTCGTTTGTGCCTCGAATGTCAGATTCCGGCGTGTCACCCACGAAGTAAACCGTATCCGGCGGCTGGTCGATGCCGTGGATATCTTTCCTCCACTGCTGCAGCAATCGTGTAGCGAACTCAAACGTGCCCATCTGAGGTTTGCCGAAAGCAACAGTTTTCAGCTCTTTGCCCGTGATGGCCTTGAACATGGCTTCGAGGGATGCTCGCAGTGCACCCATGCCGATTCGTGAGAAAGCGTGGGAAGTAGCCCAAATGACGTCGTTGTGTGCGAAGAAGACGGATGGTCCTTCGTCGAATGTTTCTGATCTCGTTCCCAGTCGTCCATTCTTCGACATGCAAAGGTCGAGGATGATCTGTTGGTCACCAGCCCAGTCCCTTGAATCAGCGAAGACGAAGATGGCTTCAATCTCGATCTCACCATAGTTACGCTTGACCGAATGATCGTACTCAGCCTCTGTGAGCTTTCTGAAGGGTGTGGTATCTGTGTTGTCCTTGATGATGTCGCCGGGTGTAATCACATCTTGAAAGCCGTAGCTTTGGGCTACTTGTCTGCACTTGTCTCCATCTCCTCCAACAACCAGAACAGTCTTGTACTTCGAGGCGAGCTCTCGCATTGGGGTATGACCGCAGATGAATTGACCAGGTGAGACTTCCAGCTGCAGCTGGTTGGAGAGCTGGATACATCGTTCTTCTTCGGTCTTGCCTCCACCATTGGTTACGAAAATATATGGGCTAGACTCTGTCAGTTCCTGGCCGGGCAGTACTTTCGGTTCCACTCACACTTTGATGTTGTATGTATTCTGTCCGTTCAGCAACTTCATTGCCTGGATTGCTTCTGGAATGACCTCGCCGCCCCGAATGAGGACGCCATCGATATCAAAGGCATACGCGAATTTGTCGGTTATTGGCTGTGCTCCTTCTGCAGGTGTGGTGGGGCCTGTATCTGGAGGGGTTGCGTCTTCGCCGTCTGCCAGATGGTGTTTAGCCATTTCCATGGCCAGAGCCACATCGTGAGCATCGCTAGGCTGCTCGAGGAATTGCGGAGGGGCAACCACGGTTGGACCGGCGAAGAGGTCAGCACGGGATGTGCTCAAACTTGACAGTCGTCGTGTGACAGAACGTCTGGAATCTCGTCTGCCTCGGGTCTGGCTGGGCGTGAGGAAGGAACCATCTTGTCCATCCATATTGGCGCAATGGTGAAGAAACTTTCGTTCTAACAATGGTCACTGCAGCTACGGTCGTCAGCTAGCAGGCTGACAAGACACAGGAATCAGATGGGTAGTTGAGGGCAATATTTCTATTAGAGAATTCTGTCAGACACCTCAAACAACCGTGTCCGCATCGAGGAAATTGAGTGTATTAGTGAGGATATGAGATGTACTAGAGCAAGTTTGAACTTTTCGCTTCTGAATAATTGGTGTTAATGTCCTGTTGCAATTGTCTTTCCTCGTGGTATCCAGCAGCGGCATGATCCCGCAATGAGGTCCTGTTCGTCATTGTGAACCTTTACGATGACGTCGACTTGACCTGGTATGGAGTCGTGGCAAGGTCCATAGAGGGTGTCGGAGGCTCAATCAAAACCAAAACACGATGGAATCATTGTCTGCCTTTTGGCATACCGGGCCGACCAGTACGGTATGGTGCCTTGCACGCAGTAGTTGACGATCCAATTATAGCACGAGGAGATAGGAACCCGGGTGGCCTGTGAACAATTTTTCTAGCTATTCCAAAACGGGAATAGATGCTGTATGGTAAATGGGCGTTTGGTGTTTGGCCATTGCCATCTAAAGGTTTGAGCTCGTGCTTGCCGAGTAACAATCTCGGGTCTTCGAAAAGGTCTGTCCGAATGTTCACCGAATGAGGAGGAGCGCTGCATCGACGATTTCATGGGCAGACATGCTCTGTAATGCAGTGGAAACGCACATGCCAGGTTAGGACAACATAATATTAGGTGGCACTAAAGTTGAGCAGGCAGCAGAATAATCAACAGCCGTGTGATGGGACGATGTAAGACGTGCATAGTTTCATGCATATGGCATCTTTGAGGAGCCGCTTATCCATAGCCAACAACAACCAGCATATGTGAAACTCCTTATCGTCGGCATTCCTGCCAAGGAGACCACCAACAATAGGATGCAGCAGCTAATGTACCGTACAATACAGCCTGTTCGAATCCTTGCCGGAGTCGACTGCACAATGACGACAATCCAATGATGGGTGCGGATTATTGCCTTATCCAAGAAGCGAACATAAACTCCAACAACACCTTGCTATGGTTCTGTACAGCTGACATAGTACAAAGTCAAAAAACCAACCCCAAACCAACCCCAAATGCTATATGCTGAATGCTTGGTCGAGCCAATGCTTGACGACAACCTTGCCCTCCTCGAACGCTTTACGATTCGTTCGAACAATTATTGCCGCGTGACTGTGGCTGGAATTATGTATGTGTACAGGAAATTTCCTGAAGCCCACGTCGTCGAGAGCTTTGATCATGGCGAATTGCGCTGGTGTGAGCGCCAAGGTCGGAATGTCAGGAGCACATCCACTAGCTGTGGACCGGCGACGCAGAGTACTGGAAGGAACTTTCTCCAAAGTTGTGTCCTGCGTTGAGGCGATCCTCTCCTCTGTCGTTTCTGGTGCAGTATCGCCTTCTGCAAGCTCTTCCAAGCCTTCAGGCAAATATTCCTGCTGTTGGGCAGCATTGGTGGCCTCGAAAACGTCTTCTATGCCGGCTCGCATATCTTGCACCATCCATGACATGCGGTATCTTTGATAGCCATCTACTGCATCGTCTTGCTCGTGCAGCAGTATTCGTTTCTGGCTTCGTAAAGTTTGAATTCCGGAGTTGATCAGGAACACAACAACCGCAACGGGTATCAAAATTGACAGGCCAGCATAGATCGGTGCCTTTCTGAGTACTGTTCGACTTGTGTTTGCGACCCGTTCCGAGAGAGTAGGTGGCTGCTTCGACTGGGCAAGATGGTAGGGCTCGTCAGGGTCCAGTATCACGTCTTGATATCCTGGCAGGTAATTGAGCTTCAGCTTTTCCAGGTTCACGTACGGATCGTTTCTCGAGATGCCCGTTGTGTAATACACAGCGGTCCTGTCGTTCACAATATTCGTATATAGGCACCGATTTTCAAACTTCCTCAACGCGTGTATGAAAATGCTTTCGGGGTCCGCCAGGACACTCAACAACGGCCGTCCTGTATCGCGAAAATTGTCCACCGTGAACAGCTGTCGCCCTGAGGCCGATAACGTTCTTGCGCCCAGCACATTCCACACCTGGTTCTGATAGCCTCTTAAGGGCGTGCGAACTCCCAGATGCGGTGATGCGAAAGTCGTGAAATTGACTGGCTTTATGTAGTCGAAGTAGCCTTTGGAGTCGAGCAACCCTACGCAGAACCTCGCAATTAACCCTCCGAGGGAGTAACCCACAATGGAGAACCTGTCAATCTTGAAGCCATCCCTCTTCAACTCTACTATCGTTTCCTCGATCTCTTTTGTGACGCGCTCGCCGCCTACCTCAATGCCATCGTAGGTGAAGGAAGATGCGTTGCGCTTGCAGACTAGGACGATGAGTTCGTCGTCGGAATATTTTTCTCGTAGGGATGTCGCTAGGTAATTCACGTGGGTGGCGTTCCCCCACAGACCATGAATACAGACGCAAAGATGATGCGCTTCATGCCGAGAGCCTTCAGCAGGCTTCAGGAGAGCGCTGTCTGACATGTTGTAGCACAAAGCCTGTCTGTCGAGACTTCTGAAGTCAACGCCCAGCAGAGCCATCCCGTAGATAAGACAGATTCCGTAGTGACGTCTTCGCGGCATGCGGCACGCCCGAAACGCGGATCTTGCTTAGCTCTGTGCCGCCTTGCGTGCTGCCAGTGTGATCAAACCCCTTTGAAGTTCCGACTCGTTGCAGATCTTAGGCGCCACACCTGGAACGTCGACAACGAGCTCCCTATATTGGTTTTCACACTCTTCAACGATCTGAATTGCTCCTGATAGTCTGCAGTATTCGACGTCGTATCCCTCTCACCTTGTGTCACGTAGATACGGTCTCCTGGCAGTTGTGACTACTGCTAGTACTTGGGAAGAAATTGCAGCGCGTACTTCGACGAGGCCCTGGTGCAAAAAGTGTCAAACGCAAAGTGACCAGATCCAGGGCGTGTGATGTTTCTGACGTTTACGTACAACACCTATCGTCGGCCAGCAAGTCGTTGAAAAGTTCGTTTGTCCAGTGACCGCGCGACAAAGTGGCTCACAAGCCTGATAAAATTCCCTTATCTGTCTAATCACAAACATCTGATCAAGGATACAATCTGGAACTGGCATCCCTCGCCGTACTCAGCTAAGAGCCGCGCAGGGCTTTCGTCAAGCCAAGAACAGGCACGACCATCCAGTCGAGTAAGAGGCGATGATCCAATATTGATGAGGTAACTAAACCCTTGCAGTTCTCGTGTTCCTGATGCGGCTCGGGTCACGATTGAGACCAGCCTCACAGTCACCACAAGGCAATCACAGCCCATGAGGTCGACTGCGCTAGTTAGAAACTAGAGGCTCTGATGAACTGTGCAAGACCTCCGCCGGTGCCGGCCCGTACAATTAAATATGTTCAGCTCTCGTGGTTTGTTCAAGGATGTGCCATGCCCTGGGAAGCATGAGTGTACTTTGCCGAATTGCCTCTTCAAACACGAGCCACCTGCTGCGGAGCCACAAGTCACCTCTAACGCGGGTCAAGTCTACGATCCGGAAGTCATACATCTGGAAGACTCACCTCCTCCTGCAAAACGGAGGAGGCTGGATACATCAGACCCAATCACGCAAGCTGATCTACATAGTAGGCAAATCACGGTACAAGGCAATGGACCGCCTGAATCGGTCCTCCAAATTGTGTCCAGCCATGGTTCTCAACCAAACGAACCACCTCCGAAGTCTCCAAGCCGCAAACCCATCTCCAATGGTACCATCGCGATCAAGTCATCAGCTTCGGTTCAGCCAACCCCTGTGTCAGGCGCAACAAACAAGCCGGCTGCGCGGTCCAAACAGCCTACTTCTGCGACTCGTGTTGTGTCTCCTCCACCAACTTCTCGTAATTCAAAAGGCTCATCATCACCCCCCAAACCATATCGAAAATCTGCAGATACACGAGGTCTGAACCCAAGACCTATTGAACAGAGCCCCGTCAAGTTTGAGACTCGACATACGTATCTCAAAAAGCTTCACAAGCAGATCGAAGACGCGAATAATCGATACCAGAGAGAATTCGCTAATCAGCCTGAACTCACACTAAGCAAAGACGAGCTCGAGACACAAGCTCTTGATGACGAGGAGAGAATCGCGAATGCGTATCCAAGTCCAGACGCATATAAGAACAACCTTGCACACCGCTTAGCCTTTTACACGGCTAAAAAGATGACCGCCACTATCTGGAAAGATACCATCACACTAACGTGGTTGACTAACCCCAACGTAGCTGCTCTATCTTTCCAACCTCAACAGTCTATCGATAAAGCGGAGACAGGTCTTTCCACCGAAGCCCAAGAAGTAACCATTCTAAAGCATCTTCGCACTGGGCTCCACCAACATGCAAAGCACGGCTACATCATTAGAGCTCCAGACGAGAAAGCAATAGCCGCGGTCAAAGCTCTGCAAAAGTCTCAAGCTTATAATGAAACCTGTGACCGCTGCGGCACACATTTTCAGGTCTTCCCAGGGCGCAGTGACCCTTCTGGTATGGGCAGACTCACCACGAAAGGACCATGCAAATACCACTGGGGTCGGCTTCCACGATACAGCGGCAATGCTCGTGGCACTTTCTCCTGCTGCGGCTCAGGACCTGGTTCGGAGGGCTGTGAAATAACAGAACATCACGTCTTCAAGGTTACTGATGCAGCACGCCTCGCATCGCTCCTCCAATTCCGAGAGACATCACCACACAATGACTCAAAGGTCCGAGGTCCTGTGGTGTTCGACTGCGAGATGAGCTACACTACTCGTGGGCTTGAGCTTGTCCGTCTCACGGCTTTATCTTGGCCATCCAATACCACAGTCCTCGACATCCTCGTGCGCCCCATCGGCGAAATCTTAGACTTCAACACACGCTTCAGCGGTGTCACAAAGGAGATGTATCTTTCTGCTTCGGATTACGGACATGCGGGAAGGCCCCCAAGATATGGGTCCGGTGAGCCACTTCAAATAGCGGCCAGTCCAGCCGCAGCACGAGCTCTCTTATTTGATCATCTCGAGCCCGACACACCACTTCTCGGCCATGCGATCGACAACGACCTCAACGCGTGCCGCATAATCCATCCTTTTGTCATCGATACGGTCTTGCTTTATCCGCATCCCAAGGGCCTACCTATACGCTACAAACTGCGTGATCTAGCACGAATGCACCTTGGTCGGCAGATACAAGCAAATAGTGGTGATGGAAGCGAAGGGCATGATTCAAAGGAAGATAGTGCGGCTACTGGAGATCTTGTGCGAAAGAAAGTTGGCCAGAAGTGGCAGGAGTTCAAGCGCAATGGGTGGTGGTGGAAAGGAGAGACATTGATGGCGCCTGGAACTGCAAAGAGCTTGAAGACTGTTGGTAATGGTGTTGAGTAAGCAACTTGTAGGCGTAATTCTTGCATTGTGAGCAACGAGAACGGTGTTTGTAAACTACCTCTACAGGCTCTATCATCTTGCTGGAGCAGTTGCATCCGGAATGCACTAAGAGTTCACCGTGGCTAGCGTGGGCCCGGTGACGGGCGAGGTAGCCTTATGGGGCTACTGCAGGAAAGCGAGGCTACGCGCATGCATGACGTCCGTCTGTGCCTCGGCGGTCTCCCATCTGCACATGCTCTGGTAGGTGCCTCAAAAGTGTGCACATGAGCAAATCGAGTGCTTATGATCGATCAATAAAAGCAGTTCAATCAGCATCTCGCGGAACCCTCCTCCAAATCCCAACTCAACCTCATTTGCAGTGAACCTATCCTTTCTCGCCGCGAGTTTGCTGTTACATCTTCATCATGACGCAAGGTAAGCAACATCAGCCGTGGAGAGCAGGCCGATTAGATGCTAAGAAGTTGTTGTAGCACCAGACAAAGCAAAAGAGAGGCTGAGCCAGATCTCTACACACCTCAAGCCAGACTCCCAACCCAATGTTCTCCCAGGGAGTGACATGGGTAAGGATGTTCTCCTCAAGAAGTCCCCCGATGATGTAGTCGTCACCTGTGCGATCCGAAGTCCGTTCACGAAGGCAGGCAAAGGACAACTGAAAGATACAATGGCAGCAGACCTGCTAGCATACACGTTCGAGAACTTAATTTCGAAGTCGAAGATCGATCCTAACCTGGTCGAGGACATTGTCACAGGTTGTGTACTGGCACCAGGTGGTGGCGCCACAGAATATAGGGCAGCAGCGCTCGCAGCTGGATTTCCAGATACGACCGCTGTCAAGTCTCTGAATCGTCAATGCTCGTCGGGTCTTCAGGCGTGTGTCGATATTGCGAACCAAATCAAGACAGGCATGATCGAAATTGGTATCGGCTCGGGCGTGGAATCTATGTCAACTCAGTACGGTCCTGGTGCTGTCACTGAGTTCTCGGATCTACTAGAGAACCACATGCAGGCTGCGAATTGCAAAGTACCCATGGGTGTCCTGTCTGAGCAGATGGCCAAGGACCGCAAGGTCACCCGAGCAGACCAAGATGCTTTTGCTGCCTCGTCGTACCAGAAGGCTGTCAAGGCACAGGAGCAGGGATTGTTCGACGAAGAGATTATGCCTGTCACTGTGAAGTATACCGACCCGAAGACAGACGAGGAGAAGACGGTAACAGTAACGAAAGATGACGGTGTGCGACCTGGCATCACTGCTGAGTCGTTATCGAAGATTCGAGCCGCTTTCGCGAAGGATGGTAGTATTCACGCAGGCAATGCATCTCAGGTGACAGATGGAGCCTCTGCGGTCCTGCTTATGAAGCGAAGCACTGCTGAGCGATTGGGCCAGACAATCCTTGGCAAGTTTGTGAATGCCTCTGTGGTGGGTGTTCCACCGCTGTTGATGGGCATTGGTCCATGGAAGGCCATACCTGTGGTGTTGGAGAAGGCTGGTATTTCGAAGGACGACGTCGACATCTACGAGATTAATGAAGCCTTCGCCAGCCAATGCGTGTGGTGTCTGAAGGAGCTTGGGTTGGATGAGAAGAAGGTTAACCCGAAGGGTGGTGCTATTGCTTTTGGTCATCCTCTCGGCTGCACTGGCGCGAGACAAGTAGGCACGTTGCTGACCGAACTAAGGAGGACGGGTCAAAAGATTGGTGTATCAAGTATGTGCGTGGGGACGGGTATGGGCATGGCAGCTGTTTGGGTTGCGGAATAAATCATGTCTAGCAGGTGGTGTAATTCACTTACGCTTCACTTGTGAAGCTAGTCCCCTACCTGCGAATCTTTTCGCATATTGCAGCACGCACATTCACAACAAAGTCTCAGCCTTCGTCTCCTCCCACTTACCGTCACGCATACTATCTCTAGCTATTTCAAGATACGGGTGTCCTTCTGGGTGGCGCTCCGGGGGTTCCAGACCGTATCCTTCACGCTCACATCTCACATCGTTCCATTACAGTCCGCCCCAAGAACTCAACTATTGTTGACTTCATAATCATGACGCCCTCCTCCGACAATCTTTCAGCCCTCATTTACTTCTACATCTGCTCTCCTCAGCAGCATGCTCGAAATCGGCGAGCATACTTCACTCATAAATTTGGTTTCGACGCTATGAAAGCCTTCATTCTAATGGCTGGGAAACCCGACACGAACCCCTCGAATCCAATGGCTACGGCACCGGTGAGAATGAGGTCGTACTTTGCAGCACCAGAAACTGTGGAAAGACTGGTAGGAGGGATCTGGTATCAGACCTACGGGACAATTGCAGTCAGCGGAGCGAGGCAGATCTTTGAAGAGCTGGAAGCAGAGGCAGCGGCAGGATTCATGCCATCGCAAATATACCAAGAAGTCCCAGACAGCTTTCTTGAGGCGTTTCGTCCTAGTTGGAAGGACATGGACCAGTCGTCTGTCCTCGTGGATACCGCCATCGTTGGTGAGAAGAATCAAGAGAACATTCCCTACAGCAGAAACAGCGCAGGTGACGCAACAGAAGCGACGCAGTTGCAACCAGAGACGTGGCGTTTGTACGTCATGTTTGCAGACAATGAGCAACAAGCTCGAGAATGCATTGCTCAACAGGATCGGCGATGGATCTTTTCGGTCGAGAAGCACGGCACGTTGTTCAACAACTTCATTGTGAACTGTCATGGCAAATACCGCCAGTCAGTATTGCACAGAGCACAACAGCAATGTCTTGACGTCACGAATGTCAATGGCAAACATCCAAGAGTTGAGTGGTATCGTGAGCCAAAAGGGGCCTCGTTGCCGCCAAATGGCGCTGGTAAAGTTGCAAATACCGTTGGACCAGCCGAAAACAATACGCCAACGGCTTATTCCTCCACGAAACCTTGTCCTGTGCCACCCAAGGAATCTTCGACAGACGTTGACATTTTCCCACCTGGCTACGCCGCTTGCCGGGACACGGAGTGTTTTTCAGTCACTGCTCTCATCCTCCCCTCGTCCGTCCTAGACACCGCCGAGCTCTGTAGACAGATTCGAGGCAACGAGAAGGCAATTTTCATGCTCACGTCTCACAAGGCTTATCTCACAGAACTTGGCAATGAGTTCCACAAGAGACGCACACCCAAACAAGCACTTATCCGCCTTTCTCAACAGATCACTTCACACGAGGAAGCCTTGTCAAAGCTGAAAGAACTTCTGAGAGTTGCTCGCAGGCAGCGATTCCAATAAGCTGGGGTAGTGGTCTTGAGTACAAATTGTTGTTCGGTACGAAGCCCAGCAAGTACCAGGGCAGAGCGTCGGTTCAGTATTGTAGATTGAGAGCTGGAGGCGAAGGGATACGATAGGAGCATAGCTCACAATTCAGTGAAGTATGAGAATGGTCTTGCCCGTTATATTCCGAGATCTGAGGAATGAAACGAAAGGACAATCGCTAGTGTAGTGAAGACAAAAAAAAAGATTTACGCACAACAGCCTTACAAACAAAAACACAAACTGACGCTCTGGTGCACCAGAGTTTTTCTTATCGGATGTGAAACCACTTTGCTTAGTGGTTTTTTCAATCAATGTGAGCATCCATGCTACTCAGATTGATCAGTACGAACTCACAGGGCCATGCCTGTCGATCGACTGTTATGGACTGTAACAGTAGGACCATGCCTATGTTGTCGTCGTCAGACTCGAACACCATCCCATGTCTGGTTTCGGTCGTGTAGGACTCGAACATCGGGGCCATGCCCGGTTCGGTGGTTTGCGGCATAGCCGTTTGGCAGCACTCGGCTGTTGAATGGAACTTGTTAGGCGTCCATATTGACCTATACCAGAGCACCATTGTTTTGGTGATGGTGACGAAAACTCTGGGCTCAATGAATATTAAGGCATGTACGCTATCGAAATAGTGCTGTCATTCCGTGTACGATAAGATACCCCGTCTGGACATCGGGCTTGGCGCGGACGTTAGGCATATCGGGGGCGTTCCAGCCTTTTCGCGGAACGATGGCAGTATAATACGACTGTCAAGTAGACTGTTATGCAAAATTATACCACGCTCAATAGAGTTTGCTGACGTGGTAGGATGAATGGGAATATAGAGACCCAAAGTAGAACGCAGTACCAGCAATGACTGTGGAAAGCTAGCCTGCGGGCTCCTCCCTCTGCAGTAAGTACACATTATCTGTGAGCACGAGTCTCTCGTCCTTCGACCAAACAGTGACATACGCAGCCTCAACATCTATTGTCCGATAGCTTGCAGTAGGACTTTATGTGGTCTAGCGCTAGTTGCTGCCTACTCTTGGCAGGCGCCTAACATCAAGGCACGCTTGCTGCTGCTGGGCCGGTGAAGCAGCCTTCTACTGCTGGGACACTATGCTCTTATCACGAAAAGAAATCACGGCGGTGGCATCCTTCATATCGACTAAGCCGATCTACTACACGTGAAAAGCAGCAGGACTGCCGGACATGCGCCTTAGCCCCGTGTACTTCTCCTCCGCATATTCTACCGTAGGGGTGCACATGCGCGATCAATGAAGCCATTGCAGAACAACACTGATGTGTGTACTGTGTGTGGCAAACCCTTCCACTCACTATCGCCTGAGCAAACTATTTCAACGCACCTTAAGACAGGGTACCAAGGGAACTTTTAGTAGGGCTGAGGTCACAAAGTTCAGGCTCTCGACGGCTTTATGCGCTAGTGTCTAGTCTGCGGAGCAACCATGGGTTAGCGTCAGAACTTTTGCCTTGCTCGATCTCAGTCCAATGCACCTTCTGCTTGAGCATTCAGACTCTGATCTTCTACAGGAAACTGAAGTCGGAGATGTTTGTTGAACTTGAGGAGACGTCCTGCCAGCCAGATTGATTCAGCTGCAACCTTTGTTCTGACAGATCCGTGTATCGAGCATTTGGGACCTGCTTCTTCACTGTTCGCAGCCACGACGATAACGACGGCGCCACTCCTTATGCCCGTAACGAAAGATTGAACATCTCTACTTGGTGAGCCTGGTGGGCTTCTGCGTGTTGTCTTTGTGTCGTTGATAATTCTCACATACCAGTGAAGAGTCCACATGCTTGACATTCAATCGTTCGCGGGGTTTTCATGTAGAGAGTGTTAGTGGACATGTCGTAGCACAGTTTCACTATTTCCGATCTGCCTGTTGTTGAGTGACATGTTCTCCATCACGACGATCAAGTCTTGGCACGAGGCTCATCACAATCGTATATTTTGCTTGCGTCTTTCCTTGTTTTCGCTGCCTTTCGTATACATGAACGACAATCACAATCGATCGATATAACAATCTACTTTACTCTCTCAGCCACAAATTCCTAATATATATATATACATATATATAGTAAACCCGACCCCGTTCTTGCACGGCGACAAGTTCGGTCATGGTTTCCTGATGGGCAATGGTCGAGAGCCATGCTACTTCTGTGGTCGTAAGTTGCCAAAATGTGACCTGCTCGCTCAAATTGTCACTAACCGTCACAGGAGGGTGTTGCGTTGACTATGCTTGTGGCGCAAACGAACGACGAAACCGACTCCTCGCACCCCCAGACTTCATGCCCGATACCGCCATCGCCTGTACTGCATGCGGCGAGACAGGACACGACGTCGACAATTGCAAGTCAGCTCGAGCCAAGGAATGGGGAAACTGGTCTTGTGCACATTGTGCAACGAACGCCCACGAGTTCCAGAAATGTCCTTTCAAATGGAAGATGATCTCACAGGCAACAGGCCGCAAGCACTGTCACAACTGTGGAAGCATGATCCACCACTCCAACCAATGTACCGAAGAGAAGAAGGTGGTCTGCTTGAACCGTGGCGAAGAAGGTCACGATCGCAAGGGATGTTCCGTTGGACTCACCTGTCACTGATGTCAAGGTGAAGATCACCGCAGCGCTGACTGTACCCAATTGCAGACACTGCGGTGGGTTAGAACACGACGATGCGACTGACTGCAACATCTCCAAGGTCCGGTTTCTTGCATCGCACGGCATCACCGCATCTGAAAGAACGACGTGTGATTTAGCGATCAAGTCGTCGTCGCTGTATGCTTCTTCCGGGGGCTTAAATCGATCAAAGTGACAGTCATGCTGCAAATCAATCTCGGCGACAGTGTCTGCAGCTGAATGTTGTATCAGCTTGGGTCTCAGATGCGGACGACGACAATGATGGAGGACACATTCGGCGGGTACCTCTGGCCTCCGTAGCGAGTTTAGCCTCTAACACGACCTATAGCCAGCCAAGACTGCGCACAACGGGCGCTGTTGTATGCCGTAGCGGCCAAAAATGACAAGACTAGAGCTTAGCCCGACGAGGTACCTTCCGTAGAGTACCTGAAGCCTTCGCCTTGTCACACTCCAATTCTGTCCTGTCTAAGCAGGCTTGTATCTCATGATCATTAATGTCATGTGGACGGGGAACTCCGTTGCTCTTCGACATCATGACTCGGCCTTAACTCACAAAATGTCATCTATCAGCTAACCAAGCCAGGCGAATTTCCCCTTGGTTCGTAATGCAGCGGGTTGGGTGGCGGTGCACTGTGGTAAATTGCTATTGTGGTGTATTTTAGCTAACTATGTCAAGGAAAGCACGCAGATATGAAGCCAAGAAGTCGCGCCTGCAGTACTAGGTCCTACAGCGACTCACCAACACTTCCACGTTACTTGGTACCATAGCTGCCTTCTTTCGAAAACGAGCCAACCTCCACACGAGCCAACCTCAAGTGGAAGGAGGGCTTCTCCGTTCGATTCCAGCGCGGCCCACACCATACTGAGGTTTGCTGCAGCCGCCAAGCAATCAGTATGGACGTTTTCCGCCGGGAAGCTACTGAGGCGCAGACTTGAGTGGAGGGCTACGGCGTAAGGTGAAGTCTTCTGTTTTCCCACTCTCGACCGATTTTACTGCAATTCGGACAAGCCAGCCTACTCGCCGCAAGCTGGCAGAAAATGGCAAGACTGCCGGCCGTTAATGTTAGATGATGACACGGATGTGGAAGCTTGTGCAAAGCCTAACCAGCTTCATGCTCCTCTCTAACTTTCCAGCCTGTTGATTGACCCTAGCGCCACCATCACTACGATGACTGTACTTGCGTTTACGCCGGTCATCGTTGAGCTAAAGAAAGCCGGATCGACAAGGAAGCAAACCTGCTGCCTGCCATCCTCCAGCGAAAACCTTTCACGCTGCTACCAGAGGTCCTTTGATCGCTCATATCATTATTGGGACATGCGAAGCAGATGGCAGAGGAATCAGGGTGAGCGTCAAAGAATATGCTGTGGTCGTGGAGGGTCGAAAACCCTGTAGCAGGTCGACGTGCTGCTCCACCTGCTCCTCTAGTTCATCGTCTGAACTATAAGGAGGCTCTCGATGCTGTGGGTCAAGCAGTTGCGTTAGGTTCCATCGTCGACATCTGCATCTCTGCTCCCGGATCACTGATGTGCCATTGGGAACCACGGGCTGTCGTGGAGCAGAAGGCTGCGTGCAGGCTGGTAGCCTTGAGGTTGCTGCAACCAGCGTTCTGCTTCTCTCCTCCTGTCACCGCGCTGCGAAGTGAGAAGAGCGCCATACATACGCCAACTTGCCTGGTGACGAATAGAGGCACCACCCGTGCTGCTATCGGCCTCACCAAGCTACCATAGCGGCTACTCGAGCATGAAAATCTCACTGATCATCACCACCATGATCGCCTGTGCACGCCTCTTCCTCGCAGCCCTTCGCCACGCGTACCATGCCTAATGGTCCTACGTTCGGCGCTCTGGTTCGAATGGTGTCAGGCAAGGCCCAGGCAAAGATCAGGTACGAGAAGCATATCAAGACGGCCTCGGAGACATGGCCGGAGGCTCCGAAGCACTGGCTGGTACCGGATCACCACGCTCTCTGACACTGCCGGTACATCCAGTAAGCTTTGTACCCCAGAAAATCGCTCAGCTCGACGAGAGTGCTACAGTATGTTTTCAGCTGGTAGAGAGCTACCAGTGTTTCTGAAGCAGACGAACCGCCTTGCCGACTCTCTACGCTTACCTCTCGACTATGCTTTCAGCTGCACTTTCTGTTCCAAGCATACACAGCCAGCTGCCCTTCTTGTCCTCAACGCAAAGTCTATTCTGTTCTCCTTGCTTCATTTCTACTGACATTTTACACAACGCGAAGACTGACTGGTATCACCATCGAAGTGCTCCAGATGGGTCGTTGCAGAACCATGGTACGATAGCACTCCTCAGTGTCACTCATCTGGTTGCAGCCACTTGAAGCCAAAATATCTAAATGCAGGCTTTGCCACTGCATTTATAGCAGGAGCCTTTGACTTGTACTGTTGAGGCACTGTGGTGCGGGTACCAGAATATGCACGACGACAAGCGGTTCCAGTCCGCCGAAGACAGTTGACTAGAATATTCAATGAAAGAACCATAATTTGCAGCTTTCTATATGATCAGCTTTGTCTTGACGATTATAAGAGGCATCGTCCTACCCTCGTCCCTCATCTCTTTCTCATCATTCGAAATACCAATAGCTTGGGGGTTTAAGTTTTTTTGTGATTGTTTTCTAACTATTTTATGAAGAGGACCAAACGTTTTCCAAATACAAATCCACCAACGCCTCGACAATAGCAAGCCCCTGCTGTGTCTACCAGCAGCGACAATGATCATGACGACTTTGTCACCTGTTACGACTTGATACGCGCCGCCATGTATTCCCAATGTTGTCTCCCAGTCAGTTTACATGTCCGTTGACTATCAAAGACATCGCAAAATTCCCCAATACCAGTCTGGACCTGAGCACCCTCGGTCTTACGCCTTGAACGACGTACGCCATCAAATCTATTGAGTGTTGTCAAAATAAGCGAACTGGGCCGCATGGCGGTATTGCGGTCGTGGAGCCTCGAACTCGTCCCCTTGGTAAGAAGAACCTTGAGCTGTATGCCAGAGATGGCCAGAAAATTCATTGGCGCCGAATTCTGCGGCTTGGGAATTCCCCTGATACGCTTGCCCCTGTGTGTGTGTCCAGTCCACAGCTTCCTGCGCAGATCCTTGGGCGAGCGCAGAAATGTCAATTTGACCTGGGTGAGGCTGTGCAGTGATGTTCATCATAGCTGCTGCTTGGGTGTTGGCCATGGTCATACCAAGCGCACTGCCATAGCTCTGAGTGCCGCTCTGATAGCGGTCAGACATGACACCATGTTGGAAACCGCTGACATCATGCATCGAACTATATGACTGTGGGTGCGGCGGCATGACGCTCTGGGACATTCCCACGCCTTGAGGCACGGGCAAGTTCATGCTTTCTACCTGATCGAAGTAACCCGTTGGAGAGCTGTTGGTGTAAACAACCGCCCCTGACATATTTCCAGAGGCCATACCCTGAGGGTGATGAGTCATCACCAACGTGTTTGTGTCGCGGGTTGCAGGAGCTCCTTTCTTGTTTGGCCGGGCTGGCTTCGGTGGCCTGGCTGATTTCTTTTCTTGTGCAATATTGGACGAGAAGTCTTGTACCTCTTTGTTCCTGGTCATGGGCATCCTTCTAGGGTTCGTCTTAAACCCCGATTCATGTAGCCAGTGAGTCAAACCACTGATGGGTTGTGTCATGGGTAATTCAGCCTTTTTAGAGTAAACCTTGAACGCATCGGAGTCAACGGAGCAACGATGGACGGCATGACTGTATCCAGTGTCCTCGTCGATGACCATCTCGAACATGTCGAATTGAAGATAGTATCGACCGGCATTCCTCACATGGATGTCTGCGAAAGCGAAGACTGACTGCTGGGGGTCAGGATGCCCAGTTGGTACGGCCATGCGGTTCAGAGAACAAGTCCTCATGCCAACCAGCTCGTCTTCAGCAAGATCCTGTCGATGGTTTTCGTGGGAGGGTCGCAAGGTGGCATAGGCGATGAAGTTCGGGTTGCAGTTCAATACATTGTGATTCTTGCCGTTCGAAGCTCTGAGTTGTATCACAGGCAATGGATACAGCGGATATTTAGCGACTGACCGAACAACACGAGGTTTCGGCTGCTGTTGTTGTCGCTTAGTAAGCTTCCCACGGATGCCCTTATTACGGCCGCCGTATGCGAGAGCGTATCCTGGTTGCTGAATAACATCGAGCCTATATTGTCCAGGCTGCAGCGTATGGCTGTAGATCAGTTGCTGGGAAATGCCGTCTAGTGCTTTCTCTTTGGTGCGGGTAATCCTGGCCTTTCGATCATACGAAGACTCGCGATATTTGTAAACAGTCTCCGATTCGCTTGACAGCCGTCGACCCCGGATTTCGTGTGCTAGGTAAGACTCGGCCATAAAGTCGCTGTGATCGACTGAGTATGGGCGATGCCCAATGTCTTGGATATCCATCATCACCTAGATGGTACAGTGTACCTTGGTGCTGCCTTGTTTTTGGGCTGTAGAGTGCGTGTGTTGTGTGGATGCCGTCGCTTCAGAAGCAGTTGTGACCTGCAGGTGTTCCAAAAAGAAAGGCAAGGATAGATGGCTGTGGTTTTAAATGAGAGCGAGAAAAGAACAGGACGACCAGTCTCACTGACGGAAAGTCACAGACAGCTAGTAATGTTATAGAGAGCACAAACGGTGACTAATGTCTTTCGTTGGCCAGTTATAATCTGTTCCGTCCTCAGATGCTTCCTCTTTCTTGGCTCAAGGCTGATCGTGGTCGAGCTAAAGAGCATGCTCAAGGGCTGTGCAGCGTGTGCGGAGCCCAGCTCAGATCTGAGCAGGAATTGCTTTGTGCGCCGTGATGTGGTTGGATGTCCCGCTGTGTAGAATCCCGAGGGAGTGGTATAGCGGAATTTCGACTCCACTTTATCTTGCTCCGTGACTCAAGAATCTTCTTCCACTGAAGCAACAGCACGAGGTGCAATTCCCTGGTTTCCGATTCGTAGAGGAGAGTTCGACCCTTACTCGAAGGTGCTGCCTGTCGCAGCGCTCGAAGAATGTCGGTAGGTGTGGATTAATAGGTACAGATATCTATAGTATTTATGTACTGGAAGGTGGAAACAACGAGAGGACAATAAACGCTTGATAGTAACGGCCGGCGTCCTGAGAGGTCCAAAGCGGTCGCAAACAAGTGTCTGATGAAGAGGTAAGAAGTACGCAAATTCTCCTTTCCTCGATCAGACTGCGAGACAAGCGCAATGAAGAGGTGAAAGGCGCCACGAAGGCTAGGGTAAGGACGACCGCGGTGTCCCAAAAACTCCTGGCGTGAACTGTCGTAGTGTGAGGAAGTCGCGCCCAACACTCGTAAGCAAGTGCGTTATCAGCGCTCAAGGCCAAGTATTGTGCTGCAGCTCGATGCTCGGAGCGCTACCAGTTATGAGCACTCTCAGCATGTGCTGTCCTTCATGAACAACGGATTGTGCTGTATGTACGTATAATCCCATGTAAGGCAGAGCCAAAGAGTTGATAGAGAATCGAACGCTTGACGATCCTGAGTACGATGTAGGTTGGATTCTTCTTGTGAGAAAGCCTTTCAGTAACAGGAATTCGAAGCACAACCCTCGCCCTGTATCTGCTTTTCGCCCAAGACTGGGATAGTGTTCCGTTTCAGCTACTACCGGTTCGAACTTCATATGTCGTGCTCAGTGATAGGAGCAGGTACAAGCAGAAGTATTAAACATGGGTCGAGGATGCGCAATGCTACTGCGAGTGAGCGACGGCTTCTTGAGACGTGGTTGTTTCTCCGGGACCACCTGTGGTACCGAGCACATCACTTGACCTCACTTGCCTCGATCGCTATCGGCGCATGTCGTGGTCACTCTTGCCAGGTCTCAATGTGGGTAGCGAGAGATCGGTTAGGAGATGTCGATGCCCAATGGGTACAAAATACCAATCAACAGGCTTTGCTCTAGGTTAGACATATCGTTCCGACTGTGGCAGCCACAAGAAGAACAGCTCAAAGCAGAACATGGCTGCGAAGGCTGAGTGTCAAGATGATCTCACTGACGCATCAAGATCTTAGAGTGGGTCCTGCATGATCGATCTGGTGCGAAGCTTACCCTTCCAGCACATCTCGGCAAGCGACGTTGGCCAGACAGGTTGTCTGCGTGCGCAAGACTCGGTTTCTAGAAACTGTGGCTTGCAGTCCCGTGGCCAACGGCGCGGCAGCGGACGCAATACGAGCATCCTAATTGGGGGAGAGGCGTTGATTCCTGCTTCGCCATGTGCTTGCCACGTGGGAGCTGTCATAATTGCATGGTATGGTCATGCATTGAGAAGCTAGTAAAAATGTTAGCCATGCATCCTTCTGGATATCTCAGACAAAAAGTCGCGAGCAGCTTGAGCGCGTGGCATTAAACTGCGACGATTGGCTGAATGACTGATGCAATGCTCCCACGTGGCAAGTCTTTAAGTGTGGAAATTGGTTTCGAAGGAGGACTAATGGTACCTACAGCCGAAAGGTTCGTGATCATAACCGAAAGGAAGGAAGATTCTTGCTCCTGGACCGCTTGCCAGCGTGGGCTAATCTCGGCGGCGGCACGTGTTCGCACTGACAACGAACGACATGAAAGATTTACCAGATTATCACGCGACATCGGTGAAGGCCAGGGCTGTACCACCCAACATAGAGTTTGTTCCTACCGAGTGAGAACGATAGGCTCACGCACATTATCATGAGACTGATGATAGATGCTGGAAACTCGGAGCCGGATAGCGGGATGTTGTGGAAGTCACCCACAGGCAAGCGAAGGGACGAGCATCAGACCACGTTTTTGGCATACAGGGGTACGACAGCCGATGCCACGCGAAAACCACGTTTTGTGGCGTCAACTAGCGCCAGAACTGAAGTGAGATGCATCCTTGCCAGGAATAGTACCGCGACTCGGATCAGTCCCTGGTCGCTTCGCGTATTGCTAGTACATTGTCGGGTTTCGTCGGCGCTAGCTCAGTCCAAGCGTTCTGATTATATCAATCTCGGTTTTGATTACTGAGCAGAACGATACGTACCGGCGGTCAAGCTGATACAGTAGATACATCTCTTGGCTCGGCGTTGCACAAGCTGCCAACCTTCGCCCAGTGACTGGCCATATTCACTCGCAGAATCGATTCGCCACCGCATTCCAAAAAACAACAACAAGACCAGTCAATATCCGGGACGTGCTCCCTCATGTGCATAGCGCACTGAAATCCTAATCATCACACATCGAGGGACCAGCATAAATGCGTGACTCGACATCACCTCACGGACAAAGCGTCCGCTAAGCTTTCGGCAGTACTCCAACCGTCGTGTGCATGACTGTCATTCTGCATAAAAGACATAAACTCACGAATGATGTCTTGGCGGAACACCCAATGTAGCGTTGATAGAACTGCCGGGATCAACGTCCACGATTGATCGTGAGATCGAACCAGTAGTATACCAGCCTGCGGCATCTGCGAAGAAAGCTTCGCTAGTGTTGCTGCAAAGACTGCTGCAGACGGGCATGAGCTTGTTCGGTAAAACAATTCTGGTACATGCATACTGAATAACGAGTCAAACCTTTATCGAATGTGTCGCTAGACAGTCGCACAATAATGTTGATGAACAGCGTCTTGATGTACCGGCAAGAATATTTGATTTGACATCGAAGTGCCAATCGAAGAGGCATGACCCATGACAATCTAGGCCTTGCGTGATTCGGTCAAGCATGCACTGTCCCAATCAGGGATAGTAGATCTACACCTCAACCACAACCTCGGATTGACCTTTGCGCTTTGCCCCACAAATGCTGCGCTTGCGGTAATGCGAGAAAGGCTTTAGCAAGTGGAGCATCGAATTGATCAGGCCACAACATGCATGTTGTATGTTTGTCTCTCAACGGTATCCGACATTATTACTCAGGCCTCGAGCAGAAATAGCTTAGGTGGGATCCGAGAATGCAGCAGTAGCTCCATAATCGTACAGAGCTTCGGAAGGCCCCGCACGAAGAAAGTGTGATGGGGTTATTTGTCAAAGAGCTGTGTGACTCTAGGGTTCAACAAGATGGGTTTTGTGGCCAGGCTAACGAACTCTGTAGCCTTAATCACGGATGTGCGCTGCGCTCAAGGTCAACGGGTTTCCCGCCCACATGTGAGAAAACACGTTGTGGTGGCATGAGATTCGAACGGACAGCATGGCAAGAGCAGTATTCGAGAAAGCGCGTCCGACGCGAGATGTGTTCCACATACATGCACCATTGAGCAGGAGCAGCGACATCAACACCAAGCCAGCTTTAGACGGATACCACTTGTAGGGCTTGGATGTCGTCGAATGTGAAGATAGCAAAGTTGATGTATAGAGAAGCATAAAGCTCGAATGTATTTCGATGTTGCCTGGCGCAAGACATATCCATGCAATCTGGGGCTGGTGCCTTTCAGGATCTTGCGCAGGCAAGCCTTGCCGCTCTTGGTTCCTGGGAAGTGACATGTCTCGCAACGTAGTTTGTCGATCATCAGCCAGCTCGGAGAACTACATCCAAACGAGTGTCTTCTCGGCCTCAATGTAGTCCCTGCCTTGACAGTGGGAAGTGGATGGCGACCAACGAGATGGGTCCTTGGAAAGAATCGGTGGGCACCTTCGCACGCGCAGACGAGCTTTGTAACAATCCTTCGTAATGTTCTTGTTACTTAGCCCACAAATCATGGCCCTGCTTTCAGGAATACACACGTGGACGGAAGGGGCCAAAAACATAACTAGCATATCTGGTTCAGGTCGTCTTCGATCCGTTCATCGTGCTTGTCGACGTGGTTGGGGGTTTTGGGTTTGCAGACTTCTTGTGGTAGGTGCTACAGCTGTGGCAGAAAACAGCGTTCATGAAGGTCCGTCCACAGAACAGAGGCCTGAATGGTCTTGGTATTAGGTATCTCCGATCCGCTACTGAGGGGCACTCCGCGGTCGAATTTGTGTGATTCATGATTGCCATTGGCGCCAGATGCAGTATCTGAGGATGAAGAGTATTAGCACTTGTACGTCAACGGCCACATCCTCCGTTGGCCATGCGGCGGGAAGGCATCGCAGGTCCCCTGACTAGAGGATACGGAAGTGCAGTGAGGACCATCTCTTGCCGCTCCGAGCTCGTAGAAGGGTCGCTAGTTGCTTGACGAAGGAATCGTCTTGGTAGAATCGAAGTCTGTACATATGATGATGTACTTATTTTCCTTCAAGAGTGTCTGAAATTCGTGCAATCAAGGGCTCGCAAATCTCCGCACTAATGCTTACCGGAACTAGTCAGAGCTTGTAAACCGCGGAGGGCTTGTCGCCATGTTTTCCGAATAGTTTTGGTTTGCATGGGACACCATCCTGCTCAAGCCGTTGTGTGAGAGTACAGGTTCGCATCACAAAGTGTGCTGTATTTGAACATGGACTCCCCAAACAACAGGGCTAACTTCTAGATCAGCCGATCAGAGTTGTAGTTTTGCGGACATATGGAGCATGCTGTGGAAGGCGTGTGCGGATTTTTACCAGAGAGGGATGCTTACCTACATTTGGTTCAAAGTGGGTGGAGGGTGAGCGAGAGCTTCATGGTCGTAAAAGTCGATACTAATGCTGCTGTGGGCGAAGCTTCGTATTGAAGGTTAAAGCTAGGGTCATCGTGATAAATGGCGTGTGACGCTCCTGTCTCCGATAGTAGCGGGCGGAGCGGATGTTCTGAGTAATCGTAAAAAACCGAGCGGATGAGGAAGGGTAACATCTTTGTTTCGTTGCCAGCCTGACAGTCTTGTCAGGGACCAACAATGGTAGTAACAACAAGAAATCCTGTAAGGGAAGGATGGTTTGCTTAAGCCCACGTGACGCATGTGGTCTTGTGGTCTTCATGCTAGGAGCCGGCCGCACGTGCAATGGCCCCGCCCCGAACCCCCCACCCGGAGCAAAATTAAATTTTGGCGCAACCAGACCGTCTCTGGACCAAATTCAACCGGACAACGTGCAAAAAGAAGAGTGATGAGAGTGGGATTCGAACCCCTTGAGCATAGTTAGTACAATGCTCATCACAACTGGAAATTCATGAAATCTTACACGAGGATCGCTCCACCAGGAGTCAAAGTGCTTTTAAAGGCACAAATTCGACGGCAATTAAGGAGAGACCTTAACCTGGCGCCATAACCAACTCGGCCATCTCACCGATGAGTATTCGAGGTGTTCCTCGAACTCGTGTTGTGTTCCAACTTGAGACCAAAAATTCGGAGTAAAAACCAAGATCCTTGTAACAGCGGCGCCGAGGTCCCGAGGTCCCGCGAGCTCCGGCGACCTCCGTCGAGCTCTCCGTGAACTCAGTAAGCACTTGTGCTTCGCTGAAAAGACCTCTCGTTCTACAACGACTCGTTGTTCTGCAGGCTTGTGCATGGTCGTGGCGGAAAACCTCGTGTCCTCCGCAGTCAGGTAGCGTCGTTGGACTATGCGACGGCGAGCAAATAGCATCCGTATGGCAAGGCGGTAGGACGCTTTGCATCCATGTCCACTAATGCTTGTCGTGTTGAGGTGTGATTGAATGTGTTGCTGGTTGAGGGTATTCTGGGCAAAAGGGGCTCAAACAGCACCTTCTTGCCGAAGCCCCTGAATATCAATTTCCGGGTGACCCCCAGCTGTCGCGGCCTCGGGCCGAAATTCCCATGTTGCGTGCCAGTCAATCTGAAGTCGACTTCATCGGTATGCAATCGCCAGTTTTTGATCCCAGTTGGTTGTACGCAACGAGCGGAAGTGTACGACTCGGAAGTTTGTGTGTGCAAGTTTCGTGCTCTGCAGAAAGAGGTTCATCCAGGCTCAATGTATGACGGTTCTCACGGTGCCGCATCGTAGAAAGACGCCCACAATTCTACTCCTGGTGCTCACCATGTTAATCTTGGTGAGCTGAACACATCGCAATGGTATGAGGGACTCTGGTTCTTCGTGTGCCAGAGATGTCGAGTCACGCAAGGGAACACCGATACTTTGGTGTGACCATTGCCATAGCGAGTCAACCGTGGTAGCTCATTCATGGCAGTCTCGACGTATCTGGGCTCGATCAGATATCTCTGCGAGTGCAGCGTTCGCTAAACCAGCTATCACATACCAAGCGCCCATGTCAGTACAAAATGCTTTTGAGTTACACAGAACCTCTGCATACCTTTACTATATGGGATCACTTTTCCACATCGTCTTACTTCATCTATATTGCATGCGACTTCTCACACTCTTACACCACTGGTCGCCTGTCGCGTCTTTGAGCCTAGACACTTGACCGCCGAGTTTCTTGGAGTTTGTCGTCCTTGCTGGGGCCTGCACTCTGTAGGCTTCTGCTAAGGATCCTCCAGTACACATTTCAATCATGTCTCATCTTAAGTGGAACCTATACAAGTTGGAACACAACACGAGTTCGAGGAACACCTCGAATACTCATCGACAGAGTAAGGCTACACAATTCCCCCGAAACACAAAGCGGTAGCGGGCTAATTCCACAGCTATCAGAAGCCCAACGACTATTCCTTGTGGTGGGTGTTGGCTCGCGCAAGACCAGCAGTGTCGGAAATGCACAGAAGTGTAGATGAAATTTGTGGTGGAGGTACAAGGCACCTTCACTTCGGGAAAAGTCTGCACTATGACCTAGCCTCGCTTAGAACGAGATCTTTACAAGGCTCGCCAGGTGACACATTGGAAAGATCTTTAGCCGTCCATCCCTAAAGCAAAGATACCTTATCTTCATACATCTATTTCAATTCACCAGGAATATGGATAACGATCCTCGAACAAGAAGGTACTATACCAACCCTCAACCTGCCATGAGCAGTAACAAACCACAAGCGCACAGCGCCAATGTGCTTCCAGCACCACAAATCGCACAACTGCGACAATATCCTCAACCGCGTGCCTGCACTGGCAGTGATAGACACGAGGTCGAACATCATTCCGATATCCACCCACAACGAGCCGGGCTGATTTCATCTCGGCTTCAGACACCGATGCAAGGGCCATGCGTACCTACTGGTCATGCTGATCGGCCATGGGACATTCCCGCCCACCAAAGCCTTGGTCAGGCTCCTACCGTACCCCAGAGTCCGTACTTAGATACTGTGAAGTCTCATCATGCACCTCAGGGATTATCGTACGACCAGAGGCGATCACACCCGCCGCATACCATTAGACAGTACGCAGGCCAGGTGCCGGTCCCGCTATCAGCCTACGCTCGGCATAGTCAGAGATATGGTGGCGACCATCCAAGAAAACCCGAAACCACAGCCTCTCCACGTGAAGTTGAAGACTTGCCATCAAACACACAAGTTCGTTCTGGGTTTCCACCACGCCAGTTCGAGCCTTTGAGAACTCAACTTGAGGCAAGCACATCCCGGACTAAGCAGAGACCCCGGAAGCGCAGCTTTCAGGAGTTCCGAGATGAGGCAAAAGCACAATCGCGTGTCCCAAGAGAACCTGATCTGTACTGCTTACAATGTCATGGCGGCAAGCATAGATCCCGTGACTGTCCGAAGCCTGAAGAGAAAATGGCCTCCGATTCCTACGCTATTTTGGGGGACCTACACATCGACAGTGACCTCAGCGTGCGACCAGAAACCTTCAAGGATGTTTTGGGCCAGGTTGTCAGCATGGTGAAGAATCTGGGAGAACTGCGAGACTTCGTCGTGGTCAGAGACAGAGTCATGATGGAAACACTGAAGTGGATACCAGAAGACCGAGACAAAGACGGCCGAGGCATTGCCAACCTTGAAGCTATATTTGCTTCAGCTAACCTTCAGGTTCAACGCCTCTACGGCAAGTACGAAGGGGCGTGTCGCATATGGTGGACGAAGGGGGTTCGGCCTCAATACGAAGAAGATTATAACGAGTTTGTTCGTGGAGGGAAACCATTCGAGGAGTACCAGCCAAGCACCTTCGAGAAACAGATTCGCAATTGCGCCCTAATCCACAACCAACTGCAAAGCCGACAGCCGGATTCTGAGCTCGTGGTGGATGGCGACAACCTCAATAAGTGGAAGCAAGCATTTGAAGGGCATCTGGACATTTACAAGGAAGAGCTGGACAGACTTCTCGCGTCGCCACAGGCAAACCTAGCTCAGACCTAGTCTTCGACACGAACATGAGCTCCCGACCTTGGCACTGGATGCAACCACAAGTCGAGCTGGGTCCTGATCGGTGGTTACCGTTCCTGACATTTCCCTCCGCTGCGGCTCGCTTCGAAGGCACGCGGGCGCCGAAGAAGCCGATGCAGCAAATGAAAAAACCTGTCTCCAATATCTTCAAGAGGGTCAAAATAACTCGTTCACCGTCGTATCGAGCTCCAGAAGAGGATCACGAGCTGTTTTCAAAACCGCATGGGGAGTAGAACCACACAATAGTGCCTTCACTGAGCAACACTCTCAACAAGCAACAAGCATTCACGACAAATCCAGAAATGATTCAAGCCTGAAAGCCTCTGCAGATGATACCGGCGTCGAGATACCTCGTTCAAGGACAATGACGCTGTGAGGAAGCAGCTTGTGTCGTATCAAACTGATTTCTTCTTACCTCAGACACGGGCGTATCCTCAGAATTAAAAGAAGCCTCAGGAGCTCTCTCAACAATTACGATGGCAGAAGCCGGATCGCAATTTGCCGAATTACCTGTCAATTTGTCGGACCGCAATTCGCCCGAAGACAACGAAGCTGATGCCGACTATGTGAAATACTTACGAGTCACCATCTGCTTCTCGCGGTCATAAAGCTGCGGCGGAGGACAACTCCAACGAGTAACCGCCGCTACGGTCACCTGCGCTCACTGGACATAGGTCAGCCGGGAGAAAATCATGTCCTTCCTGGAATCTGTCAGCATGGTCTAGCAGTTCTTCCGCCAGGATCCTCATCCAGCATGGTTTGGTGCGAGGATCCAACCACGGATTAGGTCATGTTAGCATGGTCTACATGACCTTCCGCGAGAACCTCAACCAGCATGAGCTGGTGCGAGGTTCCAAAGTTGAATAGCTCATGTTAGCATGGTCTGACATGACCTTCTCGTAACCCTGTTGCCAAAGTCACCGGGACCAGCATGGGCTGTGACCGGTGCCCGCAGTCAATTGCCACAAGAGCATGGACGAGTGAAGCAAGCGGTGTATCTTATTGATCATACCCAAGTTGATGTTCGCGTTGATTTCTTCCGACCTTATCTCGGCGTCACGGTCATAACCGACGGCGAAATCCAGGACACTCAGATGACCGATGAGGATGATGTAGTATGGGACCATGAGCACTACAACCCCGACGATGCTTTGTCCGAGCAGGTCCAGGCCACCTACATCTACCAAACCCTCATCCAATTCGGTAACAAGAAGGTCACTCGAGGTATTCGAGCAGTCGATCTTACTCAGCTGGAGAAGGTCGGGGTCCTGCTGTTGAGACCGTTCGTTAGGCGGATAGTGCGGATGTGGATTTGATAGGATAAGTGGGGAGGGCGAGCAGAGGGTATCTTGAAACTAAAGAGCATCGCAGACTCAAGTAACGTGCGCTCTGCTCTGACCCAGCTCATATTTGCTACTGTACCACCGCGAAATCCTGACTGAAAAGTGAGCCCAACATCTCTCACAAAGCTCTTTAAACAACCTCCTACCAATCAGTAAGCGTATCTTTTGTCCTAGTATGGCTCTTCTACCATCCACTCCGAATTTCTAAGCCCCTCCCTTGCCGGGAGCCATTCTCAATTGCATCATCCTTCTACGATCACCCATCTTTTACTGTAAAGAACGTCCGCCACTTAGGTTAGCAACCTACCGGCAGTCTCTTATTCCTGGCTTCCATCTTCTAGACGTATGATTACTTTTGAACCACACGTTTTCTGCTGTTAATGTTAATACCTCAAAGTGCTCCGAAATCAGCCACCTATTATGCTGGCTGAAGAGCCTCAAGAAAGCGAAGCAAAGAAGCTGAGTCAGAGCACTCGATAAACCCGGCAAACTCTGGAAGAGCTCAAAGTCACAGAACCAACACCTTCCACAACGTTGGGCTGACGCGATGGTCGAGGTGGACACTCTTCGACTCGAGGTGCTTCAGGGCCCAGTTTCGAGCTTTATTTCTAATGTCGGTGAGGAGCATATGAGAGCTTTCGATCAGGATGTACCGGTCGGACGATGGTTGATGATGCCTAGGCTTGCAGGCACCAGGTATCGCTGGGCGGAGTAACGACGGACCGTACTTGACCTGGGCTTCAAGTTTTGCCCTCTGAATTTCCGCATATCATTTTCTGCATGTCCATCTGCTGAAGAGTAATGTTCAGTGATGCACCTTGAACACATGCGTGCAATGAGATCGAGTAATGGTAGATCTCGTACAAGTTCACATCTCAATGTAATGACTGCCTTGTGTTCACAAGCTGAGAAGCGTAGCCGTTGGTGACTGCAACCAAGTTTTGACCAGCAGGGTTCAACACATCCAACTCGACTTCACGACCAATCCTCGAGCCCTAGTGCTCGTTTGCGGCGCTACGACAAATGGCAGGCGACGACTACACATCTACTCCCTCGACCGGCAAACTCAAGCTCAAAGGCGTGTCAGACGGCCGTATAGACAAAAAGAAGAGAAAGAAGAAACCCAAGCCCGATGCCGATTCCACCAACGCAGAGTCCACACCACAACTGTCAGATACCGCAGATGCCGAACCCTCCCAAGACAACTCAGCAGTCCTCCGCAACCTTGCCGACGAAGACTCCCAAATCACCAAAGACAACCGCCGCGAAGTCAGTCTCGTAGATGGCCGAGTAGTCTCCCCAGCGACGGCGAAAGCGACAACTACAGCCATAGCAGATCAAACCGGAAACTCCGAAGACGTCCGCGACCAGCTGAGAACAGACGCAGAGCGGCGCTTCGAGGAGCAGCGGCGCAAAAGGCTAGAAGAACGGCTGAAGAGGGAAGGGGTTAAAACGCATAAGCAGAGGGTGGAGGAGTTGAACAAGTATCTTAGTGGACTAAGCGAGCATCATGATATGCCGAAGATTGGACCTGGTTGAGAGCGGTCGACGTGGGAAGAGGGATGGAATATACCAGATATAGGAAGCAAGTGGCTTAGATAGGGCCCGCGAAGATGATAGCATGGCGAGGCAGGTGGCCTCAGAGATGTTAATCGAGACTGGCAACAATTGGCATATGTTCATGCCATTTGCGAACGACGTCAATGACCTGGCCCATACCGAAATCCTCCACGTATCGTCTCTGCTTAGTTGAAACGCAAGAATACTTAACCTATCACTTGCCGGACAGTACGGGCTTATCGTAGTGGAGTAAGCGAGCATCATGATATGCCGAGGATCGGTCCTCGGTGAGTGCGGTCAACATGGAATGGGAACGGAATACACCAGGTATAGCAGGAAAGTGGCTCAGATATGGACGGACTCAGGAGCACAACCTAGCATATTCACGACATATTGGCAGGATCGAGTTTGGACACAGCATTGCATGTCACCGATTCCCAGCTTGAGGTGTCTATTCGAGTGCTAGGGACTGGTGTAACAATCTAGAACGGCTACACGACGACGCGAAAATCAGAGCATAGTGAAGTCGTGACATGATGGGGTGGGAGCCAGGATCGGACACGAGCGGGCTTCATGAGAGAGGCTTAGGCTAGCAGGCCAGTATAAGCGTGTTCCCATCGGTGTGACTGGGCCGGCAGCCGGTTGTATTGGCTGGTTTGTGCTCCGGTGCAAGCCCTCATACATGGGCAGACAATGCAGCACGATGGAAGGAGTAGGGTTCTAGTGGTTCGTGCTACGGGCCTACTGGGGTGCTCCCCAGAGATAAAACAAGACATCTACTGGACATACCAGGCACTGGGTATAATAGCGTGTTCGTGCCAGCATATATCGATGCTTATCACCTCGCCAAGCCAACCCGAGAAGTGTGAGATTAGCAGAAAGAAAACGGTAATTAGAAGAAGCCCGGACGCATGAACCTAATAAGGCGGGGATATTTGCTACGGCCTTAGGTGCAAAAGAATCAATATTACCTTAGAATGCCCTAGCGCAATGCTCGAGTCCAAGGTACAGAGACTAGGCTTGAGTTTCTTCGATTGGTTGGGAAGATCGAGCGCATAGGGACTGCGTGTGAGCACCAACGATTGTAGAGAGTGTTGTTTCGTCAGAGCGCAAAAATATTGGAACTTGAATCTACAAAGAATATCAAGCAAGGAAGCAGCTTCAGGCAGCTCGATCCCGTGGATTAGGATGTTTTCTGTCTTATTGTAGGCATTTTCTATCATTGGTGAATGAACCTATGGCTCTTCGAGCGCGCTTGAATCGTACGTTGGAAACAAATACTCCGCTATGCCGCCATATCGCCACTGTATCTCAATTAGGCATCCTCAAGATCACATAGTCTATTTGTGTTACTTTGGGCAACAGCTAGAGTTGGCCAAAAATATTTGAACACTTCGAATTTTTCTCCTCCGACCCACTGTGCAATTTGACGCAAAGAAGATTCGAAGCAGTATTGAGGCCCACCAATCAGTTCAGTCAGGGCATCGTTGTTCTCAAGCAACATCTCTGCGCAGAGGAGCCATCGCTGCTTGCTGTGTCCGGGTAGCTTTTGCTTGTCAAAGTAGAAGAGAAGCCTCGCAAAAGCGTCAGCCTCGTTCTTGTCGAACCAGAAGTACAGGCTGATGCGACCATGGCGTCCCATTTTGCCGGTAGCCGCAATGTGATAGATCAAGCTTTCGGCTGTGATTTTGGATTGCGATCCCCAGAACATCACGTTAACCTTATCTGTCTCGAGATTCAAAGCGTGAACCATGCCGCTAGTGGTGATCAGGATACGGGCATTGCCGACTTTGTAATCGTGGTGTGCTCTTCGATTGACTTCACCTTCGAGCTCTCCGTGCATGACTCGAAGTTCTGATTCATATTTCTTGCCTTCATACTGACAAAGCCACGCGTAGATGGTGTTCACGCCTTTTCGAGTACCGGCAATGAAAATTGTTCGAACTGGCCGACCATTGGAGTCTTTGCTAATATGAACCGAGTTCAAAATCTTGACTTGTGGCGATCTGCAATTGTTCCCAACTATCTCGTCACGGGCGAATTCCACGTGGATCTTCCAGTCTAAGAAACGGGTGGAGGATTTGCCAGTATCGTCAGGGCTGGGAGAGACTCTGATTCGGGCACCTCCTCGGTTTGATCGATGCAGCCATCTCTCATGATCTTCCGTTCGAGTGATAGAGCCCGGACCTTTTATACCATCGAGCGTGACGAGGAGGTCTTTGTACTCTTCCGTAGAGAGATCCACCTGTGAGACAGTAATGATACCGAAGTTAGTCTGGCACAATGTCCATAAGTGTTTTCGTATGTCAGTCAGATCCTTCTGCCATGATTCGGAGGTGAACAGCTCAAAGGCATCATCAAGGACGATGACTCCAACGCTCGAGAAGATGTTTGGTCGATACATTTCTAGTGCAATTCTTCGTTTGAACTCCGCTTTGAGTTCGGTTGACGGGTTCTGCGAGGCGAGAAAGATGGGGTGAATCTTTCGTCTCTCTTCTTCGTGGAAGACCAGGTCGAGCAATCTGCCTGTAGTGCAGATCAGGATGTGAGCCTTGCTTAGTATAATGTCTCTTGTGTTCGCCGTCTTCGTGTTCTCTGCGGCATAATCGTGGGCAGCTAGTACATTCAATCCGAGTGGCTCGCACAATGCTTTGAATACTTGGTATGTTCGTTCCACTTGGGATCGTGTTGTACAGACAACGACAGCATAAGTGGTTCCAGTCTGCAACTCATTGCCTTTGAGTGTGGCTTGGTGCTCAGGGGTAAGAGATTTGTGTGCTGCGATGGTACGATCTTTGACTGTCAGAACGTGGTCGATGACTACCAGTGCATATGCAGTGGTCTTTCCTGATGCTATTTTTTTCGTTAGCGATGCTCAATTGATGTAGAGGGCTAGCTTGACTTGCCATAACCAGCAACAATAGTGATGTCCGGCATGGTACGGAGTTCTTTGTTCATCGCTTTGTTCATCGCGTGCATATGAGCGTTCCGTCTCTGTTGCTCTGCTTTGTCGGCAAGGTATTGTTTCAACGCAGCATGTTGAGTCGCAGTCAGTGTTGTGATGCCAGCATTGTTCAAGAGGCTATCGAGAGAGAAGCTTGCTGCGCTGTTCATTTCATCGGACATCTCGTATGCATGAGCGCCGAAAAGACCCTTGAGCGATTTGGGCAGACTATACAGGTCAGTAAGGCCAAGGATCGAGAAAAGAGATGCTTACTCTGCGACATTGATGGATTCAATCGTGACCTTGTGCTTCCGGAGCTCCTCCTCCCACGACCTGAGGCCTCGTGGCTGTCTTGATGGATGCTTCACTGGAATCGTCTCAACTCTGGTGGTATCATCAGCTGCATCTGAGCAATTTTCCTCTTTTGGTTCATTGCTGTCGGTTTCTTCGTTGCCGTCATCCATACCATCGTCGTTATTGGCATTCCAACTGGCATCAGGATCTTCACCTTGCTCAACAGGTTGAGCTTTCAGCTGGTTGTCTTCGTCTGCAACATCGTTCTGACGGATTGATTCTTCGGTCTCGTCAACCGGCTCTTGCATTGCCGTCAAGTCGTGACCTTCAGTGTTGGCTGTAGAATCTGGACCTGGATCCGTAGCTGCTGAATGCATAGTGTCTTCAGAATTGTCTGTACCATAATTAGCCTTGTCTCACGACTCACTGTTGTAGAAGGGTACTGACCTTGGTAATTCTCGTTCTGGTTGAAAGACCACGTCCCTTCAACTCGAATTTCTAAATCATGTTAGTGGCAGCTATTGTGGCTGGCATATGACTGACCTTGGTTGGAAGCCATGGTTGTCACTCGCGAGACTGTTAGGTTCTCTAATCAACGCGAATAGATCTCCAAGTCATCAGCGAAGCGCAGTGTGTGGCAGGTTCCGTCCAATGAAAGGACAAAAGTCTCCGATCTGTAATAACTGAAGTGAAGAAAGTGGTTCGTGAAGGCAACTTTTGACGGAGAGATAGGTATTTCGGTCGAGTGTCATTGTAAAATCTTCTAGGCAGAGGCCTTGGCAATATTGCTGCAGTGACAACGCAGGCACCTGTAATGACCGGTAGAAGCCCTTTACTCTGTTCCGAACAATGCTTACCGATACCTTCGGCACTTTCAGACCATCACCGTGATGCTTTGTTCGCTGTGACTTGCGTTTCGCTCAATAAGACCTTCGAAGGCTCCAAGACTCAATCATCTTCTGTGCTATAGCTTGTCCCCTAGTGCTGAGCATGGTTCGTAAGCAAGAGATCGCCATTTGTGCACGCTCATCACCTTCTACCACCCTTTGTAGCTTCGTGTACCGGTGTAAATCATGGCACATCCGCGTGAGCGAACTAGCTCTGGCGCACTGCATGTTACGTCCCACTGCTGGGCCTTGAAGAACTCTCGCCATGCCTCCTCCATCGTGGCCACAGCAGCACAGACTGAGTCAATTCTGGATGCAAACTCAGCAGTCATCGTGTGTCAGATAGGATTAGCAAGTCGGACTGCCAGTCCGTGGTATCAGTTGACCTGGTCCCGGAGTACTGCTGGTCTTCCTGCTTTAATAGCCATGAGTGCATGCATCCAGAGTAGCAGTCCAGAACCTGAAGATGTTGTACTTCCAACGAAGCATAACAACTTAGGACATCTCGAGCTACTGCTAGACGCTGTAACGAGGTTGTCCAGTCAGATTGCATGGGGCAGTTCTGCGCATGAACAAAGTCAGTGGAAGACTAGGCTTTGCTGTTACTGGCGTGCCCCTGGAAGATGGCCTAAACTATCTAATGGACATGTCGCGTACACCAGGTTCGAGCTCGAGTTTAGTGTGAATACCTAACTCATTGATGGTTTGACAGCTACTGGCGTGCTGTTGAGCACAAAACTGGTGTTGTATGAACGATTGCGCCCACGCTCTGATCACCTGGGCAAGCAACGTGGCCGGCACTCAAGCACTCTTTTGCTGTAGTTTTCACCACAACACCAGTTACGTTCTCTATCCAGTCGTACTGTAGGGCCGCACCTGGGCTTGGCGTCATCCGACCAGTGACGTCACATTGCTTGTCTTTTCGCGTCGAACGACCACGTCTAGACATAAGCGACTTTGACTACACCTGGAACCCATATCTCTAGCTACTACAGAGTTATTAACTCAACAACACCTGGAACTCACATCGACATCTAGCTACTGCAGCGATGTGAGCATTTCGGAAGTGGCGGCTGTGGGTGGGCTGCGTACTGGACAGCAACCACTGTATGACCAGTATGTCAAAGCAGTCGTCGGCGCCTTGAGCGTCCTACAATCGACAAGCCTGGAACTCATATCGACATCTACTCAACCGCAGAGAATGTGAGCCATTCGGAAGTGGCGGCTGTGGGAGCCACATACTGGACAGCAACCGCTGTAGGACCAGTATGTCAAAGCAGTCGTCGGCGCCTCGAGCGTCCTTTACTTGAATTACTTCTACCAATACACCAACTACCAAGCCTGGAACTCATATCGACATCTACGCAACTACAGAGATGTGAGCATTTCGGATGTAGCGACTGTGGGTTTCTGCATATCGGACAGCAATTACTGCTGTATCATCGTTATGGCGAAGCAGTCGTCGGCGGCCTAGAGCGCGTCAAATGTTGCTGAATCACACCTCGATCAAGAACACAGCACTCGACAAGCCTGGAACTCACATCGACATCTAGCTAACTGCAGAGAGTGAGCATTTCGGGAGTGGCGGCTGTGGGTGGGCTGCATATTATCTGCGACAGTCCAGCAAGGTTAGGCTCACACAGGCCAGACCAACTAGCAGAGAGAGTGACCTATACAGTCAGAACCAGTCCTCATAGCGGCAACGTGTGCTCTACTTGGCGTGAGCATCCTAGGTATGTCAAATACCCTACAACGAAAACTTGGCTCACACAACTGCAGGCCTACTACGCATACCGAGAACAACAGCTATTTATTCTTCCTTCGATCGGCACAACCAAGAGGAGTTCCACGTTCTAGGGAAGAGGTCAAAAATTGCAAGGGTGCACTGCGGGCCAACACACATTACTCGGCAGGTGCTTGCTCTAGACAGCCTTGCGCAGACACTCAAAGGCTCTACTGGTCTGGCCGAAGAAGGGAAGCGCCGCACTCCCGCAAGTTCGATCTCGCAGAGCTACCTCGAACACAGCCAATATTCACACGCAAACTAGGAGGTCTGCCTGAACTGCCATTTCAGATTTTTGCCTACTTTGTCAAGAATGATGACACTCCTCTACAATGCGATATGCCTCACTACCAGGACGTCACTGGGGTGTCGACCCACACGCGAGTCGTGACAGCGAGGTCTTGGAAATACAAATGGCAAACACCAGCGTTCGTAAGGATTTCAGTTTCGCCGCTGGCACCCTTCCTGTGTGTCAGCGATGGTTTCGCGAAGCGGCAGATATCCTGTACCTAGAGAACACAATCTCTGTGGATATTGCTACTCGGCCAGGAATATACGCCTCTCACATCGATTTTGGGGGAAGCATACAACCCTGACGAAGAACATCGTGGATATGGCGTCACACCCGAACTCCCTTCAAGCATCACACAATGCAGTGATCAATTTGTTCTGTGCTTCAGGGTTGGTAGTAAGTCTCGTTACCCTACCCACCCTAGACAGCTCTATGGAGTCATAGAGAGAGTGAGAGGTGCACTATCATAACTCGTCATGGGCAAGATCACAACTATCCAGCTGGTGCACCTGTCGCATTGGCAACCTCTTGACATTGAGAAAGCTATCAGCGCCACACTGCCGGCTGCCAGCATTGAAATTGCTTCGATGTCGCGATCTCATCTTCGAAGGGTCCCCCGTCTTGAGTCGCCCACCGATTGCATCAGTATCGACTTCGCTCAAGCAAGAAATTACCTCCAGCTCGCCGCCTGTGGACATGGTGATGGAGCTACGAGTGATGTTAGCCTACCTGTATGGCCTCGAAAGACCCTTCTTGTGGCGTCCAATGCCGAGTGACCTGCGAATGTTCAACGCAAAGTCCCGAGAGATCAGTGACTTGGCCAATAAGTGGGATGTGGCGGGCTTCAGGAACGCGAACAGAAATATGATCACATTGTGCAAACAGAGGGAGAATCAGATGATCAAGCCAAGGAATTGGAGCAAGCAGAATCCCGCAGCGATGGAGCGCGAGTACGCCGAGGACTGCCTGCCGTGGTTCGAATAAGTATCTGAGAAGGACGTGCGGTGGTCAAAGTGCGGCATGGTGGCGAGAGGTACCAGACATTTTGAATCGAAGACTAGCAAAGAGCCGGACATGACAAAGATGAAGGCATCTGGAAGCACGCTCTCCGTGATTGCGAGACAAGTATGGCTGTAACGAGCGAACAATAACAGGGATGAGGTCGGTTAAGGTCATACACTGAGCGTGAGCGCTACCACACTACCCTAGTGAGCAGCATGATTCCACCTGCGCCTCCGCATGCATATAGCTTTAGACATTGCCTCATCGCCATCCATACCAATATCTCCGAGCTGGCTTCCTCATATCATCTGAAGACTACGGCGGCAATTCCTGTGCCCGGCACCCTGAGCCCCATTCACTCTTGACCACATAGACCTCAATCTCAAGCGCCTTCCCCTCCAACAGAGGAGGGCCGCCCCATAAGATTCTTCATGTATGCCTGGCCATCCAGCCAGACCCATTGTATCGAAATATAAGACCACCTTCATCGATCAGTCGTCCACAATGGCAGTGGCACCTGTGGGGAGCGCTACCCACCTCAACCACTCGTTAACCGGGACATCTAAGCCAATGCCCCAACCCTATCGTACGAGGCTTCACACATGCATATCTTTTGTCACAGAATCCCGTATAAAGCACCAAGAAGTGGCATGATTTGTTGTTGCTGATGTTGTTCATTCTGCTCCGCCCAGCTAAAGCTACCTCAACAGCAAGTATGGCTTCCGAGCTCGCAGTGTCAAGCTCCGATGGTCTTTTTGTACATTCCTCATCATTTTCGACGTCTCCCACATGCACCCCCACGAAACTGGCAACTCACAAATGGTCTTTGCTCAAGTTCTGAATGTACCAAGCCTAGCAGCTCCTAGCTCCTATTCGGCACCGCCGACAGACCACGTATGTTGTCGAAGCTTCCTTTAACAGCTCCAAGCTCTTCAAACCTACCTCATGCATTGCCATGTTGATGCTCTGTGGCTCAGCCCCATCTGTCTGTGTCCAACTTATGCGAGACCATCCAAGCTTATTTGCCCGGCTTGGTCGGAGTGTTCGGTGGAGGGTTTGTTCCTCCACAGCAGCCCGTTCGGCCGCGACCGTGTCGCTTGCCGCCCTTTGGTTTCTCGGGGGTATTGGGGGGAGGATTAGTGCCGGAACCTCCGAGTCTGGTGTTCAAAGACGAAGACATGCTGTTCGTTTCGGGACTTATTTATGATATGGTTCGTATGGTATGGTGTGATCTTGCAGCTGGTTGGCTGATTGGTTGGATATGCTATAACGAGTTTGAGTTTGAGTTTTGGTTGTAGTTGTGTTGTGGGCAGAAGAAGCAAAGAAAGAAGAGTTATGAAGGAGCATTATATACCCAGGCGTGCGCAGACAGTCCCCGTTTGTGACGAACGCCATAGCCCCTAACGCGTGGTCGGCGAGCTGCTTGCGTTGCTTTCAACCCATTCTACGCAAGACATGATGCTTTTACGCAGTCATTTGGTCGGCCGTCCTCTTCTGCGTAGCCCCATGATGGGAGGCAACGATCCCACCTTCGTCGCCAGCGGGCTGTGTTCCGAGGGGAACAGCGGGTAAGTCATCCCTATCCTGCCTCTTCTTCCATGACCACATATTGGATGCCTAGCTGTCGTGTATATGCCGCGAGGCTGTCGTGAAACCAGCATCTGAGTCCTTTGGGGGTTACCACTTTTATGGAAACAGCGCCGTAATTCGAGATATCTGACAAGATTCGAACAGGAGACTCGGCTTCAAACCCTGGTGCTAGCATCTCGTATTTTTGCTTTGGCTGCCGCGGCCTTGCTAAGAGTGGTGAACCAGTTGGAACAGTGGCTTGGAGTAGACGTCTGCGAATATACCAGGGTGGCGAGCATGCGAAGCAAACAGGGTTTGAGTCTATCCTTCGCCGAGGCTGCTGCAAGCAAGCTTGAATAGTCAAAGGCCAAGCAAGACATAGGTGTTGAGATGGCTTGAATGCATATTCTAGGTTGCAGCATTGCACTTCCCACCAATCTGTCCTCACATGCAAACTGGCGATTTCCGACGCCGTATTCATAAGAATAGCCCAGCATCATGCGATGCGACTCAGGGCGATTTGGGTATCATGTGGTAATATCTCTGCACACCGTGTGCTAAAAACGAACTTCATAACTTCCACCTCTTGTCAGATAACGCACCCATTTCACGCTACTATAGTTCCCCTTCTCAAAAACCTTCAAGTACCTTACCAATAGGCCGGAGCTCGTGAACATCAACAGTGAGAAATTCACACTCAATGGCGGCCTCGACCAAACCTTCTGATTCGTCATACTCGTCAATGCCGCCTCGGCACTAAGCACGTATTCGCTTCCACCCACGAAACGTGCGATCTTCCACATAATGCAGTTATTCTCCGGCTCATATTTGGCCTTGCCTTGTGTGGTCCGTTGGGTGATGCTGGCGGTATTTAACGGTGTAGGTATGCGAATGACCACGTTTGTAGCAAAAAGCTTTGAGCCATAGTTGGCTTTGATGGCGACTGAATATTCAACCTTGGTCGTTCCAACTTCCCGGACGATAGCCTGGACCTTGAACGGTAGATTGACATTTTCTGTTGCACGGTACCTCATGAGTTCGAACTCACCGTCGGGTGGAATGAAGGATATGGTACGGTCCTGATCGAACTTTCCTAGCTGGACACACTGGTGGAACTGACAGTCCTCGAGTGTTACAGAACCTGCTGCTGCTTTGGTTGCTCTGCGAGTTCCATCCTTGTTGCCTATCTCGCCGTAGGATGTGCCGCCGACCTGGTTGAGGAGGAGCTGATCGTTGAGGCCAAACTTGCACTCGGGAGTACCGGTAAGATATGCTCTCATGACGATCTGGCCTGAAACATCAGCGCGCAGGACGGTGCCGGTGGCTGACATAAGAAGGTTGACGTCTTCAATCACGTCGACGAATGCTTCGTTCTTGCGGTACTTGATATCCCCTCTCCGCCAGGACTGTGCGCCTGTAGCTTGCATTGTGATCTTGGAAGTGTCGGTCGGGTTCGCGGTGGAAACGGAGCGGATGGCGGAGGAGATGTTGTCTGGAGTGATGTACATTTTGAGAACGTCGACGTCTGTGTTTTGTGGATAGCCGAAGTCCAAGATTTCTGTGGCATTATCAGCTCCTGCTACACCATAGTCTCAGCAGTATTGCGCACCATCTAGCAGCTCGTAGATCAAGACAAAGTTATTCTTGACAGCCTCCTCGTCGAATTTCCCAAAGTAGCCTCGTCCCAAGCCGATGAACCTATACAGGAACTCGAAGACGATGGCAGCGTTAGCATTGCTCTTGGTGACTGCGCAGATGTAGATGTTCTCGTGTTTGACATGGCTGAAGGTGGTGCTTCCCAGAGTCAGAATGGGAGAGCGGACCTGGGGGTTCGAGATGACTTGGATGCGGAAGATGTCGGCCAGTCGAGGCCGGCAATCAGGGCGAAAGGCGCGGAAGATGAGGTTCTCGCCCTTTTGATTGAACAGCAGGACACCTGAGAGCATATCGAGCGATGGGGAGAGCTACAACGAGCTCATCCATGGAGCAGGAGCGTTGCAATGTCGCTGAGTTCGAGACGGAAGAAGTCGAGCCTCGCGCTTGGCACCTGTTGAAAGTTGCCGGATTTGGGAGGATCGCAGCGCAGTACCTGCCTCACGTTCACGCTCACGCTCATGGATGCACCTGCCACCACAAGTCAGGCACAAGATGATATGAAGCGGCGCAAACACCCTTCGTGATCAAGCGTCTCCCTCTTCATTGGGTAGTCCTACGCGACAATTCTCCCTCCATGGCGCAGCCAGCTACGGTGCCGGGCGCAGAGCCTGATGCGGCCTACGTTGCTATGTCGTGCTTCGACTTGCTTCTGATCGAGCTTGTGCCCATGGCAGAGCGTCTAGCCAGAGAGTATGAAGCCTCATTGGATGTACCCAGCATTGCCAACAAACCCCCTGCGAAGACCAACACTTCCACCACCGGTCCAGCCACGCCAACTACCTATGATGGTCTACCCGAGACAGAGGTGTTCAAGGACAGCGTTTACTTTAGGTTGGAAAAGCTGGGCTTCAGGGTCGGATTGGCCTTGAGCGAGAGGTTTAGCAGGGACAGGCCTCGCTTGACAGACAACCTCGATGTGATCAAGTTCGTGTGCAAGGACATATGGACGATTGTTTTCAAGAAACAGATTGACAACCTCAAGACAAACCACAGGGTTGGTACATCGCCTTCGCTCTGATCTTCCATTGCTGACTCTGGCCAGGGCGTCTATGTCTTGACTGACAACAAATTCCGCCCGTTCTCGAGAATGAGCATGCAGACGAGTCAGGAGGCTACAATACGGGCACAACCACACCTGATCTTCCCTTGTGGAATCATTAGAGGTGTGCTCTCGAGTCTGGGCATGAAAGCAACAGTACAGGCAGAGACTACGGATCTACCAGGTGCAATATTTCAGATCAAGACCACGAAGACCTGAAGGCTTCGAATAATGCTTGAACTGCCATACTATGGCCACCGACAAGTTCGAAGTTGATGCCTCATTCCAACACGCTCATCGTCGAATCACGCCTCGCTACAGCTTTGTCGGACTGCCGAAAGTTCTTAGTATCGAGTCTGTGCTGGTCTTCCACGAGCCTTGCCAACCATCCTATCAAGAGTTAGGAGGTGATTATGATGACAACGCTAGAATGAGACATACTACTTGGTGGCAAAGGTGACACCGGACTCGATGTTTGTCTTCAAGCCCTTAATGCACTCGTCAATGAGCTTCTTCTCATCATCGTTGGCGGAACCCAGGATGTTGGTGGCCTTCTCGACACCAGATGGCTGAAGCACGTTAGCAGACCGCCCCAAGGAGGTAGAAAGAGGTACTTACTCCGAGCTCGCAAGGAACAGAGAAGTAGTCAACACCAGTTGCCTTCTGGATCTCCTCACCGCCAGGGACCCCTGGCAGGTAGACGAAGGTCGGCTCAACAATACCCTTCTCACCCTTCATTGCCTTGATAACACTCTCGGCGAATCGGAAGCCAGCATAGGCCATGGACAGGGTGGCTGAGCCAGCGCCGTCTTTCGCCTTTACGACCTCATCACCACCAAATTGTACTCGGTGTACTAGAGCATCGAGCTTGTCTGATGGGATGTCGACTGACGGCTTGGCTTGAGAAAAGAGAGGGACAATAGTGGCGCCTGAGTGGCCACCAATGACTGGCACAACGACCTTGTCTGTGTTCCGCTCACCGCTGATGTCTTGGATGAAAGTTTCAGCTCGGACAACATCGAGTGTGGTAACACCGAAGAGCTTCTTGGGGTCGAACACGCCTGCCTTCTTTAGGACTTCGGCAGCAATAGGGACGGTTGAGTTGACAGGGTTGGAGATGACCAGGAGGGCGGCCTTTGGGCAGTATTTGGCACATGCCTCGACCAAGCCTTTGACGATGCCTGCGTTGATGTTGAACAGGTCGTCTCGGGTCATGCCTGGTTTTCCTGCAAAGGCTGTCAGTGCCACGGCGAGAAGCTGGTGTGTAGGAAAAGCATACGTGGTACACCAGCTGGGATGATGACAATGTCGGCACCCGACAATGCATTCTTCTTTGCTGTCTCTGTCTCTTCTGTCTCGCCCTTGAAGTCGCCCTTGGCCGCGACGAAACCCTCAATTTTCTGCCGCTGTCAGTATGTCCTACTCTTTGCCTGCGGTGAGGTCCTTACAGCTTTTGAGGAGATGTGAGACAGGTCTGCTGCAACACCTGGTGTGTTGACGACATCGAACAGGGCGAGATCGTCGATGAGAGTCGAAATCTTGCAAAGCAGAGAAAGTGGCTATGCTCGTCAGTCCAGCACTAGATTGAGACCAATTCCTGCGGCCATACCTGACCAATGCCACCAGAGGCGCCGAGAACAACAGCTTTGACCATCTTGACTATTGTTGTGACGTATGGGGTAGAGCTGATCGAGTGTACGAACTAATCTGAGTCTGGGACTAATCGAAGGTCTAAGTCAGTACTTGAGCTTCTCCGCGTTCTGCTTCTCGTAGTACCTGTGGTAGTAGAAAGGTGTGGTACTGACGGTGCAATAGTAAAGTTTAGGGTGGTGTAATAGTATTCGTTGCACTTGACTATGGAAAGCGCAACCGTCGACTCTTTATTTGTATAAACACTCAGAAGCCGCGGTGCGGGGCAGCTGCGAGGGTCTCCAGATGGGTCTCAAAAAGGGACCTTGATCTGCACCCGCACCTGCGTACGAAGCTGCCCCTGTGCCCGATTCTGACCGACATTGCACTCACAACCTCTTCACTTTCCGACGACGATTCTCGTTCCTCCTCATTACGTTGCTGCTCGCAATGCCAGTTGTTCTCGTTCCTGCTTCTGCCGGCATGCTATGTCGTCGCTAACTCATGCCCAAAATCTCTCGTCTGTCCAGGATCGCTGCTTTTGCTCGGAACCTTGGCTTTCTTGTTCGAAGCCTGAGGCTGCTTGATCATGCTCGTCCACCATAGGCGAGATCGTGATCGGCCAAGCCAGACTTTGTATACGGCAATGGCTTCTGCTGAACACCCCAAGAACCCGAAAATGATTATGGAGTGTGCAATACTCCGGCCATAGACAGCCAAGTGTATTGGTCTGAAGGACGCCTTTTCAATTTTTCGGGACCAGTTTGGCGGGTGAATTCTTGACCATGAATATGGCACAAGGAAAGGCATGATTTCCCCCCAAAAGACGACTGCACGTGTTAGTGCCTCCAGGATGATCAAGAGCACGGTCATGACAAGTAGTCTCTCTGTTCTCCTTTTGCTCGCTGTTACTTGTCCTCCTGGCAGTAACTTGGAAACCTCTCGAGAATGCTTTACCATCTGCAAGGTCGCCAATGCTCCATACCAGAGCGCCCCTAAGTCGGCCACCAGCGGCCACACAAGCACAAGTGCGTAGCTGGGCCAACTCGTGTCAACAGTCGGTGTACAGCCATAGGTCCCAAAGATCCAATACCGATCCGGCTGTACCACATAAGACAGTATCATTCGTAGGATGGGCAGAATGCCACAAAGCGTAGCCTCAAAGATGCCTGTATTCCTCTTCTGGACTCGAGACAGCCGAATGTACTGAGATGGATCGATGATCAAGCAGAGCTGTCTGAACAAGCAGACAATGCCACCAGAGATAGTCATATCCAAGCCGGTTCGAAGCTTAATCTCAATATCACAAAGACCCTGGCCTTCCCAACCGCTCGGATACTTTGTTGGCCAGATCAGAGCGTTGACAAAGCATAGGATATTGACAATCAAAGTTGAAGCTATGAGGACTGATACAACGAGACTTCGTGCTTGCAGTTGCAGTATGAGTGGTGGGATACAGAGTAGGCACGAGAGGAAGGTAGAGACTGCAACGGCAGCTGCGATAGGCGATGACATTGTGCTGAGGATACCGGAATGGAGAGCCAGGAAGCATCTTGGTGTGGTTCATCCTTCTGACTACGCCCTCAGGCGGTTAGGCCCTCTAGTCACGACACCTCAGAAGCACACTGGTTTGGCAGAAGTCTTGCGTGGCCAGACCACCGCCAGCACCCTGAGAGCGGTGTTCCAGGGTATATTTGCACGATATGCAGTCAGGTCTCAGCCATAATATCAAGTTACAGCGTGCCAATGACCTTCGAATCTCCCTCAAATTCATCTTTAGACTGTCCGAAATGAGACATAGCTCGGCAAAATGACTGTAAAAAGGTATGAATAGGACCGCTTTTGCTTTTGTCAATGGGCCACACAGCCATCGTTTCGGCTCACAGAGGCAGTGACACTCGAGCGTAGCGGAGCTCGAGGACTTGCTGGGTTCGGTTATGTTGACAAACGCAACTACAGGTACGGGATTGTTGCTTGGTAGACTTACTCTGTGTATCCCCTGCAGCAGTGCACTCTCCTCGAGAGCTTGTCGACATTAGTAGTTTCATTCATTTCTTTTGAGGGCCTTGGTCATGATCCGGCTGACAAACATGCTGGACTCGGACGAGGTGAAAGGACGTGAAGAACGGGACGCGTTGACGCTCCTCTTACGCGTACCTACAGACCAATAAAATCTGCGGCTACCGGGAACCCTATCCGTCAAACCCCGTCACTACCTGGGTATGATAACTCCACTTCCTTGTTATTGATGCATCTCGAGAGACGGCTCATGTCATACCTTTTCCAACTACTCGCCGCTGCGCAAGGAAGCGAGAAAAGCTTCATGAGAGAATGACAGCCCAAGATCCCACGTCCAGAACACAGCACAACCAACACGATGAACGAGCAGCAAGATGAAGCTCGAGACACATTTCCCGATGCAACACAAGCAGGTCGCGTGACGAGTCTGCCAGTACCGAGTCTCAGGCAGCGGCCCCTCGGACGAGCATCGACGTTCGCTGAGTCAGCACCTCGCTTTGCGCGAAGAGGAAGCTCAGCCGTCTCGGAAACACTCTCAGAAACACGCCGATCTCTGAGGGAGTCTACAGACGATCTCCTTCTGCCTCGGGCATCAGCAGAACAAGATACACACTTTGAGACCACACATTGGCACTCACTGCCTCTTGGGCTTGCCTTACTTCCAGCTCTTGGTGGGTTGTTCTTCAACAATGGAAGTGCTTTTGTTACCGATATCTCGTTATTGGGACTGGCAGCGCTGTTCCTGAATTGGGCTGTGAGACTGCCATGGTAGGCTGGTCGATTCGATGGGAAGAGTGGAACTAACAACCTTGTAGGGACTGGTATTCTTCCGCACAAGCCGTCGTCTCAGAGAACGAGTCTCAAGAACTTGGATCAGCCATCGAGGATGATAGCGTCGACCTTGACGCCGACACGTCTCTCTCCTCGGAGGCCAAGCATGACCGACCTGCTTTATCTGATCGAGCACTAAAAGCACAGCACGAGCTGAGAGTCCATGAACTTCTTGCGCTCCTCGCCTGCTTCGCTTTCCCAGCTCTAGGTGCCTGGCTTCTCCACACTATCCGCTCCCAGCTTTCGTCACGATCAGAGAGCCTTATTTCGAACTACAACCTTACCATCTTCCTCCTCGCCTCTGAGGTCCGCCCACTATCACACATGATCAAGTTGGTCCAGCGCAGAACACTTTTCCTGCAACGCACTATCAGTGCCTCTGCCGAGGAAAAGCACACGGGACAGCTCGATCCCAAGATAGCAGATATCGGCAAGCGCCTCGAAGAATTGGAATCACACGTCGCTGACACAGTCATGATCACTACCAAATCTGACGCCGGAACACCATCGCAGGCCGATGAGCTTATAGCACGGGCTTCAACACAGGCTAATGCGGATCTGCGAAAGTCATTCCAGCCAGAGCTAGACGCACTTAACCGTGCCATGAGACGGTACGAGAAACGCACCATGACATCGGCTATACAGGTCGAGACCAGGCTGCAGGATCTAGAGGCAAAGATTCAGGACGTGGTTATCCTTGCTGCTGCGACGCAACGAAACGCAAACAAACAGTCTGGCAACTATCTGCCGGTACTGTTGGATTGGATGTCAGCTTGTGTTGTTGTGCCAGTGCAATATGCGATTTATGTTTTGACCTTGCCTCAGAGGACTTTGACAGCTGTCGTAAGCTGGGGCAAGGTGAAGCTTGGATTCGCTTCCAAAAGCTCGAAATCACAGAACAGCAAGATAGCGCCTCGGGCAGGGCAGAAGCGGCGGAGCAGTAAAGAAAGTGCAAAGCCATAACTGTATCACGTAATATACATGACAGGCACAAAAGGCAAAAGCAGTTCTTGATTTATCAAAACTCATACCGGGCTTCGTAGCGCTTAGTGGGTTCACGCAGGTTATATCTAGTGCATTGGTCATCCTCATAGCTATCAGCTTCCGGTACCCCACCCGAACACGCTCCTCATTCATCATACAAAATCAAGCTGTCCAAACTACTAAACCCCGCTGCAACACCCCCCTCGTCGCTATCCCTAGCCTTGGTCCTCAGCAAATACCCACCCTCCCCATTCTGCAGCACTTCCATCCCGTCCCTTCCCTTGTTGCCACTCCTCCACAGGCAAGTTCCGAATATGCCAAGTTCAGAGATGACATCCCCAGCCACGACCTGACCGTCAGACCGCAATGCCACATTCTTCGCCGCCTTAGGCGGCTGTATCAGCTCCATCAGGATAAACTGCTTGTAGTCCTTCTCCGGAACTGAGCGCAGGAAAGTCGGAATATTAGACCGGTAGATGTTATTCCCGCCGCCCTCGCGCTGCGGCTTGAGCACATGGGATTCTGCGCGGGTGGAGTCTAGCGCGATCTTCACGCCTTCGCTGTCGGGCCCATCGCTCATGGAGTACTGGGGCGCGAAGCTGGATCGCAGCATCTCGAGATCCTCCTTCGAAGTGTTGGGGAGGAAACGCTCGAGGATTGGGGAGGAGGTGTCGGTGAGGACTTGCTGGATTTTCTTGCTGCCGCTGAGGTGTAGGAGGACGGAAGGACATTTTATTGCGGCGGAGCGTTCGAGGTGGTGGCGTGCTGCCCAGGAGGAGGGGGTGTCGTATTCCGTTGGGGCGTAGAGGGCGCGGAAGTAGACTACGCTGACTTCGAAACGGAGGGCGGAGTTGGCGGGATTGGTGTAGATTAGTGGGCGGGATGGGTTGTCTGAAGTTGAGGGGATCGTGGTGTCTGCAAGGATCTTGCTGACCGGAAGGCGAAAAGTCGGAATGTCGGGGTTGTTAGTACGGATAAATGTGCTGAGGGCCATTTGATCGAAGAGATTGCGTTCCTTATCCTGGACAAGGAAGAGGATGCATGTTGGGAGAGCTGGTGTAGACTTGGATGGACCGTAAGCAGCATGGGCTGCTGCTAAGCCAGAAACAAGAGTTTCAACAGCGTGGTTGGGCGGTGGAAAGGCGGGGGCTGAAGCTGTGCCGAAGAGATCATGTGCTGGGTAAGCAATAGATTGGCCTGGCCGTGGGAAGCTAGCGAGCTCTGTATGCATCCGTGCTACTCTGACTGCCAAACCACCGAAGGACGATGAGATCGTATTGAACTCGACTTGCTTGAGAGATGGGGCTGTCGCCTCTTCGGGCACATGCAGCATGTAGTCCGATCGGAACAAGCCCAGAGTCAGGTCCTGGACATAGCCTTCCTCCCTCACCTGAAGGTGTATCTTCCATAGGTTGGCGAGGAAGTCATCAACTTCAACCAGTCTGCAGCATGTCAGTGGGGTCATTGGCAGTGGGAAATGGTGTAGAGATCAACGAGATGGGCAGACTGACATACTCTTGCATGATCTGGCCTAGCCACGCCTCGTCACTAGCAATTGCGGCATAAAGCTCGTTGTAGAGGGCCTGCAACCTTTGAGCTTGCTCGAAGCATTCTCGAGGAAAGGGACTTGGATACAGCGTCACTGGTGCGTTGGTGGCCAGTACATGATTTGAGTTTGTCTCATCATTTATGAATGATGGGTTTGGCCGAACAGTCAAGCCATTGAAGATGGTCCAGTCCTTGACTGTCTGTGCTAGATAATCAAGCTGCTCGTCCGAGGTTTTGGGCGGGTAGGAACCCCATACACTGTCCATTGTCGCCTCTTCGCTGCTCGCAAAGTTATGCGAGGAGGATACTGGACTAGTATTGGCTGGTACTTGAATTTTGTCGCTGTGCCTCATCGTCGTGGTCGGGGATTAGTAAGAGCTGCGTCTGTGACATGGAAAGTCGGCCGTAGGGAGAGTAGGCGCTAACTAAGATGCGGCGCGTGCACCAAAACGAACTTCCCATCCTCAATGACACGGCTACGGCGCGAACACTAACATCTGGATTTCTTGTATGCATCGGAATGCTGCTCGAATTGCTATACAGACGCGAATACAGCTTTTGAAGACACCGAACATGCAGCAGTACGTCAAGTTACGGAAACGATCGTGTCATCAGCTGTGGCCGCCGGAAGCGCTGCAGCTTCGTAACGGCTTAGGCTGACTTATCCTCATCATCCTTGGTGCTCCTTTTCAAGCAACACAGCTTTGAGCAGCTTTCAAGGAGACTGCGGCACCTGGGGAAGCTACAACCTCATCACTTGATCAGCCGTTTTGGCAGATCAAGCACCAAGCGTCGTGCTCGACCGAAGACCAACTGGGTGACACGAAGCCCGGGAACGTGTTGAGAATTGCTACCGCGTTATATCTTCGTGAGGCTCCGTGCTATTCCTGCACTTGCACGGCCAAGGCAAGCTCGGGAAATCAGAGAGGTCTGGGCAATTTCAGGAGAACCAGGCTGTTGGCTTCGAAGCAGGTTTTGGAGGCCACCTTGTCGACCGCAAAGTTGTCTGCCTGGCTTAGCCCTGAGAACAGTCTGCTAGATCAACAGAGAGGCTGGGTAGGCGCCTTGTCATTAGTAGCCGCAATAGCTGAAGCTTGCACGGTAGGAAGCCCTCTGCCCTTTTATGCTATTGGGGCGTGACCTGAGCACGACTTCCTTCTTTTGGCAGGTCTAAGCAGCAACCTCGATATCTCGGATTGTACGACATCCGGGGCAAGTTTTACTTCCATAGTGCATGACAGTCGTGTGCAGTCTACGTTTTGGCGGCCGACTTGGGTATCTGGCACATCGAAGAGGTGCGGGTGTTTTGATGGTCCAGCAATTTACGCCCTGCCCGACTTCAGAATCGATTTGCTCGACTAGTCAACCAACTATCGACCTTGATCATTTTCGGGCTTGCCCTCATCTTGGTCTTCGACTAAGGCGTACACCAAGTGCTTCCAAATCGTCGATCACTGTCGCTCCCCTTCCAGAATCCGCTGCTAATCGCGCCTTCTTCACTTCAACCTCACTTCCAGACGCATCTGACGACACATTCTTAAGATCACGTGCATCTGCAGGCAGTTATCTTTGGCAGCAGTTCTTCGATCTACCCTTTCTTTCCTCCTGCATTGCACCGTCATGGATCCGTCTCTGTGGTCTGTGGACTATGTAGTATTCCAGACGTGCGCCAGAGACTCTGAGCTTTATGCTACCCTCCAGATCAAGCCCATTTTGAATCTTCAGACCCTAGCAACCACCCTGCGCCACAACGACATCGATGGCGAAGCTTTACTAGCTCTGGAGGACGTTAACGTCAAAGAGGACCTTGGTATATCCTCCTTTGGCCAGCGCCGAGAAGTTCGAAAGATCGTACAGCACCTCAGAGATCTCTCACCACTATTCAAGTCTTCACTCGAGCCCAATACTAAGCGAGCGCGCGAATCAGAGGCCGACGAGACATCCGAGCAGACGCCTGAGCTTGCAAAACGTCGCCGGATTCAGCCAGAAAACCTATCTACTGAGCCTCTCACGCGTCCAGAAGAGTTCAACCTTGAGGATTTGGATGAACAGTGGCGAGAGTTTCTACAAAGACATCAGGGGGATACGGATGACGAGGTCCTGCGTCCGTACAACGAGAGCGACTCTGAGATACTGCTCTCCGATCTAGAGAGTGAAGGTTCACCTGCCGGAACGACGCAAGAGCCACGCTTACAACCAGAGCAGATCGACAGTGCGATCGACGAGGCCATTCAAGAACACAGGGACTCTTGGAACGCCCACAAGCGTGCAAGAAAGCACAAAACGGCTTTTCGGCGCTGGATGCAAGCTGCAAAGGCTGGTACGAGACGGCCACAGCAGCACGCTTTGGAGAGGGAGCTTGAGCAATTCAAAACACGCCTCGCCAAGTTTTGTGAACACATCAAAGACACATCCAACGATTATCATCGGGCTGAAGAAGTCAAACGTAACTGCTTGAATTTGCAAGCAACGATTGAGGACATGGCAGAGCGAGAATACTACCTTGAAGTACTTCGCAGCAACGAGCCACCCCAACAGCCGCCGCAGACTGTGGTATCTGAACCACAAGAGACACTCTCCGAGGGCGAGGAGCTACTGCAGTCTTCGGAAAGTGAGGATAGTGCTATTGAGCAATCTGCTGACGAAATGTTAATGGCTTCTGAGGACGAGATCGAGCTTTCGCTTGGATACGATCTCAGCGATGATTGGCATCCTCACATCCCGGACGTGGCTGCTGTTGCAGAAGCACCTTCTTCACCCTCTGAACCAGCAGCAAGTAGCTCACCGATCCACCATGCTGATCGAACAGCACAGGTCGAAGAAGCAGTACAGCCGTCAGAAGCCTTTGACCTACCGCTGGGCACCCCGCGACGCTCACTCGATGTGACTATGGCAGAGCACGAAGAGCTGCCGAATGTGATTGATCTTGGTGAAGATGACTCGGACCTCGACCGTCCACGGCTTCCACAGAGCAGGTACCGACAGCAGGGCTACACCCTGGACAACCCGGTAACGGTCGGTAGTTCTCCCTCAGCCAGCGACACTTCGCAAAACATGTGGTCAGACACTAGCATGCGAACGCCACCGTTGAACCCAATCGCTCATATGAATACACCAACGAAGATTAATATCGGGCAACGACGGCCTCATCTAGAGTTTCCCGACATACAAGAGACCAGATCCAAGAAATGGGTTGACATCGGCCAGGATCCCTTCCTGGCGTTATGCAAGATCGTGTACAGACACTCCCGAACTAATGCCCGTGATGTTCTCGAACACGTGTCAGAGTTCAGCACATGGGAGATTGCAGAAGGTTTGAGGCGTGGTATAGCAATGATCCAGGACACGGAAGAGGATTTCGATGAGAAGGAACTGGACGCCCCTCTCCTCTGGGCGTTCTTCTTCGTTGTCTTCGCATTCGGCAAAGGTTACAAAGACGTTTGGTCTGTACCGGAAGAAAAGCTTGATGCTGCTTATGTAGCGACCGATGAGAAAGCTGGACAGTTTGAAAGGAAGTTGAGGCCTTTGCTCCAATTTTATATCGACACAGACACAACGCCGGCCAACAAACAATTCTTGCAACGAACAGCCCAACGACCTTCAGGTACGAACCATTTCAGCGGAAAATCTGTAATCGGCAATGTTGGATCAACTGAGATGGCTACTTCACACTCATCACGAGCTGCTCAAAACGTCTGGGCCGACAGCGAGACCGACGTTGAGGAGGCACCTGCTGAAGGAAAGAGAAAGCGCCCGGTTCAACAGTCCCAGGAGGCTCTCGCACAACAACGAGACGACCGAAACCGCGTTCAAGTACAAGAACAACGCCGACAGATGATGATGGAGAGATTCCAAGCCCAGGCAACCTCCGCCGAAGAGCGCTACATCCCTATCAATACTGAAGAACCCATCCTTTACCTTGATCAGCACATTGCTCGACGAGTGAAAGAACACCAAATTACTGGCATCCAATTCCTCTGGCGAGAGCTTATCGAAGACCAAAAACATCAGGGTTGCCTACTTGCACACACCATGGGCCTTGGTAAGACCATGCAAGTTGTGTCTTTCCTGGTGACTCTTGCTCAAGCCAACACCTCCCCAGACCCAAGAGTCAGGGAGCTGATTCCGAGATCTCTTCGCTCAAAAAGTGTACTCGTCATGTGCCCAGCCAGTTTGGTAGACAACTGGTTCGATGAGATCTTGATGTGGACACCTAATAATGAACTGCTTGGTCCAGTCTACAAGATATTCGGCTCGCGTACAAGCAAGATGGCGATGATCAGAGAATGGGATGCCAAACCCGGTGTTCTCCTAACAAGTTACGAGAGCATTCGGTCGCTTATCAAGAACAAGAGAAACGTTGACCCAGAGGATCTTGCCTACCTGGACCAAACCCTGCTGAAAAAGCCATGCATAGTCGTTGGCGACGAGGCACACAAGATGAAGAACGCGAAATCCTCGATCAATCAGCTTGCCAAGGAGTTCAAAACCACAAGCCGAATTGCTCTAACTGGCTCCCCATTGAACAACCATTTGGAAGAGTACCATACCATGATCGACTGGATTGCTCCCGGGTACTTGGGAAACCTGACCCAGTTCAGGGCAAAGTACTCGGACTACATTGAAAGAGGAATTGAAGAGGGTGCGACACGATATGAGAAGCGAAAGTCGCTCGAGAAGCTGTACGTATTGAAACGTGACCTAGCTCCCAAAATTGATCGAAAAGGTATGTGAAAGATCCTTTTATCCCCCTAGCCGCAACAAACCGGCCATCCGATCACGCGGAGGCCGCTAACTAAGGCAGAATAACTCTTGCTGACAACCTTTGTAGACATTTCCGCTATAGCAGCCGACATGCCTCAAAAGACTGAGTTCTTCATCACGGTGCCGCTTACAGATATCCAGAAAGAAATCTATACCGCCATGATCAAGCATATTCTTGCAGGCATGGGATCAGCCCATGGGAGCATACCAAAATCGAGCAATGCGCAGTTGTGGTCGTGGCTATCGATACTATCGTGGCTTTGCAACCACCCTGCTTGTTTGATCCGCAAGTTGGAAGAGAAGAAGGACGACGCCGACCAAAGTATTGTGTATCAGGAAGGTTCCGTCCTCCCTATCGATCAAGACCTCACCGGATCCCCCATCGCCGCATTATTACCCCGGTTCCTTCAAATCTTACAGTCGTCCGACATGCTTAAGCACATGAACCATCCCAGTCTATCGGTCCGTGCTATGGTCTCTCAACGTCTGATCGAGGAAAGCATAGCAATGGGCGAAAAGATACTAGTGTTCTCACACAGCATCCCAACCCTAGACTATCTCGAGTCAATGTTGAAAGATATGGGTTGTGGATATCTTCGTATCGACGGCTCGACGAGAACGGATCAGCGACAGCTCGCAACAAAGTACTTCAACGAGGACAACGACGACTACATGGTATTCCTGATCTCAACCAGAGCCGGAGGCCTTGGCTTGAATCTTCAGGGTGCCAACCGAGTCATCATCTACGACTTCGGCTTCAACCCAAGCTGGGAAGAGCAAGCTATCGGGCGTGCTTACCGACTCGGTCAAAAGAAGCCCGTCTTCGTCTACCGATTTCGAGCAGGCGGCACATTCGAGGAGGCGATATACAACAGATCTATCTTCAAGATACAGTTGTTCTCTCGTGTCGTTGATCAGAAGAACGTTGTCCGGGCGGGTTCCAAGAAGATCGAGGACTATCTGTTTGTGCCGAAAAATGCCGATCAGAACGAGTTTCCCGAATGTCGTGGAAAGGATGAACTACTTGACCGTGTTATCGATAGCGAGCCAAATGCTATCCGAAACCTCGTCTTGACCGAGACGTTTCAGCGAGAGGACGAAGAGGACGAACTCACCGCAGAAGAGAAGAAAAGAGCCGACGATGAAGTCGAGCTGGAAAGACTGGCACGAATCAACCCTGAAGAATACGCGAAGCGTCGACGCGAGAAGGAAGCAAAGGACGTAGTGGAGCGACAAGCAAGAACTATCGGGGCTCGACCAGGTATGACAGGCCAGTTGCATACGACATCGTTTCCTCAGATATGGAATCCGCCAGCTTTTGCGGCCTCTGCAGGTACGCCAAGTCGTCCAATGGTGGACGGCACGAAGGACGACTCTGAAGCCAGTACCCCTAAGTCTGGAGACGACGCCAAGCCACCAGGGTGTGAACAGCAATAGCTATAGATTGGTAGAGATTCGGGCTGGTTTGGGACATCACGAGATGCTACAGAACATTCGCTAGAGATGGCAGTGCCCTCCAGGGGGTCTGAACTGGCGGCCAAACACACAGTTATAGATGAGCATTCGATCTTCAGATGCATATTGCAGTTAGACAATTTCACCTTGTTCCTCTTGTATCAGCATCCTCCCTATAGTCAAATACAGAACTGCCAAGATGTTAGGCCGTATCTCTACGAACGACTCAACCCAATAACACGGCTTGAACCAGCTGACACAAATGACTCGAATTACCAGCCCATTCGAAGAATGTAGCGTGAGGTCCACTCCAGCTGGAACAGACGATGAACGGAACTTCAGTGCCAGCAAGAGCGAGCACATCAAAGACCGTGCACGAAGCGTGGGCAAGACACTTACGAGCCAGGCACAGAGGAGGCGGATGGATGATCTTGGGTTGTATTACGCGTAAGGTGGTAGCGGCGACAGGTGAGGTCGCTCGACGCAGCACTCTATCCGCTACTTCAGGCTTTGAAGTGACGGTAGGTAATCGTGACGTTGGTGAGATGGTCGACTTCCTGGGACTTGTGGGTAGTTGGGTGCTCAGATGGTGGAGAGGATGGCGGGCTGAAGTAGGTGTTCTAAGGCATGTCCCACGAAATAGGACGGTGGGTTCTGCTTTTGCATGACGCCGGCTCCGTGGAAGCATTGGTGATGTACGGGCAGAGCTATTGGAGTGAAGCATCCATACTGTCTAGTAGGGAGTCATTGTCTTTGGGAATGCCTCTTGTCCCATTGAGCGTGAGACTGTATATTAGGCTTTGAGATCACAGTCCGGCGTACCAGGTTATATTTCTCTTGCCAGTGCTTCGTGGTTTCGGGTCATCCTTTCCTCGTTATCTAATAGGGCGCACCTTCCTCTACATCCTGCCAGAACGCGCCTGCCTGCTTTCCCTAACCTCGGTCGTTTTGCTTCAACTACGTGAACAGGTTTCGTCTCTCTTTGTGTCGCGTCACCACTTCCTCAGCCTGGTGAGACGTGCCTTCCTTCATTGTAGGCCGTACCTTCTTGTATCGGATGTGTCTACGTTACTGCAAGTCGTAGCTTGTTCGTCCCGGGTGGTGCCTTCATCCATTGATATCGGGTGTTCCTCCTCTGCGTTCTTTCAGGCTCGTGCCTTCCTCTTCGGTTGGTCACACCTTCCGCCAGTGGTGGTATTTGAATTGCTTTTCTCGCTTGTATGATATCTCATGTGCAACATTCTGCTCATGATAGATAGTGACAGGCATCCGCTGGCTACCCAATCAGCTCATCTTGTTAGATTGTATTACTTCCGAATTGAAATTCTGTCAAATTTGGACAACAGTGGAGCCAGTGTCAATGTCGACAGCTAGGATTGAGATTGCTCGAGACGAAGAGCAAGCAGCATTGATGTCTGAAGACACTTGACCCAGGTGCGAATCAATCTTGCTTGCCGCCATATGCATTGCCACGGAGTTGGTCGGAAAAGGAGAGGAGCTGTCAACCTTTTGGTCGGACTGGTCGATCAGGTCGGACTGCGATTTGGACGCTAACTTCTGAGGTCTTCGAACCATCGTAGTGGAGGTGGAAGGTGGAAGGTGCATGAAAGGCGGCCGTTCTTTAATTTTCATGGAATCACCTTCTGCTCGGAACCGATGTTACGGCAGTCGTCAACCGGATAACAACTTTCACAACCGGACAGCTCTCCTGTTGGTGCTCTGCATCGGTAGGTGTATGAAGGGCGACATACAACATGGTGGCAGTGCAGGTCCGGAGCGATGTGCTTTGCAGCTCTCTTAGTATCCTTCAATATCCGCAGTAGGCTTTTGCCGGTCTGTCCGTCCCCTGCGATCAATTTCCGTGAGATGGTCCGGAACATGGTCGCAATTATCCCATTCATACCTTAGCTTGGCATTGCGCTCGAGCTCATCTCTCAGTCTTCCTTCAACGCATGCTCAAGCGTCTTCGACAGCTGTCCTGCAATCCGACCAATATCACCGCCTTCCTTCTTCGCGCCATCGATGCCCTTTGCAAACCCTGGCCGAAACCTATCATCAAAGACAAGCAGTCTCTCTTCTCGGTCTTCCAGCATTCGGCTGTCATCGTCCACCGGCTTGCCGAAGAGATTGAGATATCCATATGCGCTAGCTTTGGTTGGTATTTGGTGGTGTGCGTGATCCCACAACGGCAGATACGCACCTGGATCATGTTGGTTTTCTTTATCTTCATTGGAAGGGGTCAGTAAACCAACGGATAGTAGCTGTTCAGTGACTTGCATTGCTCGTGCAATCGCTTTAGTATCACTGCGAAACGCAGTCTTACTTGCCGTCCACGTATCGTTCGGGGCTAGATTCTTCCAGTTCAGGAGGGTTGAGCAACACTCGAGACTTTTCGACCAGCCGCCGGGTGAGGATACAAGATCTTGGCCGACCTTCCTCAGAAGCCACGAGAGCACGTCCAGAGCCGTTTTACGAATGTCCTGTGATAGATGTGTCATAGCTGCGCGGACAAATGGTAACATTTTCGTGACATGGTCGCCGAGATCGGTGGCTGAGAGTGCCAGTGCTTGCAGCATCTTGATTAGCTCAGCACGGACGCCTGAATTTGCGTCGAGGATCAGTGGCATTGCCTTGTCGAGCAAAGCCTCTGTTGGCATCGGCACGGGCTTCCCTCGTAGATCCTTGTCAAGTGTCGAGGCCAAATATGCTAATGATTCCTTTCGTTGGCTGTCTGCACGAGACGACAACAGCGAGACATGATGAAGGAATTGAGTATTCGGCGAAGGCGCATCGGCATTTATTTTTTGGCTCAGCACGATCGCTTTCGCTTTGAAGCTCGTGGAAGTCGCATTGGCGGCTAGTGGCTTTGCCTTGCCCACCTTCAACTTGGGCTTCTGGAAGTCCTTCTTTTTCTCTTTCTTTCTCTTTGCACTCGACCCCATGTTGCTTCAGCCAGTACTGCCGACGACTGCACGATACTTTAGTAGATCACGGTGACTACGGTTAGACCCTGTGGCCCACGTCAGAGCAGTAGTGACAGGAGCTTAGAATCTGCGTGGTGGACGAAAAATTGATAGATCGTAGGTGCACCTATTAAGTGGCTCCCAAGCGAGGTCGAGTTCGGGCCGGTCCGTCAAAATTAGTGCATGGCTCCAGAAATTTGCCCTGCGCCTTTGTTTACTTTTGGTCGCACTTGACCTTCAATGTATGTGTAATGCTTTTTCGCCTGCTGTTGACGAGCACGCAGCTAATGCTGAGTGATTCCACCCGCTCGAGTGTCTGATGAGGTTCAAAAGATCATGTCAGTGGCCAAGTAGGTGAAGCAGATGGACCTTGCACAGTGGTAGCTGATGACGGCAGGCAGGGAACAGAGGAGGCGCCGTTGGTGGATGTAATCCTGCATAACCTCAGCAAACGCCCGAATGTGCGATCGACGTTGATTTTGTCGAGGAAAGATGGCTCTATCATCAAGGCGTCTGGTGCGATAGCAGACGACACTCCAGTTCAAGCACAAGACCGGAGAAGAGAGAATGTTGTGCAAGATCAGGACGAAAGTGTGGAATCGGAAGAGCCAGAAGTCACTGGAGCTCAAATGTTGGCAAGCGGCATACATGCTTTCGTGGCTGCAGCTGCTGTGCTCGGGGAATCAATGCGAAGCGTCGACAATGGAAGCAGTATGTTGTCCGGAAGGCCACGCATTAAAGACGATGACCAGGCAGGAAGTGCCCCGCTTGTTGATCAAAAGGCTCGAGGAGAAGATAATGTCCAACTGCTTCGACTAAGACTGAAAAAGCAGGAGATCATAATCTTCCCCGATTCGAAATACCTCTGCTGCGTCGTCCAAGATCTGGAGAAGAGCCCGAGATGAGGACGTGCGTCCCAGTGGGACATTCTACGGACTACCACAAGAGCACGCTCATCAGCAGCAGGATGTTTTCGGACAGTGAGGAGGCCGACAGAATCACGCCATCAGCTCCGGGTGGTTATGGTGACACGCAAGCAGATGTGTGCCTCAGCACTGGCACAGCTGTATGATATGATTACGTGAATGCTTGCGCAATGGTTAGCGAGAACCAATCAACTGCTTCGATAGCAAGGACCGGTATCAAAAGAGCGCCTTTAAACCAACTTACGCGCCGCTGATATCGACGTTGCGCTGGACCTGAGTTCGACATAGCTTTGCCTTCAAGAGCGTCAAGTGTGAGCCTTAAGAGCCTGATTGTCGAATCATTATTGTCAGTTAGGAGGGATATCATCTCCTGATAACCCCAGGCGGCAGCTCCCTTGCTCGTCAAGCTCGTGAGAAGAGATTAGCAGGCCTGCGCTGGGACCCTTATCATGTTCAACTCGCCTTAGCAGCATGTGCTTCTGAAAGCACTGGTTTCGTATAAGTAATCACTTCTGACATCCTTTCATCTGCTCATGTATCTGCATTTGCCGGCCCTAAGCTTGGTCAGCGCTCGGGCAGAATGTCGAAACATTCCTCGAGAACATGGCACGAACACATGTCTACGACGCACACGACTGTCATCCAACGCGGCTCAGTCCAAATCAGTCCAGACCCTGTATACCCGCTGCAGCCCACCGGACTTCAGACAGCCGACCGTGTACCATCCCCGATCTCGTTTACCCACTGCAGTTGGAAGTATTTGCCGGCACTTGTTGTCCGCCATGCAATAATCAATGCGGTTGAGAAGCACGATATTGGCATGAGCATCGACGGTATGCTAAGTGTGCAGCTCGTGTCCAGCTGCAGCTGCTAAGTTAGCTACCACAAAAAGCACATGCCAGCATGGTATTTCCTGTCTTCCTGTTAGCGTGGGGTACTCTATACGCCTGGTCGCATGCTGCGCGTCGAGCCTTGCCAGACAGCACGAACGCAGCGTTGCACCTGTTTGGATTATGACCCATTGTGTTGACATCTTATCAATTTAGCCGAATTGCGATTCTGGCAGGCGCTGGAACGATGATGCTTAGCTCATCGAGACAGCACGACCTACGACGCCGCAATGTCAGAAAACGCCGGTGGAATAAGGCAAGCAACGCCGAGAAATGCCGCACACCACACCCTTAGCGCCCACTGGCAAATGGCCTCCACAAACTTCGTGCCAGCCGACATAGGTACGGAACACGTTCCCGTGCGCCCAGCAGTTTAGACTGCCGCCATCGCCGCACTGCAGCATGATGACATGTTCAGAGCAATAATAAGTGCCAGGAAAAGTGCAGTACTTGGTCGTATGCTGGTTTTTAGTTGAGATGCATATTCCCACTCACTGATGTATCTGATAGTCGACTCATTGCTATTGGTGGGTTGGGGACCACAGCGAATCAACAGGCTAGCTGGGTGGACTTAGCTGCCGTGCACAAGGTAGAGATTGGTGCATAAGCGATGCTGGGCGAGTACGACTTATGTCATTACATATCACAGCCACCACGCCCTACCAGTCTTCCCAACCTACACACCACTTACAGCATACCAATACCAGCCTATACCAGTACTAGCCTCACAGCGGGAGTGGCAATGTGCACCTCACCTAACAACCAGCTTCCGACCAAGTAGATCGACCGCTGCGGCCTTGGTTCAGCCGGTGAATTGGGTTTCTGCCGAACCAGGGTCTTCAGCAAACGATCGTCAGCCTACTAGTACACGGCAGCCTCGACAGCTCATGCACCCGTAAGAGCAGAAGTTAGAAGTAACGAACCGTCAGCGTGATTTGACGGATGATAGTTTGTCGCAAACTATTTCCAGCTTGTACACAGATCAACGATTGCTGCTTAGCAACAATCGTCCACCCGAACTTCCACTTCACAGTAGTGCACGTTGCGATGCCCCAACGCTGGACATTCGCAAGAAGGAGAACATCTCATCACGGTCTTTGCCAGAATACACAAGCCATCTACTCTACTGCGCCTCCATGCCACGCCGTTTGCAATCTGCGTCACTCATCAAGGTCCCGATTTCTCGCGACATCTTGAGCTAGGGGCTCAAGCGCGATAGACCGATGGCGCATGACCCTGTGATTGGTCCCAGAGTGACAGTAGCAGGATGGGCCCTGCGGCCCCACTGAGATCCCTGAGCAGGCAGCTAATGCTGCAACCAACGATATCGGGCGTTTGGAGCGTGGTATGGCGTCGGGCCCAATACTACTGCTTGTATACATTCAATGAGGTTGCTAATGATTCAGTCGTGCGTTCACAAAAGCAGCTTGCCACAACTCACATTTGATCTTGAGGTCTGAGGGAGGCATATCGAGTTCTAGCGCTGCGCCTAGCCGAACTCGGGTAATGATCTCCGCTCGTCCTAAGCATATAGCGGTCTCAGTCGATATGAGCCCAAACCCCAGATCCAATCCATATTAGCTCTCAACCTCCACCACATACCGAATAAGGACAGTACAGCAACACTTGCACTGAGCACGAATTAGCTAGTCCATAGTTGAGTAACGGGAATTTCGACGGCACTGTCGGCCTACACTTGGTGCTGTGCGACATTCCTGGTAGACATGAATACCGCAGAGGTTGTTTACGCGGATAACATCCCACGAGCCTCATGCACGAAATGAGCTACGAGCATACAGCGTATGTCAGTTCCATCCACTGCAAGAAGGTAGGAGGAAGGTGTGGCTTGAAGCCTAATTCAGACCCTCCATGCACGTCCTTTGACGCTACTTTCCAACCTTGGCTCATTAGCCGCACCCTTGTGTGCGTCCCGTGTGCAGTGGTTGAACAAGCTCGAGGACTTCGCTTTGTGTATAATTGTCTCGCAGCTACTGAGAGTGGAATTCGTATCATCCAAACCCGCAATCTGAAACGATCGTGTAGATCATGTCTGAGGTTGTCATTGTGAACAAGTCGGGACCACATAGATGCAAAGACCGTACGGGCCTGTGTTTGATCCGCCGCATAGCTCGACGTCTCGAGAACGAGAACTGCGATACATCATAGAACAGTAGCCTTTCTACATCTAAAACCATAAGCAGATATCTTGCTATGTCTTCAATACTGAGTTCACTCAACAAACCGGCCAGGTGGTTCATTTCGCTTTTGGGATGCTGTCCTTCGGGCGAAACCTTAGGGGCGACCACTTGAACTAGGAAACGGTCAGCTTGCAACCGTTGTCGTGTCTCATAGCATTCGCAGTTAGAAGCTCGTTAGCGGACATACGTCGGCCATCAGTCTTTGTACTGTACGGGAGCGCAATTACAGTAAACTCCCTTGTGGTTCGGTCTCTCAGGCCCAGATTTTGGCGATGCTCGACAGGCCCTGTCATGTCGCAAGTGAAGTTAGCAGTGTCTGAGCTGGACTTGTCACCACCATCGGTTGCTTAACCCGATAATTTTAGCTTCGCAAGAAGCGCAATAATGCCACGCCGAAATCAATCCACTATCTATCCCACCCACGCTAGGAGAACCACTCTTTGCAATGCTGGTACACACTGAGATGCATCGAAGATGACTTTTATGGGCCCTCTCATCTTGGTTGAGCAGCATGCTTACAGCTCATCGGACGCTCGGCCGGAATCGTCGACTGCTTAACGAGTCAGACATGGCGTGCATCTGGGTACCTGTAGCGGCCGAAACGGATCTAACTTTGCCACCTCGTGAAGCAAGCACAAACACGAATATTGGTGATCCCACGCTGGACAATCTCTTATTCGCGCTCGCTATTCGCCCGGGGCCCATGATTTCCACAGCTACTGCAGACTCAGATACCCATTGGCCCTGTCCCTCCAGCTCTTGCCTGCGTCTCTGGCCTCTGAACGGTTCGATTGCCCCCATTCTTCTTCGGCAGATCCACTCTCATTCCCACTCTGACGGAGCTTGGTGGAATTTGCGCATGCGACTGCTCTGCAGTTGGGATTCGGCTTCTTGCGTCTTCACTGCTCATCCCTCCTGCAACCATTCGCTACGCACCACTTTTCCCTTGTAGACGAGAACAGTGATGACATTCCCGTTTTGCCGAGCACCACACACACGTACAGTCATATCGTAGGCCTCTGACCTCGAAAGTCCACCCACTCCATCCCCTCTATGAAGATCTCGTGTCGGTGGTCATGTCAGGATTCCATGGCGAACGAGGGGGAGTAACTGCACTGCGCGCAACGCCTGCCCGCAGATCCAAGCACGACACGCAAGGCACCGAATGTCTGCCGGATGTCCAGAGCCCAGAAAGACTGCTGCAGCACGCGACGACACATGTAGACGCAGTGGTTCAAAGCGAGTTATTGCAAGATACGGTGTTTCCCACCTGGAAAGATGACGGTGCTACCGAAGGCGTCGAAACTCCGGAAGAATTGCAAAAAAACGACCCTCTAGGAACACAAATATGGAAGCTGTACAGCAGAACGAAAACGAGACTGCCAAATCAGGAGCGAATGGAGAATTTGACCTGGCGGATGATGGCTATGAATCTAAGGAAACGTGAAAAGGAGCAGGCGTTGTATGTTCATACAGCCTCTATGCAAGGCCTGTGCTAATACACCTATAGAGCGGCTCAAAAGGCCACACCTGCGAAGGTGCCCTCCGGACCGAGTGGCATTGCTCTGCAACTTCGAGGCTCAGCCGACGAGACCCCTTACGACCAGCAAAGTGATGCGATGAACCTAGACGATTTCATTGTCCCGAGCTCGGTAGCATCACCTGCTGGTGTGGCAGCTGAAGCGCCTGTTGAGGACTTGAATACCCAGAACAACTCGCATGTTGGCATAGCCATCAAAAGGAAGGACAAATCTCAGCAGCAAATGCCCAAGCAGCTGCCGGCAGCTTCACTGCCTAGACAGATGCAGAACAAAGGACGACCAGGCGAATTTGACTACGTGCAACGGAGAGTCCGCAAAACGAGCATTGATGAGAAGAGTGTATGCTTTCCCGCCGTAACCCATCCGTCTAGATATATGCTAATACCTTACACAGACTCGCAAGCGACGAGCTGAGTTCTCACCCCAGGTGCCTCCGACGAACAACGTCACCGAAGCTCCTGACTATTCTCTCGACATGCCAAATTCAAGTTACCAACAACACCCGCTTGCTCAAGGACACATGGCCCTCAGTTTGGACACGTACGGCATGCCAGATGACCCAATCCTGTCTTCGGCCGGGCCATTCACTCACAATTTCGCGTTTACTCCGGGAGCTTCACCCATGGTCACAAATGGGCCTTTTTCAAGTCACTTCAATCAACAGTCTTTAGCTTCATCTCTCAACTCCGCGGCCGAATATTACTCGCCGCCCCATTCTGGCTATCATTCTGGCGTTTCGACGCCTCAACCAATGCAAGATAATGAACAGCCCTACTACTTCGGTGACTTTGGACTGGATTTGCGGCATCAGCGAGGCATTCCGGTTGTGCCACAGCGACACGATGCCATGATGCCAGGCATGAACGGCAATTTCAACTTCACCCACCCCAGTAACGATCAGCTGTATGGTTCTCTGACGAGTCATTCTATGGGCAGCTATCCTTTGCAACAGCAACATGTCGAGCCCCACCGTGTCCTCGATCCCAGCTTTGGCAGGCGAGTATCGCCTGGATTTTCAATGGGCGGCCGGGACAATATGTTCCATTTTGGAGCGGATTCTGATAACGAAGACGACGACAATCAGCTCCTGCTGCAAAACTACAACGAGACACTCAGTGGGGACCCGTCGCTCGACCTCAACTCGGGACTACAATGGGATTCCACTATGTCAGATCTTCACAACTTGCAGAAATTGCCACACCAGCCCAAGCAGGTCAGAATAGGTGGTGCCGAAATGATGGGCACATCCTCCGACTGGACTGGTAGAAGCTTGTTAACACAAGGGTCGTCGATGTCTGTCGGTGACATGCGCGGGGACGACCTTCGGAGAGGAAAAGTGCCAAGAACTGCATCAACTCCAGCCCTTAATCAGCAGGGACCTTCCAGCGTGAGCTCGCCTGCACCATCCGGTTTCTCGAGCAGGGCTCCATCTAGGCCTGGTAGTCCAGGCCCAAAAGGACAAGATGCTAACGGTGTACCGACCACCTGCACCAACTGCTATACACAGACCACTCCACTCTGGAGGCGGAATCCGGAAGGCCACCCTCTATGCAATGCTTGTGGACTGTTCTTAAAACTCCATGGTGTGGTTCGGCCACTGTCTCTGAAAACGGATGTTATCAAGAAGCGAAACAGGGGCAGCGGGACTACTGTCAACATCGGAGGGACTTCTACAAGAGGACTAAAGAAGCCCTCAAGGAAGGACTTAATACAGCCCACACCAGCCACGACACCCAGCTCGGCTAACGCACTAAGCGATAACAACTCTCATTCACCTGGCTCCGCTCATGGGTCCGCGGGCTCAAGCTCCGCAGTCACGACTCCCACAAGCATTTCTGCTGGCAATACTACCGGCGGTAAACCCGGAGTTGTACCAATAGCTGCAGCTCCTCCTAAGCAACCAATACAGCCAGCCACTTCCTCAAGAACGGTCGCGATCACTCCAAAGCGTCAAAGGAGACAATCGCGTGTCTCGACGAACAATCTGCCTGCCATAGCGGCAAACAACAACCAAGGCGATCAGGAAATGCGGGATGCTGATGCTACACCGCGAAATTCTCAAGCTCCTACAACACGAGCAAGGACGGATAGCTCTTTCACGGGTACAACGACTATGGCATCTCTTTTGCAAGTTGGAGCAAATCCGCAGACGAACAAAACGTCCACCTTGTCTCCCAACAGCCAGGAGTGGGAATGGCTGACGATGAGCTTGTAAGCTCGCGATGTGGCGCAGACTAAGACATCTCGCAGCTTGCTTCTCTTCCACCCAGAACACAACTGTCGCATCCACGAACAACGCACATGACGACTTTCATGTTGGATTTTAAATTTGTGAACTTTTCTTGCTTACTGCTTTACGACACGTGATATCACCGCGTCTGTGGAGGTCTAGAGCCCCCAGAAGTGCGCATTTGCTTTTTGATTGAGATGAGGAGATGGGATCCGACTGGCGATAACTCTCAGGGATTTGCCCTGTAATTGCTCAGAATCTACGATACACGTTTGCATGCTTTAATGATGGAGGAACGGACTGATGGAATGATATACGAACGTATACTAAAGAGGAGCAGTCTTGCAGATACAGTCCTGCCACGAAGACCTGGCGCATACATAGACATAACGCGTTGTGTTGACCATCTGTATGGTTTTTGCCCTTTCTACCGTACATTTCAAATCATCTCATGGTTGCCAAAAGTCCTTCCCTTGCAGGATCCTAGCTCTTCCATTTTTCACATGCTTCGATCCCATGTCAAACCTCATCTCCACTACAGTAGGCTCAGATGTTGAAACTGGCATGTGCTTCATGTCTCACCACTTTGGAGAGCTCCAGGGGAGATCTGCGGACACGTACCCTACCGGCCACAGAACTGGTAACCGTAACATGTGCTCGGCGGATGCCAGGCTCTATACTTGGCCGACCTCGTGTCCAAATACCGTCACGTGAGGAACACATTGCTCGGGCATGAATGTGCCGATCTTGGAAAGAGAACAACACTAAACTCAATTTCTGGTCCTGGTTGTTCCTCCACGGACATCTTCATCACAAATCGAGCCGTTCCTTACATCTTAGACCGCGACGATTTTAGTGTCGTCCGCTCTTCTGGGACAGATTCTCACACTTTCTGAAGCTAGTGGTAAGCACATCCACGTTCTTGTCCCTGTTCGATGCGATACTTTCCAGACCCAGAACTTTGAGACCCTGCCGGGTGTGTTAGCTTTTGGATAGGAAGGGCAGATTCGCAACGGCTTTGAGACAAGATACTCAGCTTTCCGCGATACGTAGCCTGCATGCTAGCCAGACTCGTCGCGCTCCTTGTGTGCCGGTCGGCAGGTCGAGTTTCGGGCTCGCTGATGTTAAGCTAGACCTGCCTCTTTGGATGTTGCACAGTATAGTTTGCTAGCTTGCTTTATCAATCAGAACTATTCGCCAGTCTTAGCCCGTACCCCTTTGCTTACTGCTTATGCTAATTCGGCTGTCCTAGTCTAGTTACCGGCTGATCTCGAATAACCCACACGCGCTTGACTACGACCATATTGACTTCAGCCCGCATTACAGAAAAGCCACGGATTGTACCTCAGCTATTGGTCAGAAACGTCACGCTCTAAAACCACTGAACCGTGCCTGGAATCAATCCAGCCGATATGCCGGGCAACGAGGCCGAGCATGGCACTACTGCTGCGCCAGACAACACCACACTAAGTGCTGAGGTGTCGTCTGTAGTCCCGGAATCGAGCGCTACAGCTGACAAGGCTCCGGAGAAGATAGAGGTAGGAAATCCCGGCCTAGGCCAGGTACAGGAGTAGCGAAGCTGAATTGCTGAAATCTGCAGACTACAGACGCCAAAGAGAAGGTTAGAGAAGGTCAAAAGGAAGCAGACTCGCCCATACAAGCGCTATGGGCTGACGTACAAGTCCAACAGTACAAGGAGGTTTGGGGCGTGACCCTTGCTGACCCTGCTACGCACGTGCCGTCACAAGTCATCCTGCAGAAATATCTCAATGCCAATGACCAAGATCTAGCGAAAGCCAAGGTACAGCTCACGAGGACGCTTGAATGGAGAGCCAGTAACAAGCCCTCCGACCTTATCAAGAAGAAGTATTCCTCGGACAAGTTCGCCGGTCTCGGCTACATTACCAGCTATTCAGCGGAAGGTGCAGCACCCAACAGCAAGGCGATCTTTACTTGGAATATTTACGATGGTGTCAAGGATATCCAGAAGAGCTTCGGCGATCTCGATGCTTTCATCGACTGGCGAGTGGCTCTGATGGAGATGGCCATACAGGAACTCAACTTGTCTAGTGCTACTGAGCCCATTACAGCTGACAATGATCCTTACAAGATCTATCAGGTCCATGACTACAAAGGGGTCAGTTTTCTCCGGAGCCCCCCTGCGGTGAGAAATGCTGCAAAGAAAACTGTTGAGGTTCTTTCAATGGCTTACCCTGAGACATTGAAGGAAAAGTTCTTCATCAACGTGCCAGGTAGGTTGTGGATGTTTGCTGCCCGGAGCATACTGACGCTTTCAGCTATCATGGGTTTCATGTACGGAGTTATGAAGCTCTTTGTGGCGCCTAAGACGATCAAAAAGTTCCACCCTATGAGCAATGGTGCCCTCCTCGTCCACGAATTTGGAGATACTGCTGGCCTTGGAGGGCAATTGCCAAAGGAGTACGGAGGCAGAGGTGATGAGCTGAGTACAGTGGGAAAGCAGCCACTGCTCGAGTAGGAGGTACTGGGCGATATACCAAGCTGGCCACTTCTTTTGGCGTCGGGAGATTCCCAGTGGCTTACAGCAACGAGGCTAAATGTACGGTAACATTGCATTGCAATTGAGCTCGGTCTGGGAATTTGCGAGGCTTTCAGGCACTCTTAGGAGCATACCATTCTTGACGCCGGCGTCGGATAAGGCATTATTTGGCGACTCAGGTGCACTAATATTTACGGATATGCGATGAGATTCCAGATACCCATTTCAGCGCTCACTTTCGATAGAGAAAATTCAGCATGCCCCTCACACTAGATGTGCAGCGCGTGAATGCTTGTGACCGATGCATCGAGAGCAGCCGTCCAGTGAGCGTGACCTCAAGCACTGCCTGCACGCGACAGGTGATTGCTTCTTCACATGTTCATGCAGGCATTGTTGATAATGACGCCACTCCTGCCATTTTTCACCTCCTTCCACTTCATGTAACAAAGCAGGCAAGATTAGGTTTGACGTCACTCAACGCGCCTACGTGACTACCCCTCCAGACTCTGCGGTTGCCTACATTAATAAGAAATCATCCTTTCCAGCGCGTTACCTTTTCAACTACATCAAAACCATTGTTGAATCGAAAACTCCTGTACATCCCATACTCAAGAACTTCATCCGTTTATCAGTACATTACAAGGTCCAAATCCCTCAAGATGTCTGACGCACCACGAAAAGATATGTCTTCTAGTGAGTATCATCTACCAGAATGCTTTTGTTGAGTACGTCACTAACAGGCAATTGCAGAGGCACAAGAGACCTTCACCCCAGACTCTCAGAAGTCAACCCTCGACAAGGCCTCAGAGGGCGTCACCAACACCGCTGACAGCGTCGCTGCCTCAGCCCAGCCAGGTGACAGCAAGTCCACAAGTCAGAAACTCTCAGACGAGACTCACGCCTCTGCGGACCAAACTTCCGATCAAGCCAAAGGCGCAGTGGGCTCAGCTCAAGACACTCTCAGCAACCTAGGACAAGACGCTGGAAACAAAGCTGATTCCACTGGCCAGAACGTTCAAGATACAGCATCTACCTACGCCAGCAAGGCACAAGAGAATGCTGGTGAGGCCAAGGAGAACCTCTCGCAGACCACATCCAACCTCAGCCAGCAAGCACAAGGTACTGCAGAGGAAGCACAAAAGAAGGCCAGCTCAGCTGGGCAGAACGCTCAAGATACTGCAGCGAACTACGCCGGCAAGGCACAAGAGAATGCTGGTGCAGCCAAGGAGAATCTTTCACAGACAGCATCCAATGCTACCGCTCAAGCACAAGAGAATGCTGATGCTGCTAAGCAGAACCTCTCACAGACCGCAGACAACGTCAGCAAGCAAGCCCAAGACACTGCCAACAATGCCAGCCAGACCGTGAATGAAAACGTCGGTGCTGCTCAGCAGCAAGGCCAGAGTCTCCTTGAGCAGGCACAGAATATGGTTGCCAATACCTTGAACAGTGCCAGCAACACCGCTGCAAACCTGGCCAACCAGGTCAGCAATGCTGACACCAGCAACCCAGTCACCGGCACAAGCAGTGGAAGTGGCAGTGGCACTGGCAGTGCTAACAAGTAGCAAGTTACTTCTGTTGATCCTGCTAGGATTGTTGTTGCAGGTGGTGTGACTGCTGTTATCCTGGTGAAGTGAGAAACAGTTTGCATGATACTATGTTCAGACGATACTGGTATGAGACGCAGTGAGATACCCTATATGTTGTGCGGCTAAAGCGAGCGATGAGTCTTTTGGTATTGGTGCCTCCCACTGTATTACTACCAAGAGCAAATATTAGATAGACTCTTCATTCCTTGAAAATTGAATTCTTTGTCGCTGATAACACCTCCCATGTTCAACGTAGGGATCCATGTTCTTCTCCTGTCATTACCAGGCGGTATCTGTATCTGCCCATGTCTGCGAAAAAGCAAAACTATGGGAGCACTTGTTATCGCTGTTCGTGTGTAAGTCTGTGCTTGAGCCTCATATACGCCTCAGCGTGTCCGTCCAACTCTACTGGGTGCTGCCCATCTCCAGCTACCTGCCAGTATGCACAGGCCTCAGGTATAATCTACGGGCTTTTTTCACAGCGACTACCGATTTGTCGAACAGTGACGATGATGGAATCTGTCTAACAGCTTGTGATACTACCGCCGAATGTGTCCTCACTTCTTCATAGCCCTTCAACGTCGAACGCACCTACACGTGGGCACGCGGCGGTGTGCTCGATCCAGAAGAAACCAAAAGATGTATGCACATACATCAACCAGATGTATGTGGCATAGTATATGTAGGTGTGGGTTCCAACTGATCCAAGTGGTTATGCATGCATAGCCATTCGCCCGCCACGGCATGTGGCGGGAGGTCCTTTCTATAGGGAACTGATGGTCCGTTCTTCCGCTGTCCCTAGCTGCGGCTGTGGCCAGGCGTGCTTGGAGATTTATTGTTTGGGGCGGAGGGGTGGCTCCTTGGGAGGAAGTGGTGGAAGTTCCGACGCGATTTCGTGGATAGCGATGCTCGGTTCGGCGCATGGGAGGTAACACATGCTAGCCATGCGACCGGACGGTGCACCGTATAGCCGAAACAGTCGCCAGCGTACCAGGGAACAACAAGCAGGTCAGGACCACCTCCGAGAACACAAAATATGATGCTTGGTGTCCACTCACCTCACTGTTCATTGTCTGTCTCTCCTTCTGATGCCCAAATCAATCTTTCTCCCCTTGTAACCTGACAGCCTGCCACTCTTCGGTCGAAATACTCCGCCAGACCTCAGGTTCAAACCAGCCGATGAAAGCTCTATCCCCGAACCCACCAATCCAGTAGATTTGCTCAACCACCATCCGCATCCACACACCACGGTGAGCGGCGTGTTCATCGCCCGGTAGCCACAGCCTGCTGTCCCGGTGCAGTCCAGTAAAACAGCTTGCTATCCGCTTCTCATCTACCTCCTCCTGCGGTATCTCCTCTAAATACCCCACGAGAGAGGCGCGAGGTAGATTGGCGGCACTCCAGGGCTCAGAGCCCGTGAGCTTGACGTATTCATCCCACCAACTTATTGCCAAGCTCACGTTCGAGCCTGCGACTGCGTTGCGTGTGCTGGTCGATATGGTGAGGGCGAGGAGGGTGGGGTTGCCGGTTGGCTCTTCACAGCTGGCTATGTAGTCTGGGAGTCCAATTGGGGTATTTGCTACGGCGTGTGGAACGTATGGAGAGGAGATGTTCTGGGGGAAGATGGTGGAGAGGACGCCTGCCCTGGATTTTGCGAGGAGGCGGCGCGCAAGGACGGTGCTTTCGTTCCGGGTTGGGATGTTCAGTAGATCGGAGGCTGCTGGGGAGAGGTCGAGTGGTGTTTCGGCGAAGGCGAGGTGTGGCGAGGGAGGTTGTGGGTGCGGATCGAGTATAGGTTGTTGCGGTGCCTGAAGTTGAGGGATGGCCGTGGCGAAGAGGGAATAGAGAGCTGAAGGGAGATACATTGTGAAATACTGATGGACGGGGATTGACAAGGCCGTGTAGACGTCGATGAAGCGTTGTTTGCTGCTGGACAAGATGCAGAGACTCGATGAGCACAGCATCTTGGGGTAGCACGGGGAGATCGGAGCTTTATCAGATAAGATCCACGATCACTCCACTTCCTTGAATGAGCCTAGGTAGGCAGCATATTTGAGTTCTCATTCTGGGATCAGATGACAGCGTTGACCGCATGCATACATCGCTGCTGGAACCAGCAGAGGGTTAGACAGCACTGATCAAGGCATAGGCAGTAATCTTGATGTCGTAGCAAAACTACGCCAAAGCAGGAAATCAAATCCGCGAGTCAAACATATATTCAACTGTATCCGCCCGAGACTTCCATTGTCCTCAGAGATCACCATGTTTCGAATCCCGCTCCTTCCCACCTGCACTCACTGACAATGCTCGACAATCAGGAAAGACTTTCTGCAGTCGTACGGAAAAGCGGTCCGCCACCGATAATGGTTAGGCTGTCGCAACAGCAAAGGCATGTACAATCGGTCACACGCAACAAGACTTGCGACGCAGTCCTCCTCACCTGTCCAAACGTCCCTGCCTGGTAAAAATGTCCGTAAATGCCTTGTTCGTACCAAATGCTCTTTTTCCTGCATCTGTTTCCTTGTTTCTGCGTTGGAACCCGACGGAAACGCAAGGTCTTGCAGCACCGTATACATAAACGATGGCCTTGCTGAAAGTCCAGCTGCTTCAATCATTGCTCAAAGCAAACATGCCGTATCCTCTGAACATGACTTGGAGAAGTTCGCAGCAAACGGACTCCGGCAGAAACCCTGAACCAGTCAGGCCGAACATGAGCGTCAGAAGCGGTCGGTTCGGACCGGTGAGGCAGCGAAACCAATCCAGTAGCCATTAAAAAGCCATACTGACTGTAACAGATTTGGTCAGATTCAGAGCACGACCAGCGTCGATCTACTCCAAACCATCCTGCTATTGCATATCAACCTCCCAGGTCTCCTCAAGGGCCCCCAAGCAGAAGCGCATTCGACATTCAAGAAGTCCAGTCTGTGACCGGCGTACCAATGACACCAACGAACACAAGAGCCACAATTGGGCGAAGCCTTCCCTCCGAGACACATCATGATCAATCGGATACCATGTGTTTCCGGTCCACCTGCCTTCGACAATCCCTTGCCGCGGGTTATGCTGCTGTAGACCGACGGCAACGAAGAGGTCAAAGCCATGCGTCGCCTACACTCATCGATATCGGACGTGGGAGATCGAGGGTGGTGCCGATTGTTTCTGATGATTGAGCAGATTTTTGGTATTCAGCAGAAAGCGGAATAACCATGGCAGCGGAGTTATCGATCTGGCACTAGCAGCACCTAAGATCGCTGTGCTTCTTGGAAGAGAGGAGAAGCAGTCTCAGACACTTTCATCCACAGTTGCATTCCAACTTTGCTTTCCTGATAGCCTCCATATTGTGTTCTCTGCCTCTTTGCCTTTGCGTCAAAAGATCAGCCTCGCTAGTGTGTGACCCGCCGACCATGCCGGTTGTTCCCAGAATGTCGTTGATCCGTTTCGCTAACTTGACGTCTTTCATGCTCAATCCTGGTGGCAGGTGTGTTGTGCAGGAAATGGTGAGCTGCTTGCCATCGACATGGATGTGAGGATCGTGCTTCAGTTCCTTGGACGATGCTGCAATCTGGTCAACTAGCGGGGTAATGTCCTGCTCAGAGTCCACTTCCACGTAGCGGTGGATTGTGTCGCCATATTCATCCAGGTCCCAACCTTCAGTGGCAAAGGAGATGATGGCGCTGATAGGCATTCCTGCATCGGTAAGCAGTTCTGGCAGAGAGGCTAGCAAGTTCTCGAGAGCTTTCGGCTTATGGGGGTAACTAGGACGGATCTCAATAGTCGTGACATTCCCGTCTTTGCTGGTGAGTTTGAGATGGACCGTAGGTCTGTCTTCCTGCAACCTGCTTGCTACTTCGGCCGCCGTCGCATAGCTTCTTCGGCGCGCTGCTCCTGCATAGACACGTCTGCCGACATGAAGCTTTGGGCCGCCTCTAGGACACGATTCGCCAAACTTTGCACTCGGAAATCTGGCAGGTGCGGCACAAGGCAGCACTCGCCCTGACCGGAAAGCGATGCCGCTGCATATTGACGCATACCGCTTCAGCATCGCTCGGAACGGACGTCCGCTACAACCTACTATACTCGAAAGATGTGTAAGGTGCGCAGAGCAGAGCAGGACGTAGATGGCATACCCGGATTTGCGCGGTTTGCACTTCGAGGCTCGAGCTTGCTCCGAGACCTTCTTCTCTTCTCATCGAACATGCCACATCTGGGAGCAGCGCCGGCGGGCCCCAGTCAATGGAGAAACATCACTCCTACAATTGCCCTGTTCCAAGCATTCTAATATGCCTTCAATACTCCATTACCATTTAGCAATCGTTTGAAGAAACGATGAAGGTCTCAGCACAATGCAGGGCATGCACCAGGATCCACCTTGCCCAAAAAGTCCGCAATATGAGCTTTTGAATTGGTCAGCCTTGCATTGAACCTTGAATGCTAAGCCTCCCTCAGATCAACAATGATCGAGAATTGTGTGACCGCTTCTATGCCACTTCCACTTGGGTGCACGTTGAGCTTCTGCTGATTTGGTGAACCCCCGAGATTGACTATGGCAAACAAGCAGGATAGCATCAAGTCCAAGTTCACGGAAGAATCTCAGACCATCCATTCAGCCGGCGATTGTACTCAGCCGCCTGATTTGAGGATACTGCACTACAATGATGTCTATCACGTCGATGCCTCGTCCGCAGAACCCGTCGGCGGCATTGCCCGTTTTCAAACCGTAGTCGACCAATACAGACATGGTCAAGAGTTCAAGGGTCAACCAGAGCTGCTTACCTTTTTCTCAGGCGATGCCTTCAACCCAAGTCTAGAGAGTAGCGTCACAAAAGGAAGCCACATGGTGCCCATTCTCAACAACATAGGTACAAATGTCGCATGTGTTGGCAATCATGATCTCGATTTTGGAATCCGCCAATTCAGATATCTCTCTCAGCAATGCCATTTTCCCTGGTTGTTGGCAAACGTGCTAGACCCTGCCCTTGGCGAGAATGTACCGCTCGGCAACGCCAAACCCACAACCATGCTAGAATCCTCCAACGGCATCAAGATTGGCGTCATCGGCTTGGTGGAGCGGGAGTGGCTCGACACCATCAATTCCCTGCCTCCGAACCTGGTATACAAGTCTGCCTACAAGACAGCCGAAGAGCTTGTTCCGGGCCTTAGAGAACAAGGGGCAGAGCTCATCGTCGTGGTCGCACACCAGCGAGAACCAAACGACAACAAAGTGGCCAAGATGGTTCGTCCAGGTCTGGTGGACCTGATCCTTGGTGGCCACGATCATCACTACGCCCATAGCGTCATCAATGGCTGCCATGTCCTACGCTCAGGCACGGACTTTAAGCAGCTCAGCTACATCGAAGCGCGTAGGTCTAGAGAGCAAAATGGGAAATGGGACTTCAACATCGCGAGAAGAGACATCGTGTCCAGCATCAAGGAGGATCCAGGTGCCAAGGAAGTCGCTGCAGAATTGACAGACGCCCTGAAGGCGAAGCTCGACAAACCAATCGGGGCAACCATAGCACCGCTTGATGCACGCTTCCTGACAGTACGACGCACGGAATCGAACATGGGCAATTTCATCTGTGATCTCATGCGTACGGAATACGGCGGAGACTGCACGATTATGGCAGCTGGCACAATACGCGGAGATCAGATATATCCACCGGGTCTGATACGTCTGAGAGATATCATGAACTGGTATGTGGTATAGGTTCCTCCATCCCACTACTTGCTAACAACTCGTGCTAGCTTCCCCTTCGAAGACCCCTGCGTCGTCATCCTAGCGCCAGGCCAAGCGATCCTTGATGCACTGGAGAACGGCGTCTCAACCTACCCGGCTCTGGAAGGTCGCTTCCCACAAGTCAGCAACATAACATTCACGTTCGATCCGTCTCTACCACCTAGCAAACGCATCCCGAATCCTACCAAGAACATCACCATCGCAGGCCAGCCACTAGATCTACAGAAGAAGTACAAACTCGTGACACGGGACTACATGGCCCGCGGCAAAGACGGCTTCGACTCCCTCCTCGTCAAGTCCGAAGGCGGCGAGCTAGAAGAGATCGTCAGCGAAGAGAACGGGATGCTGTTAAGCATGCTGCTGAGACAGTATTTCATGTCTCTGAAAACACTTGGGCGGTGGAGTAAATGGGGTAAATCAATGGACCGACACTGGCAGGGCGTACACAAGCAATTACATCTTGTGCAGCCCGTGGTTGAGGCGGCGCCGAAGACTCCGAGCACAGCTGGGCCTGGGCCCATGGATGGCACGGCCGAGACACCTGCATCGCCGGTTCAGGCGCGGCGTGGGCTGAAGAGGGCGCCTACCGTGAAGGATACTAAGGAGGGGAAGTACCTTGACGATTCGGATGACGAGGAGCATACTATGGTGCCAGACCAGGATGTGGAGGAAGTGAGGGACCAGGAGAGGAGGATGAGGATCATGAGACAGGTGGTGAATAAATGGGTGAGGATTGCCGGTGTAAGCCAGCCGAGCAGTTGTGATAATCTTCGAGAAGGAGAGTTCGACGTGGAATGGACGAGGGCTATATCGCCGAGAGTGGAGGGGAGAATCCGCGTTATTGGCGTTAACGCTTGACCTGTGCTTGTCGTAACATTCGAGGCGTCGGCTTCTGGCACCAGGTTGGCCGGCCAGGGGTACGTACGGCCGGGACCAGGAATTAGAGACGTTACACTTGACAACTTGCCAGAGGAATGAAACTTCGTATTGCGCCTGATATCCCAAATTGCTGACTTCTAAGAAGTAAGCAGAGCGCTTAGGTTTGCTTTCTAGTACTATGTAACGCTGACAAGCAATTTGGAAGCAGATGGCATCCTGAGAACTCCACACCACAGGTTCAATAGGGATCTTCTCGCGTCTTTTTTCTTCTTCATTGAGCCTCCTCAGACTCCTACGCTGATATCGTTTGTATATTGGACGACTCATTGCTCACACCAGAGGTGGCGCTGTGCGAATGTGCTCAACGCTCAGTTTGAATGGGTGGCGACATAATTGGCCAGTATCGTCTTTATGCGACCGCTCGTTGTGACCACTTGAAATTGTGCCACGCCAGAAACTGCCTGGATGGCCTTGGGTCGCCGGTTTTCATTCTGAGGAGTCAGTTGTTCGATCCGGATGAAAGCCGTTACAAAGGGAGCGCACCTTGTCCGTCTGCTTCCTCCGACTTGTGCTTGTCGTGTGAACGATGTTCCTTGTGAGTCTTCTTCTTCCTCTCCTTCGGCTTCTCGGTCGTCTCGTCATCTGCGCTTGCCCCATCCTCTCCTGCCTTTCCTGCATCGCCACCCCCACCCATCAGGCTATCGGCACTCAGTCCGGTGGAGTTCTTGAGCTCCTCACCCATCGGCTTGTGGATACCCGGCACCTCCTTGTCGTTAAACCACTTAATGATGTAGTAGGCGCCCATTCCAAACAACCAAATTGCAACCCCAGTAGCCGTAGTGAAGAACAGTGTGGGTAACAGGAAGGCCAACCCAAAGCCGATCGCGCCAAGAATGAACAATACCGCACCTATCAGACCAACGAGCAGGCCAACCACAAGAGCGAGGATGGCCACAGTGATGGTCATGATAACGAAGAGCAACAGCGGGAAACCACTCAAGGCGACCTGTGAGAGGAGGAAGGAGGCGAGGTGTGGGCTCTGGGTCATGAACTGGGAGAGTTTTGACATTATGTTTGCTCTTGTCTCCGGCGGAAGGACTTTGTCTAGGAGGCCTTTACCCATGCCGACGACCTTGCCGATGCCGCCTTGTATCCATCCTGTCGCTGAGCTGAGCCAGCCGCCTGTTGCATTGCCCGTTGCACCTTCTGCTTTGGAGGTGACATTGTCTGCCATTGTTGTTCGGAGAGTAGGATCTGGTCTGAGAGGGAAGCCGAGGGCCTGTCAAGCAGGACTTAGAAGAATGTCGACTTTGTTACAGGTTGCTGTTGTGCTATCAATGTGTCGAGGGATTTGTGACGGCTGCACCAGGAAACGATTGTAGTATTAGACACTGACTTGGTCAGCGTAAGAAAATCTTCTATGTTGGTTGTTATTAAGGGAAGAGATATCCGTCGGATTACGAACAGCTACCCCTGTCTGTGAAGAAAAAGCTGCACGAGGTCATGATCTCGGCGGAAAAGAGGAGATTGTGCGTTACAAGAGGCCACGGTCAGATGAAATGGAGGAGTTTGTACGGCGTCGGGACAAGTTTGCAAGGTAGTTACAAGGGTGAAGCTGGTTCCAATGTCAATCTGTTTACCACTTCTGCGTCATACAGTACTACCGGTAGTCTTAACGGTCGTGCCGCGGAGCCGTGGACCCCTTGCAAGAGATAAGCGATAGGCTCCGACTAGGCCTTAGACCCTCGAGTCCCTGCCTGTGGCGGTGCGTGCCAGGCGGTTGAACGGCATTCGTTAGCGCGGTGTACTTCATTATTCGTGTTCTGTGTGAGCTCTTTCGTGTCTTTAAGATGCATGTTCCGGCCAGTGCCTTCAGGTTCGGATTCATGTTATGCTGTCACGAGTGTGACCTTACACCACGAGCAAGACGTGGTCAATGATGCAAACACGCCACCGCATACCACAGCCGGCACTGGCAGGGTACCACCTTTGCTGAAGGTTCATCTACTGGTCTCGGGGGTTTTATTATTGGCAGGTCTGGAATGCACAAGATTTACTGATGTAATGACCACAAATCCAGCAGCATGCGTCTACGCCAATCGCTGCCGTGACAACAAAGAGAATACATCGAATCGTACAATAGGTCGTGTTCATTCGAACCTACTGGCTGAAGATGTCGATCCAAGCGTGCTCTCAATTCTAAAGGAGGGGAGTTGCAAGTAGCGATCGTCCAAGATTGGCACGACGACGGGACGAAACTAGATTGCTGTGGTGGACTACTACTATATGATATGTGCACCACGACTTCATGCATGACCACGTGCAGAAACAAGATGGGACATGGCAGATGGTAGATTCAATGTACGATCAGCCCGAGAGTGAAGTCTATCGTGCTTTTCTAAAGGTATTACCGCAAACAGCAGTAGTAATAGAATATCGACTCGTCAAAGTGAGGCGAGGTACCACAGAGTATCTCCGGTTCATCCGCACAAGCATGTATCATATCATAGCTCAAGGTGTTTTGCAAATCCATCCGTCAAGGGAAATCCCGCAAGGGGCCGCTGGGCAATGGCGAGAGTCGCGTCATATCTTAGGCAAATGTCTTGGCTTGAGACCGATAGTGTTGTTAGAAGTCAGTCACTTCTTCTCAGACTGAACTTGCTTGACGCATTCCACGACCTTGGGGAACAGTGGGTGGTCCTTCTCAAGACCGCAGAGAGTAGTCGTGGCCTCCTCAGCAGATTGCTCGGAGAGGATCTTAGCCAACTCCTTGCTCTCATCGTCGCCTTCGACGTTCTGGAATCGGAGAGCCATAGTGGCACCCTTGAGCAACGCCTTCACGTCGTAACCCTGTTCAGCGAGCTGGGAGGCGGGACCGATGAACCGCTCCTTGCGACCGAGTTTTCGGATAGGTGCTCGGCCTACTCTGGCTGGAACGTCCTCAAGAGCTGGGTTGCTGATTCGAGAGATGATGGTGTCGACGTACTTCTGCTGCTCCTTCTCGTCGATGCCGTGCTTGCCAGTGACCAGATGTGAGGTTTCTTGCAGAGCCTCGTTGACCTCCTGCTTGATCTCTTCGTCGGCCATGGCCTCGTGAATCGTCTTGATGCCCTTGTGGTATCCAAAGTAAGCAGCAGTTGCGTGCGAGGTGTTGACGGTGAAGAGCTTTCGCTCAATATAAGGCTCCAAGTCGTCGACCCAGTGGATGCCCTTGATGTCTGGGGGCCCACTCTTGAAACCGGTGGTCTCGACACACCACTCGAAAAAGGTCTCGATGACGACGTCCAGGCCGGCATCAGTTGGCTGGGTGGGAACAATTCTGTCAATAGCAGAGTTGCCAAATTCGGCTCGCTTTGGTAGCTCGGACTTGGTTTCTGCTGACATGTTCTTCTCGTCGACAATGAAGTCTCTCAGCTTGTCTGTGGCGTTGATCATGTTCTCGCAGGCAATGACTGCCATTGGCTTGGATGCAGTTCTCTTAGCGATGCCGTCAGCAATCGGCTTTGCGATGAACTTCAGGACATTCGGGCCAACTGCGCATGTGACGATATCTGCGTTGGCAATAGCATCCACAGTAGCGTCCATGTTGTGTTTCGAGTTGATAGCCTTGTAGTTTGTGATGGTCTTTGTCTTCTTTCCCTCAGCACCAACCTCCGTGATGGTGTAAGATTTGGTGGCATTGATGTCGTCAATCAGCTTATCGACGACATCGACGAAGATGACCTCGTACCCGGTCTCGTGTAGGAGCTCGGCGATGAAGCCTCGACCGATGTTACCACCACCGAAGTGAACTGCTGAGCCAGGCATTTTGAAATTTGTAAAGCGGTGTGTTGAGAAATGTGGAAGTGGGGGATCTATCCATTGTCAGTCTTGTCCTTGACCTGCCATCAATTGCTCTTGAGCATACTTCTAGATATTTACGGTCTGGTCGTGTAGAGGAAGAGATCGAATGGTAGACTCTTTGAAAGGCGTAAAGGTCGAAGAAGAATTTGGACTTTTTGGTAATCGGTGAGAACAAATTCGACAATGGTATCAAGCGCAGGAAGGCACCACCAGTTTGTCCACCGAACAAACGAGGACCCCGCGAGTAAACACTGATGACACATGCCAAGATTCATCGCGCTAAGATCTCGCAAATATCGAACACACTGATGTCTCTCAGAAGGACTGAAAAGGCTTCACATTACTCGCTTGACACAAGCTCTCGCAAGAAGCTTGAGACAGCTTTGAGTAATGACCAAAGTACTGACCATGGTCTTCATCTTAATACGGCCAGTTCCGCCCCGAACTTATACAAGGCCTTAGCTCAAGGTCAACCCTTACGTGAAGCTATCCCTAACAGGCTACCGCCGTGGCTTTCATTGATCTTTGAGTGTAGTAGAACAAGTCCCAACGAAGGGAATCCACCTGAGAAGAAGATTGCTGCTCGTCATAGCATCTTTCAGAGTTTTCTATCGTGAGTAAGTGCACGGAGTCTAGGGATTCCAACACGCTCATGTATGGCAGCGTTATATTCGAGGCAGTAATCTGAACTTCTCAGTGCGTCCTTCAGATCCAGCAAGTCTGCCGAACAACTCAACACGACCAGCCTGCGAGATGAGATTCATCCACTCAGCATCCAAGCCACGTGTACTCGAGGTGTCTAAGCTCTGGCTTTGCTTCGCCCGTACATATGTCACATCCACTGCGCACAGAACCGGTAAACGTCAATTGTTTCGGGTAACAGAGTTCAAGTGAACTTGAAAATAGTGATACTGCCAAACTCTCTGCGCAACAACGTCGTTCACAACGTGCTGTGACACAGATCATCGTCGATCACCGTCATCATGTAGAAATTAAAACGTTTGAGGCTCAGCGGATGACCTCGCCGGTCCAACTTTCAGTCACCTTAGCGTATCCCATTTGTGCCTGATGCCTGCCGGGCGCCCCGAATCCAAGGCAAAAACAGGTACCGTCCAATGCCAAGGTCACTCAAGAACAGGGAAGGACCTCGCAAATTTCAAGGCAAGTAAACACCGTCATTGTGCAAGCTGAGATTTGACGTCTTAGGGCTATATGACAAGGCGAGCAGTCCTGGTCAATACTAAATCAATCTTTCTCTCCCTCAGTCGGAATCTGTTACCTTGAACTTCCCTTCGTACCTTCAAGTCCATCCATCGCAATCTCCAGTCCATCACTTTCAGCATGAAGTCGGACATCTCAACAGAGAAGGGTGCTAGCACCAAGAAACCCAGTCTCTACAACCGCATCCGCGCAAACCACACCCTTCAGAAATTGTGGCGAGTTCTCCAGTTCCTCTCAGCAACCATCTCGCTCGGCCTCTTCGCCGCTCGCCTCGCCAAGATCATCCGCCTTGTCAACAGAGCCACCACATCCAATGGAGCCGTTATGGGCATCCTGGCCGCAGCTGTCGCATACACCCTCATCTCCATGCTCCTGAAGTTTGTCCTCAAGCAGGGCGGGCCCAAGATTCTCCGATGGATCTGGATCATCTTCGACTTGCTCTTCGTCGGCGGCTTCATTGCTGTCGCAGTCTTGACGAGACCCAATGGTGGAGGATCCAGTGGCCCTTGTCACCGCGTCAGGGGAGTCAGGATCGAACCTCCTGGCACCAACTGCAACTTGCCTTGGGGAACATTCATCCTTGCCATCGTCAGCACGTAAGTTATGTCTATACTTGTGCGGGTACCTTACTAACATCCGTGATTCAGACTGCTACATGCAATCACAGCTGTATTCAATGAGATTCGCGACTCTTGGAAGGATCGAAAGCATAGTTCAAATAGCAAGGGGCCGATGATTCACGATGCTGATTACGAGTGATTATCAGATACTAGCTGAAGTTCGTTCCAGTCGTCAAAGGTCATACACAAGCATGGAGTTAGGAGCTCAAGAGTACAGAATACGGGCAAAGCCAACAGGTGTATGGTTTCCGATTTATACCAGACTGTAATAAGACTGTACTCTAATATGTAGCTCTCGAGCTTGTTCAGGAATACGAAGCAAGCAAATGGCCCTAGGCCAGTATGTATGGCAACTATGTTCCTGTGTCCTGCTTGCCACCATTGTGCGACTTCGTACCAAATTCCAGACGAATATCCGCCGAAGCAACCTGTGTCCAACCATCTCCATAGCCTTCGAAGCTCCATAGCCTGGAGGTGATCCTACGCCATCCCAGTCAGATCGATTAGTCATTACGGGAACTCAATCTAACGCCATAGCATCGAAGCTGCCCGACACACAAACAGGGTATGTTTCATGCCGCAGCCGCCTGCACAGCTTTGACCAACTTCCTGATCTTGCCCCTCGCGGACTGCTTCTTCTGGACCTTCTTCGTGCTCGTAGCAAGCGTAGGAATGCCGTTCTCCGATGACGTAGAGCTGCTAGTAGTCTTCCGTCGCGGTCGCATCCTCAAGGTTCCCAAGAACCCCTCTGAAGAGCTCGAGCTCGCTGACGTGTTCGAGCGGTGAGAGAATAGGCGAGGACTTCTCCTGGGGCGAGGCGCTTGCACGGTGTCTTGTCGTGGCGGCGCGACCTCAACGTCGTGCATAGCCGCGTCTTTGATTTCGGAGATCTTTTTCTGCTGCTCTGTTGTGCCGCCGGTGGAGAGGAGGACGTCTGTGACGCTTTGTCGGTATTCGTTCATTTTGACGAGTTTGGCCCGTTGGATCTTGCCACTGGCCGTACGTGGAATCTCTTCGACGAAGCATACGCCTCCGTCTAATGCTTTGTAGCTGGCTAGCCTCGTCCTTGAGAATTGGTAAACTTCTTCTGCACTAATCATGCTGGCTTCGTGGAGTTTCTTCAGTCGGACAACGTATGCTCGTGGTACTTCGTCGGCGCCATTTGCGGCGACAGTGCCACAAACGGCGGCGTCAACGATCTCGGGGTGCTGTAGTAGTACGGCTTCCAGCTCTGCGGGCGCAACTTGCCAGCTGTTCGGGAGTTAGCATTTGACATTGGAATACAAACACATCGGCCTAGGTTTGAACGTGAATGAAAGGCATAGGCATCGACGTACCCTTTAACCTTGATGAGCTCTTTCGCTCGTGCAACGACGTAGAGCTTGCCCTCTCTGAAGCAACAAACATCACCAGTACGGAACCATTCCTTCTCTTCGTCGGAAAATCCCATATTCCTGTAACCAAGCATGACTCCCTCGGTGCGACAATACAGTTCGCCTGGTTCACCGTCTTCAGTGACAGCGTTGCCGTCAGCGTCAATGAGCTTAGCTTCCATTCCGCGGAACAATCTCCCGGCTGAGCCAGTTTCGTCGTTCTCGCCGTAACGGAAAGCGGTCGTAATGCCAATCTCTGTCATGCCCCACATAGAGGTCATCGTTGCATCCGTCAGGAGAGAGCGCATCTTGTTGATCGATACTGCATCGCATGGAGCACCTCCAACGCCTGCAAATCGCACGGTCTTCATCAGATCCTTCACATCCAGGTTTGACTGGATCATCGCAATCAGCATCGGCGGCGCCATGTACGCTTCAGTCGCCTGGTACTTGTCATGACAGCGCATGTATTTCTCTAGCTGCCAACGTCTCATGACGTATGTAGTGTGTCCATACCGTATGGGTTGCACGAAAGTGAGGCTGGTACCGAATATGTGGAAGAAGGGAACCGCAACAACGCGAGTGACCTCGTAGGGCGTTTCTTGGTACAGCATCAGGTGATGAGCGATCATGTTCCAGTGGGACACCATTGCAAGCTTCGGTAGACCTGTCGTGCCCGATGTTGAGAAGTAGACGCAAGGGGTATTCTTCGCCTCTTCTGCATTGCTGATCGTCTTCCAGTCCTGCTCGCCATGGCACAGAAGATCCGTGAATGACCTTGTCGAGTCTGAGGTCTTCACTGCATCAGAACAACCCCAGAAGACCGAAGGCACTCCGATGTAAAGAGGAAATGTGTCAATGTCAAGAACGACAACGTTCTGCTTCGGGATTTGCCTCTCTTCACAAACGGGCAGTACTTTGGATAAAGAGGCTGCTTCCGTGATGATGAACTTCGGAGTTCCTAGCTTCACGTAGTGGTCGATTTCATGGTGCTGGTTTGCAGGATTCGACCCTATCCAAACGCCCCCTGCACCGACAATGCTCATGAACAGAACTGGGTACAGGTAGGTACTACCGACCTGGCAGAGCACGGAGTCGCCATCTTGCAGACCGTATGCTTTGAAGCCAGCAATGAGCCTGCGAACGAGGGTCCGATACTGCTTGTATCTTAAGCACCTCGACGTCTCGTCAGCATCGATTAGTATGGGCTTCTCTTCGTCGAAGTCATTCTGCTTCTCGAAGCAAAAAGAGACGAAGTCGATGGCCGGGATCTGAATGGGACCTTCTGCTGATGTATAGATCATTTTGGAGGTTGACAGAGTAATCAAGAGCTTTCTGGAGATTCGACAACAGCGAAGCGGATATTGGTGAGCCTCAATCTTGATATAACGTCCGCAAGAGCGGTTGATGGTTTTGACAGTAGTACCCCTCTTGGGCCATTGTTCCTTCGACTAACCTTTACAGGCCTATGCGGTGGCAGGACGTGCTACAACCTGCAAGGTGGCCCCCACCAGACGCGATCCAAGCGCCGCTCGAGCAGGAATATGAGAGCCTGGGTACTACCGACCACGTTTATTCATGCACTATTCGCGACCTGCATAGACGGTTCCTGCAGCTACGAAGATGTAACTCGGACGCGCATGTCGTCTATGACCTAGGCTTAGCGCAGATATGAGTCTGGGTGGTGTGCAGAGCCACAGCCAGGCGCAGTCAAACTCGGCAATTGGTGGGACATGCTGGTACAGTCATGCGGGAATTGGAATCGAGAACAACGAGTGCTCGAGCCACATGAGGTGAAAGAAGCCCTAGGAACATTGAAGGTTTGGACGATTGCGGGATGGCGTCGCGGTTGCACAGCGCATCTGATGCAGGTCTCGGATATTCTTGCTATTGGGTCATCGGTCATTACTGGTTGGTGCATCTGACAGCTGTCAAGTGCCAATATGCCAATATATCTATATTGGGCTTACTCAAGCTTAGCGGCTTTGCGCCGATCAAGGTACGTCTGACCGAGGATTGGCTCATGCGGCTATCGTGTAGTACAAAGCAGGTACGCGATATTCTAGACAGTAGTTTGTAATTTTGCCGCGACAAGACATGGAAATCCTGCGGTCGCTTGAAGCGGTTCGTGAGCACAGTATTCTTGAATATCTTGAATCCCAACACAAACCACACTTGGAAGTGGATCGTACCCTGGCGGTCAAGTGCTAGGCTTCGGCCTGGTGTTGCTCGGTTATATTAGCGTATTTCAAGGATGTGTCGGTGAGCACGAAGGTTGGTGCCGATCAGTACGAGCTCCTCAGGTTCCCGCAAGAGATCGTGTGGTGACTTACTTTATAGCGCTAAGGTCCAGGCTCTCAAGACGATTGGAAGCCAAGACGAACCTTGAGTTCGATTCTAGAAAACAACCTTTCGCATCAATGCATCAATGCCATCCTGGCGGCTATTTTCCAAGTCCCTCCCAGTACATCCCAGCTTTGGCGAGGACATCCGTGTTCCGTTGCATCAGGTCAACCTGAATGCATATACCGCTGCAGTAGTGTGCAGATGCCTCTGCTCAACCGTTGGTTGCCATCAATCAGTCATCTTGCCAGCTAGTACTGAATGAGGGAGGCTCCGAGCATTCACATGGCACGCTCTCCGCACGACCTGTTTTCGACCTGATGTTGCAGCAGCGAGACGATTCCATGACCCACTAAGACATCGATCTGCTCGAACCGATCTAATAATGAACCTCTGCAAACCGAAGGGTCCGATCTTGACGTGGCTTGTACTGGAACCCGCCTCTCATTGCTGCGGACCCCATACGAGCCGCTTCTCCACCGCAACAACAACGTGCCCGTGCATAAATCACCAGTCGTAGATGTATCTCACACCACTGCAATTGTGGTACTGCACCGTTTGCGATCCGCCCTGGCTCCAGGAAGCACCAAGCGGTGGAGGAAGTGGTCCCATGTTGATCAATGCATTGTTAGCAATGTGATCCCGTCCCGTGTGTGTAATCCATGCTTCTTACCGAGCATTCCTTTGTATCTTGCACTGTCCTTCGGGAAGTCCCTCCTGCTCAGCTGCATCATTCACTTTTTGAGATCGGCTCATTGAACCGGACATCGATTGCGATCGGCCTCTCCAGTTTAACACATTAAAAATATCCATCTGGCGTCCAGGGAAGGTGCTAGACCAGACCCGCTCTTGCTATTCATGCTCGAAGAGGCGATACCGGATAGTAGCGGAGCAGTCGACAACGTTTACACGGACCGTTGCTTCCTGGGGTAACATTATCGCCATTCACCTAGTCAACTCAGCCTCACTACCCCCAAGCGAGTCATTCCCCTCAAGGTCCTCAATCACCTCAACCACTTCGTACCTCTCGATTGGCACATTACGAAAATATTATTGACCTTCATCTGCCGCCATGGACTGCGAAGAGAAGAAGATCATTGCGCCTTCCGCCACAGCAGTTCTCACTCACAATAGATTTCAGTCAGCAGGTACCTCAACAAGCACACTCACCGGATCAACGGCCGTCCTTTCGCCCGACAATGCGCATATCGTGCCAGAGCAAGCACCTCCACTGGAGGACAAGAAGTCAGAAGCCATTGTGCAGACTACCGAGCACCAGAACACGTCCTCCGACTCTTTCCATACCGACCTCGAGAAACAAGAAGAGGAGATACAGCCAAGACCAGGATGGTATAGCTTCCTAAGATACACCGCGCTCAACACCTACCGACGACTCTTCAGCCTTGTCTTCATTAGCAATGCCATTGCATTCATTATCATCATGATCAGTGACGCCCAGCTACTTGCTCTCGTCAATGCCGCCGCCATCAATCTATGTATTTGCGGTCTTGCGAGATCACCGTTTGTCATCAACACCCTGTTCGTGACTGCAGGCAAGATCCCAAGATCAACACCAATTCGGCTTCGGACTATTGCTGCTAAGGTGTTCCACTTTGGTGGTGTGCACTCAGGCTGTGGTGTCGCGTCAGCTATTTGGTACGCCGCCTTCGTGGGCAAGGTCACCTATGACTATACTCATCGCAACATACCGCAGGGCTCCCTCAACATCGCAGTCGTAGTCCTTGCTTACCTGATCATGGTCTTGCTCTGCGCAATCATTGTCGCAGCCTACCCTGCAATCCGCTTCAAGTACCATGATTACTTTGAGGCTGTCCACCGCTTCAGTGGTTGGGCTGTGATCCTCATGTTCTGGGCACTTCTTCTAACCTTCGCCTCTGAACAGAAGCCGTCAATGGGGCACTTCCTTGTCCACCAGCCCGCTTTCTGGATCATCATCATCATCACCGCCGCAGTCATACAGCCGTGGGCCATGTTGCGGAAAGTGAAAGTCGACGCGCAAGTCCTCTCAACTCATGCCACTAGACTGCACTTCGACTTCACGAGCACTAAGTTCGGCCAGGGCATTTCGATCTCTCGACATCCACTCAAGGATTGGCACTCCTTCGCCTCTTTCCCAGACAAGTTTGATCACCCTCAAACCAAGTTCTCTATGGTTGTGTCAAAAGCTGGCGACTTCACAGGCGACATAATAGCCAATCCACCGACCCATATCTGGAAGAGAAGTGTCCCCGCTTATGGTTTTGGCTGTGAGTGCTCATCCTTCTTTGCAGTTCCTGTTCTTCCTTCTTCGCCTTCCACTCTTCTTCCTTTTGCTTTTCTGCTTGCTAACTCTCATAGACGTCATGAAAATTTACTCCCGCATGATTCTCGTGACGACTGGTTCCGGTATAGGCCCCTGCCTCTCCTTTCTCGGTGATGACAATCGACCCGAAATGCGTGTCCTCTGGCAGACTAGATCTCCACTCAAGACCTACGGCCAAGGCATCCTCGATCTCGTACAGCACATGGACAAGGATCCTGTCATCCTCGATACGACCCAGCAGGGCAATCGAAAAGACATGCTGCCGCTCGTGATCAAGCTGTATAAAGAATTCAACGCCGAAGCGGTGTGCATTATCTCAAACCCCAAGACCACGACGCACTTGGTGTATGAGCTTAACCGACGAGGTATTTTGGCGATGGGTCCGATCTTTGACTCTTAGCTGAGGGATTGGTGATGATATGCTGCAACGAGAGAACGCGACGAAACATGATTAACGACGGTATGATTTGATGGCGCCATAAATTGCTTGCATGCGTGCAAGAACGTTTGAACGACAAGATGGCGTCGGCGGTGGCGTCTAATGAGACAATCGGTATACTGCATTGCCGGAGTACACAAAGATACCCCAGTACATAGTACAGAATGAGTTTTCAGGCTGATCCAGAATAATTACTCGAGGTTGAAATTATGGCTGGAGACTAATGGATTGGCTAGGTGGCTTGGTAGTAGAGCTGGCGATGAGGTTAGCAGTACATATTTCAACTATCCCGCACATATCATAGAATGGAAACACATCTCTTGAATCGCCTGTCTTCCACCACATGGCACGCTTATGAGGCGTTGGGCCTTGTGTATTTAAGCCTATGCAGTACCACCACACGTGTCAAGGAAGCGCCCGGTCGTCACATGGTCTCGCTTAAGAGCCATGCATTTCGACTGCCAATGAAGGGCGAGCCAACCTCGCCTAAGCCCGATCCTGGTCGATCCTGTGACCTGTCTGGCCACCGTTGGTCTGAGACGTCAGGCTGAGACTGGGAATAGCTAGTTTCAACATTCTGAGAAACATTGAGAGGTTCGTGCTCTGACTGTGCGGTTCGGACTGGGGATATCGCTGACTGTCGGTGCCTGTGCACCTTGTCCGGAGCACAGAGACAATCAGGACGACAAAATGAGCTCCAGCAGGTGTAAGCAGCTGAGGATGTTGAGGCGCTCATTCCGCACGGGTATGAATGTGGAGAATATGGGGAGTTGTAAGCGACCAAGTTGGGCAGCAAGGATGGATCGGCCCCAAAGGTGTGGTGGGAATGCTGATACACACAAAGCGATCGAATAATTTGTCTGGGATACTCTTCGAGGAACGTGGGACATCACACGTGGACTGTGCCGCTGGTGAGGCTCTCGCGATAACAAGGAAGGACCCATAAGGCTCCGGATAGTGCGCGGATAGCTGGCAAGGTTTCCAACCAGATCTATTCAGGAGGACCTTTCGAGGAAGCTAAGTTTGGTCATGTTAGCTTATTGATCAATTCGTACCATGGCCCATCACTTCAATCAAGTTCCCACAACGGTCTTCCTCGGCGGACCTTGGCACCTCTTCAGTCGCGCGGTCATCACTTCCTCTCCTTCACCTGATAATAAGTCCCGCCAAGTTCGGTTATCCAGTTCTTCTCGATCTTACTGATATCCTTGATATACACCTTTTCACCCGTCTCCAACAACTCATGGAACAGCACATAATCAGCCTTACGGTTGAACATCAAACTTGTCGGATGAGCATGCATTGTAATACTGTTCTGTTTGCTCGCCGCCAGAGGCCGAAACGTTCCATCCATCGCATTCATCCTTGCGACGTTCATGAAATATCCACTCGTTAGACACTTCAAAACTCGTACCGTTTCGTCTGCAATTGTTGTTTCATGTTGCTGTGGCGAGCTCGTGTCAAGATCAGGGATGTTGTAGCCGAACCTTAGGAGGTAACGTCTTAGTTGTGCACGGATACTCACTGCTCGACTGAGTGCCTTGTGGTTTAGATGATGCTGATGACACCATCTCTGATCACGTTTGCCTTTGCCCACGAAAGCCTGGAATACGTTCAGGTATGTCAGATGGTCGCCTTCCTCGGCCGCAAACTTTCGTCGCGAAAGTTCCGTTGCTTTCCGTTGGCCCTCGTGGTCGAACCAGATACCGCCACCGTGTCCGGCAGATTGCAAGCTGCACATTGCTGCGATGGTGAGTACCTCGTTGACGCAGTTGTATTCCGAAGTGGTCGATGCAAGAAGTGCCTTCGCCATCATGGGCGGCACAGCTAGCTCCGCCATCCGTGTGCCGAGTGGCTTGGTGAGTTTGGCGTATTCGTCGAGGGCGCCAAGAGAGTAGAGACTTTCGAGGCCGCGGGCCATAAGTTTTGCTGGCGGTGGTGTGAGGTATGGAAATTGTGCGACGTTATCAACGCCTAGCGCTTTCAGCTGAAGGATCGTGGGTGCGAGATTCGTGCGTTGGATCTCAGGAGTCGTTGTTCGTGGAAGAGAGGAGAATAATGCGCTGGTATACAGTCTGTAGCATTTGCCAGGTTTTGTTCTTCCCGCTCTACCTGCACGCTGAGTGGCCGAAGCCTGTGAGACGGGCACTCGGGTTAGGGTTTCGATGTTTGTGGTTGGATGGTAGGATCGTAGCTTCACATAGCCGCAATCAATCACGTAGACGATGCCATCGATCGTTACTGACGCCTCGGCGACGTTTGTACTAAGGATGACTTTGCGGGTGTTCTCAGCTGGTGGAGAGAAAACGTACATTTGCGAACTCTGGTCGAGGCCAGCGTACAGGGGTAATGGCTGCAAAGCCTGCTGGCTGGGCAATATCGTTCTCGAGTAATCAGTTAGTAGTCCTACAGCTTTCTGGATCTCATCGCGGCCTGTAAGGAAGATCAGAATATCGCCAACGGCCTCCTCTTTGTGGATGGTGATAGCGGTCGCTACGGCTGTAGTGACATAATCTTCAGATGGTCGTTCCAGATATTGGATGTCGACCGGGTAGGAGCGTCCTGCCAACGCCACGATCTTGCACTGGCCGTGAGGGTCGTTGGAATCGTCGTCTCTGAAAAAGGCTGCGATCCTCTCAGCGTCGATAGTCGCGCTGCTGACGACGATCTTCAAGTCTTGCCGCTGCTTCTGCACCTTCTTCAGCAACCCAAGCAGGATGTCAGAGCTCAGTGACCTTTCGTGAGCCTCGTCTACCATGACCACGGAGTAGTGGGGTAGCAGGGGATCCAGCAGGGCTTCTCTGAGCAGCATCCCGTCGGTGAGGAACTTGATCCTGGTCTTGGCAGAGACGGCCTCCTCGAAACGTACTGAGTAGCCGACGTCTTCTCCGACTTGACATCTCATCTCAGCGGCCACTCGGTTCGCGATAGTGGTGGCTGCAACTCTTCGAGGCTATCATGATGTCAAATATGGTCGAGCCCAGGTCAAAAACAAAACCCGCCTACCTGAGTTACGGCTATAAGTTTGCCATCTGAGGTCAATCCGGCTTCATCAAGATACTGAGGAAGCTGGGTTGTCTTGCCGCTTCCTGTTTCCCCCACAATGACCACGACAGGGTACTTGTGGACAGCATACTGAAGGCTCCGTCTATGCTTGGTAATTGGCAGCAAAGCTGCTGGCTTCGCCAGGAAGGACAGGTCAAAGTCTGCCATGGCCTACTGGCCTGATTTACTAGAGCAAGAGATTTTATCGCTCAGAGTAAGGTTGTAGAGTAGATGAATTTGCCCCTGAGTCTTGCAGCAGCCCGGGGCCTCGAACGCGTTTGTCTAGGCCTGCCGTGCCAGTCTACGTCATGCCGCCAAGCAGCATTTCGCTTGCGCCAGATGACCTGCACGGGCGCAGAGTCGTGGCACAAGTGAAGGCTGCTGCATTTCTGAGGCAAAGGGCTGATCCACGATCTTCGACCTCCTGTATCTGACTCTAAGATGGCAGACAGAGGCAAACAAAAGGAGCAGGTACGTGCTTGAAGTCGTGGAACAAGAATCTCATGCTCAGCTCCTGTCTAGGACTCCCCAGACTCCCCAGTCTCGCCTGTGTCGCCTGTGCGGTCTACTGAAGGGCACCCCGAATCCCCCACCACCGCGCAGCCGCTTGATTTTGACGACGACGATCATACCACGGCGCAAACCCAAACACCTACCAAGATGTCAGCAACAGACGATTCCTCCAAGCCCAACCCACCTCCTAAAGACGAAGCCCCACCAGCGAAGCCGCCGAGGCCAGTCAACCCTCGCGACCAAGCAGAACAGACACTCCGAGAGGCGTTTCCCGGCATCGATCAAGGCGTGGTTAAAGCAGTGTTGATAGCAAGCGGTGGTCAGCTGGAGCCAGCCTTTAATGCTCTGCTCGCCATGTCAGACCCAGATGCCGTTCAACAAGAACAACCACCGGCGATGCCACCTCGTCCAACATCACGTCAGCCAACCAACCAGACACAGCTAGAGTCGGACGAGATGTATGCTCGCCAACTTGCAGAGCACTACAACAACACCACTCCTCAGCAGACTCAACAGACTCAACAGACCCAACAGAAACCCGATCGATACAACTCAAACCTCCCAGGGTCGAGGACAGGGAGGGCAGGAGCTCACCCTAACCCGGACGATGTACACTGGCGCAGCTTTATAGATGGTGCGAACGAATTTGCCGAAGAAGTCAGGGAATCGGCTAACGAGATTCTAACAGACGATCTCCCCGAGATCCGCGACAATCTGAAGAAGGGTTTCTTTGAGACACAAAAGACCGTCAGTAGCTGGATCACAAACTTCAAGAAGAGCTTTGATGACCCTGGTGATCAAGATGTGGACTATACCGCACAAAATGCGAGACCGGCCCAGCAGCAGCAACAGCGAAGAAGTGGAGAGTATGGTAGAAGGTCGGCAGACTACAATCGCTACGATGCCGATCCACAGGTGATTGACGATGATTTCAGCAGACTGGATTTGAAGGATGGTGAGCATCCGCCTCGGACCTCTAGCCGCCCTGGTGCCAATCCTAATCTTTTCAAATCAGATCGTAGAGAGTCATCGAAAGGAATTGGACGGAAGGTTTCATTCCAAGAAGGACCCCCGGAGGAGATTACGGACATGTATTCTTCTTCTTCCAGATCACAACCGAGGAATCTCCAGACAACAGGCACGACAGGCGGGAAGAGCAGCAAGTGGCAGCCATTAGGCGCCGTCGAGCCATCACCCGTGGGGGAGAACGATCCATTCAGCTTGGGCGATAGTGACGACGAGAAGGATGCGAAGCCAATCACTCTGAAAGATACAGAGTCTGACAAGACGAACGTTGGAGCAGAAGCTTCCGTGAAAGAGTCTGATACGAAGAAGGCAACTGTCGAAGACGCAAAATAGAGTCTGCATTGAGCCTTACGGAGATAGCATAATAGTACTTGACCCAGCGGTCATGCAATAGCATCAAGGACTGAAACCTCATCAAGCTCTGTTGATGTCCTCCTGGTGCCAAGCTTGGGCGGTAAGCTCGATTCGATCGTCGCCGATAACGTCCAATCGTCGCTCTACTGTCGCTTTTTTCTCGCAAGGATGGATTAACATCTCTTTCACATCAGCGTACTCATTCTGCGTTCTTGGTTGTTCTTCTGTTGCTAGCCGTTGTTTGCGCGTTTCCCCCGTTGCGCTTGCTATACAATGGCCCCACACCATCGACGGCACCATACTTCTAGGCCCCTAGTTGCATCGATCTATGCCAACGCTGTTCCTGAGAACGGGCGTTGATGTGCCAATATCAGGTTTTCGTCCTCCTTGACTGGCCAAATGACCACTTGCAACATCCCTCGACTAAGCTGTCATAGCAGGATTGGGGCGCTGTTCTTCACGACCAATCCGTGCTAACGACATTCGATTGCCGGACCCTGTCGGCGTCTGGTAGCACGCCCGGGAGCCCGCCGATGAAACTCACCCACAACACGGCGGCCAAGTCCACGGAAAGGGTTGGAGAAGAAAGATCGCATTTTATCAGTCGGCCCTCGAAGCGAGGCTGCTTGCGGAGTTCCACCGGTGCGAATCCCGCATGAAGCTTAAGGTCATGAGGCACTACTGACCATAAAGGTTCGTCAACAGCCTTCTTCCGTCAGAGTACGAGAGCACTCTTAGCGTTGTCGACAGCGAAACGAAACCAACATCACTAACGAAAGAATGAAAATCCTCATTACCGGCGCCGGCGGGTTCTTGGGCCAGTTTTTGGCTCGCAAGTTCTTAGAAGATGGCTCTCACCAGCTCGTCCTTACAGATGTAATGGACTGCCCAATCCCGAAAGGCTCAAAGCACCCTGACAACGCCAAAGTTATCAAGGGGGACATCTTTGAGGAGGTAGATAACCTTGTAACCAAAGACCTCGACGCCGTATACATCTTCCACGGCATCATGTCCTCCGGTTCAGAAGCAAACTTCGACCTAGGCATGAAAGTCAACGTTGATGCCACAAGGTTACTACTGGAGAAGCTTCGACACACTACACCTGGCATCCGAGTCATCTATGCTTCCAGCCAGGCTGTCTACGGCAGACCGTTCCCAGAAGTCCTCACTGAAGATGTATTTCCTACACCGGTAAGTCTTTTCTCCCCAGAATCCCATCAAGCTTTAACGAGGCGACGAGCGCCAGCCAAAGCATCGAGATTGGGATGCATTGTATGATGCGTTTCAGCTCCGTTGCCAAGACACGCTTTGTCCGCAACCTCTTCCCTGAAAGTAGTTGTACCGTTGCAGATTTACTAATCCGTCATAGGAAGGAAGCTATGGTGCAGAGAAAATGATATGCGAGTACTTAGTCAACGACTACACGAGAAGGGGCTACATCAACGGCATCTCTACCCGGTTCCCTACCATATCTGTGCGCCCAGGCAAGCCATCGCAAGCTGCAAGCAGTTTCATTAGTGGCATCATCCGGGAGCCCTTGGCAGGAAAGGAGTGCGTCGTCCCCGTTAAGGACAGGTCTTTCCCATCATGGGTGTGCTCGCCCAGAACACTAATCAACAACTTGGTCCATGCCCTGACGCTGCCGGGCGACGCTCTTCCGAGCCACAAGCGGTCCGTTAACATGCCGGGTCTATTGGCTACCATACAGGACATGTTGGATGCGTTGGCAAAGGTTGGAGGTGAGGATAAGCTTCAGCATGTGAAGGAGGAAGATGACCAAGAGTTGGGCAAGATCTTGCACTCATGGGCATACAAATTTGATAACAAGCTAGCACTGGACTTGGGTTTCAAACCAGATACCAGCTTCGAGCAGGCTGTCAGGGAGTATGTGGACTGGGTGAAGGAGCAGGAGCAACTTGATGCATAATGTTGTAGCAACAGATGTCATTCTTAGGTCATCTCTGTATACATGTGCTTGATCCGCACTGGCCATGCAGCGACACCACACCTTGATTATTCACTGGTGCATTCCACAGTAGTAGATGGGCCACCTTCGTAACGAGTCGTTCGGAGTCATGTCGAAACGGCACTGCCTGCAAGAATGCTTCTGCGCATCGCCGCACACAGGTCATCGAGTATTGGTGCACGCTATAGTCTGCCGTAGCAGTCTCACGTGATACACGTCATGGTAGGCTGAATGCCTGAGAACATTTTGTGGAACGTCGGCCGCAACAGCAAGGATACAACACAAACATTCAGCTTGTATCAAGGCCCCTGCATTCACTCGAGCTGCTCCAGTTTCAGTGAAGCCCTAATTCTAAGCACATACGCCAAGGTTGGTAGAGAAGCGACAGGGTTCCAGCCGTCAAACACCATGGATCGCCCTTTGCCAGACAGAGAGGTATGCCGACGTCTATTCTACTCAGCGCATGATATTGATGATTGCAGGGTCGGAGAGGACCGCCTCCAAGACACGGCAGGCCCCCAGCATATCCATCAGATGGTGCTAGAAAGGTAGGGCTGTTATGTCCTTCTACGCAAAAACATACTGACAGAATCAGGTCCGATAATATTTCTTCCTCCCTTGCCTGCCAAGCGGCATGCCTCGCTTCCTCCTCAGTGGTCTCCAAATGGTCTGAACCTGCAACGACAGCATGGCGGCCGGAGACACTCTATCGAGCAGCTGCGCAAGCCTCCCTCCCAGGCCGACAACTAACACTCATCCCTCCTACAGAACAGAAGAGACGAACGACAAGACCTGGATAACGACTGGGTGCACGATCGATACGATGATGAACCAGAACCAGCCCGTATGAATATGATTTTTCGTACGACCCTTATCCTAACATGCATTGCAGCAAGAGACGGCTATCCGTCAAAGCCTCGGGGCCGACGAGACGACTACACCGACCGGAGATCGCGAGATCAAGATCGAGAAGGTGGACGAGACCGAGACAGGATACCACCTCCTGCCAAAATCAGGGTCGACAATCTTCATTGGGATCTCCAGGAAGACGACTTAGAAGACCTGTTCACCCGAATCGCGCCAGTGAAGGAAGTGAAGCTGCAATACGATAGAGCCGGAAGATCTGATGGAACAGCATTTGTCACCTACGACCATATAGCCGATGCGCGAACCGCCGTCAAAGAGTTCGACGGTGCCAACGCGAAGGGACAGCCGATTCGACTGACCATATTACCCCTACCCCCTAAGCCTGCGCGGCAGCACAATCCCTTCGACCGCGTCGAAAATCCGAGAAGTCTATTTGATCGTATTGAAGCGCCGAGCGGACGAGGTCGGAGAAGAAGCGAGAGTCCGATGGAAGACCCAGAACGTGACTATTCGAGGAACAGCTCACGAAGAGGGCCAAGAGGTGCGCCGCGAGAACGAAGAAGTGATACTAGCAAGCCAGTTCCTGATGGCATCGATCGTTACGTACCCGGCTCAGGCGGACGTGGTGCGCGGAGAGGAGGTGACAGACGCGAGCGGCCACCAAGGGGCGAGCCGAGAAATGGCGCTCGCCCCCGTAAGACTGCAGAAGAATTGGACGCCGAGATGGACGATTATTGGGGAGGAAATCCTGCCGAACCAAACCAGGCAACACAGCAGCCGGTTGCTCCAGCTGACGACGACATTGATATGATAGAGTAGGACTTCCAGATCAATAACAGAGCTCGTCGGTTAGTACGGGCAGCGATGTCAGGAATTGGCTCAACTTTGACAGCAAAGGAAGAATGGAGATCCCAACCAGACAGCAACAGCGAAGTTAATATGACGACGTCGACTACACCGCTGCAATTCGTGCAGCCCTCACATGTCGGAAGTAACTAGAAAGTCCATCCCACAAACAAAGTGGATGAAGATGAGACTCCAAATACTCTCCTGAATCAATTGTCCATTCATGGATGCGAACTTATGAACCTCTCCACCGCTTCCATCGCCTTATCAGCTTGTGCCCCTTTGGTAGCCTTCGGATACATAGAATACCCATGCGGTCCGCCAGGCACGATCAAGACCTCGGTCTCTGCACCAGCCATCTGATACTTCGCGCTCATGAGTACAGTGTCATCCATCAAAACATCGCAAGTACCACATGTAAACAATGCAGGAGGAAGCCGCCCACGCAATTTCTCGAGATTTGCATACAGGGGGCTAACACTCGGGTGCTTCTTCTCTTCTAAACTCATCCCAGGCAGAAAAGCCTCGGAAAAATGCTCCATCACGTCCTTGTCCAGCACTAAGGTTTCCGGTGGGTTGAAGTTGTACGCACTGGGCAAGTAAGTCATATCATAGGCGCCAAAGTGCAGAATCAACCCTTTCCAGTCGAAAGAGTTGTATCTGCTCTCCGTGTGCTGCAGCAGATGTAGCATGACGAGCATACTCAAGTGGCCACCCGCACTCTCACCACCCACGTATTTCAGCGGTGCACCAAGCTTCGACTGCGCGTTATCGACGAGCCATTCTGCAGCATCGTAGCAGTCGTTTGGACCGGCGGGAAATGGATCTTCGGGTGCCAGTCTGTAACCGACCGAGAACATCAGCACACCGTTGGTGTTTGCAAGGTCCTGTAGGACAACGTCCTGGCTGGACTCCGACTGCAGCACCCATCCTCCGCCGTGAATGTGCATGTATACACCCTCGATCGACTTGCCATTGGTCGGCTTAAGGATACGGCAGGGGATGTCCCTACCGCTGTCCCGGGAGGGGATACTGGTTTGTTCTGCTGAGTCTAGGTATGTCGCTGCCGGTAATGGTGTCTCGCCACGAGCCCGCATTTCTCGATACTTGGCGGCGCCGACTTCCCACCATCTGGGAGCGCCCCTCATGATTTCCATGAGATATTTGTTGAAGGCATGAGTGTCGGCACTGATTGATTTTGGGTCAAAGACTTTGGGGTCGATCTGGATTGGATTCTTGGTTGCCATTGTCAGAGCTTGGGTTGTACTGGGCTATACCAAGTTCGTGAAATGCTAGAAGCAAGCAGGTGTGTAAAGTCGTAGCAACGATTGATGGCTGGTTGCTCGTCGGACCTACCTCTGCTCCGAAGTCTTTCGTGATTTGGAGATTTCATCGTCAATGCTCCGGCGTTCTCCTCATATGGTACCTCCAATTGTAGCAGACACTCTAACGAAATGTTGTCTCTTACGGGACACGATAACCATCACCATGCTAAGCTGTGCAAGACCCTCACATGCTGTCTTGTGGAAGTAAACAGTCGTCTTGGTCCCAGAGCGGAGAACCATAGAAGAGCAATACTGTGGACGCGCTTACCATGGATTAGTAACCCCGGCTGCCAATTATGAGAATTCGATCATGTGATTCAACGAACATGGCTTCGAGTATGTTTCTTTACGCAGGAGGTTGCACGCTCGATGCCTTCTCCATACACTGCTAACTGGAGGTCTTGAAACGAAGGCCACGGCAGAGCAAAAAGCCTAACCACTTGTGGAATGATCTGCAAGGCTCGACACGCTGCATTGTGCCAAAAATAGCAAACTCTCTTCATCGTCAACCGCTCTTGTGATCACTCCCATGCTTCACCGGTCGGTCTCAGCAGCATGGCCTTGGACGACCAAGACTGACTGTGCCCACAAGCCGCGAACCTCGGCCACGACATGCCTGGTGTGCTTCTCACACCCTAGCTGTTCAATTCTGCCTTGCGCGATTCTAGCAGCCCTCGAATTTGCATCCTCCGTGAGCAGGAGCAGGAGCAGGAGCAGGATAGCGTGGCTCAAGATGGTGTCCGTCATCGACTGAAAAGTGTTTTTGGCATGGAAACGCGACGACTACACTACCGGCGAAAATACAAGCAGCAATCCCTTTCGAGAAGCGCTTCGCTCCCTCTACACTTGCGCCAGTAGCTCGAAGCTTTAATTTCAAATGACTGTCTCAATTAGGCAATGAAGGGGCCAACAAGTTTCACCAGGCAGCAAGCACCGTATCTGCCAATCAAGAGCTTTCCGGTCTGCAGAGTGCCGAAATGTGACCTGGCCTGTTCCTAACCTTGCAAGACTCACAACCACGTTTCCCCTCGATATATAACACTTCACTTCCACACGGTCTTGTTCGAAGTCTTCTACCTTGTGTCTTGTCCCTGTCCATCCCATGCAACGACGACTCAAAGTCGGCGATCTGCTAACACTACTAGTACTTCACTGATACACATCCGACACTGCGAACCAGCTCCACTACCACCAAGATGGGCATCCGCGACGCCTCCGGCAAAGAGAAGATTGTTATCATCTTCAATGCGGTTGTTCGCCTAGCACAATTCATTGTCGCGGCAGCAGCTCTTGGAGTCTACAGCGCACAAAAAGGTTATTGGCTCGACCATGGCTTACCAGGAAAAATCGTGAGTGTTCACCTGCTCACAGACTTCCACTATTGACACCTCCAAGACCTTTGAGCTGGTTGTTGGCTCTCTAGCGATCATCACCGCCGCAGCGTTCGCTCTCATTCCCTTCTTCCTCTCGTACCGACCAATTGCTCTGGCTGCGCCATGGGACATCATTCTCATGGTTCTTTGGGGCGCGGCATTTGGCCTGATGAAGGCTGTCTTCCTCAAAAACTATACCGATGATGCCGAGAAATTCCTGGTGAACCATGATAGCAGTGACAACTATGGTCATTATAAAGATCATTGGTACACCATGATGAACTCTGCTTATATCAACCTTGCAGGCTTGATCTTATTTCTGATCAGTGGTGTTATGGGGATCGTGCTGTTCTTCATTGGTCGAAGGAGTAGCAGTGGTGGGCATACAAAGGCGAGCTATGTCTGAGGCACAGATTGACGAATAGACCTGCAGGGCTACATGGGCACGAGTGGATTGATAAAAGATTTGTCACGACTGGAAATTCGGGACTGCGCCAGAAGTCAGGAGCGTGGTCGTATGTTGGGACGGGAGCTTCGCGCGCCAAGAGATAGTATGGCAGAGACGAACTGCCTCACCATGTTGTTACCAGCTGGAAGCAGCGGTGACGCGAAAGACTACTCGCGACGCGTCGAACAGCCTCGGACGATGTTCTGATGCTGCTACTATCAAAGGGACAACGAGGATGTTGTCGCCAGAAGTATGCCAGCCGTGGGGTAACTACGCCGGCACCGCCCGGTCATGCCACTCTTTGCTCGTCCGGACGAGGCCGAATACGAGGGCTTGCCACTTGCCGAATGTGCCCGCACTTGTCCGCTCGACACGTTGCATGTGGTAGTCCGCTTATCTCACCGTTTCTCCCAGCTTCACAAAGGCTTGCTCTTTGTAGACGTCCGACGACTACATGTTCTCATAGAAAGGGAACTCCTCGTAGCTTACCAGCATCTGTACACCAAAACACGTGCAGGACACAGCCGTCTTCAGAATGGAGATACAACCACAACCTCTCATGGCATGGATAATGTCTTTGATCTTCCCACTACCTGTGATGTGCATCACAGCTTTTTGTAAGTCTTTCTACTACCACGCCTAGTGCTCAGCGATGTGATTCGGTCAAAACGCACACGTCGTCACGCCGCATCCTCGCACGGCGTTCTCGCCCATGGTGTACAGTGACTGACAGCACGTCCATGCAAGACTTCTTCCTCACCTCATTGCTCAATCCGCGGCTCGTGCTCACCTTTCAGATCGACGAGATACAGTCAAAAGCATTCGCCAAGTTCTATTTGCTCGTTGGCAAATCGTTTGCTGATGATTTTCCCTCGCCTGATCTGGAGGACATGATTACTGAGCATTGTCGTGGAAAAGTGCTGGACGTTGGCCCTGGTGCCGGCTTTCAGATCAAACGTTTCAGAGGCGCTCATCAACGTGGTCAGATTGAGAAGATTTATGGCGTCGAGCCCGGAACTGAGATGCATAGCGGACTCCGTTCAGCGGCAGTTCAGACTTTCGGGGCAGATGCCACCAAGATCTACAAGGTCTTGACTTCCGGAGCTCAACCGGATGCACTCGTACCAACGCTTGCGAAGGAGGACATGCTTACCGCAGAAGGTACATTCGACACCATAGTCTCGATCCGAGCTCTTTGCGGCATACCACAACCCAGAGAAACAGCCGATCTATTCTATCGACTATTGAAGCCCGGCGGACGGATCTTCTTCTTCGAGCATGTCGCTAACAGCTGTGATCCAAAGCGCGGTGGCACCAAAGTGGCCTGGCTCTTGCAGAATATCTATATGTGGATGGGCTGGCGGTTCTGGAATGGCGGATGTGAGCTCACGAGAGACACAGCGAAGAACTTGCAGAATGCAGCTGCCTTCGATGGTGGTTGGGCAGATGTTAAACTCTACGATAGAAATCCGGCAGGATGCGTTCCTGAGATCTATGGATATATGCAGAAGAAGGTGGCCGCTGGACAATCCATTAGAATGACGATGTGAGAACAGATTGAAGTGTGATGGTGATCAGTCGGCAACCGCTTTCTGCAGAAGACTATGTATGCAAGTTCGCAGTTTGCTTTAAGGTCGCCTGTGTGACCACAGCGGCATCAACGAGATGACTTACATGAGCACAGCGCAGGAATAGCATGCTCATGGAAAGGCCACAACCATCCAGCAGTATCATGCTCAGTAGGCTTTGAATCAGTCCTCTAAACAAATGTCTTGCTGCCAAGCCTTGGGGCCACGCAAAATGCCATGACATTACATTAGGTGCCTCGGCCTTTCCCGCAGACCTCGGGGACGAGATCCAGTGACCAGAACTCAATCTCGGCTTCCTGTCTGCGAGCTAGTCGTTTCCCTGTTGAGTAAGACAATCTGAGCAGTACAACGTGTCTCTTTCAACGACTTGGTTTTCGAGAAAGTGGCCAAACACGAGAAGTCCAAATTGTTGCTCTTTCCCACCCTCCGAGACGACCATTCTTTAGCATGGCTCAAGCCGAGGTCCAGGTGCCTCTTGAAGAGTGCCTCAGGCTGACACAGATCTCTACGGTACGTTCACCAGCACACAATGAACTACTCGAAGCTTACCACAAAAAGGACTTGTTTGAAAGCGTCACCGAGCCATGGACCTGGCCATTGAGCGCTGTCGTTCCAGGCGGCATCCTCATGTCGGAATGTGCCGTTGCGGCTTATTACACAGTACCGACAGACTTCGTCCTTAACAGCGTACAGTCACACTTCGTTGGCGGACCAGATCCCAAAAAGCCGATGCAATTCAGCGTCACACGGCCGAGCAACGGCAGAAGATTTGCTGTCCGACATGTGGTCGCCAAGCAGGATGGCAGGATCTTGCTCACTGCCACAATACAATTTGTCAATGGTGCTGCTTGGGCTGGTCCGGCTATGACTTATTCAGTATCGCGGCAGACAAGTCATACAATTTCTGATATCACCCTTGACGATCTTGAGATAGGTAGACATAAGCTCGGGCCCTTTATGAAATCTCAACGGTTGCCGCTCGTCTACAAAGGTTTGGCGGTTAGTCATCTACTCTATTCCTGCTAACATCCTACAGATGACTCCAGGTCCCCAACGTCGGGCATCGCAACGTCTGTAGGCCAGATCATCCCACCAATCAGCGACCCATCAGGTAGCAAAATGCACATTCTCGGCATTATCAACCTCTCTGATTTTCACGTTATGGATGCACCGATGCAGCTGTCCAATATCCCATTCGGATTGCCAGCCATCAACGATCGCCTCCGCAAACCAACGCCTAAAAAGCACAAGGTGGGCACCACTCTGAATCATTCCATACACTTTCATACCCATGAAGGGTTCCGAGCCGACGAATTGACCTATATCGAGGCTGAGACTTCTTGGGCAAGAGATGCACGGGCGATGATTAGCACGAAAATCTTCTCGAAGGATGGACTGCTTATCGCGACGTGCGTGCAGGAGGTGAGGACATCCCAGCTGTGTGTGCTGAGTGACGGCTGACATGAAGTAGGCATTTTATGTGTTCAAGGAGGACGCTTTCAAAAGGGAAACTGACACAAAACTGTGAGCTGATCCGCTCGAATGCCAAGTAGATGGCCGCTGGAGCCTACGTCTTTCTATCTGACTCGTCCACATCGGGTTTGCCGTTGTCACCACAATCATATCATCTCCGAGTTTGTCCATAGTCAGGCCTGTCTATCCTGGCTGCCTCGGACATGATTGGGATTGGCTCTTTTCCGACCTGATACATCCCTCGGTTGAAGTCTTTGGGCTGGTACAGGAATAGGTCACTGGACTCGAACAGTTTCTCGGAGGACAAAGGCATCGTCGACCACTTTCCGCACATGAGATTACTGCTCCTCCTCGAACTTCACGACTCAGCTCGAAGAATGCCTGAATTGCGCCAACGAATTCGACATCTGGCAGTACAGCGGCGACAGTGTCGAGAAGGCAGCCACCGCATGTGGGGTTGAGGCAGAACCCGTTGCTGCAGAGACCGCTTCGAGTACTTCCGTTGCGGCCGAGAGCGCGTCGCCAGCAGCTTCTGCGTCTGCCTCGGCGACAGAGACAGAGGCTGCAGAGAGTGATCCTGCAGCTACTAGTGCTAGTCCTAGTGCGACCAGTGAGAGTGATGTAAGCACATCTTTCTTTTCATGAGGCTGTTTGGTGAAACACAGGCTGACGACTTGGACAGGAGGCTACGGAGACCGAGTCGGCAGAAGCGCCTGCGACGTATACTGGAGCCGCGACTCAACGTGTGCTAGGCTATAGGATGGCGATTTTGCCAGTTGGGCTTGCTGCTATGGCGTTGCCCTGACGCGGACTGCCATACATAGCCACTGGTGGATCAAGAGACAGACAGTTAGCCGACTACCGTAGGTGAGAGTGAAGAGACATAGCTTAATCCAACAGCACGTCATGTGCTCCATTATCCTTCTCCAAATTTGCCATGCGCATGAATTTGATCGTGCAGTCTCCGCCTCTTCCCTCGCACTTGGTCAAGGGCCTCCCTTCGGCTAGGCCAGCGATAGTTGATCGGTGACTCGCCGCCAGTGAAGATGGCTGTATCGTAGATCATGCAGCCGACAATTGTTCCAGCGATGGGAGCAACAATTGCCCCCCTGACATGTGTTAGTGAACTTCGAGGCAGAGAGCGCAGATAGCGTACCATAACCACCACCAACCATACCCGGTGAAAATGCTGGTGGGATAGCCCATCCACATTGCGACCAGCCTTGGACCAAAATCACGCGCAGGGTTGAGAGACAAGCCTGTCTGGAAGGCTGAGGTGAACATCATCGTTGTTACCAACAGGCCGAGAATAAAAGCATTCATACCAGCGCCAGGAGGAGCGTTTGTGTCATCTCCAAGTGCAAGGACCACCAGCATGAGCACGACCCCAGTAACGAATTCGTTGAAGAAAGCGGCAGATGTGCTGACGAAAGGCTGAGGTAACGTGAAGAGGGCAATACCAGTCGTCATCGGTTGTAGTGCGGGATCTGCGTTATAGATCGCATCGTGGTAAACCGCAAATGCAAGAGTGCCTGCCACAATACCACCAACCATTTGTGCCGCAACGTAAACGGCACATCTCCGCCATGGGAAGCCTCGGAAGAGCGACAGAGTTATCGATATTGCTGGATTGAGATGTGCACCGGAAATCCCGCCAGCGAGATAAATTCCAAACCTGGTCATGTCAGCTCACTCTTCTACACCGTGGACTGGACGTACATAAAGCCAAAACCCCAACATAGACATTGTGTCAAGAAGCTACCATACTCTCCGTTCGAGGTCGTTCTCGACAAGTTTCCTGCAAGCCCAATGTAGATGGCAACAGTGGTCGCGACAAATTCCGCAAGTGGTCCTGGTGCTTTCGAACGTAGCCTTGCCCACCTGTTACGCATTTCCCTCGGCGAAGGTTCGGGTCCTTGGTTCTTATCTGGTTCTGTGTGACCCGGCTCCTCCGCCTGTGCTTTCAGCCTTTCTAGTGTGCCAACCCGCTCAGGGCGCTCGTCTGTGCCTTCGGTGCTTGTGCGTTGAGCTTGACTCGCTTGCGTCTCCATATCCCTGGTCTCGACCTTCTGGGCTTCGGGTACAGTATCATCGTCTGGCTTGACCACTTCATCCTTCCGCACCGTGGACTGATCCACAGATCGAGTGACATCTTCAGGGATATCGGGCTGCGGGCCATGGTCCGGCAATGTGTCGTTTGTCGCTTCTCGTCGTATTCGATCGTGGGAAACAGTCGAATCACGAGTTGACTGCCGAAGGGATTGACCCTTCTCGGGATCCTCATCATCCTCGTCATGTACCTCGGCTTCACGTTGCTTCTCGTAGAGGTGCAGTTTCTGAAGTGTCTCTGGGGACAAATCATTCAGCATACCCGGCCTGACTGTGTGTGGAAGCGGCCATCCTAAACTGAAGATTGGGCCGCCTTCGGGTGGCTGACCGTACCTGGAGCTGTCAGCATTTGGGTACTACATGCCTGATTTCGCTTCTCCAGCATAACCATCATACCACGGATTTAGAGGGAGATCTGTAGTGATTAGCATCGACACTCAGCTCAATAAGGTGTATTATAGTCTTACAGGCTGGATCTACATGTGCTTCCTGGCTATGTGGTTGCTGACTCGGAGACTTGGCACCGTCGTCTTGCTGCGGAGAACCCTCATTGATCCCGCTATCCTGGGGTCAATTATCAGGAGATGTTCATGTGGAAGACGAGCCAGGCTGCTGTCTTCGCTTCGCTTATTCGATTCGGTAATGGTTATGTCAACGACCTACCTTGGTCCGTGTCTGGTTCTCTCCTGAGTAAGCAGTCGAGTAGGTTTGATCGGTTTGGTCGGTTTGTGGCCTGTACATGTTCGGTTCCCCTTGGTCCCCGGCTCGCTTTGACCCCGTTGCCAATGTGCCTGCAGATCTATCATGGCCTACAACAGATGAGACCAAGTATCAATCGCCAAACCATTGATACATGCCATCATCGCGAAAGATATTCAGGAACTCTTGGACTGTACGTCGGGAAGGCAAAAGTTTCGTCTGCAACGCCATGGTGAGAATAGCAACAATATCTGACGAAATGATGCACCCGGACCACTTTTGATAAGCAGGTCGCACAACGTCCGGCCAAAGATGCAGAAAGGGTAGAAATCTTGGGACATAACACGTAGTCACTCTTTCGTCATAACATGGCCAGGATATCCGCGCGATAGTTTCCGAGCACAGACCATCCTCGCGGAAGTTGCGCTCCGAAGGCGCCAAGACGGTTTGACACGTGATGTCTCTGTCGTGTAGTACCGAGCGTTAGGGCTAGAGAATCGAAGGCCAGTCGAGAATGTCATTCGTGTACAGGACGGTGGGCTTGCAGAGAATTGGACACGAACTGCAGCAGATCATCTGATCACGGATACACGTGGTGATGATCTCGAACGCTATCATCTGCTTAATGGTCGATTAGTAACTCTGAACAGAACAATCACGGCTCGGGATACACGGTGACAAAAACCGGAAGACTTGGAGAATCGTTATGTATTAATCACTCAAGATAAGAACTACCTCAATAGCTCGTTGATACGTGCCAGCTCAGAGTCGACCGCTGCGCTAACCACCTTGTGTTCCGATGCGTACTTGAGTGCATCTCGAAACTGTTCCTCGAAAGTCTGAATCTTGACGTCAGACTCATCCAGGTTGACCTTCTGCAGCCCACTGAGTTCAATGTCCTTGATGTTTTGCTGTAGGGCGTCGTAATCGCGGTCATTGTACTTGCCAGGTTGACCCCGATTTATGCCTGCGTATGCTGTGGATAAGCCGCCATCCCACGGGTAAGCTGAACACAATATGGTGGTCAGCTTTTCGTCAAACCCAATGTGCGATGTGTGTATCGTCTTGAGAATCTGCCATGTCGAGGTGGTGGTTGGGAAGAGCTCTCCATAACGAAGCTTCAGGACGGCGCACAACAAGCCCAAGACTGGAGTTATGCTTCCAGCATGGTTTGAATGATCTTCGGATCTCTGTACCACACCTTTTGCAAGCCCGACATAGACCGGGCATCTGTCCAGATGTACGTCGAGCAGATGGTCTTGATCCGTATTCTCGAAACGTTCGTGCCAGATTGAATGATGCGCCTCTACGTATGAGAGCCATTCTTCGTGGTGTACGAACTCGTCGTGGAGTTTTCCGCTACCATAACGACGTTCTTTTTTGTAGTCAAGCGTTTCCAAGAGCTTCTTGTTGCCCGAAAATTGCTCGTCCACTTGCCTGGCATGAGGTTCAGACGCTGGGTTTTCGACATCGATGTACAGCATGATGTCCTCGTATGCTTGGACAATTTGCCTCACTGTGAGACCCTTGCCTGCATTTGATACACTCGACTGGTTCGACGTGCGCTGCACAGACACGAAAACAGCATACGTGCCTTGGCGGTCACTCGGAGTCAAGTGTGCCTGAACATCCGAAGAGAAGGCAGGGTCTTGCATCTTCAACGCAAGGTCGCCGTTGATCAAAGCAACGATCACCTTTGGATGCAATTGAGAGAGGTAATACAAAAGCTTCAGGCCATCGTTGTGCACCCAGTCTTTCAGTATAAGTTTCCAGGAAGCGTGCACGCCCCTGAGCTCAAGTAGCGACTCTTTGCCTGCGGATGAGACAGGACTTGAAGATTTGGATGTGGAGGTAGGGACCGCGACACGATCGTCTCGTAGGGAGGTAAAACGTCCAACTCGGACTCTGGGTTTCTGCGACGAAGTCCATCGTCCCGCAAAGGGATGACACGAACCTTCGTGCTCGTCGACTTCATCCTCGTCAGTGTCTCGGATGGCCTCATCTCGCACAGGCTGGTCGTCGACCTCTTCGGTATCGCCGACACCCAAGGCGTCAATACCCGGCAACGCTTCTTCGTCGGCTGTACCTGACGAAGCTGCGTATTCGCTTTGTGTGGCTTTGCCGTTGGCAATTCGCCATATTCGATGTTCCTCTCGTGCTTCTTCCGCAGCGATCTGAACGATCATGTATGCAAGACCTTTGATACCAAAGGTCTCGTAGTACCATGCCATGCCCCTTTGACGGGCAGTGCATAGCGGATCAAATCCTTCCTGGGTGAACCAGTCAGGATCTTGTAAAATTTCGATGTCAATGTTCTGGCTTCCCAGTTCACCGATATCTGTCTTGAGTTCGAGTACTCGCTCACGGAGTCTCCGAACTCGATCAAAGAACTCCAGAGGAGCTAGCTCTGGAGGAAAATCACCGTCGTCTGCCATTTTGCGGTTGCATTCATGGACTGCCGGCGTGATGGTTGGTTCTACAGAAGTAGAAAGTTGCGAGAAGTTGGCGCATTGTGAAGATAAGTACCATTTCATTTTCTCGACCACGTGGCGACCTGCAACCTTCACAAACTCTTCAATTTCCTCAGTGCAATTTTTTGGACCTATCAGTATCTGCTCACCCCTAACATCATCCATTGGCGGGTGCCTCCTCGCATCTTTCGACTCCAGATACGTCTGAAGCCGTTGCAATCTAGCTCTCTTCGGACGAGCTCGTCAAAACGCTATACACGGTGTGCTCAAGCTGCTCGTCCGCAACTGCAACACTGTCACGGAGAGACGATGACCTTGCAAAAGCTTACCGTGCCGTTCATCCGCAGCGCAGAGCCTTCCCCATCCAACAAGACCACCAACAGCAGCGACCAAGTATGACCACCGTCACCGAGAAGGGCATTCACTCTCGCGACAAGAAGCGCCAGTGCCTAACACAATCAGGTGCTTTTACTATTCGCGACAAGTCTCTCCGAGTCGAAGCACACAACCAGATGCCCTACTAGCCTACTGAATCTCATCGACACACGGAGATCTCCACGGCCCACTTTGAGCAAAAAGTTTGTTACAGCCGGACAACTGATGGCAACGGGGCAGTACGGTTCCTATTACAAAATATGCGAGAACAAGACGCAGGAACATGGCCGTGTCCAGAGACAATGAACGGATGAAGGTGGAAAGGCATTCTTTGACGAGATCTGATGTTCAGCCTGGCGCTGTGGAGTGATCTAGTAACGCGAGGATAAGGCGGTATCCGGTTGTAGCTGGCGAAAGGAGGTGCGATGAGTGGCCAATCATAGATAAGAGTAAAGGAATGCCGAGGTCGACTGAGTCGACAGTGTTGACTGTAGCATTTCTGCCTTTCTGAGTGAGCGTCCGTCTTGTTCAAGCTTGCCGTGGACCTGGAAGCTTGTAGGCTGCTTCTGAACCTTTCTTGTAGAGTGAGCCTAGAGCCGCAGCCTCCAGAGGCAGCCGAAACCTCTACGTCGTCACAAAAAGATTCGATGCAACGGGTCTAAGAACAAGACATTGAGCCCTAAAGCAATTGCAGGAAAAAGTACGTACAATGCGCCTGAGGAGCAAGAAGTCAAAGCTCGTGAAAAGCAACTGAAAGGTCTACTGGGTAAGCAGTCGCCTAAGGTCAAAAAGATTGTTCTTAACGAATCACGCTCGACGTTCAATGCAACCGGTTTTTCGCAGGGATCACTCAGATGGTTATCGGCTTCATACATGTAGCCGAAGACAAGCGAAGGCGGCCGTCGGCCTCACCATAAACGACACTTGACATATCACAATTGCTGCTATCTCCACATGTATACTTGTATTGATGACGTTGGCTTCTTCTTCAACTCATGGCTCAACCCCTCGAATATCGATCTTCGCCATGGGCCTGAGCTTTACAGCTCCGCGCGACATAGAGCTTACCTGAACTCATATGCTTGGGGCCATGCTTCCAACACGTGTACGGAGGCGTGGTTCGTTGTTGGCTTGTCAGGGTGAAAGATCAAAGAAGAGGGTGGACACGTTTCGATATCAACCGGACCAGGATGATGCCGGACATATCTGCTCTTGGAGGTGTGCAGGAGTAGCAAAGATTATAAAGAAAGCCCTCATAGCAAACGTCCCCATCCACGCTGCTTGCCCTGACAATTGCTCTAGGTGTTCATATGCCATATCATCATTAACCTTTGTGACGTCTCATGAACCAAGTCCCTGACGAAAGCACGAGCTACTACGACATCATGAGAGATCCACGAAGACATGGAAGTGGTCGGGCTGCTGATGGGGAGAGGCCCGACAGCCGCAGTACTGCACCAACAACGAGGCTACCAACGCACGAGGAGCACTGGCAGCCTAATACTATGCAAACACAACACCACAGCGGAAGCGCCTTCAGCCAGCCATTTGGTAAGCGAAGATTCAACAGCAGCCAGTGCAAAATTATAGCACTGACCTACGCTTGCACAGTTACATGCTCGTCAGACCCCATATACCCCATTGTTGCCGCCATCACGCAGTTTCAGCAAGACCAGCACGAGAACAGCAGCAACGTGAGAAGGACGAAGGATGCGGAAATATCAGCACTGCAAGACGAATGCAGAACGCTAGCTGAGCTTGTGCAGAAGAGGGACCAAGAAAATGCGTGGTTACACAAGAGAGCAAGACAGATTCAAGAAGAGAGTGATAAGATAGTCGCCGGCAAGGTCGCCGAAGAGCGTCAGTCGTACAGCAAGAGTGCACTGGCTAAGAACGAGCGAATTGAGACGCTGGAGGGAAAATGTGGGATACAAGCAAAGATCATCCAGGGCATGCATAACCACATGGGCATGAAAGTCATTATGGCACCGGAGATGTCCGACGGTAGGCGCTTACTGAAGCGCAGAGCCTCTGCTGCTGACCTTCACTGATCCTTGCTCGAACTGAGACATCACCATGGCTTACGGTCCTCGGACTAAGTGCGAACAGATATCCCCGAGCAGCATATCCAACATGGATGTTCTCGGGAGATGGAAAGATCGGGCACCAGAAGCCAAAATATCTGGATGCTTGAGCATCTATTTCTTGGCATCCATTTCGAGATGTGTATGCAGCAACGCCAACTACTGCAATGACTGCGCTTGGAGCTGGCCCAGCAGAGAACGAAAACATAAGCAGACTTTGCTGCATGAACTGGTTGGGCGCAACGGGGAATGGAGTCCAAAAAGACAAACACCAACTTTGTCGTGAAGTTAAGCAAATGGTTGCGGCAAACAGCGAAACAGAAGGAAGCGCCATATAGTTCAATAGCGGCATCACTTTTGCTGGCTTTGGCGCACAATACACCTCTTGAGCTCCAAATGGCTGATCCAGCAAAGTAAACCCCCCTCCACGATGACTATGGCGAGAGACCTACATTTCAACGCAACACGACTGCAGGTGGCCGACGAAACAGTCCTGCCCCTCGTGGCAACCGCTTTCATCCATATAACAATGCCTCAGCCCGCGGGTTCTCGCCCCTTGCCGTCGAGCCTGCGCCATCGAACCATTCCCACAGACCAGGCCGTCCACCAGTCCGGTCTCGGCATGCATCGCCCAGACCACAAGCAACCCATCTGGATGAAACCTACTCCTCAAAGCGGATAATGAACGCCCCTACGGACCGACAACCACCGGCGAGGTCCCGTTCATTTACCAAGCGGAACAGCGACAATGATGCGGCCGATAGTGGAAACATCGATACCAACTCAGAGATTCCCTTATTGTCTCGCTCTAAAGAAGATGTTGCCACGGAGAACATCGACATCAACTCTGCTGTGGACGAAACTCGCCAGACCGTTCAAGCAAAAGACGACGAGATTCGACGACTCAAAGCCAAACTTCAAGAGTTAGAAAACGCGAATGACCCAAGAAAACTGAGCTACGTCTCCGACTCAGACCTTCGAAACCTGAAAGAAGAGGTAGCACAGGGACATGAGAAGATCACAAATATGCAGGAAGAGATGGATAAGAAAGACCTTCAGCTTCAGCAAGTGAAGAGCGAGCTAGCAGAGGAGAAGAAAACAGTATCAAACTTGAATGCGCACATCGAGGTACTGCGAGCGCCAGGCATCGCATTTCGTGGGAGGTAGCTAGGACGTTGAAAGTTCGGTGGAGAACTTCTGGTTTCGCCGGCGTCAAGGGTATGGTCAAGACGCGATGGGAGGTGCAAACGTGGATTTTGAAAAGGAAAGCAGGGGTACAGATTGACACCCCGAAGTAGGCTGGATAGAATTGCTTTTCTCAGGTACGAAGTGTACCTTTCTATCTGGTCATCATCGGCTTCGCAGGTATCCATAGCCAAGTCTCCTTATGGCGACCATTGCAGATGACACCAAGGATCGCTGCGCTTAGGACCAGCTACCATAGTGTCCTTCCCTTCCACACAGTCCTCAACCACCACGTTCTCATCAGGCATGGACATTCGAGTCTCCAGCGGCACGGCGATATAGCTTCAGGCGCGATCACAGACTACTAGTATCTCATAGTCACTTGTTCCGACAAACATGTAGTGCTGATGCCAGATAGGCTTGCTGCTGTGGGCGGGTATGATGGTCCGTCTTGCTCAACTCCGCCGTTCTTCAATGACTTTCTTGTATACTCCTGACGTCACACGCCTTTCTTCATAAACGGATACCTACTACATGAAGGTCGAGCTCAATCCGGGGTCAATCCCTCTGCTAATAGGCTACGAAGGCATCCACCAGATATGGCACCCTCCCGACGCGCCAAAAAGGTATCTCCTACCACTGAAGTCAACCCATCGGCTCCGCAACTCGCCAGCAAAGAAGATGCTCGACCGCCAAATCATAATGCAGCCGAAATGCAGGATACGCCGAGAGCGGCCGTCAAAAGTGAAGGCATTGCATCTCCTTCCCACAGCACTGAAGCCTTCGACCCTGCCCTTCTCGACGAGGAGGAAGTACCAGGGGAGCACGATGATGCCCATGCCGGACCACGCAGTGCCTACGCAGCAGGTGTAGGAGGATACAACGCGCTCAAGTCATTCAACGGCCAAGTCTACTCCGGCATGGCGGTGGGTGGTTCTCACACCTGGAACTACGATCAAGGCATCTGGAAAGAGACCAAGGCGGAGCCGGACCTGTGGAAAATCGACTACGAGACTACTAAGAGGAGGGCGAAGAAGGCGCCGAGAGGAAGTGGAGCACCAGTAGGAACCGAGTATCACTGGTTGATTGTTGCACACCAGGTAAGCTTCGAGCACTCTGACTGAGATTGGATAACGACTCGGATACTGACTTGTCCAGTACGTCAAGAAAATAGATGCCAATGCGTACGAGACGCATCTTGTCGGGTCAAAGTACAAGCTAGCGCATAAAGGCGCGGATACCAACTCGTGGTCGATTCCTACTGTCAAGGCACAGCGCGAGCGCGAGCTGGAGCTTCTCGAGGATGCGAAGCGGCGTGTTCAAGGGCTACCGCCTGTTCTCGCGGGAGAAAAAGTCAAGGTGGAGAAGCGTGAGAGGGGACAGCAGAAGCTCGACAGTCTATTCGCGAGAAATGCAGAGAGCAAGGCCGAGATTGTAGTTGGAGAGAAGAGGAAGAGGGAGGAGTAGCTGGAAGAGGAAAAGGGTATTCCAAGCTCGAAAGCTGGGTTGGAAAGGACAGTATCACCCACGACATCTGGTACCGGGACGAGTGTGTACGCTACATCCCTAGGGGAGTGTTAAGATCGTACGTCAACCGAATACCTACTGTGGGGTTCAAAACATCGCTTCACACCAATGTGATGCAGGAGAGAGTGCTCAGACGGTTACCTCACAGATCCTCAACAGCGAAGCTTTGCGATCATAGACATACTGTGAAGCTCGAAGGTATCAAGGTTAAGATCCTTCAAGGGCAGGGCATGCACAGTCGACTTCAGGACGAATGGGATGCAGGCAAGCGAGTAAACCAAGCATCCGGCAGCTATTTTATATCTAAGTAATTGTGGTTGCGAGATTGAAGGTTAATGGAAGAGCGGCTAGCCCGGAGAAGGGCGTGATTATGGAATGCCAATGAATCGCTGGTCCTGGCGCTACACATGGCCCTCTTAGCTCTCCACCGCCTTCGCAACAACACCCACCAAACTCCTCTCGCCAACGGCCAACACATAATACTCAACCCGTGTCCCAGAATGATCAAGGTCGACCCTAAAAATCTTAACACCACTCTTTCCCTTCGCTCCCATCTTCCCTGCCTGCTCCACCTTCCCCACAACAACGCTGTACTCCCCCCTTGGATCAAAGTCCTTTACGCTCAGCTCCTCTATCCTCCTTGCATTCTCGCCTTTGATGCCCAGAACTTGCTTGAACTGCTCCACGGACGGTAATTCATCCGAGGCATAAGAGAAGAAGACAGGGTCGAATTCCGAGTCGGTGTCCGATGTGTATGTGGCGTCGATATCTCTCAGAGACGCTGGGATTGCCTCATTGGTGGATGTTGATGAGGAAGGGTCGAATTTACTGCGTGCTTGAGATGTTGATTCGCCTTCTGCAGCATGACCGGAGCGTGGATCTTGGTTGGCGCGAGCTAGGAACGTGTTGTAGGAGGCGTCGTCGGCCATGTTGGTGGTGGAGATTGTGTAAGCAGCTCTCTGCGGTCCTGGGCTTGTGCAGGTGGTTCCACGAGTGTCAAGTGTCTTGCTGTTCAGGCTTTTGTGAAATACTTCGTTATGCTTGAACTTTTTCGAACTTGTAGTGATGCTCAGGGGCCGTGTGAAGTGGTGTCGTGTTAAGAGCTTCAATGTCCGAATTAAGCTAGGCTTTTGGAACGTCGGAGGGAGTACTCTCTTCAAGGTGATAGACACTGCAGTGACTGAAGAAGGTATGAGTGGCATCGAAATTCTGCTTGTTGAGAGCGTGGTGGACACGAAAAACGGCCTGAGATTGTGTCATCCTTGTAACGTCATGGTTGTAGCTGCCTGGATTCCTTAGGAAAATGTCAACCATCATCCACAGCAGATGGGGCACGCCTACCGTACACCTAACTCATATCAAGCACCATATGATGGTCATACAAACTAATTACTTTCCTGCAGGGAGGCTCCTTATGGCAGAGACACATGAGGATGTGCGAGATATGAACCCGTATCAAGAAGCAGGAATCAAGATGAGCAAGATAAGCATAGCAGTCTCTCCTCCAACATACAACAAATTTAGGCCAGCCCAATTGACTGCATCTAAGCGCACAGAGGGCGGCTTGTACCGGCAAGTATCTATCACGAGTGTCGTGAACACGAATAGGAAAGGCATAGCTTCAGCACAAGCACAGGTTGCCAAGACTATGTCTGCAGAGTCAGCACGCGCCACGATCAGGACAAGGCAGGGATTGAGAATGTCATCGACATGGACTGAACTTGAAGTCGATTGAGTTGATTGAGCAGCTTATTGTCATGCCGCAATCATTGTGATATACCCATGCCGTCGGAACGAAGAAAATGCAAGACGCTCTCATGAATAGTGGTATCATCATCCGAATATCCTGCTCATGCACACTGCTTTTTGTTCTGTGTACATGAGGTCCACCGCATCGACTCATGCAAGATTCTATGAAGCAGCGACCAGATCCTTCTTGAGAGTACCCAAGAACTGCTTCTTCTCCTGTGGTGTTTGGTAAGCACCGTGGCCGAACTTGGATGAGGTGTCGATCCACTTGAGCTCGACCTTCTCGAGGGCTTTGCGTGATGTGTGACGGTACATGGACTTTCTGAGGGTGACGACTCGCTTCTTGACACCTGGGACGGAACCCTTGAGTAGCAGGAAGTCGTTCTTGACCTCACCGTATCGGACGAAGCCACCCATCCTGTGCAATTGTTAGTAGAACGGATCAGAAAGGAATCAAGTAACGTACGGAGTGATGGTCTTGTTGACAACATCAAGTTCGGTGGCAGCGTTCTTCTCGTCAGAACCCTTGCCAATTCTGTAAACCTTGTGGTTGACAGATGTTCTGTGGTGGTAACCGTCCTGACCGGCACGGGCAACGGTCCATTGGACGTGAGATGGATGCCATGCACCGATACAAGCGACCTTTCGGAGACCCTTGTGTGTCTTTCGCGGCAGCTTCTTGGTGCCCCATCTCGACGTTACACCTGTGAAACCGTGCCCCTTGGTAACAGCGATAGTGTCGATCATCTCATCTTGCTCGAAGATGGTGTCGATTTCGATTGGCTTCTCGAACAGACCGTGGCCGAAGTCGACCTTGTCTGCGGTGCTACCACCGTTGATCTGGATCTCCATAAGGTGAGCCTTCTTCTGCTTGAGAGGGGTCTTGGAAATCTGGGTGTGGGCGAGGACTCGGACGACGGAGCAGTATTTCTTGATTCGCTCGAGCTCTCTTGTGACCGAGGCGCCCTTCTCGGCGTGCTTCTTGGCGTACTTGGTGAAGGCCTTCTTCTTGGACTTGTACCAGTTCTTGTAGAAGCGCCTCTTCAGCTCGTCGCTCAAGTGCTCTGCCCAGACGGTGGTGAGAGATCGAAGACCTCGTGGGGTCTCGACGTAGCCAACGAGGCCAACGGCGATCATCTAACAACTCATCAGATTTTGTGTTTCTCAACGACTTGTGTGTGCAAAGCTCTTACTGGTGGCGTCTCGATGACAGTTACAGCCTCGACCACCTCCTTTCTGTGCATCTTGGCACCTGGTCGGTCGAGGTCTCGGACGATGGTGGTCATTCCGGCCTTGTAGCCCATGGAGGCGGTAAGGTGGACTGGTTTCTTGGGGTCATCCTTTGGGAAGCTACGAAACGTTCAGCTTCAGCTCATTCGAGCTCTGACTTTTTGAGAACCAACCTCTTGACCTTTCCGCGATGTCGGGCTGCTCGCTTTCTGGGCAGGAAAGCCAGCGAACCTGCGCGAGAGTTAGCGATTGCCTTTTGCAGCACCCCAGGTGATAATTGGATATTTACCGTGTCGCGGTGCTTCGAACTTTCGGTGAGACCTGTTTCCATGTCAGTATAACCTCGTGCAGTATGATCTCGGTGGGTGCTTACATCTTAAACAATATATGTCTGCGAGAACGAAATTGTCAAAGTACGCAACAATCAGAAAAGTTGCAAGAGGGCCGCAAGATGCGCTTCGTGGGTTTGCCAAGCTTATAGCTCACGTGAGGAACTTTTCGAAAAGACAAAATTCGGCACTCTCAGCTTAAATACTTCACCGTAGCGGTCCTAATCGTTCCTCGGCACGCCTCGGCTGATTCCGCAGAGTGCTTCTCGTGCGCAGGCTTGCAATTCTCGAATACGACCGTCAAAACGGCTGCGTCTTACAAGGTGCGTCAGATTTGATTGACGGATTCGAAGATCATTGAACCACGATGGGTCGGACCTAGCCTCTGTAATGTGAGGACGGGGAAGACTGCGGAGTTGAGCCGACAATCATACAAATTCAGAAATTGAAAGCTATATCTAACGATAGTTGTGCCCGAGCCATATGTGCATCGAGATCTTGCCTTAGTAGATAAATAAGGAAGGATATAAACGCTTGGACGCTTGACACCTTTCCATCCCGAAACCAAATTCCAATGTGCTAGCATAAGTCGTCAAAAGGCAATGGCGCCCCTGGTCAGTGACTGAGGCAGTTGCCTGTCTACCACACCCATGACTGGCGAGGCCTGCGCTGTAACACGTGTCATATATGCGGCTTCCTCGAACATCAACATCAACATCAAGCTTGTGGAATTCGTTGAAGGCGCAAACCTCGATAGGTTCCTTGTCAACCAATGCTCCATACCGGAGAGCGCTCCTGGATACTCTTCTTAGTGAGCGCTTTGTGGTTCCAGCTTAGGAGCGATAGACCCATTAGGACTCGGCCTAGCACGTTTGTCGTCTTCTGAGTTGTTGTCATAGTCTTCATCCACGTCGACTTTACGTGCAGCGGCCTCCTGGACCTCTTTTCGCTGGGACTGCTCCTCAGACTTCGAAGTACCCATGATGGTATGCATTGACGGAATTTGCTGCTGCTGCTGTTGTTGATGCTGCGGCATTGGGGGTGGCTGCGACATTGGTGGCACAGGTTGAGGTTGCAGGCTATATGGATGGTGGGCAGCCTCAGAAGGATGGTAGTTCTCATTGGCACGTCTCTGTTCGTTCTCTCGATGAACCTCAGACGACGATCGTCGGTAATGGTCACGAGGTGTTTCAATCCTGTTCGGCGGGCTGTAACGACGAGCAGCAGGGTGGTCTTCGAGTCGAGCACGAGTCTCTTCGTTGGCCTGCTTTTTCACTGGCTGCTCTTGCTCCCATTCTCGCTGACGCTTCATCGCGGAGGGAGGGCGCTCGTCTCGGTCTATCCTCATTGGCTCCGGTCCAAGTTGATGTTGATTTTGTGGAGGTAGACCATGGTTGACGTTCTGGAAGGACGGCGCAGGCGGCAAGGGAGGAGGATGATGGTAGTTCGACTGAGCAGACGGTGGCCTCTCATCGCGCATTGGTCTAAGCTCTTGGGGTGGGCTAAAAGGTCGTCCATATGGAGGAAGACCCGCTGCTGGCGGCGGACCCGGTGGCCCACCTTGCTGTGGCTGCGGAGGCGCTCCGTTCAATGACGGTGATGGTCTTGGAGCAGGACCAAGATGTGGGGTTCTGTCTTGAGGATTGTTGATCTGAGGCAGAGTCTGTGGTCCAGGAGGATACATGCCTGAAAGCCCAGACTGCATCTTAGGCGAAGGTGTGCCTCTCTTCGATGGACCATTTTGGCGGCTGACATCTTGGTAGAGGCGCGGAGGCTCTCTGGGCGGCGACTGAGCTCTAGGCGGCATTCGATTGAGCTCTCGACTCTCGAACATGCCATTCTGCGATGGTGGCTGTGGTGGCGGCGGTTGTATGCCAGCAATTCCCCTCTGCCATTCGTTGACCCTGGAGGGGTCGACCTGCGGCTGATTCGGAGGTTGCTGACCATGACCTCCTTGCCCACCCCATGAGACACCAGGCGGAACTCCCACACCAGTCTGATATGCTTGTGGGTGGACATCTTGTGGCACGGGGGCGCTGTGTTGATTTGAGCCACCAGGAGCACCGCCATTTCTCAACAAATTCAATCGTGCTTTGATGTGTTGGTTTGAGGGGTCGAGCTCTGCTGCTCGCTGATAAGCATCAAGAGCGTCAGAAGTCTGATTGTTGCACGACTCGTACAAAGTGCCGAGGTCATACCACACCTCGGAAATGTAAGGGTTCAATCTTATTGCCCTCGAATAAGCATCAAGTGCATCGCGGTACTGGTTGATCTGGTAGTAGAGCACGCCAATGCTGCACCAGAAGGTAGGGTTCCGGCCATCGCGATACACAGCTTGCTGGTAGGCCTCATATGCTTTAGGGAACTTCTGTTGTGCCATGTAACATCTGCCGAGCAAGTACCAACTTTGAGCGTCGGAATTGTCGGAGCTCACGGACTGCTCAAGATACTCGATGGCTTGGTCTTGGCTTTGATAGCTATTGCTTTGCTGATGATGCAGCCATCCGAGCTGTTGAAGTACCTTTGCATGCTTTGGATCTCGGTCCAGCACACGACGATAGGCGGTCTTCGCACTCTCATAATCCTTTTGTTGCTCATGGACATGTCCTATCTGGAACCAGATGTCCTCCTCATTAAGGGGCTTGGGTGGATCGCCGACAATGTACTTGAAGCATTCTAAGCTCTGTGCAAACTTTTGCTGTTGCTTATAGATTATCCCTAAGCGAAAGTAGATCTCATTCGCCTTTTCGAAACCGGGCTCCATCCGCATGACTTGAGAGAAAGCCTCCTCAGCATGCTCAAGACTGCCGTATCGATCATAGAGAATACCGATGCCGTACCAGAGCTTCGGCTCCTTCGGGTCTGGCAGGTAGTACAGTGCTTGTTGATATGCTGAGTATGCTTCTTGCAAGTTGTCCATCATGAGATAGCAGTGTCCCAGGTTACCCCAGGCTTCGCCGTTCTGCGGATCGATCTTGATGACATTCTTCAAGTATTCTTGTGCTTCGGGAAACTTCTCTTGTGTTCTCAAGATATGTGATATCGCGGTGAGCGACTGCACAGACCATTGGTTGTGTCGGAGTGCCTGTTGGTACGCGAACAAGGCTCCTTCGAGATCCCCAGTGATGTCGTTCAGGTTGCCTAGCACATTATCAGTACCTTGCGCGGACGTAGAGCCAGACTACACGTACCTATCCGTTGCCATGTGGTCTCGTTCAGGTTAGCGAGCATCCTCTGTCGTTGTATGTGAGCATCGACTGGTGCACCGCCATTGAGCTGGGCAAAATGCCCGCCCGCATGTTGCATAGCCGCGTTGCTGTTGTCGCCGCTCTAGAAGAACAGCGACGCTGGTGAGACAAGGACTTCACGACCTTCAGTGTACTGGCTCGCGTCGATGACGATGTGCTAGTGTGCTCCTTGAAAACCAGCACTGGAGTATTGATCTAAGGTTAAAATGTGTCACGAACAGGGCTATATAACAAATCAAGCTAGAGTTTCTATGTTCTCGATCAATGCAAGCATGAACTGAGGCATGAGACACGGAGTTTTAGGAGAAAGGAAGAACGGAGAAGTCAGAAAGCGAGCATGAGAGGATGCTTGGGGAATACCCGTGAAGCCTGGAAAGACACGCTAGTGGTTGAGGGTTTCTTGCGCAGCAGTTGGTTTACAAGTGCGATCTCAGCGTGCTTCCGGGATGGATTTGGGACTGAAGATGGTTGACGCTGGGAAGTGGAGCTTCCTCAATCGAGCACAGGTGGGTTTACGCGATCGCAAGTCTGGTAGGCACACACATTGGTAGGGCGCATTCAAGCGCGAGCACAAGCCTGACCCACTTGTGCCGAATGCTCAAACACGAGCGAATGCTCCGTAAGGCTCCACCAGAGCCAGTGTCAATCAAGCCCAAAAATGCTTGGCCTGATCAAAGCTAACCTGAGCTTGGCCCCACTAGGAGCTTGTGGCGCACGCTAAATGCCTGATGATGCGATGAACCGTGGCTTTTTGGAGCTTAACGACCGCCTAGAAGCCGTCAGAAAAGGATCCTTCGCTCAGGACAAGCCCACTAAAATCCACTTTCGGTTTGATGCATCCATAAGAGCGACCGCCAATTGTGCCCTGGCTTACTGCTGCTTGTTCCGCTGTGGCTCGCCTTCCATGCCATTCAAGCTTGCGGCCTTCCATTGCCCCTGTGCCTTGGCTCCTCGGTTGAGCTTAAGGCAGAACACTAATCAGATCAACCTTGGATCACTTTTCGACTGTGGGAAGCGGTCCGTCAACGCCAATCAAGCTACTCGAGAGCTTGGACCAGGCCCTTTCGTTAACAGACTCCCCCAGCTTCCCGTTGCTGCCGGTCTGCTCACTTTCCTTCTCCACATTGGACTACTTTCATATCCCTGTGCATCATCCCCCTCCTGATGCTTGGCTTGCCATTTGACAAGGCAGTCGAAGCCACAAAAACACTACTAACGTCGTTTTCACGAGATGCTTGCATTCTCCAGCCAATCCGGCCCCCGTTTTGTCCTTCGTCATTTCCTCTCGCGGTGCCGATCAGCTACTGGATTTGCCGCATACCGGATGTCGGTCGTCCGGCGATTTCACGATTCCTTGGATTCACACAGCCGCCAAATTTGCCTTGATCTCGTGCAGCGTGAAAAGCAAGAACGACCACCTTCCGGACCTGCAGCCACGGCGCCGCAAACGCTGTGAGGCTGTAAAGCTTCAAGGCGGTTCTTCAGATTGATACCTTACTCAGGCAGCAGACCCATGGTCTCCGACACTTGAGCATGCGAGTGATGATGGTGGATGGATGTCAACGTGTTCTCATGAATTCAGGAGATAGCGCAGGATGGTTTCGCCAAATACCCGAGGCCTGATCCTCGCTAATATTGCAGCATGAATTCGCTTGTGTCAAAGTTTCTTGTCTGCTTGTCAGGGCTAAAATTGTACATCCCTTAACCAGCTTGGTGGCTGGCAGGCTAGTGGCTGGGATAAGCCGCCGTCATAACCGTTAGTTGCACCACGTCGCTAACGCCCATCAAGTTGGAGACATCGTTTGGAGTGCGGCTGCTGTCATCTTGCTGCCTTGGCTGCCACACCATGCAGATCTAGATCGATGCCCGAAAGCCGTCACGATCCTGCTGCCCATGTGCACGAATGCGCCATTCTTAATAATCTTCAAGATGCAAAACGTATCACTCGTACACTTACTGGAGTTCTATTGTAGTCCACGCACATTGTGGCTGTTTTGCCACGCTCGGTGCCTTACTTTTGCCACGAGGACATGATCATGCTCGACCCCTTGCAGACTGCTAGGAAGGCACGGCGAACCACAAGACCGGGAAGCGACATGCGGAAGCCTGCACAACTGCTCAACCAACCAGAACGTGGAGCGCCTTTTCATCATGATTGCAGCATATGAGGGGTTGCGGCTCTCCTCGTGGAAAAACACGTCCGCCTTCCAGGAGATAATGATCGGATGCAACTTCCCTAGCTCTCGCGAAAAGCAAGGCTCTCCAGACAGGTCTGTTGTCACTGGTTGGTTGCACGACATGATTCTGAGGCACGTTCCCAGTCATGTTTGCGATGTTGGGTGGACAAGGATGTCCTTGCACTTCAGTATGTGGTGCAATGCTTCAACAGCAGCCGGGATGTAGCAATGTCCTCAAGCAGATATTTTTAACGACCAGGTGGCGATGTCAATCTGCTCGGCTCAACTTGAGTATTTATGATAATCTTCCAACGAAAGAATCGCAGCGCAGAGTGTACTTAGGTGCCAGTTCAAGGCGCTACGGCTGCCCAACCATAATTACTGCACACAGCATGGTTGTTCCGACATCCACAGCAACGTAGTTCCACAGCCTTGACCCAGACGTTGAACTGGAGATACGCTGGTGGAGTAGGGTGCCGCGTGACCTGTTGCAGATATGACTAAACTCGACTGTTTGGAAGTACTTGTACGTTGAACCTTGTAATTGTCGTCTAGCGCCCTCAAGGCAACAACAGTGTTCGAGCTGTTGCCATCAACATGTCCACCTGGCTGACTACTGGCAAAGTCAATAGGGGTCGTGGTGAGGTGCATGCGGAATGGAGGGATGCTTAGAAGCGAGGTCGTCGCGGTTCAAACCGACCTTCACTGTGCGCCGGAGGCTTGAAAAGCCTGGATGCGTGGTTTGATCTTCAGGACAGTCGTGAAGCAGCACGGAGGTGAATGTGGTAGAGCCCTGTTATCTGGCGTGTGCTGCACGTGCTCAATCCAAGCGACTGATGGAAGAGCTTCCGAAGGCTCAGATAGCCAACCATCGTCTCCTTTGCCAGGCGCATGCAGCATGGTGATAGGCCAATGCTTTCAATTCAGCTATATATGAAGCATTCGGATCTTGCAAAAGACCTATCGTCATGCGTCAGCGTACCAACGTTGTCTCCCCCCATAGTTGGCAGCCATTGGATGAACGAACAACATTTCCCATGCTCCCTCCAGCGCGTTGACTGATTTGCCATCTGTTCGTGCGCTGTGGGAGGGTATCTCCACGACTTCTGGCCAGGGCTAACCGTCGTGATTAAGCTCCCATAACATCCACGGTAGTCCTGCTCGGTCACCTCACCATCAACAAGGATCTTAGCTCGAGGTCTCTGACCGAAGTTCTCAGCATGGACTCTGAAGCGCTACACAACGCATGATTCTGGTCATTGATGTCAGTCACATGATGTACCGAACGAAGGGGGAGTTGAAGTACGGGTCTTTGTGGTCTGTCATCCGACACGTGTTGCGCGATGTGGACGATGCGAAGGACAAGGTCTGCCAGATCTGCGGAGCGAGAGATCGGAGGACGGAAGAAGTGACGATGGCGACTGCTGAGCTAGTGAGCGAAAAGGCACAGTTGCAAGGTGGGCGCTCATTAGATGCGTCTAGAGGCTTGCTGCCGGTCAGGTTGACACGAACTTCGGTCGATTGATAGCTACAGGTATCAACGTGGATGAGTGACGATGCATCTTTGAAACAACTGCATGTCCTCGAGATCTGGGTCAGGCACAGTCTCGCCAGGCACGAAAATATCACGTCGCAGCATTTGTCAGATGCCACGACCACGAGCTGAATGATCATGTCAAGTCAATGCCAGTTGCTATGATCCAAGTGACACTAGACACCATTATTGACACTGAAAGAGTCAAGGTAACACAAACATAGTGACACGAACGCTTACCTCGATCGCACCACCATCCAACCGCTATGGTTACGCAATACTATCACATTCCACAAGCCTGCACCAGCTTATTCTCGCACAACCGCGCACAACAGCAGGCAATGCAGATTCGGCTGCAACTTCGCTTGTCTGTACTAGCATAGCTGTTGTGCTTGTGCAGAGTGGCAAGCTTGATCTGTCGTTCGTGCACTGTACGACATGAGGGTCTCGAGTAGTTCATGTTGTACGACTGAGCACAGAAGCTCGCGTGGTTTAATGTTACTCGGAAGCGTGGTTGAGCGTTGACCGCCTGTTTCATGGTGATTGTTGCCCGGGGTGGTTTTGGAATGGTAGGAGAAGCTGAAGCATAGGGCGTAGCTGCCTCTCGTACACGATACAGATCACCTCTTGGTAAAGAAGCTTATTGATTTTGCAGGACCTGGTGCGACAGCGGCGCAGTCAACGCCTTGCGCCTCTCTTCTGAGAATGTAGCCCATTTCCTGCCTCATGGAGTGTGCTTGACCGTCGCTATACAGCACCGTAGACGAGGTATGTACATGTTATCTGAGTTAGCTGTGACTATGACGAGTGCGCTTCGCGGAGTCCACCATGCCATGGACAGGGACAAGAGAAAGGTCCATACTGGCGACAAGTGTGGTTGCCCCGGTCCACACGGCCCATACAGACGCCTTGCCAAGTGGTTGCTGACTTGTTCCGCATGTTGGCTTCCACCTTGATCATAACAAGGTTCCTGTACGGACAGACGTATTCTTGAGCTTGAGCATGTGGGAGTTTCGATGTTGAAGCTGGCCAAGACTCGAAAGGTCAGAATGACAGGCATGGCACTCAAATCTCGGTTTTGGCGGATAAAACGGACCGGCGCGGAACACATCAGGCTCTGCAAGTTGGACTTTTGCAAGTGTCGCCCGTGGATATCAGACCGGCACTGAGCAGGCGCAATGCAGGTCATCCATTGTTTCTGATAAGCTCGGAAAGGATAGACGGTGACCGAACGTGCATGTTGACGGCATAGTAGGAGCACTCGTTGGGCCAGGGAGATTACGTTCTCTCGAATCGTCTTACCACGTTCTTAGAAAAGTCGTTGCTTTGCGTTCGGCTAGTCGCGATGCTTGACGGTTGTCACCACAGGCTTGAATCAATACTCCCACTGCGAAGGAGACTACCAAGAACAGCTCGACAGCAGATAAGTACGGTTGATATTCCCGCGTAGTGGCCCACGCGACCCTCGCTAGAACAAAGACCGTCAATGTCATTGTTGCCAAGTGGAGTTGTAGACCCGTGCTGAAGATGACGGCAAGCTGTAACAACAGCCGTGAAAGCGGCACTTTCTCCTGCTTTGCCGCATATTATTCTCGGCGAAGGTCATGCCTCAAGCTGGCCAAGAAGGCAAAACTTGACCGATTGGATTATTGCATCGTAACGCTTTCAATCTTGGCAGGTCTTGTCCGTGCGAGATGAGGTTATGATCGACGGTAGATTGGGTCACTGATCGCGCTGGGCATCTCCATTATTGCATGCCGAATAAGCATTATTTGCACGTCGGCAAGGCAGAAGGCCAGGGTACAGTGCGCTTTGGATATCCGAAGAGATTTGTAACACTTCAACGCATATTGAGGTTCATATTCGCCTAAATACCAAAGGTCGACCAAGTAGGTATGGTAGGGCCTATGTCTTGTCCATGCCAGGGTAGTCCTGATAGAGCTCTGCCGCACCAATCACCATTCCGTCAGCCAAAGTCAATCCTATCGTGTCTGCAGCATGTAATGAGCGGTACTTCGGGAGGCAGGACAGGAAGACCAAGAAGGCATAAGCAATTGGGCTGATTAATGAAAAGCACGGTCGCACACTGGCAGGCAAGAGCTCCTGCCCAGGAGTGCCCAGGAGTGCCCAGGAGCGCCCAGAAGCGCCCAGGAGTTTCGGAAGCTGTAGGTGCGAAATGGAATGAAATTAGTAGTCAACGCAGCATGCCACGGGCATTGCCAACGCGCCCAAGCTGGCGTCCAGTGCCAAGCGCGCCAAGATAGTCCTGTGACATGTTTTGCCGAATATCTGTCAGTGTCTTCCTGCGCTGAATCGACCTTTTCAGATAGCACAACGAACGTTTGCACCATCTCAAGAAAAGGACAAGCCCGCCCAATGCCCCCTGTTAAGATGCAGCTGGGACCATTATGGGGCGACTCGTCTTGGGCGAGAAAATAGACACCGTGCTGTGAAGCCAAGCGCTTGGCGACTGCGGTGGTGTCGTCTTGGAAGCTTGGCCGACAGGTAAGAACGGGATAGGACAAGACTGACAAGAACAGGCTCGACGTGTACACTCAATCTGCCGTTACGATGTCCAAGACTTTCCTTGATATCATGGCTGATTCATCCTTCGGTATTGATGTCCTTGTCGACACATCTAACATCAACTCGACGACCATCATCCGTGACCACGACCACGACCACACGACGTTTGCGGAAAGAGCTGGGTCGAGCAAGTCGAGATGACACAACGGCCGATGTCTGCCGTGAACAGCGGATCCTTCTTCTTGGGTAGTGCAGAGGCACATGACCGACAGAATTACTTCTACCCTTCAGTCCCATCGCTACAACAACCACCCGCTGCAAGGATCAACTACGCGAAGATGTCCTCAGAACAAACAACAGAAAGACCAAAAGTACAAAGCTCCGGGTCGTCGGCGTCTGGAAGTTCCGGCTCATCGTATCAGAAACAGCAAACACCTTCCCTGGGCTTGAGGTGGCCTACTCCTACCCTCGAGCGCCCATTAATTAACAGCGACCAAGCCGAACCGAGGCAAGCGACCCAATGGCAGCCACCGGCGCCTGCACGAGCAGTACAAAGCCATAAGAGATCAGAGATGATGGACACAAACCCCTCTGCGCTGGCATATATTCATGCAAGAAGACAAATTGAAGAAGAGGACGAAGATCAAGAGGATAACGATCACGTCATGTGGGTGCTGTTCTGGCTGTCGTGTCTAGATCCATTGCACTCACTTGCATGCTGTCTCTTCACGTTCTTCGTCACCTTTGGCCTGGTGCTCGCAACACCCATTCGGCTTGTACAAAAGCAGAATTCTTTTGGCGACCAACTCATCAGGACAGTGGCGCCATTGTTCAAGCATCATCTCGACATGATGTATGCCCCTTCCGTCGACTACGCCTTCGAATGGGATTTTCGGCCGGGAATGCTGGTCGTCGTCCACTTTATTGCACCCCTCATCAGCGTCGGTGTGGCTGTTGCCGCATGTATCACTGGCGCCTTCTGGATTTTTACCTCGATCATGGGTAACCCTGATGGGACAGAGCGAAGGGATGATGGTGCAGATGCCGTGCTTGCCGTGCGGAATTGGTGGGAACGGTGCTTACTTAGCGCCATCAGGCCGAGGGTGAAGCCGTCAATGAGGGCGGTAGTCTGAAGGAGGATTATACTGTCTGATTATGATACCCAGGATATGTGGAAGATGTGTTTAATCTAATTAGCATGGCGTTGGTGGCGAAGGACAAGAGCCCGCCGAGCATGGCAGGTCTTCAATATGCCTGGACTTGAGCAGTTCACTGCTAGCATGATCTTCATGACCAAAGGATCTCATGGATGTGATCAACACTTTGTACCAAACGATGATATGTACTGCTTTTGTGCTCATCACGACATCTTCTCAACAGTGGATGGAGGCGACACCCCTTCCCATGCCCCTGCTTACCACTTTGCTAGCTGTATTCTGCCGCCACTGCATCGTCAACAGTCATCCCACTAACTGACATCTGCTATCGTTATTCACCTCCTTGCCTGCCCCAGTGCTCTGTCGTCTGTCACCGAACACCATGCTGCCCACACGAACCCACATGGTACCAAATACCCCCAGACCAACTCGATGCCCCAGAACTCGACAACCATGACCCACGCCACGCAAGAAGACACTCAACACCCTGGACCATGGCATCATGGATAATTATAGACTAGCTCGCCGAGTGCTCTCTATGCCCGGATCTCCACCGCTGCCTATAGCAGAAATCGTGCCATCGAAGTCCGAAACAAACGACTCCGCGTTGCTGCTTGCAGAGACGCGTTGCCGGGTGTGTTGGTGCCCAGCTCATCGTGGAATCGGAGCAATGGTTGGTCGTCCGCGTACGACGGTAGTACTTCAACGTGCGAACACTTGCTTAGGACTTCTACATCTCGTGGTCGAAGTACGGGCTATGTCAGACTTGACAAGACGACTTGAATGCAGGTACGAAGAAGATGAAAGCGAGGAATACGCGAAAATACTCGTGTGCTCGTGGAGTTCATTGCCAACGTGATAAAGGATAATGAGGAAACCTCATCTCAAATCAATCTTCATCTCATCAACACCATAAACCTTATTCACCTTCTCCGACCCAAACTTCTTCCTCTCAGCCCCAAAATACTCGGCGAACAACCTCTTCAAATCTTTCTCTCTCAACCGCATATGCTCACCCTTCACCGTCTCAAACTGCAGCCCGCCCTTCTCGTCCAACGCCCTCAGCCCAATCCAATCCTCCGTATATATCTCCCATTCCCTCAACCCCGTAACATTCCCACTCGTCGTGTTCACCTGCGCAAACCACCCGCTCTCCTTGGGTATAACAGTCTGGTCATCCTCAAACATGACCATGACGAAGTTCTCGAGGCTAGCTAGGTTCTTCTTGTATGTCTCGTTCTTGTGCGGTCGCTCGTTGTTGACGTCGGCCAGGAAATTGGAGTAGTTGAGGTAGTTCTCGTAATCATCGCTGTCGCGATAGTATTGCGCGGGCACGAGGTGGCTCTGGACGTAGTGGCTCCATACCGTGCTGCTCTTGAGGAGGGCGTTCGCGGCGTGACACACGAAGTCTGTGGCGCTCTTGCAGCGTTCGAAGGCGGAGATGCCGTTGTGTTGGCTGCCGAACGTGAGAAGGCTTCGGACGGGCGGGTTGTTGCAGCGCTCGATGTAGCCGCGGAGGAACTGGCCACCTTGGGAGAAGCCGACCGCGTCGACGGCGGGGGCGGTGGAGAGGATGGGGTCGTTGAGGAGCGCTTGACAGACAGTGTCGATTTGTTCTGTTACGTTACCGAAGAAGGAGGCGCTGCGATCGTCGGGAAGGCTGGTGGCGGTTATTAGGTGGACGTATGTGCCTGGGTGGACTTCTTCGATGAGATCGGCTGTGTCTTTTAGGCCGGCTGCGTTGGAGGCGTCACCGAGGCCGTGCCAGAGAATGACGGGGAGGGGATCGTCGTCGTCATCGTCAGATGATTTCTGGGTTTGCTTGGTCAACGGTGTCGCGCTGGGGTCGTCTCTTATTATGGTTAATGGCGTTGAGAGGAGAGCTTGTAGGTTGACATTGGGTGGTGGGAGCGCTAGTGACGAGACTGTGCTGGCTAGGAGGAGTGCCTTGGAAAACATGTTGTCGTTGTCGGAGTATCGCTGGCTGTAGCAGACGTTGGAAACAGCGAGTGTCGCATGGACAGCACTGAGCAGGCAACTGGATTGTTTACTCCAGGCCAGCCGCGGTGCACACCAAAGCCGATGACGTTAACGATCGGCGCCGCCAAAAAGATATCGGGATAAGCTAATGATTGGGGGCTGGACTCCTGACTGTGCAAGCGAGGTGTCTTGGTCGTGAAATCAATGAACTACGAATGCAATGGCTTGTGGGAAGAGAAGATGGACGAGATGGTATTCGCAAATTGCGATTTACATCTGCTCAGCCCGGTAAGATGTCAGCCATTATCCCTGTCGAGACTGAACATTGAATGCCGGCAAGCGCAGCAAGTCGAGAAGCTCGGCCAGCCCACGGTCAAGAACGGTATCCTCCTGAAACTTCGACAACACCTAGTCGTCGTCGTGTATGGTGATTCCATTCCCGGGCGTGTCTTCGACTGGCGCAGACCCTTTTTCTCTTCCATCTTCGTCAGCGCCAGGCCTCTTCGGTATTTGTAACGGCTTCTTCACAATTGCAGCCTTTTCCCCTGCTTCATCAGGCTCATCAGTACCGGGAGTGTCGTCTCTTCCACCCTTGCCTTTCTGCTTCCTCTTGTTCCTCCTCGCCCTGTTCTTCGCCGTCTTCTCTGCGTTTCTCAGCCTCTTCTCCTCAAGCTCCTTCGCCCACTTTGCATCATCTTCCTCCTTCTTCCCTTCCTCGTCCATTGCCCTCAACCGTTCGTTCTCGCGCCGCCTGCTGGCCTTGTACACATGGAACTCGCCGGATCCTGCACCAGCCGATGAACCTTGCACATTCGCTACGATTTCTGGTGGTGGTGCTATCTTTGACTTGGTCTCTGAAGACAATGCAGGTATCTCGACAGGACGCTCAGGATCCCACATGAGATTTTCTATCTCATTTGCTTGAGTCGCTATCGCTGTGTTTGCGCCCCGAAGTCGTTTCACTGGACGACGGGAACGAGGGTCTGCTGACGTGGGGATCGCTTCTGGTATTGGTTCTGACATGTTGCTTGCAGTTTCTTGGATCGAACAAGTACTTTGCGCGAAGGCTAGAGTGATCAGCAGCGAGATGTGTTGCGATGTCTGTAGGCAAGTGTTCTTTAGAAGCAAAAGAAATGTCACAAGGCTGAGCCTGGAAGTCAGCCTCGTCTATCACGCGCGGCGGGCTGGTGCTTCACGATGGTGATCAGATGGTAAGAGTCGTAGGGATGTGTCCTCATGGAATCGCTCTTGTGCACAAAATGGCCTGCTAAGTTCGGGCAGGATGAGGACGTGCTGTGTTCACCAGGTTTCTGCAATTTGGTTGGCATGAAGCGTCGCAGCAGTCAATGGCACGAAAGGCTGTAGCATGTCACACTTGCGATTCTTATCAGGTCAAGCTGATCATAGGTAGGCAGGCAGGCACTCAGGCACTTTTGGGAATGAGGCTCTGAGCTCGCTCGACTCGTTTCACGGGATGCTCAAGCTGGAAAGGATATCCAGAAGTGGCCCGAAGCAAGGGCAGCCAGCTAGAAGATTCACGATCCAGGCACAAGACGCTGTTATTGGCAGGGAGAACATCTTCTAGCTAGCGTAGCTGCAGCTGGATCACGTGTAATGGTATGACATCAGTGGGGTCTGTGTGGTCCGGCCTATGATGCAGTGAAGCACGAGTGGCATGCACAAGCAGCAATATTCAAAATTGCTTTGAAAACGCATACTAAAGCTCTTTCTTTCACAACACTCATACGTGAAAAGTACCTTTTCAGACAATCAGAAACTCAATACAAGAAGCAACTCATCTGCAGCCATCAACATGACAGACCAGACCTATCACGTCACTTCAGAGGACCTCCGGAAGGAGGAAGCTCACGAGTCCAAGTACCATGGCGGCCAGATTCCCAAAGACTCTGACGTTTCTGCTATGAAGGTATGCAACCCCCCATCTTGTTTATGCAGTACCACTGACGAACTTTGCAGCAAATGATGTCCGAGCAAGAGTCCAAGGAAGACCAAATCGACCGAGTAAAGGCCGGTCTACCTCTCCCAGACGACCCACCTGTCGCCGCAGACCTTCAAAGCGCAGACGCCAGAACTGTGAATGTGGGAAGTGGTGGTGTGAATGCCAAGCTCGGCACAGGCAGCAGCAGTGGTCTGAGGGGACCAGCGACCGCAGAATCGAGTGTGAGGATTGATGGGGACGAGTACCACCACAAAACCGAGCCACCAACGGACACAAAGTCTGATCGCCAGTAGTGGTTAAGCCTTATGAATAGTATATAAATTTGGCGAGGTCAGGCTATCGCATGGTAGAGATGCACCAGAAGAGGGCGTTCATCACCAGGATGATAGCATATTTGGAGTCTGAGATATAGAACCTCATGACCTGAACAGCTTCAGGTTAATATGCGATTGTCGAGCTCGAGTATTAGCACACCCTCCTTCGTTTCTCCGTCACTTCTGTATTGCGGCGTGCATCACATTGCTATTGTGGCTCTACCAGCGTCCTTCGGTGCATATGTCCTGGCTTCTAACAGTCCGGCCTCGGAACTAGTGGCAGGATGGCATTGGGCTTGACATTAGACCTGAGGGTTACGGGGGCGATGCGGTACGTCCGTCTCCTGCTCATACAGCTTGACGAGCGGTCGTAGCAGATGGCCTAACCTTATGCGTGAATGCTCCGTGTCTTCATTGACTCACCTGCTCAACCCTCGGCAGCAACCCTCTTAAGCTTAAATCATAGACAACATCTTCCACCTTCTTGACGCTGTATTTGATCCCATCGCTCCGTCGTCTCAGAGCATCGTTCTTGAGGTTCAACAACTGGAAGCCAGCATGAATGTCCTTGATGAATTTGCTTATTTGTAGAGGTCGAGCATAGTCCCCTAGAGTGACTGCGTTAGGAGCTAGTCGCGCTAGCTCTTCGATCGTGCTGCAGAGAGCGAGGAGGTAGTCTTCGATCGTGATGTGGAAGGTATCTTGGTCTTTGACGTTGACGGGGACTGCTTTGGTCAGCTAGCGTTTCGGAGATCTTGTGCTGTGGCAGCTCACCGTTGAAGAAACTGCCGACATCCTCGACAGTCACGAGCTGTCCTGTCTCAAGCCAACGATGCAACTGCACAGAGCTGATCAGATGCTGTATGTCTCTCTGCCACAGCTGGTTCCATTTGTAGAATGGGTATTTGCTTGCTTCGGTCGCCAGAGTCTGCACTGTCTGGACTTGCTGTTGGATCGCCTGCTTGGACGGATCGAGCACTTCTGCGGCAATGGCTGAGGACGGCACGTTATGTATTCTCGACAGTATCGATTGTGTCAATCTTCCTTGTTTGGAGAGGTTCTCAACCAAGGCCTTGAGCTGGTCTCGGATTTCCGACTCTTCATCGATTTTTGCTTGGAGAGAAGTAAAAATTTCGGTGTCGATGAGGGAGGCACCGGTTGAAGAAGGACCATTTGTTGTAGCCATTATTAGTAGGTGTCTGAGAAGGAATTATTGATATTCGAGGGAACTGTAGTCAGAGCAGATGCCGTTGCTTCAGATAGGACGTAGTCGGTCCTTCCGCAAGCACGCGTTGGACGCGCCTTCCGCACGAAAATTGATCGTTCTTCCACAACATTTTCGAGATGTGAGCTCGCGCATCCGCCCACGTACAACGTCCACCTCAACTTTACAAACACGGACAGACCGAAAGTCCTCATTCAAACATCATACTAGGAAAGGCGACTGGTTCAGATCTACGAGCGGCATCAACTTGTTATGGAAGAGCAGGACGAGCATCTTGCGTGCTGAATCTCGTCGCCACGATTCAAATTCCGTACGGACTTGCCATGCCTGTGGCTTCCCCTCGACCAATTCTCTCTTACCCATGGGAGTCAACGAGTACGAGAAACCCGCCGAAATACTACGCCCGAACCTCTCCTATAGCACTTCTCCTTCCTCAATATCTCGCACAAGGCGAGACCAATGACGAAAAAGACATTCGCTGCAGAAGGCGGCAGTGTAAGGCCAACGCAACGGTGACTCGCACCATGTACAAGTACAGAGGGTGCTCGTCGAGATGCAAAAATAGGAATAATCAAAAAAGTCGATTCGTAAATCGATCCCACTGGAGCAAAGTCAGCAATTTGCCATCGACAACGAGCTCGTTGCACCTTACGAGATTAAACTGAGAAGAACAGATACTACTGTTGGGTTGTTAGCGGTGTCGACGATGAGGTTCTTGAGCTGGCGTACCACTTGATCTAAGCCACTGTCATCGTCGTTAGCATATTGTGGACAATTTCTGGAGTGTGGGGGTCGACATACAAAGGCAAAGAGAGCTGAAGAGGACAACAACAACGAGGAGCGGAGGACAAGTATATATACTCAGAAATTCTGTGCAAGGCTGCCAAGCCAACGAGCAGGTTGCTGAAGGCTGAGCATGTGAATACGGGACACGACGGTGAAGTGGTACGCGCTAACAAACTCTTCACTGTGTCGATCCACCGTCTGTCACGGACGGGCTGCAGATCTACAGGGATGGTGCAGCCAATCAGGATACGGGACCAGTTTGAGTCTCGACCTCTGCAGCTTGCTGGATAGGACCTTGTCGTCGGGTCTTTCGCCCAACATGACGCTTTGGCAAGCTTGTGGAAGATGCCGTTAAGAACGAGCAAACAGATCTTGGGTGTCGGAAGCAATGCTTAGCCGGACTAGCACGGATCCACTGAGGTTCGACACGGTAAGCGATCACAATGCTGTGGCTAATCATACGGACAAACACGGTGACCGAGCAAAGTGCAAGTGCTACCTTCCAGCTTCGAGCTCGCGTCACTGTGAAATTCGGATCTTGTGGTACGCAGCGAGCAGGGACCTGGTCTTGTACTCTCCGAAGGTAGCCGACACATGAGCCTCTGCGGTAACAGGAGGCAGCTTCTCCTGTCCTTCGGTACACACCATAGGCCTCTGACTGTCCGGACTAGCTTCAACGTGGTTGTCACAATCAATCCAGTACCACAAGGACATGCTATGTACAAAGGCGCCATAGCCAGCCCCGGGGGGTCGCCAGTAGCCTCGACGAGAAAAGTCATAGTCTCAGCTCTGCCTGTCCGTCAGCCCGTCAGTAATCTACAGCTTCACCACTACGGCGCTCGGCGAACACTGGGCTTTTCAACTATCGTTGGGACGGAGACATAAGTGAAGCCGGTAGTAGACAAATGGTTAAGGAGGAAGGAGGATTGATAGCAACTTGCAGGCTGGCTTCGAGCATTTGACATCGTAAGTGAAGCATTGCAGATGCCCGGAAACCCCGCCTCGAGGTCCTCGCAAGTCCTTGTCAGAGCTCTAAGAACTAGGCTACAGCAAGCTGGGAAGGCGACGTTCAGCGAGTGTGGTTATAAGCCCCTCGAATGAAGCACAAGCACAGTATGTATGACCCGATCCTTGTTGCAGTTCGATAACTTACCGTGACCACACGTCGTGTGCAGTTGCGTCTCATCGTGATGAAGACCAGATTCTGCTCGCGGTGCCGATTCGTACTTTGTGACGGGTAGTTGTCACTTTACGATGCAGATGGTGCCAACACTATCAGTGATTGTTTATCTGTCACTCGTGACAACAAACAAAAAATAAATTTTCTTGCACAAAGCTCGGCTCCCAGACTGATCGCTGACCAGTTTAACTCTTGTCTACGCTGTCGCTGAGATCTCTACGGCATCCATCGTGATACACTTTACAGTACTCCCATTCCGACATATCATTGCAGAAATGGATCACACAAGCCAGCAGCACCTGTCAGAACTAGACCGGGTAGGTGTAAAGTCGCGGGAGAAGAGACTTCGCTGACAGTGCGCAGGCTGAGGAGTTGGCCTACGCCGGTCACGAAGAGGAAGCTCTTGCCATTTGCTTCAAGTTGCGCCTCCAGGCCAGTCTGGCGGTGTACCTTCGTGCCAGTGTCAACCTGCTCATGGCAATCTTGATCGAAGAGCCAATCAGAGAGAAATATGCTCGGGAGTGTATCGACTTGCTCGACATTCTCGTACAGAAACATGAGCACGAAGACAACATAGAGAAGCAATTGGAGCATGTTGAGGAGCTGAACGAGTTCGCTCGGGACATTATTCAGCGTTGTGAGCGGCGTCGACAGGCGGAACCAAAGACCCCCGACACACCTACCGTCGAGATTGGCAAGAGGCTAAGTGAAATGCACATCGACGAAAAGGGTGAGAAGGTCTTCCAGAGTGAGAATTGGGGGAGACTGGACTTGCTGCCGACCAACCAGCCTCGAATCGAGGGCTTCCTTCGCGACAAATACCTCTACCGACCGTTAGGTTCTCCGGCAGCTACCCGAATCGCTCGTCCAGTTCAAGGTTCTGAAGTAGGCAAGCTCGCAGTACTCGACGTTCCGCCACGGGACACCCCGACGCCAGTCTCTTCCACTCAGACATAGCCCTCATCTCCGCCTCAGCCATTCACCTCATCATCTCAGAGAAAATTGAGGCTTGTTCAAGAGAATTTAGGCATTGCTCTGTTAATATGAAGTTCGCTAGAATGGCGTCCATGTTACATGGCTGTTCATAGTACAGCGGAGGGATGATCCATTCGCTAGTCATGGGGTTCAAGCGGAAACTCTGCAACCAATGGAGATAGCACAAGAGCACGTAAATGTGCTTGGAAAGAATGATTGGAGGTTCGAGCTTCTTTCACGCGTCCCAGATGTGTACATTGGCTGCTGAAATCCGACGTGAGGACTGGCACAGCATTGTCTTTCAGCGGTGTTGGTAGTATAAAGAGAGCCATCGAAGCCACCAACGCCTCTTCTTCAACATCTTGTGAATGATCACCAGCTGGCTCCGTATGTCAAGAACAAAGCGCAATGCTCAGGTAGAGTATTTCACATCTCGCCCAATACCTCCTTCCTCACCATATCCTTCTCGAACTTCTCGGGATCCTCGATCTCTCTCTCCTTCTTCCGGTATGGTCGCAAACCCAGCTCAGCCTGCGTATCCCATATCCTGTCATGTCGTTTTGCCCATCGTTCTCGCCGTTCCTCCATTTTGGAGGGGTCTGCCTTGTTCAACCATTTACTCTTCAATATGCGTCTGATGGCCTCAGGAGACACCTTGAAATGCTCGGCCAGCACAGGCGTGCTATAGTTCACTGGGTCTTGTTCATGGAGGCCGCGAATACCCTCCATGGCATCTGGTGATAACTTCTTGCGAGGATTCCAGCCTTCGGTGAACTTCTCCTTCAGCGCATTTTTCTGCTCACCCCACTTCTCGAGTTTGACGGGATTGTAGTCCTTGGTCAAGCCCTGCCCTTTCCTTGCATCTTTCTCACCCGTACCCCTACTTGCTTTAAGTTGCCGTGGTTCCAATATCTTTGATGGAGTCCCTGGTGCTTGATCTTTGCGGATGGGCTTCAGGCTCTTGTGCCTCACGGGATTCGAGCGATCAATGATGCCGCTTATCTCGTAGTCGTCTGCAGCCGCTGATACTGGCATTTCAGTCGCTCTGCTTGCCGCACCTTTGGCATTCTTCGTTTTGCCCTGCTTGTCGGCTTTGTTGCTCCCCAACTTCTTGCCTGACTGCATGTACTGCGCTATGACCGCGTCGTTCTCGGCACCAAAGGATATGAAAGGTGCCTCCTGGCGACGAATGCTTGTGCTTGTGATAGTGCGCACCCAGCTGACTGCATTTTGATGTAGATAGGATTTGGTTGACAGGGGTGATAGTGATGGTGCTCGCAGGACAGCCACGAGGAGTCGTCTATTCAAATGAGCTGGATTCGCCATCGTGTCCTTCAACCCACTCCACCAATCTTCACTGAGATGTCGAGGGCACTGAATGAGAAGGGTACAGTGCACTGTCTGGTATCTACACAGAAAGGACGGCTTCAAAGCATTCACAAATGCATACCCATAGTCTGCCCTTCTCCGATTGGCCAGATGCACGACTTTCACATGTCCACAGGTCCCCAATCCGCTGATCTCCCGAACTGACTCGTGACGATGTAGAAGTCGATTCGCCATCGCCACCTCGTAGGGACTAACAACAGCATCATGGCGTCCATCACCGTCTCGTGTAACGTTGACCAATACGTGCCGCAGAATGGCATGGCCAAACCCCTTCCGCCGGCGAACAGCTAACACGCGAACATGCTGGGGCTACACCTTCGACGTGACCCCCGACCACCTCACGCCCGAGCAAGCACATCCTCTAAAGCACTCCTACGATGTGCTAGGTGAAGAAGCACTTGACGCCATAAACGAGCTCTTTCCACCAGAGCCTACCATCTTCCACCCCAAAGAAGCCACCAAGCATGATGTCGAACCCACCGTCCCAGACCGCAAATCCACAGAAGGACAAGCCGGCGAACCGCCCGTTCCCAACGGCAAGTCCAAACCCAAACGCGATCTCTACGACCTCCTCAAAGACAACCACTCCAAACACCCGAAACTCGACGAGCTCTGGACCGAAGTGAACACCATCCCCCCCTGGGTCGACTGGGACCAAATCGCCCGCGGCCAAGACGTCTTCTACCGCTACGGCGGCGCCACCCTCACGGGCCTCGCCTACCAATCCCTCCTCGGCGGCATGGGCGCCAACCGCGTCGTCGAAGTCCTCGCCCGCACCGGCGGCTTCGGCGTCAACGTCGCCCGCCACCGCCTCTTCGAAACAACCCAACACATCCTCCAATGCACGCGGTCCCTCGAGTCCATCCAACCCGGCGGCGACGGCTTCGCAAGCAGCCTCCGCGTGCGCCTCCTCCACGCCAGCGTCCGCCAACGCATCCTAAAACTCACCAAAACCCGCCCAACCTACT